>OJJV01000015.1_pt1 | contig 216963 bp, 168 predicted proteins | sample 1596391 | NCBI WGS metagenome assembly OJJV01 (sample SAMEA4350164, study PRJEB24818) | metagenome | biome: human; feature: gut; material: faeces | place: Denmark | collected 2013-09
ATACCCCCTATTACTCTATACCCCCTATTATCCCCCTACCCTACTCTGTCGAGTATGTGTTCTTGTGGTGGTAGTGGTCTTTTATTATATATTATTTATATATACATACTTGTGTTATATAGCTGCTTATATTATTATATATCCATACTTGTACTATATAGCAACTTATATTATTATGTATGATAATATATATTATTATTCCACACAAGTATGTATTATAATATAACTATGTCGCGCGCGAGACAACAAACGCCACTTGTAAAACGCGGAGATTATTAGCGTCGAATAGCACAAAAAAATGTGCATAGCAAAAATAATTCTGCTATTTATTTTTTAGCTGTGCTATTTTTTTAATAGCTAAGCTATTTTATTTTTAGCATAGCTATTGCATTTTGCGGATTTTTGCGTCAGCGTGGCGCAAAGCCTTGCAATCACTGTATTTCAGGCGCTTTTGTAAATTATGAAGCGCATCATTTTCTGACTTTCCCTGACCTTCATAAGTATGATTTGACCTTTCCTGACTTTCGCATCCGGAAAAATAGAATAGCAAATGATAGCACAGCTTTTCTTTGCTTAGCTTTGCTTTCTTTTGCTTTTGCTTTGCTTTCTTTTGCTTTCGGATTCGATGCTCTCCGCAGTTCATATTGTTTATGTATTCATAACGTTTTCTTTGCAGAAATTTTCTTTTCCAGCCACGAAAAAAATTCCGCTTGCAGGTCATCCGGCAGTTTCTTCACCTTCTCGACGAGCGTTTTAACAACAAACTTTTTATCAAAAACAGGCATATTTCCCTCGCCAGTCGCGTATTTTCTACCGTCCACTGCAATACCATATGCTGACGCACAGCGAAATATGATAAAAAATTTTCCGCGCGTTTGCAAAATGTTTTCAATTTGTTCACAAATTACGATGGCACTTTGCTGCATTTTGCGGCACAATAAGAGAAAAGGAGTGATACACTTGCCACGCCAGACACTAAAAAAGCGCCCCGACGGGCGTTACGTTTGCAAATATAAGGGATTTTCGTTCTACGGGCGAACGCAGTCCGAAGCCCTTGCAGCCCGTGAAGAGTACAAGAAACAGGAAAAATACGGCAGGAAACCACGGGAGAAGTACACGTTCGCGGAGTACGCGGCGGAGTGGCTGCCGACGTACAAGAGCAACGTTGCAATAAACACATATAACAAATGTGCAATGTATCTAACAAGAATTTCGCGTCAACTTCCGCAAGTGCCGCTTGCCGAAATAACGTCATCCGATATAAAAAAAATGTATAACAATTACAATCATCTAATGGATTCGACGCGAAAAAAAGTTGAATCCATTACCCGCGCCGTTTTCCGAACTGCGAGGAATGACGGGCTGATAGTAATCGACCCTTGCGAAAATGTCCATCGCGATAAAGGAGAAAATGGAACACACAGGAATCTCGAAGCGTGGGAAATCCGTCTGATTGAAGAAACATATCAAGAAGAATCAATGGGCTTGCTTGCAATGGCGATGCTGTATTCCGGAATGCGCAAGGGCGAGGCTTTGGCAATTGACATTGACCGAGACATTGATTTTGAGAACGGATATATTCACATTCGTAAAGCAATTAGAAATGAAGCTGGGAAATCTGTACTATCAAAAACAAAGACGAAAGCTGGCGTTCGCGATGTTCCACTTTTTCCGCCTTTGAGGAAAGCACTTGAAGGAAAGCACGGCGCGTTAATGAAAACGAGAACTGGCACATATATAAGAGAAGAAACTGAGAACTTGCGCTGGCATGCTTATGTGGAACATCTCTCCAAAAAAGCTGGGCGAACGGTGAAGATTCGGCAGCATGACTTACGGCATACTTTTGCCACGATGCTGTACGACGCGGACGTTGATATAAAAACGGCGGTAAAATGGATGGGACACGCAAACGAGCAGATGATTCTGCGTATTTACGCGCACCTCACCCAAAAGAAAGAAGAAAGCGCAATCGCGAGGATGAACAAGATGCTTACAAACGCGCCCAAGTGGTCAAAACGGTAGTCAGCCGAAAGCGGTGAAGCCGTGAATGCCGGATATTGCAAGCATTTCAGGACTTATGCATAGTTCCTCTTATGGGACATATCAGTCAACCTCCCTGAAAATTTGTCACCCGCACCGGCGGGCGCAGAGTACATTCTGCCCGATTTTCTACTTGCGATTCAGGAAAAAATATGATATAGTAATTCCTTGCGCGGAAACCGCGCACCGGAGCGCATCGGACTTCCTTTCCGACAGCGCCGGGACAGGGATTAACAACCCTGCAAAGAAAGGAGTGCTTCTATGTTTAAGAAGCTGCTGACCACCCGTTCCCTCTGTCTCTCTGCCATCATCGCCGCGCTCTACGCCGCGCTGACGCTGCTGCTTGCGCATATCTCGTATGGGCCTGTTCAGCTCCGTCTCTCCGAAGCGTTCACGGTGCTGCCGATGGTGCTGCCGCAGTCGATTCCCGGCCTGTTCGTGGGCTGCCTGATTGCAAACATCTTCAACCCGTCGCCGTCGATTTTCGACATTGTATTCGGTTCTCTGACGACGCTGCTGGCGGCTTACGGCACTTACAAGCTGCGCAACAAGCCCATTCTGGCGGCAGCCTGCCCCGTTGTGGCGAACGGCCTGATCGTCGGCACGATGGTTTGGGCGCTTTCGCACGAGTTCCCGCTGCTGATTCAGATTGGTCTGATTGCCTTGGGCGAGTTCGGCTCTGTTTTCGTCGGCATGGTGCTGCTGACAGTCTTGAAATCGCGCGTGGACTTTAACAAAATCAGCAAGATGTAATTTTCTTCATCCTTTCCGGCGGAATCCGGCATTCGTGCCGCGCATTCCGCCTTTTTATTTTGCGCGTTTGCCCGCGAAATATGAAAAGACGGTGAAAATTGCGAAAATCCTTTCATTATAGGCGGAAATGTGCTATAATACAGGATGGATTGTTTTATACTATTTCCGAACGAAAATGAGCCAAGATGCGCCGCGAATTTTTCGTTCTGGCTAACGCGAATGAAACGCAGCGTAGCAGCGCTACGCTAAGTGGAATGAGCGGACGCCAGAGCGGAAAAGGCGCAAGCAGATGGCTCAGGTGAATTCGGAAATAGTATTAGCCGAATTTTCAGGAGGACTGATGGTATGAATCATGCCGCGCTTATTCTGGCGTCGGGGTCGCCGCGCCGCCGGGAACTGCTTTCGCTGACGGGGCTGCCGTATGTGGTGGATGCGCCGGAGGTGGACGAAAGCTGCGCCTTGCCGCCGGAAGAAGCGGTGCAGGAAATCAGCCGCCGCAAGGGGCTTGCGGGCGCTGCGGCGCATCCGGGCTGCGTGGTGCTGTCGGCGGATACGCTGGTGGCGGTGGATGGGAAGGCACTGGGCAAGCCGCACTCCGAGGAGGAAGCGTTCCAGATGCTGTCCCTGCTGTCCGGGCGGTGGCATCAGGTGTACACAGGCGTGTGCGCCGTGGATGCGCAGGGCATGGTTCATCAGCGGGTCGTGGGGACGCAGGTGCATTTCTGCCCGATGACGGAGGAGGAAATCCGCCGCTATATCGCTACGGGCGAACCGATGGACAAGGCGGGCGCATACGCGGTACAGGGCATTGCCGGGCTGTGGATTGACAAACTCGAAGGCTCGTACAGCAACGTAATTGGCCTGCCGATGCACACCGTGCGCGAACTGCTGGACGAATGTGGACTGCACTGCTGGCGCGCCTGACGCCGGATGATGAATTTGATTGAGGGATGGTACAGATATGCACTTCAAAGCGCCAGACATTGGGCTTGACCTTGGAACCTGCAATACAGTTGTTTATGTGAAGAACGAGGGCATCGTCATCAGCGAACCGACGCTGGTGATTTCGCGGCGCGGCGACAAGAAGCCAATTGCCGTCGGCGAGGATGCACAGCGCATGTACGGGCGCACCAGCGACGCGGAAATCGCCATTCACCCCATCCGCAACGGTATGATTGCCAATTACGACGCAACGGTGCTGCTGCTGCGCGCTTTCATCAGCAAGGCAGTTGGCGAAAGCAACCTCGTCAAGCCGCGGCTGGTCATGTCCATTCCGTCGGAAATTGACGAAGTGAACCGTAAAGCGCTGACGGCGGCGGTTCGCGCGTGCGGACTGAAGAAGGTCTACTTGATTGAAAAACCTTTGGCGGCGGCGATTGGCGCAGGCTTGTCCGTCTTTGAGCCGGAAGGCTGCATGGTGGTGGATGTCGGCGGTGGAACGACGGAAGTGGCGGTCGTATCGCTGGGTGGTCTGGTCGTCAGCCAGTCCATCCCCGTCGGCGGCGTGAAAATGGATGAAGCCATTGTCAATCATATTAAACATGAGTTTAAGATGCTGATTGGCGCAAAGACAGCTGAGGATGTAAAGCTCGACCTTGCTTCCGCCCTGCCGCAGGAGAACGGGTCGAGTGTGCGCATCCGCGGGCGCGACCTGCTCTCCCCCAGCGCGCTGGAAATCGACTATACCGCGCAGCAGGCGTACGGCGCGGTTCGCGAGCCATGCCGGGCGATTCTGACCGCTATCAAGTGGGTCTTGGAGCGCACGCCGCCGGAGCTGGCATCCGATATCATGAAGAACGGCATTTATCTCACCGGCCGCGCCGCGCAGCTGTATGCGTTGGATCAGTACATCGCCAATGAATTGAACATACAGGTCATTCTGGCGAAAGACCCCGGCGACTGCACGGTACTGGGGCTGGGCTACATCGTCGAGAATCTTGCGCTGCTCGCCCAGCAGGGACGCATGCCGCAATTGAACTGATGAGCGGATTCCCCTATTCTTTGAAGGAACTGAGGTGATCGATTCGTCATGGCGAATCAGAAGAACGGCAAAAATCGCGGTGAAACCCCTGCCAGCCGCGACGGATTCTATCTTGATGACGATTTGGACAGCGTGACAGCGGGACTTCCCACGGGTGACGAGCCGGGGGAAGACGAAGTGCCCGACCTGCCGCCAGAGGAGGACAACGCGCCGCCGACGGAGGGCTACAATTCCACGGGTATCCGCATGATTGGGCTGAACAGCGCCCACAGCGAGCAGGATGATGAGGGCATTGACCGCGGCCGCCGTCCGGCACGTCCGACCATGGAGTTTTACATGGAGGATAATCTGGAAGCTGAGTACGCGCCGGAAAAGGAAACGCCGCCGGAAGAAGCACCCGAAGCGGGCAGCGACGCGCAAATCGACCGCGGCTACGGGCAGAAGCCCCGCGCAGCAGACGAGAAAAAGCGCGGCAAGAAGAAAAAAGGTCATCCCGTCCTGCGCACGATTCTGGTGTGGACGGTCAGCGTGATACTGCTGGGCATTATTGGCATCATGGCGTTGTCCCGCACGATGTACCAAGATTCTTCCCTACTGACGCTGCCGGAAAACGCCATTTCCTCTGCCGTCACCCCGGTGCAGACGTGGTTCTCCGGCATCGTGCAAAGCATTTCGGATTACTTCTACATGGTGCGCCTGCGCTCGAACTGGGAGGCGGAGTATAACCGCGTCGTAGCGGAAAACATGGAGCTGGCCTCCGTCGTCGCCCGCAACGCAGAGCTGGAAAAGCAGCTGTCGCAGTTCACGAATATGCAGGAGGAAATTGTCACTAACGCGAACATGAATCCACTGACGGCGCAGGTGATTGCCCGCGAACAGGGCACCTATTTCTCCGTGTTCACGGTCAACAAGGGCAGCCGCGACGGAGTTGAGCCGTACATGGCGGTCACAATTTCCGGCGCACTCGTCGGTTTCACCGAAACCGTGTACGACACGTCCTGCACCGTCCGCACGATTATCGACTCCGACGCTTCGATTGCCGGCATGATTCAGTCCAGCCGCGATCAGGGCATCGTCAGCGGTACGCTCGGCGTGGACGGCACGGCGCTCTGCCGCATGTACTATCTGCCGGATGATTCCCTGCCGCGTCCGGGTGATCAAGTGGTCACTTCCGGCGTGGGCTTCTCCTTCCCCAAAGGCATCCCGATTGGCACGGTGCGCGAATCCACCCGCGGCATGGAAGGCAACAAACAGTACGTCGTCATTGAACCGCAGGCGGACTTCCAGCACTTGGAGTACGTCATCATCCTGCGTTACAAGCCGGAAGCGGAAGCCATCGAAGGACGCGACTCCACGGCAGTATACAACGAGTACGTTCCGCTGGTGACAGCTCGCCCCTATCCGACACTGAAAATCGGCTCGACGCTCATGTTCGGCGCAACGGCGACCCCGACGGAAGTGCCGTCCGTGACACCAAGCCCGACCGCCAGCCCGACACCGTCGCCCTCGCCTACGCCGTCGCCTGTGCCCACGCCGCGCGGAACGGTCTATGAGTACAACTCGACGCTGCTCAACCCGACGGCAACCCCGTCGCCGACACCCACGCCAAGCCCGACGCCTGTCCGGACGCTCAATCCGGGCGACCTTGACTGGGAGGAATAAGCCGTGCGCAACGTGTTTTGGCGGCAAATCCGCCTGCTTCTGGTTGTTTTCATCGGCTACCTTTTCCATGTCACGGTGATGACGCAGCTGGACACGACGGTCAGCATCAATCTGCCGCTGGTGATTTTATCGGTAGTGATTGTCGGCTATCCGCGCTATAAGGCGTTCTGGGTCGGCGCGGTGTACGGCATTCTGCTGGAAACGATGGTGCCGGGTGTGAAGCTGCTCAACCTCGTGTTCTATCCAATCTGCGCGATGCTGATGTCGCTGTTCTTCACCGACAAGAGTGCCGCCAGATTGCAGTACGACATGTCGAACCACCGCCGGGGGCGCAACCGCAGTGTTTATCTGCGCACGCCCCTGTGCGCCCTGTGCGCGACGCTGCTGTATGAGGCCGTAAGCATCATCTATATCGCAATGAGCAGTGCGGAACTGACAAGCGCTTTCTTCACCCGTGCGCTCACCGATACGCTGATGACGACGCTGACCGCGGTTGTGCTGATGTGGCCGCTGCGTCGGCTGCTCGGCTTCGGCGCGCCGGTATCCAAAGCAATGGCGAAAGGCTGATTTCGGGTCAGCCGGGTGAATTATGTTATTTTTCCCTGTGAAAGGAGGCTGAATTGTGAACCAATATCAGCAAGATCACGGCAACGCGCCGGAACAGGTGAAGGGTCGCTTTCTGGTCTTTGTGATTATCCTTATCCTGATGTTTGCCTATCTGTTTGTCGGTCTGGTGAATTTGCAGCTGAAGAGCAGCGAGGGATATTCCACAAAAACGGAATCCACCCGCTTAAAGACGATTCCTCTGACCGGCAAGCGCGGGAATATCACCGACGCGAACTCCGTGATTCTCGCCACGGACGAAATGGTCTACAATGTTACCTTCTATAAAGACGCCAGCGAAAGCTCCTCCAGCGTTTACAAGACGTATACGCAGTCAATTATTGACACGTTGAAAATTATCGAGCGCAACGGCGGCAAGCTGGCATTCAGCTATGTCATTCAGCGCAGCGAAGAGACAGGCGAATGGGAGTTCAATTTCGGTTCGGGCGTGTCCGATGCGACGCTGCAGACACGCGAAAGCCAATGGCGCTCCAACAACTATGTGACCACAAAGAGCTACCCAACGCCGGAAGACTGCCTGGTAACGCTCAAGCACCGCTACCGCATGGTCAACTCCGCCGAAGAGGAAGAGGAAGTCCGCGCGGCGTACATCGAGAAGCGCGGCGACGACAGCGGCTACGTCCCCTGCATCATCGTTGATGAGGACACGATGCTCAAAGTCATGGCTGTCTTTTCCGAAATGCAGATGAACCTGTACAACTCCCTGCCGATTACGATTGCGAAGAACGTTCCCTTCGAGACGGTGACGGAGATTGAAACGAAGTCGATGATGCTGCCGGGCATGGACATCTCCGAAAGCACACAGCGTGTCTACCCCAAGCAGACGCTGGCAGCGCAGGTCATCGGCTATATCGGCAAGATTCCTTCGCGCACGATGTGGCTGACACTGCAGGCAAAAGGGTACAGCTACAACGACACCATCGGCCGCGACGGCATTGAATCGTCGATGGAGGATTGGCTGACGCAGAACAGCTCCCTGCGCAAGGGCAGCCGCGTCGTCGAACGCAACAACTGGTCGAAAATCGTGCGCGAAATCTCCTACACGGAGCCGTCGGACGGCAACAACGTCAAGCTGACGCTGGATGTGAACTACCAGACCGTGGCGGAGCGCGCGATTGCCTCCAACGTCGCCCGCATCCGCGACAAGCAGGAGGATTTGATGGTCTCCAGCAAGTGGCTGGAAGATAACCGCACGCTGATTGCCACCTACGACTGGGAGCATTACCCGCTGGAACTGGCAGAACACGGCGTGATGCTTGTGCTGGACATGCAGGCGCGTGTGCTGGCCATGGCGAACTACCCCACCTACGACCTGAACGCGCTGGTTGCAGGCGGCGACGAGGCGCGCGCAATTCTGTCCGATGACCGCAACCTGATGCTGAACTACGCCATCGGCTCGCGCGCAACCCCCGGCTCGATTTTCAAGATGGTGACGGGCTTCGGCGCGCTGGACTCCGGCGTGTTGAAGCCGGACGAGATGATTTCGGATATGGGCTACTACACTGCCTACAACTCCGACTTGTCCACCGCTCCGAAATGCTGGATTTCCGAGGGCTACCGCAGCCAGCACTACTACCAGACGATTGTGGGAGGGCTGGAGCACTCCTGCAACTACTTCTTCTATGAGTGCGGCAGCCGTCTGGGTGAAACCCGCCTGTACCAGTACGCCGCGGCGTTCGGGCTGACGAGCAAAACCGGCATTGACCTGCCCGGCGAAGTCCGCAGCGTCGTTGGCAGTCAGAACACGCTGTACGACCCGACGAAGCCGGTGGGCGAATCATCGCAGGACACCTCGCGCCCGATTATCGTTTTCAACTCCATCAAGTCGCACCTGAAGAAGTGCGGTGAATCGCGCGGCATGGAATACGACGATGAGCGCCTGTCTTCCTGCGCCAAGCGCCTGATGGACATGGCGGTGGCATACCCCGAATCCTCGTGGGTGGAGAACATGCGCACCATCCTGATGGAAGAGCTGAACATGCCCCGCTCGATGGTGTATTCCAACTCCGTCATTACGGACACCTACAACTACATCAACGATATTAAGTGGGGCGGTTCGCAGACGATTCTGACTGCCATCGGGCAGTCGGTCACGACGGTGACGCCAATTGCCGTCGCGCGCTACGTCACGGCAGTTGCCAACGGCGGCAAGGTCTACAACGTCTCCATCGTCGATTCCATCATCTCTCCGGAAGGCGAAGTGCTTTCCCGCCGCGACCCGGTGCTGATCAACGACCTGAACGACACAAACGGATACTTCAACCTCATCCACAAAGGGATGAAGGGCGTTACGGACGATACTGGTACTGCTAAACGCTACTGGAGCGACTTCAAATGGCAGAAAAAGATGGGTGCAAAAACAGGAACGGCGCAGGTCAACCAGATTGACCTTGAAAACAACGGCTGGTTCGTCTGCTTTGCTCCGCTGGACAACCCGAAGGTCGCCATCGTCGTCTATGTGCCGCACGGGTATTCCGGCGCCATGTGTTCCTACGCCGCGAAGGACTTCCTGAACTGGATTTTCCCGGAATGGGACAAGAGTGATGTGGACTATGACCTGCCGATTGGCAACAGCCTTGCGCCATAAGGAGGGCTTGCACAAATACATGGGTACAGCTTGGATTATTGCTTCCGGCAAAGGCGGAGTGGGCAAAAGCACCCTCTCCGCCTGCCTCGGCATGGAAATTGCGCGCAATGGCCAGCGTGTCTGCATTGTGGATGCGGATATCGGCCTGCGCGATCAGGACGTGCTGCTGGGCGTGCAGGATTGCATTGTATATGATATTCTGGATGTTGCGAACGGCATTTGCCCGGTGGATGATGCGCTTGTCGTGCCAAAGCCGGACGCGCTGCCGAATCTGTCTCTCCTGCCCGCCAGCCAGTTCGCCCGCGCGAAGGAGCTGGAGGCCAAGGCGTTCCGCAAAATTCTGCGGACGCTCAAAAGCAATTTCGACCACGTTCTCATTGATGCGCCGGCAGGCATTGAGCGCAGCCTGCGCGGTCTGCTGAGCAATGAAATCAACGAGTGCGTGCTGGTCTGCACGCCGGACGATGTATGCATCCGCAACGCGGAGCGAACAGCGAGCGTCCTGCGCAAAAAGGGGCTGACGGCGCAGCGCGTGATTGTCAACCGCCTGAATCCCGACTACATCCGCCGGGGCGAAATGTACGCCGCACAGACTGTCGCGCTGACGCTGGACGTGCCACTGCTGGGTGAAATCCCGGAGGATGCGGAAATTTACCGCGCGCTGCTGCATCATCAGAGCGTGATGGAGGGCGAAAGCGAGGGGCGCAATGCCATTGCCCGCATCGCCCTGCGCATGACGACGGACGAGGACGTGCCGCTGCCGGAATACGGGCAAAAGCGGACACTCTTCCAGCGCCTGTTCCAGCGCCGCAAAAAAGGAGATGAGAAGCATGTTCGCTAATGCCAGCCGCCGTTCGCGCGCGCATGTGGATGTGCCGCTGATTCTGATGGTGTTTGCGATGTGCTTCTTTGGCATCTACGCCGTCTGTGTGGCGACGTACTCCATCAACTCCACCGCCACGAACCTCTTGGAACACATCTTGGAATCCTCCTCGACACTCCGCCAGTGCTTCTTCGTGCTGGTGCTTGCGCCACTGGTCATGACGCTGATTATCCTCTGCCCCTACCACCTGATTCGCCGCTTCACGCGCGCCATGTACATCGGCACAACCGTGCTGGTACTTGTTGTGTGGGTTTTCAACCGCGCTGAAGGCGTGAAGGCATGGCTGGACATCATCTGGGACATGACGATTCAGCCGTCGGAGTTCATCAAACTGGCAATGATTCTGATGCTGGCGCAGCGCCTGAGCCAATCGGAGCATCCGATGAGCACCTTCCGCGACTTCATCGAAATCATGGCAATGCTCCTCGTGCCGTGCGCGATCATTCTCTTCTCCGGCGAAACAGGTTCCGCTATCGTCGTGGTATTCGCGTTCGCATGTATGCTGCTGTTCGCCAACGTCCGCTGGCGGCTGCTGATTACGATGGCTGTCGTCGCGATTCTGCTCGTTCTGGCGCTGTACGGCTTCATGGTCGCCACAGGCAGCGATGACTACCGTCTGGCGCGCATCGTCGCATTCCTGAATCCTGATTTGTCCCCGCAGGGTGACGCGTACCAGATGCGCCAGTCGCAGATGACCATCGGCGCGGGCGGCTTGACGGGCATCGGCACATTCGTCGATGGCTCAATGAGTCAGCTGAACTACGTCCCCGCTGACTGGACGGACTTCATTTTCGCCACCATCGGGGAAGCGTTCGGCTTTGCCGGCTGCAGCATCATCATGCTGTGGTACCTGGCGATTATTCTGCGTATGCTCTACCTCGCGCGCTACACCTACGATCGGCAGGGTATGCTCATCATCATCGGCGTGATTGGCATGCTGCTCTTCCACGTTTTCGAGAACATCGGCATGACGCTGGGGCGGCTGCCGATTACCGGCATTCCCCTGCCGTTCCTCTCCTATGGCGGTTCAAACATGGTCACGAACATCGGCGGCATTGCGCTGGTGCTGAATGTGACGAAGAACCGTCAGCTGACGCAGATTGATTCCAGCCGGAGATTTTACAGTTCCTATGCCAAATATACCAAATAATCAAGGAGATTGACGATTATGCCGCCTACAGTTCGATTCACCCGTGATGCTGTTCTCCATGCTGCCTGCCAGCTTATGCGCCGCGAAGGCATGGAAGCCCTCAACGCCCGCGCGATTGCCAAGGAACTCGGCGGCTCAACGCAGCCGATTTTCCGCCTGTTTACCAACATGGAGGATTTGCACCGGGAGCTGATTCTCTACGTCGCACGCCAGTTTCAGGCACACGCGGAGGCGGATATGGCGCAGTCCGACTCGCCATATATCCAGCTCTGCACGACGTATCTGCTCTACGGCCGCGACGAGCCGGAGCTGTTCAAGCTGCTGTTCATGCGCGACCGCGTCAGCGAGGGGCAATACAGCGACCAGACGAATTTTGACCTTGTGTTTAACATCATCAAGAAGGAAACGCCGCTGGACGACGAAACCGCCCTGCGCTTCTTTGAGCGCACATGGCTGTTCATTCATGGGCTGGCGGTCTGCATTGCGACGAAGTACATTCCCTGTCAGGATGAAAGATACCTCATCAGCATGGTCAAGGAAGCCTACAACGCCGCCGTTAAGATGATGAACCTTGAGGGCGTGCTGAAATTGCAGGAAATCTGATTCGCGGAGGGTGAGCGCATGACCGACGAGACGATTCGCGCGAAGCTATCCGGCATCCGCTGCTTTCTGCTGGACATGGATGGTACGTTCTATCTGGGCGACCGCATCATTCCCGGCGGTTTGGAATTTCTGGATGCGCTGGAGAAAACGGGGCGTACCGCGCGCTTCCTGACGAACAACTCCAGCCGCTCTGCCTCGACGTATGCCGAAAAGCTGGCGCGAATGGGCGTTCCGGCGGCGTATCGCGACGTGATTACATCAGGGCAGGCGGCGGCGCGGTACTGCCTGACGCACTTTCCGGGCAAAACCGGCTATCTGCTGGGGAATCCCGTGCTTCGGGCGGAATTGACGGCGATGGGGCTGCGCTTCTGCGATTCGGACGACGCGGATTATGTGCTGGCGGCGTTTGACACGACGCTGGATTACGGCAAGCTCTGCCGCGTCTGCGACCTCATCCGCACGGGCAAGCCGTATATCGCGACGCATCCTGATTTCAACTGCCCGACCGAGCATGGGTTCATCCCCGACCTTGGCGCGTTTATGGCACTGATTCACGCCAGCACTGGGCGCTGGGCGGATGTGGTGATTGGCAAGCCGAACCGCGGTATTGTGGATGAAGCCCTTGCGCGCACCGGCTTTGCGCTGCACGAGATGGCGATGGTGGGCGACCGGCTCTACACGGATGTTGCGACCGGCGTGAATCACGGCATGACAGGCATTCTCGTCCTCTCTGGCGAAGCAAAACGCAGCGACATAGACACATCGGATGTAAAGCCTGACCTGATTTTCGGCAGGCTTTCGGATATAATACCATATCTCTAAGTAAGGGAGCGAAAACACGTGCTGAACACCATGTTTCCGACCATCAACCGGGAAAGCTCCATGCTCGGCTTCGGCTGTATGCGCTTTCCAACAACACCGGACGACAAAATTGACGAATCCGAAGCGATTCGCATGATTCGCCACGCCATCGACAACGGCGTCCGCTACATCGACACGGCATACCCGTATCACGGCGGCGAAAGCGAGATTGTCATCGGTAAGGCGCTCAAGGACGGCTACCGCGAGAAGGTCATCCTGACGACAAAACTGCCCGTCTGGCTCGTCAAGACGCATGAGGACATGATGAAGTTCCTCGACGAGCAGCTGAAAAAGCTTGACACGCCGTATGTGGACTTTTACATTCTTCACGCAATGAACAACGAGCGCATGGACGCAATGCAGAAGCTGGATTACAAGCGTTTCTATGCCGAAGCCATTGCGCAGGGCAAGGTGCGCTATCCCGGCTTCTCCTTCCATGACGACGCAAAGGCGTTCCTGCGCATCCTGCATGACTGGAATCAGTGGGGCATGTGTCAGGTGCAGATGAACATCCTCGACGACGAGAATCAGGCGACGCTTGAGGGTATCCGCGAAGCGGGCCGGCGCGGCGTGGGTGTCGTCGTCATGGAACCCCTGCGCGGTGGTCTGCTTGCGAATCCCCCGGTGGATGTGAAAGCGGTTTACGACGCGTATGCCGTGCAGCGCAGCCCGGTCGAATGGGGCTTCCGCTACCTGTACGCCATGCCTGAAGTCATCACGATTCTCAGCGGCATGAGCACATGGGCGCAGGTGACGGATAATCTGCGCATTTTCGACATGGCGAAGCGCCCGACGCTGACCGACGAGGAACTTGCGCTCTACCAGAAGGTCAAAGCAACGTACCTTGCGCGGACGAAAACGCGCTGCACGGGCTGCAAATACTGCCAGCCCTGCCCGATGGGCGTACAGATCCCGCGCATTTTCCAAGGCTACGATGCCGCCATGCTCCGCGCGGACAGCTCCTTCAAGGCTGGGTACGCCCAGATTCAGGCGGATCATGCGGATGCGTCGCAGTGCATCCACTGCCGCAAGTGCGAACGTGTATGCCCGCAGCATCTGCCGATTACCCGCTTCCTGGAGGAGATTCACGCCGCGTCGGCGGCAGAATAAATCGCCATATTTAAGGTAACACGGCACAAATGAGGTAATCAGCTGGCGAATGGATTTTTCGTCAGATGTAAATGCAAATTTTGAAGGTTTACTGGATGCAAATTGAGGAAATTGCATGCGCAGATAGCGGAAAAGACATCGCCAGCAGCACCGCCGAGCTGTGCGGTGCTGCCTTAGCAAAACGCTCCTGAACACGCGTCAGGAGCGTTTTATGTTGCGCGAATCGCGGTTGACAACGGGAATTTGCAGCAGTAGAATAGAAATAATGGGATTTTGCCAGAAAACAAGAAAAGAGGCGAACCATCCGATGAAACACCAACTTCTTGCGCTGCTGCTTGGCAGTTTGCTGCTGCTTGGACTTCCGGCGGCGTGCGCGGACACCCCCACGATGACTGTCCTGATGTACATGTGCGGCACGGATTTGCAGAGTGACTGCGTGAACGACCTGTACGAGATGTGCGCGGCGGACATTCCGGACAACGTGACAGTCGTCGTGCAGGCAGGCGGCGCGAGCCAGTGGGACGACAGCCGCCTGCGTGCAAACCACATCAACCGCTTTACGATTGCGGACTACGATTTTTCCGACGTTGAAGTCTGCGCATGGCAAAGCATGGGCGCGCAGAACACGCTGGAGGATTACCTGACTTGGGCGACTTCCACCTACCCCGCCGATCGCTACATGCTGATCTTCTGGAATCACGGCGGCGGATCGACGAGCGGCGTCTGCTTCGACGAAACAGCGGATTACGATGGGTTGACAATTCACGAAATCAACGACGCGCTGTACAACTTTACAGAAGCCAATCCCGATTTTCATCTGGATCTCATCGGCTTCGACGCCTGCTTGATGGCAACCTACGAAGCGGCTGCGCACATGCAGTATTACGCTGATTTCATGGTCGCCAGCGAAGAACTGGAGCCGTCGCTCGGCTGGAATTATGCGTGGCTGAATGCGCTGGGCGAAAATCCGGCGCTTGACGCGCAGGGCATCGGCGTTGCGATTGCGGATGCGTACATGGAAGCCTGTATGGACGAAAACCCTGATGATTATCTCAGCATGAGCGTCCTCTACTTGCCGGCAATGGATTATCTGGTCAGCACAATGGAGACATACGCATCGTATCTCTCGCAGGCGCTGGACGCTGGGCAATTGTCTACCTTCAGCCGTGCCCGCCAGCGCATGTATGCCTTTGGCGATTTTGACAGCGCAACATCCGACATGGTGGATATGATGGCGCTGATTGACGGCACGCGTACCATTGCGCCGCAGACCGCAGACGTCCTGCAAACCGCCTACGAGCGCGTCGTGCGCTACAACGTCGGCACGCGGAAATTCGACTACCTGACGGGCATGAGCGTCTATTTCCCGTCCGGAAGCTACGAGGGCGACGGCTGTCAGGAGACAATTCCGCGCATGACGGAGTTCACGCGCGGCTATGCGGAGCTTCGCAGCGGCGGCAATTACGTCTTCAGCGCGCAGGTTCCGCAGCAGGTCATGACCAGCAGCGTGTTCACCGGCAACCTGACAGACGCGTTTTTCTCCCCCGCCAGTACGTTCACCACAAGCGAAACGCCTCTTGCGTTGGAAGCAGATGCGGTGGATTTACCTGACGTTGTGCCAACGTTCACATCCATGAACGACGCGTTCTTCACCGGCAGCCTCATACCGGACGATTCTGCCATGGACGATTGGCTGAACATGGACGATGATTCCGCCTATATGTGCAGCATGATGCTCAGTCAGGACGAGCTGAACAACTTGAGCATGGTCGAGGGCTTGCTGTACTTGGATGGCAGCGACGACGAGGATACGTTCTACATCGAAATGGGCGCAATGCAGAACGCCGCCATTGACTGGGAAAGCGGCGAAATCATCAGCCAATTCGACGGTACTTGGCCAATGCTGGATGACCAAATTGTGATGATGTACGACCAGCTTGTCAATGGCGGAATGCGCCGAAGTGTGATTCCCGTCCGCTGCAACGATGTCGAGGGGTATCTGCTGGTGATACGGCGGAGCTACAGCAGTGGCTGGACGATTGTCGGCTTCACGCAGGGGTACGACGATGCCGGACTCCCCGTTCGCGGCAGCACTCCCCTGACCGAGGGTGACGTGGTGACACCGATTTACAACGTGCTATATGAGGATGAGGACGGCGAATTGCAGGAGATGACAATGGATGGCGACCCGATTGTGGCAGGCAAAGACGGTTCCATCGACTTCGGTTTTTACTCGCTCGAGGGCAGCGACGCGACCTACCTCTACTGCTTCTGCCTGACCGACATTTACGGCGAAATTCAACTGTCTGATTTCATCAACTTTGAATTATAAAAGGAGGTTCATTTCATGAAACGACTGATTTCCTTGCTCTGCGCGCTTTGCCTGCTCTTTTCCCTCTCTGTTGCGGAGGCATACGAAGCGACGAACCCGTACACCATCGAAAACATAGGGATGACGATTGACCTGCCCGAAGCGCTGAACGTCACGAGCTGTGAGGTCGGCGAGACGAGCATTGACCTGCGGCTTGGCTACAACGGGCGGAACGATGTCAGCTACGCCGTGATGATTACCTATGATGAATCGCTGGAGGATTATGTGACCATCACGCTGCCGGAGGAAAATCTGCAAGCGATGATTGACTACTATCAGTCCATGTACACAGGCGGCAACCCGGGTTTGGTAGCGTATGACGAGAACGACGGCGATGCAGTCCTGACGCCCTTCTGTGCAGGCGGTCAAGGCGAAGACGGCAATATGTACTGCATTTTCGTCTGCGTGCTGTACGGCTACACCATCACGGTAGTTGGCGGCACATCGGCGGATAGCTTCGATGATGACACCTACGGCGCAGCGTTCGACCTCTACTGGACAACCATCACCAGCTTTGTGGACTACATGATAGAAAACGAATAAGCAACTTTGAAGCGCGTCGGAGCGAAAGGCTGTCGGCGCGCTTTTTGATATGCAAAAAAGTGGCTTCCGTCCCATATTGCAGGGACAGAAGCCACCAGAGATACGTATTCGTTAGCCGTTATGCACTTTGCAGCGCAAAACGTCTTACTTGCCCATCTTTTCGAGGATTGCGGCATGAGCAGCAGCCAGACGCGCAATCGGCACACGGAAAGGCGAGCAGGAGACGTAGTTCAGACCAACCTTGTGGCAGAACATCACGGAGCTCGGATCGCCGCCGTGTTCACCGCAGATGCCCAGCTTCAGGTTCGGACGGGTCTGACGGCCCAGCTTCGCAGCCATCTGCACCAGCTTGCCAACGCCGTCCGTGTCCAGACGCGCGAAGGGATCGCTTTCGAAAATCTTGTTGTCGTAGTAGGCGCCGAGGAACTTGCCAGCGTCGTCACGGGAGAAGCCGAACGTCATCTGGGTCAGGTCGTTCGTGCCAAAGGAGAAGAATTCCGCTTCTTCAGCAATCTCGTCAGCGGTAACAGCCGCGCGCGGGATTTCGATCATGGTGCCGACGTGGTATTCCAGCGTCATGCCCTGTTCCTCAAAGACCTTCTTGGCGGTCTCGTCGACGATGGACTTGACAAACGCCAGTTCCTTCTTGGAACCGACCAGCGGAATCATGATTTCGGGCACAATGTTGTAGCCGCATTCGCGGGTCACATCGATAGCCGCCTGCAGAACCGCACGGGTCTGCATTTCCGCGATTTCCGGATAGGTGACGGCCAGACGGCAGCCACGGTGACCCATCATCGGGTTGGACTCATGCAGCGCGTTGATCTTGTGGATGACTTCCTCGGAGGTGATGCCAAGGTTCTTGGCCAGCTCGTCGATTTCTTCCTTCATATCAACATGCGGCACGAACTCATGCAGCGGCGGATCGAGGTAACGAACCGTCATGGGCTTGCCTTCCAGCGCTTTGTACATCGCTTCGAAGTCACCCTGCTGCATCGGCAGAATCTTCGCCAGCGCCTTTTCGCGCTGTTCCTTCGTGTCAGCCAGGATCATTTCACGGACAGCCGCGATACGATCCGCCTCGAAGAACATGTGCTCGGTACGGCACAGGCCGATGCCTTCCGCACCGAACTTGACAGCCTGCTTGGTGTCGCGCGGGGTATCCGCATTGGTGCGGACGCGCAGACGGCGGGCAGCGTCAGCCCAGCCCATGAAGCGAGCGAACTCGCCGGAGATGGACGCTTCAACCGTCGCAATCTGGCCATCGTAGACGTTGCCGGTAGAGCCGTCGAGGGAGATGAAGTCACCCTCGTGGTACACCTTGTCGCCAACGGTCAGGGTCTTTGCTTCTTCGTCAATCTTCAGCGCGCCGCAGCCGACGACAGCCGCGCGGCCCATGCCGCGAGCGACAACCGCCGCGTGAGAGGTCATGCCGCCGAAGACGGTCAGGATACCCTGAGAGAAGTCCATGCCTTCGATGTCCTCAGGCGTGGTTTCGCGGCGAACGAGGATAACCTTTTCCTTGTTCTTGCCGTGTTCAGCCGCTTCGTCAGCGGTGAAGTAGATGCCGCCGGTGGCAGCGCCGGGAGAAGCCGGCAGACCCTTCGCAATGACGGGCGCCTTCTTCACTGCCGCAGCGTCGAAGTTCGGGTGCAGCAGGGTGTCGAGCTGCTTGGGCTCCACCTTCAGCACGGCTTCTTCTTCGCTCAGCACGCCTTCATCCACCAGATCAACAGCGATCTTCAGCGCAGCCGCCGCGGTACGCTTGCCGTTACGGGTCTGCAGCATGTACAGCTTGCCGCGTTCGATGGTGTATTCCATGTCCTGCATGTCGCGATAGTGCGCTTCCAGCTTGGTGGCGATGTCCACAAACTGCTGGTACACATCGGGCATCTGCTCCTGCAGGTGGGAGATGGGTTCGGGGGTACGGATACCAGCCACAACGTCCTCGCCCTGAGCGTTCAGCAGGTACTCACCGTACAGCTTCTTTTCGCCCGTGGAGGGGTTGCGCGTGAAGGCAACGCCCGTGCCGGAGGTTTCGCCCATGTTGCCGAAGACCATGGACTGCACGTTGACGGCAGTGCCCCAGTCGCCCGGAATATCGTTCATACGGCGATAGTAGATGGCACGCGGGTTGTCCCAAGAACGGAACACGGCCTTGACGGCTTCCATCAGCTGAACCTTGGGGTCCTGCGGGAAGTCCACGCCCATGTGCTTCTTGTAGATTTCCTTGAAACGAACGACGACTTCCTTCAGGTCATCCGCGGAGAGGTCGCGGTCGTACTTGACGCCCTTCTTCTCCTTGAATTCGTCCAGAACCGCTTCAAATTCGTTCTTCGGGATTTCCATAACCACGTCAGAGAACATGGCGATGAAACGGCGATACGCGTCATAGGCGAAATGCGGGTTGTTGGTCAGGTTCGCCAGACCCACAACAGACACGTCCGTCAGGCCCAGATTCAGAATGGTATCCATCATGCCGGGCATGGAGGCACGAGCGCCGGAGCGGACAGAAACAAGGAAAGGATCCTTGTCGTCGCCGAACTTCTTGCCGGCCACCTTTTCGGTCTCCGCCAGAGCAGCATAAATCTGCTCGACGATATCGTCACCAATCACCTTGCCGTCGGTATAATACCGGGTGCAGGCTTCGGTGGTGACGGTGAAGCCCTGAGGCACGGGCATACCGAGATTGGTCATCTCAGCGAGGTTCGCGCCCTTGCCGCCCAGCAGCTCACGCATGTTGGCGTTGCCTTCCTTGAAGAGGTACACATACTTCTTCGCCATTGGAAACACTCCTTTTTTACATACTGCGGAAGAAACTTCCGCGCAGAAAGCATTTGCCTGAAATTAGCCACGGAAAACACCGTGCCCTTCCTCCATCGCAAAGACATTCTGCTGGCTATCCTATTTGATTATACTATTTTTCGTTGCTTTTTGCAAGATGCTGTTCACATTTTCAGCGGGAATTTGGGAATTTTCGAGCATGATAGTATTTACATGGTGCTTCCAAAAATCAATGTTTCTCTATTTTCTTGACGCAAGACGCCCTTTTTGATATAATGAAGGCATCATTTCGTCGTGAATTTGCTGTTTTTGTTCGTGAGAAGGAGGCGTTATTGTGAAGAGGCCGCTCGCTTGTTTGTTGTCTGTTGCCCTGCTTTTGCCACATTTGGCGCTCGCGGAGGATGATGCCATCCCTGCATCTTTCAAATTTGGCGCGGATGTTTCCACCGTGCTGAGCGAGGAGAACAGCGGCGTTGTGTACCGCAACCGCGACGGCGAGCCGACAGACTTGTTCGTCCTGCTGAAGGAAGCAGGTTGGGACACTGTGCGCGTCCGCGTTTGGAACGACCCATTCGACGAGGACGGCAGAGGCTACGGCGGCGGCAACTGCGGCGTGGCGAACGCGCTGGAAATCGCCCGCCGATGCAAGGAAGCCGGACTGTCGCTCATCGTTGACTTCCATTACAGCGACTTCTGGGCTGACCCCGCGAAGCAAATGTCCCCGAAGGCATGGGTCACGATGGATTTAACGCAGAAGTGCAGCGCGCTCTACGCCTTCACGACAGATGCGCTGACGCAGATTGCCGCAACGGGCGTGGACATCTGGATGGTGCAGGTCGGCAACGAGATTAACGGCGGCATGGCGGGCGAATGGAGCACAAATGGGCGCAATCAGCTGATGAACGCCGGAAGCGCCGCTGTCCGCGCAACCCTGCCCGATGCGTTGGTGGCAGTGCATTTCACCAACGTCAGTCAATCGGACGCAAAGAAGTACATCCGCGAGGTCTGCGAGGGCGATACGCCGGTCGATTTCGACGTGATGGCGTACAGCTATTACAGCTATTGGCACGGTTCGCTGGAGAATTTGTCAGAACTGATGGCGGATGTGCGCGAGAATTTCGGCAAAGATGTGTTCATCGCTGAAACAGCCTATCCGTTTACGACGAATAACCTCGATACGCACCCGAACAGCGCCCCGAATGAGTGGTGCGACATGAAGCAGGATATTTCCCGCGACGGTCAGGCGGCGGATTTCCGCGAGACGGTGGAAACGGCTGTGCAGGCAGGTGCACTCGGCGTCTGCTACTGGGAACCGGCGTGGATTCCGGTGCCGGGAAATAGCTGGGAAGAACAGAGTAAGCTGTGGGAACAGTTCGGTTCTGGCTGGGCGAGCAGTTATGCAGGTGGCTATGATCCACAAGACGCGGGGGCGTGGTTCGGTGGATGCGCATGGGAGAATCAGGCGCTGTTTGAGGTGGATGGGACGCCGGCATGGACGCTTTCGCTTCCGAACCTCCTTCGCGGCGAATAAAAAGAGCAGCACGCGGAAGAAGTATGATAGCGAAGTCAACTCAATCGCGCGAAAGGGTCAAGGGACAATGTCCCTTGCAGGGTTAAGGGGCAGCGCCCCTTATGGGGCTTGGGGCAACGCCCCAACTGCTGCTCCGTTAAATCAATTGTGATAGCGAAGTCAACTCCGCCGCCCGACGCTGAACAGCGAAGCGCTTTCAGCGCAGCGGTTGTAACTTTGCGCTCCCGCTGGAGCGCCCCCAAGCTGCAATCTCGACCAGCCGGGCTTGCAACCATAGCCACACTCCCCTGCAATCCCCTCTTTAGGCGCATTGCAACACATCAAAAAGGACGTGCCAGCCTTTCACAGCCGCACGTCCTTTTCTAATCCCAAATTACGCGGAAACCTTCCGCTTGTCGAAGTTCGCCCACATTGCCTTCGTCGGGCAAGCGTCCGCACACGCCATGCAGTGCTGGCACTTGCTCTGATCAATGACCGGCAGACCGTTCGTCATCGTAATCGCACCATGCGGGCAGGAGCGGAAGCACTTGCCGCAGTGAATGCAGCCAGTCGAGCAGGCAGACAGCACCTTCTTGGCGGGCTCAGTGTTGCGGCAGCGAACCGTCACATCCTCCGTCACCGGACGCAGACTCAGCACACCCTTAGGGCAAATCGCCACGCACTTGCCGCACGCGACACACTTCCCGTCGTCCACCACGGCAATCTTTTTCACCGGGTCGACATGAATCGCGTCGAACGGACAGACGCGCGCGCAGGTGCCCAGACCAAGGCACGCGAACTTGCAAGCCTTGTTGCCGTCATTGACGACAGATGCCGCCACGCAGTCCTGAATGCCGCGGTACTCAAACTTCTCCTTGCAATGCTCGGAATCACCTTGGCAGATTACGCTGGCGACCTTGCGAACGGCGTCTGCTGCTTCCGCATTGCCCATAATCGCGGAAATCTTGTCCGCAACGGGCTTGCCGCCAATCGGGCAGGCATTCACGGGCGCTTTGCCGCAAGCAATCGCATCCGCACAGCCGTCGCAGCCGGGATAGCCGCAAGCGCCGCAGTTCGCACCCGGAAGCGCAGCGCGCACAGCGTCACGCTTTTCATCCGCCGGAATGGCAAAGACCTTCTCCGTGCCCATCAGCAGCAGACCGAAGAGCAACCCCATCAGGCCCAGCGCAACCGCCGCAATGAGGATGTTCACAACCGTCATCCGTCTTCCCTCCTCAGCCGATTAAGCCGCCGAAGCCCATGAACGCAATCGCCATCAGACCCGCCGTAATCAGCGCGCCGGGGAAGCCGTTCATCCACTTGGGCATGTTCGCCAGCGCCAGACGCTCGCGGATGCAGGAGAAGAGAATCATCGCCAGACCGAAGCCGGCCGCCGCGCAGAAGCCGTTGAACGTGCTTTCGAGCAGGTTGTAGCCGTTATCCACGTTCAAAATCGCCACGCCCAGCACCGCGCAGTTGGTGGTGATGAGCGGCAGGTACACGCCCAGCGACTGATACAGCGAGGGGGAAATCTTCTTCAGCGCCATTTCCACAATGCCGACCAGCACGGCAATGACGAGGATGAACGCAATCGTCTGCATGTATTCCAGGTGCAGCGGCACCAGAATCAGGTGCTGCACGAACCAAGTGATGAAGCTGGCGAGCGTCATCACGAAGATGACCGCCATCGACATGCCCTTTGCCGTGTCGTACTGCTTGGAAACGCCGAGGAACGGGCAGCAGCCGAGGAAGCGGTTCATGACAAAGTTATTGACCAGCAGACCGCCGACAAGAATCGTCAGCAGATTCGCCCAAATGTTGCTCATGCTGCCGCCCCCTTCTTTTTCAACTTATTCGACAGTGCATTGACCAGAATCAGCAACAGACCCAGCGTGATGAAGCCGCCGGGAACCTGCGTCATGATGCCCATCGGCTGATAGCTGGCGGGCATCACCTGCAGACCAAAGAACGTACTGTTGCCCAGCAGCTCACGAATGACGGACAGCAGCGTGATGGCGAAGGTGAAGCCCAGCCCCATGCCCAGGCCGTCCGCAATGCTCAGCACTGGCGGATTCTTTGACGCGAAGGACTCCGCACGGGCAAAGATGATGCAGTTGACAACAATCAGCGGGATAAACATGCCCAGCGCCTGCGACAAATCCGGCAGGAACGCCTTAAGCAGCATGTCAATCATCGTCACGAAGGACGCGATGATGATGATGTACGCCGGAATGCGCACGCTGTCCGGGATGATGTTGCGCAGCAGGCTGATGAACAGATTCGAGAAAATCAGCACAGCCGTAACCGCCAGACCCATGCCGATGCCGTTCATGCCGGACGTGGTGATGGCCAGCGTCGGGCACATGCCCAGCATCAGTACAAACGTCGGATTCTCCCAAATCAGGCCGTTCAGCAGGACACTCATGAAGGTTTTCTTCTGATTAGCCATGCTTTTTCACCTCCCCAAACGGATGCGGCGCGGTGAAGCGGTCAATCAGGGGCGTGCAGACGTTCATGAACAGAATCGCGAAGGAGCAGCCTTCGGGGTAGTTCGCGTAGGCACGGATGATGAACAGCAGCAGACCGCAGCCAATGCCCATGATCACGCGGCCAGGCACCGTCACCGGGCTGGTCGCATAGTCAGTCGCCATGAAGAACGCGCCGAGCATCAAGCCGCCCGCAAATACCTGATAAATCGCCATTTCAGCGCCATCCTTAATCAGGTAGCAGAGGAACACGGTCGCGATGAAGGACACCGGGATGCGCCAGTCAGCAATCTTGCGGACGCACAGGTAAATGCCGCCGACGAGAATCGCCAGCTTGCAGGTTTCGCCCAGCACACCGCCGCAGTTGCCCAGCAGCAGATCCATAAAGTTCACGCCGGAAACGCCCTTGCTCAGCAAGCCGAGGGGCGTTGCGGAGGTCGTCGCATCCACGACGAAGTTGGACTGCGGATAGCTGCTCATCAGCGCAGACCAGCTGACGAACAGAATCGCGCGCGCGGTCAGCGCCGGGTTCATGAAGTTGCTGCCGATGCCGCCGAACATTTGCTTGACGAGGACGATGGCAATCACGCCGCCGACCACCGCCAGCCACCACGGCGCGTTCGCCGGGAGGTTGTACGCCAGCAGCAGACCCGTCACGACGGCGCTCCAGTCGCCAATCGTCACCGTCTGCTTCGTCAGCTTTTCCCACACAAATTCAGATAGAACACAGGTTGCCACGGACACGCAGATGAGCATCAGCGCGCTCCAGCCGAAGATGATAACGCCCGCAATGCCAGCCGGCAGCAGCGCCAGACAAACCTCCTGCATGATGCGCTGCGTGCTGCTATGGTCGCGCAGGTGGGGCGAGGAGGTCATCACAAGATTATTCTGCATGGTGTTATGCCTCCTTCTTGGACTGCTCTTCAGCAGCCTTCTTTGCAGCTTCTGCCGCGGCTTTCTTCGCGGCTTCCGCCTTCTTGCGGGTCGTAATCACCTTTTTGCCCTGACGGCAGGACTGCGTAAGCAGGCGCTTGGCGGGGCAGACGAAGGTGCACGCACCGCATTCGATACAGTTCATGATGCCGTACTTTTCGGCTTCGTCATAGCGGTCGGCGCGGACGCAGCGGTCAAGCAGCGTCGGCATCAGCTGCATCGGGCAGGCGCGCAGGCAGCGGCCGCAGTTGATACAGGCGGATTCCACCGGGTCAACGGCTTCTTCGCCCAACACAAGCACGCCGGACGTGCCCTTCGTGACCGGGATATCCGTGCGGGTAATCGCCATACCCATCATCGGGCCACCGCTGATGAGCATCCGTGCGCCGGACTGCATTCCACCGCAGGCTTCCAGCAGCGTGTCGATCGGCGTACCGACGCTAACGAGGAAGTTGCCGGGGTTGTTGACCAGCCCGCCAACGGTCGTCACGCGCTGCACGAGCGGGCGGCCCTCGCGAATCGCCTGCTGAATGGCATACACCGTGCCGACGTTGCTGACCACGCAGCCGACATCCAGCGGCAGACCGCCGGTCGGCACCTTGCGGCGCGTCAGGGCATACACCAGCTGCTTTTCACCGCCCTGCGGATAGCGGACGGGCAAATCATGAATTGTGATGCCTTCGACGTTCTTCGCCGCGGCACGGAGCGCTTCCACCGCGTCCATCTTGTTGTTCTCCACGCCGACGTGCGCTTCCTTCACGTCCAGCGCGAGCATCATCAGGTGGATGCCGTCGATGATTTCCGCGGGCTTTTCCAGCATCAGGCGATGGTCAGCCGTCAGGTACGGTTCGCACTCCGCGCCGTTGATGACAAGCTTCTCAATCGTCTTGCCCTTCGGGGGCGTTATCTTGACCTGCGTGGGGAACGTCGCGCCGCCCATGCCGACGATGCCGGCTTCGCGGACGATGGTCTGCAATTCCTGCGCGGTCAGCGTTTCCGGATGCTCCGCCGGATGCAGCTCCACCCAGTTGTTCTGGAAGTCATTCTCGATGACGACGGCGGACACCGTCGAACCATTCGCCAGCTCGACCGGCTCAATGCCGACGACCTTGCCGGAGACGGACGAATGCACCGGTGCGGACACAAAGCCGCCCGCTTCGCCAATCTTCTGACCCGCCAGCACCAAATCACCCTTCTGCACGATGGGCTTGCAGGGCGCACCGATATGCTGCGAGAGCGGAATCACCACGCGCGCAGGCGCGGGCAGCTCACGAATGGCGTTGCCGCTGTTGACGGCCTTGCCGTTTACGCCCTCATGCGGATGCGTTCCGCCGGGAAACATGTGTTTGACAAACACAGAGAAAACCCCTTTCCAAATCCTTTCGCATCCCCTGCCGTGACAGCAGAAAACACATATTCAGACGGAATCCGTCTGAACAGGACACAATCACACGAAATCTATTATATCATATAACAAGGCATTTGGTACAGTGAAAAGTTTGACAAATGTCAGCCAAAGTTTTTTAGTCAATTTCACCATTAGCTATGACTAATATCTTCTTCCGGCAGATTTCCCGCCACATAGAGCATGTGCGCTGCGTGACTCATGGCACTGCCCTCGCTGCCGTCCGCGCCGCCAAGCATCCGCGCGACTTCGCTGATTCGTTCCTTGGGTGAAAGCAGGCGAACACTCGTATTCGTCCGCTCCCCTTCCACACGCTTCTCCACAAGAAACTGGTGCGCCGCCATCGCCGCAATCTGCGGCAGATGCGTCACGCAGATAACCTGCCGCTTGCGCGCGATCAGCGCCATCTTCTCCGCGACGACCTGCGCCATCCGCCCGCTGATGCCCGTGTCGATTTCGTCGAACACCATCGTGCCGACGCCGCCTTTTTCAGCTTCGAGGCTCTTAATCGCCAGCATCAGGCGCGACAATTCGCCGCCAGACGCGATTTTTGACAGCGGCTTCAGCGGCTCGCCGGGGTTCGGGGAAATCATAAACTCAATCACGTCGTCGCCGACCGACTGCGGCATGAAAATCTTCCCTTCCGGGCGAATCGCGAACGACACTTGGAAGATGGTGTTGCCCATGCCGAGGTCTTTCAGCTGCGCCATCATGTTCTTCTCAAACTCATTCGCCAGCCCGTGCCGCGCCTCCGTCAGCTGACGCGCGAGCTGCCGATACTGCGCCAGCAAGCGCTTGTGTTCCGCGCCGGTTTTGGCAACCTGCTCATCCAGCGAGACGTAATTGTCGTATTCCTCCTGCATCTTCTTCTGCTGCGAAAGGACTTCCGCCACCGTTTCGCCGTACTTGCGTTCCATGCGCCGAATCAAATCCAGCCGTGTCTCAACTTTCTCCGCCCGAACGGGGTCGAACTCCCCTTTTTCGGTCAAATCCGCCAGTTCGTAGCCGATTTCCTCCAGCTCATAGTACGCTGAATCGCACCGCTGCGCCAGACTGACGTAGTTTTCGCCGAACGCCGCCAGCGACCGAAGCGCATCCGCCGCTTCCTTCACGCGCGAAAGTACCGTCTCGCTGTCATCGTTCGCTGAAATCGCCCGATGCGCCGCCGCAACCGCTGTCGCAATCTTCTCCGAATGCCGGAATCGCTCTTTTTCCGCTGCCAGCGTTTCTTCCTCGCCCAGCTTCAGCCGCGCTTTTTCCAATTCCTCCAGCGACTTTTTCAGCGATTCCATGCGGTACTGTTTCTTCTCATTCTCCTTGACCAAGCGCGCGTACTGCCGATGGTTGGTGATGAACGCCTGATACGCCGCGTCCACGCGGCTGAGCAGCGCCTGATAATCGTCGCCGCCCGCAGCATCCAGAAACAGCAGGTGATACTGCGAGTTCATCAGGAACTGCGCCTCGTGCTGCCCATGCACGTCCATCAGCAGTACGGCAATGTCTTTGAGCGCGGACAGCGGCATCACCACCCCGCAGACGCGGCAGAGGTTGCGCCCGGAGCGCGTGATTTCGCGGTAGAGCGTTACCGTGCCGTCGAAATCATCAAGTGCCTGCGCCTGCGCCCATTTTGCGACTTCCACATTGCCGCTGGCATCGAACACCGCTTCGACCCACGCCTTGTCCGTTCCCGTGCGGATGAGTTCCCGCGCGGCGCGTCCGCCCAGCACCAGATTGACTGCGTCCACGACGATGGATTTGCCCGCGCCGGTTTCGCCGGTCATAACGTGCAGCCCTTCGCCGAATTCCAGACTCAGTTCCTCAATCAGCGCGATATTCCGCATTCGCATGGATAGAATCATGATGGATACTCCTTTTCCGTGCCGGGGATAACCATTGCCGTTATTTCATCATTTCCCGGATGCGGCTGGTGACAGTGATCGTCTCCTCGTTCGAGCGGATAATCAGCAGCACCGTGTTGTCGCCTGCCAGCGTCCCCAGTACCTCCGGCCAGTGCATACTGTCCAGCGCTTCCGCCGCGACGTTCGCCGAACCCGACAAGGTTTTCACCACAATCAGGTTGTTCGCCGACGAGACAGACAGCAGCGATTCCGCCAGCATCCGAATGAAACGGTCGGTCAGATTGTTGTCCGCCTGATCGCCCGTTGCGTATTTGTACTTGCCGGAGGGGGTCAGCACTTTCAGCAGCCGCAATTCCTTAATGTCGCGGGATACAGTCGCCTGCGTCACGCGGATGCCCCGCGCATTCAGGGCGCTGGCGAGTTCCTCCTGCGTTTCAATTTCCTGTTTTTCGATGATATCGAGGATTGCCACTTGTCGAACGGTTTTCATATTTCCGCAGCACCTGCCTTTACATTTTGTGTTATCGGGTCCATTCCGTCAGCTTTTCGCGGACAAGGTTGAAGAACGGCTGGTCACTCGTGCGGATGAGCTGCAGCGTTCGATCGGCACGACTGATTTCGACCACCGCACCGTCATCCAGCTGCGCGTACGTCTGCCCATCGACTTGCAGGCAGGCGCTCTGCGGCGCATCCGACCCCAATAGCAGGCGAATCTGTGCGCTGCCCTGCACAACGGTCGGACGATGCTGCAAACTGTGGGCACAAATCGGCGTGAGCACCATGCAATCCACTTTCGGGGAAATAATCGGACCGCCAGCGGAGAGCGAATAGCCGGTTGACCCCGTCGGCGTGGCGACAACAAGCCCATCGGCAATGTAATGCCCGGCGAGTGCGCCATCCACCAGCGCCGTAACCGTAATCAGCCGCGCATAGCCGCCGCGGCTCATCACCACGTCGTTGATGGCGTACCAGCTTTGCCCATTCATCTGCACGGACAGCACTGCGCGGCGCTCTGTCTCGTAGTCGCCGCGGATGACCTTGTCCAACAGCCTCGGCAGGGCGTCTGCCTCGCCTTCCGCCAAAAATCCGACGCGCCCCAGGTTCACGCCGAGCAGCGCCGCATCCCACGAAAGCGCATACTGTGCGCCGCGAAGCAGCGTGCCGTCGCCGCCCAGCGACAGAATCACATCCGCCCGCGCATCCGGCGCATTCAGCGAAGTCACGCTGCCCGACGCAAACGCTGCCAGCACCTCATCTTCCACCAGCACCTGCGCGCCGCAGGACGCAAGCTGTGCCACTGCATGATGCGCCGCTGCCATTGCATCCGGCCGATGACCATGAATGACGATGCCAAGTCGCACGCCGTTCCCTCCATCCTGATTCAGTCTGCCGTTTTTTTCACAAACAGCACCCGAAGTATCCCCATTATAACACAAGATGAATATTCATGCAAGCATATACAGAAATTTTGATACCATTTCCAAATGAGAATGCGCACGCAGGTGGCGCAGGTGAATGCAGGAAATCGTATTACTTGTGTGAAGAACCCTTTAGCTCCTGATGCGCCTTTTTTACCAGCTCGTGGATGATTTCCGGCGTCATCGGCTCAGCTTCCTGCGTCCGGACGGTGATTTTGCCCAAGAACTCAATGTTGCCCTCCGGCCCCTTAATCGGCGAATAATCCAGCTGCTGCACCTGCCAGCCGATGCTCGGCGCGAATTCCACAATCTCCCGCAGCACGTCCTCATGCACCTTCGGGTCGTGGATGACGCCTTTCTTGCCGATGCGGTCGCGTCCCGCCTCGAACTGCGGCTTAATCAGCGTATAGAACACGCCCTCCTCGCCCATCAGCTGCGCCGCAACAGGCAAAATCAGGCGAATGCTGATGAAGGACACGTCCATCACCGTAACAGTCGGGTGCAGCGGCAGCATGTCCGGCGTCAGCAGACGCGCATTCGTCCGCTCATAGAGCGTTACGCGCGGGTCGTTGCGCAGTTTCCACGAGAACTGCCCGTAGCCGACGTCAATCGCATAGACATGCGCCGCGCCGTTTTGGAGGCAGACGTCCGTGAAGCCGCCGGTCGCCGCGCCGATGTCCATGCACACTTTGCCGCGCAGATCCGCCTGAAAGGACGTAATCGCCTTTTCCAGCTTCAATCCGCCGCGGCTGGCATAGGGGTTCGACTTGCCGCGGATTTCCAGCTCGTCCTCCGGCTTAATCAGCTCCGACGCCTTGTCAATGCGGCGCGTGCCGACGTACACCTCGCCCGCCATGATGCTGACCTGCGCCTTCGTGCGGCTTTCGCAAAGCCCGCGTTCCACCAGCGCTACATCAGCCCGTTGCTTTTCGCTCATTGATGCTTTTCTCCATTCTTCAGCGCGATGACGATGCGCTGGGTCATCAGTTCCGGCGTCAATCCCAAGTATTTCAGCAGCTGATCACGCCGCCCATGCTGCACAAAGGTATCCGGGATGCCGAAGGACAGCATCGGCGCGGGCAGCCCTTCGCCGGACAGGAACGCACAGACCACGCTGCCAAAGCCGCCCGTCAGCACATGCTCCTCCATCGTGACGATTGGGCGATTCGCCAGCTGACGCAGCATTTTCTCGTCCATCGGCTTCACACTCCGGCAGTTCACCAGCGATGCGTGAATGCCGCGCTTTTCCAGCAGGTCGCGAACTTCAATCGCTTCCGCCACCATCGAGCCGACAGCCAGCAGCGCCACATCCTCCCCCTGTTCCATCATCTCCCATTTGCCGATGCGGAACGGCTTGTCCTGCGCCGGGTAGCGCGCCGACAAATCGACGGATTCACGCCCATAGCGGATGGCGCAGGGGGATTCGTTCTCCTGCGTCCAGCGCATCATGGTGCGCAGCTCATTCAGGTCGCGCGGCGCCAGAATCACCATGTTCGGCACGGGCAGCATTGACGCCAAATCCCACACGCCGTGGTGCGTCGCGCCATCCTCGCCGACCAGCCCCGCACGGTCAAGCAGCAGCGTCACGTTCAGTTTCGGCATACACACGTCATGTATCATCTGGTCAAACGACCGTTGGAAGAACGACGCGTAGACCGCGAAGTACGGCTTCATGCCGCCCGCCGCCAGCCCAGCTGCCATCGTGACGGCATGTTCCTCCGCAATGCCGACGTCCATCATGCGGCGCGGAAAACGCTCCGCAAAGTACGACAAGCCCGTACCCGACGGCATAGCGGCGGTAATCGCGACGATTTTTTCATCCGTTTTCGCCATTTCGGACAGCGTTTCCGCCATCACCTGCCCATAGGACGGCAGCGTTCCCTTCTTGCGCGCCGTACCGGTTTCCACATAGAACGGCGGCGTGCCGTGGAAGCGCTCCGGCTTGTCCTCCGCCGCGCTGTATCCATATCCTTTTTTTGTGAGCACATGCACAACAACCGGCTCATCCAACTGTTTGACGGCCTCCAATGTGTGCTCCAGTGCCTTGAGATCATGCCCGTTAATCGGGCCGAAATAATGGAAGCCAAGGCTGTTGAAGAATCCCTCTTGATTTTCGCGCACGAACATGGACTTGACGCTCTTTTTTGCCCACGATAAAAAACACTGAAGCGGTTTTCCGACTACGGGCAGGCAGGACAAGCCTTTGCGGATAACCCGCTTCGTGCTTGTCCACCCGCTGGAGACGCGTAAATCCGTCAGATGCTGCGAAAGCGCCCCCACGTTCGGCGCAATCGACATTTCGTTGTCATTCAGAATGACAATCATACGCGTATGACTGTCACCCGCGTCGTTGAGCGCCTCATAGCACATGCCGCCGGTCATTGCGCCATCGCCCACCAGCGCCAGCACATGGTGATGCTGCCCCTGCAAATCGCGGGCGCGCGCCAGCCCCAGCGCTGCGGACAGCGCGGTAGAGGCATGACCCGTCTCGAACACATCATATTCGCTTTCGGAGCGCTTCGGGAAACCGGACATGCCGCCGAAGGAACGCAGGGTACAGAACGTGCGGTAGCGCCCCGTCAGCAGCTTATGGACGTAGCTCTGATGCCCCACATCGAAGACGATTTTGTCCTCCGGCATGTTGAACACGCGGTGAATCGCCATCGTTAATTCTACCACGCCCAGATTGCTCGCCAAATGCCCGCCGCGCTTGGAAATGGTCGTGACCAGTTCTGTGCGAATCTGCGCGGCAAGATCGTTCATCTCCGCATAGGACAAACCTTTAATGTCCTGCGGCGACTTGATATCCTCCAATCGCAAGCATTTTCCCTCCTTCATGGATTTTGCATTTGTGTTGATTGATGCTATTTCTCAGATAAGAATGCGCAAGCAGATGGTGCAGGTAAATGCAGGAAATAGTATTAGAATTTGCTGCCCTTGCTCCCCTTTGCGCCCTTCGTGCCGCCGAGCGAAACGCCCTTCAAAATATCGGAGGAATAAGCATAATTGCGCATGTTGCGGTCTTCGTTCGCCTTGCGCGCGCAGTCCACCATGCGGTCAATCAGCTGCGAATACTTCACGCCCTTGTTCTCCCACAGGTAGAATGCCAGCGATCCGGGAATCGTGTTGATTTCGGTGATGTATACCTGCTCGGACGCACGGTCAAACATGTAATCGATGCGCACAACGCCCTTGCAGTCCAGCATCCGGAAAATATCGCAGGACATTGCCTGAATCTTATCGCGCAGGCTGTCCTCAATCGGCGCGGGCAGCACACGGTGCAGGCTCGCCATGCCCTTCGAGCCGCCATTGGCAAGATACTTCTCCTTGAAATCGAGGAACTGCTGATCCGACAGCGGCATCTCAATCGGGCTGGCTTCCACGTCGCCATCATAGCCCAGTACGGAGCAGTTCAGCTCAATCGGGTGATCCAGCCCCTTCTCAACCAGCACGCGGCGGTCATACTCAAATGCCAGTTCAAGGCTGTCCATCAGCCCTTCGCGGTCATCCGCACGGCTGACACCGATGGACGAGCCGAGGTTCGCGGGCTTGACGAACACAGGATAGCCCAGTTCCTTCTCCACCTTGTCCAGCACGGCGTTTTTGTCCTGCTGATACATGGCGCGCGTGAACCAGCAATCCGGCAGACACGGCAGCGTCCCCGCGCCGCGGAAGAACTGCTTCATCATGATTTTGTCCATGCCGATGGCGCTGCCTGCCACGCCCGTGGACGTGTACGGCAGATTCGCCAGTTCCAGCATTCCTTGCAGCGTGCCGTCCTCGCCGTTCAGCCCATGCATGACGATAACGCAGACTTCCAGCCGCGCTACCATGACCTGCGTTGGATGAGAGAACAGCCCCTTGCCGGGACGGTTCGCCAGCAGCGCGCCCGAACCCGCCGTCACGTCCAGCGCAACGGCTTCGATGCCCGCTTTGTTCGGGTCAAAGGGCGTGTACGTCTCAATGCGGCGGAGCGCATTTCCCGTATACCAGACGCCGTTTTCGCCGATATACACCGGGATGACGTCGTACTTCTCGCTGTCCACATGGTTCATCAGCTGCACCGCGCTGATAATGGATACCTCGCGCTCACAGCTGCGGGAACCGAAAATCACACCAAGCTGAACCTTTGCCATAACAAAAATCTCCTTGCCTTTACGGAATCTCTGATTGATTCGTCAGAGCTTCCTTACGTTTCAGAATAGTGATCCGGAAGATCGTTTTCAAACATTGCAATGTCGCCGGGACGCCCAATCTGCCGCAGGAGCACCGTCGCTTCGTCGAGGCTGGCGACGACGTGCAGATTTCCCTGCGGGAAGCCCGCCGCGAGCAGCCCTTCAGCAATCGGCTGTGTGTGCTTCTTGCCCACGAGAATGGCGATATCCGCGTTGCCGCAGATTTTCCGCCCAAATTCGCGGTTGAACGCCGCTTCCTGTCCGCCCAATTCGACCATACCGGGGGTAATGATGATGCGCCGCGCTTGGAACGCCCCCAGTACCTTCACTGCCGCTTCCGCGCCCTTCGGGTTGGAATTGAATGCATCGTCGATGATGGTGATGCCTGGCGACGGAATCAGCTGCAAACGGTGCTCCACCGGCTGCAGTTTGCTGATGCCGCGCGCCACCTGCCGCATGGTCAGCCCCAGATGGAGCGCCACCGTCGCGGCAAGCAAGATGTTCTGGATGTTGTGTTCCCCCAGCAGGCGCGTTTCGCACGCAATTTCCTCCGCCGACGTATGCAGGACGAATCGGCTGCCCATCGAGGACACCGTCACATCCGTTGCCCACACGTCCGCGTCCGGGCTGTAATGCAGGCAGCAGAGGCGCTTTTCTTTCTCCGTGCGGTCATAGAGTTCACGGCAGATTGCACCGTCATCCGGGAAAAAGCAGCAGCCATCCGCCGGAACAGCGTCCATCAATTCATATTTCGTATTTTTGATGCGCTCCAAGGTGTGGAAGGTGTCCAAATGCTGCGGACCGACGCTCGTCAGCACGCCGTAACGCGGATGCACCAGTCGACACAGTTCCTTGATATCCCCGACGTGCCGTGCGCCCATTTCCGCCACAAACACCTGCGTCGCAGGCGTCAGGCGCTCACGGATGATCTTCGTCACGCCCATCGGCGTATTGAAGCTGCTCGGCGTAATCAGTGTCTGATACTTCTCCTGCAGAATCGTGCCGAGAATGAACTTGACGCTCGTCTTGCCGTAGCTGCCGGTAATGCCGATTTTGATGATGTCCGGGCGCGCCGCCAGCTTCTTCTGCGCGTCGCGGAAATACATTTCGCTCACAAGCTTTTCAATCGGCCACGCCAGCAATCCGCCCAGCGCCACCCAGAGCGGCAGCAGCAGCGGCAGCAGTCCGCAGAAGTACACCTTCGTCAGCAGCGCAATCGGCGTGCAGAGCAGCGTATAGACAACGCCCATGACAATGTACGTCCGCTTGACGCGCATCGTGACGACAAACGGCTTTTTCGCCTTCTTCTGCTGGAAAATCGACCGGCACCACCAGCCGCCCGCGACCGCCAGCGCTGCATTCACCAGCGCCAGCAGGATTTTGCCGACGCTCATGTCCAGCATCCGGTCAATGCTCCGGTATGCCAAATACAGCAGCGTCAAGTACGCCGCCAGCGTGATGCCGGGCAGCAGCGCGCGCTTCCAATTGCGCCGCAGCGTCCGGAAATAGCCGGGAAATTGGTAGCTTTCCAGTTGGAAATCATGCATCAGGCTCCGTTGTGCCAGCAGCATCGCCAAGGCGGTTGCCAGCGCCGGAAGCCATTTCAGAAAGTTAATCACCTGATTCACTCCTGCCCCATCCAAATCAGTTCAGCAGAAACTGACGCACAATCGTCTGAAAGCGCGTCGCCTGCTCCAGATATGCGAAATGCGTGCCGCCTTCCAGCACCACCAGACCGCTGTCGGCAATCTCCCTTTCCATCTGCTGCCCCATCCACAGCGGCGTTTCCGTGTCGCGGTCGCCCCAGATGAGCAGCGTCGGGTTCTTGATATGCGGAAGCAGCGCGCTCTGGTCATAACCCACGACCTTGACGAACGTCTTGCGCATTTCCGGCGACAGGGCGGCGTAATCCCGCGAGCCGTACTTCTGCACGAGATTTTCCTGCCACTTGTCCGGCAGACTGCCGAAGAGGTGCGTCTTTTTCGCTACACCGACGAGCTTTTTCAGCCGCTGATACCGCTGCGACTTTTTGCTCTTTTCGCTGGATAGCTTCGGCCGGATACCCGCCGCGCCTGTCAGAATCAGCTTCTCAAAACGCTCCGGATGGTCGGCGGCAAGCTCAATCGTCACGCGTCCGCCGAAGGAATGCGCAATCACGCTGCACGGTAGAAAGTCCAGCTTCATCAGCAGTTCCAGCAGATTCGCGGCGAAATCCGGCACACCCCACGGCTGCGGCGGAAATCCGCTTTCGCCATGCGCCGGAAAATCCACCCGAAGCACGGTCATGTCCGGCGTGAGCGCATCGCTAATCCCCGCCATCAGCTTTTCCGAGCAGCCCCAGCCATGCAGCAGCACCACTTTTCTTTCGCCGTGGCCGCCGATTTCATAATGGACGCGGACGCCCTGAAGCGTCATTTCCACAAAACGCATCTCCTTTTCAGCCATCAATTCGCCAGATGTATCGGCACTTGACGGCGCTGATTTCCCAGCGGTCGCGGATTTCCTGCGGCACAGCCACGGTTCTTTCCAGCGTGCAGCCCAGCCCCAGGCACGTCTTGCGGCTCGCCCAGTTGTCCGGGTCGGTCGTGATGACGACGCTGCTTTTGCCATGCAGGGCAATCAGCGGACGCAAGAGCGCACAGGCGCGGCGCGCGTAGTGATTGCCGCGATACGGCGGGTCAACATGATAGCCGATATGCCCGAAATAGTACACGCAGGGGCTTTCCCCCATCCGCAGGGAGATGCGTCCAACTTCCCGGTGCGTCCCGTGCGGCACAATCATATAGTCATACACGCGGCCGAATCCCATTTCCTTTTCCGGCGGATAGAGCCGCAAGGGCAGCAAGTCAATCACGCCATCGGAAAACTCAGCACGCACTCTGCGAAACAGCATCCTTACACATCCTGTATCTGCACCTGCGGAAGCAGGGCAGCAAAATCATCGGGGCGAATCAGCTGCGTCCCCTCGGTCATTACCGACGCACAGCCCGCCGCCGCGCCATACGCCAGCGCGTGGCGGACGTCCCCTGTTTTCTCCAAGCCAGTCATCACACCGCCGACCATTGCGTCGCCCGCGCCAACGGTGGACTGCACCCGAACCGGAATCGCCGGGGTAAACATGGCGCCGCTTTCCGACACCCACAACGCACCCTCTCCGCCGAGGCTCACGAGCACATTCTGCGCGCCCATTTCAAGCAGCTCCAGCGCCGCCTGATGCACATCCGCCATCGTCGGCAGCGGACGGTTCATGGCGGCTTGCAGTTCACTTCGGTTCGGCTTGACGAGGAACGGACGCGCCGTCAGCCCTGCCATCAGCGCCGCGCCGCTCACATCCAGCACAAACAGGCGTTCCGGCAGGGAGAGCATCAGGTCGCGGTAATATTCCGGCGGACATTCCGGCGGCAGCGACCCTGTCAGGACGACATACTGCCCCGCAACTGTCTTTTCCGCCAGCAAGTCCGAAAACGCCCGCTGATTCGCCGCGTTGACCGGTGCGCCGGGTTCGTTCAGCTCCGTCACGCCCGTGCCGTCCTGCGGGACAATCTTCATGTTCGTGCGCACGTCGCCGTCCACGAGCAGGAAAGCATGCGTCACCTGCTCGCCGTCCAGCTTGCGGCGAACCGCATCAATGCCGTTTTTGCCCGCACAGCCGAGGACGCAGGACGCAATGCCCAGCCGACGCGCAGTAATGGCGACATTGATGCCCTTGCCGCCCACATCCTGCCGCGCGGACAGGACACGGTTCACATCGCCCGCCGTGAAGGAACGGAGCGACACCGTGCGGTCAAACGAAGGATTCAGGCACACACAAGCCAGCATGGGCAAACCTCCCCATCATCAGCAGTCCATCCCATTATATCATGATTCCCCGCATGATGCAACCTGACGCGGAAAGAAAAAGGCTGCCCCGTATTCGCTCGGAGCAGCCAAATGGACTCATTCCTTAATGCTGTAGGCATTCAGCGCGTTCTGCATCGTGATCTGTGCGAACGCTTCCAGCGGAATTTCGCGCAGCGCGGCAATTTTCTCCGCCACATAGCGCACGTTCGTCGGCTCATTTCGGCGGCCGCGGACGGGTTCGGGCGAAAGGTACGGGCTGTCTGTCTCAATCAGGATGCGGTCAAGCGGCACATTCACCGCGGCTTCCTGCAATTTCGGCGCTTTCTTGAAGGTCACAGGCCCCGCAAAGCTGATGAAGTACCCCAGTTTCAGGTACTCCTTCGCAATCTCCCAGCTGCCGGAAAAGCAGTGGATGATGCCGCCGGTCAGATGCTTCCTGTGGCGCTTCATGATGCCCAGCATGTCCTGATGCGCGTCCCGGATGTGATATGCCACGGGCATCGATAATTCCCACGCCAGCTCCATCTGCGCTTCGCAGACCGTCATCTGCGTTTCGCGCGGCGACAGGTCGTAGTAGTAATCCAGCCCGATTTCGCCAATGGCGACGACTTTCTCTTCCTTCGACCAGTCCGCCAAGCGCTGCAAATCATTCTCCACGAAGCCTTTCGCCTCGTGCGGATGGATGCCGATGGCGGCATAGCAGCCCAGATGTGCCGCTGCGAAATCCGCGCTGTGCCGGGAAGTTGCCATATCCGATCCAATCACGGCGTACCGGGTGACACCTGCTTCCGCCATGCGGGTCAGGACGTCCCCCCGGTCGTCGTCGAACTTCGGCTCATCGACGTGGCAATGAGAGTCAAACAGCGCCATCATCCGATGATTGCACCGTCCTCCACGCCCTCGCCGACGCTCATCAGGCGCAGATTATCCTCGTCATCGACAGCGGAGAGAATCATGCCCTGACTTTCGATGCCCGCAATCTTACGCGGCGCGAGATTCACGACCGCCACGACCTGCTTGCCGACGAGTTCTTCGGGCTTGTAGTACTTCGCGATGCCGGAGAGAATCGTGCGTTCGCCGTCCTTGCCGAAGGAGAGGCGGAATTGCAGGAGCTTGTTGCTCTTTTCCACCTTCTCGCAGGACAGCACACGCGCCACCTGCATCTTGCACTTGCAGAAATCATCGAAAGCGATTTCCGCCGGGAAATCAGGCGTTTCGTGCTTCTTCTCCGCCTTCTTTTCAGGCTTGGCGGCAGGCTTCTTTTCTTCCTTCTTCGTCTCTTCGGCGGGTGCGTCGCGTTCGATTTCCTTCTGGATGTCCAGACGCGGGAACAGCGCCGCGCCCTTATGCACCGTCAAGCCTTCCGGCAGTACGGCAAACGGCTTGCAGACGGAATCCCACGTCTTGAGCGCGTCGTCGGTCACGCCCAGCTGCTCGAAAATGCGTTCCGGCGTGCGCGGCATGACGAAGCCGATCATCACGGCGACGCGGCGGACGCACTCTGCCAGCGTGTACAGCACCGTCTTCAGACGCGGCTGACCCTCTTCGCTGCGGCCCAGCACCCACGGCTGCGTCATGTCGATATACTTGTTGCAATCGCTGATGAGCTTCCATGTTTCCACCAGCGCGTTGGAGAACTGGAAGGCGTTGACGTAGTTCTCCACCTTGCCGGAAAGCTGCTCCGCCTCGTCCCAGATGGGCTTGTCGATAGCTTCATCCACCGCGTCGATGGCGGGAATCGTGCCGCCAAAGTACTTCTCAATCATCGCGACCGTGCGGGAGACGAGGTTGCCAAGGTCATTCGCAAGGTCGGAGTTGATGCGCGTCAGCATAGCTTTGAGCGTGAACTCGCCGTCCGAGCCGAAGGGCATTTCGCGCATGAGGAAATAGCGTACAGCATCGGAGGAATAGCGGTTGCACAGCACGACCGGGTCAACGACGTTGCCGACGCTCTTGCCCATCTTCTTGCCATTGATGACCAGCCAGCCATGACCGAACACCTGCTTGGGCAGCGGCAGCCCCAGCGCGTGGAGCATAATCGGCCAGATAATGGTATGGAAACGGACAATTTCCTTGCCGACCAGATGGACATCCGCCGGCCAGTACTTCTGGAACAGCGCGTCATTGTCCGTGCCGTAGCCCAGCGCGGAAATGTAGTTGCTCAGCGCGTCAATCCAGACATACACCGTGTGCTTCTCGTCGAACGTGACCGGAATGCCCCACTTGATGGACGTACGGCTGACGCACAAGTCTTCCAGACCCGGACGGAGGAAGTTGTTCAGCATCTCGTTGGCGCGGCTGGCGGGCTGGATGAAGTCCGGATGCTCCTCGATGTACTGAATCAGCCATTTGGCGTACTTCTGCAGGCGGAAGAAGTAGGATTCTTCACGCGTCTTTTCCACCGGGCGACCGCAGTCCGGGCAGCAGCCGTCCTTGAGCTGCAATTCCGTCCAGAAGGATTCGCAGGGCGTGCAGTACCAGCCCTCGTATTCAGACTTGTAGATGTCGCCCTGATCGTACAGCTGCTTGAAAATCTTCTGCACGCACTTGACGTGGCGGTCATCGGTCGTGCGGATGAAGTCGCTGTAATCAATGTCCATCAGCTTCCACAGATCCTTGATGCCCGCGACAATCTTGTCCACATACTCCTTCGGCGTGACGCCCTGTTCCTTCGCCTTGCGCTCAATCTTCTGGCCATGCTCGTCCGTGCCGGTCAGGAAATAGACGTCATAGCCCGTCAGCTTCTTGAAGCGCGCCATCGAGTCCGCCGCCGTGGAGCAGTAGGCGTGGCCGATGTGCAGGTTGCTGCTGGGGTAGTAAATGGGCGTGGTGATGTAAAACGGCTTCTTACACGATTCACACATGAGTTCATTCCTCCAATTTCTTTTGAGGGAGACGATAAAAAACCGCCCCTCCCGCATTTTTTGCCGAGGGGCGGAGAATTTTCCGCGTTGCCACCCTGATTTATCACTCATCCTGCGGATAACGGCGCGACCCGCCGCACCCTACTTCAGCCCAAAGGCGTTCAGGCGCGTGATGCTCCGGAGCCATGTTCCCGCGGATGTCCCGGCTGCCTCTCACCTGCCGCAGCTCTCTTTGCGCATCCATCCCCGGTACTCTTTCCATCATTGCAGAGGATATTATAGCGTCATTTGGGCATGGTTGTCAAGGGCAAATTTCAGCTGTGCTGCTGATACCAAGTGTAGTCATAGCCGTAATCGCCCTGCTGATTTCTGGCGGACAGTGTAAAGCGCACGACGGCGTTCTGCCGCAAGGTCATTTGCAGCGTGCATTCGCCGTTTTCCGCCGCAAGTACCGCCGTATCCGCCGCCGGCTGACCCGCCTGACGCAAAAGACGCAGCTGATTTTCCGACAGCGAACGCGGTTCGCCTAAATCATGCCATACCTTCAGCGGATTGCACGTCACTTCATCCACCGTCTCTGTCGTCAGCGTCTGTTCGCCGCCCGCAGGCAGGGCAATCGTCACGGTCAGCTCGTCGTGGTCGGTGCGGCAGAGATTCCACAGCACGCCTTCATACGAGCCGTCGTCCTTGCGGACAATCACGCTGTGTTCGTCGCGGTGCACCGGCGTTCCGTGCAGATGGGAGAAGAACGCGAAGCTCCACAGTGTCGGCTTGGCAATCTGCCCGTTGGCAATCAAGCCGAATCCACCATGGAAGGGCATCGGCGGCACGCCCTGCTCCTCGAACACATCCCCGAACGTCCAGTAGGAATACGACGCCGCCACATCGCCCATCCGCGCCAGCACACCCGCCATGTACGCCGCATTCAGGTTCGTGTCATGAATCGGGCAGAACGGGTTGTACGACGTGTTGAACTCGGTGATGTGCATCTCCATCCCGCGGTATTCCGGGAAACTGTCGATAATGTCGCGCGTCTCCTGCATTTCAGCGAGGAGGCTGTCCACCGTGCGCATTGTATGATAGAGATAGCGCCCGCGGTGTTCCGGCGTTTCGCCCATGTAGGCGTGGCGCGACACGAAATCCAGCGGCAGCTGATTCTCCTTGCAGAATCGCAGGAAATTGCGCACCCAGTCCTGCGACGTCGCGCCGCCGCAGATTGCTGGGCCGCCGACGCGCATGTCCGGCAGCACGTCCTTAACTGCCTTCGCCGTCACCGCATACAGGTGATGATACTTCTCTTCATCCGCATTTTCCCAGAAACCCGACAGATTCGGCTCGTTCCACACTTCACACGGCCAAGTGGACACTTCGTCTTTCCCGTAGCGCTCCGCCAAATGTGCAAGCGTCGCCTGAACCATCGCCGTCCACTTTGCGTCGTCCTGGGGCGGCGTAACGTTGCCCTTCCAATAGAAGATGGTCTGCGTGCCGCTTGCCATTTTTTCCGGCATGAAGCCCAATTCAAGGAACGGCTTCAAGCCCTGTGCGCGGTAATCATCCATCACGCGGTCAAGGTAGGTGAAATTGTAGCCCTCGTGCCAATTTCCTTCCGTATCCTGATACGGCTGGTAAATCGCCATATCGTCGCTGAACAGCCCGTGACCGCGGATGTGCGTGAACGCGCATTCCGCCTGCGCCATCGCCAGCTGCTGCTGATACTCCTGCTGGAGCGCCAGCCCCATGCGACCTGTGCCGATGCAGAACGCGGTGTTGTTGTTGAACTTCGCCTGACTATCCGCCGCTATGCGGATGGAATCCTGTTTCATGGCATTTTTTCTCCTTACAGTCCTGATTTTGCCCAGTCGAATACGAGCACTTGATCATGCGGCAGCGTCGCCTGACAGGTATCAATCTGCTCATACGGCGCGATATTGACCGGTTCCGCCGCGCGGAGGTTGCCATCCGTCAAGGCGTTGAAGAAGTCGTCGAACATCCAGCGGTCATAGAGCGCCTCCCGGTGCGGACAGAGGACTTTCTCGAATGGCAGCTGCTGAATGCCGCGCATGTTGCTGCGGTACTCCCGCAGCCCCAGCGCCTGCGGGAAGAAGAGCCATGTGCAGGGGTTCCAGTCGTCGCCGGACAGCAGCAGCTTCCGCTCCGGCACATACACCACCGCCGAGCCGGGCGTGTGCCCCGGCGCTTCGATGATTTCCGCTGTTAATCCGCCCAAGTCAATCACACCGGGCTTCATCACCTTCGGCAGTGGAATTTCGCCCGCGAGAAACGTTTTTTCATCCACCGTCAGGTTCTTCCCGATTGCCTGCGTCAGCACCCGACGCCGCATCTCGTCGTTCGTGAACATGCGCCAGTCCGCCATGTCCGCTTCCAGCATGTACGTTTCCGGGAAGCAGCGTGCCCCCATCGCGTGGTCATGGTGGTTGTGCGTCAGGAACACCGTCAGCGGTAAATCCGTCATGTGGCGCATGAAGTCCGCCACATCCTCAATGCCATAGCCCGTGTCAACCAGCATGGCGGCGTTTTCGCCCTCCAGCAGCGTCATGCAGACGCCCATGCAGTCCACAATATGCCACACTCCCGGCATCACCGCGTGAACCGTAAAGGCCATTTTCGGCTCATCCTTTCCATCTTGCCGCCTGAAAAAGCGGCGTTTTTTGCACAATTCGACGCACAGTTGTGTTTTTCCTGTCACCCAGTCAACTTTTCGCCAAATTTCTTCCCCTTTTCTGGTTTTGGGTTGTGCAAGTCGGCGAAATATGCTATACTTTTAGTAAAATACGTTACAGGAGGTATCCTGTTTATGGCAAATCAATGGCTTTCTTGGCTTCCGTTTTTACCGGCTGATGTTCCCGCCGATTTTGCGTCCCCGCGCGAAGTCGCCGCGTTCGAGCTTGCGCAGGCACTGCCGGCGCTCTCCCCGAATCTGCACGTTTCGCTTGCCGAGGATGATTCGCTGGGCGAAGGGTTCCATGCCGTGCGCAAAGGCGACGACGTGACGATTTTCGGTGGCAAAACCGGGCTGCTGTATGGCGCTTACTGGCTGCTGATGGCGCTCGCGTCGGGTTCGGCATTGCCGGAGGATCATTCCTCTGCGCCGCAGTACGCGCTGCGCATGATTAACTGCTGGGACAACGCCGACGGCAACGTCGAGCGCGGATATTCCGGGCGCAGTCTGTTCTTCCAGGGCGGCAAGCTGACCTACGACCCCGCGCGGATGCGGCAGCTGGGGCGTATGATGGCGTCCGTCGGGCTGAACGTGCTGTGCATCAACAACGTCAACGTGCACGACCCGGCACAGCTGCTGATTGAGGACGATCTGCCGGATCTGGCGAAGCTCGCGGCGATTTTCCGCCCGTTCGGCGTGCGGCTGATGGTTTCCATCGACTATTCACAGCCGATGCGCCACGGCATCCCGACGGCTGATCCGCTGGATGAACGCGTGCAGGCGTGGTGGAAGCATCAGGCGGAAGTGGTGTACGCTGCGATTCCCGATTTGGCGGGCTTCCTCGTCAAAGCGGACAGCGAACATCGTCCGGGGCCGTTCACCTACGGGCGCAATCACGCGGAAGGCGCAAACATGCTGGCGCGGGCGCTCAAACCGTTCGGCGGAATGCTGGTCTGGCGCTGTTTCGTCTACAACTGTCAGCAGGACTGGCGCGACGAAAAGACCGACCGTCCGAAGGCAGCATATGAGCATTACGTCTATCTGGATGGGCAGTTCGACGACAACGTGATTCTGCAGGTCAAGAACGGGCCGTTCGACTTCCAAGTCCGCGAGCCGATTTCCCCGACCCTGCTGGCAATGCCCAAAACGAAGCTGGCGCTGGAATGGCAGCTGGCGCAGGAGTACACCGGTCAGCAGATTGACATTTTCGCCATGCCGGTAATGTGGCAGGAGCTCTTTGCGGACATGCCGCGCAACAGCATCATGGCGATGGCAGCGGTGTCGAACCTCGGCAATGACGCGTGCATGACCGGGCATCCCTTCGCGGCGCTGAATTTCTTTGCATATGGCGCGCTGGCGTGGGATCCCGATGCCTGCCAGCCGGACGATATCATCCACCGCTGGATTCGCCTCACCTATCGTTTTGCGCCGGACGATGAGAACGCGCTGGCGGATGTGCTGCTCGGCAGCCGCCACGCCTATGAGCAGTATACCGCACCGCTTGGCATCTGCTGGATGGTCACGCCGAACCAGCACTACGGGCCGAGTCCCGACGGATACGAGTATCAGGCGTGGGGCACTTACCACAAGGCCGACCGCAACGCCATCGGCATCGACCGCACGGCGGACGGCACGGGCTATGTCCTGCAATACCCGGAAGCACTGCGCCGCCGCTTTGAATCCACACAGACCTGCCCGGATGAGCTGCTGCTCTTCTTCCACCGCTTGCCGTACACCTTCAAGATGCGCGACGGGCGGACGCTGATCCAGCGAATTTACGACGACCATTTTGAGGGCTATGAATGGGTGGAGCGCGCCGCGAGCATCCTGAAAGCGCTGCCGCTGCCCGATTTTGACCGTGCTTTAGTAGATGAGCGCATCGGGCGGCAGCTGCACAACGCCCGTGAATGGCGCGACATCATCAACACGTTCTTCCACCGTCTTTCCGGCATTGAGGACGTTCACGAGCGGAAAATCTATCGCTGAGGAGGCTTTTCATGGCGGACACAAGCCAGCCGCATTCATCCCGCTGCCCGGCTTGGCTGCGCGAGGGCGGGCTGTACCTGATTGTTTCCGGCGTCGTGACAGTGCTGAAATATGTGCTGCTGCTCTTTCTGCCGCGCGCATTCGCTTTTCTGCCAATGCGCGACTTCGGCTGGCCCGGCATCGAAATGACGCTGCTGGGCGAAACCTTCCGCTGGAACATCTTCGGCTACGACACGGCGCATGGCGGGCTGCCTTACCTGTGCGCGTACATGACGGCGATGGTGCTTGGCGAATGCGTGAACTTTCCGCTTCAGCGCAAGTACGTTTTCCGCGCCAAAGGGCATCTCGCGCGGCAGGTGCTGCTGTATGCGCTTGCGTTCATCGTGATTACCTGCCTGGTGAACTCGATTAACTGCGTCTGGGTCGCGGTAGCGGCGAAGTTCGTGCCGGATTGGGTGTACACGCTCGGCACGCTCTTCTTCAACGGCACGATTTCCGCGGTGGTGTTTTTCTTCGTCAACAAACGCATTTTCCCACAGGCATAAAAATGGGGGCTGTCCATCGCGGGCAGTCCCCTTTCTTTATGGCTTTTCTTCGGTTTTGACGACTTTCTGATGTCCGAAATAGTTTGCCAGCGCCTGATTCACCCAGTAGCCCGACTGCCCCTCGTCCGCCAGCCCCAGCGGGTTCAGGAACGCCGGACATGCCGATACATCCGGGATTTCGCAAATCTCGCCGGGCTGACGCAGCGTTTGGAGGATTTCGGTGTACTGCTGATGATACGCCTGTGCCTCGCCGCTGATGAGCGCTTTTGCCGCTGCAACGCTCGTCGGACTTGCACCCGCCGTCGGATGCGCGGACGGCAGCGTCAGCACCAGCACAAGCGACAGGGCGGCGGCGATTGCGGCGGAATGACGCGTCAGGTACGAAAGCGCCGCGTCGATTTTCGTGCCGATGCGGCTGTTCCGCAGCCAGCCGATCCAGAGGAACGTCCAGCAAAGCAGCAGCCAGCCATACGCATAGTAGTAGATGTCGATTTGCCGCCCCGGCCCGACATTCGCCATTGCAAAAAGCGACGGCGTCATTTGCGCTGAAAAGATGGCATACGCCAGCGCGCTTTTCAGCAGTGGAAAACGGAATTTCAACCCGCACTGCCCGACAAAACCCCACATCAGCAGGGCAAAAAGCGCAATGGCAATTCCCTGCGGCCAGCCAAACCAGCCCGACACGCGCACCCACGCCCGGTCGAAGGAGTAGAGAATCGCGGGAACCGCATCCATCGAGCGCGGGATGGTCGCTGCACGGACGCGGTTGCCGGGTGCGGCGGCGTTGATAGCGAACGCAGTCAGCAGCGCGACCATGACGAGCAATATCTGCCGCCAAGCGGGTTTTTTCCGCACAAGCAGCGCAAGAAGCAGGAGCATCAGCAGAATCAGCGTAACGAGGATGGTCGTGTAGTTGCCGCCGCCGATAAAGAACGCGAGCGCCATGCACAGCACAGTCCGCCCGGCGCGGCACTTTCCGTCGGTGCAAATCCGCAGGGTGCCCGTCAGCAGCATCAGCGAAAGCGCGTAATAGAACGTGTAGTAGCATCCGCCGTTGAACCAGTAAAACGTCTGGTTCAAATCCGGCACAAGCTGGATGCTCAGCGTCATGAGCGACAAGAAAACCAGCACAACCGTTGTGCGCGGCGCATGGAGCATCTTCCCCAGCTGACGCAGGAGCATCCCCGTGCCAAGCAGCAGCGGCAGGAGCGTCAGGGCGGTCGTCAGCCAATAGCCATTTTCGGAAAACACGCCCGGCTGAAGCGTGAACAGCACCACCGCGCTGAACGACCCCTGCCAGCGCGCGTAGGTGCTCCGGACGTAGGCGGCAATAGCTGCGACAGCCTCCGGCAGCCCCTGTCCTGCGTCAATGACCTTGCGCAGCACCGCGCCGTAGGTGTAGTCGTCCGCGCGCGGGTGATTGTAGAACGCGACCGCCATCACCGGCAGCAGCGACAGCGCAAACAAAACCGCGAGGATGATGGCAATCCGCTGAAGTGCGCGCGCATTCCGCATGAGCATTCCTCCTTTTCGGTTCTTCACGGAATCTTGGGGGAAGAGCAGCTTGGGGGCGCGTCTGCGGACGCGCAAAGTTACTGGCAGGGACGCTTCGCTGCCTGCACCTTTGTTGAGTGCGTTTGAGATGCTGGTCGCCCGCGGAACTGTTGGGGCGTTGCCCCAAACCCCACAAGGGACGCTGTCCCTTGACCCTGCAAGGGGCAGTTGCCCCTTGACCCCTTTTCGCGATTGAGTTGGTCGCACTTTCATGCTCCTTCCGCGTGCAGCTTTTTGGTGCTTCGCCTAAGCCCTTGTTTGCTTCCCTAACTTTCCGTGAAGAACCTCCTTTTCCGACAAAAATCGCCGCAGTTTGTGATGCACTGCGGCGATTTTGCTGATTATTCTTCCGTCATCGACGGAATGGGTGTCGTGTTCGGTTCGGGTGTGGGCAATTCCGGCGCGGTCGTAGCTGCCGGCGCACTGCCGCCTGCAATCAGCCGCGTCAGGTTGTCCGATGCCGTCGTCAGCAGCTGCACAGCGCGCGTGGTATCCATGCGCGTCACGTCCTCCGCGCCTTGCGTCGGCAGGGTCAGGGCGTTCCAGCGGCTCGTTGTGCGCAGTGCCATCTTCACGCCGACGTCCGCTTCCGCCATGTGCAGCGCGGCAATCACACGCAGCTGAATCGGCGCGCCTTCTCTGCTTTCGGTGCTGTACTGGAGGGAAAGTTCCGCCGTAATCGGTTCAAACGTCACCAAATCCGCTGCTTCCGCGCCGTCGGTGTCCGGCTCGATGGTCAGGGTCCACGCACTGTCATCATGGCGTGTGCCGTCGCTGTCCTGCGTTTCGGAATGCTGGCTGGTCAGGGCAAATTTCGCCTGCAGCGTCTTTGCGTCCGTTACGAACGCGGCGGGTACACTGCTGATGCTGCCCGTAATTGCGTTCTGGTTGCCGTCCGCCGACGCCATGCTGAATGTCAGCGTCTGCGTCGCGCTGTTCAGCACAAGCGCAGTCGTGCTGCCCTCCTGCCGGAAGGTCAGCGTCGTGTAGCCCCACGCATTCTGCGGCAGGGGCAGCGCCACCGCCACGGACAGCGTATCGCCACGCGCGGAGAACTTGCGTGACAGGCGCAAATCGCCCGACAGCGGCAGGGCGTCAATGCAGGCATCGTAGAAGTAGCCCAGCGCCGGATTGAGATAGGCCGCCTGCTGCTCCTCCGTCATCATCGGGCGCAAAAGCGTCAGCAGCGTCTCGTCATAGAGTGCTTGCTTCCACATCAGCTTCGTTTGCTCTTTCACGTCGTCCGCTGGAATCACATAGCTGACGCGCATGACAAGCTCGCCGTTTTCAGTCATCGTGTCAGGTTCCGCGGCGTAATCCGCCAGCCACAGCTCCAGTTCGTTCAGATATTCCTCCAGCGCCGGCTGCCACATGCTTTCCCAGAGGATGTCAGGCTGCGCCATCATCTCCGCCAGCACAGAGTAGAACGATGGATTGCTTTTCGCTGATTCCGCCAGCGGCATGGACAGCAGCACATCCGGCAGCACATCCGTGCGCAGGTACAGCGTATCGCCCACGCGGTACAGCTGCGTCAATCCCTGCTGACTGCCGCTGTCATCCTGCGAAAACACTTGATACTGGAAATCGTCGCTGTCCTCCAGATTCAGCAGGCGCACATGCAGCGTCGAAGCCGTCAACGGCAGCAGGAAATCCAGCCACGACGCCGTGCCGGACGCCGTAACCGCAACTGAGCCTCGAATGGGGTAATCCTGCACAGCAAACTGCTGGTAGAGCAGTTCCGGCAGCGTATAGTCATCCTCTTTGGCAGCAAGCGCCGTGCCGCCAAGCAGCAGCGCCGCGCAGAGCAGGACAGACAGGATTCGTTTCAGCATGGGTTTACCCTCCTTATCGGGTGTCATTCGATTTCGACGGCGGATTCTGCCGCCTGCCGAATGGTCTGAACGTCCTCATCCGACATTTCGTAGAAGAAGAACGCCGCGTCCTCCGCGCTGAGAACCTGAATCAGCGGGCGGACGATAGCAGTCGCAATTGCGCCGCTGAGCTGGCTGCGCAGGTTTTGCAGCGTCTCCGCGCTGAGCGTGGACAGTTCCATCGTCGCCGCGGTGTCCTTCCACAGGGATTCGCTTGCGCGTGCCGCACGCAGCGTAATCACGCATTCTTCAGTCGTGCCGTAGCGCTTTTCTTCCTGATAGCCGATTGTCCCGCTGATTTCCGGCGCTTCTGCGTTTCCGGACAGGACGACATTCGGCGTGATGGTGCGCTTCGTGGCGTAATCTTCGTCCGGCAGCTGCTGCTTGATAGCCACGCTGCCGCTCACGTTGTCGCTGTCATTCTCCAAGCGGTTCGTCAAGTCAAACGTGACCTCGGTCTGCGTCGTCTGTTTGCTCGCCGTCACCTTGTAGGAGCAGGTGCCCTGCATGGTGATTTTGCCGCTGGAAAAGGTCATAATACGCTCAAAATCCAGCGTGTTCTTGTCCGTGCCGCTCTTTGCGGGGGACGTCAGCGTGATTTCATCGCGTGTTTCGCCGCTCTCTCGCTTTGTGCGCCAGACGAGCTTGACCGTGCGCAGTTTGCCATCCACGCCGCAGACGCCGTTGTACTCCACACGCAGCGGCACTTCGTCCTCTGTGCGATAGACGCGCAGTTTTTGCGTGCCGGAGAAGGTCAGCGACGCAATCAGGTCATGCAAATCGCCTTCCGGACAGAGGGACAAAAGCGTCTGCTGCATTTCCTCCAGCTTCGACTTGGAGAAGGTATAATCCGTGCAGGAACGCGCCAGCCCCATGTCCTTGATGGTCGTCTTGACGCTCTTGCGTTTGCCGTACTCCGCGAAAGGCTCCAGAATCGCGTTTGACAGCACCCAGCCGTCGTCAATCCACTTCTCAAACGTACCGTCAACAGCGCGCAGGTCGAGGGAATCCGACGTCGTGCCGAGCAGCAGTTCCAGCGCATTCCCGTCCAGCGACGCATAGGAAACGTTCGGCATACAGGAGAACTGCACTGCGTCGCCCTTCTGCGCCATCGTCAGCAGCTCGTTGCCATTCATCAGCACGGAAACGCCGCTTTCGCCGTCCGCTGCATACAAATTCAGCGACAACGGCGCAAGCACACGGTCAAGCATCGCCGTGCGCGTCTCATCAAAAGGCGCATGTGCTTGAAGGCTGATGGACAGCGTAACCGACAGGGGCGTATCCGCCAAATTCCAGTCCGACGCGGCTTGCAGCAGCGGCGCATCTGCCAGTGCACAGGGTGCAAGCATCAGCAGCACCAGCAGGAGCGATATCAGCGAGTGCAGTTTCCGCATGAATCTTCACGTTCCTTTCATTACGGCGGGTGATTATTCCGCGCTTTCCGCGAAGGCGCGGAGCATATCTTTTGCTTCGTTCGGGTCTTCAACCAGATTGATGGATGCCCGCAGCTGTGCCGCGCCGCGCATTCCACTGACATACCAGCCGACATGCTTGCGCATTTCGTTCACCGCCACGCGCTCCGGCTTCCATTGCAGCAGCATGTCATAGTGGCGCAGGGCGGTTTCCACGCGCTCCTGAACGGTCGGCTCGGTCACATTTTCGCCGGAAAGCCGCTGCTTCACCTGACGGAATAGCCATGGATTGCCCAGCGCGCCGCGCCCAATCAGCAGTCCGTCCACACCGCTTTCCTCCAAGTGGCGGGCAGCATCGTCCGCCGTGAAGATGTCGCCGTTGCCAATTACCGGCACATGCACGGCTTCCTTTACCTTGCGCACATACGTCCAGTCCGCGTGACCGCTGTACTGCTGCATCCGCGTCCGACCGTGTACGGCAATCTCGCACACGCCGCAGTCCTCCGCCATTTTCGCCATGTCCACGACGTTGATATGCTCGTCGTCCCAGCCAAGGCGCATCTTGACCGACACAGGCAGATGGCTCGCCTTGCAGACCGCACGGAGGATTTTTTCTGCGTTTTCCGGCGTGCGCATCAGCCCGCTTCCCTCGCCGGATGCGGCGACCTTATGCGCCGGACAGCCCATGTTCACGTCCACGCCGTCGAAGCGTCCCATGGCGGACAGCTCTTCCGCCGCGCGCGCCATCAAATCCGCCTCTTTGCCGAAAATCTGCACAAGCAGCTTGCCCTCGCTGTCCCGGCGTTCAATCAGGGAAACGGTCGCAGGATGATTGCGCGGCGCGTAGAGGTAGCCCATCGCGCTGACCATCTCCGTCGTCGCCACATCGCAGCCCTGCTCAAAGCACAGGACGCGGAACGGCCAGTCTGTAATGCCTGCCATCGGGGCAAGGCGGATGCTCGTCATGCCTTATCCCCCCGCGGGAAAAGTGCAACGCGCACCGGCGTATCCGCATACGGTGTCAGCGGCAGCGCACGAATGTCGCCCGTCAGTTCCGGCAGCACCGGCACATCCACCGGGGCATTGTTTCCTTTCTTCCACGCAATCGGCGCAAATGGGGCGGTCACGCCGCTTTCGGTCACTTTGCCATTGCCGCACAGCGCATATGCCCAATCGCCGTCCGCCGAGAGCGCCAACACCTGCGGGCCACGCGTGAGGTACGTCGCCTGATGATAAGCGCTGCTGTGCCGCATGACGGGCTGTTCCAGCACGGCGACGATTTCGTCCCCGTCGTGCCAAACGCGCTCGATGCCGATGCAGCCGTCCACCAAGCGGTATTCCGCCGTCGGCGCACCGTTGACGAGGATTTCGGACGACGATGCCCACGCCGGAAGCCGCATGTGGAAAAACGCTTTCTGGTCGTTCTTCATGTGCATCTTGATGGCGTAGCGCTCGCCCTGCGCGTCAATAGTCAGCACCATCTTATTGTCGCAGACGGCGTATTTGCCAGGAATTAGCATATTGACCGCGAAGCCGTCCACCCATGCAGTCACGGCGGACTGAATCGCCAGCGCATAGCCGCGCGCAAGGCGTCCGAGCGTCAGCGCGAAACTTCCCTGCTGAGTCTCCTGCGCCACCAGCGAGTTGACGCGCTGCACCAGCTGCACGCGTGTTTCCTCCACGCACGCCGGCAGCGCATTGAACACCAGCCGTTCCAGTTCATCCCACGCCCAAACTGCGTGCGCGCCCATGCCTGCGCACACAAACGCTTCCGCCCATGCGCCCAAGGTATCATTGAAAATGCCCGTGCTGGGATTGCCGCCCGCAAGCATCGGATTTGCGGTCAGTCCACCGCAAATTGCGCCGTGATAGCGGCTGATTTTCTCCCAGCCTGTCTTTGCGGCGTTCATCTCCGTCGCCGAGCCGTTGAGCCAGCCGCGCGCCAGCGCCGCACGAGCGCCATCCGCCAGTGCCGCCGCATTCGTCGTCAGTGCCAGACGGGTGTAGTAGCCCTCCAAATCACCGTTTTCCTTCTTCAGGCCTGCGTCCAGTTCTTCTGCCGAAACAGCTTTGCTCACGGGCGTCTGAATCGGCGTCGCGGTCAGGACACTGCTCCAGTTCATCGTACTGGCGGACAGGGTGCGGGCAAGTTTGAGCATGGCAGGAATGCCCGTGATGCAGTAGACCTTTTCCAGCAGTTCGAGCAGATCCGCCGGGAACGCGCGGACGTACTCGTCCGCCGCAATGTCGTCCCACTGCTTCGCCGCCCACTGGAACCAGCGCAGCAGCACTGTCAAATCTTCCTTCTTCGCTTCCGCTTCATACAGCGCCCACACCGCGCGCAGGACATACACAGAATCCTCAATCGTCAGCGCGAAAGAGCCATCCTCCCGCTGTGCGGCAGCGGCTTCCCGAATTGCCGTGACGGCGGGCGACTGCATGGCATCCGCCTTCACAAGGCACGCCAGACGGAACGCGCCTTCCAGCAGCAGCGGCTCACGGCGATTTTCCATTTGCGCATACAGACGCGTCAAGGCAGGCAGGTTCACGCGCACCTGACCGGCGCGCAGGGGCTGACTGGTCAGCATCGTCAGCGGCGCTTTATCAAAAACAGGCTTGAGTGGCACAGTTCGTTCCTCCAAATACTTTCCTCATTATTATTTACCATCAAACATTATACAGCATTTTCGCGCAAACTGCAATCACTGAATTGTAAAAAAACGCGCACCAGCCGTGTTTTCATCATGCTGATGCGCATTTTTTCTACAATCAGGTTTTCTCCGTATCCTTCGCGAAAATCCAGATGCTTTCTTCTTTATTTAGTCCATCGCACGCCATAATCCGCAGGTGAATCGGCATACCGTCGCTGCGCTTGTAATGTTCGTCAATTGTGCCTTCCCTCGCAAGGCGCTCCCGCACAACCTGCGCGCATGTCAGCGACTCAAACTCTTCCTGATCCTCCGGGGCTATATAGAGCCGGATATATTCCAGAATCGCGCGGCGGAACGAGCCGTTGCACTTGTCCAGCATATCGCGGAAGAAATCTGGAATCAGGATTTTGCGGAAGGAATCCTGCGCAAAGTTGATAAGGTACACCGCAATGTACTCCGGCGCAATGACGCGGATGAACTGGTCTGCATCCTGCTTTTCCTGCATCAGGCGATCCAGCTTTTCGTTCAGTGAGCGCATCCGGCGCTCCTGACCGTTCTGCTGATAGTACGCTTCTTTGTCGCGGCGCATAGCATCCTCGGCACGGTTGACGATGTTCTGCACATTCTCTTGCCCCGTGCCTTGCTGCACACCGACGGATATTTCGTACTCCGCGCCTCGAAGCGTCATGCGCAGTTTTTCCACTGCCAGCAGCACTTCGTCATGCTTGCGGTTGCAGCAGAGAATGACGAACTCGTCGCCGCCGATGCGGTAAAGCCGGTCGTTCGGGAAGAAACTCCGCGCTGTGCCTGCCACCATGCACAGCATACTGTCGCCTGTCTGATGACCCAAGTGGTTGTTGATTTCGTGCAGACCAACGACGTCGATGTAAACGCATTCGATGGTGTCCGGGTGTTCCTCGTTCAGCAGCGAAACATCCTTCTCAAACTTCATGCGGTTGAACAGTCCCGTCAGTGCGTCGCAGTTGCAGTAATATTCCAATTCACGCTGATAGCGGCGGTCGGCTTCCATGTTCACCATGTCGTCCGTCCGGCGGATGCACAGCAGTGTCCACGGCTCCTGCTGCGTGTAGCCGCGGCTGGTCAGGACAGACAGCTCCACCCAGTTGAAGCGCTTGCCATCAGACAAGCGGAAGCGGAAGTCCATGTGCCGCCGCCCGCTGAATATCTCCGTCTGCAGGTGTGCCAGCGCCATAAACCGCTGGTAGTCGTCCAAATCCTCCGGGTGAATCAGCCGCTGACGCACCAAATCGTTGCTGAAGCGCGAAAACGGCATCTGCGCATCCGGCAGCGGCGGCGTACGCTTGAGCGGCTGGCATTCGCCCGTGCTGAGATTCAGCCGAGCAAGCAGCAGATACGCGCTGTCCAGCGTCGCAATCACATCGCGCTCAATTTCCGGCGTTGTGTTCCACTGTTGACTGGGCGCAGCAGGTATCGGCGATACGCCGGAGAAACGCTGAATATCCCGGTAATCCTCCGGCACAATGATGCTCAGCAGGCGCTCGGCATCTTTCACCGGGAGCGGGCGATAGAAATAGTAGCCCTGCCCGTAGATGCAGTTCATCGTTTTGAGCATATCGACCTGTTCCTTCGTCTCCACGCCCTCGGCGATAATCGTCATATTCAGCTTGTGCGCCATATTGACAACGGAATCCACAATTTGGATACCCTTCTGTCGGTTCTCCACGTTCATCTCGATGAACTTCATGTCCAGCTTCAGCACATCTACGTTCGTATCTTTGAGCATATTGAGCGATGAATAGCCGCTGCCGAAGTCGTCCATCAGCACAGTAAATCCATACTGGTGGAGGCGGTCAATGGCTTCGCGCACGAGGTTGCTGTTCTCCGCGAACGCCGTCTCGGTGATTTCCACGCGAATCAGCTCCGATTTGAGGTCATAGCGTCTGACCATCTCGCGGAAGTGCGCAGGAACGTCCATTGCCTTCATATCCGTGATGGACACGTTGACCGAAATCGGCACGATATGCTTTCCGCCGCGAATCCAGCCGCTCATTGTGCGGCAGACGCTCTCCCAAATGTAGCGGTCTAAATCCGTCACCAGCCCGGTTTCTTCCAGCAATGGGATGAAGCGGCTTGGCGACACAAGCCCCATTTCCGGGTGATGCCAGCGGACAAGCGCCTCCATGCTGACGATGTTGCCCGTCAGGCTGTTACACTTCGGCTGCAGATAAAACGTAAACTCGCCGCGCTGGATGCCGATGCGCACGTCGCTGAGCAGGCGCTGATGCTTTTCCAGCTGCTGCATAATCTGCTCGGAAAAGCGGCAGATGCGGTGATTCAGCTTGCCCCTGACCGCCCCGGATGCAATCTGCGCATTGTTGCACAGCACGCTGATATCGTCGGAATGCTCATCCACCGGGCAGATGCCCAGCAGCGGCAGAAAGCTATCAAGCTGCTGATAATCCTCGATGCAGTGGAAAATCAGGTCATATACCGCCTGCGCCCGCTTGTCATCATCCGGCATACACAGGAAAAAGTCATCGCCGCCAAAATACCCGGCGATATAGTCGTTCTCCTTCGCAAGCTGCGCCAGCTGATGCCCGATTGTGTGCAGCAGCTCGTCCCCCTGCACCTGCCCATACCAGTTGTTGAAAAGTTTGAAATGCTCTATGTCGATGGACAGCACGCACCAGCCGTTCAGCTTCTTTTCCGTCAGCAGCTGCTGCACCTGACGCAGGAAGTCCAGCCTCTCTGGCAGTCCCGTCAAGGAATTCAGGTTCGACGTCCGACGTACGGAGGTCAGCTGTCGTGCCGACGGCAGGAGCTTTTGTTCGCGATTCGTCATACCTGCAATCCCTCTTCTCTGTATTGTCATAAAAGGCGGCGCCGCACCCTTGCCGGTGAATTTTCTTCACACATTGTTCAATTTATTCTATCATCTTTCGTAAATTTTCGCAATAGCCAGAAACGAGAACGGCGAATATTTTATACTATTTCCAAATGAAAATGCGCCAAGATGCGCGGCGAATTTTTCGTTCTGGCTAACGGGAACGAAATGCAGCGTAGCAGCGCTACGCTAAATGGAGTGAGCGGACGCCAGAACGAAAAAGGCGCAAGCAGATGGCGCAGTTGAATCTGGAAATAGTATTAGGTGTTTTCCACACTACTTTTCGCCGAATCTTCCATTTTTGATGCTTCTTCCGTGCGTGCGACGTTCTCTGTCACGGAAACGTGGATGTGCCCTTCCGCGATTGCTTTCGCCATGTCGAAATGGATGTTGTCTTTCTTCTCTTCGGCGTTTTCGGGGCGATCCATATAAATCACGCGGACGTCTTCTTTCTCCGCGGCAGTCTTGCTCCACGAGCGAACTGTCCACGCCGCCAGCAGAATCAGGAACGGAATCATGTTGTAATGATAGCGCACCTGCGTTTCCAGCAGCATATGGCTCAGCGCCGTGCCAAGGAAAAAGAACATACAAATGAGAATCATGGCGTTCGGGGCAAGCCGCCGCCGCCACGCCTCCATTGCGCCCAGCGCTGCAAACAAGAGCACCGCCATGTACATCACGCGCCCAACGGGACGGATGCTCTCCAGCAGGCTGCGCAGTTCAGGCGTCAGTGTCCCCTGCTGCTCCGTCCAGAGCAGATTCCAGTCAATGCCGAAATCATCCGTTCGCCACAGGTCGCGGAACTTGTAGACCATCAGGTTCAGCACGTTTTCCGGCTCCGACTGAATGCGCTGCGCCGCCACTTCCATACACGCCTGATGCGCCCCCGTCGCGGACTTCGTAGCGTCATACGCCTGCGCGAAGAATTCGCTGTCCGTCTCGTTCCACAAGCCATTCGACTGCGTGTTCAAGCCGACCATGAGGTTGTAGCCGGACGCATACAGCCCCGACGCAGGCTGCTCGCCGATGATGTCAGAAATTGCGCGGCTGATGACGCTGCCCGTGACGAGGTAGCACACCAGCACCAGCACAATGCAGACGATTGGCTGGCTTGTGGCGTAGCGCGCGCCCTCCACACGGATTTCGTTCATCGGGTCGCCCGTGACGCACAGCTGCGCCACGCAGTACGCCGCGAGCAGGATGACCGCCATCGGGCGGATTGCGCCCGCAAGCGCCAGTACGATGCCCAGCAGCGCCATAACGCCCAGCATCCGAGAAGGCGCAACATCGTAGAGGCTGCCCTTGCGGCGGTCAAGAATACTCGTCATCATGTCCGCCGCGAGCAGAATCAGCATCGTGAAGGACGGTTCGGTGGCAACCATGTTGCTGAACAGGATGTGCGACGGCCACAGGCTCATCAGCGCCACCGCCACCAGCGCGCCCGTGCGCCCCGCGATTCGCCGTGCGATATGACCCGCCAGCAGGATGGAAATTACGCTGCACACAAGGTTTGCGTACAGCGCGTTGCGCACCGACGCGCCGAAAATAGCAAACGTCGGCCACAGAATGAGCATCGGGAAGCCGATGGTGTGCGGGTAGAGCGCGATATAGCGGCGGTCGACCGCTCCTTCGGCGGACATCAGCGTATCATTCAGCAGGTGATTCGCCATGCGGTAGTACGTCTCAAAGTCCGAATCCGGCTCAACAGGGATGTTCCAAATCACCCACAGGCGCAAATACACGCCAACACCCACCAGCACCGCGCCGAACACAATCATCACGATGTTTTTGGGAAGCGGCTGCATCTTCTGCCCGCACTTGCGCGAAATCCGCCCCAGCAGCAGCGCAAGGAGCGACAGCCCCGCCATACTCAGCACCCAGATTCCCTGTCCGAGATATTCCCGTTCCGTCGCGCGCGTCACATATTCGAGGCTGGCGCTGAGCGCCAAGCCCATGCACATGATAAACAGCGTCAGCGCGAGATAATCAAGCAGATTCTTCTTGCGGCTCATGGTCTGCTTCCTCCCTGATTGCATTTTCCGCCGTGCGCCGCGCCGGAATCAGCCGCCGCACAAGCACCACGCCTGCCGCCACAACAAGCAGGTCGTGGCAGAGCATAAAGGTATACATTTGTTTGTTGTTGTCCGCAAAGCCGTTGCCGATGACCGACAGCGGATATTGCATTACGCCCACGAACATCACGCACAGGAACAGCATCGCCAGCAGCTTTGTCTGCTTCTGCGTCTTTTTGCGGCAAATCAGCGTCAGGCAGAACACGCCCGCCGTGCCGTAGAGCAGCACATACACCCAGAACGCGCGCGCCGCGAAGATGCTGCGCAGATTACACCAGAGGTTCATGCGGTGCATCGGACGGTTATCGCTGTACAGCGCGTCCGTGTAGGTCATGAACGACGTGCTCAATGTGACGGATTCCTGTGCCGCGCGGTTCATCATTGTCAGCATGTCCTTCGGATGGCGCAGATAGTAGCGCACGAGCGTCATCGTCGTCACATGGTCGTAGAATTTCTCCTGTAATTCGTCCGACTCAATGGGATAAACGTACTCGCTGTTCGGATAGTACGCATGTTTGCCGATGTCCGCCTTCATTTCCGCTGGAATGCCCAGCTCTTCCATGGCTGCGTCCGGGTCGTCAGCAATCATCAGCGCACCGTAAAACACGCTCTGCCAGATGGTCTGCTTTTCAGACACCCCCTGATTTTTGCGGTACACGCCAAGCGTGTCGTAGCTGACCAGCCCGCACAGCAGCGCGCCCATCAGCGAAAACGCAATCAGCGGCTTTTTTGTCTGCGGATGATGATAGACGGTAAAGACAATCAGCAGAACAATCGCCGCCGGGAGTGCCAGCGCCATCTGCGCCTTGGCAGTGCAGAGAAATCGCACGCTGATGGCAAGCAGAATCATCCACAGCCAGCTTTTCCGGCTTCCGCGCGGCATCAGCGCCAGATGCACCGTACAGGCAATCGTCAGCATCAAGCCGACGGGAATCATCGTTTCGCCGAAGAGCGAGTTGTACCATGCGAGGTAATTTTCGCCCAGCAGCATACACGCAACAATCAGCCCCGCCGGGAGCGTCAGCTTGCCCAGCAGCGGATACAGGTCGCGCACGAGCAGCAGCAGCGCCGCCATCACCAGCGCCAGCAGGATGAACGCCTGCACCTGCGTGGAGTAATTGCCTCCCGTCAGCAAGGTGATGAAGCGCACGAGCATCGACGGGAAAATCAGCGAATAGGTGGGGTCTATGGAGGTCAAGCGCGTCGGATGGAACGGCTCACGGTAGGAGTAATCCTCGACGACACCCCACTCAAGCTGCGTCGATTCATCATCGAGCTGCGGCTGTGCCCAGTACAGGTCGATTTGTTCCATCATACGCCCGAAGTCGCCGTTGTTCACGCCGCCGATGTGTTCCGTCGGAAGCAGCTGCCAGCAGCAGAGTGCCACGCAAACCAATGCAACAATGGCGACCGTCCCCTTTTGCGTCACGCGGATTTTACGGAGATACGCCAGCAGTCCGCCGGACGCGCCCGCCGAGCAGGGCGGCAGCGCTAATTTCGCTTCCTTCACGCTCAGCCACGCCATCAGACGGCGAAGGAGCAACGCGCCAGAGACGAAGCTCATCAGCACCGCCAAACCGCCCAGCAGGAACGCCAGCGGCTTCACGGTCAACAAGTCAATGCCGCCCGTCAGCACAAGGGTCAGCGGCAGATAGGCAATCGTGCCAAGCAATACCATCAGCAGAAACGCGCAGAGCATCACGGATGCGCTCTGCCGCCGTACAATGGGCAGCAGCAGCACGAGGAGCGCCGCGCAAATCAAGCACCAGCGGGAAATGGCGTGATGGTCACGCCCGAAAATGGTTTCCAGCACGGTATGCAGCGGTGAACGTGACGAAACGGCATTCCCGGCATCGTCCGCCAAATACCAGCTGTCCGCGTTCCGCAAAGCGCTTTCGTTTTTGTCCATCATGGTGCGAACGACTGCCGGATGCTGAATCGCAAATTTCACCCGTTTCCCCAGCGAAATATTTTCGTTCAGCAGGGCGGCATTCTCCGCATCCCGCGGATCGTTCACAAAGTTTTCGGAAGGTTCATAGTAGCTTTTGCCGATGTCCGCGAGGTAGCTTTCGGGCAAGCCGAGGGCTTCCAGCGTCTCCTCCGGCTTCTCCGATGCGGGCAGATAGCCCTGAAACACCGCAAGATAGTTCGCGGCGGCGGAATGCACCGTGTTATCCGCCTGCCAGCCTGTGACCAGGCCGCTCACGCACATCAGGCTTGCAATCAGCACACACGCCGCATGAAGCGGACGTTCTGCCCGTCCGGGGCAGCTATGCACGGTGCACAGCACAACCGCCAGCACCGCCGCGGGCAGCAGCACCATCATCTGCGCCATGGTACGCAGCATCAGCTGCGCCGCAAAAAGCACCAGCAGCGCCCATTGAACGCCGCATCCCTTTTCCCGGCACAGGCAATAAACCGTCGCGCCGAGGAAAAGAAGCAAATATGACATGGAAGCGCTGACCGCATACAGGCTGTTCAAATAGCCGATGACAGCGGGATTCGCCAGCGCAAGCGGCAGTCCGAGCGTCGCAAGAATCGCCGCCGTGCGCGACCGCCGCGCCATCCCGTTCGCCAGTAGGTACGCGCCCCAGCCCATCAGCAGCGCATACACGACCGCCAAATAACGCGTGCTGAAGTTCAGACCGAACGGATGTGTCGCCAGCCGGACGAGCGCAACCGCCGCGCCGACGGAGGTACGGGACGCAAACAGCAGCGTGGAATATGCCGTGTCCTCATAGGCGAAGTTCTCCACGCGCTGCCCGGTCGGGAGGCTCTCTTCCGCATAGCGCAGCGCAAGCCCTTCCGCCGCCGAAGCATAGCTGCCATCCGCCACCACTCCGATGGACGGCGACGCAAACAGCGTCCACAGAATCGCCGCTACGGTCAGCAGCGCCGCCGTCAATCCGGTCAGCCTCGCCCGTCGTGTCTGTTCCATGCGCAAGATTCCTCTCTTTCGATATGCGTTAGAATCGGCTGTTGTCCTTCACAGGGGCGGAAAGCGTCGCCGCGTCTGTGTCAGACAGCGCGCCGTCCGTAATGTTCAGCGTCCGGATGCCCGCGTTCGAGAAGCGGAACAGGTTTCCGTCCGCATCGCGCTGTGCGCCAAGGAGGAGCGTCGCGTCGTAGTTATCGCAGTCGCTTTCGACACGCTGGACAAGCTCGCCGTCCTGCCAAATCGTGTACTGACTGCCGGATTTGACGACCACGAGGTGCATCAGCGACGTGCCCTGCGGCAAATCCACCGTGACGCCGACGCTATTGCCGACATAGGCTGTGAGCGTATCGGCATTGTCTTGCCGGAGCATGAAGCCGCGGTAATGCCCGATTTCCTCGCTGAAGCAGGACATGTAGACGCCGTTATTCACGCCCTTGCGCACGTCGATGACGGTGTCGAGCGTCCAGTCCTTCGTCGCGACATCGTAGAGCTTCACGCCCGTGTCGAGCGCACGGTCACTGCCGTTGCCGACGAATGCGCCGGGCATGGTGTACGTGGCGGATTCCGCAACCAGTTCCGGCGGCAGCGGCGCGTCGGCGAAGTCATATGCCGCAATGTCCGCTTCTGCCATCACACCTGCATAGAGGGACAGGTGGTTCACCCGCGTCTTGCTGATGCGGAAGATATTGCCGTCCGCGTCGCGCTGGGCGCCGATGAGCAGCGTGCCGTCATAGCTATCCGCAGGCGATTCGGCTTCGGCGACGAGCAGACCATCCGCATAGATGCGGTAATTCGTGCCATCCTTGACGATGGCGATATGCATTTCGCGGTCAAATTCGCCCGGCACAGTCACGCCGACATTCTGACCGAAAACGATGTTGATCTGCGCGTTGTCCAGCTGGCGGATCAGCAAGCCGCGATAGTTCTTGGCATTCTCGTCGAAGCAGGACAGGAACACGCCATTGCCGGGATTTTCACTCGGCGTGACGCTGGTCATCAGGGTGAAGCGCGTCGCAGTGGAGGCAAACAGCTGTGTCTGCGTATCGAGATACGACGCCTGACGATACGTTTCGTCGCCGCCGACGAACTGCTCCGGAAGCGTGTAGACTTCCGCCGCGTCCTTCACGCCGATGCCGAGCGGCTTGGGCGCTTCGGGCAGGTCTTCCGGCTGCCACGCAAGGATTTCGCTTTCCGTCAGCACGCTGTCATAGACTTCGAGGTTCAGCACGCGCGTGGGCGAGAAGCGGAACTTCTCCCCGCCGGGGGTGAGTTCTTCGCAGCCGAGGAGGAGCGTGCCGGAATAGGCGTCGCAGGGAAGCTGTTCATTCTCATAGAGTTTTTCACCATTTAGATAAATAGAATATCGTTCATTGTCCTTGGTGATAGCAAGCGTAGCGGAATCACCATGCAAAAGTGGCAGCATGAATGTACGATTGTTCCCCAATATCACTTGGAGCGCATTGCCTTCACCGCGAATCAGCAATCCACGATAATTCTCGCCATTTTGCTCATCAAAGCAAGCCATAACGACCTGCCCTTCATCCGTGTCTGGCAAGGGCAGACCAATTTGGGTCAATATTGTCCATGAACTATAACGATTTTCATAGAGTTTAATCTTTGTATCATAGTATTCAGAAACACCATCACCAGAGAACTGATTGCTTAAGATAAACTCTGCTTTGTTTTTATCAGCAGTTGTCTGCGAAGCATTCCATATAAATCCTTCAATTTTTCTACAATCACGCAAAGAATAATTCTGTGATAAATACTGTCCCACAATGCGGGAAAACTTAACAATACCTTGATTATTGAAGTGACCGCCATCGTAAAAGTCAGTGTTTGCGTCCATCCCAAGGCTATCCCATTCCTTCACATAGTTGAGGAACGGTACGCCTTCTTCTTTGGCAATTTCTGCAACAGTGTTCAGCCGCATAGCAGCTTCTTCTGTCGCTTCAAACGGCGCAGCCATCAATATTAGCGTAATGTTCTTTTGCTTGCACAAATCAATAATTTTTCGCAAATACTGTTCGTTTTTTTCAGTAATCGGAAGTTTATCTGTAATGGAAGCATAATCCAGCATTTTTAGGATAGCCACGCCACCCTCCGGGCGTCTCGGCGCAGGAAGCGACAAATCATTTTCCTGCACAAAATCCGCAATAGTTAAATCATCATACCGTTCATGATAGTACGGCAATCCCCACAAGGCTTCTACGGCATCCGTCCACTTTTCATAAGATGCGAAAGCAGCTTGAACTTTGTTGATTCCCAAATTCAGCAATTCAACATTTTTTATTGCCGTTTCTTTCGGCGAATAGTCCATTGTTGTCGTGCTTAAGTACACTTCAGCAATCACAATCTGCGGGCTTTGTGCTGACAGCGCTTCTTTCAAGCAATAGTAAGTATTCCAGATCGGTTGCATGCCAACCCACAAATTGTAACTTGAAATACCATATTCATCGAAAATCTGCTGATTATCAACATTTGTCCCGATATGCGACGACCCGACGAGCAGCACATCCACCGTGTCCGGCGGCAGCTGACGCAGCTTCACCAGCGACACCATGTCATCCGTCTTGATTTTCAGCACCTGATCCATCAGTCCATAGCACAGCGCCAGCACCAGAAGGAAGGCGAGAACCTTGACGGCTTTTTGAATCAGCTTTTTCATTCTTTCCGCGCTCCCTTCGTCAGAATTGGAAGTAGATGAACGACGATGCCGCAAAGCCGGGGCCGTAGATGCCTGTCAGCAGAACGACGAAAATCGCCGCGAGGTAAATCAGCCAGCGGAACCAAAGCTGCTGCCGCTTGACTGCTTCCAGCACGGACACGCCCTTTTCCTGCATCAGGCTGACCGCCAGCAGAATCAGCAGCGCGCCCAGCAGCACAAGCCACTCCGTCTGGTCAAGCCCCAGTTTCAGCAGGCTGCCGTCGAAGAAGATGCTGGTGCTCCAGCCGCGGAAGAGGCTCGACAGGAGGTGCATGGCGTCACCGAGGCTGTTCGCGCGGAAGAAAATCCATGACAGGTCAATCAGCACAAACGTCGTCAGCACCTGCCCGATGCGCCAGCTCAGCGTGTTCGTGCGCGCGCCGGTTTTCTGCTGGATGCGGCGGCGAAAGGGCTTCGTGATGCCGCCCGCCACCTGATACAGCCCGTTGATGCCACCCCAGATGACGTAATTCCACGCCGCGCCGTGCCACAAGCCCGACACGAGCATGACAATCATCTGGTTGATGTACTTGCGCACCGTCCCCTTGCGGTTGCCGCCCAGCGGAATGTATAAGTAATCGCGGAACCATGTGCTGAGCGAGATATGCCAGCGCCGCCAGAAGTTCGATACGGACACAGCGAGATACGGGCGCTCAAAGTTCTTCATCAACTTAAAGCCCATGACCTGCGCCGCACCAATGGCGATATTGGAATAGCCCGCGAAGTCACCGTAAACCTGAAACGCGAAGAGAACCGCCGCAATCAGCACGGTCGGGCCTTCGTAGTAATTGCAGTAATTGAACACCTGATTGACCAGAATCGCGGCGCGGTCAGCAATGACGATTTTGAGGAAGAAGCCCCAGACCATCCGAAGCAGACCGTCGCGGACGTTATCGTATTCCAGCTTATGCGGCGTGTCGAACTGCGTCAGGAGGTTGGTCGAACGTTCAATCGGCCCGGCGACCAGCTGCGGGAAGAAGCTGACGAACGCCGCATACTTGATGAAATTCGTCTCCATGCGCACGTCACCGCGGTAAACATCAACGACATACGACAGCGCCTGAAAGATGTAGAACGAGATGCCGACGGGCAGCAGCACGTCAAAACCGGGTGTGACAGGCGCAAGACCCATCCACCCGCGAATAACGTTGAGGTTATCGACGGTAAAGTCGAAATACTTGTAGAAGAAGAGAATCGCGAGGTTGACAGCGAAGGACACGCCGACCCAGACCTTGGAAAGCTGGTGAATCGGGCGTCCTGCCTCTGCCGCTGCTTTCTCCTTGGTACGCCGTTTCCCGATCAGCAAGCCGAAAAGGAACGTGACCGCCGTGGAGAAAAGCAGCAGCAGCGCATACGCCGGATTCCAGTTCATGTAGAACAGGTAGGACGTCAGAAGAATCCAAAAGACGCGCAGTTTGCCCGGAATCGCGTAGTACAAGAGCACGACTGCCGGGAAAAACAGCAGAAATTCGATGGAGTTGAACAGCATGAGCCTTTGTCTCCTTCCTCCGCCTCGCCGAAAATCAGGTTACTTATCGTCGTACTTTCTGCGGTGGTGAATACGCACGAGCAGCAGCACCGCAGCAAGCAGCAGCACCAACATGCAGCCCATGCCGACCAGCAGCAGCGTCATCGGCTCACGATTCTGCACGATAACATCCGCGAACGACGGCTTTTCCGCGTTTTGCGTCAGCGCTGTGGACACGGTGAACTGATAGCTGGATGCGCCGCCGTAGCTGTCCACCACCAGCGCTTCCTTGCCCAGCGACCAGCGGTTCTTTTCCGTGCTCAAGCGCGCCATCAGGTTCTGCAAGCCTGCTTCGGTCGCGGCGGAAGCGGTCAGCAGCGCCATCGCCTCATTGTAGGGGGATTTCATCAGCTGGAGCACGCTGGCTTCGTGGGCATAATCCGTCGTCATCACCAGCTTCGTGCTTTCGGCAAGGCTGGTCATATCGTCCGTGTACTGGAAATGCAGGTAAGGATTGATCTGCTTGAGGACGCTGTTTCGGTCGGACAGACCGACGACAATCAGGTTGCTGTTGCCGTGGGCGGCTGCTTGGAAATTCTCCGCGCGGATGACTTTCAGCAAGCCATAGGGCGTGCTGCCCGCGCCGAGCATCGCCATGATGCGCCCCGCGAGCGTCAATTCCGTCTGTGTCGCGTCGTCGCTGAGGATCATCACAACGTTGTTCATGCGGCTTGCGCGCTGGAACGGCGCCGGCAGATTTGCCAGATTCAGCGTTGTGTTTTCACCCGCCGGCAGGTACAGTGACGAGTTCGCCGCGATATACGCCCACGGCGTGTTCATCGACCGCACGGTGCAGTCCAAATCCTTGATTTCGAGGTCAAACACAACGGTAATGCTGCTGCCTGCCTCCCCGATGGCATCTGCCGGGACGGAGAAGGTCAGCGTTTCGCCCGTTGCGCCCTCCTTGGTCAGCTTGTGGGAATACAGCGGGATGTTCGTGCCCCAGTAGAACGTGACGAGGCTGCGGTCGAAGTCCAGATTCTCACTGTACCGGATGTCGAAGGAGAAGCGGCTTTCGCTCGACAGCACATAGTCCTTCGCGACGGGCAGATAAATCGTCATCTTCTGCGTAAAGGGGCCGGAGAAGCTGATGCCGTTACCGGAAATGTCCTTAATGGTGTACTGCCCCGCAAGCGTCAGCCCGGACGTTTCCGACGCGAGGGCATACTGCTGCGCTTCGCCGACGGAAACGTAGGTCTGCGATGTGTGGAGCTGCGCCACGCGGGATGTGTCGCTGAGCAGCGCGGCGGCTTCGCTGAGCGCGGCTTCTTCCTCCGCGACAATCAGCAGATACGATGTGTCGCCATCCGTCACGCGCTGCACCAATGCGCCCGTTGCAGGAACGCTTTGCGTCAGCAGAGACAGTAGATACTCCGGCGTGTTCTTCTTCAGTCCCACATACAGCACGTTTTCGCTTTTCGCGTCCGACAGGCGGCACAGCGTCATGGCGTTTTTGGCAGACAGACTGTTGCCCATGCCCGCCATCAGCATCATGGCGGCGGTCAGCTCGGCTTCGTCCGCCGCGTCGCTGACGGCAACCACACTCTCCGCGCCGTCGGGATTCATCAGCGAAATGAAGGGGTATGGGTACATGTACAGTTCATCCGCATCGTCGGAAATCTCGTAGTAGATACGCAGGCAAGTCGTGTCCGCGATCTTGACCCAGTTTGCGCCATTGTAGTCGTCGCGGCAGCCTTCGTCGTCCGTCAGACGGACATACGAGAGAATTTCGAGCAAATTATAGCCCGTCGTGAGCAGCTCCACCGGGACGCTCACATACAGCACGGTCTGCGCGCCGTCGGAACGCGTGACAATCTTCGACGAGCCGAACGGCGTGCCGTTCATATAGTACGTCAGGGAGGAAATGTCCGTCAGAATCAGGTCGGATGCGGTGTAGCTCAGGCGCAGCACGGCGCTGACGGGCTTGGCGTACTTCGGCAGATTTGCGTACAGGCTCAGCGTCGTCGTAATGCCGCTGAGTGTCTGCACGCCGCCGAAGGTGAAATCAGCATAATACTCCCCTGCCGCCGCGCCTGCCTCAAAGGCCGTTGCGTCACTGGCGGATTGCTGCTTTTCAATTTCACTCTGGACAAAATTGTCCACCACACCGCTGGGAATTTCGGTTTCCTCCGCCGCAGCGCAGGAGAAAACCAGCAGCGCTGCGAGCATCAAAGCCAGCAGACGGCTTGTGAAATAGCGTGTGTTCATCGTTCTCAATCCATCCCTTCTGATTAGTCTGCGGAACGTTCGGTCTTATACCAAGTGTAATCCGTTTTGCTGACGATTTTCTTCACCGTCATCCACATGGCGCGGAGGACGACAACCACCCACAGTTTCGAGTAGGTAAACAGCATCAGCAGAACCAGCGCCGCCGATTGCAGATTGAACTCATTCTTCTCCTGCGCCAGCGTCAGCATGACGTTGCACTCGAACAGCGCGCACGCCATCACCCACACCATCGTGGACAAGCCGCCCAGCGACACATGGCTGTACCCCAGCACACCCAGAACGAACATGGTGTCCGAGCAGACGAGCGTGAACGCCATCAGGATATACACCAGCGCGTAGTACAGCACATCCATGCGCATTTTGCCGCCGGACGGATCAAAGATATACTTGAAATTGTTGATCAGCACATACAGGTTGCCCATCGCCCAGCGGGTACGCTGCTTGAACCAAATTCCCAGACGAAACGGCTCCTGCTCCCACGTCACCGCCTGCGGCACAAGTTTGATTTTGTAGCCCATGCGGTAGATGCGGAAGCTGATTTCCGTGTCCTCCGACAGCGCGTCCGGATCCCAGCCGCCGATTTCCTCAATGATGTGGCGGTGCATGACGAAGTTCGTGCCCGGAATGGTGCACAGCCCGAAGTAGAACCAGCGCCCCGCCTGATTCATGCACTGGTGCGCCAGCGTCTCGATGTTGACAAAGCGCGTGAGCAGCGAAGCGCTTCGATTGCGTGTGCGGAATTTGCCGATGACCGCGCCCAGCGACGAATCGCTCATCAGGTTCTCCACCAGAATGCGCAGTGCCTGCGGTTCGGGCGTGTTGTCCGCATCGTAAATCGCAAACACGCTGCCCTTTGCTACCGAATAGCCGATGTTCAGCGCGTTAGACTTCCCTTTCCCGCCGACAACGTTATCCGTATTGACGACAATCAGGTTGCGGCCGGGATTCGCCGCCTGAATCTGCTTGAGCACATTTGCGGTGTCATCGGTAGAATTGTCGTTGATGACGATGATTTCGTAGCGGTCGTGCGGGTAGTCGAAGTTGAGCAGGGCGCAGACGGTGCGCCGGATGACGACGCTCTCGTTGTGCGCCGGCACCATTATCGACACGAATGGGTACTCGTCAATCGGCACATGCCCGTCCGTTTTGCTGCATTGATGGTAATACAGGAATCCGCCGACGGACAGAAAGACGTTAATCGCCATCAGCGCCCAGATGCAGACCATCGAAATCAGCATCAAATAATCAGCCGCCGTCATGCAGATTCACCCCCTCCTGCTCGTCTTTCGCGTGCGGATGGTTGCCCAGCAGCTGCCGTCGCGTCGTCCGCCGGGAAATAATCATCCCGGCAATGAAAATTGTGCACGCTACAGCCACAAACGCCAGAATCAGCTTGTTGCTCGCCTGAATCTGCTCGGTCATATACTGCACAAAGCCGCGGTCGTAGACGTAGTCCTCGTCGTAATTGAAGCGCTGATAGGCAAGCGACGCTGCCTGTCCGTTGACATACAGCCCATCCGCCGGATAAAAATGCACATACAGGTCGCCCGCATAGACGATGCCTTCCACATCTGAAAGCTTCTTGAGCGCTGTGCGGGAGTTCTTCAGCCGATTGACCTGTGTCCGGAGCGTCTCGATATCCTCTGACGGGTCAAGGTAAATCGCCTGTGCGTAGGCGTTGGTGAAGGCGGTCGTGTCAGCGTAGGCAGGCGCGACGATTTGGTGGCCGTCGCGCAGCGCCGTGTTCTCCGCCTGCTTCTCGCCGAAAAGCGCTTCATCCGATTGGAAGAGGAACACCGTTCGCCAGCCGCGCAGGACATCCTGCCCTTTTTCGCTCATCAGCCACACATCCGGCGCTTCAATCGCCAGCGGGTAGACGCCATAGCGCGAATAGGCGGAATACGCATTGGCGATATTCTCCTGCAAGTCCTCCACCGTCACGTTCAGCAGCGTCACCTGCGGAACGTGCATCACAATGCCCGCGCCGCGGCTCTGCGCATACCGCAGCACCTCACAGAAACGCTTCATCGCCGGATAATCAGCGTTGGCGTAAATCGGCATGACACACAGGACGTACGGCACATTTTCCATCTCAAGCATCTCCACCAGCGACAGCAGCCGCTCCGGGTCGGCAAACGGATAAATGCGGTCAAGCACGAGATACTGCCCGTACGCGGTCGGGGAATTCTTGTAGGGCCACAGCCACGTTTGCAGCAGCGTTGAGAGGAACGCGCACTGCGCTTCCTGCGACGGGTCAAAATACGCCAAATGGGTGATGTTTCCCGCCGTTTGGCAAAGCGGGAATGGCTGCGCGCCGACGAAAATCTGTCCGCCGAGCGATTCGCCGCTTTTCTTCATCAGCAGAAGCGAATTGCCGGAAAGCAGCATATCGTTCGCGGCGTTTGCCTGCGTCTGCAAGCGCAATGTCAGTGAACCTTCATGTACCTGCGTTTTCGTCAGCTCCGCCAAGCCGCCTGCGCCGATGACAAACACAGGCAGTTTGCTCTCCTGAATCGCCAGCGCCACCGACGCATTCAGCGCCCGATTCGGGTCGGTGCAGATGATGACGGCGGTGTACCCGTCGGTGTCCGGCACATCCTCGCTGCTGGCAAACGTACATGTCCAGCTGGAATAGAGCGCGAATCGCCGCAGGACGTCCGTCGCCGCTGCGCTCGTCTCACTTGTCTGCTCGTCGTTCAAAATCAGCAGACGGGTCACATCCGCGCGCGCCTGTGCGGGTATCAGCAGAAGCAGCAGCCCCGCCGCCAGCGCCAGTACCCACGCTTTCGCCTTACACATCATACGCCAGCTCGCTCTCAACAGCTTTCTTGAACGCCATCATGTCCTTGCCGAAATGCTCGTCGTACTCCTTGCAGGCAAAGCGCAGATCCATGTGCGTCCCGCGCTCCAGAATGCCGTCAAAAGCATCCTCCTTCGTCACCGCTGCAATAATACGGCTGCGAACATAGGCGCTGTTTGCTTCATTGGAGGTCAGCAAAATCGCCATCGTGCCATGTTCGTCAATGCAATAGACCTTATCCTCTACGCGCACGCTGTCCATCACCAGTTCCGCCAGCCGCTTACGCAGTTGGATATAGCGGCTGTGGGACAGCATCCCGTGCAGTTCACTTTCGTAGCGCATCTGGATAATCATCAGCGAAATCGGCAGATGGTTGCGGACGCAGTAACCCGTCATCATCTGCGCATCGCGATACATGGCGCGCAGGTTGTACAGCTCCGTCACATCGTCCACCAGCACCTGTTCATCCACCTGACGGCGCAGCAGCTTGTTCTCAGCATTGACGTGGCGCATACTGCGGGAGAAGAGCGCCGCCGCGCCCGATCCCAGCAGCGGCAGTACAGTCACAAAATAATCTGTCAAGTACACCGTTTCGCCCACGGCATAAAAAGAATACAGCTTATACGCCACCCAGCCGCAGGTAATCGTCGCCGCAAGCGCCGTACCGGTGTTGACGCGATCCATAAAGCCGCACAGCACGGCAATATCCATCAGGAACAACAGCAGCAAATACATCGTCTGCGTATCCGCAGGTGCCCAAATCATCAGCAGCGCCTGCATAAACGCCCAGATCAGCAGCAAAATGATAGCCGCGTCCCGCGCTACCAGTGCCGATTGCGTTTCGTTTTTCATGGCAGCCTCCTTTATTGCCCGTCCGTTTCAATAATTTTCAGTCGGTGGAGTCCCTCAGTGCACGCCATAATCGCCAACAGGTCAATCAGACAGCCCATCAAGAAGCTCTGGCGCAGCAGCAGACTATCGCCGCTGAGGATGACAACCGTCATCAGCTCGACAGTAACCGCCGCGAAAAGCAGCACGCTGAGCATGGTGTAGACACTCGCGGCTTCCCTGCCGGATTCCAGCTTTTCGTCCGCTTTACGGCGGAAGAAGAGGAAGGCGACGACCAGCAGGAGCAGCGACGCCGCCGTTTGCGGGGCGGAACGCTCCTTGAACGTTGACCAGATAGAGAGGAACAGTGCCTTTGCCCGCGCAGGCATTCCGCTGGACTGCTCGTAGTTGCCGGAATAATCCGTTCGCGTGAAGAACGCGTTGCGCACGCCGACCTCAAACAGCCCCAGCAATTGAATCGGATGGCGCAGGTAATACAGTGTCACGTCCGACGTCGTGTACTGATCAAGGAAGCCCTCATCCAGCGCGCCGCTTTCCGGCAGCACAACGGGGTAGCTCTGCGTGGAATACGTGTCCGTCAGCACGGAATACCGCGCCTCAATGCCGAACTGCGCCAGTGCTTTTTCCGGGTCAGTCGCCTCAAAGAGAACGCCGCGCGTCATTTGGTCGTACTTCTCGTTAATCGTCTGATTGTTGAGCATATCGCCCGTCTGCATGACGCTGACAGCGCACAGCAGCACTGCAAGGAGCGAATACAGCCCTTTATGAAGCGCATCCGCTTTGTGACGCATGAGCATCCAGTACGCAACAGAAAAGACGATGCCCATCAACGCGCAGTACTGGTTGACCGCCATCATCAGGATGACTGTGACGGCAAGCCCAATCTGCGGCAGAAAGCGGTTCAGGCTATCCGGAATCTGCAGGACGCAGTTCGCCAAGGCAACCATCAAAATCAGCTCAATGGGCTGCGTGTAAAAAGAGGCAAAGCGGGTTATCATGGCGGTATCGCCGAAAATTAGCACAGCAAAAACCGCGATAAACAGCCCCTCGGAGTAGACTTTGACGCGTCCCAGCAGCTTGGAGAGCATCGGGATGAGAAGCAGGATGTAAATCAGCAGATAGATTGCCGCGAGGAAGCGCATGTCAAACAGCCCGTCATGCGTCACCAGTTCGTCGATGACGACCGCCGTGCGCACCAGTATCCGCTGAATTAGCGGCGTTGTACCGGTCGGAAGCGCGGACGAGCCGACATTATAGACACGCTCATAATAGTTGAAGAAAGCGCTTGTATCAGACGGGTCAAGCCGGGACAGCCCGGTATCCGCCAACACAGCGGCAAAGCTGCCGTCGTTGGACAGTCCCAGATACGGCGGAACAAAAAGTGTAATCGACGCTGTAATCGCAATCACCAGCACCACCATCAGGGCAAGGTGCTTCGGGCGGTAGCGCTTGCGCATCGCGCGGTCAAACCGGCGGATGGCGTTCAAAATCAGGTGGTACAGCTTGACAAACAAGCCGCTGAGTTTCACAATCAGCCACGCAATCGCGCGCACACTGCACTCTCCTTTCCTGCGTTACGGCTTCATGGCCATGAGCGCAAAAAGAGCTTCCAATTCATCAAATGTATAGGATGTTTCGCCTTTGATGCTGCCATAAGCGCCCGCGAATGTCCCCGTCGCAACGCGGCGGTTCTCCAGTTTCGCCAGCGACAGCCGCGCAAGCTCCGTGTGCCCGCTGACGGCACCGACCTGTGCCATGACGGCATACGATCCAATCGCTTCATAGCGGAATCCATAGCCGACCTGCCCGTTTGACGCGTACTGCGCATAAATCGCGCCTGCGCCAAGCTGCGCATCCAGCCAATCCAGCGTCTGCTCCCCTGCCGCGCTGATTTGCGCCGCGTGCAGGATTGTCAGCGCCGCTTCGGTCATCTGCGCCGCCGCATTGCTGAATGTGTCCTTCGCCGGGGTATAGGAAGCACGGTAGAGCGGGAGTTCGCTGCTCATGAGCGCGCGCGAATCAGTCAATATGGCTTCGCTGCGGTTCGCGACGGCTGTCCATCGGACATCATAGGCGGATAAGGCGCGCATCGTCTGCACATCCAGATAGCACAGGGTGACACTATCGCCGCGCCCCGAACCATCGACGTTCGCAAAGCTGACCAGCGCATCATCCACCACACAGGCAGCGTACAGCGCCGCCGCCCGTTCGCGGATTTCACGCTCGTAGCCGCCCCATACCGCATCTGCTTCCATCAGCGCGCGGAGAATGCGCAGATCATCCAGCGACGCATTAGCCGCCGCTTTTTCGCCTGCCTGAATCCGCCAGACAGTTAAACTGCCGACGGTCATTTTGTCACGGACATAACGCCAGGCATCGGAGAAGAGCGCCGCATCCTCCGTTTGCGCCGCATAGAGCATGGTCTGCCCCATCGTCTCGGAAAGCACGGTATCGCCCGGATGAACCTCGCCGCCGGACAGCGTATAGGTGGATGGAATCGCCCCATCCGCCTGCATCAGCCGTTTCAAAAACGCGAGTGTCTGCTGTGCCGGACGCTGCGCCGCGTCCAGCAGCTGCGCCATTTCATCCGCATTCGGCATATCCGCCGTTGCGCGGAGCAGCTGCCCCTGCGAATCGAAAACCGCCAGAGACGGCACGCTCCGCAGTCCCAGCGTGTGAAAGAGCGCCGCGTCCGCATCCATGTACAGCGGAATGCCTGTAATGCCGCATTCCGTCAATTCTGCTTCCGCCTTCTCGCGCGTGTCGCCGCGAATCCCCTCTCGGCAGACAAGGACGACCTGCGCTCCCGCCGCTTGTGCGGCCTGTACCGCCGCCCCAAAGTCGCCCGCCAAGTACACTTGGCAGTCCGGACACCAGCTTGACCAGAACAGCAGGATCGTCGTTTTTCCGCACAGGGTGGATAGGCGCACCGGATTTCCGTCCGCGTCGGTCAAATCTCCGTCGTAAGGCAGAAACCACTTTGCCGAGTCGGGTGCAAGGTCAGACGCCATCAGCAGATCGCCCGAATCCGCGGTAGCCGTCGCTTCCGGCAGAATGTCCGGCGAATCCTCGCGAGTTTGCAGCAGTCCGGCGCCGACGATGGCCATGCCCGCCGTCAGCAGAATCATCAGGCTGATCAGTACGGCGAGGATGCGTTGGTATGACTGTTTTTTCATGAAGAACGCTCCTCCCCGTGTTTCGACGATGATTGTATGTGCGCCCCGCGCGGTTTATTCACACAGAATATCCGCAATCCGCTCGCAGGCGTGTCCGTCGCCGTAGGGATTGCTGGCGTGCGCCATCGCCGCGTAAGCCGCCGGGTCATCCAGCAGACGCGTAAACTCGCGGTAAATCGACTCTTCCGACGTGCCGACGAGCTTGAGTGTGCCCGCCGCAACGCCCTCCGGGCGCTCGGTCGTGTCGCGCATGACCAAAACAGGCTTGCCCAGACCGGGCGCTTCCTCCTGAATACCGCCGGAATCGGTCAGAATCAACGTGCTGTGCGCCATGATATTGTGGAAATCCAGCACATCCAGCGGCTCAATGATGTGCAGACGTTCCAGCCCGGACAGTTCTTCCGCCGCTTCCTGCCGAACAACTGGATTCAGGTGAATCGGGTAGAGCGCCTTGACATCGGGGTGCTCCGTCAATACGCGGCGAATCGCGCGGAACATATGGTGCATGGCTTCGCCAAGGTTCTCCCGCCGATGCGCGGTGATGAGAATCAGGCGGCTGCCCTGCGCCCACGTCAGTTCCGGGTGGGTGTAATCCGCGCGAACGGTGGTTTTCAGCGCGTCGATGGAGGTGTTGCCCGTCACGAAGATAGACGATTCGTCTTTGCCCTCGCGCAGCAGGTTCTGCTTTGCCTTTTCCGTCGGCGCAAAATGATACCGGCAAATCAGTGAAACTGCTTGCCTGTTGAACTCTTCCGGGAAAGGGCTTTCGAGGTTGTAGGTACGAAGCCCAGCCTCCACATGTCCAACCGGAATATGCAGATAGAAGCACGCCAGTGCGGTGACAAATGCCGTGCTGGTATCACCATGCACGAGCGTCAAATCAGGCTTTTCCTGATTGAGGACTGCCTGAATGCGCGTCAGGATAGCGGTAGTAACATCGAAAAGCGTCTGGTTCGGCTGCATAATCGCCAAATCGTAATCCGGCACGACCGAAAACGCATCCAGCACCTGCTGAAGCATCTGCTTGTGCTGCCCCGTGACGCAGACAACTGTCTGCACCTGCGGGCGGCGCTTCAGCTCATTGACCAGCGGACACATCTTGATGCCCTCCGGTCGAGTTCCGAAAACAAGCATGATTTTCTTCATCTTGCGAAGATTCTCCTTTCGCGGATAAGCCGATTCTCATCCGTTGCTGCCTTGAAATGCCATTTGCAGTACAATTCCATTATAGTCTGTTTTTGTTCAAAAATCAACACTCCATTCGCACATGAAAATGGCTATTTCACGCTAATTCGCGCTTTTTTCCATGTTTTCCTTGCGAATGTGAAGCGGCATGTCCAAAGCGGTGATAGGGACAGACACGTTTTTCATCCTACCATCACATTCCGCGCATACCAAATAGCGGATGCCTCCCGTAAGCAGCAGGAAAGCATCCGCAAAAGAAGCTATGGGCAAAAAGTCACTACAGCATCTTACGCCATGCGCGACGCAATAGCTTCGAGGAACGTGCGGCTGTTGACCGCTTGCGCAGGCGTCCCCTCCCACAGCAGCGCAAGGTCTTTGGTCATTACGCCGCTTTCGATGGTGTCGATGGTCGCCTTTTCCAGCTTGTCGGCAAACGTCATCAAGTCCGGCAGATGATCCAGTTCGCCGCGCTTGCGGAGCGCGCCAGACCACGCGAAAATCGTCGCAACGGGGTTGGTCGACGTCTCCTCGCCCTTCAGATACTTGTAGTAGTGGCGCGTGACTGTACCGTGCGCGGCTTCGTACTCAAACTTGCCGTCCGGCGAAACGAGCACGGAAGTCATCATCGCCAGGGAGCCGAACGCCGTCGCCACCATGTCGGACATCACGTCGCCATCGTAGTTCTTGCACGCCCAGATAAACCCGCCCTTGCTGCGCACGACGCGCGCCACGGCATCATCAATCAGCGTATAGAAATAGGTAATACCCGCCTGCTCAAACTTTTCCTTATACTGCGCATCGAAAATTTCTTGGAAAATGTCCTTGAAGCGGTGATCGTAGGTCTTGCTGATGGTATCCTTCGTGGAGAACCACAAGTCCTGCTTGACCGACAGCGCGTACTGGAAGCAGGCATGGGCAAAGGACGTAATCGACGCATCCAGATTATGAATGCCCTGCACGACGCCCGGCCCCTTGAAATCGAAAATCGTCTGGCGAATCTCCTGCCCATCCGCACCCGTGAACACCAGCTCCGCCTTTCCCGCGCCGGGGATGCGGATTTCCGAATTGCGGTAGACGTCGCCATAGGCATGACGGGCGATGGTAATCGGCTGCTGCCAAGTGCGCACCGTCGGGCGAACGCCGCTGACGAGAATCGGTGCGCGGAAGACCGTGCCGTCGAGCATGGCGCGAATGGTGCCGTTGGGCGACTTCCACATCTCATGCAGGTTGTACTCCGTCACGCGCTGGGCGTTCGGGGTGATGGTCGCGCACTTGACCGCGACGCCGTACTTTTTCGTCGCGTTGGCGCTGTCAATCGTCACCTGATCGCGCGTTTCGTCGCGGTGCGGCAGACCGAGATCGTAATACTCCGTCTTTAAGTCCACGAACGGCTCAATCAGCAGCTGCTTGATGTCTGCCCACAGGATGCGGGTCATTTCGTCGCCATCCATCTCCACCAGCGGCGTTTTCATCTGAATCTTTTCCATAATAATACGCTCTCCTTGCCTTTCCGCTGATGCTTCCTTGCACCGCAGATTTTTTACGCTTTCATTGTACCCCACGCTTTCCCTTTTCGCAAGGGTGAAACAGCAAAAGAACAGGAGCGGCTGCGGCTTGCAAAAAAACAAAATTTTTCTTGCAAGATACCTTGACAGGTGAAGTATCTTGTGATATAGTAATACTCGTCAAGGCGAGATACCAAGACAAGGGATGAACCATAGGAGGTGAAGCATATGGCATTGTCCGCAGATATTCTTCGCGGCTATACCGACACCATTATTCTGCACCAGCTTTCCCACGGCGACAGCTACGGCTACCAAATCAACAAGACCATTTCGACGCTCAGCGGCGGCGAGGTGGAGCTGAAGGAAGCGACGCTGTACACCGCTTTCCGCCGGCTGGAGGCTGCCGGGCTGATTCAGTCCTACTGGGGCAGCGAGACGTCCGGCGCGCGCCGCCGCTACTACGCCATCACGGCGCTGGGGCAGGAAAAGCTCATCAGCGATTTGGCGGCGTGGGAGGACACGAAACGCCAGCTTGACCAGCTATTGGAGGGATAACATTATGTGCAAAGAAATTTTCGCATTCCGTCGGGTAACGCCGTTTTCGGACTTTTCTCTGGCGGAGCGTTTAATTGGCGATGCCATCGCGTGGGAGGAAATCAGCCGGCAGCGGCTGCAGAACGTAAATCAGGAGAATCAGGAGGAACAGCACTATGCGTAACGAAACGGTCGAGCGGATTGTGAATCTGCTCTTTCAGGATGTGGAAATGACGGACGAGGTGCAGGCACTCTACGACGAGACGATGAGCAACTGCCAAGAGCGTTATCAGGACATGACGTCCCGCGGGCTGAGCGACGATGACGCGATTGCCGCCGTCGTCGAGAGCTTGAAGGGCATGGAGGATGTCATCAGCCAGTACCCGAAGAAGTCTGAATCGCCCGAAGCGGAAGAAGCGCCGAAGAGCGCGGATGTGCCGGTCGATGACGATGGAGACGGCGAGCAGACGGATTTCACTTTCCATCCGGCGGATATTGGGCGCATCGAAATGACGATGGTGTGCGACGACGTGCATTTGGAGGAATCGCCGGACGGGGACGTGCATGTCCGCTTTGAGGATGTGGAAGGCGCGAAGGCGTCCATCTGCCGCATTGAGGATGGTATTCTGCGTGTCTGCCGCGACCCCGATGCCCCGAAGCGCAACCGAAGCAGCTTCTCCGTCAGCGGCACTTTCGCCAACGGCAGGCTGTATGTGAAGAAGCCAAACGGCGAATACTTCTTCTTCGGCGACGAGAAGAGCGACAATCAGGCAGCGCAGGAAGCTGAGGCAAAAGCCAAGGAGTTCCAGCAGAACGCCAAGAGTTTCGCAGAGAACATGACGAAGCTGGATTTCAGCGGCAAGACAGCAGAAGCGGATGAGGGCAGGAAGTCGGGCAGCTTCGAGGATATGGTGAACAGCTTCGCTAGCACCGCTTCCCGCTTCGGGCAGGAACTGGGCAAGCTGTTCTCCAGCATCAAGCCGAACATCACCGTTTCCCGCAGCATTGGCGACGTGACGCTGTGCATCCCGCGCATCTTCGACAAGCCCATTAGCGTCCTGACGACCTCCGGCGACATCGAGGCGCGCGACATCCACGTCACCGACCTGAACTTTACCAGCACATCCGGCGACATCAGCGTCGAACTGTTCGCACCGCTGAATCGCGGCGCATTCACCACCACCAGCGGCGATATCAACATTGAAGCCGATGCAACCGATGTGCAGATTTCCACCGTCAGCGGCGACGTAGAGATTCACGGCGATTACGACCATCTGAAATTTGCCAGCACCAGCGGCGATGTGGAGCTGGAAGCGAAGGTGCGGCAGTGCGACTTTAGCAGCGTTTCGGGCGACTTAGACCTGCGCTTCACGGGCGCGCTGTCGCTCATCAACGGCAGCACGACCTCCGGCGACATTGACGTGGAACTGCCGGACGACACAGGGATGAACAACATCGACGTCCACAGCCGTTCCGGTGACATTTCGATGCGCCGTTCCGGGCGCAGGGGCAGCAGAACCGTGACGGGCAGCATCCGGAGCGTTTCGGGAGATATTGAGATTCGCTGATAATACTATTTCCAAATTCACCTGCGCCATCTGCTCGCGCCTTTTCCGCGCTTGCGTCCGCTCATTCCACTTAGCGTAGCGCTGCTACGCTGCGTTTCATTCGCGTTAGCCAGCGCGAAAAATTCGCTTCGCATCTTGGCGCATTCTCATTCGGAAATAGTATAAAGTTCCGACACGCCGCTGAATTGTGCGGTGTTGCCCCAATCCCAAAAACACACGCGGCGGCTGACAGCAATGCCAGTCGCCGCGATTTGTATGCGGATTATTCGTCGTCATCTTCCGATTCTTCGTCCTCGTCCGCGAAGTCTGCATCCGCCGCGTGGTCGTCCGGCGCAAGCAGGGCTTCCAGCTGCTCCTGCGCGCGGGCGTAATCGCGGTACGCCACGAAGAACACGAATTTCTCCAGCGTTACGCCGAGTGCCGCGCTGATGCCCGCGCCCATCATCGGGCGGGCGATATACGGCACATTCGCCTCTTTGAGCAGACTTTCCATCACCGAGGCGTTCAGCGCATCCAGCTCCGTCAAGCGGCACTCGTCCGCTTCCTCTGCCGGACGCAGACGGTCGAATTTATCGCAGTACGGGCAGCTTTCCGCTCTTTCCGGCGTCACCCGATGGCAGTTCGTGCAGTAGTACATTTTTTCCTCCGCTCCTTTCGCGCGTTCTTCTGCCTGTATGATAGCATAACGCACACTTTCCGTCAAGGTTTGCGGCAAAATCAGCGAATCGGCGAATTTCTTTGCAAAATGAATTGCATTTCTGCTGGAATGCGTTTATAATAAAGAACGCTATCACAGCATCACAGAAGGAGAATCCGGATTATGAAATTAGGCGTTGTCGGTTTGCCCAATGTCGGCAAAAGCACCCTGTTTAATGCCATCACGCAGGCTGGCGCACAGGCGGCCAACTATCCTTTCTGCACCATCGAGCCGAACACGGGCGTTGTCATGGTGCCTGACCACCGCTTGGACGTGCTGGGCGAAATGTATCACCCGAAGAAGATTACCCCTACGACCATCGAGTTTGTGGACATTGCCGGTCTGGTGAAGGGCGCGAGCCACGGCGAAGGTCTGGGCAACAAGTTCCTGAGCCACATCCGCGAGGTGGACGCGATTGTCCACGTCGTGCGCTGCTTCGAGGACGAGAACATCATCCACGTTGATGGCTCGATCGACCCCGCCCGCGACATCGAGACGATCAACCTCGAGCTGATTTTCGCGGACATGGACACCGTGCAGCGCCGCAAGGACAAGGCGATGAAGAACTTCCGCGGCGGCGACAAGAAAGCGGGCATCGAAGTCGAGCTGGCGGACAAGATTTACGCCCATCTGGAAGCTGGCAAGCCCGCGCGCACCTGCCCCGTGACCGACGAGGAGAAAGAAGTGCTGGACGGCTGGTTCCTGCTGACGACCAAGCCGGTCATCTACGCCGCGAACATCGCCGAAGAAGACCTTGGTAAGCCGGAGAGCGAAATCAAGGGTCTTGACCGCGTGGAAGCCATTGCGAAGAGCGAGAATGCCGAAATCATCGTCATTTCCGCCGCGATTGAAGAGGAAATTGCGCAGATGAGTCCCGACGAAAAGGCGGAATTCATCGAAGGACTGGGCATCGGGCAGTCGGGTCTGGATCGGCTGATTACGGCGTGCTATCGGCTGCTGGGGCTGATTTCCTTCCTGACGGCGGGCGAAGACGAATGCCGCGCATGGACGATTGTCAACGGCACGAAAGCACCGCAAGCCGCGGGCAAGATTCACACCGACTTTGAGAAGGGCTTCATCCGCGCGGAAATCGTGCCCTTTGACACGCTGGTGGAACTCGGCTCGATGGCAGCGTGCAAGGAAAAGGGGCTGGTTCGCTCCGAAGGCAAGGACTATGTGATGAAGGACGGCGACATCGTGCTGTTCCGCTTCAACGTCTGATTGTATCTGATTCTGCAAGCAAGAAAGGGGCATCAGCATGAGCCGTCTTTCGTATTTCTTCAAGCGTCTGTTCAAGATGGACTGGAAGGCCATGTGGAAAACCGCCGGGCTGCTGCATGAGCGCTCCGGCAAATCCCGCATTTGGCTGCTGTGCGACATGCTCCGCTGCGCCGTAAAGTACAACGCGGGCTATGTAGACTACAAAATCGCGCAGATGTACAAACTCAACGATGCGCAGCGCAAGACCGTCATCACGCGCGGCATTTCCAACAGCATTGTCCGCCGGATGAACGACAAGGCGTACTGGCATTTTTTCGATGACAAGACGCAGTTCAACGAGCTGTTCAAAGAATGGATTCCGCGCAAGTGGCTGCTGATTAACGCGGATACGCCGCTTGACAAGCTGGAGGACATGATGGCGCTCCCCGCCCTCATCGGCAAGCCGTTGGAGGGGTCGAGCGGTCAGGGCATCCTGAAGTTCACGCCGGAGGACTGGAAGGGGGGCGCAAAGGCGTTCCACCAGCTGCTGATGGACAAGAACATCGGCATTCTGGAAGAAATCGTCGTGCAGCATCCGGAGATGGCGCGCATGTGCCCGACGTCGGTCAATACCTGCCGCATTGCGACGCTGCTGGGCGACAAGAAGCAGGGCATCGTCTATGCGTTCCTGCGCATCGGCAACGGCAAGGTGATGGACAATGTGGACTGCGGCGGCATGGCGGCGCGCATTGATTTGGAGAGCGGCAAGCTGCTGACTGTCGGCGCAGACAAGGCGGGCAACACCTACACCAAGCACCCCATCACCGGCACGGACATTATCGGCTTTACGATTCCTTACTGGGAAGAGGCGAAGAAGATGTGCCTTGATGCCGCGCAGAAAGTACCGCAAATGCGCTTTGTCGCGTGGGACGTCGCCATCACGCCGAACGGCCCGACGTTCATTGAAGGCAACAGCTTCCCCAGCCATGCTGTACCTCAGTTTGCCGCGCATTACCCGGACGGCATCGGTATCCTGCCGGAATTCCGCAAATTCATCGACGTGTGACTTACTTGCAGGCGGAGCGGATGCTTCACCTGCATTTTTGCACCTATTTGATGACTTTTTACGCAGTTCAAGCCTTTTTCAGCAGGACTTTTCTGATGAAAAGGCGAATTTCTACATCGGATATTTGGGCGGACTTTTGCGCCGCCTTGACTTCATACGATGGAGGGATGACCGTGGAACAGCTGCTCAACGATGGCTGGCAATTCTGCAAGCTGCCGCTCGGCTCGACGCTGGAAGACGTGAGCAATGCGGCACTTCAGGCAGTCGATTTACCCCATGATTTTCTGATTGAAAACGAAAACGACCTGTACGAGACGACGGATGCGTGGTATCTGCGCACGCTGGACGTTCCGGAAAGCTGGTGCGCGTCGTGCGTCCTCGTGCGGTTCGACGGCGTGTATATGGACTGCGACGTGCTGCTCAACGGGCACATCGTCTGCACGCATCATTATGGCTACACGGCGTTCGATGTGGATCTGACCAGCCGGCTGCTCGTCGGCAGAAACACGCTGGCGGTGCATGTCCGCCATCAAAGCCCGAACAGCCGCTGGTATTCCGGCGCGGGCATCTACCGCGACGTGACGCTGCATGTGCTGCCCAAGCGCCATATTCCGCTGGACGGCGTGTACGTCACAACCACGCACGAGCTGGAAAGCTGGACGATGACCATTGACACGGAGCTTTGCGGCGTGAAGGACAACGGCGTGCTGACACATGTGCTGCTCGACGGCGACGTGCCGGTGTGCGATGTGACGGTGGAAGCCGCGGGCGACCACGCCAATGCGGTCATGCAGGTGCTTTCACCGAAGCTCTGGTCGCCGGACGCGCCGAACGTCTACACGCTGCAAACCATGCTGGGCAATCAGGTTATCCGGCAGAACGTCGGCTTCCGCGACCTGACATTCACCACGGATCGCGGACTGCTGGTCAACGGCGCGCCCGTCAAGCTGCACGGCGTCTGCCTGCACCACGACTTAGGCTGTCTGGGGTCGGCATTCCACGAAAAGGCGATGCGCCGCCAGCTGCGCGCAATGCGGCAAATGGGCGTCAATGCCCTGCGCACAAGCCACAATCCGCCCGCAAAACAGGTGATGGACTTGTGCGACGAGCTCGGCATTTTCGTGGTAGACGAAGCGTTTGATATGTGGCTGCGTGCCAAAACGCCGTTTGACTACGCGCGCTTCTTCCCCACCGACATGCCGTCGGATGTCGCCGCGTGGGTGCGCCGCGACCGCAATCACCCGTCGCTGCTGATGTGGTCAATCGGCAACGAGATTCTGGACACGCATCTGGATGAATCCGCTCAGCAGGTGACGTGCGACCTGTGCGAGAATGTGCGCCTGCACGACCCGCGCGGCAATGCCATCATTACCATCGGCAGCAATTTCATGCCGTGGGAAGGTGCGCGGAAATGCGCTGATTTGGTAGACGCGCAAGGCTACAACTACGGCGAAAAGTATTACGAGGCGCACCACGCCGAGCATCCTGACTGGGTGATTTACGGCAGTGAGACAGCTTCGGCGCTGTCCAGCCGCGGCATTTACCACTTCCCGATGGCAGCGTCGATTCTCTCCGACGAGGATCTGCAATGCTCCGCGCTGGGCAATTCCACGTCCAGCTGGGGCACGAAGGACATGCGCAAGTGCATCGTGGAAGATTTGAACACGCCGTATTCGCTGGGGCAGTTCCTCTGGAGCGGCATTGACTACATCGGCGAACCCACGCCGTACCACACCCGGTCGTGCTATTTCGGCATGATGGACACGGCGGTATTCCCGAAAGACTACTGGTACTTATTCAAATCCCTGTGGACGAACGCGCCGATGGTGCACATTGGCGTATACTGGGATTGGAATCCGGGTCAAATGATTGACGTGCCCGTGATGACAAACGGCGTGAAAGCCGAACTGCTGCTCAACGGGCGTTCGCTGGGTGTGCAGGAAGTCAGCCGCACGGACTGGACACGCTGCCGTCCGGCGTGGCAAGTGCCGTTTGAGGCGGGCGAGCTGGTCGCGCGCGCGTATGACGCGGACGGGCATCTGATTGCCGAGGACATCCAGCGCACGCCCGGCGAAAGCCACCATATCGTGCTGTCCGCGGAGGATGCTTTCCTGCTGGGCGATGGCGAGGACATGACGTTTGTGACCATCACCGTTGCGGACGAAAGCGGCAACCCCGTTGAAAACGCGGTGGATCGCGTGCTGGTGGATGTTGACGGCTGCGGGCGGCTGCTGGGGCTGGACAATGGCGACTCCACCGACCGAGACGGCTACAAGACGAACACGCGCCGCCTGTTCAGCGGCAAGCTGCTGGCGATTGTCGGCGCGCTGGCAGGCGAAGGCACCATCCGCATCCGCGTGTCGGGCGTTGGGCTGGTCGGCGCTGAATTAACGCTGCCCGTCCGCGCGGCGCGCAAAACGCCGGGGCGCAGCTGCTCCGCCGTGCTGTGCCGTCAGGAAGAAATGCCCGCGGACAAGCCGGTTCGCCGCATTGAGCTGCTGCCGCTGGGCGACAAGCGTCTGGGCAGCGAGCATCCGACGGTCTCCTTCCGCGTGGCGGTTCATCCGGCGGATGCGGACAAGCAGCCGATTGCCTTCCGCGTCACCAATGGTCAGGGCATTGACTCCCCCTGCGCATCGTGTTCGGTGGACGGCGACGTGGTGACGGTGACGGCGCTGGGCGACGACACGGTGTACCTGCGCGCCTCCTGCACAAACGGGTATGACCATCCGCGCATTATCAGCCAGCAGGATATTGTCATCACCGGGCTGGGGCAGCCGTTCCTTGATCCCTACGGCTTTATCTCCGGCGGGCTGTACTCGCTTTCCTCCGGCGAAATCGGCAATGGCAACGAGCAGGGCATATCCTTCGCGCGCGACGGCGAAAGCATGGCGGGCTACACAAAAATCGACTTCGGCGACGTTGGTTCGGACGTTATCACGCTTCCGGTTTTCGCGCTGGACAGCAACCTGTACGAAATCAAGCTCTGGGACGGCGACCCGGCGGACGGCGGACGGCTGATTGCTGTTCTGCCCTACCAGAAGCCGAGCATTTGGAACGTCTACCAGAGCGAAACGTACCACCTGCCAGAGCGCCTGACGGGCGTGCATACGCTGTGCTTCTCGCTGACGAGCAAAATTCACCTGAAAGGCTTCTCGTTCGAGAAGCAGAGCCGCGCGTGGCTGCCGCAGACGGCGCAGAACGCCGACACAGTCTACGGCGACAGCTTCACCCGCAGCGGCAGCGCCGTCACGGACATCGGCAACAACGTGTCGCTTGTCTGGAAGAACATGGATTTCGGCACATCCACCCATGCGGAACTCCGCTTGGATGGGCAAACCCCGCTTTCGACGAACCCCGTCACGATTCGCTTCACCAATCAGGAGGGCGAACAGCTGACCTCGCTGGCGCAGTTCAGCGGAACGGAACGCGGCGTGCAGTGCTTCAACGTGAACGTGCTGCCGGGCGTGTGTTCCGTCGCGTTCGTGTTCCTCCCCGGCAGTCAATTTGATTTCTACGGCTTCACCTTTGTAAAGCAGGAAGAAGCTGCACAGTAAAAGGAGTGGAATCTGATGATTCTGTATAATTCGCTCACCCACCGCAAGGAGCCGTTTGTGCCGCGCTTCGGCAACAAGGTGTCCATGTACACCTGCGGCCCGACGGTCTATCATTTCGCGCATATCGGCAACCTGCGCACCTATATTATGGAGGACATGCTCGAAAAGGCGCTGCGCTATGAGGGCTACGACGTCAAGCGCGTAATGAACATCACCGACGTCGGCCATCTTTCCAGCGACGCCGACACGGGCGAGGACAAGATGCTCAAGGGCGCGCGCCGTGAGCACAAGACGGTCATGGAAATCGCGAAGTTCTACACCGATGCGTTCTTCTCTGACTGCCAGAAGCTCAACATCAAGCGCCCCGACGTGGTTGAGCCCGCAACGAACTGCATCCCCGACTACATCGACATGATTACCGTGCTGCTGGAGAAAGGCTATGCCTACCACGCAGGCGGCAACATCTACTTTGACACCAGCAAGCTGGAAAAGTACTACGTCTTTAACGACCACAACGAGGAAGACCTCGAAGTCGGCGTGCGCGACGACGTGGATGAGGACACGAACAAGCGCAACAAGGCGGACTTCGTGCTGTGGTTCACGAAGTCGAAGTTCGAGGATCAGGCGCTGAAGTGGGATTCGCCGTGGGGCGTGGGCTATCCCGGCTGGCACATCGAGTGCTCGTGCATCAGCAAAAAGCACCTCGGCGAATACCTTGACCTGCACTGCGGCGGCATCGACAACGCCTTCCCCCACCACACCAACGAAATCGCCCAGAGCGAAAGCTACCTCGGTCACGAGTGGTGCAAAACGTGGTTCCATGTGCATCACCTGAACACCACGGGCGGCAAGATGAGCAAATCGAAGGGCGAATTCCTGACCGTGTCTCTTTTGCAGGACAAGGGCTATGACCCGCTGGTGTACCGCCTGTTCTGCCTGCAGAGCCACTATCGGCAGAGCCAGATGTTCACTTGGGAGAACATGGATAACGCCGCTGCTGCGTACACGAAGCTGCTGGGACGCATTGCGTCGCTGATTCCCGCGGGTACGCCGGTGGATATGGAGAAGCTCAAGCCATATCAGGAGAAGTTCCGTCAGGCGCTGGATGCCGACCTGAATACCTCGCTGGCCGTAACGCGCCTGTATGACGTGCTGAAGGCGAAAGACCTGTCCGATGATGAGAAGCTGGCGCTGGTGGGCGACTTTGACGCGGTGCTGTCCCTCAGCCTGCTGGACAAGGCGGCAGTCATCCGCGACGCGCAGAAGGCGACGAGCGAAGTGCACGGCGACGGCGAATACGTCATCATTGCCCCGGCAGACGCCACCGACGAAGAGCAGAGCACCGTCCGTGAACTGCTGCTGAGCCGCTATCAGGCGCGGAAGGACAAGAACTGGGCGGAATCCGACCGCATCCGCGACATTTTGAAGGATATGGGCATTGCCGTCAAGGACAACAAAGAAGGCGTGCAGTGGATGCGGGTGTAATTCGCCTGCCTTCCCTGTAAAATTTCCTGCAAAAGGCTGACAAATGGCGGTAAGTATGCTATACTGATTCGTGGACGATAATTTCGGTCATCCGAAAGGAGTGCTTCCTCGATGAATATTCTGCAAGCCGCCATTCTCGGCCTCGTGCAGGGGCTTGGCGAGTTTCTTCCGATTTCCTCCAGTGGTCATCTGCTGCTCAGCCGAATCCTGATGGGCTTCACGATTGATGAAACAGGCGCCTACCATATGCTGGACATCCTCCTGCATGTTGGCACGCTGATTCCGGTTCTCATCGTGTTCTGGAAGGACTGGTGGGCGATTCTGAAGAACCCCTTCAAGTCCAAGACACTGCTGCTGCTCTTCATCGCTTCCCTGCCGACGCTGCTGTTCAAGGTTGTGTTTGATGATTTCATCACCTCCTGCGAGACAGGCTGGTTCCTCGGTGCGAGCTTCCTGCTGACGGGTTTCTTCCTCCTGCTGGCGGAAACGCTGAGCGCACACCGCAAGCAGTACGCCGACCAGCCGAACTTCAAGCACGCCATCATCATGGGCTGTATGCAGGGTGTGGCGCTGCTGCCGGGCGTTTCCCGCAGCGGCTCGACGCTGGCGGGCGGTCTGCTCTCCGGTCTGAACCGCAAGAGCGCGGCGAAGTTCTCCTTCATGATGAGCGCCCCCGCGATTGTCGGCGCACTCATCATCGACGGCAAAACCGCAATCGAAGAGGGCTGGGTGCAGGATTTGGCGCTCGTGCCGACGCTGGTGGGCATCCTCGTGGCGGCAATCAGCGGCTATATCGCCATCCGCTTCATGCTCAGCCTCATCAGCCGTGTCAGCCTGAACTGGTTCGCGCTGTATGTGGCAATTCTGGGCGTGCTGATTCTGGTACTTCAGCTGATTGGCTATCCGGGAACGGTGCCGTTCGCCATTCCGGACATGTCGGGTGCGGTGACGAGCACGCTTCGGTTCTGGAATGTGTAACAATTGCATGGGCTGTCCGTCTTTGGGGGCGGGCAGCCTTTTTTGCCCCTTGCCATCCGGGGCGCAAAATGCTATAATAGAATAGATATTTGTACTCTCGCATGGCTTTGCTGTGCAGAAAGGACGATTGCGCCTGATGCTAACGTTTCGCCGGCTGATTTGTCTCCTGCTCGCACTTGGGCTGCTGACCATCAGCGCCGTGGCAGAAATGCCGAACCCCACCCTCGACCCCAACGCGAACCCGTATGATGAGACGCACCCAGAGCTGCTCGAAGCCGACCAGCTGTACTGCACATCCGCTATTCTCATCGAGCAGAGCACGGGGGAAGTCATCTTCGAGAAAAATGCCGATTTGACCATGTACCCCGCTTCGACGACAAAGATTATGACCGTGCTGCTGGGCATCCTCAACAGCAACCCTGACGACAAGGTGACGGTCAGCTACAACGGTTCTGCCGCCGCCATGCGCGCCATTGACTCGGAAGCGACCGTCATCAGCCTGCAGGAAGGCGAAGAGCTGACGATGCAGGATTTGCTCTTCGGTACGCTGATTCGTTCGGGCAACGACGGCGCAGTGGCGATTGCGGAGGCCGTCGCCGGGAATGAAAGTACGTTCGTCGCGCTGATGAACCAAACCGCGCACGACCTCGGCATGAACAGCACGCACTTCATGAACCCGCACGGCCTGCACGACGACAACCATTACACGACTGCGCGCGACTTGGCAACGCTGGCGCGCTACGCCATGCAGAACGACACCTTCCGCACGATTGCGAAAACAACCGAGTACAAGATGGCGGCGACGAACAAGCAGCGTTCGCGCACGCTGACGACCCGCCACCGCATCATGCTGCCGCAGTACAACAAGACGGATAACCGCTACTATTACGCGCCGATGACGGGCATTAAGTCCGGCTCGACGTCGCTGGCGGGCTACTGCTACGTCGGTTCGGCGTCACTGAACGGCGTTGACCTGATTTCCGTCGTCATGTACTCCAGCCAGTACGGCGTCTGGACGGACACGAAGAAGCTGATGGCGTACGGCTTCAGCCAGTATCAGCACGTCACGATTTCCGAGCTGTACAACTTGAACCCCATCAGCATTTACACCAGCGCGTATGAGATTGACGACCCGAATCAGGGGCAGCTGACGCTCCTGTGCCAGCCGCAGGATGCCACGCAGGCCGCCCTTGCGGAACTCAGTACGACGAAGAAGCGCATCGACTACCTGTCCGAAAACCTTCGCGACCTCGTTACCGTCTCCTACACGCGCGATTTTGCTGCACCCGTCAGCGCGGGCGAGATTATGGGCACAATGACCTACGTCAGCGACGATGGCACGCCGATTACATTCAACCTTGTCGCCAGCCGCAGCGTCGCGCGCCGCTCGAACATGCCGCTGACATATGAGGAGATTGTCGCGATGACGCAGGGGCAAACCGGCATTCCGATTGTGCCGGAAACGGTGATTCCCGTCGTCGTGATTCTTCTGATTCCAACCATTGCGCTGTTCATCATCTTCCGTGTGCATCGCCGCAGGAAGCGCCGTGAGGACTTCTCTGACGGGATTCCGCGCAGCTGACCGCATCAAAAACGCCCCTTTCCGAAGCATCTCTGCCGGAAAGGGGCGTTCTGTTTGGTGGATTTATACTGTTTCCAGATGAATCTTGAAACAATATTATTTGGCTGCCGTCACCGCAGCGGGCTTTGCGCCGCCTTCCTTGATTTCGCCGGCTTTCGTCAGCGCAATCTTGGTGATGACCGGGCCAGTCAGTTCGTAGATGAGCGTACCTGCCAGCACGACGGCGTTAATCGTCGGGCCATAGGCGGGCAAATCCGTCAGGCACATGCGCGCCATGCCGATGGCGACACCCGCCTGCGGAATCAGCGTCATACCGAGGTAGCGGATGATGTTCTTATCACACTTCTCGATGGCAGCGCCGATGGTTGCACCAAGCGACTTGCCAATTGCGCGGCTCAAAACATACGCAATGCCCACCACGCCGACCGTCGGCAGCACGGACAAATCAAGGCTTGCGCCGCTCAAGACGAAGAAGAGCAGGAACAGCGGCGGCGTGAAGCGGTCGCACTGCTCAAGGAGCGCGGGCGAATCGTTACTGACGTTAATCATCGTCGCGCCAATCATCATGCAGACCAGCAGGCTGCTCAAATCGAGCATGGTACTCAAGCCAACGGCGAGGAACACGATGAGAATCGTCATCGTCAGCTTATTGCCGCGCGAATGGAAGAAGCGCAGGCAGAAAACCATCACCGTGCCAATGAGAACGCCCATCGCCAGCGAGCCGACAATTTCAATCAGCGGCTTCACCAGCAGCGTCATCACGCTTAATGCCGCGCCGCTGTCAAGCGTGCGGGCGATTGCCATCATGATGGCGTAGAGCATCAGCCCCAGCGCATCGTCCATGGCGACAACGGGCAGCAGCATCCGCGTCACCGGGCCGTTCGCCTTGTACTGGCGGACGACCATCAGCGTCGCCGCCGGAGCGGTCGCCGCGGCAATCGCCCCCAGCGCCAGACACATCGGCAGCGGCTGACCCAGCGCCAGCAGCGTCAGGAACACCAGCAGTGATGCCACGCAGCCCTCAAACGCCGTGATGACCATCGGCTTCGCGCCGATTTCCTTGATGTAGGAGAACTTGAACTCACTGCCGATGGAATAAGCAATGAAACCCAGCGCGACATCGGAGATAATCGACAGCTTGCTGTTCATTTCCGGCGTCAGCACCTTCAGCACATACGGCCCGACCAGCAGACCCGCAATCAGGTACGCCGTCACGTTCGGCAGATGAATCAGCTTAATCAGGCGCGTCATGGCCATGCCAACCGCCATTGCAATGGCAAGTGCAAACAGGATATTCATTTGTTCTTGTTGACCCCTTCCACAAACGTCGTGGGCAGGGCGAAGCAAATACCCGTGTCGGGCTTGTCCAGTCCACCGGTTACTTTGTTGATGATTTCAATCATCTGCGGAATCTGTTCGGATTTCAGCAGCGTGAAAATCGTCTTGGAGCGTTTCCGCTCCGGATTGCACAGGTGGCGCAGCACCCCCAGCACCGGCAGATCGTCGATGTTATGGTCGCCATCCAGCACGCGCATCATGCCCGTCGATTCCAAAATGGTCGCGCCGCCGATGTTCTGCTTGAGCATTTCTTCCAGCAGCGGCTCCAGAAATTCTTCCCGATTCAGCACGAGAACAAACATCTGCATTGTGGTTTCCCTCCCTCATTCTTTGCAGCACCCAATGCCATGAAACATCCTATATTGTAGCACTTTCATCCTGTTTGTCAATCGAATTTGCCCCCAAATCCCCACGTTTTCTCATGAAATTCTCATCATTTCTTCTCATCTTTCACAAGCATTTCGGAGGAATCTGTGTTATCATATAGGTGTCAGGGAAAAAAGCCCGCTCAGCGGGAAAGGAGATTGATTTTATGGCAAGCTACACGATTGAAGATATTGAACTGATTCGGCGCAAGAGCGGCATCAGCTATCAGGAGGCGGTTTCGCTGCTGGATTACCACAACGGCAATGTCGCCCGCGCGCTGGTCGATTTGGAGCGCAATGGCCGTTTAAAGCCCGATGCCGCCGCACAGGATGCGCCGAAGTCCGCCGAAAAGAAAGCGTCCACCGCTGCTGCCAGCAAGAGCAAGGGCGGCTTCATGCACTTCATCAACAAGCTTTACCGTGCCCGCGTGAAGGTGGCGCGGCAGTCGATTCCGATTCTCAACATTTCGCTGCTGTTCACCCTCGTCGCGGCGCTCATCAGCCCGCATTTGCTGATTCTCAGCGCGATTCTGATTCTGCTGCTGGGCTATCGTGTGTCGTTTGACAAGGACGACGCGGATTTCGCGGGTGAAAACATGGATCGCATGGTCAAGAACGCCGCGAGCAACGTCCGCAGCACGGTGGATGAGTTCGCGCGCGGCTTTCAGGCAGGCATGAACGGTCAGAGCGAATCCGCCGAAAAGAAGGCGGAGGTGGATTCTGCGGACAACCGCAGTTACTACGCTGCAAGCGCGGCAAAGCCGGAATACCACTCCTGCCCTACCATCAACGTGCCGGTGCAAGTGCCAAGCCAAGATGGCAATGTGACCGTGGAGGACGACACGGACGGCTTCAACTCCGCAACGATTAAGTAAGGAAGGTGCATCCATATGCTGCCGCTGATGCTGGGCTTGCTGCTATTTGCCAATGTTCTTGTTTTTGCCTCGCTGATGCTCTTCTTCGGGCTGTTCGGCGGCTGCAGGCAGCATTGACTACCCTTCGCGGGACGCATTCAAGCGTTCCGCTTTTGCCCGTATATGGAGAATGGAGGATAACCATGAGCCGCATCTTGATTGTGGAGGATGAAAAGAAGATCGCTCGCTTTCTGGAACTTGAGCTGACGCACGAGGGATACGAAGTGCAGACGGCAGGCGACGGGCGCAGCGGGCTGGAACAGGCGCAAAGCTGGCAGCCGGATCTGCTGATTCTTGACCTGATGCTGCCGGAATTGTCCGGCATCGAGGTCTGCCGCCGCCTGCGCCACGACAGCGACGTGCCGATTATTATGCTGACCGCGAAAGACGACGTATCCGACAAGGTAATGGGACTGGATATGGGTGCGGACGACTACATGACGAAGCCGTTCGCCATCGAGGAACTGCTGGCGCGCATCCGCGTGGGGCTGAAGAAGCGCCGGAGTTCCGCCGCTGAAACGCCTGCGCCCGCGTCCAACGTGCTGCGGGCGGGCGGTCTGGTGTTAGAGCCCTCCAGTTACACAGTGACGATGAACAATCAGCCCATTAACTTGACAAAAAAGGAATTTGATCTGCTGAAATACCTCATGTCCCACAAGGGAGAAGCCGTGACGCGGGACGCGCTGCTGACTGACGTGTGGGGCTACGATTACGCGGGCGACACGAACGTGGTGGACGTGTACATCCGCTATCTGCGCCACAAAATTGACGAGCCGTTCGGCGTCAAGACGCTGCACACCATCCGTGCCGTCGGCTACATGTTCCGCGTCGATGACTGACCGTCCGAAGGCACGGCGCATCCGCCGCAAGAAGGATGTTTCCCCTGCCGCGCCCAAGCCGCACGGCCTGCCTTCCACCCTTTCCCGCATTCGTTTGTCCCTCTCCTTCCGCATCGCCGCCCACTTTTCCTTCCAGCTGGTGCGGACGTTTCTCCCCGCGCTGCTCATCCTGACGCTGGCGTTCGCGGGCGGCACGCTGTACCTCGCTGAACGCGACATTTCGCGGCTGCAATGCGCGCCGCTGTCCGCAGACGGCACCATTACCCTCTCCGTGCTGGATGACGCGGAAGTGACGCTGTTGCCCGAAGCGCGCACGGACGGCATCATCGTGGGACAAAGCGCCTACCGCCTGCTTGACCCAGAGGCGATTTTCACTGAAGGACGCTACATCGTGCAGGCGCAGCACATTTCGGGGCAGTCGCTGCTGATTTCGCTCAGCCTCTCTCGCCCGCTCGCGCTGTACTGCGGAGCTGTCGCGGCGCTGGTCATCACCGACCTGTTCCGCATGTTCTACTTCGTCTTGCATCGGAAGCGGCTGCAAAAGAGCGTCCTCGCGCCGATTCGCGATATCACCGACATGGCAGCGACGCTCTCCGCGAACAACCTCTCCAACCGCATCAACATCGCCGGGACAAAAAATGAGTTGAAAGACCTCGCGACGGTCATCAACTCCATGCTCGACCGCATCGAAACATCCTACAACAGCCAGAAGCAGTTCGTTTCCGACGCTTCGCATGAGCTTCGGACACCAATTGCCGTCATTCAGGGATATGCCAGCATGTTGTCCCGCTGGGGCAAGAGCGACCCGGATGTGCTGAACGAGGGCATCAACGCCATCGCGCAGGAGACAGAAAGCATGAAGGAGCTTGTCGAAAGTCTGCTGTTCCTCGCGCGCCACGACAAGAAAACGCTGATGATGGAGATGGTGCGGTTTGACGCATACGACGTTGCCGCGGAGGTGCAGCGTGAAGCCGCAATGGTCACGCCGGAGGATACGTTTGCGCTTGACCCCGCTGACCATGTGCAGATTGAGGCCGACCGCGGAATGCTGAAGCAGGTCATGCGCATCCTGTGCGACAACGCGGTAAAGTACTCCCCCAAGGGCAGCACCATTACCCTCGGCGTACAGAAAACCGAGAGCGGCTGCACGCTGTCCATGAGCGACCACGGGCCGGGTATCCCTAAGGAAGAGCTTTCAAGAATATTCGAACGCTTCTACCGCTGTGACAGTGCCCGCAAAACCGAAAGCAGCGGTCACGGGCTTGGGCTGTCCATTGCGCGCATCATTGTCATGGGGCACAGCGGGCAACTCCGCGTTCGCAGCAAAGTCGGCGCGGGCACGACATTCTATGTTGATTTGCCGCTGACGCAGGACAAGGTTCGGCATGGCGGCGAAGTCAATCTGCCGCCAGAGAAGAAGCACCGCTACCGGCTTCGTTCGAAGAAGGATAAAAGCGGCTACGCAGAAGCAAAAGTATCATAATGAAGACCGCACCCGGTTTGACCCGGATGCGGCTTTTTTCGTTAAGCGATTCCCATATAACGCGAGCTGATGGCGCAGGCGAATCCGGAAATCGTATTAGCTGTTGCTGTTGGCGCAGTTGCAGCTGCCGCTGCACGAGCCGGAGCATCCGCGTCCGCAATTGCAGTTGGAACGCACCGTGCTGCTGACGTTGCCCGTCGCGACCGTGCCGCTGTTGCAGACGGACTGCGGCGGGAAGAGCGGCAGGGCAAAGAACTCGTCGCAGACGCTTTCCGCGAACTCCTCAGCGGGCGGAATCGGGCAGTAGCCGTAGCTGGGAATCAGGATTTCGGCTTCCGCGAGTACCTTCAAAATCGTCGTGACGCAGATGGTCATCTTGAACTGGTTGTTGCCTAGATACGTCCCGCTGACGCAAATCGCGCTGACCATGCTTTCCAGCGTGTACGGCACAATGGACTCGTCGGGAATGCTCAGCAGCACATCGCGGTTGACGCTGATGGTCGCCTTGCCGATGTACTCCACGCAGCGGCTATCCACGAACAGGATGTCAATCGGGATGTCGATCGTTGCGCGTACACGGGCGAAGCAGGGGCGGTCGCACAGGCGATCAACGGTCAGGTTGCGGATGTTGCCCTCGGTCGTGGTGCTGCGGCAGCTCTCGAAGGTAATCGGCGGCACGGGTGCGGACGTCGGCGGGATGGTCTCCTGCGTCTCCTGGCAGCCGCAGGCGTTGCAGGTGCAAGTGTTGTTGACCTGCGCGTAGCTGGTGATGGTGACGGTCTGCTTGGTAAGCTGTTCCTGCGTCATCGCGCTGTCATACACGCGCTTGACCTGCACGCAGACCTTCTCCTGCAAGCCGTCCAGCGCACTGCCGGAAATCGTACCGGGGCAGCAGTTGGGGTTCGCGTTCTTATACGAGTAGAATGACATGGATCGCGCCTCCTTGTCTTTTCCGGCTCCGGTCGCCTTGGTGGAGCCTTCACCAGCAGACTATGAAGCACGCGAGAAAGTGTGCGGCGCGAAAGAAATCTTGATACGAAAAATGCCATCCAGCACGGATGGCACTTGACTTACCCCATTTTCACCGGCGTGAAGCCCTTCTTTGCGACTGCGTCCATCAGCACATCGTCCGCAACATCCGCGTTCAGCGTGATTTTCGCACACTTCGCCGCGAGGTCAACCTCCACGTTTTCTACGCCAGGCACGGCCTTGAGCGCCTTCTCCACCGTCATTTTGCAATGATTGCACATCATGCCGTTAATCTGCATCGTCTTTTCCATCATCATTTCCTCCTACTTATGGAATCAATTCCGGCACGTCGTCGGTCATTTCCGCGTCGTCCGAATCGTCCTTGGGCTTTTCCGGCATCGGCGGCAGCTCTTTGAGCGACGAAATGCCGAAATGCGCCAGAAAATTGTCCGTCGTGCCGTAGAGAATCGGGCGACCCAGCGCTTCCTTGCGCCCGACCTCGGCAATCAGCTCCTTATTCATCAGCGATTGCAGCGAATAGTCGCACTTCACGCCGCGAATCTGCTCCACCTCGGCGCGCGTGACCGGCTGACGGTACGCAACGACCGCGAGCGTCTCCATGGCCGCCTGCGAAAGCGACTGCTTCTGCACAGGCTGGAGAAGCCGCACCACATCCTGCGAATACAATGCGCGCGTCGCCAGCTGCACCTGATGCCCGTAGCGTTTGAGCGAAAAGCCGCGCTGATTGAAGTCGTATTCGTCGCGCAGGTGAATCAGCGCATCCTCCACCTCGCGAATCGGCACATCCAGCGCCTTGGACAAGTCCTCTACGCGCACCGCCTCGCCCGCGACGAAGAGAATCGCCTCGATGCGCCCGGCAAGATTGCCGCCCTCCTCCATGATATCGTCGGGAAAGCGCAATTGCTCCTCGTTCTGTGTCTCGTTCATTCCGTTTCCTCCGTTGCGCTTTCGCCGTATTCGTCAACATCCTTGCCGCGGCCGGGATAGAGAACGATTTCGCCCCATGTTCCCTCCTGCTCGGCGTGGATTTCGCCCAGCTTGAGCAGCTCCAGCAACGCCAGAAACAGCGTCACGATCTCTTCCTTCGACGGCACAGCGCTGAACGTTTCTTCAAAGCGCAGACAACCGCGGCTGGACACGCCCTTAAGCAGCGTCAACATGCATTCCTGCACATTGTGCTCGTCGCGGTGAATGTCGCGCGGCGCGTAGTGGTTCGTCTCCGGGGAATCATCCGTAGCGGGCTTGCGCGCCCAGATGCGCAGGAACGCTTCCGTCAAGCCTTGCAGCGTCAAGCCGACAAGCTCCGTTTCCTGCGGCGGCAGCGGGTATTCCTCCGGCAGCTTCGTGAACAGGTTCGCCGCCGCCCGCTCGAACTGCTTCATGGCGGATGCAGTCTCGCGGAAGCGCTTGTATTCCTCCAAACGGCGGATCAGCGCTTCCTCCGGATCCTCCTCGCCCTCCTCGATGCGCGGCGGACGCGGCAGCATCGCGCGGGATTTGATTTCCAGCAGTGTCGCCGCCATGACCAGAAAGTCCGTCGCGTCGTCCATATCAAGGTCAGGCGCATTGCGTACCGAATCAATATACTGGTCGGTAATCTGGCTGACGAAAATATCCTTGATGTCGATTTTTTCCTTGTTAATCAGGAACAGCAGCAAATCCAGCGGTCCGTCAAAATCCTTGAGCTGAAACGTCATTGCCATGTTTTATGCCCTCACGACAGCCCGAAAACCGCCAAGAATCCCTTGAGGAAGAACTCATAGACGGCGAAGATTGCCTTGCTCAAGAACTGATCCAGCGCGCCGGACATGAAGATGACAATCAGCACAATCTGCGCAATAACGAACGCCTGCCGCTTGAGCTGCAGTTTGCCCTTGAACAGCAAATCGTTGACGAGATGGTAACCATCCAGCGGCGGGATGGGCAGAATGTTGAACAGCGCAAGCCCCAGATTCGTCTGCGCCATCATCAGCAGGAAGCGCTCGACGTACCGCAGCCACGGCACAGCGAAATCCGCCAGCGCGCTTTCGGCGAATATGCCGTTGGTAATACTCAGAATCACATTGTCCTTGCCATCCGTGAACTGGTAGAACGGGCTGAACAGGTGCGGGAGGGAGCTCGACGAGAATTCCCCCAGCATTTCCGAGCCGAACATGATTTTGCCGACGATGACGCTCAGGAACATGCAAATCAGGCACAGGCAGAGATTCGTCGCAATGCCGGCAATCGACACAAGAAAGTCGTCGCGCCGCCCGTGCCGGAAGTTGCGCGGATTGACCGGAACAGGTTTCGCCCAGCCTACGCCAATGAGAAACATACTCAGCGTACCGATCAGGTCAAGGTGCGCCTTTGGGTTCAGGGAGAGCCGCCCCATCATCTTCGCCGTCGGGTCGCCGCAGCGGTATGCCACATAACCGTGCGCGCACTCGTGCAGAATCAGGCTGATAAGAATGACAGCAACAGCGTATACCAGCGTCAGCAGAAATTCGAGCGGGCTGGTACGGAGCGCTTCCAGATAAGTGTCCAAATTGGAAAGCATTTTTTCCCTCTTTTCATCATGAAGTACGTCCCTGACGCATAGAGTGAAGCAGCAATTTCAAGGAGGTGCTTGTTCTATGAGCGAGCAGGGAACGAATCAGATCCAGCAGCTGCAGGTTCCGCCGGCACAGAATTTCGACACAGCGAACTTTCAGGGATCGATGCAGGAGGTCTTGCATGAGAACATCGGAAAGTATGTACTGGTGGATTTTCTCATTGGTACGTCGAATCTCGTCACCCGTCAAGGCTTCCTGTACTACGTCGGCACGCAGTTCATCGTCCTCTATGACAGCCTGAATCTGCGTTATGTCGTCTGTGACATCTTCTCCATCAAGTTCGTTACCTTCCTGCTGCCCGGCTATCAGCCCGGTCAGATTCAGACGCCGGCGGAATTCGAGATGCACCCCGGCACGCCGAACACGCAGGTCGTTTCCGAAATGACACAGGCGAGCGAAGGCACTTCCGACAGCACGGCACGCGATGCCGACGCAGTCGAGTCATTCGCCGCGCGCCCCGCCATGACGCCCGCGCAGGCTGCCCTCGCCCACGCCATCCGCCGGAAGAATCCGACCGTGCGATAACAATTCTACCGCACTGCCATATTTCAATCCACACTTCCCATGAGTGGGAAGTGACAATTCTCAGCAAATTGCTAAAAAATTAATTATGAAGAAACCCGGCGCAGCAGCTCCGCTTCGTCAATCACTTCGATACCCAGCGTCTGCGCCTTGGTCAGTTTGCTTCCTGCCGCCTCGCCTGCAACGACGAAGGCGGTTTTTTTGCTGACCGAAGACGCGGGTTTGCCGCCGCTGCGGGCAATCAGGTCCTCCGCTTCCTTACGGGAGAGCGTCGGCAGCGTCCCCGTGACGACGATGCTCATGCCGGCGAACACACCGCCCTCCACCTTCTGCTTTTCCGCCGGGGTCACACCTGCCGCCAGCAGACGGCGAATCATCTCGCGGTTCTCGTCGAAGGAGAAGAATTCTGTGATGCTCTGGGCAACAATATCCCCCACATCATCGAGGGCGACCAGCTCCGCCTGTGTCGCATTGGACACCTTCTCCAGCGTCCCGAAGGCGTTCGCCAAGTCACGCGCGGTCTTGCGCCCGATATTCGGGATGCCGACCGCAAAGAGGAACGCATCCAGCTCACAGTGCTTGCTCTTTTCCAGCGCGGACAGCAGATTATCCGCCTTCTTGTCCTTGAAGCCGTCCAGCGACAACACCTGCTCACGCGTGAGGGTGTATAAATCCGCCGGATCGCGGACGTTCATCTGGTCGTAGAGCTGCCCCGCCGTCTTTTCTGACAGGCCTTCAATATCCATGGCATCACGGCTGGCGAAGTGACTGATGCGCGCAACCGCCTGCGGGCGGCAGGAGACGCGGTTCATGCAGAAAATGTGTGCGCCGCGCTCAATCAGCTTTTCGCCGCAAGCCGGGCAGACCTCCGGGCGGACAATCGGTGTTTCGCCCTCTTCGCTGTCCCCCACATGCCCCATGATTTCGGGAATCACGTCGTTCGAGCGGCGAATCCACACGCGCGCGCCAATGGCAACCCGCTTGCGCTGGATATCGCCCCAGTTGTTCAGCGTCGCCTTGCGCACGGTCACGCCGTAAAAATCAACAGGTTCGACATGCGCAACGGGCGTCAGCTTGCCCGTGCGGCCCACATCCCACGTCACGTCGCGGATGACGGTCGTCGTCTCCTCCGCCTCAAACTTGAACGCAATCGCCCAGCGCGGGAAACGGTCGGTGTAGCCCATCATCTCGCGGGTGGAAAGGTCGCTGACCTTGATGAGCACGCCGTCAATCAGGAAGTCGAGGCTGCTGCGTTCCTCCTCGATGTGGTGGATACAGTCCTCAATTTCGCGAATGCTCCGGCACTGCCCCAGATACGGGCTGACCTGAAAACCATTTGCGCGCAGGAAATCAAGCATCCCCTGCTGCGTGGTGTACGGCGGATTGTCAATCGTGCCAATCTGATAAAAGAACGCATCGAGATGGCGTGAGGCTGTCACGGCGGGGTCAAGATTGCGGAGCGCTCCGGCGGCGGCGTTTCGGGCGTTTTTCAGCGGTTCTTTCGCCGTCTTGTTGTAGGTATCCAGTGCGGACAGGCGCATGATGCATTCGCCCTGCACTTCCAGCAGTCCCTGATACGGTATCGTCAGCGGCACGGTGCGGATGGTCTTTGCCTGCGGCAGAATCGCTTCACCGGTGATGCCGTTGCCGCGCGTCGCCGCCTGAATCAGCCTGCCCTCGTTGTAGGTCAGGTTCAGCGTCAAGCCGTCGAATTTGTACTCTACGCAGTATTGCAGGTCGTCCTGCCCGCTGAGCTTCTCGGTGCGGCGAATCCAATCCTCCACCGCGCCGATGGACTGTGCCTTATCCATGCTCCACAGGCGGTGGATGTGCGTATGCGGCGCAAACGCCGTCATCACTTCGCCGCCGACCCGGTGCGTCGGGGAATCCGGCAGGACGATGCCCGTTTCCTTTTCCAGCGCCGACAATTCGTCATAGAGCTTGTCCCAATCCATGTCGGACATAATCGGCTCGCTGCCGAAATAGTACGCCTGCGACGCCTGATTGAGCGTGTCCGCAAGCTGACGCATCCGCGCCGTCTGGTCTGCCATGCTTAATCCTCCAGCTTGACAATCGGCGCCGTCGCCAAAGCAAATTCCTTGGTGCCGTATGCCGTGAATTCAATCTTGATGCGGCTCATGCTGCCCGAACCCGTAACCTCCACCACCGTGCCCTCGCCAAACTTCAGGTGGCGGACGCGATCGCCGGGGCGATACAGGTTCTGCATGGCGCTGGTGGCCATATTGCGCGCCGGGGACTGTACGAAGCCCTTCTGCACGCCGGGGATATTCAGCCCGCGCAGGCCGGTATTGCCGCTGCCGGGGCGGATGGGCGCACTGCCGGACGGCGCCGGGCGATTCGTGCCGCCGCGGTTGTATGCGCTGCGAGAGCGCATCTGCGGCTGGGCACGGTCGCCGAATCGCTCCTTCATGCCCGCCATTTCGTCGGACAGCAGGCGTTCCGGGATTTCCGCCAAAAAGCGGCTGGGCGCGTTGTGATTCACCTGATTATACAGCATCCGCTGATTCGCGCGGGAGATGAACAGGCGCTTCTGGGCGCGCGTGATGCCGACATAGCACAGGCGGCGCTCCTCCTCCATCTTCGTCTCGTCCATGAGGCTGCGCGCGGACGGGAAAATGCCCTCCTCCAGACCGGTCATGAACACATCGGGGAATTCCAGACCCTTGGCGGAGTGCAGCGTCATCAGCGTCACATAGCCGCGCTCGTCCTCCTGCTGGTCAAGGTCAGTCACCAGCGACACGTTTTCCAAGTAGTCTTCGAGCGTCGCGTTTTCCGTTGCTTTCGCGTATTCGCTGACCGCGCCCATGAATTCCTGAATGTTCTCCACGCGCGAGCGGGCTTCCTCGGTATCTTCCTTCTGGTACTGCGCCAGCAAGCCCGTTTTTTCCACCAAAGTAGATACGAACTCCTCCAGCGGCATGGTTTCCTTGAGCGCCAGCAGCATCGTCATGAGCATAAAGAAGTCGCTGACGCACTTTTTCGGGCGCGCGGAAAGCGAATCCGGAACGTCGGACAGGGCGCTGTACAGTGGCATGTTGTTCTGCTGCGCATGATTCATCAGCTCCTGCACGGTGCTGTCGCCGATGGCGCGCTTGGGCACGTTGATGATGCGGCGCAGGGACACATCGTCCGCCGGATTAACCACAACGCGCAGATACGCAATCACGTCGCGCACTTCCTTGCGGTCATAGAACTTCTGACCGCCGAAGACCTTGTAGGGAATCGCCGAGCGCATCAGCATTTCTTCCAGCACACGGCTCTGCGCGTTCGTGCGGTAGAGAATCGCCATATTGCCATACGGTTCGCCGTGGCGGTTGAGCTGGCGGATGCGGTCGGCGACCCATGCGGCTTCCTCGCGTTCGTCGCCCGCGTCGAAGAGGCGAATCGGGTCGCCCTCGCCCTGCTCTGTCCACAGCTTTTTCTCCTTGCGCCCGGAATTGTGCGCAATCACCTGATTCGCCGCGTCGAGAATATTGGCGGTCGAGCGGTAATTCTGCTCTAACTTGATGACGGTCGCGTCGGGATAATCCTTCTCAAAATCAAGGATATTGTGGATATCCGCGCCGCGCCAGCCGTAAATCGACTGGTCGTCATCGCCCACAACGCAGAGATTCCGGCTCTGGTCAGTCAGCAGTTTCACGAGCATATACTGTGCATAGTTCGTATCCTGATATTCGTCCACCATGACATATTGGAAGCGCTTGCGGTACACATCCAGCACAGGCGGATGGTCGGCGAGCAGTTCCAGCGTCTTGACGAGAAGGTCGTCAAAATCCAAGGCATTGAGCGTTTTCAGGCGCGCTTCGTACTCGACGAAGACCGTGTGAATCTGCTGGCAGCGGAAATCGCGGTCGGAGTGGTCGAACCACTCGTCCGGACTCATCAGCTTGTTCTTCGCATCGGAAATTTTCGCCTTCAATTCGCGAATCGGCAGCAGCTTATCGTCAATATTCTGGCGCTTCAAAATTTCCTTCAGCACCGCGCCCTGATCGTCGTCATCATAAATGACAAAAGAACGGGTATAGCCGCCGAGTTTCTCAATATCGCGGCGGAGGATTTTGGCGCAGGTGGAGTGGAATGTGGAAATCCACGCGTCGTTCGCCTGATCGCCCACCAGCGCGGCGATTCGCTCCTTCATTTCCTTCGCCGCCTTGTTGGTGAACGTCAGCGCCAGAATATGGTACGCCGCCACGCCGTGCGCCATCAGGTTCGCCACGCGGCAGGTCAGGGCGCGGGTCTTGCCGGAGCCTGCGCCAGCCAGAATCAGCACCGGGCCTTCCAGCGTTTCCGCTGCCAAGCGCTGCTGCGGGTTGAGCATACTTAAATCCATTTTTGTTTCCTCAATCTTTCTTTTCCTTTTCCGCGGCATTTTCCATGGCATCCAGCACCGCCGTATAGCCGTTCGCGCCATAAAGCAGCGCCCGGTTGACGCGGCTGATGGTTGCGGAGGATGCACCCGTCTGACGGGCAATTTCCTGATAGGTGGCATGTTCGCGGAGCATCTTCGCCACCTCGATGCGCTGCGCCATGCTCTTGATTTCCGCAATGGTACACAAATCCTCGAAGAAGCGATACGCCTCGTCCGTTGATTCCAGCGACAACAGCGCCTTCATCAGCAAGTCCGTCTGTCCGTTCTTCACGCGGGGCTCAAACATATTTCGCACTCCTTCACCGCAAGGGGTCAGCCCCCCTGCGCATAGGTACATTATAGCACATTTCTGCCCAAATGAACAGGGCAAAAGCAGGGCAGAAAACGCGGAAAATTACGTCTTTCCACGCAAAAAAGGGGGAAAGCCTGTTTCTTTCTCCCCTTTTGCTTTGGGCAGATTACCCTTCCAGTGGAACGGTCAGCACGTCTTCGAGTTCATACGGATGGCCGTAAATCGTCACGCTGATCGGTTCACCGGAAATCAGTGTCAGCGTCACGCCTTTGGGCTTCACGCGCAGTTCGATGATGCGCCCGCGGTAATTGAATTTGTAGCTGTATCCATTCCAGCAATCCGGCAGGAACGGTTTGAAGCGCAGTCCGCCGAGCGTGCGCATTCCCGCAAAGCCCTTCGCAATCGCCAGCCACGAGCCGGACATGCTGGTGATATGCAGCCCGTCCTGCGAATCCTGATTGATGTTGTCCAAATCATAGCGCGCCGTCCGCTTGTACATCGCCACGGCGAGGTCTTTTTCACCAAGCTGCGCCGCCATAATCGAATGGATGCAGGGCGACAAGCCCGATTCGTGCAGCGTCAGCGGCGCATAGAAGTCGAAATTCCGCCGGAGCGTTTCGGTGTCGTAGACGTGGTTGAGGAAGTACAAGCCCATCAGCACATCCGGCTGCTTGATGTACCCCGAACGCAGGATGCGATCCCACGACCAGTGCATATAGATAGGGCGCTCCTCCGCCGGGATGTCGGACGCGGGGCGCAAATCCTTGTCCAGAAAGGCGTCATGCTGCGGGAAAATGCCCAGACCGCGATCGTCAGGATAATACATGCGGTCGGCAATGTCCTGCATGTGCTTCAGATCATCCGGCGTAATCTGCAAGGCTTCCAAGCGATCGTCATCCAGCTTGGCGCATGTCTCCACAAAATACTCCAGGCACCACGCCGCCATGCGGTTGGTGTACCAGTTGTTGTTGACGTTGTTCTCGTACTCGTTCGGGCCGGTCACGCCGAAAATCATGTACTTCTGCGTCCGCTGATTGAAATGCACACGCCCGACCCAGAATTTCGCGATTTCCGCCATCACCTCGACGCCCTCGCCAAGCAGGTACGTTTCGTCCCCGGTGTACATCGTGTACTCAAAGATAGCGTGGACAATCGCGGCATTGCGGTGGATGCCCTCGAACGCGACTTCCCACTCGTTGTGACACTCGCTGCCGTTGATGGTCGAAACGGGATAGAGTGCGCCGGGCATACCGAGGTTCGCCGCGTTGCGCTTCGCCGCTTCGAGATGGTGATAGCGGTAAAGCAGCAGCTGGCGCGCCGTGTCCGCCCCGCGAATCGCCAGAAACACCGGCAGGCAGTAGGCTTCCGTATCCCAGTACGTCGATCCGCCGAAGCGCTCGCCCGTGTAGCCCTTCGGCCCGATGTTGAGGCGTGCATCGCTGCCCGTGTAGGTGCTGAGCAGCTGGAAGAGGTTGAAGTGGATGCCCTGCTGCGCGCTGTCGTCGCCCTCAATCTGCACATCCGCCATTTCCCAGCGCTCGTGCCACGCTGCCTGATGCGCTTTGAGCGCCTTCTGCCATCCCTCGTCGCACGCCTGCTGCGCCGCCGCCATCGCCAAGTCCATCAGCTGGTCTTTGTCGTGGTCACGGCTGGTGAACACGGCGACGTACTTTTCCACCGAGACAGTCGTGCCGGAGTGAATATCGCCCGCATAGAGCGCAGCGCAGTAGCCGGCTTTGGACGCCATATCAATATAGTCGATGCCCTCAACGCGGTTCGTCATTGCCGCCGCGACGGTGAAGCGCTGCACGCCGTAGGGATTCGGCTTCGTCTGCACCAGCACGCCGCCGCGCTCATCCCAGCCCTCGCCATCCACCATGTTCCAGAAGGACTGGTCGTAGTTCGCATCAACATTGCGGACGTTGCCATCCAGATAGGGCGAAACCTCCATCCGGCAGTCAAACGATGGGGTCACCTGATAGCGAATCGCCAGCAGCTCCTTCGTATCCATCGACACGAAGCGCCAAGTGTCCAGCGTCAGGCTGCCCTTATCCATATCCACGCAGGCGTGGCGGTACAGCACGGCCGTGCGCATGTCCACCTCGCGTTCATATTCCCAGACTGTCGCGCGGCTGAGGTCGAGCGGGTGCTGGTCGATGATGACATGAATGCCGATGAGGTTGATGGCGTTGATAACCTTCGCATAATACTCCGGATAGCCTTTTTTCCACCATCCGACGCGTGTCTTATCGGGATACCACACGCCGCCCAGATACGTCCCCTGAAAGCTGTCGCCGGAATAATCTTCCTCAAAATTGCCGCGCAGACCCATATAGCCGTTCGCCAGCGACATCAGCGACTCGGCGAAGCGCTGGGTATTGGGCTGCCAGCCGCGTTCGACCACTTTCCACGGATGCACGGGAAAGCTCATTGTTTTTCTCCTCCCTTGTCGGCTCGAATGCATTTCCAGCCGGTGCAGAACTCTTCCTAATACAATAATGCTTTTCCGCTTTTTTGTCAAGGGAAACCGTGTTCTTCTGTGTTTGTCCGTTTCGCTGTATTTTCGTCCCGTTTCCTGCATTTTCAGTTTCATCCTGCACTTTTTTGCTTCATCGGCTTCGGCTGCGAACAGAAAGATTCACACCAACGCCCATTTTTTCCGCATTCGGGGCGTTTGCAGCTTTTTGCGAACGTTCGGCATTTTCGTTTTTTTTTTGTCGTTTTTGAAGGGAAAAAACAGAATCAATGCAAAAAAAGCCCTTGACAAATCCTTTCCAAGCCGCTATACTTGTTGTCAACAGCAAGGGCGCTGTGAGATGAATTTCATTCGTTCTCGCAGTTGCCCTTTTCTTCGTAAATGCGAAAAAAACGCGTTTTACGAGGAGCGCGACGGAAAGCAGAGCCGCTTTCCCCCGCCGCTGGAATGCTTTCAAGAGCGAAATGACTTTGGAGGAGGAATCCCGGATGGCCAACATCGAAGAGCTTTTCGGCAGCAGCGTTTTCAATGACGCCGTCATGCAGAAGCGTCTGCCCAAGGATATTTACAAGGCGCTGCACAAAACCATCACTGATGGTACGCCCCTTGACCCGCAGGTGGCCAACGTCGTGGCAAACGCCATGAAGGACTGGGCGGTGGAACGCGGCGTTACACATTATACGCACTGGTTCCAGCCCCTGACCGGCATCACCGCTGAAAAGCACGACAGCTTCATTTCGCCCAAGGACGGCGGCAAGATTATCCTCGAATTCAGCGGCAAGGAACTCGTCCGCGGCGAGCCGGACGCTTCCTCGTTCCCCTCCGGCGGCCTGCGCTCCACGTTTGAAGCCCGCGGCTACACGGCGTGGGATCCCACCAGCTACGCCTTCATCAAGGACGGTGTGCTGTGCATCCCGACGGCGTTCTGCTCCTACGGCGGCGAAGCGCTCGACCAGAAGACGCCGCTCCTGCGCTCGATGGAGGCGCTGTCCACGCAGGCGGTTCGCGTGCTGAAGCTCTTCGGCCGTGACGCAACGCGCGTGACCTCCACCGTCGGCCCGGAGCAGGAGTATTTCCTTGTTGACAAGGCGCTCTACGACCAGCGCAAGGACTTGATTTTCACCGGCCGCACCCTGTTCGGCAACAAGCCGCCGAAGGGGCAGGAGCTGGAAGACCACTATTTCGGTTCGATTAAGCCGCGCGTTCAGGCGTTCATGACCGACCTGAACGAAGAGCTGTGGAAGCTGGGCATCCTCGCCAAGACCGAGCACAATGAAGTTGCCCCCGCGCAGCACGAACTTGCCCCGATTTTCTCCATCACCTCCGTCGCAACCGACCACAATCAGCTGACGATGGAAATGATGAAGAAAATTGCCCAGCGCCACGGTCTGGTGTGCCTGCTGCACGAGAAGCCTTTTGCGGGTGTCAACGGCTCCGGCAAGCACAACAACTGGTCGATGTCCACCAACACCGGCTACAACCTGCTTGATCCCGGCGACGACCCGGCGACCTCCGCGCAGTTTATGCTGATTCTGACGGCGGTTATCAAGGCAGTTGATGAATATGCCGATTTGCTGCGCATCTCCGTCGCGTCCGCCGGCAATGACCATCGTCTGGGCGCGAACGAAGCGCCGCCCGCAATTATCTCCATGTTCCTCGGCGATGAGCTGTCCGCGATTGTCAACGCCTTCGAGGAAGAGAAGGAATACTGCGCAAGCGAAAAGCACGACCTCGAAATCGGCGTGAGCGTGCTGCCGAAGTTCCCCAAGGACAACACTGACCGCAACCGCACCTCCCCGTTTGCCTTCACGGGCAACAAGTTCGAGTTCCGCTCGCTGGGGTCGTCCGAGTCCATTGCGGAAGCGAACGTGGTCATCAACACCATCGTCGCACAGTCCTTGAAGGAATTTGCGGATGAACTGGAAAGTGCGGAGAACTTCCGTGAGACGCTTCACAACCTGATTGTGAGCAACCTGCGCAAGCACAACCGCATCATCTTCAACGGCAACGGCTATGCTCCCGAATGGGTGGAGGAAGCTGCCCGCCGCGGTCTGCCGAACTACGTTTCGACCGTCGATGCGCTGCCGCACATGCTGGACGGGAAGAACATCAAGCTCTTCACCACCTTCGGCGTCTTTACCGAGGCGGAAATCCGCTCCCGCTACGAAATCAAGCTGGAGAACTACGCCAAGGTGCTCAACATTGAGGCGGAAACCTGCCTGATGATGGCAGAGAAGGAAATTCTCCCGGCATGTATGAAGTTCGCCGGTGCGACTGCCAAGGCTGTCAACGCCATGAAGACGGCAGGCGTCGAACCCTATGCGGAAGCGCATGTGCTGGCGGATGTTGCTGAGCGCAACGCCAAGCTGTACAAGGCGCTGGAAGGGCTGCGCGGCGCGGTCAAGGCGACCTGCCACGGCGACGCACTGGAGTGCGCCAAGTACGAACACAACGTCATCATTCCGGCGATGGCGGCTGTCCGCGAACAGGCGGATGAGCTGGAAACGCTGGTCGGTAAGGAGTACTGGCCCTTCCCGACGTATGACGACCTGCTCTTCAACGTGTAATAACCTTCTGCACAAGGACGTGCAGGTGGAACGGTTCTGCCGTTCGCCTGCACGTTTTTTGTATTCATCCACGGTGGCAACTCACCCCACAAAAGGATTAGGAGGCGCATGGAAATGGATCTTTCCAGCATCATGGCATCAGTTGACAGCGAAATCTTCGGCGTATGGTTTTTAATCGGCGCGGCGCTCGTTTTCTGGATGCAGGCAGGCTTCGCAATGGTCGAAACCGGCTTCACCCGCGCGAAGAACACGGGCAACATCCTGATGAAGAACTTGATGGACTTCTGCATCGGCACAGTGATGTTCATCCTGATTGGCTTCTCGCTTCTGCTGGGTGAAGACCTGATGGGCTTTATCGGCAAGCCCGGTTTTGACATTTTCACCGCGTACCCGAATTTCGATTTCTCGAACTTCGTCTTCAACCTCGTTTTCTGCGCGACGACGGCGACCATCGTCTCCGGCGCAATGGCAGAGCGCACGAAGTTCCTCTCCTACTGCGTGTATTCCGCCATCATTTCCGCGCTGATTTACCCCATCGAGGCACACTGGATTTGGGGCGGCGGCTGGCTTTCGCAGCTTGGCTTCCATGACTACGCCGGTTCGTGCGCGATTCACATGGTCGGCGGTCTGTGCGCGCTGATTGGCGCAAAGATGGTTGGCCCGCGCATCGGCAAGTTCTCCAAGGACAAGAGCGGCAAGATTGTCGGCGTGAATGCGTTCCCCGGTCATAACATTCCGCTGGGCTGCCTCGGTGTGTTCATCCTGTGGCTCGGCTGGTACGGCTTCAACGGTGCGGCGGCGAAGAGCATCGAATCCCTCGGCTCGATTTTCCTGACGACGACGGTTGCGCCGTCCGTGGCGACAGTTGTTTGCATGATTTTCACTTGGGTGCATTACGGCAAGCCGGATGTGTCGATGTGCCTGAACGCCTCTCTGGCGGGTCTGGTCGGCATCACGGCGGGCTGCGACGTGCTGGACTGCACGGGTGCCATCATCGTCGGCGTTGTCTCCGGTCTGATTGTCAACTTCGGCGTGTGGTTCTTGGACAACAAGCTGCACATTGATGATCCGGTCGGCGCGGTTGCTGTGCATTTCCTCAATGGCATCTGGGGCACGCTGGCGGTTGGTCTGCTGGCGACGGGCACAACGCCTGATTATCCCGAAGGGATGCTGACTGGTCTGTTCTACGGCGGCGGCTTCGAGCTGCTGGGTCTGCAGCTGCTGGGTGTGCTGAGCGTCTGCGCATGGACGGCGGTCACGATTACGCTTACGTTCCTCCTCATCAAGGCGATTTTCGGTCTGCGTGTGAGCCGCGAGGAAGAAATCGCGGGTCTGGACATCATGGAGCACGGTCTTGCGTCTGGCTATGCGGACTTCATGCCCGCGACCTCTCTGCTGACGTCGGTGGAAGCTGTGCCGACCGTTGCGGTCGAAACGCCAAAGGTCTCGGTGGATGACGCTGTGCCGGTGGTGGTGCGCAGCGACAAGGCGCCTGCTTCTGACGTGAAGATGACGAAGGTCTCCATCCTCTGCAAGCAGAGCAGCTTCGAGGTGCTGAAAACGGCAATGGAGGAAATCGGCGTAACCGGCATGACCGTTTCGCAGGTGCTGGGCTGCGGGATGCAGAAGGGCCGTCCGGAATACTATCGCGGCGTCGCGGTGGAAATGAACCTTTTGCCGAAGGTGCAGGTGGACATCGTGGTGTGCAAGATTCCGGTTCGCACGGTCATCGACACGGCGAAGAAGGTGCTGTACTCCGGGCACATTGGCGACGGCAAGATCTTCGTGTACGACGTGGAGAACGTCATCAAGGTGCGCACGGGCGAAGAGGGCTACGACGCGCTGCAGGACGTGGAATAAATCCAATAAAACATGGGGAGGAAGCGCGAAACTTCCTCCCCTTTTTATATGGAATTGATTATGCAAGATGCTTCTTCAGCGTCGTGCGGACAGCGCCCGGCCCTGCCAGCAGTTCCTTGACATCCGCCGTCACCTTGTCCGCCAGACCCGCCGTATACAGGCTGACCCCGAAGATGCTTGCGTTGCCGAGGATGCCCTCCAGCTTGCCATCCACCGAATCCGGCTGACCGAGCGTCACGCCTGCCAGCGCCGCCTGCAAGGTAGCAAGCATCGGGTCGGAGGAGACGTTCATCGGCGCGCCGTTGTCATCCACGCCGATGAGGTAGCGAATCCAGCCTGCCAGTGCCAGCGGAATTGCGGTCAGATTAGCGGGATTGAGCGTATCGGACGCCATGTAGCTCTTGATGGTCTCGCCGAAGCGGATGCCAACCTTCTGAGACGTGTCGGTCGCGATGCGCTGGGGCGTATCAGGGATGAAGGGGTTCGGCAGACGCTGCTCCACCACTTCGTCGATGAATGCCTTCGGGCTGATGATGCCGGGATCGGTCACGACGGGCAGACCTTCCTTGTAGCCAATCGTCTTGACCAGCTTGACCAGCTCCGCGTCCTTCATTTCCGCCGCAATGGAGGTGTAGCCCAGCAGGCAGCCGTACACCGCCAGCGCGGTATGCAGCGGATTCAGGCAGGTCGTCACCTTCATGCGCTCGGTGTCGTTGACGGTCTTGCGGTCGCAGAGGTACACGCCCGCCTTGTCCAGCGCCGGACGGCCGTTCGGGAAGCGATCCTCCACAACAAGATACTGCGGCACCTCGGCATTGACGAACGGCGCAATGTAGGTATTGCGGCTGGTGATGACGGGCTGCATTTCCTCAAAGCCCGCGTCCATCAGCTGCTTCTCGATGATTTCCGCCGGACGGGGGGTAATCTTGTCAATCATGCTCCACGGGAAGGAGACACGCGCTTCGTCGTTCACATACGCCTCGAAATCCGCCGGAACAAGCCCGTTCTTCACCCACGCCGCGACGATTTCCATCACGCTCGCACGCAGCTTCTCGCCGTTGTGGGAACAGTTGTCCATGCTGACCATGGCAATCGGCATAGCGCCCGCCTGATAGCGCGCGTAGAGCATCGCCGCCACGACCGCCATCGCGTGATGCGCCTGCTTCGGGCCGTTTTCCATGTCGGACACGACCACGGGCATCAGTTCGCCCTTCATGTTGCGCAGCGCATAGCCCTTCTCGGTGATGGTGAAGGACGCCATTTGCAGCGACGGCGCGGTGAAGACGTCCGTCAGCTGCTGCCACTGGGCTTCGTCGGCACAGTTCGCCTTGATGCCCTTTGCAATCGATGCGATGACTTCCTTCTGCGTCGAGCCGTCGGCTTTGAGCGACACCATGAGCGTCATGCTGTCATGCGGCACATAAATCTTGTCGATAATGTCATAGTCGAACGTTTCCGCCGCGACGATGCCGGAGTCCGCCAGCCCCGCGTTCAGCAGACGCTGCTGAAGTCCCGCGATAAAGCCGCGGAAGATGTTGCCCGCGCCAAAATGCACCCACACGGGCTTCTCAGCGGTCTTCTCCGCCATCTTCGCCCAGTCGTACTGCGGCAGCGCCACCTGCGCGGCGGCATAGCCCTGCTTGTCCTGAATGCCCTGATAGGACAGTTTCATATTGCTTCTCCCCTTTGTTATCCGTTGATTATACTATTTCCAAATGAGAATGCGCCAAGATGCGCCGCGAATTTTTCGTGCTGACTAACGGGAGTGAAATGCAGCGTAGCAGCGCTACGCTAAATGGAACGACCGGACGTCAGCGCGGAAAAGGCGCAAGCAGATGGCGCGGGCGAATGCAGGAAATAGTATCACTTCTTTTCGCCCTTCATGCGGCAGATGGCTTCCCACAGGCCGTTCAGGTACGTCGCGCCCAGCGCGCGGTCATACAGACCGTAGCCAGGACGGCCCTTTTCGTCCCAGATCATGCGGCCGTGGTCGGGGCGGATGTAGGTGTCCGGGCAGGTGTCGTAGATGGCTTCCATGATATCGAACATGTTCAGGTCGCCCGCTTCGGACAGGTGCGCGGCTTCGCGGAAGTGATGGTAGCCCAGGAACTTGATGTTGCGAACGTGCATCGCGCCGATGCGGTTCATCTCACCGAAGTGGCGAATGATGGACGGAATGTCGTTGTCCGGCGAGCAGCCCAGAGAGCCGGTGCAGAGGCAGACGGTGTTCGCGGGGCTGTCATGGAGCTTGATAATCTTGTCGAAATCCTCCTGGCTATGCGCAATGCGCGGCAGCCCGAAAATCGGCCATGCCGGGTCATCGGGATGGCACGCCATGCGAATGCCAACTTCCTCGCAGACAGGAATCACAGCGTCAAGGAAGTACTTGTAGTTCGCGCGCAGGTCATCGGGCGTGAGCTTTTCGTACTGGCGCAGGGTCGTTTCCAGCAGCGCCAGACGCTCCGGCTCCCAGCCGGGCAACGTAAAGCCCTGCGAATCGGCGGCGGTGCGGCGGACGATTTCCATCGGGCCCATTTCGCCCAAATCCTTCTCGTCGAAGTACAGGGAGTTCGAGCCGTCCTCCGGGATGACACGCGCCAAGTCAGTGCGCAGCCAGTCAAAGACGGGCATGAAGTTGTAGATGATGACCTTCACGCCGTACTTCGCCAGCGTGCGGATGGTCGAGATGTAGTTGGCAATATATTCGTCGCGCGTGGGCAGACCCATCTTGATGTCCTCGTGGACATTGACAGACTCGACCACTTCCAGCTCCAGTCCAGCGGCGTGGACTTCCTCCACCAGCGCCTTGACCTCCTCTTCAGGCCAGTCGACACCGGCGGGCTTATCCAGCAGACCCATCAGGCCGGACATGCCGGGAATCTGCTTCACATACTTCAGCGGAATCGGGTCGGACTCGCGGCCATACCAGCGGAATGTCATTTTCATGGGGATGTCTCCTCCTTCTGCTTTGCAAAGCCGCCTGTTTTTGCGGCAATGCGTCAAGTATATTTTACTATCAATTTTCGCAAAATGCAATCGTTTTTGACAGATTCGTGCGAAATCAGCGCACTTTTTTGCTAAATTTGCATGACAAAACCTTGTCAATTCGGTTTTCCTGCGGTATAATGCAAGCAAATCCACTTTGGGAGGATGCTGACCATGTTCGATATCACTGCCATCGGCGAAGCGCTGATTGATCTGACGCAGACTGGGCTTTCCGCATCCGGCGTGGCGGAATATGCCGCGAATCCCGGCGGCGCTCCAGCGAATTTGGCGGTTGCCGCCGCGAAACTGGGGGCTTCCACCGCCTTCATCGGGCGCGTCGGGGCGGATGCTTTCGGGACGCAGCTCCGCGAATGCCTCCGCGCAAACGGTGTGGATGTGTCGCGAATGCTGACCGACGCGCAGCGCCCGACGACGCTGGCAGTCGTTTCGCTGGACAGCCGCGGTGAGCGGTCGTTCTCCTTCTATCGCCAGCACAGCGCGGATTTGGCGCTTTCGCCGGACGATGTGCCGGATGAGGCTCTGCGCCGCACGCACTTTTTCCATTTCGGCGGCGTCAGCCTAACAGCGAATCCCGCGCGCGATACGGTACTGGATGCCGCCCGGCGCGCGCGAAATCTCGGCGCGTGCGTCACCTACGACCCAAACTACCGCCCGGCGCTCTGGGGCAGCCGCACGGATGCCATCAAGCAATTGGCGCGTCCCCTGCCGCTGGTAGACATTTTGAAGGTGTCGGACGAAGAAATGGCGCTGCTGACTGGAACGGACAATTTGCGGGACGGTTCGGCAGCACTGGCGGATGCCGGGATTCTGCTCGTACTGGTGACGCTCGGCGCGAAGGGCGCTTTCTACCGTTTCCGGGGCGAAACGGGTATTGTCGATGGCGTTCCGTGCGTTGTCGCGGATACAAACGGCGCGGGCGACACGTTCTTCGGTGCGTTTTTGAGCCGAATGCGGGCATTCACGCTGGATAACCTGACGATTCCGCAGCTTCGGGACATGCTGAGCTACGCAAACCGCGCCGCCAGCTGGACAACAAGCCGTTCAGGGGCGATTCCGGCAATGCCGACGGCAGCAGAGATGCGGTAAGCGCAAAAATCCCCTCTGATGCGCCAATCTCGGCATCAGAGGGGATTTCATTTATTCACCTGTGGTATTTTCCGGCTCATGACCGGGACGGTAGACAATGTCATCGCGCAGACGGTAGAGCGTCGCGCCGCGTGTTTTCTTGCAGAATGTACTCGCCCACCACTCTACGCTCTTCACCTCGTCAAACTGCACCAAGCCATAACGAATGCCTTTCTTCTTGCCGCCGCGCATGTTGCTGTCCATCCAGTGGATTTCGTCCGTCTCCGGATCGTAACCGAGCATGATGGCGCTGTGTGCGCCCGTGCCGTACTCGTACTTCGCGGACATTTGAAAGTAGTCGCCGCGCTGCGCCTGCCGCATGAAGTCGCACGCCAGCGCCATATTTTCCTCCTCGGACAAACTTTTATCGTACTTGAACTGCGCCGCAATGTAGAACGGATTCCCCTTCTCCGGCGAAATGTCCTCCCACTCGATGCCATAGCTGTACGGCTTGCTCTTTGCCGCGGACAGGTTGTTCGGCACGAGCAGCTGAACGTCCGGGTATTCCGCCATGCAGAAATCGTCTCGATTCTGGCGGAAAAGGTACGTTGTGAAGTTCTTGCAGACGTAGATATCGCGCTTGTAGTGTGCGCGCTGACTCTTGCCGTTCGCCTTAATATACAGTTCCTGCCCCAGCGCAATAATGCGGTTAATCAGGTCATCACGCGCAGTCAACGTGTCGTCCGCCGTCTCTTCCGCCGCTTCGGGCGTCGGCTCGTCGAGATACACATCTTCCGCCAGTGCGCAGGAAAAGAGCATCAGCAGTGCCGTCAAAAACGCTGCTCCCCGCTTCCACATAAAAATCACCTCATCCGTTTTCAAGCCACCTGTCACGCTTCCATTGTACTCTAAGAAGCGTGTTTTTTCAAGGCTTGATGCGAAGTTTTATACTATTTCCAGATAAGAATGCGCCAAGATGCGCCGCGAATTTTTCATTCTGGCTAACGTGAATGAAACGCAGCGTAGCAGCGCTACGCTAAGTGGAATGAGCGGACGCCAGAAGGGAAAAGGCGCAAGCAGATGGCGCAGGTGAATCTGGAAATAGTATTACATTCGCCGGATGAGGTGCTTTCTTTACGGCTCGATGGCGCTGAAGCGTTTTTCACCGACCTTGTGCAAAATTAGAATAGATACGCCCGCTTCCGCCGCCATCAGCAGCGCCGCGACCGCACTGCGCAGCCCGACCGCGTGTTCCGCGGCGAAGCGCATGAGCATCGATGGGGCTTCCATGTCCTGCGCGGCGCTGGACAGGATCATCATGCCGACCACGCCTGCCACCGGAATCAACGCCACCAGCAGCACGACAAGCATACAAATCATCTGATTCATGTTCCGCTTCATCACCTGCTGCTCGGTCTGCCAGTGCAGAATCGGGCGCGATGCGTCGATGGTCAGCGCGATGCAGCCCGTCGCGAGGCTAAACAGGTTCGCCAGCACGACCGCGCCCAGCACAGCGCCCAGATAATGCGTCCCCAGCAGTGCGGCGACGGCAATGCCCATCAGCAGAATCGCCGCGCCGTTAATCGTCAGGCTGACGGAGAGCTTCGCCCAGAGCTGCGTGCGCGGCGAAACCGGGATGTACTTGGCAATCGGCATCCGTCCGCCCTCGCGGGAAATCGCGGTGGCGATAATCGGGTTGACCCAGCTGATGAACATCAGCAGCGCCGTCAGGATAAGCATGACGTCCATCAGGCTGACCGAATCCTGCATCAGCCGCAGCAGGAAATTCCACGACACTTCGCTGTCCTGCTCGGAAGACATGCCGACGCTCATGCCGATGAGCATAATCGGCAGCATCATCACGCCCAGAACGCCATTGAGCAGATAGACCGGGACTTTGAGGATCTCGTTCCATTCGCGGCGGTAAATCGCCATGAAGGGGCTGTACGCGCGGAACGTCTTATCCGTCACGCGGACGCGCCGCGCCTTGCGGCTGCCCTCATTCTGCCGGAGCGTCGTATCCAGATAGCTGCCGCCGACGAGCGCAATCACCAGCGCCGCGCCGCCGATAGACACCGCCAGAAATGCCAGCCATTGCAGCCAGTCGCCCGCAATGCCATCCACCGCCCACGCAACCGGCGGGAACGCGTGGATGAAGGCGCGCAGCATCGGCTGAACGCCAGTCAGCATCTGCGCGAAGAACGCCGCATCCGCATCCTCCGGGATTTTGGGGAGAATCGACCATTCCAGTCCCAGCACGACGACGAGCATCAGCACCGTCCCCAGCACGACCCAGACTTCCTTATGCCGGGTCAGCGACGTGAAGCGCCCCAGAATGCTTGCCAGCAGGAGCGAAATCGTCAGCGGGATACAGTTGACCGCCAGCAGCACGGGCACCATCCGCAGATAGTACGTCCAATCCGCCGCGTAGTGAATCCCGTAGAGGACGACGGCGGGCGCGGCAATCAGGAGCGAAAAGAGCAGTTCACTGACGTAGACTTCCGTCCACTTTGCCGCCAGCACAGTTCGGCTCGTCAGCGGCAGATACGCCATGGACGCTGTGTCGCGCGAAAAGTACAGCGCAGCAAGCATTTGAAAGACGCTGAACAGCAGCGCTGTCACCATTGCCAGCAGAATCGCCAGCCCCGGCAGCATTTCGGGCGCATTCAGCATTTCAAACGCACTGAACATGCTGAACTCCATGAAAATGACGAAGCCGGCCAGCGTCAGCATCCCCAGCAGCGCCAGCGGATAGAGAATCAACCGGGAAATGTCGATTTTCCCGTTTGGCTTGCGCATGGCGCCGCGGAAGCCAGCCAGCAGATTCCGCAGGTTCAGGCGCAGCAGCAGCAAGTACGATTTCATGCCTGTTTCTCCTCCGATTCGGTCAGTTCGAGGAAAAGCTGCTCCAGCGACGCGCCCTTTTCGCCCGATCGCAGCGCCTCCAGCGTCCCCTGCGCAACCAGACGTCCCTTGTCGATAATGGCAATCTCGTCGCAGAGCTTCTCCGCCACCTCCAGCACATGCGTGGAGAAGAAAACCGTGTTCCCCTTCTCGCAGTGCTTGCGCATTTCTTCCTTGAGGATGTGCGCCGCGCGCGGGTCAAGCCCCACCATCGGCTCATCCAGCACCCAGACTGGCGGCTGATGCACCAAAGCGCCGATAATCGTCAGCTTCTGCTTCATGCCGCGCGAGTAGGACTTAATCTGCTCACCCGCCGCGTTTTCCAGCTCAAACAGCGCCAGATACTTCTCGATATGCGCCTTGCGCTCCTGCGCGCCAACGCCGTAAACATCCGCCATAAAGTTCAGGTACTCCATCCCCGTCAGGCGGTCATACAGTTCGTGGCTGTCCGGAACGAAACCAATCATCCGCTTAGCGGCAATCGGATCATCCTTCATCGACACGCCGCCGATGGTCACGCTGCCGCTCGTGGGCTGCAAAATACCCGTCAGCAGACGAATCGTGGTCGTTTTGCCTGCCCCATTCGGCCCGATAAAGCCGAACAGCTGCCCCTTGCCAACGTGCAGCGTCAGGTCATCCACCGCGCGAACGCTGCTCTTGCCGTACTGCTTCACCACATGGTCAAAATCAATCATTTTCTCAAACCTCCCTGCTTGATAAGTCTATTATATCGCCGAACTTTTCACAATGCAAGACATTTTGTCTGAAAACCGACATTCTGCGCCTGAATTGTCATACTATTTCCAGATGAAAATGCGCCAGAAGGGAAAAGGCGCAAGCAGATGGCGCAGTTGAATGTGGAAATAGCAACATGTACGGCACACAAAAAGCGCCCCGACACTTTTCCAAGCATCAGGACGCTTTTTCTGCATCAGCAATCCAGACAGGGAATTACGCCTGTGCGGGCGCACCAACGGGGCAGACTTCGGCGCAAGCACCGCATTCCACGCACACGTCGGGATCAATCTGGTACTGGGTGTCGCCCTCGGAGATCGCGTTCACCGGGCAGCCCTCGGCGCAAGCGCCGCACATGATGCAAGCATCAGAAATCTTGTAAGCCATGCGGAATGTCCTCCTTGTGAATCTTCTACTTGGTTTATCAACGCACTGGTTGATGGCAATATCATATCACGAATTGCCGCGAATTGCAAGCCCCAGCAGCTTCCTTTGGGGCAAAATCGTTCGTGGGATTTAGATGGTGTCGTCATCCTCGTCCAGCGGAATCAAAGGCATTTCCATGGCATCCTCGACGGCTTCTTCCACCGCTTCGGTGCTTGCTGAAAGGGGCGTTTCAGCACCCTCTGCGGATTCTTCCACGACCGTCTCCACGGCTTCGCACGCTGCCGCCGGTGCCGCTTCCGGCATGGCGGCGGGTTCCTCGCTTACGGGCGCTTCCTGCACGGGCTGCTCAATGACCTCATCCGCCGTATCCACACTGTTCTGCGCAGCGCGGAGCGCCTGCTCGACCGCCATCTTCCACGGGCTGACGGCAGGTTTGGGCGCTTCAGCGGGCTTTTCCGGCTTCGGGGCTTCCGGCTGCTTCTCCGCCTTCGTCGGCTTTTCAGGACGCATCGGACGCTCTGCGCGCGGCGGACGTTCCGGGCAGGCGGGGCATTCCTTGATTTCCGCAGCTTCAGGAGTATCCTGCTTCTGCTCCGGCTTCTCCGCACGCTGTGCTTCCGGGCGCGGCGCATTCTGCGGAGTCAAGCGCTGCACGTCGGTCGCAGGGTACTCCTTGATTTCAAAGCTGTCGCCCTTCTTGATGCGCACCTTGACCGATTCAGTGATGATTTTCAATTCGCACACGACGCCCACGCCGTCCGGCGTCATGACTTCCTTGCCCTCTTTGGGCATGGATTTGCGGATTTCTTCATAAGTATCCTGCTCGTACTTCAGGCAGCACATGAGACGACCGCAGACACCGCTGATTTTGATGGGATTGAGCGACAGATTCTGTTCCTTCGCCATCTTGATGGACACGGGCTGGAAGTCGCCAAGGAACGTGCCGCAGCAAATCGGGCGGCCGCAGGGGCCAAGTCCGCCGAGCATCTTCGCTTCGTCGCGGACGCCAATCTGCCGCAGCTCAATGCGCGTCTTGAACACACCCGCCAAGTCCTTGACCAGGCTGCGGAAGTCCACACGTCCGTTCGCCGTAAAGTAGAACAGAATCGTCTTGTTGTCAAACGTGTATTCGACGCTGACCAGCTTCATATCCAGCTTGTGGTCGGCAATCTTTTTCTGGCAGATGGTGAAGGCTTCCTTCTCCGCCGCCTTATTCTCCTTGTCGTGGAGGATGTCCTCTTCCGTCGCGATGCGGACAACCTGCTTGAGCGGCGTCGTCAGCTTCGTGTCGTCAATTTCGCGCACTTCTGTGACGACCTCGCCGAACTCAATGCCTCGCGTCGTCTCAACAATCACAAAATCACCCGGCGTGGGCCAGAGCGCACCGGGCGTGAAAAAATACAGCTTTCCCGCGTTCTCAAATCGAACGCCAATTACGTTGACCATTTGCTTTTTTCCTCCATCAGGCTCAGCAGCAGCCGTTCGACCACTGCCTGCCATGTCACCTGATTCGCCCGCATCTGCCGTGCCTGTGCAACGGCATCCAGCAGACGCATCATGGCGGATAATTCTCCCTCGCGGCTGAACCGCTGCCACGCCGCCGGATAAGGCGTCACGGCGCTTTCGCTCCGCTGCCCCAAATGGCACAGCAGCAGCGTCCGCAGCATGTCCTCCACATCGTCGAGCAGCTCTTCCGCGTCGTCCTTGCGGTCTTTCCATGTGCTGGATATGCGCAGAATATCGCTCCGCCGCTCCAAGGCGAAGAAATCGCGCATGACCTCGCTCCGCCGCTGCCAATACTGCTCATCGCCCGCGACCGCCAGCGCTTTGCCGATTGATCCGCCGCTGACATGCAGTGCCTCCTGCGCGCGCTGACCCGTCACGCCGTGCTTTTCCAATACGGACAGCACCGTTCGATCATCCCACGGATGCAGCTTCAGTTCGCGGCAGCGGCTGACAATCGTCGGCAGCAGCAGCGACGGCGATTCCGTCATCAGCAGAAAAATCGTGCCCGGCACAGGCTCTTCCAGCGTCTTGAGCAGGGCGTTCTGCGCGGGCGGATTCATCTTGTCTGCCTGTTCAATCAGCACAACACGCCGTCCGCCCTCGAATGTGTGGCGACCCGTAATCGCAATCAGCGCACGGATTTCATCCACCGGGATGGACTTCATGTCCGGGCGCACGTCCGGGCTAATCGGTTTGCCGGGTGCAATGATGACCAAGTCCGCGTGCGTCCCGTCACGCACCTGCTGGCACGCCCGGCAGACACCACAGGGACGTTTCTCCCCCTCCGGCGCCTGACAGAGCCAATACTGCGCCAGCAGCCGCGCCAGCGTCCGCTTGCCCATGCCTTCCAGCCCGGTAATGAGGTACGCGTGAACGAACGTGCCGTCGCGCAATGTGCGCATCAAGCCATCATAAACAGCGCCCTGTCCCTGAAAATCGCTCAGAACGGGCGCTGCATTCCCTGTCTGTGCCGCCATTTGACGCTCCCTCAAAGTTTCATAAACTGATCGACTGTCAGGACGAACACTGTCGCACCGCCAACCGTCACTTCCATCGGGAAAGATGTGTAGACATTGCTCGCGCCGCCCATCGGTGTCGGGGATGCCGCCATCTGCTTCCGCGACTTGCAGACTTTCTCGATAATATCCAGCGTTCCCTGCAGTTTCGCGTCATCCACGCCGATGAGCAGCGTCGTGTTTCCCGCACGCAGAAAGCCGCCGGTCGTCGCCAGCTTCGTCACGCCGATTCCGGCTTTCATCAGCTGATTCACCAGCCGGGAGGCATCTTCATCCTGCACGATTGCAATAATCAGTTTCATTTGCCGGTCTCCTTTCGGGCGCATAAGCCCCTTTGATAGTATACAGCATCCCCGCGCAAATTTCAAGGGTTCGCGGGGACAAATGCGCCATCATGCCGCAGAAAAAAGGGGCGGCGCGTACCGTCCCTTCTTACAGCGCATGATTCATCAGCGCTTTCATGGCGTTGAGCGTATCCTGATTTTCCGGTTTATTCATCCCGAAACGCGTCACATACGGGTTTGCCGTACTGAAAGACATCAGATTGTTGACGTAGAGCAGTGCCACGCGGTCATCGCCGAAATAATCCGAAATGCGGAACGGCTTGCCGAAGGTGAACGGCGATTCAATACGCCGCGGCGTCAGGCGGTGCACCTCCTCCGTGCTGCGGAAGAAGGTGAAGAACTCGCGGTAGACGTGCACCTGATCCCACTGGCTGTCCGGGTCAAGGTCTTCGGAGCAGAAATAATCCACCTGCGCCCAATCGCCGTCCACCGTCACGGTCACATAGCCAAGATGCCAGGTGTCGTTCGCAATCATGTCGAACACCTGCGTGCCCTGCTGGCTCAAATCAACGACAGAGAAGCGGTACCATTCGTCCGTCAGCTCGTCGCAAGCCTCCTTGAACTGCGGGCCGAACGAGCAAACCTCCGCCTTGTTGTACCACGCGTACCGCGCTGCCTTCAAGTCCTCTTCCGTCTTCCAGTCGCGCAGGGAAATGTAGTCCAGCCCCAGCTCCGGCACATAGGTCACATCGAAATCCACCTGCGTGACCGTTTTGCCGTTGACCTTGACGTCCAGCCGATGCGTCACGCCGCCGTCATGTCCGGTGTTATCGCCGTAATTCTTGAAATTCCACCAGATGCGCTGCTGACCGTCGTCCGCGCCGATTTCGCCCTGCAGCGGTGTGGACTGATCCCACGAAACGGTCGCGTCCTCCCATTCGTCGCCGTTCTTTCGGCTGATTGACCATGTTACGTCGTCGCCCTGCGGCGTGATGGTGAAAAGCGTGCGCGGCAGGAAGAACGGCACAAGCACGTCGTGCTCCTGCAGAATGCTGTCCACCTTCGGGGATGCCGCAATCGCCACGGTGCAAAACGTCACCAGCAGCACCAATGCCAATACCAGTCGCTTGCCTTTGCTCATGGGTGTCCCCTCCTATCTCTTCTCTTGCCACTTCCATTATACACCTATTTTCCTGATTTGTCGAGCGCAAAAAAAGCGCCCGCCGCAAGCACGGTCAGGCGTCTTAATTGGTTTATTCTTCCTTTGCGGCATCTTCCAGAATGGCCTGCGCCGCCTTTTTGCCAGCGCCCATTGCCAGAATAACCGTCGCAGCGCCCGTCACGGCGTCGCCGCCCGCATAGACATGCTTTTTGCCCGTGCGGCCGTGTTCATCCGTCGTGATGCCGCCCCACGTTTCGGTCGGCAGGTCAGGCGTGGTTTTCTTAATCAGCGGATTCGGGCTGTTGCCGATAGCGACAACGACCGTCTCCACGGGCAGGTCGAACTCGCTGCCGGGCTTCGGCACGGGACGGCGGCGCCCGCGCTCGTCCGGCTCGCCCAGTTCCATTTCCACGCACGTCATGGCGCGGACAAAGCCGTTTTCATCGCCCAGAATCGCCTTGGGGTTCGTCAGCATCCGGAAGTGGATGCCTTCCTCCTTGGCGTGGTGAACTTCCTCTTTGCGAGCGGGCATTTCCGCCTCGCTGCGGCGGTAGACGATCGACACATCCGCCCCCAGACGGCGCGCACAGCGGGCAGCGTCCATCGCGACGTTGCCGCCGCCAATGACCGCCACGCGCTGACCAACCTTCACGGGCGTATCATGCTCCGGGAAGGTGTAGGCGCGCATGAGGTTGATGCGGGTCAGGAACTCATTGGCGGAATACACGCCGCAGAGGCTTTCGCCGGGAATCTTCTGGAAGTTCGGCAGACCCGCGCCCGATCCGACGAAGACCGCGTCGTTGCCCTCTTCCAGCAGTTCTTCCACCGTCATGGCGCGGCCGACAACCGCATTCGTGACGATTTTCACGCCCAGCTTGCGGATATTGTCAATTTCCTTCTGCACGAGCGCTTTCGGCAGACGGAACTCCGGGATGCCGTACATCAGCACGCCGCCGGGGGTATGGAGCGCTTCGTAGACGGTCACGTCCCAGCCCGCGCGCGCCAAATCCGCCGCGCAGGTCAGACCCGCGGGGCCAGAGCCGACAACTGCCGCTTTCTTGCCCGTCGGCGCTGCTGTTTCCGCGGACACCGTGCCCTCGGTCATGGCATAGTCCGCCGCAAAGCGTTCCAGACGGCCAATAGCGACCGGTTCGCCCTTGATACCGCGGACGCACTTGCTTTCGCACTGCGTTTCCTGCGGGCAGACGCGGCCGCAAATCGCCGGGAGGCCGTTCTGCAAGCGAATCGTCTCATACGCTTCTTGGAACTCGCCCTTCTTAATATGCGCGATGAAGTCCGGAATCGGCACATTCACCGGGCAGCCCTTGACGCAGGGCGCATTCTTGCAATGCAGGCAGCGGTCAGCTTCCTCCATGGCGATTTCGCGGGTGTAGCCCAGCGCGACTTCCTTGAAATTCGTCGCGCGAATGTCCGGCTGCTGTTCCGGCATCGGATGCTTCTGAAGACTCATGTTCGGCATTATCGAACACCTCCCGTCAGGCGGCACTTGTGGAGCTTTTCCATCGCCCGCTGCTCTTCCGGGCGGAACATGCGGCTGCGGGAAATCGCTTCCGCCCAGTCCACCTGATGCCCATCAAAGTCCGGGCCGTCCACGCACGCGAATTTCGTCACGCCGCCAACCGTCACGCGGCAGCCACCGCACATGCCCGTGCCATCAATCATAATCGGGTTCATGGACACGATGGTCTTGATGTCCTTGGGCTTGGTCAGGTCGCATACGGCTTTCATCATCGGCAGCGGGCCGATGGCAATCACTTCGTCGTACACCTTGCCTGCATCAAGCTTCGCCTGAAGCGCCTGCGTCACAAAGCCCTTGTTGCCGTTCGAACCGTCGTCGGTCATGATGGTCAGGTCGGTGCAGGCCGCCGCCAGTTCATCCTTCAGGATGATGAGGTGTTCGTTGCGGAAGCCGACAATCAAGTCCACCTCGCAGCCCGCCTCGTGCAGCGCCTTTGCCTGCGGATAGGCAATCGCCACGCCCAGACCGCCGCCGATGACCGCCGCGCGCTTGACGCCCTCGGTATGGCTCGGCTCACCCAGCGGGCCGACGAAATCCAGCAGCGCGTCGCCCTCGTTCAGCGTATCGAGCTTCATGGTCGTGTAGCCGACTTTCTGGAAGATGATGGTGACAGTGCCCTTCTCGCGGTCGTAACCGGCAATGGTCAGCGGGATGCGTTCGCCTTCCTCATCAATGCGGAAGATGATGAACTGCCCTGGCAGCGCCTTGCGCGCCACCAGCGGCGCTTCGATTTCCATGAGCGTGACCGTTTCATTCAGCACACGCTTTTTGACAATGGGAAACATATTGTGCCTTCCTCCCTCTTGTGAAAAGGATATCAGTTTATTCTATCGCAATGGCGGCGGAATTGCAAGCGAGAAATGTTCTTTTTGCGTATTTCTGCAACCAGCAGTGGCATTTTCAGGGATTCATGCGGAACCAGCAGAAGGATGTCGCGTTCGGCAGATCCCAAATCGTCAGCTTATAGCCGTCGGGCATATCGAACCACGCAAAGTCGTTGACCCCGTACGAGCCGCGATTGGGCGCATCCCCGAACGGCACGCCGATGATGGAAATCGCCACGCCGCCGTCGGTCGTCTTGACCCCCTTGTAGTAGGAATCATCCTGATGGGCATCGAGGAACGCCTGAATGCGGTCTGTATAAGCGAAATTCGGCCCGCAATGAATCACAAGCGCGTAATCCAGATACGGCGCAAGCTCCGGCAGTTCCTCCTCTGTGTAGCCAAAATCGCGCAGCGTGCCGATGAACATCATGATATGGCGCGCGCGCTTCTTCGCCACCAGCAGATCGCCCACCTGCAGGTTCTCCGCCAGTTTGTCATACGACGGCATTCCCTTGCCCTTGCGGTGGCTGTACACATGGTTCTTGCCGTACTTGCCATACTGCAAAATCATGTTGGACAGGCTGTCATGCTTCGGCAGCCCCGCCTCGGCATACACCCACTGCGTGAAACCGGAACAGTCCAGCCCATAGAGATAGTACGAACCCTTGTCATAGAAGCGGGTCTGCTCCCAGATTTCGCGCTTGCTGTACAGCGGCGCGCGGGAGAACAGGCGCGTCAATGTCGTTTCGTCATCTGCCTTGCCGCCGAAGAAATACGGACAGCCGTCCACAAACGTCGCTGTCACCTCAGCGCCGGTCATTTCGTTGTAGCGGCGCACAAAGTCGTTCCCCTCTTCCAGCATGGAAAAGGCAGCATCCAGCAGCTTCGAGCGCTCCACCTCCGCCTGCGCCGGCAGAATGGACAGCCCCATCGTCAGCATCAGCACCAGCAATGCTGTCAGTTTTTTCATCGTGTTTCTTCCTTTCTTCCTCCGGCGTTTGTGCCGAATGTCGACATTATAGCACATCCGCCATCATATGACAAGTACGCCCGCGCGGGCTTTCCATTCCGAAGTCGGTCTGCCTGACAGAAAAAAAACACCGTCCAGCATAAAAAGTCAGCGTGTTGATTTTTCCCGCGAATTTTATCGTTTTCCCTGTTGACATATTTAATAGGAAGATATAGAATAGACGGCGGACTGATTTTTTACCGCGTCTCCCGCGTGCGGTACAAGGAGGTTACGGGATGTTTTTTCTGCTTTTTGGTTTCTGGGTGCTGCTCAACGGCAGCTGGACGCTGGAAATTGCGCTGATTGGGCTGGTTGTCTCGGCGGCGCTGTACGCGTTCATCGTCAAGTTCATGGGTTACTCGCCAAAGAAGGAATGGGCGATTGTGCGCCGTCTGCCGCGCATCATCGGGTACTTTCTGTATCTGGTGAAGGAGGTTTTCCTCTCGGCGTGGGCGACGATCAAGCTCGTGTGGTCGCCGAAGCTCATTGTTGAGCCGGAAATCACCTCATTCCACACCCATGTGCGAACACTGCCCGGCAAAGTGGTGCTGGCAAACTCCATCACCATGACCCCCGGCACGATTACCGTGGACATGCACGACGATTTGTTCCTCATCCACTGCCTTGACACGTCCTTTGACGTGGGCAAGGAGGGGTTTGAGATGGAGCGCCGCGTGATGGCGGTGGAAGGAACGCCGAAAGCCAAGAAATCCAAGAAGGGAGCGAAAAAAGCATGACGGACGCCTACGCATTTCTCTACAATGGGACGCTGATTGTCATCGGCGTACTGCTGCTGTTCTGCCTGATTCGCGCCATCCGCGGGCCGCGCATTGCCGACCGCGTCATTTCCATCAACATGATGGGTACGCTGATTGTTATCACCATCTGCGTGCTGGCATTCCTAATGAACGAGGGGTATCTGGTGGACATCGCGATGATTTACACGATGCTGTCCTTCCTCGCGGTGGTGCTGCTGACGAAGATTTACATGGGTGTCTACCGCGAAAAGCGCCGCCGCCGGGAAGCGACGGAAAATCAGGCGAAAGAGGGTGAATCGCATGAGTGACTTCTGGCAGATTTTCCGTTTTGTGATTGCCGCCCTGCTGACGCTTGCCGGTGTATTCTGCATGATTTCCAGCGTTTTGGGGCTGTACCGCTTCCGTTATGCCCTCACGCGCATTCACGCCGCTTCGCTGATGGACACGGTCAGCATTTTTCTGATGCTCTCCGGTCTGTCCGTCGCGACCGGCTTTACCGTGGCAACGGCAAAAATGGTCGTCGTCATTCTGTTTTTGTGGATTACCAGCCCCGTCGCGTCGCACCTGATTGGGCGGCTGGAAGTGACCATCAACGACGAGTTGGAAAAGGACATGACCGTCATGGACGAAACGGCGGTTCAGCACGAAAAGGAGGGCGACTGACCATGCAGGTGCTGCATATTCTGCTGCTGGTATTCATCATCAGCTGCGCTGTCTCCGTCTCGCTGACGAAGAACCTGCTGACGGCGCTGGTCATCTTCATGGGGCAGTCGCTGGCGATGAGCGTTATCTGGATTCTGCTGGAATCGCCCGACCTTGCGATTACCGAAGCGGCTGTCGGCGCGGGCATCACAAGCCTGCTGCTGTTCGTGACGCTGAAGAAAATCCACGCCATCGACATCCAAAAGGGCACGGACAAGACCACAAACAACGTTCAGGAAGGGGTGACGCGGCATGGCGAAGATCAGGAATAATTACGAAAAAAGCTGGTTTCCGCGGCTGCTGAAGTGGCTGGACGGCGGTTCGGGTCTGCTCGATGATGCCATGGCGCACGAACTGGACGAAGGCAGTGAAGAGCACCTGCTGCCCGACTCGCAGGACGCGCTTACCCGCGAAACGAAATTCGAGCAGCACCGTCAGGAGAGCTTGGACAAGGACGAGACGCTGTACGAGCGCTACCATCAATGGGCGCACACGCGCGGCAAGAAGCTGCTGACGTGGCTGTACCGTCTGCTGGCGGTGGTTGTGTGCTTCTCCATCATCTGGGTGCTGCTGCAGACGGCCAGCTACCTGCCGCCGTTCGGCAATCCCAACAACCCGGTCAACAACGAAGTCAGCCAGCGCTACATTGAGAAAGGCATGGAGGAAACTGGCGCGGTCAACATCGTTGCGGGCATGATTCTGGACTACCGCGCATTTGACACCTTGGGCGAATCGAACGTGCTGTTCATTGCCGCCTGCTCGGTGCTGATTCTGCTGCGCGTATCCGGCAGCAAGAACGGCAAGCCCTCCACCGAACAGCTGGAAGCCGAAGCCGACGACCGCATGTATGAGCCGAAGAACGACGCCATCCTGCAGCACGCGGCGAATTTTCTTGTGCCGCTGATTCTTATGTTCGGCGTGTACGTTATTCTGAACGGACATATTTCCCCCGGCGGCGGCTTCTCCGGCGGCGCGATTATGGGCGCAGGGCTGATTCTGTACCTGAACGCGTTCGGCTTCAAGCGCACGGAGCGTTTCTTCACTTTCACGACGTTCAAGATTGTGTCCTGCGTCGCGCTGTCGTTCTATGCGCTGAGCAAGGCGTACAGCTTCTTCACCGGTGCGAACCATCTGCCTTCCATCATCACAACGGGTACGCCCGGCATGATTTTCTCCGCAGGGCTGATTCCGTACCTGAACATCGCCGTCGGACTGGTCGTCTGCTGCACGATGTACGCCTTCTATACGCTTTTCAGAAAGGGGGACATGTAAGCCATGAATTTTACAAACTACGAAGAAATGGCCGCCATGATTCTCTTCGGCATCGGCTTCACGACGCTGCTGCTGCACAAGAACATGATTAAGAAAATTATCGGTTTCTCGATGATGGACAGCGCCATTTACCTTTTTCTGGCTGTCAAGGGCTACATTGCGGGGCGGAAAGCGCCGATTGTGGTGGACGGCATTACGTCCATGGAAGCCTACATCAACCCCATTCCGGCAGGTCTGGTGCTGACGGGCATCGTCGTCTCCGTGTCGGTGACGGCGCTGATGCTCGCGCTGACCGTCCGGCTCTATCGGCAGTATCACACGCTGGATATTGACGAGATTACCGCACTCTGCCGGAAGGAGGAGGAAACCTGATGTCACAGCCGCTCTGGCATTCCATCCCCTATCTGTGCATCCTGCTGCCGCTGGGTTCGGCGGCAGTGACCAGTGTCCTCAAGCCCCGCTGGGCGCGGTATTGGACGATGTTCGCGCTGCTGGTGGTCACGTCGCTCTCCGGCGTGATTTCCGCCATTTTCGCATCCGGCGCGGAGAGCTACACCTACATGATGGGTCACTTTCCCGCGCCGTGGGGCAACGAAATCCGCGCGGGTCAGCTGGAGGCCGTGACCGCCCTGTTCTTCAGCCTGATTATGCTGCTGAGCCTGCTCGGCGGCTTGAAAAAGATTGACGAACACATCGACCAGAACAAGGTCAGCCTGTACTACGTCGTGCTGCTGCTGCTGACGGCGGCGCTGATGGCGCAGGTGTACACCAACGATATTTTCACCGCCTACGTCTTCCTTGAAATCATGACGCTGGCGGCGTGTGCGCTGATTGCCATCCGCAAGCGCGGGCGCACGCTCGTCGCCGCGACGCGCTACATGATCATGAACCTGATCGGCTCAGGTCTTTTCCTGCTGGGCATCATCCTGCTGTATGACCTGACGGGTCACCTGCTGATGAGCAACATGAAGGAAGCGGTTGCGGCACTGGCGAAGTCCGGGCAGTATCAAGTGCCGCTGACGGTTGTCGTCGCGCTGATTTCCATCGGTCTGTCCATCAAGAGCGCCCTCTTCCCGTTCCACACATGGGTGCCGGATGCCTACGCCTATTCTACCCCGACGTCCGCTGCGGTGCTGTCCTCCTTGGTCAGCAAGGGCTACATCTTCCTGCTGATGAAGATTATGTACCGCGTAATTGGGCTGGACGTCATCGTCTCCACTGGGATTCAGGATGTGCTGTTCGTTTTCGCGCTTGTTGGCATGGTGATGGGCAGCATTTCCGCCATTCGTCAGACCGACATTCGCCGGATGATTGCGTTCTCCTCCGTCGCGCAGATTGGCTATGTCTTCATGGGCATCGGCTTGGGCACGGATGAAGGCATGATGGCGGCAACGTTCCACATCTTCAGCCACGCGGTGTGCAAGAGTATGCTTTTCCTCGCCGCGGGCGGCTTAGCGGACGCTTCCAACAACTCCAAGAAGTTCCGTGACCTGCGCGGTGCGGGCTTCCGCAGCCCGATTGCGGGCGTGGCTTTCACCATCGGCGCGCTGAGCATGGTCGGCTTCCCGTTCCTCGGCGGATTCGCATCGAAGCTGAATTTCGCCCTTGCCGCGATGGATGTCGGCGGCGCGCGGACGATGCTGGTGCTGATTACGCTGGCAATTTCGACGTGGCTGAACACGCTGTACTTCCTGCGCACAGTGATTACGCTCTACCGCAAGCCCGTGCCGGGGGCGGTGTATTCCGTCGCCCGCGGTCAGCGCGGCTTCTGCTTCAATGCCTCGCTGGTGGCGTTCTCCATCGTCAATGTGGCGCTGGGGCTTTTCGCGCAGACCTTCGTCAGCGCCATCACCGCGGGTCTGGCGACATTTGGGTAAGGGAGGAAACGAATGATGAATCTATGGCTGCTTCTTCCTCTGCTGCTGCCCATGCTGGCGGGGCTGCTTCTGCTGACAAAGCCGTTCGCGGAGGGGAAAATCCGCCGCCTGACGGTGCAAATCGGGTTGATTTTGACGCTCGTGTCGCTGCTTCCGGCGTTTCTGACGTCCGGGCGCGACCTGACGCTCTTCACGCTGTCGGACAACGTGGAGATTGCGCTGCATGTGGACGGCATCGGCATGTGCTTCTGTGTGCTGATGGCGTTCGTCTGGGCGGCGGCGGGGTTCTACTCGTTTGACTACATGGCACATGAGGGGCATGAAAAGCGTTTCTACTGCCTGTATCTGCTGACGCTGGGCGTGCTGATGGGGCTGTGCATGTCCGGGAGTCTGGTCACCTTCTACATGTTCTACGAAGCCATGACGCTGCTGACCATGCCGCTGGTGATGCACTCCGGCAGCAAGGAGGCGGTCGCGGCGGGCATTAAGTACCTGATTTACTCCGTCGTCGGCGCGTCACTGGTGCTGCTGGGCATTTTCGCGATTGCCCCGTACGCGCAGTCGCTGTCCTTCGCGCCCGGCGGTGCGCTGGACATGGCGAAAGTCGCGGGGCACGAGGGCTTTGTGCTGGCGATTGGCGGCGTGATGCTGCTGGGCTTCGGCGCGAAGGCGGGTCTGTATCCGCTGCACGGCTGGCTGCCGACGGCGCACCCGGCCGCACCTTCCCCGGCGTCGGCGGTGTTGTCCGGCGTCATTACGAAAGCGGGCGTGCTGGGTCTTTTGCGCGTCATCTACTGCTTCCTCGGCGCACAGAATCTGCGCGGAACGTGGGTGCAGACGGTGCTGATGGCGCTCTCGCTCTTGACGGTTTTCATCGGTTCGCTGCTGGCGTACCGGGAGCATCACCTCAAAAAGCGGCTGGCATGGTCTACGGTCAGTCAGGTGAGCTACGTCGTGTTCGGGTTGAGCACGCTGCATCCGCTGGGGCTGCTCGGTGCCATGCTGCACGTCGTGTGCCACTCGCTGGTCAAGGACGTGCTGTTCATGGGTGCGGGCGCAGTCATCCTGAAAACAGGCGAAACGCAGGTGGATGCCCTCCGCGGTATCGGCAAGCGGATGCCGGTCACGATGTGGTGCTTCGCGATTGGAAGTCTTGGGCTGATTGGCATTCCGCCGTGTCTGGGCTTTTTCAGCAAGTGGGAGCTGGCGCAGGGCAGCCTTGCCATGACGGGCGTAGCTTCATGGCTGAACTGGTTTGGGCCCGTTGTGCTGCTGCTCTCCGCCCTGCTGACGGCTGGCTACCTGATGCCGATTGTTCTGCGCGGCTTCTTCCCCGGAAAAGACGCACAAGTCGGCGAAAAGTGCGAAGCGTCCGCGTCGATGCTCATTCCCATGCTGGTGCTGACGGTGCTGTCAGTGGCGCTGGGCATGTTCCCGTCGCTGCTGACCGGCCTTCTTTCCCCCATTTTGACCGCACTGCTGTAAGGAGGAAGCGCATATGCTGTTATTCTTGACCATCGCGCTGCCCATGCTTGGCGGCGCGGCAATGGGACTGATGCGCTTTTCCAGCGCGAAATCCCGCGGAATCTACGTTGAAACCATCGTGCTGGCGACAAGCATCCTGACGTGGGTGCTGCTGCTCACCCGCACGGATACCACCTACGTCCTCTGCCACATGAACAGTGAGCTGGCGCTTGCGTTCCGCGTGGACGGCATGAGCTGCATTTTCGCAGGGCTGGTATCCATCCTCTGGCCGCTGGCGTCGCTGTACGGCTTTGAGTACATGCAGCACGAGGAGCGTCCGAACACGTTCTTCAGCTACTACACGATGAGCTACGCCGTCACGCTGGCCGTCGCGTTCTCGGCAAACCTGTTCTCTCTCTACGTCTTTTACGAGTGCCTGACGCTGATTACCCTGCCGCTTGTCATCCACAAGAAGGACACCATGTCCATCCGTGCGGGGCGCAAGTACCTCACCTTCTCCATCTCCGGCGCGGCGCTGGCGTTCATTGCGCTGGTGTTCATCATCTACTACGGCACGACAACGGACTTTGTCCTCGGCGGCGTGCTGGACGCGGAAAAAATCAGCGGGATGGAAGAACTGCTGAAATTCGTGTTCCTGCTGGCATTCGTCGGTTTCGGCACGAAAGCGGCTGTTTTCCCGATGTACGCATGGCTGCCGGCGGCTTCTGTCGCCCCGACGCCCGTGACAGCGCTGCTGCATGCGGTGGCGGTCGTCAACGCGGGCGCGTATGCTGTCCTGCGCGTGATTTACTACTCCTTCGGCGCGTCGTTCCTCTACGGGACGTGGGCGCAGACGGTCGCTTTGCTGCTTAGCTGCTTCACGATTCTCTTCGGTTCGACAATGGCGGTTCGCGAGCAGCACTTCAAGCGCCGTCTGGCGTACTCGACCATCTCCAACCTGTCCTACATGCTCATGGGTGCGGCGCTGATGACCCCCGACGGCATGACGGGCAGCTTGAGCCATCTGGTGATTCACGGCGTGATCAAGATTACGCTGTTCTACTGCGCGGGCGCGATTCTCATCAAGACCGGCAAGGAGTATGTGCAGGATCTGCGCGGATACAGCAGGATTATGCCTGCAACGTGCGGCATCTTCCTGCTGGGCAGCATTGCGCTGGTCGGCACGCCGCCGCTGGCAGGCTTCGTCAGCAAGTGGAATCTGCTGACTGCCGCGTCCGCCACGGAGCTGCCAATGGGAACCGTCGCGATTGTCTGCCTCATCGTCTCCGCCATCCTGACGGCAATCTACCTCTTCACTGCCGCACTGCCGATGTACTTCCGCCCGCTCAACGCGGATCAGGCGCAATTGGCGGGGCAGAAGCTCGATCCCAGCTGGATGATGCTCTTGCCAATGGGGATTTTGTGCGCGCTGATGATTGGGCTGGGGCTGTGGTCGCAGCCGCTGGTGATATTCCTGCGGAATATTTCCGCCGGTGTGATTTTCTAAGGACAGGAGGAAAGAAAGATGACATCGTGGATTCTGATTTTGCTGACCTTCCTGCCCTTCCTCGCCGCCATCATCGCCTATATGCTTGGCCGCCGGGATGAACGCGCCATGAACGGGTTCGTGAGCATCACGGGCATTGTGATTTTCGCGCTGAGCGTAGTGCTGCTGTTCCTGCCGGAGGGCGAAGTCGCCGTGCCGGGCTTCTGCGGGCTGGGGCTGTACCTGCGTGCGGACGGCTTCCGCGGGCTGTACAGCTGCGTTGCCGCCTTCATGTGGATGATGACGGGGCTGTTTGCGCCAGAATACTTCCAGCATCACGGCAACAAGGCGCGGTACAGCTTCTTCACGCTGATGACGCTCGGCGCGACGCTGGGCGTGTTCCTCTCGGACAACCTCGGCACGACGTTCCTGTTCTTCGAAATCATGTCGTTTGCCAGCTATGCATGGGTCGCGCAGGAGGAAACGCCGGGCGCGCTCAGGGCGGCGGCGACGTACCTTGCGGTGGCGGTCATCGGTGGTCTGACGACGCTGATGGGCTTGTTCCTCTTGCAGCATCAGCTGGGGACACTCGACTTTGCGTCCCTGCGCGCCGCCATGGGGCAGCAGGACGTGACCGTCGCGGTGTGGCTGACGCTGGTCGGCTTTGGTGCGAAAGCCGGTCTGTTCCCGCTGCATATCTGGCTGCCGAAAGCGCACCCGGTTGCGCCTGCGCCCGCGTCGGCGCTTTTGTCGGGCATCCTGACAAAATCCGGCGTGTTCGGGCTGATTGTGCTGTGTGCGAACCTGATGCAGGGCAACGCCGCGTTCGGCAATGCGCTGATGATTTTCGCCGCGATTACGATGTTCCTCGGCGCACTGCTGGCGCTGTTCTCCACCGACCTCAAACGGACGCTCGCCTGCTCGTCGATGAGCCAAATCGGCTTCATCACGCTGGGGCTGTCGGTGATGGTGCTGCTGGGCGACGAAGGCACGCTGGCGGCGTATGGCAGCGTGATGCACATGCTGAACCACTCGCTCATCAAGCTGACGCTGTTCATCGCGGCGGGCGTGGTGTACATGAACCTGCACGCACTGAATCTTGATGATATCCGCGGCTTCGGGCGCAAAAAGCCGCTGCTGCACATTGCGTTCCTGCTGGGGGCGCTGAGCATTGCGTGCATCCCGCCGCTGGGCAGCGGGTACAACAGCAAGAGTCTGCTGCACGAAGGGCTGCTGGAACTGATTGGCGAAATGCAGGCGGCAGGCAGCGCGTGGATGGGCTACAAGGCGATTGAGGTACTCTTCCTCATCAGCGGCGGACTGACCGTCGCGTACATGGCGAAGCTGTACATCTGCATTTTCTGGCAGAAGCACCCGACCCGTCAGGCGGAATTCGACGGCATGACGCACTACATGAACGGCACAACCGCGTTTGCGCTGCTGGGCAGTGCGGCGGCGCTCCCCTTCCTTGGCGCACTGCCGGGGCTGCTGCTCACACCGTTCGGGGCAAAAAGCGCGGCGTTCTTCGGCGTACCCGCGCTGAAGGAAGCGATTGCGTACTTCTCGGCGGAGAACCTGCAGGGTGCGGCGATTTCCATCATCATCGGCGCGGCGGTGTATCTGCTGATTGTCCTGCCGCTCCTAACGCGCAAGGACGAAGGCGGCGTGCGCCTATACGTCAATCGCTGGAACGAGAAGCTCGACTTGGAGAACGCTGTCTACCGTCCGCTGCTGCTGACGCTGCTGCCGCAGGTGCTGACGCTGGTGTTCCGCTTCATTGCGGAGCTGCCGGAAAACCTCGTGATGGCAAGCCGCGCGACCATCTTCCGGATGCGCAAGACACGCAAGCCCGTGCCAGTCGGCAACCGCTTCACCTACACGCTGGGGCGCGCGCTGAACGCACTGGCGCGGCTGCTTAACCGCACGATTCTGCACCGCCACCCGATGCGCACGGACTTCGAGTATGTGCTGGACGCTTCCTTCCGCGAAATTTCCGGCGGCATCCGCAGCATGAGCGTGAGCATTTCCTTTGGGCTGCTGCTGCTGTGCATTGGGCTGTATGTAACCTGTTTGTATCTGCTGCAATAATCGGCATAATTATTTGCGGAGGCATTTCCGGGCTGTGAACCCTTGTGCAGCCCGGTTTTTGCTGCTAAAACAATGGGTTTTCGCTGTTTTCGATACTTTTCGTCAGCGTTCTTTGGCGGATTTGGGCGTTTTTAGACAAATTGTCATGGAAGCTGGCGGGAAGCATACTTGTCATTTTCCCATTTCTGTGGTATGATACACGACGGCAATGCAAACAATGATTTTGCATCGCAATGTTTGATTCCGGAGCAGGGCATTCAACGGCATTCCACGAAAGCCCTTTGCAAATAAAAGGAGGATTCCCATGCCTACGACATCTTTTGACAAGGATTCCATCAAGGCATCCATTATCGGCAAGCTGCAGCGCTATAACGGCCGCACCATTGAGGAAGCATCGAATGGGCAGATTTATCGCGCACTGGCTTCCACCGTCCGCGACCAGATCATGCAGAAATGGATGATTTCCCGCGAAGAACGCAAGACGAACAACAACAAGCGTCTATTTTACCTCTCCGTGGAATTTCTGATGGGTCGCAGCCTATACACCAACATCCTGAACCTCGTCTCGCTTGATGCCTACAAGCAAGCGCTGGACGAACTGCACATCGACGTGGACAAGGTGCTTCAGGAAGAGCCTGAACCCGCGCTGGGCAACGGCGGTCTGGGCCGTCTGGCAGCGTGCTTCATGGACTCGCTGGCGTCCCTTGACCTGCCTGCGATGGGCTGCTCCATCCGCTATGAATACGGTCTGTTCCGCCAGAAGATTGTGGACGGTCAGCAGGTCGAGCTGCCGGACTACTGGCTGGGCAACGGCAACGTGTGGGAAATGCCCGTAATGGAGGATGCCTGCGAGGTGCACTTCAACGGTCACGTTGAAATGGGTAACGAGAACGGCCGCACGGTGTTCCGTCACGTCGGCTACAACACGGTCGAGGCTGTCCCCTACGACATGCCGCTGGTGGGCTATGACACCTCCACCGTCAACAGTCTGCGCCTGTGGAGCGCCCGCGCCCCGAAGCGCATCGACCTGAGCGACTTCAACCACGGCCACTATGTGCAGGCGTCGGAGGAAAAGGAACTGGCGGAAGCTATCTCCAACATCCTCTACCCCGAAGACAACCACTATGAAGGCAAACTGCTCCGCTTGAAGCAGCAGTATTTCTTCACCTCCGCCACCCTCCAGTACATCCTCAAGGACTTCAAGAAGCTCAACGGCACGAACTGGAGCAAGCTGCCGGAGAAGGTCGTCATCCACATCAACGACACGCATCCGGGTCTGGCGATTCCGGAACTGATGCGCCTGCTGATGGACGAAGAAGGCTTGGGCTGGGACGAAGCGCAGCAGATTGTCAGCCGCACGATGGCGTACACCAACCACACCATCATGGCGGAAGCGCTCGAAAAGTGGCCGGAAGACATGGTGAAGAGCCTGCTGCCGCGCATCTATCAGATTCTGGTAGAAATGAACAAGCGTCTCTGCGCGCGCCTGTGGAACTTCTTCCCCGGCGAGGCGGAGCGCGTGGGTCGCATGGCGATTATTGCCTACGGTTACATCCACATGGCGAACCTGTGCGTTGCCATGACGTTCTCCACCAACGGCGTGAGCAAGCTGCACGGCGATATCCTCAAGCAGGAGACGTTCCACGACTTCTACCTCGTTATGCCGGAGAAGTTCAGCGCAATTACCAACGGCATCACGCATCGCCGCTGGCTGATGGCGTGCAACCCGGAACTGACCAAGCTTATCTGCGACACCATCGGCACGGACTGGGTGAAAGATCCGGAACTGCTGCATGACCTTGCGCCCTATGCTGACGACGCGGCGTTCCGCGAGCAGTTTGAGAAGATTAAGCACAACAACAAGGTTCGCCTGTCGAATTTCCTGAAAGAACATCAGGGCGCAATCGTTGACCCGAACTTCATCTTCGACGCACAGTCCAAGCGTCTGCACGAATATAAGCGTCAGATGCTCAACGCTTTGCACATCCTTGTGCTGTACAACCGCATCGTCAACGACCCGAACTTCACCATGCGGCCGCGTGTGTTCATCTTCGGCTCGAAGGCAGCGCCGGGCTACAACCGCGCCAAGCTGATTATCCGCTTCATCAACGGTCTGTCCGCGCTGATTGCCAAGCACCCGCGCGCCAGCAAGATGCTGCAGGTCGTCTTCCTCGAAAACTACGACGTGTCCAGCGCGCAGCTGCTGATTCCGGCAACCGAAATCTCCGAGCAGATTTCCACCGCGTCCAAGGAAGCCAGCGGCACGGGCAACATGAAGTACATGATGAACGGCGCCATCACGATCGGCACGATGGACGGCGCAAACGTCGAGATTTCCGAGCAGGTCGGCATGGATAACATCTACATCTTCGGTATGCGTTCCGACACGGTGCTGGATATGTACCGTGAGCGCAACTACAACCCGATGACCATCTTTGAGACGAATCAGGAACTGCGTCTGGCGTTGACCCAGATGATCGACGGCACCGTGCTGCCGGACGCGCCGAGCGCCCTGCAGGATTTGTATCACAGCCTGCTGATTGGCGACTGGGGCAACATGGCCGATCCGTTCTTCGTCCTGAAAGACTTCGGCTCGTACTCGATGGCGCAGCGCCGCATCGACGCGGATTATGCCGACCGCGACAAGTGGAACCGCATGGCGGTCATCAATACCGCAATGTCCGGTGTTTTCTGCTCCGACCGCACAATTCGCGAGTACAACGACACCATTTGGCATCTTGACCCGCTCAAGCGCAAGGTATAAACTGCATATTTTCGAGAGCACTGCGGAAAAATATCCATCCGCAGTGCTCCCGGTTCAAAAGTCCGGAGCATTTCGGGCTTTTTTGCCGTGTTTCCGCAATTATTGATGATTGGATGGATGGATATCATGCTGCTGCACGATTCCCACAACGAATTTTATCGCACGCCGTCCGGCCCTGCTCCGGCTGGCAGCAATGTTCTGATTCGCCTGCACTGCGACGAAGCGACGAGCGTCGTCCTGCGCACTTGGATGACGGAAGAACTTTGCTACACCATGCTGCCGACCGCTGAGCATGTCTGGGAAGTTGCCATTCCCCTGCCGACCACGCCGGGGCTTTTCTGGTATTACTTCCTGATTTACCGCAAGGACGGTCGCACCATCCGCTATGGCAACCAGCCGGACAAACTTGGCGGCGTCGGTGTCGCGTATGACCACGGCGAGCCGGAATCCTTCCAGATTACGCTCTACGACCCGGCTTACAAGACGCCGGAAGCCTTCCACGGGGCGAATATCTACCAGATTTTCCCCGACCGTTTCCGCCATGCGCAAACAAAAGCCGTTGATGACCGCAAAGACCGCTATGTCCACAAAAACTGGGACGAAGAGCTGCTGGGCGTGGGCGACCTGCGCGGCGGCAAGTATCAGGAACTGGATTTCTACGGCGGCACGCTGACCGGCATTCAGGAGAAGCTGCCCTACCTGAAGGACATGGGCATCGACATTATCTACCTGAACCCGATTTTCCGCGCACGGTCGAATCACCGCTACGACACGGGCGACTACACGCAGGTTGACCCGCTGTGCGGCACGAACACGGAGTTCACCGAACTGTGCGAAGCGGCGAAGAAAGTCGGCATCCGCGTAATGCTCGACGGCGTATTTTCCCACACGGGCGAAGACAGCGTGTACTTCAACCACTTCGGGCATTATCCGACGCTCGGCGCCTATCAGGGGCAATCCTCCCCCTACTACGACTGGTACACCTTCAACCACTATCCGGAAGACTACAAGGCATGGTGGGGCATTCTCTCCCTGCCGGAGCTGCGCAAGGACAATCCGGAATACCAGAAGTTCATGTTCCAGCCGCACGAGGGTGTTGTGCCGCGTTGGATTGAGGCGGGCAGCTGCGGCTGGCGGCTGGATGTGGCGGACGAATTACCGGTGGACTTCCTGCGCAAGCTGCGCGCCGCCGCAAAGGCCGCTGACCCGGAAGCCGTTGTCTTGGGCGAAGTTTGGGAGGACGCGAGCAACAAGGTTGCTTACGGCGAAACGCGCTGCTACTGCACAGGCGACACGCTCGACAGCGTGATGAACTACCCCGTGCGCGAGGCGATTCTCAACTTTGTGATGGGCAAAACGTCCGCCAGCACCTTCGTGCGCCTGATTCACCATCAGGAGGAAGTTTACCCGGCGCAGTTCCGTTACGCGCTGATGAACCTCGTCGGCAGCCACGACCGCTGCCGTGCGCTGAACATCCTTGCTGGACGCGAATGTCAGGAACTTAGCAAGGCAGATCAGCAGCATGTCCACCTGAACGTGGAAGAGTACGAGTTAGCTGTGAGGCGCTACAAGCTTTGCATCGACCTGCTGTGCGCGCTGCCGGGCTGCGCAACAGTGTACTATGGGGACGAAGTTGGGCTGACCGGCTGCCACGACCCGTGGAATCGCCGCGCCTTCCCGTGGGGGCGCGAAGACAAGTCGCTGCAGAAATACGTCGCGAACAAGCTGCGCCATCGGCAGGAATCCGACCTGCTGCGCCTCGGCTACTGCGACATCGAAGCGCCGGATGACGACACGCTGCTCATTACACGCCGCATGAAGGACGGTCACGACGCGCTTGGGCAGGAATCGACCGTCACGGGCAAGGAAATCATCAAGGTGTGCCGGAAACTGCACTAAAAGGTACAATTGCATAGCAATAGCGCCGCTTGGTCTCATTGCGAAATCAGGCGGCGCCTTTCGTTACTCAATCCCCGCCGGGCGCACAGTCGTCCGCCCTGTCGGCTCCTGCCACACGTCATAGAAGCCAATCAAGTTGCCCGGATTCGTCGTCCGATACACCTGCACGGCGCGGCGCAAATCTTCCCGCTCGATGCGGACGCTCAGCCCACACCCCATCGCCACCGCGCGCGGCGTAATCATCACCGACGCACGAACCCCGTGCTGGCGCAAATCGCGTTCAAACGCCATCACCTGCTGCCGCGAGCGGAATGCCGCAATGCAAAACTCCTCCCTCATCGGTTCTACCGCCTCCTTTTCGCCATTAGAATAATATGAAAAAACGCCCGCCGAGGTTCGCGGACGATGGAGGAAAAGCGTCGATGATTTATCTGGACAATGCCGCGACAAGCTTCCCGAAGCCGCCGGAGGTCATTCGGGCGATGGCGGGCGTAGAGGAGAAGATGGGCGCGAATCCCGGACGCGGCGGGCATCGGCTGGCACTGCGCGCGGGTCGGGTGGTTGAGCACTGCCGGGAGGAAGCCGCGCGGCTGCTGGGTGTGCATCATCCGGAGCGGATTCTGTTCACCGCAAACTGCACCGAAGCGCTGAATCTCGCCATTTCCGGCACGCTGCGGCGCGGCGACGAGGTCATCTGCTCCTACGCGGAACACAACGCAGTCATGCGGCTGCTCGACCGCTACGTTTCGCGCGGGGAAATCACGGTGCATATGCTTGCGCCGGATGAACGCGGTATCCTGTCCCCTGCTTCTCTACGCCGCGTCATCAGCCGCAAAACCGCACTGGTGATCATCGCCCACGCCAGCAACGTCACGGGGCTGATTCAGCCGATTGCACAGCTGGGCGCGGTCTGCCGGGAGCGCGGCGTTCCCCTGCTGGTGGATGCGGCGCAGACGGCCGGGATGGCGGACGTTTCGCCAGACGTGCTGCGCGCAGACATGGTGGCAATGCCGGGGCACAAAGGGCTGCTGGGGCCGCAGGGCACGGGACTGCTTGTGCTGGGCTACGGCATGAACCCTGAACCGCTGCTGCTTGGCGGAACCGGCTCGATGAGTGAGAGCGTCCGTCAGCCGGACATGCTGCCCGACCGCTACGAGAGTGGCACGGTGAACCTGCCCGGCATAGCGGGGCTGTACGCGGGGGTGAAGTTCGTGCGGGCGCACCGAGCGGAAATCGAGGAATACGAGCTGGCGCTGTGCGATCGCCTGCGCGCGCGGCTGCGGGAGATTCCCGGCGTGCGCATCCTCTGCGACGATGGGCAGGCGCATATGGCGATTACGAGCATTGTCGTGCCGGGGCATGACGGCGGGGCGCTGGCGGATGCGCTGGATGCGGCGGATATTGCCGTGCGCGCGGGGCTGCACTGCGCACCGGCCGTCCATGCGTGGTTGGGGACGCTGCAAAGCGGCGCGATTCGCTTTTCGCCGGGGCTTTACAACACGGCGCAGGAGATGGACGACACGGCGCTGCTGCTGGCACGATTATTGCAAGCATAAGAAAATCCCTGCACCGTTTGCGTGATGCAGGGATTTTTCTGAATATGCGGTGAAGCCGCTTACCAAGACAGCACTTCGTGACCCGTATCCGTCACAAGCACCATGATTTCCCACTGCGCCGACGGTTTGCCGTCCGCCGTGAAGATTTCCCATGTGTTGCCCGGATGCGTTCCAACCTCGTCCGTACCCATATTGACCATCGGCTCGATGGTGAAAATCATGCCGGGAGCAAGCGCCATTTCCGTGCCGCGCTTCGTGACGTAGCTGACCCACGGGTCTTCGTGGAATTCCAGCCCGCAGCCGTGGCCGCCGATTTCGCGCACGACGCGGTAGCCGTTCGCGCGGGCATGATCGTTGACCGCCTGCCCGACATCGCCCAAGAAGCCCCACGGCTTCACTTGCGCCAAGCCCAGTTCGACGCACTCCTTCGTCACTTGCACGAGCTTGCGGTTTTCGTCGCTGACGTCGCCGATGCAGTACATGCGGGAGGAATCGGAAAAATAGCCATTCAGAATGGTCGAGCAGTCCACATTGATGATGTCGCCGGATTTCAGCACAACGTGCTTCGACGGGAAGCCGTGGCAGACCTGATCGTTCACCGACGTGCAGACGCTGTACGGGTAGCCCTCGTAGTTCAGCGGTGCGGGAATGCCGCCCATGTCGCGCGTCATGGTGGACACGATGTCGTCGATTTCTGCCGTCGTCATGCCCTCATGAATTTGCTTTCCAATTTCGTCCAGCACGGCAATATTGATTTTGCAGCTTTCCTTGATTTTTTCAATCTGCTCCGGCGTTTTAATCATCTTATGCGTCGGAACGATGTGCCCCTGTGCCGCCAGCGACGCAATCTGCTGGTCAAACGCACAGTGGCAGCTCTTGTACTTGCGGCCGCTCCCGCACCAGCAGGGGTCGTTGCGTCCCGGCAGATGTGGAAACGAGAAAGCAGGGAAATTCATACACTTTCCTTTCTACGATGGCACTCAGCGGTGGTCGCCGAGGAAGAAAATCGCCAGCGTACCGGGGCCGGAGTGGGAGCCAATGACTGGGCCGACATACGTCACCAGAACGCCCGCAATGCCGGGGATTTCCGCCTTGATGATGTCCGCCAGCGCGTTCGCCTCATCCTCGCAATCGCCATGGCTGATGAAAATCATCTGCCCTTCCGGGTTGACGATATGCTCCTTGACGCGGTTGGCAAGGATGCGGATGCTGCGGCGGCGACCCGTCACCTTCTCCACAACTGCCAAATGACCTTCCTCATCAACGTGCATAATCGGCTTGATGCGCACGAGCGAACCAACGACCGCGCTGGTTGCAGACAGGCGGCCGCCGCGATAGAGGAACATCAGGTCATCGACGGTGAACCAGTGAATCAGGTGCTGAATATGCTCCTTGACCCACTTTGCGTTCTCCTCGATGGGCATGCCCTGTTCGCGGTTCTGCAGCGCATAATGCACCAGCAGACCCTCGCCTGCCGACGCGCATCGGCTGTCAATCACGATGATTTTCTGATTCGGGTACTTCGGCGCAAGTTCCTTCGCCGCGTCCGCTGCGGCGGCATAAGTGCCGGACAGTCCGCTGGAGAACGTAATGCAAAGGACATCTTGACCCTCGTCCAGCAGCTTCTGGAAGCATTCCTCCCACGTCGCGGTATTGACGGCGGAGGTCTTAATCACCACGCCGCTGCGGAGCTGACGATAAGTCTCCTTTTTCGCCACTTCCGACGTTCCCGGAACGGAGGAAACGCCATTGATCGTGCAGGAAAGCGACACGATGTGGAAATCATGCTGTGCCTCCACCCAAGACTGCGGCATGTCAGTGGAAGAATCCGTAACAATATAGTACATTTTTGTCCTCCTGATGTGCTTTGGGGGAGCAGCGCCGCCTGCAGGCAGCGTCCACCTTCGCCTGTCTCCGAATCAGGATGTGCAGATTTGGAAACAATGCAGCTCTGCGGTCGCGCAAAAAAGGAGACAGAGGCTCTCACCTCTGCCTCCTGCGCAGACACATCAAATAGAAAAGATGCTCCCAGAGTGACGATGCACTGCATGTTTTTCACCCGCTATTAAAGCAGGTAGGTGTCCTGCCGTCTGCATCTGCCTTCCCCTGGCGTTTTGCAACGGGGGCATGACATAGCCGAACATAGACCCGGACTCCATTTGTAGAAATGTGGGGAAAACCAGCGTGCTGTCAGACACCCCAGGAGCATCTCCCCCTGCCTTTCATTATAAGCAGGAGGAATCGCCGTGTCAAGAGGATTTTGAAATCAAATCAAACGAAATCGCAAACTTCCACGTTTAGAAAGGGAATGTTTGAAAATCAACAGCTTTCTAATGCGGATGCCGTTCCTTCGTTCCTCGCCCACCGCCGCTTAGCGCTGCACGCGGCCCGTGCCGGAACCCTTCATCAGGCTCTCGACCTCGGAAACGGAGACGCGGTTGTAGTCGCCCAGAATCGTGTGCTTCAGGCAGGATGCCGCCACAGCGAACTCCAGCGCGGTCTTTTCGTCCGCGTAGGTGTTCAGGCCGTAAATCAGGCCGCCGCCGAAGGAGTCGCCGCCGCCCACGCGGTCAACGATATCGGTGATGGCGTACTTGCGGGAGAGGAAGAAGTCCTTGCCGTTGTACAGGCAGGCAGACCAGTCGTTGTGGTTGGCAGACTTCGACTCACGCAGGGTAATCGCCACGCGCTTGATGTTCGGGTAGGTCTGCATTGCCAGAGACGCAATCGCCTTGTAGTTCTCGATGTTCAGCGCGCCGTCTTCCACGTCGCCCTGAGATTCCGCCTTCAGGCCCAGAGACTTCTGGAAGTCCTCTTCGTTGGCGATAACGGTGTCAACGTACTTGACCAGCTCGGTCATGACTTCCTTGGCGTCCTTGCCGTACTTCCAGAGGTTCTTGCGGTAGTTCAGGTCGCAGGACACATGGATGCCCTTCGCCTTCGCCGCCTTCACCGCTTCCAGAGACAAATCCGCCGCGCCCTGAGAGATGGCAGGCGTGATGCCGGTCAGGTGGAACCACGTCGCACCCTCAAACGCCTTGTCCCAGTCGATGTCGCCGGGCTTAGCTTCCGCGATGGCAGAACCCGCGCGGTCATAGATGACCTTGGAGGGCCGCTGCACAGCGCCGGTTTCCAGATAGTAGATGCCCATGCGGCCGTCCTTGCGGACAATCTTGGTGGTATCAACGCCGAAGCCGCGCAGTTCGCGGATGCAGGCATTGCCGACATCGTTGGTGGGCAGCACGGTCACGAACGCGGTTTCCATGCCGTAGTTCGCCAGAGAAACAGACACGTTCGCCTCGCCGCCGCCGAAGGTCGCTTCAAGGGAGGGAGACTGGAACAGGCGCTCATACGCCGGGGACTTGAGGCGAAGCATGATTTCGCCGAACGTTACAACCTTAGCCATTGGATTTTTCCTCCTAATTTTATACTGGCAAATGATGCCTATGAATTACTTCTGCACCAGATGGAACGCGAAGCCGCCGATTTCGTCTTCCAGATAGATGGCGATCAGCTTGCCGTTCTTCACCACAGCGCTGTCCTCAATGAACTTGAAGCCGCGCTGTTCCAGATGCCACTTCGCGCGCGGGACGCTGTTCGTACCGATAGCGATGTGGCCGTTCGTGCCGCGGCCCTGCTTCTTCATCAGCTCGTAGCCCGTGCCGACGAAGTTGGAGGAGTTGCCTTCCTTGATGGGCCAGCCCATGAGTGCGGAAATCTTCTTCGCCGTCTCCATGGAGCTCTCCGCGTCGGGGCAGTTCAGGCCGATGTGGCGCACTTCAAAGCCGAGCATCTTGTCCACCGCAGAGCGGGTCAGGTCAGTGATGCGCTGCCAGTCCTTCGCAGCCACCGCGTCCTTCGGCACCATCCAGGAGCCGCCGCAGCAGAGAATCTTGTCGAACGCGAGGTAGTCGAGCATGTTGTTCTCGTTGATGCCGCCCGTGGGCATGAACTTCATGTCCGGGTACACCGGCGCCATCGACTTGATGAGCTTCAGGCCGCCGACCGCTTCCGCCGGGAACAGCTTGACAGCCTTCAGGCCGTACTGAATCGCAATCTGCACATCAGACGGATTCGCCGTGCCGGGGCAGACAGGGATGCCCTTCTCCACGCAGTACTTCACCACGTCAGGAGACAGACCGGGGGACACAATCGCCGCCGCGCCAGCATTCACCGCACGGTCGACCTGCTCCGTCGTCAGCACCGTGCCCGCGCACAGCAGCACATCGGGCATGGCTTCATGCACGCGGCGGATGGCTTCCTCCGCAGCCGCCGTGCGGAAAGTGATTTCCGCCACCGGCAGACCGCCGTCAGACAGCGCCTTGCACAGCGGCACAGCGTCGTCCGCATCATTAACAGCAATGACCGGCACGAGGCCAGCCAAAGACAGCTTCTCCAAAAATTCCATGACACATCGTCCTTTCTCTGTGGTCTTACGCGTGCTTGTAAGCGTTTACAAGCGGTCATGCGGATGAAGGAAGGCTCGCTCCCTATCCACTTGACGTACACGAACTGAACCAGTATCATCATACAACGTTTTCTGTCTTCCGTCAAGGGAAAATGCAGCATTTTGCACATTTTTCGCGGAAAAAACGCGTAGACGGGGCGAAAGGGCGCGTCAGGAGCATCTTGCGAAATAACGCCAAGCATGGTATAATAAAATCAGCATGAAAAGAGCGTTCATGCTCTTTCACAGAGAGAGGGATGAGGGATGAGCCAAGTCATTTCGTTCAAATGTCCGTCGTGCGGCGGCTATTTGGTTTTCGACCCGGCCAAGCAGCGTTTCCAGTGCCCTTATTGCGGCGGCAGCTTTGCTGAAAATGAGCTGAAGGAACAGTCCGAGCAGCGGCAGCAGGCGGCGGAACAGGCCCGCAGTGCGGAGCCCAATTCGGAGCTGCGTTCCTATCACTGCCAAATGTGCGGCGCGGAAATCGTGACCGATGCGACGACCGCCGCAACCCGATGCTACTACTGCCACTCCCCCGTTGTGCTGAATGACCGTCTGACCGACGAGTTCCGCCCCGACGGCGTGATTCCCTTCAAGCTGGACAAAAAGGCGGCAGAGGCGGAGTTCAAATCGTTCATCAGCAAGAAGCGCTTCGTACAGCCGGATTTCTTCTCGCAGGCGCAGATGGAGGATTTTTCCGGTGTCTACTATCCCTACTGGTCGTGCGATATTTCCGGCGAAGGCTCGTTTGATGGCGAAGGCACAAACGTCTCTATCCGCAACGGCGCGAAGGAAACCGTCACCATCACGCGGATTTTCGCCGTCCACCGCGAAGGACGGCTGACGTTCCGGCAGATGATTCGCAAGGCGCTGACCAAGGCGGATGGCAAACTGTCCGACGGCATCCACCCCTATCAAATGGAGGACGTAAAGCCCTACGAATCGGGCTATTTGAGCGGCTTTCTGGCGGAAAAGCGCGATATTGAGCAGGACGCGGCGAAGCAGTCGATGGTGACAGAGGCGAAGGGATACGCCGAGCGGATGTTCACCAGCGTGGAGAACCCCTACAACACGCTGACGGGTCACGCGAAATTCGAGCCGGACTCTGTCAAGACGAAATACCTGCTGCTGCCCGCATGGGTGCTGACCTACAAGCACCGCGCGGACGGCGAACCCTACTACTACATGATGAACGGGCAGACGGGGCGCATCTGCGGCAAGCTGCCGATTAACAAGGGCAAGCTGTACGCCGCCGGCGCGCTGATTGGCGGCATCGTGTTCGGGCTGCTGTGCTTGGGAGGTGCGATTCTGTGGTAAAGAAGCTGACAGCGTTTCTCCTTTTGATGATGCTCATGCTGACCATCGCCCTCGCGGACACGCAGGTGCAGGATGACGCAGGGCTGTTCACGGCGGACGAAATCGCCGAAATCAGCGCCATTTGCGACCGCATTGAAAGCGCGTATCAGGTGGATATGTTCGTGCTGACAAGCCAGGACGTGCCGAGCGGGCAGACGACGGCATACGCGGACGACTACTTCGATTACAACGGTTTGGGAATGGGCGACGACCGCGCCGGGATGCTCTACCTCATCGACATGCACAACCGGCAGTGCTGGATCAGCACGCGCGGCGTGATGATTGACTACATCACGGATGAGCGCGAAGAGGGCATCCTCGACGCAGGCTGGGACGAGATGCTGGATAAGGAATACGGCCAGTCCGTCATCAAGGTGCTGAAGCAGACCGAGAAGTACCTGAAGCAAGGTCGCACAAGCGGTCAGTTCCGCTACGATGAAGTCACCGGTAGGCGTCTGACCGAGTTCTATGAGCCGGAAAACATGCTGACTGGCATGGAAATTCTCATTGCGGCAATTGCGGGTTTGGCGGTCATGGGCATCTTCATTGCATCCGTGAACGGAAAATACAACCTCAAGGGCAGCACCTATTCCTACGACCTGAACGGGCTGGCGAGCGTCAAACTCAGCCGGAATGACAGCCACTTCGTGCGCGAGCACGTCACCCGCGTCAAGCACCCTGACCCGCCGTCGTCCAGCCATGGTGGCAGCAGTCATGGCAGCGGCACACATGTTTCATCCAGCGGCGCAACCCACGGCGGCGGAGGACGCAGCTTCTGATGCGCACCGCTCGAAAACAGCAATGCAGCAGGGTTCTGCGCAATACCTTCGGCGTCAGCGGCTTTCGCCCCGGTCAGGAGCAGGCGGCTGACGCCTTGCTTGACGGGCGGGATTTGCTCTGCATCCTGCCCACTGGCGCAGGCAAAAGCCTCTGCTGGCAGCTTCCAGCGCTAATGATGGATGGGTTGACCATCGTCATTTCGCCGCTGATTGTCCTCATGCACGACCAAGTTCGCCACCTGCGGGAGAGGGGTATCCCCAGCGTCCATCTCGACAGCCTGATGACCCCCGCCGAACGCGCCGACGCGCTGAATCAGCTCACGCGCGGTCAGGCAAAGATCGCTTTTCTTGCGCCGGAGCGGCTGAATCACCCGGAGATTCACGCGCTCTGCCAGCAGCGTCCTCCCGCGATGGTCGTCGTGGACGAAGCGCACTGCGTGGTGCAATGGGGCGACGCGTTCCGCCCGTCGTATCAGCAGATTGGGCAGTTTGTGTCGTCGCTCCCCCGCCGCCCGGTGCTGTACGCCATGACCGCAACCGCCGACAAGCAGTTGCAGCGCGGCATTGTGCAGTCGCTGGGGCTGCGGCATCCGAAGCGCATCGTCATGCCCGTAGAACGCCCGAATCTGCATTACAGCGTCCTGCCGACGGTGCACGTCACAGACGCAATTCTCCGCGCGCTGCAAAAAATTCCGGGCAAAGCGGTTGTGTTCTGCCGACTGCGTACACGGACGGAATCACTGGCTGAGCGGCTGAACCGCGCCGGAATCCCCGCTGCGGCGTATCATGCGGGGCTAAATCGCGAAGAGCGCAGCCGCGTGGTGCAGGCGTACCTGTCCGGGCGCATCCGCGTCGTGACGGCGACATCCGCATTCGGCATGGGCGTGGATATTCCTGACATTCGGCTGATTCTGCACGATCACCTGCCGACGAACATGATCGACTATGTGCAGCAGTCAGGCCGAGCGGGGCGCGACGGAGAAACCGCCTATGCGCTGCTGCTCTTCTCCCCGGCGGATTTGCTCCGCTTTCACACGCGCTGCCAGCAGATTCGTGTGCAGCACAAACACCGCCCATTCACGCAGTACGCCTTGATTCAGCGCGAATGGCGGCCGTACCGCCGTGTGCTGCACTTCTGTCTGCAAGCACCGTGCCTATCGCAGGGAATCTCCGCCGCATTCGGTCAGAAAAGCGCGCCCTGTGGGAACTGCTCGGCGTGCCGGAGCGGCGCAATCGGCAAGGGAATCCCGAATATCCCGCGAATGACAGTGCAGGAACTGTACTGCTGGATTTTGCAGCTGCATCGGGATGAATTGCATCGGCGAAATCCGCATCAAGAGCAGGCGACAAACGCACAGCTTCGCGAAATTGCGGAGACGATGCAGCTGCCGGACAATCTGCCCGGACGCGAGACGTATTTCCCCTATCTGCGCGCGTTTCAGTCTCATCCATAAGAGAGCCCCGGTATCATGTGCCTAATCAGGCTGATACCGGGGACTTTTCGTATTATTCCGCGGCTTTCACGGCTTCAAACGCCTGCTCCAAGTCCGCAATAATGTCGTCGATATGCTCCGTGCCGATGGACAGGCGAATCGTGTTCTGCGCAATGCCCTGATCCGCCAGCTCTTCGTCCGTCAGCTGAGAATGCGTCGTCGTTGCCGGGTGAATGACAAGGCTCTTCACGTCCGCGACGTTCGCCAGCAGAGAGAAAATTTTCAGGCTGTCGATAAACTTGTGCGCTTCCTTCTGCTGCCCTTGATGTTGAAGGTGAAGATGGACGCGCCGCCGTTCGGGAAATACTTCTCGTACAGCGCATGGTCGGGGTGCTCCGGCAGAGACGGATGGTTCACATGCTCCACCTGCGGATGATGCGCAAGGTACTCCACGACCTTCTTCGTGTTCTCCGCGTGGCGCTCCAGACGCAAGGACAGCGTCTCCACGCTCTGCAGGAGCAGGAAGGCATTGAAGGGCGAAATCGTTGCGCCCGTGTCGCGCAGGAGAATCGCGCGGATGTAGGTGACGAACGCCGCCGGGCCGACCGCGTCTGCGAAGGAAACGCCGTGGTAACTCGGATTCGGATCAGCAATCGCCGGATAATGCCCGCTCGCCTTCCAGTCGAACTTGCCGGAATCGACGATGATGCCGCCGAGCGTCGTGCCGTGACCGCCGATGAACTTCGTCGCGGAATGCACAACGATGTCCGCGCCGTGCTCAATCGGGCGAATCAGGTAGGGCGTGCCGAACGTGTTGTCAATCACCAGCGGAAGGCTGTGCCGATGGGCGATTTCCGCAATTGCGTCAATGTCGGGAATATCGCTGTTCGGGTTGCCGAGGGTTTCCAGATAAATCGCGCGGGTGTTGTTCTGAATGGCGTTCTCAACCTCGGCGAGGTTGTGCGCATCCACGAACGTCGCGGTGATGCCGAAATGCGGCAGGGTGTGTTCGAGCAGGTTGTAGCTGCCGCCGTAAATCGTCTTTTGCGCGACGATGTGACCGCCATCCTGCGCCAGCGCCTGAATCGTGTAGTTAATCGCCGCCGCACCGGATGCCAGCGCAAGGGCCGCAACGCCGCCCTCCAGCGCCGCAATGCGCTTTTCCAGCACATCCTGCGTGGAGTTGGTCAGTCGGCCGTAGATATTGCCCGCATCTGCCAGACCGAAACGTGCGGCGGCATGGGCGGAGTTCTTAAAGACGTAGGACGTGGTCTGATAAATCGGGACAGCGCGGGAATCGGTCGCGGGATCGGGCTGTTCCTGCCCAACATGCAGCTGAAGGGTTTCAAACTTGTAATTGCTCATCGTGATGTCCTCTTGTCTTTTTATGTCGATTTATGTCGATAAGTTTTGAGAAACTGAGGATTTGACCAAAAAATAACCGGGGCTTGTTCTTCGCAAACTCCCGGACAAATGGTCGATGTCAACGACGATATGCTTCGGCTGAGCGGTACGCAAAACGAAGCACCCGACCATACTGCTTTGTCCGGGAGCGTCGCATTCGATTGCCGCACAGTTCTCTCTGATAATTCCGCTTCAGCATCCTGCGCCACCTCCTTGCTTCGTGTTTGCTCAAATCCAACATCATCATACATGATATTCTCTACCATGTCAATAGGTTTTCTGTATTTTGCGTGTATTTGGGAACACAAGAAAAGCCGAAGCATTTCTGCCTCGGCTGATACGATTAGTCCAGATTCTCCGAATGGTGCTTGACGCGCAGACGGGTCAGCGCGCGCGCCAGCTGCGCCTGCGTTTCCAGATACTCGCGGCGGCTCTGCTTTTGCAGCAGGGCTTCGCGCGCCGCGTCCGCCTTCTGCTGATTGCGGATGCGGTCGATGTCCTCCGGCTTTTCCGCCGTCTCCACCAGCACCAGCACATGGTTGTCCTCAATCTTGATCATCCCATGCGACACGGCAGCCAGACGCGGCTTTTCGCCGGGAACGGTGTAGCTGAGTTCGCCGGGGCTGATGGCGGCAATGGCGTTGCTGTGGTGCGCCAGCACACCGCACTTGCCATCGGGCGTCGGCACAACCAGCGATTCGCATTCGCCCTCATAGAAGGCGGACGACGCGGAGAGGATATTGAGCTGAAACGTGTCCATCGCTTACTGCTCCTTCGCGGCTTTGGCTTTGACATCCTCAATCGTGCCGACGTTGAAGAAGGCGGATTCAGGATAATCGTCCATTTCGCCGGACAGAATCGCCTTGAAGCTGCGGATGGTGTCCTTCAGCGGGACATACACGCCCTTGATGCCCGTGAACTTCTCCGCAACGTGGAACGGCTGGGACAGGAAGCGCTGCACCTTGCGGGCGCGCGCAACCGTCAGACGATCCTCTTCGCTGAGTTCTTCGATGCCCAAGATAGCAATAATATCCTGCAAATCAGCGTATTTTTGCAGAATTTCCTGCACCGCACGCGCCGTTTCGTAGTGCTCCTGACCGACGATATCCGCCTCCAGAATACGGGAGGTGGATGCCAGCGGGTCAACGGCCGGGTAAATGCCCTGCTCGGAAATCTTACGGCTCAAAACAGTCGTTGCGTCCAGGTGGGTGAACGTCTGCGCAGGGGCGGGGTCAGTCAAGTCATCGGCAGGAACATAAACCGCCTGTACGGACGTGACAGAGCCGTTGCGCGTGGAGGTAATACGCTCCTGCAGCTGCCCCATTTCGGTCGCCAGCGTCGGCTGATAGCCAACCGCGGACGGCATACGCCCCAGCAGGGTCGAAACCTCCGAACCTGCCTGCACGAAACGGAAGATGTTGTCGATGAACAGCAGCACGTCCTTATGCTCCACGTCGCGGAAGTACTCCGACATCGTCAGCCCGGACAGCGCCACGCGCATACGCACGCCCGGCGCTTCGTTCATCTGCCCAAAGACCAGCGCCGTCTTGGAAATGACGCCGCTTTCCATCATCTCGTTCCACAGGTCGTTGCCCTCGCGGCTGCGTTCGCCAACGCCGGTGAAGATGGAATAGCCGCCATGCTCGGACGCGACGTTGGTAATCAGCTCCTGAATCAGAACCGTTTTGCCGACGCCAGCGCCACCGAACAGGCCGATTTTGCCGCCCTTGGCATACGGCTCCAGCAGGTCAATGACCTTGATGCCGGTTTCCAGAATGCTCACGACCGGGCTTTGCTCGGCAAAGGACGGCGCTTGGCGGTGGATGCTCCATTTTTCGGTGGATGCCGGAAGCGCCTCGCCGCCGTCAATCGGGTCGCCCAGGACGTTGAACATGCGCCCCAAGGTCGCGTCGCCGACGGGAACACTGATGCCGCGTCCAGTCGCCTCCACCGTCATGCCGCGCGAAAGCCCTTCGCTGGGCGCCAGCATGATGCAGCGGACAGTATGTTCATCCATGTGCTGCGCCACTTCCATGGTGCGCACTTCGTCTTCCACTTGGACGCGCAGTGCTTCGCGAATCTTCGGCAGCTGTCCCTCTTGAAACTCACAGTCCACCACAGGGCCGGACACCTGCACGATTTTGCCATAGCTCAGCATGACTGCACCTTCTTTCTTTTCTGTGCCTTTGCGCCGGAGGATACCTCGGTAATCTCCTGCGTAATCGACGCCTGACGCACGCGGTTATACTGCACCGAGAGCGACGCAAGCATCTTGTCGGCATTTTCCCCGGCGGAGGACATAGCGGTCATGCGGGCGTTCTGTTCCGCACAGAAGCTGTCCACCAGCGCGCTGTACACGAAACCCGTGATATAACTGCGGATGACGTTGTCCAGCACCGCCTCAACGCCGGGCGTAAACTCAAAGTGAACACTGCCCGGTGCGGCGACGGACGCGAAATCGCCCCGGTGAAAGGGCAGAAGGCGCGTGCTGGTCGCTTCGGCGCTCAGGCTGTTCTTCATATCGGTATAGACAATGAACAATTTCTGGAACTCACCATTGTCGTAGCGTTCCAGCAGGATATCGCAGATTTCGCGTGCGCGGTGCAGCGTCGGATTCTGCGCGGGATAGAGGAAGGACTTCTCAATCGGGATGCCCGCCTGCGCGAAATGCTGGCGGCCATATTCACCCACGACGAACAGCTCCGTCTCCGGATGCTCATGCAGCATTTCCCGCGCAATTTTCAGCACATTGTGGTTATACGCGCCCGCCATGCCCTTATCCGCCGTGATGACGAGGCAGGCGTACTCCCCTTCCAGCTTCGGCGCGCCCGCCGGCGGATAGAAGTAGCGGCTGTCCACGTCAGGAACAGTACGGAAGATGCGCTTGATTTCTCCTTTGAGCGCGTCGAAGTACGGGCGGGTACGGTTCAGCTCGTTCTTCGCCTTACGCAGCTTCGTCGAGGAAATCAGGTACATGGCGTTGGTGATTTTCTGCGTATCCTTGATGCTGGCGATTCGACTTTTGATTTCCTTTGCGCTCGGCATGGATTACTCCTTCCTGAAGCGCTCAGCGTTCGCGGCGAGATATTCCTCCGCGATGCGCAGAATCTCCTGCTTCATATCGTCCGTCAGCACCTTTTCGTCTTCCAGCGAACGGCAGAGGTCGGAATGTTCCTGCTCGAAGTGGTCAAGCAGCGCATCGCGGAAGTCCGTCACGTCCTTCACTGCCACCTTCGACAGCACATGCCCCATCGCGCACACCAGCACAATGACCTGCTGGTGCATACTCAGCGGATGATACTGCTTCTGGCGGAGGATGCGCATCAGACCCTGCCCATAGTGCAGCTGTTCCTTCGTGCTGTCATCCAAATCGCTGGAGAACTGCGTAAATACTTCCATCTCGCGGTACTGCGCCAAGTCCAGGCGCAGGCTGCCGGTCGCTTTCTTCGTCGCCTTCGTCTGCGCCGCGCCGCCGACACGGGACACGGACAGACCGACATTGACTGCCGGGCGCTGACCCGCAAAGAACAGGTCGCTTTCGAGGAAAATCTGACCGTCGGTGATGGAAATGATGTTCGTCGGGATATACGCGGACACGTCGCCCGCCTGCGTCTCGACAATCGGGAGCGCGGTCATGCTGCCGCCGCCGAGCTTGTCGCTCAGGTGCGCCGAGCGCTCCAGCAGACGGGAATGCAGGTAGAACACGTCGCCCGGATACGCTTCACGCCCCGGCGCGCGCTCCAGCAGCAGACTCATGGCACGGTAGGCAATGGCGTGCTTGGAGAGGTCGTCATAGACAATCAGCACATCGCGGCCCTTGTGCATGTAATATTCCGCCATCGCGCAGCCCGCGTAAGGCGCAATGTACTGCATGGTGTCCGCTTCGCCCGCCGTTGCGCTGACGACGACGCAGTAGTCCATTGCGTCGCGCTTGCGCAGATTCTCCACCAGCTGGGCAACGCTCGACGCCTTCTGACCGATGGCAACGTACACGCAGATAACGTTCTTGCCCTTCTGATTCAGCATGGCGTCCAGCGCAATCGCCGTTTTGCCCGTCTGACGGTCGCCGATAATCAGTTCGCGCTGACCGCGGCCAATCGGGAACATGGCGTCGATGGACAGCAGACCTGTTTCCATCGGCGTATCAACGCTCTGACGGTCGATGATGCCGGGCGCGGGTTCTTCCACCGGGCGATAGCCGTCCGCCGGAATCGCGTCTCCCCCGTCAATCGGGCGACCGAGCGCATCTACGACACGCCCCAAGAACGCGTCGCCCACGGGAACACCCGCGGTCTTGCCCGTGCGCACAACCTTGCTGCCCGCGGAAATATCATCGGCATTGTCAAACAGGATGCAGCCCGTCTCGTTGCGGCGCAGATCCTGCACCATGCCTTTGATACCGTTGTCGAACATGAGGATTTCGCCATACGCGGCATGTTCCAGCCCCTCGACAACCGCAATGCCGTCGCCGATGGACTTGACCGTCCCGACTTCGCTGCTCTTGGCAAGCAGACGGAACTCGTCGATGCTGCTGCGCAGAAGCGGAATGATGTCCTTGCGCGTGTTCTTCGCCACAAGCTGCTCCACCTGCTGGCGGAACTGCTCCATGCGCCCCTTCGCGCTCCAGTCGTAGACCTCGCTCCCCACATGCAGCTGGAAGCCGCTCTTCAGCGACGAATCCTGCTGGATGGTCAGCGCAACATCTTCGCCATACTTTTTCTGGAGGAAGGCGCGGATGCCCTGCTCCTGATGCTCATCCGGCGGCGTGACGCAAAGCAGCGTGGCCGTCAGACGGCTCTGCTTCGTATCAGTCATGGTCATTCTCCTCCTGCGCAGCCTTCAGGAAGCTGTCATAGAGTGCCTTGTCGAACGCGGGGTCGTTTTCTTTGTCCATCAGCTTGCCCGTAGCGGACACAACCATCTGGGCAATGTCCTTCTTCGCGCCTTCGAGCATGGCATTGCGCTCCTGTTCGGCGGCACCGCGGGCGCTCTTGAGCAGCTTGTCCGCGTCTGCCTGTGCGCGCTGCATCCGCTCCTGACGCTGACGGTCAGCTTCCTGCGCGGCAGCGGCGTTCTTCTGGCGGATTTCTTCATCCGCACCCGCCAGCTTCGCGTTATACTCCGCCAGCGTCGCTTCCGCCTGCGATTTCGCTTCCTGCGCCTGCTTCTCCAAATCAGCAAAGTGATCCTCGCGCTTCTTCATGAAGGCGACAACCGGCTTATACAGCAGCATGTACAGCCCGAACGCCAGAATCACGAAATTGAACATGTGCAGCAGAATCTGCTGGAAATTGATATTCAGCGGCATATCTTCACCTGACTGAACAGACGTTTATAGCCGTCTGTTCCCTTTCCTGCTCAAAGAAATTACAGAACGAAAACGACCAGAATCGCAACAATCAGAGCGTAAATGATAGCCGTTTCGATGAAGACCAGACCAATCATCAGGCTGCCGCGGATGCTGTCGGTCGCTTCGGGCTGACGGGAAATTGCCTCCGTCGCCTTACCGATGGAAATGCCCATTGCAATAGCGCCGGCGCCAGCAGCCGCCGCAATCGCAATCGCGGCCGCAATCGCCTTCGCGGGAATCGCACTGTCAGTCGCTGCCGCAGCCGCTTCTTCAGCCAGCGCGGGGGCAAACACGGAGAGCATCAGCACAGCCATCAGAGCCAGAACGAGAACGCTTGCAAACTTCTTCATAATCAAAATCCTCCTCATATCAATTCACCGCCGGAACAGCACCGGCGGGCTTCTTTTCCTTCTTCGCCTTTTTCTTCGGCGGTTCGCTGACCTCGCCGTAGTAGTTGGCTGTCAGCATGGTGAGAACGTAGGTCTGGATGAGCGCGTGCAGAATCGTGAACAGAACGCCCACAAGCACCGGCAGCACGAAGCTCAGAGAAATCGTGTAGTACACCAGTTCCGACACCAGCAGACCGCTCAGCAGCGCGCCGAAAAGTCGGAAGCTCATGGAGATGGGCAGGGAAAATTCTTTCAGCGTGAGCAGGATGCCGCGTCCGCCATTGCTGGCAATGCCGCCGGACATGATGACGCCGTAGGACATCAGACCCATCGCAATTGCCGCATTGATGTCAGACAGCGGCGCAGGCAGGGACATCGACATTCCCTCCGTCGTCACGCTCTGAATGCCCAGCAGTTCAAAGAGCGTACCAACCGCGATGTACATTCCCGCGCTGAATATGTACACGCCAAGGAAACCGTTGCGGTGCGGGCTGTACGACTTCGCCATATCCCGGAAGAACGAAACCAGTGCTTCCAGTGCGCTTTGCAGCTTGCCGGGAACGAGCTTGAAGTGCGGAATTGCGAAAATTCGCAGCAGTGCCGCCACAACCAGCAGCAGTCCCGTAACCACCCAGTCGGAAATGACCGATGGATTCACCCTCATCCCCAGAAAAGCCATCTGGTTGTCTTCATGCAGCACGGCATCCTTCATGACCGCCTGAATGGACTCGGTTTTCTCTCCGCCGGGGTCAGTCAGAAAGATGGCTGCAAGCAAGGCCGCCAGCAGTACGATCATCACAAGGATGAGCCGTACACGGCTGTTTTTCTTCTCTTGCTTCATATTATACCTCGCTTCCATGAGTTACTTTTGGGGAAACCATGCACATTATAGCACCGAGATTCGGAATTTGCAATACGGAAAAACGATTTCTTAGCGTAACCAGATTGGACAAATTCAGCTGCGTCTGCATGCAGAAAAATCCGCCGCGGCAAGACTGTTTGCGGCGGCGGATTTCCTATTTATATTATCGTTTGTGAGCCGCGTTTTCCTTCAGTTCCTGCTGCTCCTCTTTCAGCTCCTGCTTGAGCGTCCGGTCGATTTCCGCCGTTTCCTTGCGGATTGCGCTGATGTCCTTTTCGATGAGCGGATTCTGCTCCAGATCCTCGCGGATGAACATCAGTGCAAAGGCTGCCAGCAGCAGCAGGCACGAAATCCAGATGGCATGTGCGCCGATGCGCCCTGCACTGACGCTGCCGATGCCCGCGCCCAGCGCAAAGAGCAGGATAATGCCGAAATAACGCAGCATCCGATCTTTCGCGTGCGGTTCGTGCGTTTTGCTCCAAATGCAGAACGCCTCGACACCGCTGCGCAGGTCGCCAATGCACATCGTGCTGGCAAACGCATAGCCGTCCACCTTGCGGAACGCCTGCACCTGCATCGCGCAGGAGAACGACACGATGGCGTTCGCCAGCAGATTGCAGCTTTCGGGCAGGAAGCCGACAATCAGCAGCAGGAGCATTTCTCCCAGCACGACCAGCTGCCGCCAGTGCAGGCGCTGCATGGAGCGGAAGCGCTCGCGCATTCTCTCCGCCACCAGCACACCGAAGGCAAACGCACACAGCGGGATGAAGTAGTGCAGTACCATCCCCCACTGCCCGTCCATGATATGCGCGCTGAGCAGGACGATGTTGCCCGTCTGCGCGTTGGCGAACACTTTGCCGCGAAACAAGTAGGTATACGCATCCTGCAAGCCGCCAGACAAGGACAAAAAGACGGCTGTCAGGAAAGATTCCGACATTTGACCGCGATGCATTGTTTTCATACTAATTTCCTCTTTTCGGATGAAGGTGTGGCGCTTCATCACGCCTATTATAGCACCACTGTCAAGCGGCGGAACAAAAAAGCTGCCACAAAAGTACGGCAGTTTGATGTTATTTGTTGCCTGATGTGACGAACGCAATCGCCTGCAGATACCCCTGCATGACCGCCTCAAACTCGAATTGCGGAATATACTGGCGGCAGTTCTGCGAATAGCGCCGCTGAATCTCCTCGCTACCCAGAATACTGTCGATGGCTTCCGCCAGCGCGTCGGTATCCTCCGGGTCAACAATCAGCCCGTTTTCGCCCGGATGCACGGTGTCATACGCGCCGTCGGCATACTTCGACGCGACAATCGGCGTACCGGAGCAGAGCGCTTCCAGCAGCACCAGCCCGAAGCAGTCCTCGCGGGTCGGCAGAACAAACACGCTCGCCCGGCGATAGGCATCCGCCAGCGGCTCGCCAGACTGGAATCCCAGCCAGTGAATGTGCTGCGCAACGTGCGTTTCTGCCGCCATCGCCATCAATTTCGCCTTCTCCTCCGCCTCGCCGTCGCCGACAATCAGCAGTTCAAACGGCTGATGCACTTTCGGCAGCGCGCGCAGGAGCAAATCCAGCCCTTTCAGGGGGATAATTCTGCCCACAAACAGCAGAGTATGCTGATTTTCGCGCTTTTCGGCATAGCGGAAGCGGGAAATATCCACCGTCAGCAGACTGATGAAGATTTTCCGTTCCGGCGCGCCCCATTGCCGCAGTTTTTCCTTCGCTTTGGTGCTGCTGGCAATGCACGCGTCGGCATGATGGATGATGATATGCCGCATGAGCTTCTGCACGCGCCCGATGTTCCGCTCCGAATGCAGCGTGCCGTCCGTGAGGTGGATGAACTTCCTGCCGTGGCGCTTGCACCAGAGCAATGCTTTCAGCGCGGACGGGTTGTACTCCCACGCAATCACCACATCCGGGTTGATGCGCGTGATTTCCCGCGTCAGGTGCTGCGGAATATGCAGGTAGTGCACATCCCCTTCGCCCTTGCGCTTGATGATTTTGGATTCCAGAATCGTCGATTGCAGGAGTTTGCGCTCGTCAATCACCCACTGCCGGTTGTCCTCATTGCGATTCGTGTAAATGACGAAAAACTCGTGCGTCTGCTGATGCGTCTGCATATAGTAGAACAAATCCACCCGATACGGCGCAGGGATATTCGTAATCAGAAGCACTTTACTCATCCGGCATCCTCCACCTCCAGTAGTTTTGGCATTGCTTCCGTTTCGAGAGACAGCATATACCAATTTATGCGTTCACCATCCAGAAGCCGCACTGCCTCGCCACCGTGTAGGGGCTGTACGGATGGAACGGCGTGGTTTCGCGCTGCAGAATCTCCTCCAGCTTGCAGCTTTTCGCCAGCTATCCTTGAAAATAGATACACTGCCATTATAAAGAAGTTACTTTCAAAAAGTAAGGGGGGGATAGAAACCATTGTCAGTGTAATCTTGGGTTTCATATCATTTGCACATGCTGCCGAATGACACCCTTTTTCAGCAGGATGTTTGCGTACTGCGCGCTTTCGCCTGTCGCGACAATGCAGTACGCTTTTTTCGCGCGCTCGTAGTAGGCAAAGCGGTCGATTGTCTGGATTTTCGCGTCTGACTCATAAGCCGTCAGCGTCGCGCGGTATTCGTCCCAAATCACGGGTTCTATTGGGTCGCCCGGCACAACCGACATCAGCACAAAATTGCTTTCATCATATTGATCCAGCGGGAACAGCGGCAGAATCGCGCGCAGCAGTTCCGCCGCGCCGATGCCATCCGCACGAACAACGCGCTGCCCCATGCTTTCTGCGGGGAAATTCGCGTCCGCCAACACAATCTCGTCCCCATGCCCCATCTCGCACAGCACTTTCAGCAGTTCCGGCGAAATCAGCGGGGAAATACCCTTCAGCATAATAGTACCTCCTTAAACCAATGTGCAGTCCCACACGTCCACGCCGCAGTCCTGAAATGTATCATGCAGGCGCGCGTTCAGCTGCTCTCTCGTCACGCCGCGCTTGAGCAGCACCTGCAGGAATCCGCCGCCGCCCGCGCCGCAAATCATGCGTCCGTCAATCAGGTCGTCAATCGCAAGAAAAATCTGGTCTATGCAGGTGTTGGTGCTGCCCGCGTCAATCGTCTTGGAAAGCTCCCAGTGGCGATTCAGCAGCTTCGCGAAGTCATCCACATGCCCGCGCTCCAGTTCAAACGCCATCATCACGGCGATTCGCTGAATTTCCTCCAGCGCGTACAGGCTGTCCGGCGCATTGCTGATGTAGCGGCCCACCACATCGCGCAGGAGATTCCGCGCAAGGCGGCGCTGGCCGGTATAAATCAGGGTGAAACGCGCGTTCAGTTCCGCCTTGGTGTCCTCCGACAGAGCGATATGGCGGACGTTCAGCTTCTGCTGAATGCCCGCGGGCGCGGTGATGAGCTTCAGTCCCGGCGTCATGCCGCCAACCTGATCCTGCCAGCCTCCGCCGGTGGACATAATCTGCTCGACGCACATGGCGTGCTCATACAAATCGTCCTCCGTGTGCGCCACGCCGAAATACTGGAAAAGCGCTTTGACGCACGCGCCTGCAAGAATGCTGCTCGTGCCCAGACCGCTACCCTTCGGCACGCCGTGCATCTGCGTAGAGACGTACAGTCCGCCGATTTTCGCCGTAATATCCGTCAATTCGCCGCCCTCGCGCGGAATCACGCCGCAGGCAATCAGCGCTGCCTTGTGCAGCACAAACGGGTCGTAGGGATTGTGGCACTCCTGCAAGTCCGAAATTGCCGTGAATTCCCCGCGCGCGCCCATATCCGCGCTTTCCAGCACGACCATCGGCTTCGGCAGACGGCGCACATGCACCTCCACGGGATACTCTCCGCCCAGCAGAATCGCGGCATTGAGCACCGTTCCGCCCTTTTCGTTGCAGTACGGCGGCGTATCGCTCCAGCCGCCGCCCCAGTTGACCCGCAGCGGCAGACGCACCGCTGCTTCTTCTTCCACTGGCTGATGATGTGCGCAAAGCCCCGTGCCGTGCGCTGCCGCGCCCGCAAGCACCATGCGCTGAATCTCCTCAAAAGCCCGCTTGATGTACGCCTCCCCTTCCTGCGAATCACCCAGTACTTTACCGAGGCAGTAGAAGATGCGCATCCGTGTGAACACGTCTGCCGATGCCGCCTTTTCCGCAATCAGGCGGCGCTGATAGGCGCTGATGGCAGTATCTTGAAAAATTTCCTTCGCTTCCTCGATTGTGCCGCCGCGGCGAATCACAGACAAGAAGCGCTCGACCTTCACGGCTTTGCGCAGGTGCGTCTCCCATTCCAGAATCGCTGCCGTGTCCGCGCTGTTGAACGAGCTGCACAGGCTGACGCGCTCCGCCAATGCCCACGCATCATAATTCCCCGCGCCCACTGCCAGCGCGTAGACATTCAGCGCCGCATCCACCGATTCCGCCATAGAATCGCAGACCGGGTAGATTTTCGCCTGCCACAGCGAATGGTCATCCCCATCCCACACGTTCCCGAACGCCGCCATTGAGCCGCCCAAGAACGTGCCTTCCTTCGGATTGTCCGCCACGCCGTAAATCCGCGTCACAAAGCGCCCGTCCGTCAACTTCAGGCTGTGCAGGACGACATTCGCCGGAATGTTCTTTCCGCTGACTGTAACATGCGAAAGCACCGTACCGCTGCCGATAATCGCGCCGCCCATCACATGGCTGTCCTCCAGATAGCAATCGTCATGGATGCAGCAGCCTTCCTCCACCATCGCGTTATTCAGCGCATAATTCGCCGATGAGCAGCAGCCGGACACACACTTTTTCCAGTCCAAGAAGCTATACGCCGACACGCCATCTGTCATCAGCGTACGCAGTTCATGCGTCGTGCCAAAGTGAATGAACGACGCGGGCGCCAGCCGCAGCAGACGCATCCGATACTTCCGCAGCACCTGCCAGACAGCGGTGCGGCAGGCGTGCAGCTCCTCTGTGAACGAGCCATCCGGCTTTTCGCGGTAGAACTGCTCCAAGGTCGAACGGCTTGCCAGCGGATAGAGGAAATCGCCATAGAAGGACAGCCGCGCGCGGTCATTCACAAAAGCCGCAAACTTTGCGGGCGTATCCACCAGCGTATACAAATCCGCCAGCAAATCCGCGCTGAACAGCACCGCGCCGGTGTCAATATCCACCTTGCCCTGCGCATTGACCGCCCCTCGGCTCGTCAGTGTCTCCACCGTCTGTTTATGCAGGAACTCGCCAACGTTACCCTGTTCATCCATCTGGAACACGCCATGGTTCTTGCCCGTTTCCACGTCCTCTTTGAAGGAAATCGCCGCCGCGCCGGATGCGGGCGCATCAATCTGCAGCGGATTGAATAGCAGCAGCACATCTCCCGACAGCACAAGCATCCCGTCCCGAATCCGCGATGGCACGCCGCTCATGCCAATGATGAACTCGTCAAACAGCGTCGAGCGCCTGCCGTTGGGCAGCTCACGCGGGACAGGCGAAAACAGCTTGCCGCACGCGCTGTACTGCGGCACGCGCTTGCTGTCCCCGCCTGAATGGATGCACAGAATGCGCTTGCCCGCAAATGTGCCTTCCTGCGTGCAGACATAACGAAGCGCATTGAGCGTCGCGCCGCCGCTGCCCACGCGCAGCCCGTCCGGGTCAGGCAGAACGGCATAGTGCGTCCGCTCAGGCAGGAGGTTTTTCGCCCGGCGAATGGCAATCTGCTGGCGATACGCATTCGCCTGCGCCTCATTGGACGCGGTGAGTATGATATAATCCCAGACCGGGAAATCAGCCCTGTGCAGCGAGCGGCGGTAGTCCTCCCACGCGTCGAGATACGACTGACGCAGGAACAACGAATACGAATTGCCCATGGCGACTCCTTTTGCATTGCAGCAGCTTAGGGGGCAGGGTTGCGCCCCTGTAAATTATTGTACAACGCAGCACTGCAAAAATCAAGGGGTATTTTGGCGAATGTTGGGTAATGTTATGGAATGCTGGACGCAAAAAAACGGGAGACTGCGCAGGGCAATCTCCCAACAGGGTTTACTTCGCGTATACATAATGGTAATAATTCTTCTTGGCGTACGTTTCCGCATACGAACCGGGCGTGACCACCCACACCAGTTTGTCCTTCTTGCAGCCGTCAAACGCTGTCGAATCAATTTTCGTGACCGAAGCCGGAATCGTGATGCGCGTCAAGGAAGTGCAATCCCAGAAAGCACGGAAATCAATGGTGGTCACCGTATCCGGAATCACAATTTCTTTCAGCGAAATGCAGCCGTAGAAGAAGTAATTGCTGATAGATTTCACGTTCTCTGGGAATACAAATTCCACCATATAGTTGCAGAAGCTCACACCAGAGCCGGGCAGGTACGTGAGGTATTTCGGGAATACAATCCGCGTTGCGCTTCGGCATCCGCCAAACACATGATTGCCCATTTTTACCACAGAATCCGGCACAATGATTTCCTGCAGCGAGGTGCAGCCGCTAAACGCTTCTTCCTCAATGGTCGTCACGCTGTCTGGAATCACAATTTCAGGCAGACCATAGCAATGCTTGAACGCCGCTGTGCCAATCGTCTCCATCGTATCCGGCAGGGTGACATTTGCAAGGGCTTTGCATTCCCTAAATACTTCGTTCGGCAGCCGCGTCAGATTGCCGATTTTTCCGACCGTCACCAGCGATCTGCATTCCTCAAACGCATTTTTGCCAAGGCTGGTGATGGATTCGAGGCTGACCACCGTTTCCAGCGTGCCGCAGTAGCTGAACGCCTTCTCCCCGATGCTGGTGACATTCGACAAATCAAGCGACTTCAGCGAAGTGCAGGCGATGAACGCTTCTCTTCCGATTTCTGCCGCAACACCATCCAAACCAAGCGTCTCCAGTTTGCGGCATTCTTCAAAGGCATTCGCGCCAATGTACGTCACTTTCGGTGCTGCGCCGAACGTGGTCAGTGAAGTTGCATTCCGGAACGCTGAGTCGCCGATATACTCCAAGCTGGGCAGGTCGCCCACCGTCACCAGCGACCGATTGGACAGACCGGATGCGCCAATCCTCCGCAAGCGCGGCAGATTTGCAACTTCCGGGATGTTCGCGCTGTCCAGTGCGCTCGCGCCGATTTCTTCCAGCGCCGGCAAATCACGCAGTCCGGTCACTTTCGGGCAGCCGCCGAACGCGTAGCCGCCGATAATGCGCAGGTGCTGCAAGCCATCCAGCGAAAGTACCAACTTTTGGTCGAGCATAAATGCGCCGCCGCCGATTTCCTCTATCGCGTCCAGCGTGCCGATATTCACCAGTGCTCTGCAGTTTGAAAACGCGCAAGCGCCGATGCGCTTCATCCGCTCAAACGTGCCAATGTCCGTCAAATAGCCGCAGGAATAGAACGAGTACTCGCCGATTTCCGTCACTGTTTCCGGCAGCTTCACGGTTTCAATATAGTAGCAGGATTGGAACACGCGGTCGGGAATGCGCGTCACTTTCGCCTGCCAGTCCACTTTCTTGATGCCGTCGCAGTCGCAGAACGCACCCTCGCCGACATTCAGCAGCTTTTCGCCAATCGTCACTTCTGTCAGTTTCTTGCACTGGCGGAAGGCGTACTCGCCGATTTCCGTCAACGTATCCGGCAGCAGCTCGGCGTTCCAGAGCGTACACTTGTCGAACGCGTAGCTGCCGACGCGCGTCAGGTTCGGCGGCAGGGGGCAGTTTTCCAGCTTCTTGCAGCCTGCAAAGGCAGAATCGCCGATTTCCAGCAGCCCTTCCGGCACCGTGACCGTCACCAGTCCTTCGCAGTTCTCGAACATATGCGCCGAAATGCCCGTCAGCGACGCGGGCAGGGTGATTTCCGTCAGGCTGAGGCAGCGATAAAAAGCGCTCTCCCCCATTTCGGTGATGTTGTCGGAAAGCTGCACCGTTTTCAAGCTCACGCAGCTGTCAAAGGCATGTGCGCCAATCTTGGTCACACTCTCCGGAATCGTGATTTCCGTCAGATACCAGCAGTTTGCAAAAGCATAATCGCCGATTTCCGTCACGCCCTCCGGAATGCGGATTTCCCGCAGCTCCCCGTCGCCGTAAAATGCGTACTCCTCGATGCGGGAGACATTCGCCGGCAGGGTATACACCGTGCCTTCGGAGGATTGCACCGTCTCGGCAGCCGCCGCACCGCCGACCAGCACCAGCAGCGTCAACGCACCCGCCATTAGCTTCGTCGTTCTCATGAATTTCCACCCCTTCCTTCCATGATTATACGCCTTTTCACGAAAAAGTCAATTCTTTGGCGCAATTATTTACAATTGGCAAAAGCGAAAGAAGTACAATTGTACTTATGGAGTGTGTGTCTGTCAGTTTTCTTTCTATTCTATAACTGCGGATTCGTCATCCTGCCCCACTCGCTGTTGAAAATCCCCCGTAATTTTGTTATAATCATTCTCGGTATTTCTGCTGATTCAGGAGGACGCGGCATTGAGGCATGGCGGCAATGTTTGGGAAGGTCAGCCAGCGGATTGGCTGGACTTTTCCGCGAATCTGCGACCAGAGGGAACGCCCGCGTGGGTGATGGACACCATGCGCGCGGCGCTTTCGCAGGCGTGCTATTATCCTGACCGCGCGATGCGGGCGGCGCGTGCGGGGCTGGCGTTGTATCTCGGCGTGGACGAAAGCTGCGTGCTGCCGACAGCGGGCGGCGCGGCGGCGATTGACCTGACACTCGGCGTTCGGCGCGGCGCGGTGCATGTGCAGCAGCCGACGTTCGGGGAATATGCGGAGCGGGCGAAGGCGCATGGGCGGTGGATAGCGGCAAATCAGGCGATTCAGGCGGATGACACGGTGGTTATATGCAATCCGAACAATCCGACAGGCACGCTGCTTTCGCCGAATGACGTGCTGCGGATGCACCGCGACGTGCGGAACAGCGGCGGCGAGCTGATTGTGGACGAGGCGTTCATCGACTATTGCACGGATGCGACGGTTCGCCACCATGTGCAGGATGGTTTGACGGTGGTTGGGTCGTTGACGAAGATTCTGTGCATTCCGGGCGTGCGGCTGGGGTACATCTGCGCCGTGCCGGAACAGATTGCACGCTTGCAGGAGCGGGCAGTCACATGGTCGCTGAACGTGCTGGCGTCGGCGGTTGCGGCGGAGCTTCCCCGTCATCAGGCGGAAATTGCGGCGGATGCACAGGCGAATCAGGCGCGGGCGGAGCGGTTCGCGCGGCGCTTGCAGGAGATGGGCGTGCGTGTGACAGCGGGGCGCGTACCATTCCTGCTGGCTGATTTCGGGCGCGACATGACGAAAACGGTGCAGCACCTGCGGGCGCAGCGCATTTTGGTGCGAACGTGCGATTCGTTCGGCTTGCCCGCGAATTATCTGCGCCTGGCGGTGAAAACAGACGCGGAAAACGATTTACTGATGGCGGCACTTGATAAGGAGAATTTCGATGCGCGGTAAGAGTTTGATGGTGATGGGGACGGCGTCGTCCGTTGGCAAAAGCGTGCTGTGCAGCGCGTTTTTGCGCATCATGAAGCAGGATGGATACAAGGTTGCGCCGTTCAAGGCGCAGAACATGGCGTTAAATTCGTTCGTCACTAAGGACGGCTTGGAAATGGGGCGTGCGCAGGTGACACAGGCGCAGGCAGCGGGCGTTGAACCGGATGTGCGCATGAATCCCGTGCTGCTCAAACCCACGAGCGATCGCCGCAGTCAGGTAATAGTGGACGGCAAAGCCATCGGCACAATGACTGCGATGGAGTATCACCGCTACAAGCCCGCCCTGCGCGAACGCATCAAGGCGACGTATGACGCGCTGGAATCCACCGTGGACTGCGTGGTCATCGAGGGTGCGGGCAGTCCGGCGGAAATCAACTTGCGCGCCGGGGACATCGTGAATATGTCAATGGCAGAATCCGCCGATGCGCCGGTGCTGCTGGTGGGCGACATCAACTTGGGCGGCGTGTTCGCGTCGCTGCTGGGCACCGTGATGCTGCTGACGGACGAGGAACGCGCCCGCGTGAAGGGCGTCATCATCAACAAATTCCGCGGCGATGTGAAGATTCTTGAACCGGGACTCAGGATGCTGGAGGAGCGCATTCACATTCCCGTATTAGGCGTTGTGCCGTGGATGGACGTGGGGCTGGAGGATGAGGACAGCGTAACCGAACGTTTCAGCCGCATGATGGGTCAGGGTGATTTGGACGTTGCCGTGGTGAAGCTGAAGCACATCTCCAACTTCACGGATTTCCAGTCCTTGGCGCTTCAGCCCGGCGTGAAGGTGCGCTATGCCCAGACCTCGAAGGAGGTCGAAAATGCCGACCTGATTGTCCTCCCCGGCACGAAAAACACCATCGAGGATTTGATTGACCTGCGCAACCGCGGCTTGGATGCCGCCATCATCCGCCACGCGCGCAAGGGCGGCATGGTCATCGGCGTGTGCGGCGGATACCAGATGCTGGGTAGAAAACTGCACGACCCCGACCATGTGGAATCGCGCGTGCCGGAGCTGGCGGGTCTTGACTTGCTGGACATGGAGGTCACCTTCGCAAGGGAGAAGGAAACCGCGCAGGCCAGCGGCGTCGTCGATGCGTCCGGCTGGCTGGCATCATCGAACGGCATTCTGGTGGACGGCTACGAAATTCACGCTGGGCAAAATCAGTTCGGCGAAAGGGCGCTGCCGTGGTTGCGCATCGGCAATCGCGTGGACGGCGTGATGAACGAGCGCGGCAACGTGCTGGGCAGCTATCTGCACGGCTTGTTTGACGACGGGCAGCTGTTCGCTGCCATCGCCGCGCACATCCGCAAAGAAAAGGGCATCGACACCGAAACGCAGGCCCCGATGACCCTCGATGAATACCGCGAGCGCGAGTTCGACCGCATTGCAGATATTGTCCGCGCGAGCGTCGATATGGACGCCATCTACCGTATTGTACGGGGCGAGGTGTAAGCAATGAGCGATTGGATTTGGGCGCTGATAATCGGCTTCGTGCTGGATTTGCTGCTGGGCGACCCGGCATGGCTGTATCACCCGGTGTGCCTCATCGGCAAGTACATCGGCTGGATGGAAAAGAAGCTGCGGCGGCGCGGCGGCAATCTGCGGAAAAGCGCCGTGTTCCTGACCGCCTCCACCGTACTGCTGACAGTGGCGGTCGTCGCGCTGATTTTGATGCTTTGCGGGCTGCTGGGGCGCATTCCCCTGCTGATTGCCATGGCCCTGCTGGACTGGATGGGCATTGCCATCACGAGTATGGCGAAGGAGGCGCGCGGCGTGGAAAAGGCGCTGGGGCAGGGCGTTACCGCTGGGCGGACACAGGTGGCGCGGATTGTCGGGCGCGACACGCAGGAATTAAGTGAGGAAGAAATCATCAAAGCCACCGTCGAAACAGTGTCGGAGAACACGACGGACGGCGTAATTTCTCCCCTGCTGTACGCTGCCATCGGCGGGCCAATCCTCCTGTGGGGATTCAAAGCCGCCAGCACATTGGATTCGATGGTTGGATACCTGGATGAGAAATACCGCGACATTGGCTGGTCGAGCGCAAGGTTAGATGACGTGCTGAACTACATTCCGGCGCGTTTGACGGCGCTGCTGATGGTGATTGCTTCCTATTTAATAGGTTTGGACGGCAAAAACGCCTTTCGCATCGTCCACCGCGACCACGCCAATCACAAAAGTCCCAACTGCGCGTGGAGCGAATCCGCGGCGGCGGGGGCGCTGCACATCCAACTTGGCGGGACACACAATTACTTCGGCAAACCCGTCGAAAAACCAACCATCGGCGACGCGGATCGCTCTGCCGAGCGCGCGGATATCCGCCGTGCAAACCGTTTGTTGTATACAAGCAGTCTGCTGATGATGGCTTTGATTGTACTGATTGCCATTGCACGATGAGGTGAGCATATGCCGGAGCAAAACAAACATTACAACTTTTTTCAGAACAAGGAATGTGAATATTTCCCCTGCCACAAGGGCGTGAAGGAAGAGGATTTCAACTGCCTTTTCTGTTACTGCCCGCTGTACACGCTGGGCAAGCACTGCGGCGGTAACTGCACCTACACGGAATCGGGCATCAAAAGCTGCCAGCACTGCACTTTCCCGCACCAGAAGAAGAATTATGATGCGATTATCGCGCGCTTTCGCGAAATTGCCGCGGTCGCCGCACGCTCGGACAGGGAGGACAAATGAACGCACAGGAACAGGCGCAGTTTCGGTGGAATCACGTCGCGAAGCCGCTGAATTCGCTGGGAAAGCTGGAACAGCTTGTCGTGCAGATCGCGGGGATTCAGCAGACGGCGGACGTTTGCATCAACAAGCGTTGCGCGCTGATTTGCTGCGGCGACCACGGCGTAGTGGCGGAGGGTGTGAGCCAATCCGGCAGCGAGGTAACAGCACTCGTGGCGCAGTCCATCGTCGCGGGCACGGCGAACATCAACCTGATGGCATCCGTCTCCGGAACGGACGTGTACGCGCTGGATTTCGGCATGGTGACGCCCGTCATGGGGACGATAGACTGCCGAATCGCCGCCGGAACGCGCAATATGGCGCGTGAACCCGCGATGACCCGCGCGCAGGCGGAACAGGCGGTTCAAGCGGGTATCGACGCGGTCGCCCGCATGAAAGCGCGTGGGTATCAGCTGATTGCCACGGGCGAAATGGGCATCGGGAACACAACCGCCTCCACCGCCATGGCATGCGCATTCCTGTGCTGTTCGCCGGAGGATATCACCGGGCGCGGCGCGGGTTTGTCGGACGCGGGCTTGCAGCGCAAAAAGGCTGCCATTCAGCGCGCCCTGAGCATCAATCGCCCGAATGCGGATGATGCGCTGGACGTGCTGGCGAAAGTCGGCGGATTCGAGATTGCCGGGATGGTCGGCATCTTTCTGGGCGGACTGCGCCATCATCTGCCGATTATCATCGACGGTGTGATTTCGGCAGTCGCGGCACTCACGGCAGTGCGAATCGACTCGGCGTCAAAATCCGCCATGCTCCCCTCGCACATGAGCCACGAGCCAGCTATGGTGCGCATCATGTCGGAATTGGGCATGTCCCCCATCATCCACGCTGATATGGCGCTGGGCGAAGGCACAGGCGCGGTGTCGCTGATTCCCCTGCTGGATATGGCGCTCAAGGTTTACCACGGGCCGCACACCTTCGACGAATTGGGCATTTCGGCCTACGAGCCACAGGAGGGTAAAGCATGATTGTGCTGGTCACGGGCGGCAGCGGCTGCGGCAAATCCACATGGGCGGAGAAGCTGGTCAGCGCGCTTCCAGCGGAAAAGCGCGTGTATATCGCGACCATGCAGGTGTACGACGAAGAATCCGTGCAGCGAGTGGCGCGGCATCGGGCACAGCGCGCGGGCAAGGGCTTCACGACCATCGAGTGTGAAAAGAACCTTGCGTCGGCGGATGTCCCCGAAGGCAGCGTCGTTCTGCTGGAAGATTTGGTCAACCTGATGGCGAACGAGATGTTTGGCGGCGGCGATACGTCCCGCATCCTCCCGGTGCTAAACGCCCTCGCGTGCAAGTGCCAGCACTTGATTCTGGTCACAAACGACGTTTTTTCCGACGGCATCCATTATCCCGACTCGACGCAGGAATACCTGCGGCAGTTGGCAAAAATCAACGCTGAAGCCGCAAAAATGGCGGACTGCGTGGTCGAAGTCGTCTATTCCATCCCCGTCTGTGTGAAAGGAGCGCTCCCATGCATGTAATCCGCTCGCTGTGCATCGCGTTTTCCACCTATTCGCGCATTCCTGTGCCGCAGGTGGCTTGGACAGACGAAAACCGCAAGTATTCGATGTGCTTTTTCCCGCTCATCGGCGCGGTAATTGGACTGCTGTTGTGGGGCTGGCTGGCGCTGTGTGACGTGCTGGGCTTCGGAGCCTTGCTGCGCGGCGCGGTCGGGGCGCTGCTGCCGATTCTCGTCACCGGCGGCATCCACATGGACGGTTTCATGGACACCAGCGACGCACTGGCATCATGGCAATCGCCGGAAAAGCGGCTGGAAATCCTCAAGGACAGCCACGTCGGAGCATTCGCTGTGCTGGGCTGCGCGGGCTATCTGCTGCTGGATGCGGCGCTGCTCAGCGAACTGCCGACGACCCTTGCGCCGATGATGACTGGCTGCTTCATGCTGTCGCGGGCGTGCAGCGCGTGGGCAATGTCCGCGTTCAGGAGTGCCCGCCCCAAGGGGATGCTCGATGCTTTTGCGCAGGCGGCACAGCGGCGAATGCTGACCATCAGCTGCGCGGTGTACGCCGTTCTCTGCGCAGTGCTATGGGCGATTGTCGGCGGATGGCTGGCAATTCCGTGCCTGTTAGCCGCGATTCTGTGCGCATGGTACTATCGGCACATGTCGTACAAGCAGTTCGGCGGCATCACCGGCGACCTTGCGGGCTGGTTTCTGCAAATCACAGAACTCACACTGACGGCAGTCATTGTCATCGGAGGAAAGCTATTATGAAGCTGTACATTGGCGGCGTTTATCAAGGGCAGGAAGAACTCGCCCGCGCGGAGAATCCCGGACTTCCCTGCTATCCTGATTTTCACGAAGCCATCCGCCGCGCCGTCTTGGAGGCGCGTCAAGACCCGCGCGAATTTGCCCGGCAGTTCTGCGCCGCGCACCCGGACGCCATCGTCGTCGCGAACGAAGTCGGCGCGGGCGTCGTGCCGATTGTAAAGGAGGAACGCCTCTTCCGCGAGGCGGTCGGGCGCGCGCTGTGCATCGTCGCGCAGGAATCGGAAAGCGTCACGCGCTGCGTCTGCGGAATCGGGGTGCGCATCAAATGAAGTGGATTCTCATCCGCCACGGGCAGACGCAGGGCAACCGTGAGCACCGCTACATCGGCTGCCGCACGGACGAGCCGCTGTGCCCCGAAGGAATTGCGCAATTGCAGAATCGGCACTATCCGCCCGTGTCGCGCGTGTTTGTCAGCCCCATGCGCCGCTGCGTGGAAACGGCGGATCTCCTCTACCCCGGCGTTCCGCAGACCATCATTGGCAGCTTCCGCGAGTGCGATTTCGGCGACTTTGAGAATAAAAATTACGCAGAACTAAACGGCCGCGCCGACTATCAGGCGTGGATTGACTCCGGCGGCGAGCTGCCCTTCCCGCATGGCGAAAGCAGGGCGCAGTTTGCCGCACGGTGCGCGACCGCATTCGAGCAGATTCGCCAGCAGGACGAGGACTGCGCGGTGGTGGCGCACGGCGGGACACTCATGGCGATTATGGAAAAGTTCGCTGTGCCGAAGGGCGGGTATTTTGACTTTCAAGTCGGGAATGGAGAGGGGTTTGTGATGGAGGAGGATGGGCGTTACGCGAGGATTGCAATCAAATAGAGGGGCAGCACGCGCTCCCCTCTTTCGGCATCACAAGATAGAAAGGCTGTCAGTTATCATGCCTGAATGAAGCAAAAGCAACGAGCAAAAGCATGATTGAGCAGTGTTTCTTCGATCTTCTCAAGCAAATCAGGGATTACGCAGAAGAATGCAACGACTTCGCAAAAAATCATAAAAAAAGACATTTTCTCTCTTGACAGGGCGCTGGAAACATGCTATAATTAGTTCTGTTCGCAAGGTTGACCCCTTCGGCGAGAGCCGAAACCTTCGGAACATGACTGGGTGTAGCGCAGTTTGGTAGCGTGCTTGAATGGGGTTCAAGAGGCCGGAAGTTCGAATCTTCTCACCCAGACATCGAAGCGATTGCAAAATCGCTTCTTTTTTTGCGTTCCGGGGTGAATTTTTGTCTATTACGGTTATGTTTCATGCCGTATAGCACATATTTTCGCAACTGATGCAGATTCGAGTGTATCCAGCTTCTTTCCCCTTTTCCTCCCCGAAAACCGCATTTTCGCCTATTTTCACGCCGTTTCAGGGGGCAATGGGGTTATAACGGGGTTATAAAATTTGCCCGGAATCCCTTGAAATCAGCCGCTTTCAGGGACATGCCGCTGTACCGGCGGGGTTATAAAATTGCGGGAATTCGTCGGCGCTCTCTCATTCGGAAGCAGAATCCACTTCCATGCGGCTCAGATAGCCAATCATCTTCGCGGCATCCGTCCGCTCCTGCTCCTTGTCCAGCTTCGTGTAGATGGCAAGAATCATGTCAGCATCGGCGTGTCCCATCCAGCTTTGCAGCGTTTTGAGCGGCACTTGCGCGTAGTAGGCCCTGGTGCAGAACTCCACGCGGAAATCGTGGCAGCGGATGTTGATTTCCTTCCACGGAGGCAGCTTGCCCTCCGCCAAGAGCTGCTTCTGCTCGTTGGTCTTGCCGTACCAGCGCTTGTGGATGCCGTTGAGCTTCGTCTCCAAGAAGGTGATGTACGACTCGTACTTGCACGCGAAGGCGGACTGCGACATGATGCCGCCGTTCTCCTTGTGGCAAACCAGCCCGTGCCGCCCTTTCAGCGCCTCTTCCAGCGGAGGAAGCAGCGGCACAGTGCGGATGGCGGAAGCGGTTTTGCCCTTCGTGAGCTTCGGGCGATTGCCTTCGCTGAACGACACAGCGCCGCGGACGGCAATCGTCTTTTTCTCGAAATCCACATCGCGGTCGATGTTCAGGTGAAGCATTTCTCCCCTGCGGAAGCCGGTGTAGAGCATCACCATCGCCGCCAGACCGAAGTCGTGCTCCTGCCATGTACTGCGAATCAGCGCCCGTTCCCACGGCTCCAAACAGCGGTGTCCGCCCGTTTTCTTGCATTTGGGACGCTGTACGCCCGCCATCGGATTGCGAATCAGCGCACCGTTGGACACGGCGTTGCGGAAGATGCCGTTCATGAGCGAGGCAAACTTGCTCACATAGGACGAGGAATAGCAGCTCAGCTTGTTGAAGATGGCCTGCAAATCGTTCGCGTTGATGTCGCAGATGAACCGCTTCCGCGTATGGTCGGCGGCAAAGCGGATCATGTTGGCGTACTGCTTCTGCAATGGCACGCTGCAATCGGAGCGGTAAATTTCCAGCCAGTTCAGCGCATAATCCAAAAAGGTAATACCTTCGAGGTCGTGGCTAAGCCCCATTTGCTCTTTCTGCTTGTACGCATCGCGGGCTTTCATGGCCTCCGCCTGCGTTTTGCCGTAAAACTGCTTGTCGTGGTACTTCACCTTGAAGTAGCCGTCGGTACGTTGGGTTAATTTCTGACGAGGCATTGATGTTCCTCCTTCTCAATTGCCCCGTGCTGTGTATGCTGATTCAATTGTCAAGGTGCTACGATGATCATAGCACACATCACAGCACGGGGCAAGTACATTTTGCGAAAAAATTCAGGTGGCGGCAATCGGCGGCTGACCATCCAGCCAACGCTGAAGCCCTTCCCGGTTGATGAGAATCCTGCTGCCGATGCTGAACGCGGGAAAGCCTGATTTTCGCACCAGCTTCCGCGCCGTGGGCAGGGAAATGTGCAGCTCGTCTGCCAGCTCCGCCATCGTCAGCGTCATTTTGGGGACTTTGTGCGCGGACTCTGCTTGATTTTCGTCCGCCCGATCGTCCGCCGGAACGCGATTGAACATAGATTCACCTCCGAAATGGAGACGCAGCGCGGTTGACACATCCGACATGCTGACACGCGGATGGTGAACCTTTTTCTGCGTCTCTTCTTTATTGAAACAATTTGTTTTGCTTAATTGGATATGTCCGGCATGTCAAGCCGCGAAACACCTTGCCGCAGCGTGGATTCCGCGACATATCCCCTGACATTCGGATGATAGGCGGCGTGTCAGACAGGCTGGATTCGTTCCCAGCCATACTGCCGCCCGTACTTGGCAAACTTGCGGGCATTGCGGAACTTCTGCCACCCGCTGATTTCGCCGCTGGCAATCCCGCTGTCCACAATTTCGCGGATTTCGCGCGTCTCGTAATTCTTCGGTTCATCAAGCGGATGCGCCAGACATTCCCGGTAAATCTGCAAGGAACAGACCTTGTCCTGCTCGAACGTCTCGAACCATGCGTAGATGCGCCCCGCCAGCGTATCCTCCTGACAATAATCCTGCTGCTGTTTGCGCAGTGCCTCCTCATCCGCCTTGGACAGATGCGTGCTGTACGCGCCGGACTTGTACTGCGCCATGATTTCCGCCCACATCTGCTCGAAATAGTGCCGGGACTCCGCCGGGTTATCGAGAATATGGCAGTCGGCTTTCGACGCATCCACCGTCACCGGGAGAAAGCGCCGATTGCCGCTTCTGTCCAAAGGCAGGAAATCCATGCGGTTGGTCGTGCCGGCGAACACGCTTTGCCGGGGATGATCGCCGCCGTATCGGTCATATGCCATCCGCAGAAAATCCTTGTCGCGGCTGAGAAAAGACTTGATCTCCTCGATGCTTTTGGCGTTCGCCGTCGCGACCATCTCCGAAAGCTCGCAAATCCAATGCCCGTTGAGCCGGTGGTAAATCTCCTTGTCGTCCAGTTTGCTGACATCGTCCGTGAACCATTCCGGCTCCAGCGCAAGGAAGCGGATGAAGGTGGTTTTGCCCGCGCCCTGACCGCCCACCAGCACCAGCATCAGCTCAAACTTGCAGCCGGGATGAAACACGCGATTCACCGCGCCGAGCATGAACGTGCGCAGGTACTTTTCGTTCGTGTCGCCCACTTCCGCGCCAAGAAAATGGTGCAGCGCCACCCGGACGCGCGGCACGCCATCCCAGACAAGGCTGTTCAGCCTGTCCCGCACCGGATGGAACGCCTGCGCGGTGGACACGATGTTCAGCGCCGGATAAATCAGCTTTTCCGACCGCAGCCCGTAGTGTTCTTCCAGATACAGCCGCAAGAACGCAACATCCATGTCGTCAATCATGTCGCTTTTCCGCGTCCACCAGACGGGGCAGGTCATCGACATGCGTTCCTTGAACAGATTTCTGCGGATGTTTCCGGCAAAAACCGGATCATGGGTCAGCGCCGTGACGAAGTTTTGCAGCGTATTGCGCACTTCGCCGCCAGCGGTGTGGGTCAACTTGGCTTGTACAGATTGGTAGGCGGCGGCCATCTGGTCATCCGGCATCGGCGGCGACCAGTCGATTTCCGTGTTGTCGCTCATGTTCTCATCTCCTGCAATGCTTATCGTGCCCACGCATCGGGGCGCTTCTTCGGATAGGCATCATCCCGCAGTTTGGGGCGCAGCTTTTCCACCACGGCTGGGCGCGCCGTCTCCGCAATGCTGCATTTCATGATTTCGTGCATGGTGGGCGACAGCAGCCGTCGCCGCACGTCATCCGCCATCGAAAGCAGCGCGCTGAACACATCCTCTCTCGCTTTGCCCAGCCACGTCTCCACCATGCCGATGAAGGGAGCGCCAAGCCCACTGCCGGGTGACTTTGCTTCCCGGATGGTGCGGTCAACGCCCGCTGCCGCTTTGTCCAGCGCCGTTTGGCTCATGCTTTCGCTGACGGCGGTCACTGCTTTTTCGTAGCAAATGTCCGTAACCTGTTCAATCAGCAAATCCACATCGGACAGGCGGAACAGCTTCGTGTCCAGCTCGGCATCCTTCTCGGCAATCTGCGCGGTCAAGGTCTGAATCTGCTGCGCCTGCGCGGTCAGCTGCTTCTGCTGATTTCGGATGGTTTCCAGCTGCTTGGCAATGATGTAATCCAGCTTTTCCAGATGATTCTTGCCGCCGTACTTCACTTGCTCCTCAATGTCCAGCCCGTGCGCTTTCGCGATTTCAATCAGCATCAGCCGATTCATGGCATCGAAGGTGATTTTGCGGTTGTTGTAGCGTCCCGGCGGCTTGTCCGGCTGCGGCAGCGGAATGCCCATGAGCGCCAGCGCCTTTTCCTGCTTCGGCTCGACTTCGCCGTACTTGTTCACATAGTCGAAGCAATGGCGCTCTTGAATGTGTACCGTCGTTTCGTCGCAGTGCATCGCCCAGTCCAGCATGTGGACGTGTTTGCCGTAGCGTTCCTCGAACTGCTGCTTGAACGCCGTGAAAATGTCCAGCAGCTGTTCCGGCGTTGCGCCGATGCCCTCTTTGCCGAACTGGAAGATGGTTTCTTCCGGGCAGGTGCGCTTGTCGCGGCGAATCTGCTCCACGGTTCGGTTGCGCTCCGTGTGGCGGCGCTCGGCGTTACGCGCACATTGCCCGGCGACATAATCGGAATAATGCCGCTCGTAAAAGATTCGCTCGACCTCCTCAAAGGAAGGAACGTCGGCACTCCTTTCGCCTGTGCGCATTCCATTCAGCCAGTCCCAATAGACATTTTCGTGCGTTTTCGCGGGATCAATGTGTTCGGCGTGGGTTACGTCAAAATTGCGGTCGTTGTGCTTGGCGGTGAACACGCCGTTCTTTCCGGCACGACCGTTGTGCCGGGTTGCTCTGATTTTGCTCGTATGTACCTCCTTACTTGCAGTCGGGAGCGCAGCGACCGAGCCCCTCTGATTGCGGCAGAGACTACCCACTACAAAGTGACGCACAGCATCACTTTTATCGGTCGGCGCGCCTCCCTGTGGGTCAAAGGCTTCGCCTCTGAACACTGACCAAAGCGCTCCGCCTCTGGACTCCGGCAGGTTTGCCGCCCGCTGGATGCTCATGCCCGCTGGTGCGCATTTGATGCTCTCGGATGCCATCCAAGTCTCTCCGCGCATCAGCAGAAAGAAATTTGGTGCGTTTCCGCATCAGCTGCCCATCATATCCAGCAGATTGTCGAGATCGGTCTCGTCCGGCGCGTTCGCGTCCTCCGATGTCTCTGCCGGTGTTTGCCCAGCACATCGAAGCAGGTTGAACACAGACGCGGATGATGCTGCCATCTCTTCGCGGACAATGCCGCGGATTTCCTCCCGCTGCTGATGATCGAAGCCGCCTTGCCGCGCTTGCCCATAGTGTGCATTGACCGCCGCCACGATAGCATCCGCATAGCGCAAGTGCTGTTCCTCCCGCACTTGACGCAGCAGCCGCAGCGCCTCCCGGTCGGCGGGTTTCTCCGCATAGAGACGAATTGTCGTGCGCAGAATCTCTTTCACCGCGCCCTCGCCTCACGTTGCAAACGCCGCTCCGCCAGATACTCGTACCCCTTGGCGGAGGCGTGAATATCAGCGATAATAGTCACGCGATTGGGGTCATACTGCCCGAAGTTGCGAATCAGGCAACCGCCGCCGCCCACAATCCACAGCCGCATCGTCTTGGGGTCGTATTCATGCTCGCGCAGTTTGCGCATGATTTCCGCCGCATAGTCCGCCGCCGCTTCGCGGATGACCTGCACATATTCGGGCGCAACATCAGCCGTGCCCTCGCGCATGACCTGCTCAATGGTCACGTCCGGCACGGTTCGCCCGCAGAGCCGCGTCAAGGCCTCCCGCGCCTTCAGCACGCACTGGTAAGTGCCGTACTTCTCCGTGAAGCACTGCTCCAGCACCGGCTTGCGGTCGTTAATCGCCATGACAATCATGGTGCCGTTGCCGATGTCGCACAGCATGTTCGCCCCGGTGAATTTCCGCAGTTCGGGAATGACAGCGGAATACCCCTGCGCGTACACGTCCACGCCAACCAAATCGACATGGTAGTCGATGCCGCGCCAGTTGAAATCTACATGCCGATTTTGCGACAGATAGGCGCGGAACCGCTCGCGCTGGTCGCCGACCCACGTCAGCGGCAGTCCGACCGCCAGATGAACAGCCGCCGTGGTCAGCTGATTGCACCAAAGCTCCTGCCCGATGCCCGCCAGCGTCAGCAGGTAGTGATCCTGATTGCCGACCTTATCCAGCGTGAACTCCCGATGCCCCGCGCCGATGACGTAATACTTGCCATCGTACACCAGCACGTCCTGCGCGTGCGCCGGTTCAGCCTCGCAGCGAGTGACGCTCGCCGGAAAAATGCCGTTCGCCGTCTTGATGTTCCCGTAGCCGTTATCCAGCCCGATGATGTTGATTTTGCCAAATACCCTCATATACTTCTCACTTTCTCCGCTTTTGCGGCAACAAAATAGACAGGCTGCGAGTGCAGTCTGCCTGCGAAAATTGGGGTCAGTTGCTGGCAATCAAGGCGACCACCTCCTTTCAAAATGCGCAGCGGGATGCAAAAAAGGCAGTCAACATGACGCTGATTGCCTCTGTCGGTGGCCGCGGTCTTCCGACGATACTATCATAGCACAGGTTTATTTGCTAAAACGTGCTATTTTGTGCTGTTTCGTCTTGTTTTGTGCTGTTCGCTGCTAATTTGTCCTGTTGGGTGCTATGCGCTGCTGTTTGTGGGTACAGCGGGGCGGATGTTATCAAGCGGGAGGCGGGCGGCAGAGGTGCTTGGTAACACGTATATAGTATAGCACAGATTTTCTTCTCAAACTTTCTCATTTCTTCTCAAAGCTTCTCAAACCTTCTCAAAGCTTCTCAACTTTTTGAGGGGGATGGCGTTTTGAAGCTACGGATGACTGTTTCTGTAATTACAGAAGAATTTGTCTCACAATATTCGATTTGCGCGGCATTTTGGTTGACTTTCTTCTATAATTGTAGTATACTGATTTTGACTACAAGAATTATCTCGTTGATAAGAGAGGTGCGTCGCATGGAATTAGCCTTTTCCAAGGGGCTTTATGAAAAAAGTGCGCTGCTGAAAGCCGCCTACTCCTTCACGGAGGTCGCGTATCTGCACTTGTCGCAAGATGACAAGAACTGGTACGTTTCGTGGCATAATAAGCCCGGTGAAACGCTGCCATCAGAAGCATTCGAGAACGCCCTCATCGAACAGCAGCTAAGGAAAGAGCTGCTTCGTGAGAGCCGTGATTTACGCACGGTGCTGCTCGCACGGGCAATGGCCTCCACGCTGGTTGAAACCTCCCAGACTGCGGACGAAACGCTTAGCAATCCTGCCGTTTCTGCCGATACGCCGTTTTCGAATGACATTTTGAAGGGATGGTTCGAGCAAAATGCTGACGATACCGTTTGACCTCTCCATTTATTCGCAAGCCGCCATCCATGACGCATTGCTGGCATATCGTGCGTTTTGCCAAATCACTGCGGAGTTCACAGAGAATCAGTGCATTTGCACGCTGCGCCAAAGCAAATATAGCATGCAGCAGACCGCGTATGAGTTTGCGAATTATGTGCTGTCATCCACCGTTCAGAAAGAGGGAACATGATGCCGCTGCCGGATGTTCTTTTGCTTGCACTTTGCGTTGGCATTGGCGGTGTTTGCGCTGCTGCAGATTGCCGAGTGAAGCGTGTTCCGAATCGGATTTTGCTGATTGGCTGCCTTGCCGCCGCCATATTGCAGGCCGTTCGCCTGTGCCTCTTTCCCAGCGAGCAGGCGCTGCCGTGGCTGTTCAGCATGATTGCGGCGGATGTTATGGCTGTTCTGCTGTATGCAGGGCATCTTTGGGGCGCTGGCGACAGCAAGCTGTTTGCGTTCTCTTATTTGTGCTTCCCAATTTCGCTGCTGAGTGACAGCACATTGACCAACAGCTTTCTGCCCTATATTTTCATTTTTTTGCCCGCATTTTTCTGGACAGTGGTGGATAGCATCCACCAAGCAATTTTGCGGAAAGAGAAGTTCCACATGCCGCACGATTGGCGCGCTGAGCTAAAAGGCTACGTTTGGGTTCTCTTGGAGGTTGTTGCTTTTCAGCATCTAACCACCCTAATTTCCCCTGACTTTTTCGCGCAGAATCCACTGGTTCACGCCGCCATCTCCATGATATATGCCTATCTTTGCAGCACGTCCGGCTTCTTCAAGCGGCCTATCTGCATTGCCGTTCACGGAGCGGCACTCGTTGTTGCAATGTGCCTCTTTCCCGTGCAGTTTTCATTTGCTTCTGTGAATTGGTGGATTTACCTGCTTGTGCCCGCCATTCTCCTGCTGCAATCGTGGTCTGCGCAGTATAACTATGAGCGAATCCCCACAGGCAGCGTGCAGACCGGGCAGATTCTGTCCGCCGGTACGGTGCTGCAATTTCTGCCTTCACGAATCCAGAACCTCCCCCGAAACACTGCGGAGAACATGAGCGCCCGATTAAGCGCAGCCGAAGCGGAGGCAGTTCGGCGCTGGGGAAACGGCAAACAGGGCAAGGCGGATGTTGTCATCGTCCGCAAAATCCCCTTTGCACCGCTGATTGCGCTGGGCTTTGCAGTATTCTACCTGTTCCAGCTGGTGAGGTGATGTTCTATGCTGTTTCCACTGATTGAAGAGAACGACGACCTGACCGTGTTCATGACCGAATCGTGCAACTCCAATTGCGTGATGTGTCCCATGAGCCGCGATTCCCGCAAGCGTGGAAATCACTGTTCGGATGAGGCATGGGCAGAAGCGCTGGCAGTGCTCCACAAGCGGCGGTATCGCCACATTTCCATCACAGGCGGCGAACCCTTTCTGATGGCGGAGCGGCTGCTTTCGTTGATGTGCACGCTGCGGGATACACAGGTCGACACGCCCGTTCTGCTGCTGACAAACGGCCGGGCGCTCTGCCTGCCGCAGATTCAAGCACAGTTCAAAGAACTTCTTGATGTGCACGACCGTTTCGGCATTCCGATTCATGGCAGCAATGCTGCACTTCATGATGCAATCACGCAATCGCCCGGCAGTTTTGCGCAGACAATTGCCGGTTTGCATTTTCTTGCCGATTCTCCTGCTGATATTGAAATCCGCATTGTATGCAGCGCACTCAATCAAGATGATTTGAGCAGCATTTGCTGGATGCTCTGCCACAGCGATTTGCGGATTACCTGCGTCAATTTCATCGCAATGGAGATGACAGGGAGCGCTGCCTATCACCGCGACCAAATTTGGATCCCTTATGAAGAGATTTACCCGCTCATTGAGCCGGGAATTTTCCAGCTTTTGTCGCATGGCATTGATGTCAATCTGTACGACTTTCCGCTCTGCGCTTTGCCCCAGCACGCTTGGCCGTTAGCTAGGCGGAGCATTTCGCCTTGGAAAATCCGCTATGATGAAAAGTGCAGTCAATGCACTGTCCGCGATGCTTGCGGCGGTATGTTTTACTCTACTTATCTGCTGCACTTGTTTCCTGTACAGCCTATTGGAAAGAGGGTGCTTGATTGAACGGCAGTTTCCGATTTGCGCGCTTCCATGACCAGTTTCTGCTGACGAATGATGCAGGTCGCTTCGCCTTTCTTCCGCCGGAGGATTTTTTCCGGTTCGTGCATCATCAGCTTCCACATGACAGCGAAACTTGGCAGCGGCTGCAGGAAAATTTCTTCTGCTATGATACAGACCGCGAAGTGTATCTGCGCAGCGTAATGGCTGCAGTTCGCGAAAATCATGCCCATCTATTTTCACCCACAAGCCTGTTTATCCTTGCTGTTACAAATCGCTGCAACAATGCTTGCGTTTATTGTCAGGCGAACGGCGGCGCAAAATGTGCTGACTTGGACATACCGACCGCGCGAAAAATCATTGACCGCATTGCCGCGTCCCCAGCAAAGCACCTTACCATCGAATTTCAAGGCGGCGAGCCGCTTATGAACTTCCCAATCTTGCAGGAGGTCGTTCGTTACAGCCGCGAAAAGCTGAACGGCAAGGACGTTTCCTTCGCACTGGTCAGCAATCTCTCCTTGGTCACGGAGGAGGTGGCGGATTGGATTGCGGAGAACAATATCTCCGTATCCACCTCCTTGGACGGGCCAAAGTTCCTCCATGATTTGCAGCGTCCGCGCAAAGACCGCGACAGTTCTTACGAGGCAATGCTGCGAGGACTGGCACGCCTGCGAGTGCGGAATCGCTCTGTTGGTGCGATTCAGACGACAACGCGGGCCGCGCTCCCATATGCCCGTGAAATCGTTGAAACATATGCTTCATTAGGCTTTCAATCCGTATTTCTCCGCCCGCTAACTTGCCTTGGTGCAGCAAAACGACGCTGGAACGAAATCGGATATACGCCGGAAGAGTTTTTAGCCTTCTACCGCGAAGGACTGCAAGCGGTATTTGAGCTGAATCAGCAAGGCACTTTCTTTCTTGAGAACCATGCAGCCATTTTTGCCTCCAAACTGTTCTGCAATGGCGGGCAAAATTATATGGAGCTGCGTTCTCCATGCGGTGCAGCGCTGGGGCAGCTGGCTTTTACCGCCTCCGGTAACGTCTATACCTGTGACGAGGGGCGCATGATGGCGGAAATGGGAGACGATGCATTCAAGCTCGGCAACGTCTTTGAAAACGGGTATGACGAGTGGCTGAACAGCAACGTCTGCAAGGCGGTTTGCTCGGCATCCCTGCTTGAAACGCAGCCCGGCTGCTGCGACTGCGTCTATCAGCCGTACTGCGGTGTTTGCCCTGTCGTTCACTATGCGCAGACTGGACAGCTGCACTGCAATCCTCTCCACAGTGAACGCTGCAAAATTTACCATGGCATGCTGGATACGCTGTTTGAATTGTTTTACCGCAAGGACGATGAAAAAATCGCCTTTCTGAAGCAATGGATTTCGTAAGGAGCAACACCATGAAGAAGAAAAAACGCTTGCGTAAAGTTGGCATTGCCCTGCTTGTTGTCTGCGGACTTGCCGCGTTCGCCAATTCGTTCTCCGACCACAATAAAACGCCCGCAAACAATACACCCTCTATTGCCTCTTATTCGCTTTCGGTTGATGATTCTGCCGCTGCGCCCGCTTTTGCTGATGTTTACGCAAGCGCCGGGCAGACTGCATCATCGTCTAATTTCCGCGGTTCCTATTCCGGCGACCTCAAAGACGGGAAACGCAACGGCACGGGTTCATTCCGCTGGACAAGCAACGTCACTTACAGTGGCGGATGGGCAAACGACCAAATGGACGGCTTCGGCGTGCTCCAGTTTCCCGAAGGATACACGCTGTCAGGAGATTTTGAGGCCGGGAAGCTCAAAAACGGCACGATTGTCTACAAATTCAACGGTATCACATGGCAACAATCGGTCGAACAGTTTCAGCTGAATCCGCAGACAACCATCATTTATGCGGATGGTACAACCGTGACCGGACTCTACACGGACGGTTATTTCAATGGTCAGGCGCAGATTCAGTATGCGAATGGGGATACCTACGCCGGCATTCTGGTCAACAGCCTGAAGGAAGATGACGCCGGAACTTACACATGGGCGGATGGCGCGCACTTCACCGGTCACTGGGTGCAGGACAAAATGGAAGGTCAGGGTATCTACTACTATGATGCTTCTGCTTCTCCAGCGCAGTTATCCGGAACTTTCATCAACAATCTTCCCCACGGGGTACTCATTTATATTTCAAAAAGCGGCAGCGTGCTCCGTACCCAGTGGGAAAACGGCGTTCGCGTACAGTAACGCAAAGGAGGAAGAACATGGCAGATTCATTCTTTCCGAAAGTCAAAAAGAGCATCACAGACTTCCTGTATGAGGAGGAAGGAAACATCCCGCGCAATAAACTGCTGACGCTTGGGTCTATGATTCTCTTGCTCAGCATTCTCTATGCTGATGAGGCCTTTGCGGGGCATCGATCCCATAGTTCGCACAGTTCGCATGGCTCGCACGGTTCCAGTTCTCACGGTAGCTCGCACGGTTCACATTCTTCGCATGAATCACATAGCTCGCACCAGTCTGTTTCGCATTCCTCGCACGGTTCGGTGGCTGCACCCACGCATAACAGCAGCACCATCATCACCAATCCACCGACTTCGCGGGTTACGCCGAAGCCGACTGCGAAACCGACTGCTACCCCCAAACCTACGGTGAAACCGACCGCTACTCCTAAGCCTACTGTGAAACCGACTGCTACTCCCAAGCCCACGGTGAAACCAACTGCTACTCCTAAGCCTACGGTGAAACCGACTGCTACTCCTAAGCCTACGGTGAAACCGACCGCTACTCCCAAGCCCACGGTAAAACCGACTGCTACCCCTAAGCCTACTGTAAAACCGACTGCTACTCCCCACCTCACTTCGCTGCCCAACAACAATGCCGCCATGCCTACAACCGTTCCCACTTCTGCTGGATTCTCCGACATTCCAATGCCGCAGATTCCACAGGACAATACTTTTGCAAGCTCCATCAATAAGCCGATTGAACTAAGTGCCATCCCTGCATTTTCTGAAATTGATCCGCTCAAACATAAATGATTACAAATAACAAGCTCTGAAGAATTTTCAAAACCCCAGTGCGATTCATAACACTGGGGTTTTGGAGTACAATGCTTTCTTATTCCGAGTCGCTATATGCGATGGTTCAATTAACTCATACGTTCCCTTTTTTTGTCTGCTACGCTATAAAACAATAATGCTTGTAAACTTTATTTTCTTCTATTAGTGCATCATACGTAGAAAATAAAGGCTAACAATATTGACAATGACGGAAATGCACTATATAATGATAATTGGTAGATTGGAGGTGTTTGTCGGTGACGATTCGCGGATTATGTCATCGCCATTTAGTTACCTTTTTAGCATTGCCAAAAGAAAATGCTGGTAAAGGTCGCACTTCTTTCAAATGAACCCGACTAAATTGATATAGCAGGCAAAAAGACGAACGTTGCATTACAGCTCTCTACCTTCCTATGGATTGAGTAGCTGTAAGCTATCGGTTGCGTCGCTACTGAGAAGAAGCACTCCTGTTGTAATCAATGAAAGGATGAGAGTTATGGCGCAACAGCAGACTGATGCCAATGCAAGAAGTGCTTTCTTCGAATGGCTTGCGCAAAACGTATCGCCTGCATGTCTGTCAGATCTGTATGTAGCGGTCACAGATCTTGAAACGTATTGTGCAAACAAAAAGTTTCTGAACGAACCTATCTTCGAAATATCTGATGCAGCTACCATTGATCGCCTTCGTGTCTGCCTTTCTCGTGACAAGATTTTTAAGCTTTTCAATCGCAAAAAGGCAGATCGCATGTTGTCATTTTTGCAATATTATGCGAAATATATATCCATTAATATTTTCGAGAAAGTACAGTTTCACGCAGCGGCATCCGCGCCAAATAGTAGACCGAAAGATTCTGCGCATAAGGCTACTGCAGCAGGACATTCTACTGTGATTGTGCAAACGTCCGCATCGGCAACGCTCTCCAAGGCTGCTGCTCACTCGATAGAGTGCTTTCGTAGTTTTTTGAGCAAGCAAGGAAATTCGGCATCAGCTATTCAGCGGTTAATTGATGCATTATTAGCTACTGATGAGTTTATTTCGAAGAACGCAGACTATGGTGGAAGTATACTCGAACTAACGAGTGATGCCGCAGTCAATCACATACTTCTTTCGCTGCTGGCAGATGATGCGTTTCATCAGTTAAACCACAAATATAATGACTGCTGTGTATCTGCCGTGCAGCTTTATGTGCGGATGCTGAAAGCGAATAAAGCTGCTAAAGCGTCTGAAGCAAAACAGAACGTTCCCCTTAATCAGCCTTCTGCAATACCGAAACCGCTGCCGCAAGAACCAAAAGCTCAGGTGCTTCCTGTTTCCGCAGTTAAAGAACTGCCGGCAGAGAAACCTGTTATTACACAGCAGCTTGTAATGGAAGGTGTCGCAGCTGATCCGGTTCTGGTTTATGCCGACCAAAACGGAATTGCATGGATTGATAAGCGTCATCAAAACGGCTGCCTCTGGCTGATTGGCGATATGAGCATCTATCCACATACGATCAAACTGCATCAGATGGGTTATGATTTCAAATATGCCAAGGGCGGCGCAAAGGCCACTGATGGGCGACCGGGATGGTATTTGCAAAAGAAACCGCAGCTTGTCGTTGAAAGTCCATTACAGCCAATGGAAGCACCGAAAGCTGTCAATCCCGAAAATTCTATAAGTCCAGAACTTTTTGCACTGCTGGCCGAAGATGAATATGCACCGCTACTGGAATGCTTGCTTCAGCAAGGCATCACGACGGTAGAGCAGTTCGAGAAGATAAATCCTTGGGCATTCATGAATCGTTACGGCTTGTATAGCATCGGACAGCGTCAGGCCATCTATAAGCAGATTATATCTCGCCTCAAGCCTATCAAGCAGAGTGCCCCAGAACAGCTGTATATCCTTCAGACGAAAGCAACTTCCTATCAGGGCAACTCACCGGCTGAGTCTTTCGCGGCTTTCTGCGAGAATATTGCGCAGAAGTATCCGCTGAAAATCAGATCGCTGCTGGACATGCCGTATAACGGAAAAGGTTCTATCGTACTTTCCCGAACGCCATCATCCAGCGATTGCGCTAAGTTGATGAACCCGGTTGCTTACATCACAGGCTCGCTTACTGCACAAGCTGCGGTGGTTTACGGTCAGTGGATTTGCAAAATGTGCAACGAGCCTGATTGTCCGGTTTCCATGTCAGAGCCTCAGAAAGCGCAATCTGCTGTACAGCAGCCGATTGCTAATACTGTTCAGCCTAAGCTGGAATCCGAGCAGCATCAGAATGCACCCAAAGAAACAAAGCCTCCCCAACAGACTGAGCCGTCGCAACACTTCGAATTGCCCAAGCGGCCTGATGTTTCTGCGCCTCCCAAGCAACTCGGGACGCTCAGTCAGCCGACGACACCTCGGTCGCCGGAAGTGCCCAAGCAGTCTGATGTTTCCGTACCTCCCCAGCAACCCGAGGCTGCCAGTCAGCCCGAAATCACCCCCACCTCACAGCCTGAAGCCAAGACATTCGTTCCGGCGAATGCCTTTCTTACGGAACGTGCGGAGAAGATTGTCCTTGCAGCTGATATTGATGGTATTTCGATGGAAAACCTTTATAGTCAACTGCGAACAACCATGATAGCCACAAAGCAGGCTGTGGCGGATTCTCCCCGAATTGTCTCCGTCGCTGGCAAGCTCATTCACGAAGATGCCTTTGTGGATTGGGAAGATGGCGCAAACCAGATGGAGAAGATTCTTGACAAACTGCTTGCCAAGAACAACGGCTATGTGTCCGCCGCGCAACTCTACGAGTATGTCCATGCGGATATGCAGATGTTCCTGAACGACAACAATATGGACGATACTCGGGCTGTGTATGACTTGGCGCAGCACCTGTTCGAGAAGGTCGATTACCACGGGAAGCATCTCGTATTCCAGTCCAAGACCCATATTTCCAGAGGAGAAACCGCGGTTACTACGAACCTTGACATCATGCGCAACTTCGCGCGTGAGCAGGGTGGTTTCTTCGTGGAGGACGAGCTGGAAGAATACTTGAAGAGCGTCGGAATTAAGACGAACGGTATGCGCACGCAGATGCAGATATACTCAAAACCCACCTTCCTCTTCTATGCACCGCGTACATTCATTACAGCCGAAAGCATCGGCTTTGATGATGCATGGTTTGCAACCGCGCAGAAGGCGCTGGATAATTTGTTTGCCGACATGGGTGTTCACGTTGTTCTGCGCGACATTCAGCCGTGGTGGTATACGCAGCTGCCAGCACTGCCGGGAAATAGGAACTGGACACCCCTGCTGTTGCAGAGCATATTGATGCACTTCAGCAAGAAGCTGAAAGGCACACATACGATTTGCGCGATGAATACGCAGGCGCTCGATACCTTACATGCCATGATTGTCAGCAACACCAGCGAAATCAGCACATTTGCTGATGCGGTGGTTGCATTTCTTGTTGATGATCAGGTTGAGCAGCGCCGTTTTGAAGCAGAGGAACTGCGTCAGCTGCTGGTTCAGCGCGGCATGATTGCGGGTAATGAGCTGATTTGGAATATGCCCAAGGCGCTGGCAAAAGACGGGCGCTTTGCTTGGGATGCCGATGGGAAATATGTTGCAGTAAAGGTGTGATGGTTATAGCGAATGTTAGCTTTACTCGAGACGAAATTATCCTTTCATTAGATGTGTTATATTCCGCCGAGGGGAAAAGCTTATCGCCCGCTTCTGAGAGCATCAAAGAACTTAGCGCTGTATTAAACAAACTGCCGATTCATCCGTTAGAAAAACGTCCGGATAATTTTCGTAATTGTGTTGGTGTAAGTCACCAGATAGAGCGTTTTGAAAAGGGCTATTCTGATAATCAAAAAATATGGAATGTCGGCTGTCTGTTTTTTCAGGTTGATGCAGAATATAAAGGCAAACATGACGAATTACATGCCGTAGCACAGGCAATTCGTCGAAACATTCCATACTATGCACTCGTACCATTTGGCAGTGATTTAGAGCAGAATGGTTTCCCAGAAGGTGCGTTGCTAAGTCATCTTCATAGGTTCATTGAAAATCGCGATGGTAAAAAATATAATTTAGAGGAACGATGCATGATATGCCAATTGTCACCAGATTCTTTATATCAGTACTGTGGCAATTTACTTCAGAAGCACCTTGTTATTCCACCAAGCGATATGGATGGCAGTAAAAAATACACATCCTGTGACTTTATCACCGTGTGTCCGAATTGTCATACAGCATTGCATCAGTATCGTCCATGGTTAAGCAAAGAAAAATGCGGAAATTTACTCCGCTGACGGGGGTGTAGTTAGTCCATGTATGGCTATGAGTGGACAGCGGAATATGGCATCTTCCGTCTGACCATTGATGCAAAGATTCAAAAAGAAATTCGTCCAGTCTTTCATGAAGAACTGGACTTTTTTGGGATGGATCAATATTGGGACTATCCCAAAGATACCGATAATCCTCTATTGTGGGCTGAAGGTATTCGCCGTTATGTAATAAATGGTGAATGTGTGGCAGAGGCACAGGGTGGTGGGTTCTACACAAAACCAACAATCAAACTGTTGACCGAAGATAGACTTCAACTTAAGCCAATAGATGTTGAACGCCTTTACGAGGTTAATCAGGCTCTTATGGTAAGCCTCGAACAGAAGGCAATACAATTTATTCAAACGCAGCACGAGAAATATCAGCCTAAGGGCTATTCGTTCATTTGTGCCTTTTCAGGCGGCAAAGACTCTCTTGTTCTACTCGATTTAACCTCTAAGGCTTTAGCTCCCGGAGATTTTTATGTTGTATTTAGCAATACTGGCATGGAACTATCGGACACACTAAAAGCAGTCGATGCGGCAAAGCGACTATGGCCGAACTTGCGGTTTGAAGAAGCAAAGTGCCATATGAAACCGACTGATTCTTGGGATGAGTTTGGGCCTCCCGGTCGCAGGATGCGTTGGTGTTGCGTTGTTCACAAGTCTGTTCCGACCATTATCAAGTTGCGTGAGATTATTGGTAATTATAACGCCAAAGCTGTTGTATTTGATGGTGTTAGAGCAGAAGAAAGTGCAAGAAGAGCCAAATACGACGATGTAAGTGAAGGAGCAAAGAACATTAGTCAGGTGAATGCCAGCCCAATACACAAATGGAATACAGCTGAATTATACTGTTATATTCTAAAAAATTCATTGATGATAAACAATGCTTATCGTCTTGGCTTGTTCAGAGTCGGATGTATGGTCTGTCCGTTGTCATCCGATTGGTGGGATGGTATAGCAAACGCATATTACAAAAACGAAATGGAACCTTTGCTGCAACGTGTAGAGGAATATGCAAAAAGAACGAAGCCTGAAAACGAAGTCAAAAAGTATATTGAAGATGGTGGATGGAAGGCTCGAATGGGGGGACGAGGGCTCCTCAACGGAGGAAATCGAGTAACAGAGCAAATTCAGAATAATGAACTCACTTTCACTATCAATAACGCGACACAGAATTGGCTATCGGTTGCACCCATTCTCGGCTCTATTACTGAACAGAACGACATACACGGTGTTCACAAAATTAGCGGAATTAATTATGAGTATCGAATAGTAAGGGAAGAAAGTTCATTAAAAGTTTCGTATAAGCCATTCTCAAAAATGGACAGATTTGTTATCAGCCATCTAAGAGGAATTGCGTATAAATGTGCTTTCTGTAAAGGCTGCCGCGCATGTGTTGTGCAATGTCCAACGGGCGCGTTTACTATTCAGTCAGATGGCTCAATTCTAATAAGACAGTCAATTTGTGTCCATTGCTATAACTGTCTAACTTTTTCAGAGAAAAGCTGTTTGCTTGCAAAGTCGCTCAGCACAACAAATGGAGGCGGAAACGGTATGGATATGAAGGGCATGAATCCCTATCAGCACTTTGGATTAAGGCAGGCTTGGGTTGAACATTTTATGTCTGAAGGCGTAGAGTGCTTCGGGCAAGGAGTTCTTGGCAATCGTCAATATGATGCATTGAAAGTCTGGCTCAAGGAATCGCAGATACTGGAAAGTAACAGCAAAAACAAGTCTCTATCCATCACACCCATTGGAGAAAAACTGATCAAGTTCGGGCCCTATAAACCGATTACTTGGGCTGTTATCTGGGCAAATTTGGCGTATAACTCCACAATTTGTCATTGGTATTGCCTAAATGCCGAAATTGGCGCAACCTATGAGAAGGGCGACCTCGTCGTCATGTTGGGCGAGAATGGTTCCAAGTCGAGCCGTGACAACGCAATTACCGCACTGACTGAAACACTCCGCCAATCCCCCATTGGTTCAGCTATCAAGCAGGGGGTTGCAATGGAGATTACAAAGAATACATATTCCTACCTCCGCGCCGGTTGGGATTACCCTCACGCCGCCGCATTGCTCTATGCGCTGTATCTCTACGCGGAGCGCACCGGCCGCTACAGCTTCACATTCACTGACCTCGTGAACGCCCACAACAACCCTGACGGCGCGGGCATGTCCCCGGCAGACATCTTCGGTATTGACGTGAAGAACTTCCGCGAACATGTGCAAGGGCTGGCGGTGGGCTTCCCGAAGTACATCCGCGTGTCTTTCGTTGCCAATCTGGATAACATCATTCTTGAACCCGGAATTTCTTCTTTGGACGTTCTGGTGCTTGCTGAAGAATAACACAGAAAGGAATATGCAGCCATGCCCACCGCCAAATACAGCAATTATCTTGAAATCAACCCGTCTTTCGAGTCGGTCGTTGACATTGATGCGGATACGCGAAATACAAACCTATGGCGCGAGTATATCGTCGGGGATGATATGGAGTCCCTTGTCGAGCAGATGTGCCAGTCTATCGGCAATGAAGCACCCGACTTGCGCCGCTCCTTCTGGATTCACGGCTCTTACGGAACTGGCAAGAGCTATGCCGCCATCTTCGTCAAGCACTTGATGGAAGAAAAGCCGGAAGTGGTGGGCGATTTTCTCGCGGCATCCAACCGCTTGGCGAAGTACAAGAACCGCGTGATGAAATTCCGCAGCAAGGGCGACTTCCTCGTCGTATGGCAGACCGGATGCAACGGTATACGCTCCGGCGACATGATGCTGCTGGAGATGGAACAAGCAATACAGCAGGCGCTGGTTGCAAAATTCGGTGACAAAGCGCAGCTCGGAAGCAGTTCTTTGCTTGATGCTGTAAAGGCGAAGCTGAACGACCCCGGCACGAACTGGGATTATCTGATTGAAACAACCTCGCTGGGTGATGATTACAGCTCCGCCGACGAACTGCGTGCCCAAGTCAATGAGGGAAATCTGAAAGCTATTCAAGCGGCAGCTGCCGTAATTCGTCGGCGCGGCGGCTTAATCAACAACCTTGATACCTTCAAGGCGTGGATTGCCGATGTGATTGAAAGCAATGGGCTCTCCAAGAGCGGTATTTTCTTTATCTGGGACGAGTTTACCGAGTACGTTGCCCACAGCGATGATCATACGGTTATGCAGCAGATTTCTGAGTTCTGCAAGGTGCAGCCGCTGTTTATGCTCTATGTCGTTCACCGCAGTCAGGAAATGGTGGACAGCATGGGCAAAGACCGCTATCAGATGATTACCAATCGCTTCCACCAGACAGAGTTCCATGTTAGTGCGGATGCCGCCTTTGACTTGATTGCTGGCTCCATTAACGTCCGCAACGGCATGAGCGAAACGTGGAAGGAAGATCGGAAGGCAGTCATCAAGCGGATTCAGCCTTCCCTGCCGGACATGTCCGGGCTGGATGATAAAATCAGCGAACATATCCAGTTGTTTTGCCCAATGCACCCCATGACGATTCGTCTGCTCTCCCGCGTTGCAGAGAGCTTTGCCGCGGCGCAGCGAACGATGTTTCGCTTTATGAAGGATAGCTCCAGCACTGAATTGGGCTTCCTCGGCTATATCAGCAAGTACGGCCCGGATGACCAATTTTGCTGGCTCACACCCGACTGGCTGTGGGACTATTTCTTCACCCGAGCAAGTGACTTCAGCGACAAGGACACCAAAGCTGCCGAATATATCCATCACTACGAAGAAAGTAAGCATTTGGTAGAAAACGATGAGAATGCGCATTGCGTGTTTAAGACAGCTATGCTGCTGCTTGCAGTCATGTCCTCCACAAAAGGCGTTTATGGTGGTATGAAGGCACATGGCGGTATTTCTGCCACACAAGACTGCTTAATCAATTGCTTGGCTGGTGTAATGTCTGCTGACAAGGTGAAGGACTTGCTTACAACCCTGGAGGATTGCAAAATACTGCTTCGCGATGAGGCTACGAATGGTGTTATCCGCTTACAGCTGCCTTTCCGTGGTGCTAACGGCGATGATTTCAAAATCCGGTACGAAGAAAATGACGGCAAGTACAGCCGCTATCAAATGTTTGCAAAGGATGGAAAGTTTTCATCAGCTTTTGAGAAGCTGGCATGGGATGAAAACGATGCTGCTTTCAAGCGCATGAAAATCTGCGTATGCTGTGCTGAAACGCGTTCCATTAAAACACGTCTGGAAGAAATCAAGAAGGAACTGGATAAGTGTCCCTATAAGCTCGGCTTGCTGATTGTTACAGTGAAGGATGAGGCCCAGTACAAGTCTATTCAGAAGGATTTGGAAGACACCGCAGCAAATTCTGGTGAACCTCGATTGATTATTGCATTGGTCAAAACGCCGTTTACTGATGAAAAGCGGAAGCAGTGGCTGACAAACATCACGAAGCAGGAATTGGCAAGTAGCAGCGTGAAGACTGCAGCTGCTTCCCAGTACGAAAACGATGCCCGCATTATTGTAAGCACATGGGTCAATGAAGCTGTAAGCGTCAGCAACATCATTGCGTGGAATGAGAAAAATGTCTTTACTAACCAGTTTGGTATGCTCAATCTGAGAAAAACCATCCGCATGAACGTGCAGGATGTACTCTTCCCGTATGCGCCGGAAACCATCGTTGTCACCAGCACAGCCTATAAGCCTTGCAATGATCCGGCACCACTTGCGGGCATTACTCGCGCAACAACAAATTCTCAGTTGAAAAACGTTCTTGATGGTTTGAAGCAGCCCGGTCTGCTTTCGCTGAATACCATTAACAGCATGGTAGATGCCAATGGCAGCAAGCAAGCAACATCCGTCAGTGCACTTGCTAAGTTAATTCGTGATGAGATGGAGTCTGGTCAAAAAGTCGTTTTAAGTGATTTGTGGGCAAAGCTGCAAGCAGCGCCATTCGGTTATTACAATTGCATTGCCTGCGGCGTTCTGCTTGGTTATGTATTCTCTTGTTATAAGAATAGTACGTTTAACTGGACGGACAATGTACAAAGCACACACGATCTGGGTGATGCCACGCTCAAAACGTTGATTCTAAACATGGTTAAGGGAATCATGACAACTGACTACCTCTCTGCGGGCAGTGTTACATTCCAGCAATTCCGTCAGTATGCCAAGTACATTCTGAATCTGTCGGATGCAGAGATTGCCAATGAAACAGCATGTTGGCACAATATGCGTGAAGCTGTGACGAAGACAGGTTCTCCTTTCTGGGCGCTCAAGTATCTGCCAGATGCAGTTTATGGAAGCCCTGATTTCAAACTGGTGGCAATGAAAATTATTGATAATATGCAAGAATTTATTGCTGCTGAAAATAACAGTGAAGGTGCCATGAGCAATGTCATTCAGCTTTTTAACGGCCGCGGCAAACTGAGAGTCAATCTCACAAAGGCATTCCAAGATAAGAACGTTATGGCTGTTGCTTTCCGCACCTTCCTGTTTGATGCATCGCCTGAATTGAAGGCGATTGCGGACAAGCTCTCTGTGACGCCAGAAGCGCTTAGCGACAAGCTGCACATGGTGATGCAGAATGCCATCTATACTTGGACAGAAGAGCAGGTAAAGGGAAAGCTGCCGGACATCGTAAGCGAATACGGCTATCTTGATGCGCTGAACAGTGCCTTGGAAAAAGTCTACCACAGCACCGAAGATGCTGTGAAAGACCTTGCTAACCTTTTCAAGTTCCTGCGAATTTCTATGGCAGCCATTGCAAAGCTGGATAAACCTTGGTTTGCAGCAATGCAAATTCTGTATAAAGTTTCGTACAATGGCATCCTCCATATGACGCAAGAAGAGCGTGCTGCTGACATTGCAGTTCTGACGCAGTATGGGAAAAATGCCATGGACTGCTTGAAAGATGCCAGACCTGTGCTGGCTGATATTCTGGAAAGCGAGGATATTGACTGCACACAGCAGGAACTTGATTCAATTTATGCTGGTCTTAAAGATATGACCTGCGATACATCGTTATCTCAGTTTGAGAAAGAGCTGAAAACACAGATTGGTCGCATTAGTCAGGTTAGAAATCGTGCGCTGCTTCAAGAACGCTGGCTTAGCTTAACAGGCAAAGAGTCTGCTAAGGCGTGGTGTTCCGATCATAGCGCACCGCTGCTCTGGATTATTCCAAAGGAGTTCAAAAAGGACTTTGTCACGTTGATTGATGTGCAGAAGAATAATCGCGTGCTTGATCAAAGTGTTCAGAACGCAATCAACACACTGTCCACTATGGACGCTGCCATTCTGAACGATAGTGCAAAGATTAATGATGCTTTTATGAAAATTATAGGCATTGAATATGCATCGCTCTTCCAAGAATGTGGCCCGGTTATCCTTGCACAGGCCAAAATGCGCATTGGCAACGACATGAGCGCATGGGACACTTCTGATCTGCCGACGCTTCTTGGGTTGCTGAAGAATGCACAGAAAGAAAAAGCAAAGAAGGAGAAACTGGCGGGTGCAAAGAAGAAAGCTGCCGTTATGCCTGAAAGTGATCTGCGCAGCCGCGTTGTGCAATTTTTGGACGAGCACCCGGAATTCTGTGATTTCTTCGCCAAATAAGGGAGAAAATAAGAATGACAATTTCGCAAGTTATTGATAAGCTGAACAAGGAAAAGCAGGAGGGAATCCCTTCCCGCTTTCCTTGCCGCGCTATCATGGTTAAAAATGTGCAGCAATACTGTGAGCTTCTTTCTGAACTTCAAAAAATTCCTGACATCGTGAAAGTTTCGCCTGCTGAATTGTTTTCCTCTGCTGATGTAATGCCGCAGTATATCAACTTAACAGCTTCCCAGTATGCCAATCAATGGGTTATTTTGACTGGTGTGAGCGAATATCTTCGCTTGTTCGGCAAGAGTGAATCAGTAAATAACCGTTTTTCTTCGCTGTGGAGCCATCAAGTTCCCGCAACCAGCCGTGGCCGAATCATTATTCCACTATGGGGATGCGAAGCGCAATGGCATGACCATTCTTTGCATCTCTGTGAAGATGAGCGGCAAGACGATTTCTATATGAAGTGTTTTTCGGCAGATGATGAGGAAGAAAAGTTAAATTTCTTGGTCATGTCTGGTGCCTTTGAGCAGTATATCTCGCAGTTATCTGCACAGAGTGCACATATGCTTGTCGGCTTGCGTGACTGGTATGACTACTGGGCGAATCCTTCCTCAACCTCTAACACGATTCTGCTGCTCACCAAACGCTATGTCTCAATTCAGCCCACAGAAGGAAATATTTCCATCCGCGTAATTCAGGACACATTTTCTTTCTTGCAAGAGAACCTGAAGGATGGGCACACCTTAACAAAAGATACCTGCCCACCGGAAGCACAAAATATACTATTCGAATATTCGTTGGCGGGGAAAACACTGGATGACGCTATTTTGTCTGCGCTTAATATGGCACAATTTAACGAAATTGATGTCATGAGTAAATGGCCTGTGCTTTCAGAAGGACAAAAGCAACTGGTATCTCTTTGGCTCAAACGTCATCCAGAGAACAGTTATCTCTATCACTGCATTCAGGCCAGTACCAATCTACAAGATATTCCCGAGCATGTACTACATGATATTTTTCATCTTCGCTCTTCTCATCCTGAATGGGATAACGATAGTCAGCGTCTCGTTTCAGCTATGAAACTGCAAAAAGATAGTATCTTTTTCAGCGAATTGGATAAGATTGCTGTGTATGAAGAACGGCTTAAGTTCTTATCAGGTGGAAGTAAAGAAGAGAAAGTATATTTGCTTCACATGATTGGTAAATGGATGCGCGAGGATGCCAATCAAGTACGAAACTGTGAACTCCTTGAAAAGACATATCCGGCGCTTTATGCATACCTCGGTGGTAAAACATATGATTCTGATTTGAGCAGATATTTTGCACTCTACAAATCCCATAAACTTGAAAATTCTTTGCCAACAGATGAAGAGCTCTATTTCTCTGGCATTCGGACTGATTCTTACGATTATCGATATGCGCTCCTTAGCGAATCGGTAACAGACGATTGCATTGTCCTGTGGATTGATGCACTGGGCGCAGAATGGCTTCCGCTGCTTGTTTGGTCGCTTGAGCAGAATCAGAATGGCAAAATTGCCGGCATTTCAATTGCACAGGCAACACTCCCAACTGAAACCTGTTTTAATGAGCAGTGGAAGCAGATGAATGCGCCGCATATGAAGCTGGATCGTTTGGACAAATTGGCGCATAAGGGAGTTGTTGATGTTCCGGACTACTATGCCTGCATAGAACAACAGCTTTCTTTTGTGGGCGGCCTTGCCGCAAGGGTTGACGAACTTCTTGCGTCATATCATCGCGTAATTATTACCGGTGATCACGGCACAAGTCGTTTGGCAGCACGTTTTTTCCATAAATCTGATGGAATGAATCCGCCGCAAGGTGCAACTGCATGCAGTCATGGCCGCTATTGCAAATTAACCGCGCCGGCAATTGCACAGACATATCAGACAATTGCCAAAGATAGTGCTGGTTGCCAGTACCTTGTGTTTACCAATTATGATCATTTCACGCAATCCGGCTTTGCAGCTGGCGCTGACGATGAAAATGCAATCTACGGTGAAGTACATGGTGGTGCAACCCCGGAAGAAATGTTAGTCCCTGTTGTTGTTTATGACAGCATAAAGGAAAAGCCGCTAACTGCTCAATGGCAAAAGTCTGAAGTTAAGATAATGATGAAGAAGGCAAAACCTGTTCTAAAATTTAGCCGTCCTGTTCATTCACTTCAAGTCAAACTGGGGAGCTATGAGGGGAAATGCACTCCTTCTTCTGACAAAAAGCAGTGGACAATTGAGTTCCCGGGCATTGCACCTAACACCTATGCTGCATCTATTGCAGCTGATGGTGTACTTGTTGTTACCGAACCGCTTAAGATTCTTTCTGCACTTGGTGGAGGGGACGGTGATTTGCCTTGACGCGGAAGAAAACCTGCTGCGATTGCGGCAAGCAACTATCGAAAGACGAAGTTGCTTTAAGCCGAAAACTGATTGATGCGGATACTGAAGATTTCTACTGCATTTGCTGTCTTGCTGAGTATATTGGCTGTACGGAGCAGGATTTAATCGAGAAAATTCAGGAGTTCAAGGAACAAGGCTGTACCTTGTTCTTATAACGGAGGCTTATCATGCTTGAAGAGAAAGTCAGAGAAGTATTTGCTGATATGGTGGTGCTTAAAGATCCCCAGCGCAGCCAGTATTTCTCCAACCTCAGTATTCCATCTTACATGCGAGACTGGTTGGTCATGAAGTTTTCGGATGATGATGGCAGCATTGACTACGATAGTGTTCGTCGATACATCAAACGGTACATTCCCAATCGAGATGACTTCGAACAATATAAGTTCCAAATGGTGAATGGGGAAACTGTGCAATTCTTGGCACGAGTGCGGGTGTCCGTCGATGTCAAGCGCGGGAAAACCATGTTTGAATTGCCTGATTTCGGTGGCTCTCGCGGCGGTGCAGCTGGTGTTGTCGCATTCGATGTTGCGGAAGAATGGCAATCAACGCTGCTGCATGAAAGCGAAAATTGGGGCATTGTCTCGCTTTCATGGACGATGGAAGGAACACCATCTAAGCCCAAGGGCGTTATCACGATGGTAGGCTACAAGCCGTTTTGCCCGTATTCTATTGACTTGGATTTTTATCGAGAAGCGCGGCGAGAATTTACAACGCAGGAATGGATTGATGTCATCATTAGTGCTGTTGACTATAATCCTGATGGCTACTGTAACAAAGATGGTGAAGTCAGCGAAGAAACGAAGCTGTTCTTTTTGCGCAGGCTTTTGCCTTTTGTGGAAAAGCGACTCAATATGATTGAGCTCGCACCGAAAGGCACTGGGAAAAGCTATGTGTTTGAGAAAATCAGCAAACGCGGCTGGCTTATCAGTGGCGGTACAGTTTCTCGTGCATCCTTGATTTACGACAATGCGAAAAAAGTGGGCGGCTTGCTTACTCGGTTCGACTATGTTGGCTTTGATGAAGTGCAGTCCATAACCTTCGAGCAGCCAGGTCAAATTCAGCAAGCCTTGAAGCACTATATGGAATTCGGCGAAATCAAAGGTTTTGATGCGATGCTGACCGCAGATGCCGGTGTCATTGTGCTGGGCAATATTGATGCTGATCGCTTCGACATCAACAAGAACATGGTCGAACATATCAGTGAAGTTTTCGGCGAATCCGCAACGTTAGACCGTTTTCACGGTTTTATTCCCGGGTGGGAAATTCCTCGAATGACAACCGGAATGATTGCCAAGGGCTGGGCCATCAATACTGAATATTTCGCTGAAGTGCTGCATGCTTTACGCGATGATTTAAGCTACGCATCTATCGTGGATGAGCTCATTTCAGCGCCGCCCAAAGCAGATAAGCGACATATGACAGCAATCACAAGACTGTGTACTGCCTTGCTGAAGTTGTTATTTCCCCATGTGCAATCGAAGGACGATATTTCATGGGAAGAATTTGAAAAGTATTGTCTGAAACCGGCCATCGATATGCGTTCGACTATCTATAAGCAGCTTTGCATCATTGATCCAAAGGAATACGATGTACTTAGTAAGAACATTCCCGAAATAACCCGTAAGTAAATAAGCAGGTGATTCTCTGATGATATACGCTGACCATGCTGCTACCACGATGCTTTCCAATCAGGCTAAGGAGGCAATGCTCCCTTGGCTGTGTGAAGAGTATGGAAATCCCTCAACGCTTTATAGCCTTGCGCGAAATCCGCGCAAGGCTATTGCTGATGCCCGGGCAATCATTGCTGAAGCAATTGAGGCTGACCCCGATGAAATTTTCTTCACATCATGCGGAACAGAATCCGATAATTGGGCGCTATTGGGCACTACATTACGTTTTCCCCATCAGCGGAAGCGTATCATTACAAGCTGCATAGAGCATCATGCAATTCTGCACACCTGTGGCTTCCTTGAAAAGCTGGGCTATGAAGTGGTGTATCTTCCCGTTGATCATTCTGGCTTAATTAAGGAATCTGATTTAAGGAATGCAATCAATGATGATACCGTTTTAGTGTCCATCATGTATGCTAATAATGAGATTGGCACAATCGAGCCGGTATGGGAGTATAGTCGCATTGCACATGAGCACGGTGTACTTTTTCATACGGATGCTGTTCAAATCATGGGGCATGAGCATGTAAGAGTACATACGATTGATGTTGACATGTTATCAGCATCAGCACACAAATTTAACGGCCCTAAAGGCGTTGGGTTCCTTTATCTAAAAAAAGGTACACCGATTGAACCGCTATTGCATGGTGGTGGACAGGAAAAGGGAATGCGTTCCGGAACAGAAAACGTAGCAGCAATTGTTGGTATGGCAGTAGCGCTGCAAGAACATATGCAGTCTATTGACGAGGAACAGCAATACCTTGAAGGTCTGCGGCATCGGTTAATCTGCGGGCTTCATTCCGCCTCTCTGGATTTTACTGTGAACGGCGCTGAAAAACACGTTCCGGGGAGCATATCCATTTCTTTCAGAGGCGTTGAGGGGGAAATGCTGCTGCACCGTCTTGATTTGATGGGAATTGCTGTTGCAACAGGATCAGCTTGTAATTCCAAAGACACAGTGCTGTCACATGTAATCAAGGCAATAGCAGTGCCAGAAGCGTATGCGAAGGGAACAATTCGCATCACACTCGGCATGGACAACGATGAGGAACAAGTGGACAAAATCGTAGCAGCATTACGAAGAATATTGACACGATCTTTATAATCGGCAATCAGAACGCAAAAAGAGCGGTCAAGAGGTGGCACTGTCGGCACAAACAATCAACCAGCAATTAACAAATATTCTGCTATTTGCTGGTTGCGTTACTTAAAAATCAATTTGGGAGGCGAGCATATTCATGGACAAAAAGTATACAGACTTTATGGATGAAATATCATCCGATGAACTTTATGAAGGGCTTCTCGCATACGGGCTCTTTGCAGAAAAACTTCCACCCGTATTTACTTCTGTGCCTTTCTTCAATTACTGCAAAACACGTTCAGAGGAATTTAAGCTTAATAAGCACTGGAATGAATACATTACTTTTCGTGTAATGCGTAATATTAGCATACCTCGACTTATGGGAATTCCAAATCCTTTTAGGTATCAAATGTTATGCGCTGAACTTAAAAATGACTGGGATCAGTTGCGCAACCACTTCCACAAGCAGACGGACGGGCAGGATTATCGTGTCAGTCGAATTCACGTTCGTAAGGAATACGATAGCAAACATATTTTTAAAATGAACTATAAAAACTGGCGAACAGATGGCAACCCGGAATTGGATTTGTTAATTCATAACGTTGGGAAAAGCAATGATAGTAGCAAAGTGGCACGCCGCTTTATCGTTCAAGCTGATATTTCCACTTGCTTTGCCAGTGTTTATACGCATTCGATACCATGGGCTTTAGCTGGAAAAAATATTGCAAAACAGGGAATCAAAGATAAAGAATTGTATTATAACAGAATTGATAAAGTATGTTCTAATATGTGCAATGGCGAAACACACGGGCTCCTTATTGGGCCACATGCCTCAAATCTACTGGCAGAAATTATCCTAACTGTCGTTGATAAAGAACTTTACAATAAAGGCTATCGATATGTTAGAAATATTGATGACTACGACTGCTACGTTACCAGCCGTGATGATGCACAACGATTTCTACAGGATCTTGAGCAGGAGCTTCGCAAATTTGATTTGTCTTTAAATCATAAAAAAACCAAGATTGTAGAACTCCCAACCTGTATAGATGCAAACTGGAAGCGTCAGCTGAACGATCTTCCTAAAGTTGGTGTATCGGGATTGGTTGAGTATCCACAAGTGAATGCATTTATTGACACTGCATTAATGCTGGCTAAGGAAACAGGAAATTTTGCCATTATGAATTATGCCATTAAAAAGCTGAAAGGAGCAAAACTCTCCGCTAACGGGAAGAAACTGGCAGCAAAACGTTTTATGCATATGGCTGCACTCTATCCATACCTTTTACCGCTTATGGAGGAATACGTATTTATCCCGTATGAGGTTGCCATATGTGATATCAAGGAATTTTCGGATGCAATATATCAGGAAGCAACCAAGCTTAATGATTACGAAAGCTTGTGTTACTCAACGTATTTTGCAGTTCGTTTTAACTTTTTAGTTGATGCTTTTGAAAAAGATTATGAAGGCTCGCTGAAATATGTGAAAGACAGTAAGGACTGCTTGCTACTGACTATGACATGGATTTATTTTGTGCAACAGAACCATGGTAAAAGAGATGCGACAGTGGTAAAGGATCTTAATCAAGTAGCCAAAGAGTTAGAGGAGACAGAGATGGATCGCTATTGGTTATTCTGCTATGAAGCTCTGTCCGCTGATAATTTACGCGATCAATGGAGTGTAATGAAGAGGAAGAACATAAGTTTCATTAGAAAGGAAATACGAGATCTTTATACTTCATCCAATCATAAGACAAATTGAACAGTTTGCATTACTTAAAATCAAACGTGTAGGCAGATTACTATATCATTAACAGTGAAACTCAAATCCCTTTCATATAAACCTCGCGACTGTTGATGTCGTCAGTCAGCGTCACTTTCAGCAGCACCTTAATCTCCACATCCTTGATAGGGCTGCGCTCCATCGCAAGAAGATAATCCTCTTTATCCACCTTGCCGGACTTGATTTCGATGGGGAGTACGGCGCCCGCCTGCTCCACCATAAGTCCACCGTAATTTTGATAGAATTACGGTGGACTTTTTCTATGCCCGAAAACCGCTTGATATAAGGCTTTTCGGCTGTTCAGGCGCATAAGCGAACCCCGCTGCAGAGCAATTCTGCGGCGGGGTTTTGTGCTTTATATGGGTTTTGTGGCTTTTTTGTCGTTGTAATCGTTAAACAGCTGGGGTAATCGTTGAACTACTGGAGTATTCGTTAAACTGCCGAGGTAATCGTTAAACAGCCGAGTTCTGATAATACTCCTTATGAGAAAATCGGCGATGAAGTACGGTCGCTGGCGGATGAGGTACCGTTTGACATCCCCGATTCGTGGGAGTGGGTACGGCTCATTGATGTCTGCGAGTATATCCAGCGCGGAAAGTCTCCGAAGTATTCTCCAATCAAAAAGTACCCCGTTGTTGCCCAGAAATGCAATCAATGGAGCGGTTTTTCGATTGAAAAGGCACAGTTTATTGATCCGGATTCTCTGTCTTCCTATGGGCCTGAACGTCTCTTGCAGGACAATGACCTAATGTGGAACTCTACTGGCCTTGGCACACTGGGACGAATGGCTATTTACAAAACCGCAGCTAATCCGTATGAACTGGCTGTTGCAGACAGTCATGTCACCGTTATACGCCCTCTAAAACAGTTTGTCCTGCCGGAATACTTGTACTACTATTTTGCAAATCCAACCGTACAAAGCGTTATAGAAGATCAGGCAGACGGTACTACGAAGCAGAAGGAACTTGACACAGCGACCATCAAAGCGTATCTCACACCAATTCCGCCGCTCGATGAGCAACGTCGCATTTTAACGAAACTGTCGGAAGTTCTGCCGGTGGTAAAATGCTATGGAACTGTGTACGATGAAACTGTAGCCATGCAAGAAGCCTTCCCGGAGCGCCTCAAGAAGTCGATACTGCAAGAGGCAGTCCAGGGCAAGCTGGTACCGCAAGACCCGTCTGACGAGCCTGCAGAGGCTCTGCTGGAGCGTATCCGGGCGGAAAAGCAGCGGCTCATCAAAGAGGACAAAATCAAAAAGGACAAGCACGAATCTGTCATTTTCAGACGGGATAATTCTCATTATGAAAAGCGTGGTTCCGAAGAGGTCTGCATTGACGAGGAGATACCGTTTGAAATCCCCGAAAACTGGGCTTGGGCGAGACTTTCCTCTGCAAGCATAAGCATTGCCGATGGAGACCACCAGCCCCCACCGCAGGTTCAGGACGGAATTCCTTTCTTGGTAATTTCGAATGTATCCGATGGGATAGTTGATTTCTCCAATACCCGTTATGTACCAAAGAAATACTTCGACTCTTTGGCAGAAATTCGCATTCCCCAATGCGGCGACCTTCTGTTTACCGTGACGGGTTCTTACGGCATAGTTATCCCGGTACAAACTGAGAGAAAGTTTTGTTTTCAACGGCATATAGCCCTAATAAAGCTCGGTTGTTTATCTTCTGAATTTATGCGGCTCTGGTTGTCATCACCGCTCGTTTACGAGCAGTGCAGAAGGGCTGCAACTGGTACAGCACAAAAGACAGTCGGTCTGGCGTCCCTAAAAGGTTTACTTATTCCGATTCCACCACTGAATGAGCAGGTGAGGATTCTCCAAAAACTGAATACACTTCTTGCATTGGCTGCTTTGTAAAGTTCTCATTATGAGAAGTTGGACGGTGTGGAGCGCTGTATCGACGATGAACTGCCCTTTGAGATACCGGAAAACTGGTGTTGGGCACGGCTCGGAAGCATCTCTTCTTATGCAGAAACCAAGCAAAAAGTAAACGCAGTAAATGCTGATTCTGCTATATGGGGGCTTGACCTTGAGGATATTGAGAAAGGCGGCAGATTGATTGTACGCAAAACTGTCGGTGAACGAAAAGCTATAGGCGATAAGACCGTCTTTTCAAAAGGTGACATTCTCTACAGCAAACTGCGTCCATACCTTTTGAAAATCCTTGTTGCTCCAGAATGTGGAATTTGTACGCCGGAAATTGTTCCATTCCGGATGTACGGTGGGATTGTTTCAGAGTACATCGTAAATTTTCTCCATTCCCCTTATGTTGACAACCTTATCAACAGCATCACCTATGGTGTTAAAATGCCAAGGGTCGGCACAGAAACGATGACCACTCTCTTTGTGCCGATTCCCCCCGTCGCAGAGCAGTACCGCATCGTCCATCGGATTGAGGAATTGCTCCCGCTGGTCAAAGGGCTGTAAAAGGAACACGGTATAATATCATAGTGAAAGGAGGTCTTTCACTATGATAGAAGAATTTGAAAGACACTTGAGAGGCACACACCTCTCGGAAAACACGATATCCTCGTACCTTTTTGCCCTTCGGCAATATAGCTCGCAGTACGACGGTATCACGAAAAAGAACCTGCGGGCGTATAAGGTGTGGTTGATAGAGAACTACAAGCCAAAGACCGTCAATCTGCGTCTGAGGGCAATCAACTGCTACTTGGAGAGCATCAGCAAAGAGAGCTTGAAAATGCCGTTTGTGCGAGTGCAGCAGAAAGCCTTTCTGGAGAATGTCATCAGCGAGGCCGACTATGAGTATTTCAAAACCTGCCTCAAACGGGATGACGAGCTGTTCTGGTATTTTGTAATACGCTTTCTGGCCGCAACAGGCGCACGTGTCAGTGAGCTCATACAGATCAAGGTGGAACACATCAAGCTGGGGCATTTGGATTTGTACTCGAAGGGCGGTAAGCTCCGACGAATATACATACCAAAAGCTCTGCAAGATGAAGCTCTTTCTTGGCTGAACGATAAGCACCAAGAAAGCGGCTTCATTTTTTTGAACAAATTCGGGGACAGAATCACCACCAGAGGCATCTCCGGACAGTTAAAAAAGCTGGCAGTCCGGTATGGCATCGACCCGGTGGTTATTTACCCTCATTCTTTCCGTCACCGCTTCGCAAAGAGCTTCTTGGAGCGCTGCAATGACATCGCTTTCCTCGCCGACCTCATGGGACACGAAAGCATCGAAACCACCCGCATTTATCTCCGCAAAACCTCGACCGAGCAACAAGCCATCGTCGATGAGGTCATAGACTGGTAAAAGGAAACCAGGCATACGCAATGCTTTGGCGTATGCCTGGTTGTTTTACAATTTCTGCACTACGCTGAGTGCTGTATCAATGGCGTTGACAATGCGTTCCTGTTCGTGGAGTGGCGGTAGCGGGAACAGCAGATTGTGGATTGCATTGGAGGATAAGCCCTGAATAGCAATGCCTTTCCCGCCAATCCATCCTGCGCCTTTGTAAAGGTAAAAGAGGTGGTAAAAGAACCGAGTACAGACAGGCACATAAGCTCGTAGCCTGTGAATGTGATTCTGAATACGCATGGGTTCGTCGCTTTCCCAGATAGCTGCACGACCGATATCCCCACCCTCACAAACTAAGAGATCGCCTTGCTGTACGGTACATTTATCGACTTCCGAATCCGTAAACGGCATAGTTTTGAGGTTTTCCAAAACAAAACGATCCCAGTATAAGTTGGATGTCGTGATATAAGTGAGCTTTTCTCCATCCCGATTTGAGGCATTTAAGGCTTTTCCCGTGTTGTGTTGAAAAACAGTACCGAGCCGTACCCACTCCCAAGAATCCGGTATTTCAAAGGGCAGTTCATCGTCGATACAGCGCTCCACACCGTCCAACTTCTCATAATGAGAATTATCCCGTCTGAAAATGACAGATTCGTGCTTGTCCTTTTTGATTTTGTCCTCTTTGATGAGCCGCTGCTTTTCCGCCCGGATACGCTCCAGCAGAGCCTCTGCAGGCTCGTCAGACGGGTCTTGCGGTACCAGCTTGCCCTGGACTGCCTCTTGCAGTATCGACTTCTTGAGAGCTTCTGGGAAGGCTGAGTTTAAGGTTTCGGTTTTTTGGTACGCCACATCGTATGCAGAAACAGCAGAGGCAACCTCGTCAATCTTCTCAACAATACGCTGCTGCTCCTCCAGCGGGGGTACTGGCACTAATAGAGAGGTCATTGTTTCTGTGCCGACCCTGGGCATTTTCACGCCGTAAGTAATGCTGTTGATGAGATTGTCGACATAAGGGGATTTCAGATAATTGACGATGTAGTTTGGATCGATTCCGCCGTATACACGAAATGGTACGATTTCTGGCGTACAAATGCCGTCATCGGGGGCGACAAGAATTTTCAACAGGTATGGGCGCAACTTGCTGTAGAGAACGTCACCCTTTGTAAATACGGTCTTATCACCAACCGCTTTGCGTTCACCGACTGTTTTATGCTCTAAAAGCCTGCCGCCTTTTTCGATGTCCTCCAAATCCAGACCCCAAATCGAAGGATCGGCGCTTGTTGCATTTACTTTCTGCTTGGTTTCTGCATAGGACGATATGTTGCCCAGCCGCACCCACTCCCACGAATCGGGGATGTCAAACGGTACTTCATCCGACAACGACCGTACTTCATCGCCGATTTTCTCATAAGGAGTATTATCGGCACCTTTGAAGATAACGGAGGAGTTCTTTTCCCGCTTGATTTTCTTCTCTTTGATGAGCCGCTCCTTCTCCGCACGGATGCGTTCCAGCAGAACACTGGCGGGCTCGTCATTCGGGTCTTGCGGCACGAGCTTGCCCTGAACAGCCATCTGGAGAATGGAGTTTTTCAGTTGCTGTGCAGTCATTCGTCGCCCTCCTCCGTGATGTCGATGCCAAGGATATCGGTGATCTGGGCAAGGATGCGGTCAATGTCAGCGTTTAGGCTTGCCCGCTTCTCCTGGTACTGCTGAATCAGTTCCTTCGGCGGCAGGATCTCCTCCTCTTCGTGAGGATAGCCGCAGAGGTCAATGTTATAACTCCGCGCTTTCAGTTCCTCGACGGTGTACTTCTTCGCTTTATCAAAGCCGTCGATGGTGATCTCCTCACGGTTGTCCCACCACTCAATGGCCGGGGCAAAATGCTCCAGCTTCATGGGCTTTGTCTTGGAGAAGTTCTTGTATCCCTCCGGCATATCCAGGCGATAGAACCAGGTTTCGGTCGTGGGATGCGTCCGGTCGAAGAATAGGATGTTTGTTGTGATAGAGGTGTACGGTGCAAACACGCTGTGCGGCATACGGATGACCGTATGGAGATTGAACTCGGACAGCAGCTTTTCCTTGATCGCCATTTTGGCATTATCTGTGCCGAACAGGAAGCCGTCCGGCAGAAGGATGGCGCACCGGCCGTTCTGTTTCAGCCGATACATGATGACAGACATAAAGAGGTCTGCGGTTTCGCTGCTGCGGAGATCAGCCGGGAAATTCTGCTTCACGCCCTCTTTTTCGTTGCCGCCGTAAGGAGGATTCATCAGAATGACATCGAAGCGGTCGCTCTCCTTGTACTCACGCACATTCTTTTCCAGGCTGTTGCCGTGGATGATGCGAGGGTTGTCGATGTCGTGGAGCAGCATATTCGTGGCGCACAGAAGGAACGGCAGTGCCTTCTTTTCGATACCGTAAATGGAGTTGCTGTAAACTGTTCTGTCCTCGACGCTTTGCACCTGGGCGTCCAGCACCTTCAGCGCAGAGGTAAGGAAGCCGCCGGTACCGCAGGCAAAGTCCGCAATAGACTCGCCGAGCTTAGGCTTGATCATCTGTACCATGAAGTCCGTGACAGCACGGGGCGTGTAGAATTCGCCGGAGTTACCGGCGCTCTGCAGGCTGCGGAGGATCGTTTCGTAAATCTCACCGAAGGCGTGGCGGTCCTCGTACTCCTCAAAATCGATCTCATCAATGACATTGATAACCTGGCGAAGCAGGATGCCGTCCTTCATGTAGTTATTGTTGTCCTCGAAGGCGGTGCGGACAATGATCTGGCTCATGGGGGTATTCTCATCGATTTCGATGGCTTTGAGGGTCGGGAACAGTTTTCCGTTCACGAAGTCCAGAAGGGCATCGCCGGTGAGCGCCTTGCCGTCCTTGTGGTCAACGGCCCAATTGCGCCAGCGCAGCTCCTCCGGGATGATGGAAGTGTAATTCTCGTCGTAAAACTCCCAGATCTCCTCCTTGGCGTCATACACCTTCAAAAAGAGAATCCAAACCATCTGCTCGATGCGCTGGGCATCGCCGTTGATGCCCGCATCGTTACGCATGATGTCCTGCAGTCGTTTTACCAGGTTATTTAAACTCATATCTTATATTCTCCTTACGCAGCGTAGATTTCCTTCTGCAAATCACGGATCGCCTGAATGTATCCGTTTTTGCCGCCGAACAGCTTTGCGATTTTCATGGGGGTGCCGAATTTGCGGAATGGGTCATTGGACAGAATTTCGAGGTTCTCGATGTCCTGAATGCCCTCGTTCATGTATTTGTCCAGCAGCGCACTCAGAACTTCCTGTGCCAAGCCGGAATACTTGTAGAGGTATCCCCGCTTGCGGACATTGTTCGCCCGCTCTGCCTTCGTCAGCGGTGCCTTATCGTAGGCAATGTGGCAGATGAGGTCGAAATCGTCAATATCCTTATTCCCGGCGATTTGCCGCAGCGCTTCCAGAAGGACACCGCGCTCCTGCAACTCGTCGATGATGGCTTGTTTCTTCTCCTCAGAATTCCAGGCACGGAGGAAGGAATCCAAGGTGGCATATTCGCCGAGGATGTTCTTCTTGGAGTAGTCGGTCACACTTTCCGTGATGAGCTTGCCGTCCTTATCGTAGTACTGGACTCGCTCGTTCAAAATCGTCACCTCGACACCACGCACCCGGTATTTATGCTTCTTTTCGGGCGGGTCGTCGGTGTCCCCGCCGGGACCGGGAGTCGGGACGGGTGGCTTCGGCGGATCGATGGTCGGCTCTTCGCCGGGATCATCGCCATCATCAATGATAGAGATCGGGTCGCCATCGAATTCCGGGTCTGCAAAGAGTCGGCAGGCATTGCGGAAATCCATGATAGTGAAATACTCTTTGCCATAATCGGGCTTTAGCCGTGTGCCACGACCGATGATCTGCTTGAACTCGGTCATAGAGTTTATGTTGTTGTCCAGAACGATGAGCCGGCACGTTTTGCAGTCCACACCAGTCGTCATCAGTTTGGAGGTTGTAACGATCACGGGATATTTGCTGTCCTCTGCGATGAAGTAGTCGAGCTGCGCCTTGCCCTCGGCGTTGTCACCGGTGATGCGCATGACATACTTGGCATTCTCCGCCACGAGGTCGTTGTTTTCGTTCACGAGCGCCTGCCGCATCCGCTCTGCATGGTCGATGTCCACGCAGAATACTATGGTTTTGGCAAAGCGGTCGTTTTCTTTCAAAAAGCGAGTGATACGCTTCGCCACGGCGGCGGTACGCTCATCGATAATGAGGTTTTTGTCGTAATCCTTGGTGTTGTACTCCCGGTCCTCGATCTCGTACCCGTAGATGTCGTGCTGTCCAGCCGTGGGTCGCCAACCTTCCAGGTCTTTGTCCAGACCGACGCGGAGAACTTTGTACGGAGCGAGGAAGCCGTCGTCGATACCTTGTTTCAGACTGTATGTATAGATGGGTTCACCGAAGTAAGAGATATTGGATACCTCTTTCGTTTCCTTCGGCGTAGCAGTCATACCGATCTGCGTGGCACTGTGGAAGTATTCGAGTATTCTGCGCCAGCGGGAGTCCTCCTTGGCGCTGCCACGGTGACACTCGTCGATGACGATGAGGTCGAAGAAATCCGGCTGGAATGCACGGAACGGCTCTTCGTTCTCATCACCCGCCAACTGCTGATAGAGGGACAGATACAGCTCGTAGGAGCTATCCAGCTTTTTGCCCTCGATTTTCGTCATGACCTTTGCAAAAGGCTTGAAGTCCTGTTGCATGGTCTGGTCAACGAGGATATTGCGGTCAGCAAGGAACAGGATCTTTTTCTTGCGACCGGATTTCCAAAGGCGGTGGATGATCTGGAATGCGGTGTATGTCTTGCCGGTACCGGTCGCCATAACGAGAAGAATGCGGTCTTGCCCACGGGCTACAGCATCAACGGTGCGGTTGATGGCGATACGCTGATAGTAGCGAGGGGTCTTATCACCCGGTTGGAAATAATACGGCTCTGTGATGAGTTGCTCCTGCTCCGGTGTGAAGTGTTCGTCGCCGATGTGCTGCTGCCAGAGATCCTGCGGCGAAGGAAACTGCTCAAGCGTTAGCTCACGCTCTTTCCCGGTCTTCATATCGTGCTCCAGGAAACCGTCGCCATTCGAGCTGTACACAAACGGAATGTCCAGCACCTCGGCGTATTCGATGGCCTGCTGCATCCCGGCTCCAACGCTGTGCCGGTTATCTTTCGCCTCGACGATAGCCAGTGGAATATTGGGCTTGTAGTAGAGCAGATAGTCAGTGCGCTTTCTTTTGCCTCTGGCAGTAACATTACCACGGACGATAACACGACCGTCCGTGAAGTTGTACTCCATGCGGATCTGCTTCTGCCTGTCCCAGCCAGCGCCCTCAATGGCTGGGGTAATAAACTGAAGTTTGATGTCCTCCTCAGTCATTTCATGTTTTTTCATAAGGTCGCCCATGCCAATGCCTCCTTCTGTTGCTTCCGATAACTCAAAATTATCGGAAGTTAATGGGGGGTAAAAGAGCGCAGCACGGCTGCGGACTTTTACAAAATAAACTTGATCTATTTGCAGATGCCTTTATTCATCTTTTGTGACTTCCATGATGTCACCGATATCGACGCCCAATGCACAGCAAACTCTTACAAGCACATCGAGCCGTACATACTCATCTTTTGCGAGCTTTGTAACTGCTGCAGGACTGAGGTCTGCCGCCTCTTGCAGGTCTTTCTTCTTCATACCCCGATCGATAAGCAGCTTAAATAATTTCTTGTAAGAAACGCCCATTTGACCGTCCTCGCTTTCTGCACATACTAATTCAAGATTATTATATCACCAATCCTGCTGAAAAACAAGATAATCCTCAAATTTGTGAAGAAAACTTTCATGTTTCGGAGAGTATATTCCAACACGGAACACTCTTCCGCTTGGCATAATCAATCGTGTTCTTGGTGCCATCATCCCTCCGTACTAAATTCCCATTATTATACAGTTTAACATAATGGTATGTTCAGTACAAGTAGTCGGTATAGCACCTTTTAGTATGCGAGTAAAATAATTACATAAATGGTGGTGATGCTATGGACACGCACGAGAGGCTCCGGCAGCTCATAAACGAGCGCGGTGGACTGAGTATAGGCTGGCAAAGAACTGCGGCTTATCCGAGTCCACGATTGCGAATATTTATAGGAGGAATACAGTCCCCTCAGAACAGTTTGACTTGTCGGCACATTCAGCGGTGCGCTGCCATGCACCCGCGCTTTCCCGATGGCTCGTCCGTACCTGCGTGTCAGCCCGATGTTCACGCCACTTTCGTCCAGAAACACAATCCTCCAATGTTCAATCGCCAATTTTAACTCTTCCCACTTGATACGTTTGGCCTGCACATCGGGGACTCTCCCGTTCTGTCGCCGAAAGCCCGACTTTTTTCACGCGAAACCCCAATGCTCGAACCACTCGGCTCATTGTTGAAATGCCGACTTTTAGTCCTAACTGTGTGCGGAGTTCTTCCAAGCCAATCGTGGAATTTTTTGTAATGCACTCAGCTATCCGTGCCTTGTCTGCGCTGCTCAGCAGAGCTTTCCGACCTCGCCGCCACGTTTTCAGGTCTACGCTGCCTGTTTTCCGCTTCCGCTCTTCCAAATGGTAAACGGTGTACTTGTTGACGTGGAAAATCTTCGCGATTGCTTCCGCGTTGTGCGTCGCTTCGTACCCCTCTACCAACAGTTTCCGTGCTTCATTGTGCAGCATTTCTATCATCTCCTATGCCTATTATACACCTGGTGTAAAGGAGTGACCGCTTTTGTGAGAAGTGCTATAGGCACTTGTGAAAGTACCGAAAAGCCTTGTGGCGCAAGAACTTGCGGTTCGTCTGATGCTTTTCATGGGGGAACTATGTCATTCCAGATGGTTCTACTACTATGACGAGGCAGTTGCAGCGTTTGCGGAGTTAGGAGATTAGAGCGGCGCGAAGGCACAGATTGCGGGCATAATGGAAATAAAGTACCAGCAAGCAGTGATGCTGCGCAAAAATGGACAATATGAAGAAGCCATTGCCACGTTTTTGCAATTGGGCGGAAATTCTGACAATAACCGTTGACAATAGCAGGAATCAATGTTATAGCGATTGACGTACAAGCGGCGGCAGCAGCGTGCGCCGAGTTGTGCGGAAGCAAATCGCAATCCGACGCAGCGGATAATCTGTTTCATGCCTGCAACAATATCGGAGAAAAGCTGTGCTTCTTGCGCAAAGCAGACATGAAACTGCTTTGGGAAAGGAATGGATGAGTGTGAAAATCAGCCACTTGCATCTGTCTGATTTTATGCTGTTTCAGCAAGCCGATTTTCAGTGGTCGCCTGGAATCAATGTGATTTGTGGCACAAACAGCACGGGCAAAACGGCGCTGATAAAGCTGATGTACAGCCTGCATAAGTCCTATGAACAGTGGAACTCCACAGAGACGAAGGAAGCGGCGGTTAACAGGTTTTCCGAAAAGCTGTGCGGCGTATTTCGCCCGGACAACGGGAAATTGGGCAGACTCGTGCGTCGAAAGCAGGGCAGCGCCCAAATGACAGCCTCGATGAGCTATGAAAACGGCACGAGCATTGATGTAAATTTCGGGAATCGAGCAAGCAAAATTGCCACGCTTATCTTGCCGAAGATGGAGCATACGGCATCGCCTGACCATACGGCGGTGTATTTTCCCCCGAAGGAAATCATTTCAGCGACGGAGAATTTCACGTCGTTGTATGAGGAATACCATATTGCGTTTGAGGAAACGTATTATGACCTTGCAAAGCTGCTGGATCGTCCGCTGAAGCGCGGGAAAAATTCCGATGAGCAGAATCAGGTGTTAGCCAGTTTGGATGAAATTCTCCACGGGACAACGGTGCAGCATGATAAAAAGTTTTATCTCAGTGCAGAAAATGGCGGAGAATTTGAAATGGGGCTTGTCTCCGAAGGCTATCGCAAGCTGGCGACCATCACCTATCTCATTCGGAATGGCTGCCTGAATGCCAATTCGGTGCTGTTCTGGGATGAGCCGGAGACGAACATGAATCCCGGCATGATTCGCCCGCTGGTGGATGCTATGATGCAGCTTGCAAAACTCAAGGTGCAGATTTTCATCACAACACATGATTATTTCCTCCAGCAGTATCTGAACATGTACATGGCATTCCCGGAATCCAATACCGACCAGATTGACATCCGTTTCTTCTCCCTTTTCTTTGAGGATGGCGCAATAAAGGCGGAAATGGCGGATACCATCAGCGAACTTCAGCACAACAGCATCATGGAAGAATTTGATGCGATATACAACAGAGAGCAGGGATTCATCTATGATCGTATCAGAGAGTGATATCGAATTTACGTTCGGCGAGCAGTACGGCAATTCCGCTGTGCGTGCGGCAAACGACGGTGCTGGCGGAAGTGCTGATTTTCGCCGTGACGGGTATCTGCCTGACGATGAAGGATGCCGCGCACGTGGTGGTATCGCAGAGCGAAGCGCGGATGGCGGACAGCACCGCCGGGTGGAAAGTCATCGGTCAGGGGGCGAACGCGCTAGCAGCATCGGGTGACGCGGACATGAAGCGCCTTGCGGAGGAAATCCGCTTCGCCGCCCCCATGCCCACGAGCATCGATGGGGAGATTGCAGCGCAGGTGGATGCGCTGGCGGCGGTGGCGAATCCCGAGAGCGTGAAAAAGATACTTACGCTGCTGGAACGAAGAAAAGCATTTGCCAAGGCAAATAAATAACAGGGAGAGATAGAACATGAATAAAGTAGAAAAATACAAAGAACTCATTCAAACGGCAGCTGCTCTGATAAGTCGGAGGGTAACCAGCACTGATATGGACTTCCAGCAATGGAAGTCAAGTGTGGATCGGATGTTGGCAAAAGAATTTGGAACAAATAGCCGTGAGCATGAACTTTTTAGGAAACGACGCTTTTGTACGCCGGTAGTTGGCGCGGATGACGATCGCCCGCAAGAACCAGCTTGTGTTCGCGACATTGAGCTTACCCAAAAAGAATTGCAAGATTATCTTAATGAATTGTTAAGTGAGGAAGAAAATGTGAATGCTATACAGGTACAGGCGAAAGAATACGATGTGTTTTTGTCACATGCAGCAAACGACAAAATAAGTTATGTCAATGAGCTGTATGATGTTATCAGAACGTTAGGAATTACAGTGTTCTATGATTCTACGGCTATCACATGGGGTGATAAGTGGAAAGAAAAAATAATAGAGGGTCTACATAGTTCTGAATTTGCAATAATAGTACTTTCCGAACAGTTCTTCGATCGTGAATGGACTGAACGAGAGTTGCATGAACTTCTGGAACAACAAAACGAAAATAAGCAAAAACTGGTTCTTCCTCTTTTGTATGGAATAACTATTGAGCAATTAACGAAAAAGTATCCGCAACTGGGGGAAATTCAGTGCATATCAGCAATGACTTATTCAAAGGAAAAAATAGCAATTCTTTTAGCTAAAGAACTAATTAAGCGGTACAAAGCTATTGGGGGAAAAAAACTGTGATTATCAAGCGTAAAGTGTGCGGCGGAGACCTCCATCCCGCCGAGAATGAAACTACCTGCGAGGGCGCGAACTCCAAAACAAAATTCGCCTAACCTCCACCATAACGTCTTCCTTTTGTGCTACAATACTCCTCTCCATTCTCCAGCGGACACAAACTACTTCATGCGACAATCAGGAGCATCATCATGATTGAAAAAAATTTCAAGGTACTATGGCTTCGGCTGAGTTCTTGCAGTTCGTTGTTACTGCGGCTTTCGGATTCTCCTACTTCCCGTCTGCAAGACCTCCCCGGGTAAGCGCAACAGCTTTCATCCCACGTAACCGCCACATTTACCGCACGGGATTCGGGCAGCATTGGACTTCGTGTTGTCTAGCACACTCGTCCGTCCCTGTACGGCCTTCTATGTGATTTCTGTTCGTCGGTTCGGGAGTTTGCCCGCCAGCATTTTCCGCTGACATCCGGCTTCCTTCAGATTCCATCTCACGATGGACACCCTTGCCTTCGGCTAACGCTTCCTGCTGCCGAGCGCGTTGTGGTCTTACACCACTTAGTTGTTGCTCTTGCCGGGCGCACAGAACGGGTCGCTGCCCAAGTCGCGCATCAGCAGCGACCGAGGAAAAGGAGTCCGCGAGGGAAGATTGCCCCCTTCGTCAGCATTTGCCTGCGAAATAGCATATCATACAAGTTCGCGATAAGAACGCGCAGGCAGATTGCTTTTGGGAATTTGGGAATCGCGTCAGTAGGTCAGACCGAACCATACCTTGTAGGTATTGC
>OJJV01000018.1_pt1 | contig 212429 bp, 166 predicted proteins | sample 1596391 | NCBI WGS metagenome assembly OJJV01 (sample SAMEA4350164, study PRJEB24818) | metagenome | biome: human; feature: gut; material: faeces | place: Denmark | collected 2013-09
CGATGTCGGCTCGTCACATCCTGGGGCTGAATTCGGTCCCAAGGGTTCGGCTGTTCGCCGATTAAAGTGGCACGCGAGCTGGGTTCAGAACGTCGTGAGACAGTTCGGTCCCTATCTGTTGCGGGCGCAGGAGATTTGAAGGGAGCTGTCCTTAGTACGAGAGGACCGGGATGGACAGACCTCTGGTGCACCAGTTGTCGTGCCAACGGCACAGCTGGGTAGCTACGTCTGGACGAGATAAACGCTGAAAGCATCTAAGTGTGAAACTCCCCCTAAGATAAGATCTCCCATCCATTAGGAGTAAGGGACGACAAAGACTATGTCGTTGATAGGTCGGAAGTGTAAGTGCAGTAATGCATTGAGCTGACCGATACTAATAACCCGAGGGCTTGACCTACAAGAACATTGCAGGCAACCGCCTTGTGGATTCTTCATCCTCTGTTCGGTTTTGAAGGTGCAGATGAAACCTTGAGCACCATTAGCTCAGCTGGTAGAGCACCTGACTCTTAATCAGGGTGTCCAGGGTTCGAGTCCCTGATGGTGTACCACCCTTGTGGTGTGCCACGAGGGTAAATAGTTGGTGTTTTTAACGGTGAGGGTCCACCCGTTCCCATTCCGAACACGGAAGTTAAGCTCACCAGTGCCGACAATACTTGTCTGGAGACGGACCGGGAAGATAGGTCAATGCCAACACAAAAGGCCGCAACCATTCGGTTGCGGCCTTTTGCTGTCTATTGCATGGTGATTTGGGCGCAGTTTTCTTGACATTTTTTCAAAAGTAAGTATACTGGTGGCAGAATCAAGAAACGGGGGACTGCGCTATGAGAAGACATTCTTGGTCTAAGCTGGTCATGCTGCTTGCGATAGTTTTGCTGCTGGGCGCTGTGCCGGCGGCTGCGTTTGCTGGGTTTGCAGATGTACCGGCGGACGCATGGTACGCGCCTGCGGTACAGACCTGCGCAGAGCGGGGACTGTTCCAGGGAACATCTCCGACCACCTTTTCACCGGATCTATCTATGACCCGCGGTATGTTTGTGACGGTTCTTGGCCGGATGGAAAATATCGACCCGACACAGGCTGACGCTTCTGGTTTTATGACGTTCCGGAGGACGCCTATTATGCGGGCTATGTCGGCTGGGCTGCGCGCAGCGGAATCGTTGCAGGCGTTTCGGATTCAGTGTTTGAACCGGAACGCGGCATCAGTCGTCAGGAAATCTGCGCGATTGTGCACCGTTATTTGGTTTGGAAGGACGTTTCTCTCCAAACCGTACCGTCTGCGCAATTTGCGGATGATGCGCAGATTGCCGAGTGGGCAAAGGAATCGGTGTATGTGTGCCGCAGCGCGGGGATCGTCAGCGGCGTAGGCGATAATCATTTCGCCCCGAACGTGGCGGCTCGTCGCTGTGAGGCGGCACAGATTTTCAAAAATCTGCTTGCGGTTTTAGAAGATGCGCTCGAGCCGGAGCCGCCGGTTGAGCCGGAGCCGCCGGTTGAGCCGCAGCCGCCGGTTGAGCCGGAGCTGCCCGTGATTCGCTATGTTGCGCACAGGGGTTATCATGTGCAGGCACCGGAAAATACGATGCCGGCCTTTGCGCCGGCGGCGGAGGCTGGCTATCAGTTCTTGGAATCGGACGTCCACTTCACAAAGGACGGCGTGGCAGTTTTGTGCCATGACAGCACGATCAACGCTACAGCGCGCAATGCTGACGGCAGTAAAATCGTTGGCGTGAAGTCGATCCAGTTCATGACATATGAGGAGCTGCTTCAGTATGATTTCGGCATTGCGGCGGGTGAGGCATACCGGGGGACCAGAATTCCCACATTCCGGGAGTGGATCGCGTTCTGCCGGGAAGCGGATGTGACACCCTATATCGAGCTGAAGTCCAGAATGACGACGGAGCAGGTGCAGACGCTCATGCAGCTCGTGGAGGAGGCGGGGATGACGGATCGCGCAGTGTGGATCTCCTTCACATGGAATTTGCGGATGCTGCAAGATGTGGTTGCCGCGAACCCGGAGGCGGAGGTCGGACTACTGAGCAATGGACTTGCCAACACGACCGTGGCGATGGCGAAAACGCTGCAGACAGGGCAAAACCGCGTCTTTTTGGATGTGCTGCATACCGCCGTGAACCGGCTGTCGATGCAGCTTGCTGCGCAGGCCGGGCTGGAGGTCGAGGCATATACCGTGAATGATGCGGAGCTTGCGAATGCGCTGACGTCGCTCGGCGTCGTTGGAATTACGACAAATACACTGCTGCCGGCTGCAACAACAGCAGAGCCGATGCAGCTTCAGGATGCAGAGGCGATTGTAGCGCGTTTCGCGCAGGACTTTACCATGACATCTGAACTGGAGCCATAATAGAACTATGAGCGATTCGCTCCAGTCGAATGCAAAGCCGCAACCATTCGGTTGCGGCTTTTTGCTGTCTGTGATCAGATTTGAGCCGAGGTGATCTTTATGAAAATTCTGATGATCAACGGAAGCCCGCACCCGCGTGGTGGGGACGTTTCCGGACAGCAATCGCGAAAGCCCCGCCGGAAAACCGGCGGGGCTTTTGGGGTGTTGCGAAAAGAAAGGGATCGGATCAGTGTTTCTGCAGCGGGGCGTATTTCTCGTGCAGCTGTTCCTCGCGCTCAAGGTCGGCCTCGATGCGTCTGTGATGCGTGATTTTTATGCGGCTCGTATAGGGCACAATGACCACATCCGCTGGCATGATTTTGTGTGCTACATTTCAATTTGCGCATGTTGACAGAACTTTGCGCTTATTCTGCCTGTTCTAAAGAGAATACAATAAGATGTGCTCGATAAAATGACTGTCAAAAGAAACCCTATGCGCAAAACTGTCCCCTGGGGCGAAATTGTCTTGCATGCACAGTCACGGCGGCAGTTCTTGTTATATTTGCTAAAGAAATAACGATCCGCATGTGTTATGATGATGCCACAGTAAGAAAGACAATTTTTCAAAAGATCATCCTGAACAAACGGAGGTAACTACAATGAAAGAATTTGCTGGAAAAGTAGCCGGCATCACCGGCGCTGCCAACGGCATCGGCGAAGCCTTCGCACTGGAGGCCGCACGCCGCGGCATGAACCTTGCGCTGATCGATATCGAAGGCGACCGGCTGCAGGAGGTCAAGAAGAAATGTGAAGCGCTGGGCGCGCCCAAAGTCGTCACGATCACCGTGGACGTGTCCGAGTACGAGCAGGTCCGCATGAGCGTCGAGCGCATCATGGCGGAGTTTGAGCGCATCGATGTGTTCTACAGCAACGCCGGTGTTGCCGGCGCCGGCACGCTGGGCAACATCCCTGCCCAGGACTGGGACTGGATCACCAGCGTCAACTTCCTCGGCATGGCCTACTACGTCACGGAAGTGCTGCCCATCATGAAAAAGCAGGGCACCGACGCCTACTTCCTGTTCACCGTCTCCATCGGCGGTCTGCAGCCCGGCATGCGCATCCAGTCGGCCTACACCGCGTCCAAGCATGCGGCGATGAGCCTTGCCGAGAGCGTAAAGGACTATGCCGTCAACTACGCGCCGTACATTGGCGTGACCGCATTCTGCCCGGAATACGTCAACACCACGATCTGGGACAGCGAGAAGCGCCGCCCCGAGAAGTTCCAGAAGCCGTATGATCCCTTCTACGCGACCAGCGACTATCAGGACTACAAGGCCAATTTTGAAGGCCGCATCAAGAACCAGGGCTACAACCCCCGCTTTGTCGGCCCGCGTCTGTTCCGCGCCATGGAGGACGAGCAGCTCTACGTGCACCCGCACGTGCACACCCACCAGATGCTGCGCGACCGCTTCGCGCGCATCGAGGCCGACCTGCGCAAGGACGAAGAGCTCGACGCCGAGTTCAAGGCGCTCGAGGGCTACGACGACTGAGCAGAGCCGCATCCGCATAAAGAACAGGAGCACCTCCCGCCCGGGAGGTGCTCTTTTCTGTATTCCGGCAGAAGAAAACGGGCGCGGGCGCGGCAAAACTGCCGCGCCCGCGTCGTCGGAGTCATTCGCCTGCCGGTTTTTCGGGCAGCGGCGCGAGATCGGAATAGCGGTTTTTCAAAAACGCGTCGATGTAAAAGGAATACTGCAGCTTGAACAGCAGCGACGGGTCCGAAAAATCCACGGAGAACATATTTTCGATCTGCTGGATGCGGTAATTGACCGTGTTGCGGTGCATGAACATGAGCTCGGCCGTGTGGTTTTTGCTGAAGCCGGTTTTGGTATAGATCTTCAGCGTTTCGTACAGCTCGGTGTTCTTGCCCGCGTCGTAGGTTTCCAGGCTGGCGAGCACCGGATGGCGGCACTGCTCAAGCAGCGGCTTGTCCTCCATACGGTCGAGCATGATGTAAAACGCATAGTCCGAGAAGAAGAACACGCCGCCGGTGTTCGACAGCCGCCGCGAAAAGGACATGGCCTGCAGCGCCTGCTGATAGTAAACGTAGAGCTTCGACGGTTTGTGGAACAGATTGCTCACGCCGACGAGGACCTGCCCGTCGGCCGCGAGGGTCTCAATGGCCGTGCGCGTCTCCTCCGGGAGCGCGCCCGCATTGTCCACGCCGACGAATGTGACGATCGCGTTTTTCTTATGCACGCGCGGCGAGGCCGGCAGGATCTCCGCGACGCGCGGCATCAGCACATCGTAAAGATATTCGTTGCCCCTGAAATAGCTCGGCTTGAGCACGACCGCGCGCATATTCGGCGGGAAGGTCAGCTTGGCGGCGTTGATGCGCTGGATCGTCTCCTCCTCGCTGGCGCCATCGATGATGTCGCTGAGCACGCTCTGGTGCATGTTGAAGCGGTAGGTGCTGTAGCTGCGGCTGCCGAGCAGGGTGGAGTGCAGGTTTTTGGCCAGCAGGTGCATCAGCTTGTCGCTGAACCACGGGAACTCCCCGGTGTAATTGCCCATGAACACGTAGCCGATGATCTCATTGTCGGCAATGACGCGGATGACCTTGATGTACATCTGCAGCCGGTTGCAGAACAGCACGAACGTGTTGGGCGACATGTCCATCTTATGCTTGACCCGGTACGAGAGGATGTACTCGATCAGGTAGTTATCCAGATAGCCGACCTCGATGCTGTGGATCCAGTGCGGGTGGTTGACCATGAACGGCTTGGAATAGGCCAGCACCTTGCCGGAAATGTCGATGGCCAGCAGCTGTGAGCCGGTGCCTTTGGAAAATTCGCAGAACACCGACGTCAGATCCGCGCCGTTGAGCAGCATATAGATCAGGTTGGAATACAGCTTCTGCTGCTTGAAGGAGTCGCCGAAGAGCGACATGATGTAATACACCACGTCCACGACTGAGACCTGCGGGATGATGATATAATTGCTGTCGCTGTAAGCGATCTTGTCGTGCGCCGCCTGGTCGGGCGTGCCCGCGCACACAAAGCAGAGCGGCAGTGTCATGTCCTGGCTGATCTGCCGGGCGGTATAGATGCTCAGCGAATCGACCGGCGGGACCGCCCCGCTCGGGTCATACAGCTCCACGTTGCTCAGTTCGCAGTCCATGGGGTAGGCTGTTTTGACCTCGGATATTTTTCCGCTACGCGTTTGGCCAGCTCTGAAAACAGCATAGGGCGCCTCCTTTTTACAACAAGTGTCAATAAATTAACAAGAACATTATACATGGAATGCCTGGCGCTCGCAAGTGCATTGTGAACAAAATTTGCGGTGTTTTTGTTCATTTCGACAGCGGGGGTTGTCCGCCGCCGAAACCGCCGGACCGGCGTGCGTACACATTGTGCATCGTGCATGGTTTGCTTGCTGTTTTTTTCACAAATGACATAGGCACGGCCGCCGGTACCCGATAGAATGAGGGCAGCAAAGTTGATATGAGCCGAATGCGTTTTTCTACCTTTTCGCCGTCCGGGTGAGCACCGGACGGCAGAAACGCAGAAAGTTGAAAGTTGAGGTTTACTGCTTATGCATTACGAAAAACTATTTGAAAAGGGAACCATCGGCCGGCTCGAGCTGCGCAACCGCGTCGTCATGACGGCCATGGGCACGATGCTCGGCGATTGGAACGGCTGCTCCACGCCGGAGCAGGTCCGGTTCTATGAGGAGCGCGCTAAGGGCGGCTGCGGCCTCATCATCCCGGAGTTCACGTCGGTCGATCCGGACAGCGGTCACTGCAACCGCATCCAGCTCGGCATCTGGGATGCACGCCAGATCTCGAGCTTTGAGCGCATCTGCGACGCCGTGCACCGCCACGGCGCCAAGATCTTTGTCCAGCTGCACCACGGCGGACGCGAAGCGCCCCCGGCGATCAACGGCGGCCGCCAGGCCATGGCGCCGAGCGTGGAGCTCAACAGCGTGATCGGCCGCGACACGATCCTGCCGCGCGAGATGACCATTGAGGACATTGACCGGCTGGTCGGCCTCTTCGTTCAGGCCGCGCTCAATGCGCAGGCCGCCGGCGCCGACGGCGTGGAGATCCACGGCGCGCACGGCTACCTGCTGCAGCAGTTTATGAGCCCCTACACGAACAAACGCACCGACGAATACGGCGGCTCCATGGAAAACCGCTGCCGCTTTATCGTGCGCATCCTGAAGGGCATCCGCGAGGTCGTCGAGCCCGGCTTCGTTGTCGGCGCGCGCATCAACGGCAACGACTTCGTCGAGGGCGGCAACGACCAGGATGCCTGCGTCGAGATCGCCAAGTACCTGGAGCCGTATGTCGATTACTTCAACGTCAGTTGCGGCGTGTACGCGAGCGCGGCGACCATGATCGAGCCCTGCTACAGCCCCGAGGGCTGGAGAAGCGGCTTTGTCAAGGCCATCAAGAGCCAGGTCAGCGTCCCGGTCATCGCGGTCAACACCGTCAAGCATCCGCAGTTTGCCGAGCAGCTCCTGGAGGAGGGCGTGAGCGACTTCGTCGGCATGTCCCGCATGCACATTGCCGACCCCTATCTTGTGCAGAAGACCATGGCCGGGCGCGAGGATCTCATCCGCAAGTGCCTCGGCTGCATGAACTGCAACAAGTCCGTCGTCGCGGGCCGCACGCTGCACTGCGCGCTCAACCCCGTCGCCGGCCACGAGGTCACGTTTGGCGATGACAAGCTCGTCAAAAACGGCAACGGCCGCAAGGTCGCCATCGTCGGTGGCGGTCCGGCCGGTATGCAGGCGGCCCTGCTGATGAAAAAGCGCGGCTTCGAGCCCGTGATCTTTGAAGCGAGCGGCACGCTCGGCGGCAGCGCCATTCTTGCCTCCAAGGCGCCGTGCAAGCACATGGCGCAGGAATTTGTGGACACGCAGATCGCCGAGATGCAGGAATACGGCATCGAGGTGCACCTCAACACGCCGGGCACGGTCGCGCGCATTCAGACGCTCGAGCCGTACTGCGTCGTGGTCGCCTGCGGCGGCAATCAGATCATCCCCGGAGTCCCCGGCGCCGACCGCGACAATGTCTATTATATTGAGGACGTTCTGCTCGGCAAGGTGCAGTTTGCCGGCAAGAAGATCGCCGTCATCGGCGGCGGCCATGTCGGTCTCGAGGTCGCGCACTATCTGTGCGCCGACAACCAGGTCACGGTCGTCGAGATGCAGAAGGAAGTCGGCACGTCCATCTACCGCACGGCAAAGTACAAGCTCTTGTCGCTGCTGCAGGAAAACGGCGTCGAGATCCTGACGCAGCACGCGCTCGCCGGCGTCGGCGAGGGGACCGTTGCGCTTAAGCAGCTCCCCGGCGGCGAGACCGTCAGCGTCGATGCCGACATCGTCATCATGGCGCTCGGTAACCGGCCGGACAAGGCCTATGAGGACAAGCTGGCCGCAGCGTTTGACAAGGTCATTGTCGTCGGCGACGCGACGAAGGCTGGCACCATGGCCGACGCAACGAAGGCCGCCTACGAAAAGTGCTTTTACATCTGATTCCAGTCCCACGCGCGAGGCGCTCTGCGTCTCGCGCAGCGCTCCGGCGGGCATGTTACTTTTTTGTCAGTCGTGAACAAATTCCGCATTCTTTTTAAGCGTTCGTGACATTGTGACATTTTTATCTTTCGGGTATCATGCGAACCAAGGTAGAAAAAACCCGCATTTGCTCAGCGGTACTTTGAAAGATTCCATGACGACAAGGACGGAACCATGAACTACGAAAACCTGTTTAGGCCCGGTTACATCGGTGGCCTGCGGATCAAAAACCGCGTCGTGATGACGGCCATGGGCAACGGTCTCGCCGCAGAAAACGGCGAGGCGTCCGACGAGATCATCGCCTGCTACAAGGCCCGGGCGGCCGGCGGCTGCGGGCTGCTGATCACCGAGTTTTGCGCGGTCGACGGGGAAAACGGCATCGCCGAGACCCATCAGCTGCAGATTCACGCGCCGCGGTTCATCAAGCGCCTCGCACTGCTGACCGACACGCTGCACCGCTACGACTGCAAAGTGTTCTTCCAGCTCTTCCACCCCGGCCGCGAGGGCAAGCCGCAGTTCAACGGCGGCCGCCAGGTCATCTCCGCGAGCGGGATCGTCAACCCGGCCACGGGCCGCGTGTCGCACGAAATGACGCGCGAGGAGATCCACGGCATGGTCGACAAATTCGTCACCGGTGCCGTGTATGCCCAGCAGGCCAATGCCGACGGTGTGGAGCTCCACTGCGCGCACGGTTATCTGCTGCACCAGTTTCTCAGCCCGCACAGCAATGTGCGTACCGATGAATACGGCGGCAGCCTTGAAAACCGGATGCGCATCGTCCGCGAGATCATCGAGGGCATCCACCGCGCCTGCGGCAGAGACTTCCCGATCAGCGTGCGCATCAACGGCTGCGACTACATCCCCGATGGCCTGCAGAAAGCGGACGCGGTGGAGATCGCAAAACTGCTCGAGCACTACGGTGTGTCGTGCATCAACGTCAGCAGCGGCGGCTACGAAAACCCGGCCGCCTTCATCGAGCCCTGCTACTTCTCCGAGGGCTGGAAGAAGGAAAATGCGCTGGCCGTCAAGGCGGCGGTGCAGATCCCGGTCATCGCGGTCAACGTTATCAAGCATCCCGCGACCGCCGAGGCGCTGCTGCGCGAGGGCGTGTGCGATTTCGCCGGTGTGTCCCGGGCACAGCTCGCAGATCCGGATTGGGTCAACAAGGCACGCGGCGGTCAGGAAGCGCTCCTGCGCAAGTGCATCGGCTGCATGAGCTGCAACAAGGAGGTCGTCAACCACCGCGGCATCCGCTGCGCCATCAATCCCCGGCTCGGCCGCGAGCGGGACTACAACCCCGCGGCGCTGCGGCGCGACGGCGCGGGCCGGTGCGTGCCGGTGATCGGCGGCGGGCCTGCCGGTATGCAGGCGGCCATTGTCCTGGCCGAGCGCGGCTTCCGCCCGATTCTGTTTGAGCGGCGCGCCTATCTCGGCGGCAGCGCCGTGCTGGCCTCCAAGGCACCGTGCAAAGGGCTCGTGGCCGAGTACATCGAGACGCAGAAGAACCAGCTCGCCGCGCTCGGCGTGCAGGTGGAGCTGAATCACGCGCCGACCATGGCGGAGCTCCGGCGGCTCGACCCCTATGGCATTTTCGTTGCCATGGGCGGGCAGCAGATCGTGCCGGACATTCCCGGCATCGACCGCGAAAACGTGTTCGGCATCGAGGATGTTCTGCTCGGCCGCCGCGCGATCGAGGGCAGGGAGGTCGCCGTCATCGGCGGCGGACACGTCGGGCTCGAAGTGGCCCACTTCCTGTGTGCGAACAACAAGGTCACGATCGTGGAAATGGCCGATGAGATCGGCGCGTCCGTGTACTACATTACGAAGTTCAAGCTCCTGCCGATGCTGCGGGAGGCCGGCGTGACGTTCCGCACCGGCCAGGCCATCGCCGCAGTGGACGACGGCGGCATCCGTCTGCGGGACACGCACACCGGCCAGTGCACCGAGCTGAAGGCCGAGGCCGTCGTTCTGGCGATGGGCAGCCGGCCGGATCTGGCCGCGCGCGCGGCATTCGACCGGAATTTTGACCACGTCGTCTATGCCGGCGACGCTGTGCGCGGCGGCACCATGCTCGAGGCCAACCGCGATGCGTTCGCCCTCGCATGGGAATTCTGACACATAGATACAAGTAGATACGAAAAACCGATTCTGAACGATTTCAAAAAAAGGAGACGATACTATGAAAAACAACATTTTTGATCTGACCGGTCAGGTCGCTCTGGTTGCCGGCGGCAGCTCCGGCCTCGGCCTGCAGTTTGCAAAGGCAATGGCCAACGCCGGCGCCAACGTCGCCATTGTGGCGCGCCGCACCGACCGCCTCGAGAAGAACGCGAAGGAGATCGCCGCGGAGTACGGCGTGGAGGTTTACCCCCACTACCTCGACCTGTGCGACTCCAAGTCCGTCACCAAGTGCGTGGAGGACGTCATTGCGCACTTCGGCAAGATCGACATTCTGGTCAACTCCGGCGGCACCGGCGGTTCCGGCGACCCGGCGACCATGACCGATGAGCAGTGGGCCCACGTGGTCGATACCGACCTGACCGGCCTGTTCTATCTCTGCCGCGACGTCGCGCGCCTGTCCATGATCCCCAACAACTATGGCCGCATCGTCAACGTCTCTTCCATCCACGGCTTCGTCTCCAGAAAGAACGTCTGGACCGCACCGTACTGCGCTTCCAAGGGCGGCGTGCACATGATGACCAAGGCCATGGCCAACGACTGGGGCAAGTACAACATCACCGTCAACTGCATCGCGCCGGGCTACTTCCCGACCGAGCTGACCGAGAAGTTCATCGACTCCGACGCTTTTGTGCAGCTGCACAAGGACCGCTGCCCGAAAGAGCGCCACGGCATCCTCGGCGAGATGGACGGCCTGTGTGTTTACTTCGCCGCGCCCTGCTGCACGTACACGACCGGCCAGATCGTCGCGGTCGACGGCGGCTGGACCTGCAACTGACGCATCCGCTCAGGTAACTACGGAGATATAAGGAGAAAAATATGGACAAGGCAATCAAAACACCGAATCGCACAGGTATTCTGGTACGTGCCCTGATCGTGCTCGCCATGTGCGGCATCGTCAACTCCGCGGCTGTTTTCGTCTCCCCGATGGCAAAGCACTTCGGCTGGACGACGGAAGCCATTGCCGGCGTCGCCACCTATATGGCCTTCATGCAGACGCCCGGCCACATCCTCAGCGGCTGGCTGCTCGGCAAGATCGGCGCCAAGAAAACGCTCATCCTCGGCTGCATCCTGCTGGGCCTCGCGTTCCTGCTGTCCGGCATGGTCCCCTCCGGCTCCCCCTGGATGCTGTACATCACCTTCAGCGTCCTGCAGGGTCTCGGCGTCGGCTTCACGTACACCGGCAGCACCTACTGCGCGACCGGCTGGTACCCCGACAAGCGCGGTTTTGCCTCCGGCCTGTGCATGGCCTTTAACGGCGGCTCCGCCACCTTCCTCGCGCCCCTGATCGTCAAGCTCATCGGCAGCATCGGCATCATCGTCACGCTCTACATCGTCGGCGGCGCGATCATCGTCATCGGCATCTGCGCGGCCATCGGTCTCAAGAGCGCCCCGGTGGGCTATGCCCCGGCTGGCTGGAAGGCCAAGGCGGACGATCCCAAGCTCGCAGCCACGCAGCTCGAGAGCCTGACGCCCGGCCAGGCGTTCCGGACCCGCGGCTACTGGCACCTGTTCCTCGGCTACGGTCTGTTCCCGACGATGTACATCATCTGCTACCCCCGCTTCTCCGTTCTCATTTCGGACGCGGGCTACTCGCTCAACGCGGCTACCATCGGCGTGTCGATCTACTCGATCTGCAACGTCATCGGCCGTTTCGGCATGGGCGCGCTCATCGACAAGCTCGGCTACCGCAAGGTCTATACGATCTGCGGCGTCTGCTCCGTTGCTTCTTCGCTCTGCCTGATGTTTGCCAACAGCCTGGCCATGTTCTACATTGCCTATGTCCTGCTGGCAGTCGGCTTCGGCGCGACGAACTGCTGCCATCCGGTCGCCGTTCAGGAGACCTACGGCTCCAAGTATGCCGGCGGCATCTTCGGCATCTGCATGCTCGGCTATATGATCATCTGCACCTTCATCAGCCCGAAGATCAGCTCGGCGCTCGTCAAGGCCACCGGCAGCTACACTGCCTCCATGGTCTATGCCATCATCGCCTGCATCATCGCCGTCATCTTCTACACCACCATCCCCCAGCCCAAGAGACGCACGCTGGCCGAGGTCGCTGCAGAAGAAAAAGCCGCGCAGGAGAAGGCCGCGCAGGCCTGATCCGCGCAGCAGCATCCGCACACCATCCTCCCCTCATATTTGCGGCATGGCCGGTTTTCCCTTCCTCCGGTCATGCCGCACAGTAAGCGGAGAGACCGACATCAATACGAAAGGTAGCATCCTATGGGCGTAGTTGGTTGTATTCTCGGTTTCCTTGTCGTGATCTATCTTTGCTACAAGGACTGGTCCGTATATATCGCTTCGATCGTGGGCGCGGCGGTCGTGATCGCGTTTAACGTGCTCCCGTTCATGGACACGCTGCTTGGCTCCTATGTCAACGGCATGTTCGTCCCGATCAAAAGCTTCTTCTTCCTGCTGCTGTTCGGCAGCATTCAGTCAAAGATCTATTCGGAGAGCGGCGCGGCCTTCTCCATCGCCGACACGATCATGAGCAAGCTCCTGCGGCCCGGCGCCAGCAACACGAAGAAAAATGTGATCGCGGTCGCGGTCATTGTTGCCATCGGCGTCATCCTCTGCATGGGCGGCATCAATGCCAGCGTGTTCATCGTGCTCATGTACCCGGTCGCGCTCACGATCTTTGAATATTGCGACATTCCCAAGCGCTTTATCCTCGGCGTGCTCGCCGCGGCTTCCTATACGTTTACGCTGACCATGCCCGGCAGCCCGCAGGTGACCAACGTCGCCGCCATGACCGCCCTCGGCACGGCGGCGGATGTGGCGCTCGTCCCCGGCCTTGTCGGCGCGGCGGTCGAAGTCGTCGTCATCATCGTCCTGATGAATATCTACATCAACAAGGCGCGGGCCAAGGGCGAGCATTTTGAGCTCCACCCGCTCGATCCGCACTATGACAAGAACACGCCGCGGCCGAATTTCTGGATCGCGCTCATTCCGCTGGTCGCGCTCTTTGTCACCTTCAACATTCTGAAGATCAACATCAACATCTGCGTGATCGGCAGCACCGTCTTGTCCATCCTGCTGTTCTGGAAGCAGCTCAAGGCGAAGAACCTGCGTGAGCTCATCAGCACCGGCGCGGCGGACTCCATCCACATGTCGCTGACGGTCGCGGCCATCTGCGGCTTTGCCGGCGTCGTGACCAACACGGAAGCGTTCACGACCATGCTCAATGCCATCACCGGCATCAACATGTCCCCGATGCTGATCTGCGCCGTGGTCGTCGCCGTCATGTGCATGCTCACCGGCGGTTCCTCCACCGGCCAGCTGATCTCTCTGCCGCTCATCGCACCGAAGCTGCTCGATCTCGGGCTCAATGTCAACGCGATCCACCGTATCGCCTGCTTTGCCGCGACGACGCTCGATTCCATGCCGTACTCCGGCGCCATCCTGATGCTGCTGCCGATGTGCCGCATGAAGCTCAGGGAGATCTATCCGCCTATGTTCATCACAACGGTCATCGCCACGACCTGCGGCACAGCCGCCGTCATCGTGATGTGTGCGCTGTTCCCCGGCCTCTGCTGATGTGCATGTGCGCGAGTGCATGTCCCCCAATAGAAAACACCGCCCCGCAGGCCATCGGCCTGCGGGGCAATCGTTGTTTGCGCTGCAGAAACGCCCTCCGGGCGAGAAACCGTCCGGAGGGCGTTTTTATCTTTGCCCATGTGCGGGAATCAGCCGGCCCCGGTTTTCAGCCGGGGCGCCGCCTTGCGTGGGTCGGCGATTTGTGCTATCCTGCGCTTGAGGTGATACGATGAAAATTCTCATGATCAACGGCAGCCCGCACCCGCGCGGCTGCACATACACCGCCCTGCACGAAATGGAGCAGGTGCTTCAGGCGGCGGGGGTTGAAACGCAGATCCTGACCGTCGGCGCAGAGCAGGCCGGCGGCTGCACCGCCTGCGGTGGATGCAATGCGACCGGGCACTGCGTGCGCGGCGGCCTGGTGAACGACGCCATTGACGCGATGGAGACGGCGGATGCGCTCGTGCTTGCGTCCCCGGTGCACTATGCCGGAATCTCCGGCGCGATGTCGGCGTTCTGCGACCGACTGTTCTACGCCAGCGACGGCTGGGCGAACAAGCCCTGCGCCTGCGTCGTCTCGGCACGGCGCGCGGGCACGACGGCCGCGCTCGATCAGCTGGTCAAATACCCGATGATCTCGAACATGCCGGTCGTGTCCTCGCAGTACTGGCCGATGGTGCACGGTGCGCGTCCGGAGGACGTCGCGCAGGATGAGGAGGGCCTGCAGACCATGCGCCAGCTCGCGCGCAATCTGCTCTGGCTGGTGCAGTGCATTGCGGCGGGCGACTCCGCCGGTGTTCCGCGTCCGGCGACGGAGACGCGCAAGTTCACCAATTTCATCCGCTGATCTGCAGCAAGATCACGAAAAGGGCCTCCGCAGGCAAAGCCCGCGGAGGCCCTTTTGCTATTTACAGAGGTATGCTCACCCGTGTTTTTTCGCGCGGCGCTTGCCGGTCATGTGCTCGACGGTCAGGCACAGGACGGTCGTCGCGGGAATGACGGCCTTCGCATACGGGAAGTCCGGCGCGCGGTACTGCGCCATGAGCACGCGCAGCGCACGCTCTTTGTCTGTTTCCGGCACGACCGCGATGCGGCCCTGACCGATGACGCTCTCATACGTCATGGTGCAGTTGCCGTGCTCGTCGTCGAGGATGAGCGCGTGCCCGCGGTCCATCTCGAACGAGACGAGCGGATTTTTTGCGATGAGGTCGTACTTCGTGCCGGTGCTCGCGCCGTGGAAGTACAGGCGGACGGTCTCACCGTCGACCTCCAGGCCGAAGTTCAGCGGCAGGATGTAGGGATACGGCTCGTCGTGCAGGGCGAGGCGGCAGACGTCGCACCCGCGCATGACGGTGATGAGCTCCTGAAAATCGGTGATCTCCCGATCGGATCTGCGCATGGGAATGCTCCTTTCTGATCAGCCGACCGGCGGGCCGAGGCGCGCCAGCACGTCCTGAAAATAGTCCGGCAGCGGGCACGTGAACGTCACGAGCGCGCCGGTGCGCGGGTGGATGAAGCGCAGTGCCCGCGCGTGCAGGCACTGCCCGCTCAGGCCCTTTTCCGGCCGCTTGTGGCCGTAGACCAGGTCGCCGAGCAGGGGGTGGCCGATGTGCGCCATGTGTACGCGGATCTGGTGCGTGCGGCCGGTCTCGAGCTCGCAGCGGATGTGCGTGTAGCCGTTGTAGCGCGCGATGACCGACCAGTGCGTGACGGCGCGGCGGGCGTTTTTGGATGTCACGGCCATGCGCTTGCGGTCCGTCGGGTGGCGGCCGATGGGCGCGTCGACCGTGCCGGAATCCTCGCGCAGATTGCCGCAGACGACGGCCTCATACGTGCGGGCCATGGTGTGGTCAGCCAGCTGGGCCGAGAGCGCGAGGTGCGCAAAGTCGTTTTTCGCTGCGACGAGCAGACCGGACGTGTCCTTGTCGATGCGGTGCACGATGCCGGGCCGCCGCTCCCCGCCGACGCCGGAGAGACTGTCACCGCAGTGGGCGAGCAGGGCGTTGACGAGCGTGCCGTCCTCGTGGCCGGGCGCAGGGTGCACGACCATGCCGCGCGGCTTGTTGACGACGATGAGGTCGTCGTCCTCATACACCACGTCCAGCGGCAGATCCTGCGCCACGAGCGCCGAGGGCGCGGCGTCCGGCAGCGTGACGACAAACGTGTCACCGGGTGCGGTCTTATAGTTTTTCTTCACGGGTGCGCCGTCTTTCGTCACGGCCCCCTGCGCGAGCAGCCGCTGGGCGGCGCTGCGCGTGAGCTCGGGCAGAGCGCGCGCAAGGAGAGCGTCGATCCGCTCGGCGCTCTCCTGTGTTTGAATCGTTCGCTGTTCCATTAGAAATCCGAAAACTCCGCCAAAATATCGTCGAGCGAGTAGCTATCGCCGTCCGTCGGGGCGGCGTCCGTGTCCTTGGCCGGGGTTTCCGGCTCGACTGGCGCGGCGGGCGTGCTGTTGAGATAGGCAAGCAGGGGATCCGTCGGGGCCGCATCCGCCGGCTTGGGGGCAGGTGCGGCCGCCTTGGGCGCGGTCTGCGCCGGCGCCGGTGCGGCGGGGGCTGCCGGGGCCTTCGGCGCTGCCGGGGTCACCGGCTGCGCCTGCACGGGCGTGCTGTCCCACGCCGCGAATGGGTCGTCCCGCGCAGGGGCCGGAGTCTCCGGACGCGCGGCAGCGGGCACTTTCGGTGCGGTGGGCGGCTCGATGGGCTGCTTCCGAGCGGGCAGGTGCAGTTTGTGCGCACGGACGGGGGCGTCCGTGTGCTTGCGGGGCTTGCGCGCCGGTTTCGGTGCGGACTCGCCCTCGCTGCCGTCACCCCGGTAGAAGATGACGTGCAGGCACAGGGCGATGCCGGCCACGACGATGAAGATATCCGCCAGGTTGAACACGGCGAAGCGCACGAACAGGAAGTTGAACATGTCCACCACGTAGCCGCTGAGGATGCGGTCGATGCAGTTGCCGACTGCGCCGGCCAGCACGAGCACGACCGACCAGCGGCCGACCTTGCCGTGCACGACGTTGCGCCGCAGGCAGAACACCGCGATGGCGGCGAACACGAGCGTGAAGATGACGAAGATCCAGTGCGGCGCGTGCTGCAGGATGCTGAACGCAGCGCCGTTGTTGTGGATATTCGTCAGCTCCAGCACGCCGGGGATGAGCGTGACGTGCCCGGTGTCGAGCGGGATGTTGAGCGTGACCCAGTACTTCAGGCCTTGGTCAGCGATGAGGATCAGGATGGCTACGATGGCATACCACATAGCGGTTCCTCGCTTTCGGATCAGGATTTTGGGATCGGTGGTTTACTCCGCCTTCTGCGCGGCGACGACGGCGGCGCAGCGCGGGCACAGTCCGGTCTCGGGGTCGGCCTGCTCGGAGTGCATCCAGCAGCGTGGGCACTTGGTGCCGGGCGCGTTGCTCACGGAGATGTGCAGGCCGGGGAAATTCGTGCCGGTACCGGTGACGGCGTCTTCCGGCACGTCGCCGCCGACGAGGCACTGCGACACGATGAGCAGCTCGGGCAGATTCATGCTCTGCACGTCATCGAGCGCGGCTTTGGCGGCATCATCGTCGGCGCGCAGCGTCACGGCAGCCTCGAGCGGCTTGCCGATGCGCTTTTCGGCGCGAGCGGCCTCGAGCACGCCGTTGACATCCGTGCGGACGCGGATCAGCTGGTCCCACTTGGCGAGCTCGTCGTTGCTGAGCGCATAGGCGTCGAACGGCTGGTTCATGACGTTGAGCAGCACGTTGCGCGCGTCGTCCTCGGCGCGGTGCGGCATGGCCAGCCAGATCTCGTCGCAGGTGAAAGCGAGGATCGGCGCAAACATCTTCGTCATGCTGTCGAGGATGAGGAACAGGGCTGTCTGCGCGCTGCGGCGCTTGAGCCCGTTGCGCTCCTCGCAGTAGAGGCGGTCCTTGATGATGTCGAGATAGAAGCTCGAGAGCTCCACGACGCAGAAGTCGTTGATCGCGTGCGAGACCACGTGGAATTCATAGTTGTCGTATGCCTTGGCTACGCGGCGGATGAGATCGTTGAGCTTTGTGATGGCCCAGCGGTCGAGCGGGAGCATATCCTCCGGCGCGACGAGGTGCCCGGCGTCGAACCCGTCGAGGTTGCCGAGGCAGTAGCGCGCCGTGTTGCGGAACTTGAGGTAGTTTTGCGTCAGCTGCTTGAAGATCTCCTTGGAGCAGCGCATGTCGGCGTGGTAGTCGGCGCTGCCTGCCCACAGGCGAAGCATGTCGGCGCCGAATTCGTTGATGATCTCGGCCGGATCCATGCCGTTGCCGAGGGACTTGTGCATGGCCTTGCCCTCGCCGTCCACGGTCCAGCCGTGGGTCAGGCACTCGCGGTACGGGGCGCCCTTGCCGAGCGCGCCGACGGCCACGAGCAGGGACGACTGGAACCAGCCGCGGTACTGGTCGCCGCCCTCGATATACATATCCGCCGGCCAGAAGCCCTGGTCGCGCTGCATGGCGGCGACGTGGGTGGAGCCGGAGTCGAACCAGCCGTCGAGGGTGTCGGTCTCCTGGGTGAAGTGCTTGCCGCCGCAGTGCGGGCAGGTGAAGCCTTCGGGCAGGATGTCGGCCGCCGGGCGGTCGAACCAGGCGTTGCTGCCTTCCTTTTCAAAGAGCTTGGCCACTGCCTCGATGCTCTCTTCGTTGCACACGGGCTTGTGGCAGTCGTCGCAGTAGAATACCGGGATCGGCAGGCCCCAGCGGCGCTGGCGGGAGATGCACCAGTCGGCGCGCTCGCGGATCATGGCGGCCATGCGCTCTTTGCCCCAGCTCGGGAGCCAGCGCACGTTCTCGCACGCGGCGACGGCCTCCTCCTTGAACGAATCGACGGAGCAGAACCACTGCGGCGTGGCGCGGAAGATGATCGGCTGTTTGCAGCGCCAGCAGTGCGGGTAGCTGTGCACGATGTCCTCGCTGGCGAACAGGGAACCGGCCTCCTTCATGTCTGCGAGGATGACGGGGTTGGATTCCTCCGTGGACATGCCGGCGTACTTGCCGGCGTAGTCGGTGTGGCGGCCCTGATCGTCCACGGGCACGACCATGTCCATGCCGTAGCGCTTGCAGGTCAGGTAGTCGTCGGCGCCGAAGCCGGGCGCAGTGTGCACGCAGCCGGTGCCGGAATCCATGGTGACGTAGTCCGCCAGCACCAGACGCGAGGTCTTGGGCAGGAACGGATGGTCGGCGAGCATGTTCTCAAAGAAGTCGCCGGGGTGCTGCTCGAGCACCTCGTAGCTGTCAAAGCCGCCGATGTGCATGACCTTCTCGGTCAGGGCGTCGGCCATGATGTATACCTCGCCGTTCGGGGCCTGCACGAGGTTATACAGTTCGCGCGGGTTGAGCGCGATGGCGAGGTTGCCGGGCAGGGTCCAGATCGTCGTTGTCCAGATGACGAAGAAGAGCTTGCTGTGGTCGACGTTCGGCAGCTTGCCGAGGTCATCGTGCATCGGGAACTTCACGTACACGGTCGTGCACGGGTCGTCCTGATACTCGATCTCCGCCTCGGCGAGGGCGGTCTCATCGTGAGGGCACCAGTACACGGGCTTGAGGCCCTTGTAGATGTGGCCATTTTGATACATCTTGCCGAACACACGCACCTCGTCGGCCTCGAAGCCCTTGTTCATGGTCTTGTAGGGGTGCTCCCAGTCGCCCATGACGCCCATGCGCTTGAAGCCGGCCATCTGGCGGTCGATGTATTTCTGCGCATAGTCATGGCACGCGCTGCGGAAGTCGGCGACGCTCATGGCCTTGTGGTTGAGCTTCTGCTCCTTGATGATGGCACTCTCGATGGGCATGCCGTGGTTGTCCCAGCCGGGGATGTAGGGCGTATAGTAGCCGCGCATGGCGTAGGAGCGGACGATGAAGTCCTTGAGCGCCTTGTTGAGCGCGTGGCCCATGTGGATGTCGCCGTTGGAGAACGGAGGGCCGTCGTGCAGGCTGAAGCGCGGCTTGCCGTCGTTCTTTTTGAGCATTTCGTGGTACAGGTCCATGTCGTACCAGCGCTGGAGCATCTCGGGCTCCCGCTTGGCAAGGCCGGCGCGCATGGGAAAGTCTGTTTTCGGCAGATTGATCGTGGCGTTGAAATCGTTCTTGGACATGGTTCTATCTTTCTCCTCTCAGAGTTGTATTTCCATCAAAAATTGCGCAGGGCGGTACGGCACCGGCCGTCCCGCCCTGGTTGATTGCATGTTCACTCAGCTGTTATGCAGGAAGTGATAAAGCTGCGTGGCGTCATCTGCTGCGCTGTCGGCCGCGGTATCATCGGCCTCCACCGGCTGCGCCTCCACAGGGGCGGCGGACACGGGGACGGCTTCCGCGGGCTGCTCGGCGGCCGGAGTTTCCGGCTGCGCGGGCTCGGACACCGGCTCGGCAGGGGCGGCGCTCACGCTTGCCGGCCGGGCGGCAGGCTGCGCGGCCGCAGCCTTCGCCCCGGCGATCTTATCCAGGTACTCGAGCTGGTTCAGGCACAGATTACGCACATCTTCCAGAAATTTTGCGCAGGACGTTTTGGCGTTGAGGAGTTTGGCTTCCTCGTTGGCGGTTTCGTGCTGGAGACCGCCAAGTATTCGGTCGGACGTGTCCTTGGCCTCGCCGAGTATCTTGTCGGCGCGGGCCTGAGCGTCGTCCTCTATCTGCTTGCCGACCTTCTGGGCCGACAGTATGGCCAGACGCATGGCGTCTTCGCTGGCGCGGTACTCTTCTATCTTATCGACCAGCACCTTCATCTTGCCCTTGAGCACGGCAACTTCCTTCTGCGCGTTGGCAAGCTCGGTGGCCACTTCTTCCTGATAGTTCTGCACGGCGGCCATGTCGTATCCGCCGAACATCGCTTTTTCAAACGTTTTTTCCCGAATATCCTGAGGAGTCATGTTGGATAGTCCTCCATTCTTTCTATAGGTGTACTACACGGCGGGCGCTGTCAGGGACAGTATGCCCGGATTTACAGATGGAACTCGCCCGACTCCATGTCGTCGAGCTGGTCGCCCATGAGGTCGACATTGAACGGCGTGATGATATACGTCGCGCTTGCCACGCGGCGGATCTTGCCGTCCTGCGCGTAGGCGACGCCGGACAAAAAGTCGATCAGCCGGCGGGAGATGGCCGGATCCGTCTTTTCCAGATTGATGAGCACGGCGCGGCGATCACGCAGGTGGTCCGCGATCTCTCCGGCGGACTCAAACTGCTTCGGCGTGGCGAGCACGACCTTGAGCTGGCCGCCGCTGTTGAGGTTGACGACCTTGTCGGCCACGCGGCTGTCGCCCTTCGGCGCGTAGCTCGGCGCGGGGCGCTCCGGCTCCGTCACCGGATCGTCGCGGATGAAGGTGCTCTTTTTCGGCGCGGGCGCCGGGCGGCGGGGCGCGGCCGCCGGACGGGCCGGGGCCGGACGCTCCGGTGCGGCAGCTTCCGCGACCGGGATCGCTTCATCCTCATCATCGAAAAACTCGTCGTCGTCATCGTACGGACGGGTCATTTTTTTCAGTTCATCCAAAAATCCCATTCGGGACCCCCCTTTTACGTGCCGGCGGCTGCCGTGCCGCTGCACTGATCTCTGCGGAGTGAGCCGAAGCGGCGCTCAGTGCTGGGAATAATTCCGCGCGCCAAAAATCGACGAGCCGACGCGCACCATGTTTGCACCGGCGGAAATGGCGTCCTCAAAGTCTCCGCTCATACCCATGGACAGAAAGTCCATAGAAACATTATCGTATTTTTTTCTGCCGATGTCAACAAAAAGCTCATGCATTTTCGTAAAATATGCATGATTTCCGTCGGAAGTTTCTGCCACGGGCGGGATTGCCATCAGGCCGCGCACGCGAATATGCGCGCAGCCAGCGGCCGTTTCCAGCAATTGCGGCAGGGCGGCGGGCTCCACGCCGCTCTTGGCGGCCTCGCCGCCGATGTTCACTTCCAGCAGGATGTCCTGCACAATGTCCTGCATGGCCGCGCGCTTTTCGATCATGGCCAGCAGCTCCGGTGAGTCCACCGACTGGATGAGATCGACCTTGCCCACGACCTGCCGGACTTTATTCGTCTGCAGGTGGCCGATGAAGTGCAGCGGCACGCCGGTATAGGCGCTCTGGGCAAGCTTTTCGGTCATCTCCTGCACGCGGTTCTCGCCGCAGGCGTCGATCCCGGCGGCAACGGCCTCGCGCACGCGCGCGGCGTCGTTCATCTTCGTCGCTGCCACGAGCGTGATGTCGGCGCCCGTGCGGCCCGTCTGGCGGGCGGCGGCGTCGATGCGCGCGCGGATGGCGGCAATGTTTTCGGCAATGGTGCTCATGGTGGGTGGTGCCTCCTTATTTCACGACCTGCCCGTTGGACAGGCCCTTGCCGGTGACGACGATCTCGTTGCCGGCGCACAGGGCGTTGCTCTCCGTGCTCTGGGCGACGAGACAGTAGTCGTCGGTCTGATAGATGATCTCGATCGGTTTTTTCTCCAATTGCGCCGCCGTGACGACGTAGACATATGACTGCCCGTCGTCGTCCATGTGCACGGCCTTGAGCGGGACGCGCAGGCCGGTGTGCTCGCTGTAGACCACGTCGGCCGTCGTCTTGCGCATGGCCAGCGTGTCGGCCAGTGCGGCGTTGCACGCGAACACGACAGCGACCTTGCCGCTGCTGTCCGGCTCGCTCTTGCTCATCACGGTCGCCGAGACGGTGCCGTTATAGTGCTGCGGAAAGTCGAGCGAGGCGCTGCCGTTCAGGTTCAGGCGGTCGGCGTCGGCCTTGTTCATGACGGAGGCAAAGTACCACTTTTTCGCCGTGACGAGCTTGCCGATGGCGCTGGCGGTCTTGGTGGGCGCGGTGCGTTCGAGCGCGTCCACGCCGTCGGGCGTGAGGTTTTCAAGCATGTCCGGCGTGAGCGATTCGTATCCGTCGGTCATGGACGTGAACAGGCCCGCGGCCGGAGCCGTGATGCTGCCGCGGCCGGCACCTGCGTTTTCAAGCTGGTGCAGCTCGGCGTTGAGCGCGTCGAGGTCACCCTGCGAGATGCTGCCGCTCGTGGAGCCGAAGAGCAGGGAGCTGAGATCCAGACAGATGTCGTCCAGATCCGATGTGCTGCCGGCGGAGACGGCGGCGTTGAGCTGCAGGATGGCGCTGCGCACGTCGCTGTCGCGGTCCGACGCGCCGGAGGCGCTGCCCGCGCGCGCGAGCAGGCTCGAGACGTAAGTAATTTCTTTTTTCAGTTCGCGGGCGCGGCTGGCGCTGTCGAGCGCGGCCTTGGAGTCCACACCGATGGCGATCTCGCCGCCGCGCGCGACCTCCTTGCCGTCGTCCACGGACAGGGACAGAAATTCCTTATCCGAGGCGATGACCTGCTCCTCGCGCACGACGATGCCGCTGGCCTGCCCGCTCTCGCTGACGGTCACGAGCACCGCCGGGGCGGTGGCGTAGGATTGCTGCGTCGAGCGGAACAGATACACGCCCAAATACACGAGCATGGCCGCGAAGAGCACGAACATGGCAATGTTCGTGAAGGTATTTGTTTTCTTCAAATCCGGCCCTCCTTTCGGCGGGCGGCGGGGAGATCAGCCCTGCAGCTCGAGCGAGACCGGCCGCGCCGGGGCGACCGTCGAGATCGCGTGCTTGTAGATCATCTGCTGCCGGCCGTCGGCGTCGATGAGCACGACGAAGCTGTCAAAGCTGCGCACAACACCGCGCAGCTGGAACCCGTTCATGAGAAACAGGGTCACGGGGATCTTTTCCCGCCGGATGTAATTGAGGAATGCGTCCTGAAGGTTCTGTGTCTTTTGCATGATCGCCGCTCCTTTGGCCGGAGCGGGTACATTCATTCATCATAGCACAATCTGCCGCTCCGTGAAATAGTGAATTTATACAAATCCGGTAGAAATAGCAGCTTCCACCGGATTCGTACAGGCCCCTATTCTATACCGCGGGCGGATAAGAATTGCGTCGAAAGGCGGCACGCCCGGTCCATGTCCGGCGTTTTTTCGTGCCGGAGCCAGAACAGGTCCTGGTCCCGCCGCAGCCACGTGAGCTGACGCTTGGCATAGCGCCGGGAGGCGAGCTGAATGGCGGCGACGGCGTCCTGCGGTGCGGCTTTGCCCTGTACGGCGGCGACGGCCTCCTTATAGCCGATGGCCTGCATGGCCGTGCAGTCAGCCGGCACGCCGGCGGCCAGCAGCGCGCGCACCTCGTCAAACAGGCCCTGCTGCACCATGATGTCTACGCGCCGGTCGATGCGGTCGTAGAGATCCTGCCGGACGGCGAAATCGAGCGCGATCTTCGCCGCGTCGTACCGCGGCGGCACGGCGCGGGTCTCGGCATCGTGCTGCGTGATGGTTCTGCCCGTGAGGATGTAGACCTCCATGGCGCGCACGATGCGCTTTTTGTCCGCAGGGTGGAGCTTTGCCGCCCGTTCGGGGTCGACCTTGCGCAGCTCGCCGAGCAGGCCCTCGCCGCCGATCTCGTCATAGCGCTCGCTCAGCTCCTGCCGCAGCGCGGTGTCGGCCGTGCCGTCGGCAAATGTGCGCCCGGCGATGAGCGAGTCGATATACAGCCCCGTGCCGCCGACGACGATCGGCAGTTTTCCGCGCGCGAGGATGTCATCCACGCAGGCGGAGGCCTCCTTAGCGTAGCGCGAGACGGAGTAGTTTTCCGCAGGGTCGGCGATGTCGATCATGTGGTGCGGCACGCCCTGCATTTCTTCCGGCGTGGGCTTGGCCGTGCCGATGTCCATGCCGCGGTAGATCTGCATCGAGTCGGCCGAGACGACCTCGCCGCCCAGCCGCTGCGCGAGCGCCACGCCGAGCGCGGTCTTGCCCGAGGCGGTCGGGCCGGTGATGACGACAAGTTTTGGCTGCATCGTGACAGTCTCCTTTCCGTGGGGGAGAATTCAGAAAGATTATGTTGAAAAGTATTAGAAATGTGTTAGAATGAAAGCACATTCCCCAGCTTTCAGGAAGGTGAACCCATGAAGATCAAAATTTCTGCCGACAGCACGTGCGATCTCTCGCCTGAGCTGATCGAGCGCTATCACATCGGCATCACGCCGCTGTACATCATCCGCGGCGAGGAGACCCTGCGCGACGGCATTGACGTGCACCCGCAGGAGCTCTACGATTACGCCAACGCCACGGGCAAGCTCTGCAAGACCGCAGCGGTGAACGTGTCGGACTATCTGGCGTACTTCGCCGCGTGCCGGGAGGAATATGACGCCGTGATCCACTTCACGATCTCGAGCGACATGTCCGGCTGCTATCAGAACGCCTGCATCGCGGCCAAGGAGTTTACGAACGTCTACCCCGTGGATTCGCGCAACCTCTCGACCGGCATCGGCCACCTGGTGCTCAACGCGGCCGAGATGGCCGAGCAGGGCATGGACGCGGCCGACATTGCGGCGGCGCTGGAGAAAAAGCGCGAGAAGCTTGATGTCAGCTTCGTGATCGACACGCTGGAATATCTCAAGCGCGGCGGCCGCTGCTCGGCGCTCGTGGCCATGAGCGCCAATCTCCTGCATCTCAAGCCGTGCATCGAGGTCAAGGACGGGAAGATGGGCGTCGGCCGCAAGTACCGCGGCAAGCTTGAAAAGTGCTACGTGCAGTACATCGAGGATCGGCTCAAGGGCCGCGACGACATTGACTGCCACCGCATCTTCATCACGGATTCCGGCATCGATGAGGCCACGTGGAAGGAGCTCGAGCGCGTTGTGCGCGCGTGCCAGCCGTTTGAGGAGGTTCTCCACACGCAGGCCGGCTGCACGGTGTCGAACCACTGCGGCCCCGGCTGCATGGGCATTTTGTACTACCACAAGTAAACAGAGTTGTACAGTCTGACAGGGAGCGCGTTCTGGCGCTCCCTGTAGTCTTTTTAAACAATGCGCTTGAAGAGCTTGTCCAGCTCCCGGCGCGTGAGCGTCACGGCGACGGGGCGGCCGTGCGGGCAGTATTTCACCTCACCGGCGCACACTGCATCCGCCAGACGCAGCAGCTCCTCGGGCTCGGTCTGCCAGCCGGCCTTGATGGCTGCCTTGCACGCCACGGTCTTGAGCACCTCGTCGCGCACGGACTGCGCGTCCATCTGCGCACCATGGCGCAGCTGCGCGCAGATCTCCTCGAGCGCGGGCAGGGCGTCCGCCGCGTCGAGCTGCGCGGGCACGCCGCGGAGAATGTAGTCGTTGCGGCCGAACGGCTCGAGCGTGAAGCCGAGCTCCGCGAGCACGTCGCCGTACTGCTGCAGCACGTCGGCATCGCTCGCGTCCGGCGTGAAGGGCAGCGGCTCGAGCAGCGTCTGCGACGGGATGTCGGCAGGGCTCTGCCGCAGGCGGTCAAAATTGATGCGCTCGTGCGCCGCGTGCTTGTCGATGAGGATGAGCGTCTCGCCCTTCTCGACGAGGATGTACGTGTGCATCGCCTCGCCGATCAGGCGGGCGGGCGGCTCGGCCGGGGGCGCGGCGCACTCGAGCGGGGAGGGGATGATCGGCTCCGGCTCGATGGCGGCCTGCACGGGCCGCGCGACCGGCACGATCGGCTCGGGCGCTGGCGGTGTGCTCGGTATGGGACGCGCGGGTGTCACAAACACCGGCGGCGGGGCCACGCGCGGCGCGGCGAAGGCCGACGCCGTCGGCGAGCGGAACGCGACCGCTTCCTCCGCCGGGGCGGCGGGGGCGTAGGTGCGCGCGGGCGCGAACGCCGGCGCTGCGGGCGCGAACGGGTGCTGTGCTGCGGCCGGTGCCGCTTTCGGGGTCGACGGCACGAACGGGTCTGCCTTCGGCGCGGGCTCCGGTTTGGCCGCCGTTTTCGACAGCGTGGTCACGGGCGCTTTTTCCGCCTCGAGCGCGGCGCGCGCACCGTAATACACGGCGTCAAACACCGCGCGCTCGTGCGTGAACTTCACCTCGGTCTTGGCCGGGTGAACGTTCACGTCCACGGCTGCGCAGCTGAGCTCCACATACAGCACGCACGCGGGGAAGCGCCCCACGAGCAGCGTGTTGCGATAGGCCTGCTCGAGCGCGGCCTGCAGCGCGGCGGATCTGATCCACCGGCCGTTGCAGAAGAAATACTGCTGCGCGCGGCTGCCGCGCCCGGCGGCGGGCGAGGAGATGAAGCCGTGCACGCGCACGCCGTCGGCCTCACCGGTGCAGGGCAGCAGGCTCATGGCGAGGTCGCGCCCGAGCAGGCTGTAGACGCAGCTGTCGAGCTTGTTGTCGCCGGGGGAGAAGAAGACTTCCTCCCCGTCGCGGATGCAGCGCACGGACACATCCGGCCGGCCGAGCGCGCACCGCAGCGCGGCGGCGGCGCAGGCCGCGCCCTCCGCGCGGTCGGACTTCAGGAATTTGCGCCGGGCGGGCGTGTTGAAAAACAGGTCGCGCACGATCATCGTCGTGCCCTCGGGGCAGCCGGTCTCGTACATGTCCTGAATGTCGCCCGCGTCGAGCGTCATGTGCGTGCCGGCGGCCGCGCCGCGCTGCCGCGTCGTGAGCGTGATGTGCGACACGGCGCTGATCGCGGCCAGCGCCTCGCCGCGAAAGCCCATCGTGCCGATGGCCTCGAGCCCCTGCTCGTCGTGCAGCTTGCTCGTCGCGTGGCGCAAAAACGCGATGCCCGCGTCCTCGGGTGCCATGCCGCAGCCGTCGTCCGTCACGCGCAGATACGTCGCGCCGCCGCCGCGCAGCTCCACCGTCACGGTGCGGGCCCCGGCGTCGAATGCGTTTTCCACCAGCTCCTTGACGACCGAGGCGGGCCGCTCCACGACCTCGCCCGCGGCGATCAGATCCGCCAGATGCGGAGAGAGAATTTGAATCTCGGGCATCGTTTGCCCTCCTTTAAGTACAGTCCAGGGGGCGCGAGCGCCCCGCGCGTATATTATAAAGGATTGTCATTGAAAATTCCACCGCGAAATGCTACAATATTCTATCACACTTCAAATTTTATCCGGCCGGAGCCGGACAGGCAGGAGCATTGCATGAGCTATCAGAGAACGGAGATTTCCGAATCGGACATCCAGCGCCAGCTGGACATCTGCGCGCAGCTGCGCGCGCACTTCACCGCCGGCGGCCGCCAGCCGCTGGCCATGGTCGATACCTATGGCTGCCAGCAGAACGAGGCCGACAGCGAAAAGCTGCGCGGCTATCTGCGCGCCATGGGCTTTGACTTCACACAGGATGAATTCGCGGCCGACGTCGTCGTCATGAACACGTGCGCCGTGCGCGAGCACGCCGAGACGCGCGTGTTCGGCAACGTCGGCGCGCTGACGCACACCAAGGCGCGCAACCCCAATCAGATCATCGCGGTCTGCGGCTGCATGGCGCAGCAGGAGCACGTGGCCGAGAAGCTGAAAAAGTCCTATCGCATCGTCGACCTCGTCTTCGGCCCGCACGAGCTGTGGCGCTTCCCGGAGCTGCTGCACACTGTCTGCACCGAGCACCGGCGCGTGTTCGCCATCGCGCCGGCGGACGGCAGCGTGGCCGAGGGCATCCCCCAGCAGCGCGACGGCAGCGTCAAGGCGTGGCTGTCGATCATGTACGGGTGCAACAACTTCTGCACCTACTGCATCGTGCCGTACGTGCGTGGGCGCGAGCGCTCCCGCCACCCGGAGGAGATCGAGCGCGAGGCGCGCGAGCTCGTTGCGGCGGGATATAAGGACATCACGCTCCTGGGGCAGAATGTCGACTCCTACGGCCGCGACCTTGACGAGGACGTGGACTTTGCCGACCTCATCCGGCGCATCAACGCCATCCCGGGCGACTTTGTCATCCGCTTCATGAGCAGCCACCCGAAGGACGCGACGGAAAAGCTCTTTCGCGCCATGGCCGAGTGCGAAAAGTGCGCGCACCAGATGCACCTGCCCGTGCAGAGCGGCAACGACCGCGTCCTGCACGCGATGAACCGCGGCTACACGCGCGAGAAATATCTGGCGCAGGTGGCGCTTGCGCGGCAGTGCATGCCCGACCTTGTGCTCACGACGGATATCATCGTGGGCTTCCCCGGCGAGACGGACGAAGAATTTGACGACACGCTCTCACTCATCGAGACCGTGCGCTATGACGCGATGTTTACCTTCATCTATTCGCCGCGCGTCGGCACCCCGGCGGCGAAGATGCCCGATCCCTACACCCGCGCGCAGAAGCAGGTGCGCTTTGACGCGCTTGTCGCAGCGGCCAACCGCATCTCGGAGGAAAAGCACCGCGCCTATGAGGGCAGTGTGCAGCGCGTGCTCGTCGACGGGGCCGACGGCCGGGGCGACCATCCGCTCACGGCGCGCACGAAGGGCGGCCGCCTCGTGCACATGCGCGGGGACGCGTCCCTCGTCGGGCGGTTCGTGGACGTGAAGATTACCGGCAGCAACACCTGGGCGCTCTATGGCGAGGAGGTATGACGCATGGCGGAACTGACGCCGATGAAGCGGCAATATTATGAGATCAAGCAGCGCAACCCCGACTGCCTGCTGTTTTTCCGGCTGGGCGATTTCTATGAGATGTTCGACGACGACGCGCGTCTGGCCGCGCGCGAGCTTGACCTCACGCTCACGACGCGCGACCGCAATGTCGAGGACCCGGCCGAGCGCACGCCCATGTGCGGCGTGCCGTATCACTCGGCCGAGGCGTACATCGGCCGCCTGATCGCCAAGGGCTACAAGGTGGCCATCTGTGAGCAGATGGAGGATCCAGCGCTGGCTAAGGGGCTGGTCGACCGGGACGTGATCCGCATCATCACGCCCGGTACGGTCACGGCCTCGTCCATGCTCGAGGAGAATAAGTCGAATTACCTCTGCGCGGTGTATCTCAGCGGGCAGTCCGGCGGCACGGCGTTCTGCGACCTCTCGACGGGGGAATTCTGCGCAGCGAACTACCCGGCCGACGCCGTGAGCCACATCCTCAACGAGCTCGGCCGCTTTGCCCCGCGCGAGGCCGTGTGCGCCGACGCGGCGGCGGAACATGACGAGATCCGCACCTTCCTCACCAAGCGCCTCGGCAGTCTGGTCGAGGCGGGCGGCGACCGGTTTGAATACCTGGCGGCGGCCGCGCGCGTGTGCGAGCAGTTCGGCGTGCAGAGCACGGATGCGCTCGGCCTCGGCGAGGCGCCGGCGGCCGTGTGCGCGGCCGGGGCGCTGCTGGCCTACCTGCATGAGACGCAAAAGTGCGACCTCGGCCACATCCGGCGGCTGGAGCTGCTGGGCGACGACCACTACATGGAGCTCGACTACACCACGCGCCGCAACCTCGAGCTGACGGAAAACCTCCGCTCCGGCGAAAAGCGCGGCAGTCTCCTCTGGGTGCTTGACAAGACGAAAACGCCCATGGGCGGCCGCCTGCTGCGCGCATGGGTGGAGCGTCCGCTGCTCAGCCCCGTGCAGATCCGCCGCCGCCTCGGCGCGGTGGAGGAGCTGGCGGGCGACAACGTCCTGCGGGGCGAGCTCATCCGCTGCCTGCGCGAGATCGGCGACATGCAGCGCCTCGTCTCCCGCGCGGTGTACGGCTCGGCCAACGGGCGCGACCTGCACGCGCTGGCCCTGTGCTGCGCGCAGCTGCCGAACCTGACGGCGCTGCTGAAAGACGTGCACAGCGCGGCCCTGCGCGACATTGCGCAGATGGACACGCTCGCCGACCTCTGTGCGCGCATCGACCGCGCCATCTGTGACGAGCCGCCGTTTTCCGTGCGCGAGGGCGGCATCCTCCGCCCGGGCTACAGCGAGGAGGTCGACCGCCTGCGCAACGTGCGCGACCACGGCGCGCAGACCGTCGCCGAGCTCGAGCAGCGCGAGCGCGAGCGGACCGGCGCCAAAAAGCTCAAGGTCGGCTACAACAAGGTCTTCGGCTATTACATCGACATTCCCAACAGCGCGGGCGTCACCGAGCTGCCGGAGGACTATATCCGCAAGCAGACGCTGGTCTCGAGCGAGCGCTATTTCACGCGCGAGCTCAAGGACCTCGAGAACACGCTCCTGACGGCGCGCGAGCGCATCGCGGAGCTGGAGTACACGCTCTTCAACGAGGTGCGCCAGCTCGTCGCGGGCGAGGTCGCGCGCGTGCAGGCGGCGGCGGACGCCGTGGCCCGGCTCGACGCGCTGTGCTCGCTGGCGGAGACGGCGGTGAAAAACCACTACGTCTGCCCCGAGGTCGACCTCTCGCGCACACTCGACATCCGCGAGGGGCGCCACCCCGTCGTGGAGCAGGCGCAGAAGGACAATCTCTTTGTCCCGAACGACACGTTCCTCAACGACGCGGACGACCGCGTCGCCATCGTGACCGGGCCGAACATGGCCGGTAAATCCACGTACATGCGCCAGACCGCGCTCATCGTGCTCATGGCGCAGATGGGCTCGTTCGTCCCGGCGAAGAGCGCCGTCATCGGCGTGGTCGACCGCGTGTTCACGCGCATCGGCGCGTCCGACGACCTGGCCGCCGGGCAGAGCACGTTCATGGTCGAGATGAGCGAGATGGCCAATATCCTCCGCCACGCCACGGCGCAGAGCCTGCTCATCCTCGATGAGATCGGCCGCGGCACGTCCACCTACGACGGCATGGCCATCGCCCGCGCGGTGCTCGAATACTGCGCGGACCCCCGCCGCCTCGGCGCCAAGACCATGTTCGCCACGCACTACCACGAGCTGACCGCGCTCGAGCAGACGCTGCCAGGCGTGCGCAACTACAACATCACGGCCAAGAAGCAGGGCGGTACGCTGCTGTTCCTGCGCAAGATCGTTTCCGGTGCGGCCGACGACAGCTACGGCATCGAGGTCGCCAAGCTCGCCGGCGTGCCCGACGCGATCATCACGAAGGCCAAGACCTACCTGCGCGAGCTGGAGTCCGGCGCGGCGGAGCCCGCCGTCCCTGCGCACACGGCGCAGGATGCTGCGCAGATGACGCTCGGCGACGCGGCCGGGGATGAAATTGCCGAGCAGCTGCGCAGTATCGACCTCAACACCATCACGCCGCTCGAGGCCATGCGCCTGCTCTTTGAGCTGCAGCAGAAAGCGAGGGGCTGACGTGCAACATCCCAACACGGTGTGGACAGACCCCATGCCGCGCGGCGCGCGCATCGCAGGTTGGGTGTATTTCCCCATCCATGCGGTCGTGCTGCCGCTGACGATCGGCGCACTGCTCATGGCGGTGCTCGGCAAGCTGCCGTCGGACGTGACGTGCAATGTGTTGTATTACCTCTGCGGCCTCGTGTTCACGCTCATCGCCATGTGGCGGTTCCTGCGCCGCAGCTTTGACACGATGGTCGGCAGCATCCTGCGCTGCATCGGCATGATGTTTGCCGCCTACGGCATCGACGTGCTGCTCTCGCTCGTGCTGCAGCTCGGCACGAGTCTCATCGGCGAGCTGCCCGTGCCGAACAACGACACCGTGACCGGCCTTGCCAAAGTGGACTACAAGCGCATGATCGCCGTCGCGGTGCTCATGGCGCCGCTCGTGGAGGAGTGCCTGTTTCGCGGCGTGGTCTTCGGCACCATCCGGCCGCGCAGCCGCTTTTGGGCCTATGCCGCGTCGATCGCGCTCTTCTCGCTCTACCACGTCTGGCAGTATGTCATCGTGTACAGTGATCCGAAGCTGCTGCTCTCGGCGCTGGCGTATGTGCCGGTGTCGGCCGCGCTCACGTTCTGCTATGAGCAGACGCGCTCGATCTGGCCGCCGGTGTTTTTCCATATGTTTGTCAATGCGCTCTCGCTCGCGGTGCTCGCCGGGTGAGGGCAAGAAAAAAGCCGCTGCTTTCCGGGGTGGAAAGCAGCGGTTTTTTTCTACTTTTTATTCTTTCACTTTTTCGTACACGCAAAACTGATAGCCCACGCCGTTGTGCTCCGCGCGCGGCTCGCTCGATACGCAGTGCCACGCGGGGTCGGCGTCCAGATCCGGGAAAAACACGTCCGAGTGGGGCACTGAGCCGATTTTCGTGACGTATACGCGCGTCAGGTGGGGGAACATCTGCCGGAACACGCTGTCTCCGCCGATGACGAAGCAGCGGTCATACTGCGCGGCGGCGGCGACGGCCTCCGCCGGGGAATGCACCACCTGCGCGCCGTCGATCGTGATATTCTGCCGCGTGAGCACGAGATTCTCGCGCCCCGGCAGCGGCCTGCCGCCGGGAAAATCGTCCAGCGTGCGCCGGCCGACGATCACGGCCGCGCCCATCGTGAGCGCCCGGAAGCGGCGGCGGTCGGCGGGGATCACGAGCGGCTGCGTGCCTTTGGCCCCGATGCCCCAGTCAGCATAGACGGCGACGATCGCATCCATGGCAGTCCCTCCTTACACCGCGATGGGGATCTTCCCCGTGAACTCGCTGTATTCGTAGCCCTCGACGCGGAAGCTGTCGCGCGTGAAGGTGTAAAAATCGTGCACATCCGGGTCGATGAAAAACTGCGGCGCCGGTTTCGGCTCGTTTTGGATCAGCTGCTCGATGACCGGCACGTGGCGGTCATAGATGTGCGCGTCGGCAATGACGTGCACCAGCTCGCCCGCCTGCAGGCCGGACACCTGCGCGAACATGTGCACGAGCACGGCGTACTGCACGACGTTCCAGTTGTTCGCCGCGAGCATGTCCTGGCTGCGCTGGTTGAGAATGGCGTTGAGCGTGTTGCCCGAGACGTTGAACGTCATTGAGTACGCGCACGGATAGAGCGCCATCTCGTGCAGATCCTCGAACGTATAAATATTCGTCAGGATGCGGCGGGAGGCGGGGTTGTGCTTCAGGTCATAGAGCACGCGGTCCACCTGGTCGAATTCGCCCTCGGGATACTGGTGCTTGACGCCGAGCTGATAGCCATAGGCCTTGCCGATGGAGCCGGTCTCGTCGGCCCACTGGTCCCAGATGTGGCCGCGCAGGTCGTGGATGTTGTTCGACTTCTGCTGCCAGATCCACAGCAGCTCGTCCACGGCGGTCTTCCAGTAGGTGCGCCGCAGCGTCAGCAGCGGAAACTCTCTGGACAGGTCGTAGCGGTTGACGATGCCGAACTTCTTGACCGTGTGTGCCGGGGCACCGTCGTCCTCCCAGCGGGGGCGCACGGCCTGATCGGTATCCCAGACGCCGTTTTGCAGAATGTCGCGGCAGTTGCGGATAAAGACCTCGTCTGCGTAGCTCATCGTTCGGCTCCTTTCAAAAACACTTTGAAACAACAGTTTACCATACCGCCACGGGGATTGCAAACGACAAATGGCGAAAATGGAACGCGCCCTGGTTATTTGACAATTGGAACAAAATTGCTGGATAAATTTGTTCAAATTGCGCGCGGGATTTGACGCACTTTTTGCACAAAGTCCATCCCAATTCCCTGCGCGGGATGCTATAATCAAAGCAGCAGAAACCCGGAAAACAAAACTGAAACGGAGGATAACACATGAAGCACACGAAGAAACTGCTTTCGCTGCTGCTGGTGCTGTGCCTGGTGCTGAGCCTGTCGTGCACGGCCTTTGCAGTCGACGAGGCAAAGCCGCTTGACGGCAAGACCGTCATCCTGCACTCGAACGACGTGCACGGTGCGATCGATCTGTACGCGGCCATGGCATCCCTGAAGGCCGACTATGCGGCGCAGGGCGCTGAGGTCATTCTGGCCGATGCCGGCGACTACAGTCAGGGCACCGTCTATGTCAGCGTCAACAAGGGCGCCGACGCGGTGACCATGATGAACGCCACCGGCTACGACGTGGCCACCATCGGCAATCACGAGTTCGACTACGGCTATGCCCAGCTGGCGGAGAACATGAAGGCCGCCAAGTTCAAAGTTCTGTGCGCCGATGTGCTCGACGCCGACGGCAAGCCCATCTTTGATGCCAACACCATCATCGAAAAGGGCGGCGTGAAGATCGGCTTCTTCGGTCTCGAGACCCCCGAGGCGCAAACCAAGGCCAACCCCAAGCTCATTGAAGGCCTGCAGTTCCTCGCCGGCAAGGACGGCAGCGAGCTCTATAACTGCGCGGCCGCACAGGTCGCAGACCTGAAGGCGAAGGGCGCAGACCTCGTCGTCTGCCTTGCGCACCTGGGCGTGGACGAGAGCTCCGAGCCCTACACCTCCTATGATCTGACCAAGAACGTGAAGGGCATCGATTTCATCATCGACGGCCACTCCCACACCGTCATGACCGCCGGCCCGAATGGTGAGGCCATCCAGTCCACGGGCACGGCCTTTGCCAACATCGGCGTCATCACCATTGACAACGCCACGAAGAAGATCGTCGGCAACGAGCTCAAGACCATCTGGCACACTGAGAAGAACGCCGACGGCAAGTCCGTCACCGTCGTTGACTACAAAACGCGCGACGAAAAGGTCGCCGCGGCTGCCAAGGCCATCATCGACCCCATCGACAAGGCCTACGGCGAGAAGTTTGCCGTGAGCGAAGTGGAACTCAACGGCGCGAAGGCCCCCAACGGCAACCGTGACTCCGAGACCAACCTCGGCGACCTGATCACGGACGCCATGCTCTGGAAGATCCGCACGCAGGCGACGATCTCTGTCCCGGCGGAGAATGTGGTCGCCATCACGAACGGCGGCGGCATCCGCGCGACCGTCAAGGCCGGCGACGTCACCAAGAAGGACATCAACACCGTGCTGCCGTTCGGCAACACACTCGCCGTGGTCTATGTGACCGGCGCCGAGCTGCTCGAGGCGCTCGAGGCCAGCACGTACTGCACGCCGGAATCCATCGGCGGCTTCCCGCAGGCGGCGGGCCTGGCCTTCACGGTCAAGACCTATGAGGAGTATGACGCGAACCCGGAGCCCTATCCCAAGTCCACCTACTACGGCCCGAAGAGCATCCAGCGCGTGACCATTGACAACGTCAACGGCAAGACGTTTGACCCGACGGCTACCTACGCTGTCGTCACGAACAACTTCGTGGCCGGCGGCGGCGACACGTACTACGCCTTCGCGGCGGCGACCAACCAGTTCGACACCGGCCTGCCGCTCGACGAGGTGGTTATGGAATACATCACGCAGGAGCTCAAGGGCGTCATCGGCGAGAGCTATGCCGAGCCTGCCGGCCGCATCACGGTCGATCAGGGTATCGCCCCGTATTATGCCGCGCTGCTGGAAGTGATCCTTGACAAGAGCGCCTATACGGCCGAGACCTACGCTGCCTACGCGGTGGCCTGCGTCAAGATGGACGCGGCCGAGACCGAGGCGGAGCGCGTGGCGGCTTACCCGGCGGTCGTCAAGGCGGCTGCCGCCCTGAAGCTCGTTGACAACACGTTCGCCGACGCGCAGAGCGGCTGGTACAAGCCGGCGGTCGACTTCGCGCAGGTTTCCGGCCTGATGGCCGGCATCGGCGACGGCAAGTTCGCCCCCGCCCTCACGACGACCCGCGCCATGGTCGCCGAGGTGCTCTATGAGGCCGAAGGCGCGCCGAGCGTGGAAGGCATGACCTGCCCGCTGACCGACATCAAGGCAGGCGAGTGGTACACCGATGCGGTCATCTGGGCCTACAACGCGGGCGTTGTCGCCGGCCGCAGCGACGGCACCTTCTGCCCGGACGACACCATCACCCGTCAGGAGATGGCCGTCATGCTCTACGGCTGGCTCGGCGGCGGCGAGTCCCTGCTCGACGCCGAGCAGATCCAGTATACGCTGGCCCAGTTTGCCGATGGCGCGGACGTGGCCCCGTGGGCGCAGGAAGCGGTCGCTTACTGCTACCTTGCAGGTCTCATGGTCGGCAACGACGCGGGCTGCTTTGACCCGCTCGGCAGCCTTGAGCGCGCGCAGCTCGCGCAGGTGTTCTGCAGTTTCTATGAGGTTGCGCTGAACCTGGTCCTCAATGCGGCCCCGGATGCGCCCGAGCAGCCGAGTACGCCCGAGCAGCCGAGCACGCCCGAGCAGCCGAGCACGCCCGAGCAGCCGAGCACGCCCGAGCAGCCGAGCACGCCCGAGCAGCCGAGCACGCCCGAGCAGCCGAGCATGCCCGAACAGCCGAGCATGCCGGAGCTGCCCACCGCGGCGTAATTGCATCACTTACGCAGGGAGACCGCTTCGGCGGTCTCCTTTTTGCACATTTTTGGCGGTGTTTGTGCTGCCGGATTGTGCTTGACAATTCCGGAAAACCTTTTACAATATAGGCGAATCGATCTGACCGATAAACCAAGGAGGTTTTTTGACCATGAACATGAACAAATATCTGGACATCGCACCCGAGGTGCAGCAGGCACTCGCGGACGGCCGCCCGGTCGTCGCGCTCGAGAGTACGATCATCTCCCACGGCATGCCCTATCCGAAAAACGTCGAGACGGCCCTGCTCGTCGAGCAGACCCTGCGCGACAACGGCGCCGTGCCCGCCACCATCGCCATCCTCGGCGGCCGCCTGAAGGCCGGCCTGTCCAAGGAGGAGATCACCTACCTCGGCAAGGCCGGGCGCAAGGTCGCCAAGGTCTCCCGCCGCGACCTGCCGGTCATCTGCGCGCGCGGCGCGGACGGCGCCACCACCGTCACCACGACGATGATGATCGCCCACATGGCAGGCATTCAGGTCTTTGCCACCGGCGGCATCGGCGGCGTGCACCGCGGCGCCGAGACGACCATGGACATCTCTGCCGACCTTGAGGAGCTGGCGCAGACGCCGGTCATGGTCGTGTGCGCGGGCGCAAAGGCCATCCTCGACCTCGGCCTGACGCTGGAGTATCTGGAGACGAAGGGCGTGCCCGTGCTCGGCTACGGCACGGATGAGCTGCCCGCGTTCTACACCCGCGAGAGCGGCCTCGGCGTTGACGCGCGCGTCGACACGCCGGAGGATCTGGCCGCTATTTTCCAAGCGCAGCGCGACCTGGGCCTCAAGACCGGCATGCTCGTCACGAACCCGATCCCGCAGCAGTACGCCATGGACAAGGCCGTCATCGACAAGGCCATCGACCAGGCGCTCGCCGAGAGCCATGAGCAGGGCATCCACGGCAAGGAGACCACGCCGTTCCTGCTTGCCCGCGTGGCGGAGCTCACCGGCGGCGACAGCCTCGAGAGCAACATCCAGCTCGTGCTCAACAACGCCCGCGTCGCGGCGAAGACCGCCGTTGCCCTCTGCAAATGAAGGGTGGTGCGTGGCTCGTGCTCGCGGTGTCCGCGCTGATGGGGCTCGGTCTTACCATCGGGGCCATCGCCTCGCGCCGGCAGATGAGCACCGCCGTCGTCGTGGTGCTGTGTCTTGTCGGCATCGGCATCGTGCTCGTCGGCGCGGTGCTGAGCATCGGCATCGGGGTATTGTGAGCGCGCGAAACTGCATAAGGTAAAAACACCGCAGGCCGGTCGGCCTGCGGTGTTTTGTGTATTTATGCCTTATTTCTCGTCGCCGGGCTTCGGCTGCGCGACACGGAAGATCATGCGCGGGGTCTCGGTGCTGGCCTTCGTGTTCGGGGCCACGGACTCGGTAATGAACGAGTTGCCGCCGATGACGGAGTTGGCGCCGATGACGGTCTTGCCGCCGAGGATGGACGCGCCGGAGTAGATCGTGGCGTTGTCGCCAACGGTGGGGTGGCGCTTGCCGGTCACGGCGTGGCCATGGCGCGGGCTGAGCGCGCCGAGCGTCACGCCCTGATAGAGCTTGACGTGATCGCCGATGATCGTTGTCTCACCGACGACGATGCCGGTGCCGTGGTCGATGAAGAAATACTCGCCGATCTGCGCACCGGGGTTGATGTCGATACCTGTCGCGCCGTGGGCGTACTCGCTCATGATGCGCGGGATGAGCGGGACCTTGCTCTCATAGAGCTCGTGCGCCACGCGGTAGACGAAGATCGCGTACAGGCCGGGGTAGGAGAAGATGACTTCCTCCTTGCTGCCGGCGGCAGGATCGCCGTCGAAGTTTGCGGCCACGTCCTTCATGAGCATGGCCTGGATCTGCGGCAGACGGCACAGGAACCGGTCGCACACGGCGCTCGTGCGCGTGCGCAGCTCGGTCTCGTCCTTGATCGTGTTGGAAAACGCCAGGTGCACCTGCTCGCAGAGGTCGGTGTAGATCTCGCCGAGCAGGAACTCCGCAAACGTCTCGGCCGAGACGTGCGACACCGTGCCGCCCGCGAAATATGCCGGGAAGAACACCTTCTGCAGGTTCTCAATGATCTTGATGATGACCTTGCGGTCGGGCATGCGCAGCTGCTCGCTGTACATGGGTACCTCGGCCGTCTCGTAGCCGTTGGCGATCTGTGCCGCGACGGCGTGCAGCAGACTTTTTTGCGTCATGGTTGGGACACTCCTTCTTCTTTCACATAGCGCCACAGGCAAAAAACGCAGGAAGCGCGCGGCTTCCTGCGTTGCAAAACCATGTGGATGCACGACGGACGCACCTTTTGGGCGCGGCCGTGGGTTTACCGGCAGAAAGCGACACTTCTTTGCGCACGACAACAACAGGTCGTCGGACATGCCGCGACCCGGATGCTGCTGCAGCTGCAAAGGCGCATTGCTCAGGCTCCTTCCGGTTCATTTCCCCCGCTTAAGGGGAATTCCTCTTCTTGTATAACACGATATGCCGCGCTTGTCAAGTGCGTGACGGCTCAGTGCTTTTTCTTCGGCAGCTTCGTGATGCGGCCGTCGCCGTGGTCGATGTACGTGTTTTCGAGCACGTCGATCGTGCTGCGGCGCCAGTCGGCGATGTATTCCTCGCGCAGCGCCTTGCGCTCGGCCTGCTCGTCAGGCGTGAGGTCGCGCTCGCGCGCGATGCGCGTCAGCTCGCTGATGCGGTCCATCTTTTCCTGTGTCAAGGCGGATCCTCCTCTCAGTTTTTCAGGCTGTGCAGCGGGGCGGGGATGCGCCCGCCGCGGGCGATGAACTCGGCCGCGCTGCAGCGGTTGACCGGCATGACCGGCGCGCTGCCGAGCAGGCCGCCGAACGCCACCGTGTCGCCCACCTGCTTGCCGGGGGCGGGGATGATGCGCACGGCGGTGGTCTTATTATTGATCATGCCGATGGCGGCCTCGTCCGCGATGATGGCGGAGATCGTCTCGGCCGGCGTGTCGCCGGGCACGGCGATCATGTCCAGCCCGACGGAGCACACGCACGTCATGGCCTCGAGCTTCTCGATCGTCAGGCGGCCGGCCTCGGCCGCGGCGATCATGCCGGCGTCCTCCGACACGGGGATGAACGCGCCCGAGAGCCCGCCGACGTGGGACGAGGCCATGACGCCGCCCTTTTTCACCGCGTCGTTGAGCAGCGCGAGCGCCGCCGTGGTGCCGGGCCCGCCGACGGACTCCAGCCCCATCTCCTCGAGCACGGCGGCCACACTGTCGCCGACGGCGGGCGTCGGCGCGAGCGACAGGTCCACGATGCCGAACGGCACGCCCAGCCGCGCGGACGCCTCCTGCGCCACGAGCTGGCCCATGCGCGTGATGCGGAAGGCCGTCTTTTTCACCGTCTCGGCCACGACGTCAAACGGCTGGCCGTGCACGCTCTGCAGCGCATGCTGCACCACGCCCGGCCCGGACACGCCGACGTGTACCTCACACTCCGGCTCGCCCACGCCGTGAAACGCTCCGGCCATGAAGGGGTTGTCCTCCACGGCGTTGGCAAAGACGACGAGCTTGGCGCAGGCCATGCCGCCCTGCTCCGCCGTAAGCGCGGCGGCGCGCTTGACGGTGCGGCCCATCTCGGCCACGGCGTCCATGTTGATGCCCGCGCGCGTGGAGCCGACGTTCACGCTCGCGCAGACCAGCTCCGTCTCGGCCAGCGCCTCCGGGATGGAAGCGATGAGCACGCGGTCGGCTTCCGTCATGCCCTTGTGCACGAGCGCGGAAAAGCCGCCGAGGAAGTTGACGCCGATCTCGTGCGCGGCGCGGTCGAGCGCTTTGGCATACGGCACAAAGGACTGCGCGCCCGTGCCCGCCGCGACGAGCGAGATCGGCGTGACGGATACGCGCTTATTGACGATCGGGATGCCGAACTCGGCCTCGATGTCCTCGCCCGTGCGCACAAGATTGCCTGCAAGGCGGCAGATCTTGTCGTACACCTTCGTGCAGCTGCGGTCGATATCCGTGTCCGCGCAGTCGAGCAGAGAGATGCCCATCGTGATGGTGCGGATGTCGAGGTGCTGCTGGTCGATCATGGCGATCGTCTGCAAAATTTCACTGCGGTTGATCATGGCTGTGCCCCCTCAGATGCGGTGCATGGCATTGAAGATGTCCTCCCGCTGGGCGCGGATCTGCAGATCGCGCTGCGTGCCGGCCTCGTCGAGCGTGCGGGCGAGGTCTGCAAACGGCACGGTGCACTGCGACGCGTCCACGAGCATGATCATCGTGAAGTATTCCTGCAGCACCGTCTGGCTGATGTCCAGCACGTTCACGCCGTACTGCGCCAGCAGGGCGGTCACGTCAGCGATGATGCCGACGCGGTCTTTTCCGATCACGGTTACGATTGCACGCATACATTGTCCTCCTTATTGACCGATCGCGCCGAGCTCGTCAAGATCGCGCTCGAACGCTGGAATGAAATGCTCCAGAAAATACTGCACCTCCGGCAGGGGCGAGCCCTCGAGCGCCGCGTGCGTCTGCGCCTCGGCGGAGAGAAACTCGTTGTTGCCGGCCTTGCGCTCCTCGATGCACTTGATGTAGGCCGAGAGCTTGTCGGCCGCCTTCACGAGCGGGTAAATGTCGCCGTTCTTGTCCTCGGCGAGCACATCGGCGTAGGTCGCGCGCAGCTCCGGCGGCAGCATGCCGAGCAGCTTCTGCACGGCCAGATCCTCCACCGCGTGGTAGGCCGACATGATCTCCGCGTTGTGGTACTTGATCGGCGTCGGGAGGTCGCCCGTGAGGATCTCCGACGCGTCGTGATACAGCGCCGCCGTCGCGAGGGCGTTGACATCGCACGGCTCGTGAAAAATGTCGCGCCGGATGACGCCGAGCGCGTGCGCCAGAACGGCCACCATGTGGCTGTGCTCCTGAATGTTCTCGGGCAGGGCGTTGCGCATCAGGCCCCAGCGCGCGATATAGCGCATGCGCGAAATGAGCGCAAAGAAGTTGGAATCCATCATATGTCCTCTCAAAAAACGAAAAATACGGATATGGACACATTTTATCATGCCGTTCGGGGAATGTAAACACGAAAAACTGTTGCAATATCAGGTTTTCCATGCTAAAATACAATTTCGTGCGAACAAAAATGATTTTGAAATATGTATTTGCGTTGAGGAAGTGTGCAAAATGGAGAAATTGAGAAACGTCGCCATCATCGCCCACGTTGACCACGGCAAGACCACCCTGGTCGACGAGATGCTCAAGCAGAGCGGCGTCTACCGCGAAAATCAGGAGGTCGTCGACCGCGTCATGGACTCCAACGATCTGGAGCGCGAGCGCGGCATCACGATCCTGGCCAAGAATACCGCCGTGCGCTACGGCGACACGAAGATCAACATCGTCGACACCCCGGGCCACGCCGACTTCGGCGGCGAGGTCGAGCGTGTCCTGAAGATGGTCAACGGCGTCATTCTGCTCGTCGACGCCGCCGAGGGCCCCATGCCGCAGACGCGCTTCGTGCTCAGCAAGGCGCTCGAGCTCGGCCACCGCGTCATTGTCGTCATCAACAAGATCGACCGCCCCGACCAGCGCATCCACGAGGTCATCGACGAGGTGCTCGAGCTGCTCATGGATCTTAACGCGACCGACGAACAGCTCGACTCGCCCATGCTCTTCTGCTCGGGCCGGCAGGGCACCGCGTCCTACTCCCCGGACGTGCCGGGCAAGGACCTGCGCCCGCTGTTCGAGACGATCCTGGAGTATATCCCCGCGCCGGAACAGAATGTCGACGCGCCGTTCCAGATGCTCGTGTCGTCCATCGACTACAATGAGTTCGTCGGCCGCATCGCCATCGGCCGCATCGAGCGCGGTGTCATCCGCCAGAACGAGGAGATCGCCGTGTGCAACTACCACCAGCCGGACGCCCCGGCCAAGAAGGCCAAGGCCGTGTCCATGTACGAGTTCGAGGGCCTGCAGCGCGTGCCCGTCACGGAGGCGGAGGCCGGCAGCATCATCGCCATGTCCGGCATCGGCGACATCACCATCGGCGATACGATCTGCGCGCCGACCTGCGTCGAGCCGATCGAGTTTGTGAAGATCTCCGCGCCCACGATGGAGATGACCTTCTCCGTCAACGACGGCCCGTTTGCCGGCCGCGAGGGCAAGTTCGTCACCAGCCGCCAGATCCGCGAGCGGCTCTACCGCGAGACGCTCAAGGACGTGTCTCTGCGCGTGACCGATCTCGAGGGCGCAACGGATTCGTTCAACGTCGCCGGCCGCGGCGAGATGTCGCTGTCCATCCTCATCGAGACCATGCGCCGCGAGGGCTATGAGTTCCAGGTCTCGCCCCCGCGCGTGCTCTATCAGACGATCAACGGCCAGAAGTGCGAGCCCATTGAGCGCCTCGTCGCGGACGTCCCGGCCGATGCGGTCGGCGCCGTGATCGAAAAGCTCAGCGCCCGCAAGGGTGAGCTGCAGCAGATGGAGCCCATCGGCAAGCGCACGCGGCTGGAGTTTCTCGTGCCGGCGCGCGGCCTGTTCGGCTACCGCAACGAGTTTCTGACCGATACGAAGGGCGAGGGCATCATGGCCTCCGTCTTTGACAGCTACGCCCCTTATAAGGGCGACCTCAGCCGCCGCAACACCGGCTCGCTCGTCTCGTTCGAGACCGGCGAGAGCATCACCTACGGCCTGTTCAACGCGCAGGAGCGCGGCCAGCTGTTCATCGGTGCGGGTGTGCCCGTGTATGCCGGCATGGTCGTCGGCGTGTCGCCGAAGCAGGAGGACATCACCGTCAACGTCTGCAAGAAAAAGCAGCTGACCAATACCCGCGCCGCGGGCTCTGACGACGCGCTGCGCCTCGTGCCGCCGCGCAAGCTGAGCCTGGAGCAGAGCCTGGAGTTCCTCGCGGACGACGAGCTGCTCGAGGTCACGCCCAAGAGCCTGCGCATCCGCAAGCGCATTCTCGACCATGAGCGCCGCATGAAGGCCGCCCACGGCAAGGGTGCAAAATAAGTCCCCAAAACGAATCCCGCCGCCGTCTCCATGAGACGGCGGCGGGAAGTTTGCACTGTGGGGCGCACGGAGAAAGATTTCTCTTTACAAGTACCGCGGGGTGTGGTATTGTAAAGCAGTCCATGTGCCCGGATCCGGGGTCTGGCCGCTTTGCAGCGGTGCCTTTCCGCCCGGTTCTGCGCCAGCGGATACGAAAACAAAGAAAGGAAGTTATTCCCATGATCACCAAAGCTGAAAAAACCGCAGTCATCGAAGCCAACAAGACGCACGAGGGCGACACCGGTTCTCCGGAGGTCCAGATCGCCATCCTTACCGAGCGCATCCACCAGCTCACCGAGCACCTGAAGGTGCACCCGAACGACAAGCACAGCCGTCTGGGCATGTACAAGATGGTCGGTAAGCGCCGCCGTCTGCTCGACTACCTCGCCAAGAAGGACATCGAGCGTTATCGTGCGATCATTGCAAAGCTGAACATCCGTAAGTAAGTTCGGCTTTTCCGAAGGGTATGAACGTTTGAACGCAGGGGGATAATTTCATATTGTCCCCCTGCTTTTTCGTTCGCCCCGGCAGCCCATTTTCGGGAGCGCCGCTGCCCAGTATTTGAATCTGCGCCCCATCGCGCATGGGACGCGGATGCAAGTGCTGGCTCTGGCGTTTCCGCCAACAAAAGAAAGGAGCACCAGAACCCATGATCATCACCACGCACAAGCAGTTCCCCAACTACAAGCGCTACGAGATTGAGTATGAAGGCCGTCCCCTCGTCATGGAGACCGGCAAACTCGCAGAGCTGTGCAACTCCGCCGTTCTCGTCAGCTACGGCGAGACGACCGTGCTCGTCACCTGCACGGCCTCCGCCCGCCCGAAAGACGGCGTGGATTACTTCCCGCTGTCCGTCGACTTCAACGAAAAGCTCTACGCCGTCGGCCGCATCCCCGGCAGCTTCATGCGCCGCGAGGGCAAGCCCAGCCTGCCCGCCGTGCTTGCCAGCCGCCTGATCGACCGCCCGATGCGCCCGCTCTTCCCGAGCGACCTGCGCAACGACGTCATCATCGCCTGCGAGGTCCTGTCCGTCGACCGCGACTGCAGCCCGGAGATCACCGCCATGATCGGCGCGAGCGCCGCGGTGAGCATCTCCGACGTGCCGTTCAACGGCCCCATCGCCGGCATCGTCCTCGGCTGGGACGGGGAGAAGTACCTCTTCAACCCCACGCAGGAGCAGCGCAAGACCAACCGCATGACCACCACCATCGCGGCCACGCACAAGAAGATCGTCATGATCGAGTCCGAGGCCGACCAGGTGCCGGACGATGTCATGTACGAGGGCATCGTGCAGGCGCATGAGCACCTGCAGCCCGTGCTCGATCTCATCGACAAGATGGTCAGCGAGATCGGCAAGCCGAAGTTCGAGTATGAGCACGCGTCCTTTGACGAGGACCTGTTCGAGCTCCTGTGCGCCAACGAGATGGAGGCCATGGAGTACTGCATGGACACCGACGACAAGAACGTGCGCGAGGCGCGCGTGAATGAATGGATCGCCGCCGTGCAGGCAAAATATGAAGAGGAGCACCCGGACATGATGCAGTACATGGACGAGATCCTCTACAAGATGCAGAAAAAGATCGTCAAGAAGTGGCTGCTCGCCGGTCACCGCGTTGACGGCCGCAAGATGAACGAGATCCGCCCGCTCGATGCCGAGGTCGGCGTGATCCCGCGCGTGCACGGCTCTGGCCTGTTCACCCGCGGCCAGACGCAGGTGCTGTCCATCGCCACGCTCGCGACGCTGTCCATGGCCCAGAAGCTCGACACCATCTGGGAAGAGGAAGAAAAGCGCTTCATGCACCACTACAACATGCCGCCGTACTCCACCGGCGACGCCCGCGCCGCCCGCAGCACCAACCGCCGCGAGTACGGCCACGGCGCCCTCGTCGAGAAGGCGCTGCAGTGCGTCATCCCGCCGGTCGAGGAGTTCCCGTACGCCATCCGCGTGGTGTCCGAGGTGCTCTCGTCCAACGGCTCCACGTCCCAGGGCTCCATCTGCGGCTCCACGCTCGCACTCATGGACGCCGGCGTGCCCATCAAGGCGCCGGTCGCCGGCATCTCCTGCGGCCTGATCCAGGACGGTGACGACTTCACCACCTTCATCGACATTCAGGGCGTTGAGGACTTCCACGGCGAGATGGACTTCAAGGTCGCCGGCACGAAGCAGGGCATCACCGCCATCCAGATGGACCTCAAGAACGACGGCCTCAAGCACGAGATCGTCAAGGAGGCGTTCCGCATGACGCGCGAGGCCCGCTTCCAGATCCTCGATGAGATCATGCTCAAGGCGATTGCCGAGCCGCGTAAGGAGCTGGCCGATTCCGCCCCGAAGATGATCCAGATGAAGATCAACCCCGACAAGATCCGTGAGGTCATCGGCTCGGGCGGCAAGGTCATCCAGAAGATCTGCGCCGACACCGGCTGCAAGATCGACATCGAGGACGACGGCTCCATCTTCATCGCGTCCGAGGACATCGAGGCCTGCCGCGCCGCGCGCAAGACCATCGAGAACATCGTCTTCGAGCCGGAAGTCGGCGAGCTGTACTATGGCAAGGTCTCCAACATCCGCAGCGACTTCGGCGCCTGGGTCGAGCTGGCTCCGGGCAAGGACGGCCTCATCAAGATCAAGGACCTCGAGTTCAAGCGCACCGAAAAGGTCGAGGATGTGCTCAAGATCGGCGACATGACCTGGGTCAAGGTCATGAATGTCGACGATCGCGGCCGTATCGATCTGTCCCGCAAGGATGCGATGCGTGAAAAGGGCCTGATGTAATCTCAGCACAACTGTGTGGGCGGGGTGCGCAGACACCCCGCCCCTTTTTCCACGGGGGGACAGCACATCATGTACGAAAAACAGACGCTGCCGAACGGTGTGCGCATCGTCTATGAGCACATGCCGCACGTGCGCTCGGCGGCCATCGGCGTGTGGATCGGCGTCGGGTCACGGTATGAATCGCCGTGCGAGACCGGCAGCGCGCACTTCATCGAGCACATGCTCTTCAAGGGGACGGCACAGCACTCCGCCTCCGAGCTGGCAGAGCGCATGGACGCCATCGGCGGCCAGGTGAATGCCTATACCACGCGCGAGGGCACCTGCTACTATGCGCGCGTGCTCGACGAGCACCTCGACCGCGCGGGCGACCTGCTCGCCGAGATGCTCTTCACATCGAACTTTGCCGAGGCGGACGTGGCCAACGAGCGCGGCGTCATCCGCGAGGAGATGGACATGTACGCCGACACGCCGGAGGATCTGGTCACGGAGCGGCTTATCGGCGCCGTCTTCCCCGGTGCGCTGGGGCGGCCGGTGCTCGGGCGCCCGGCCTCGATCGACCGGCTGACGGGGGCGCGCCTGCGCTCGTTCCAGATCGCGCACTATATTGCGCCGCGCATTGTCATCGCCGTGTCCGGCAGCTTCACGGACGAAAACATCGCGCGCCTTGCCGCGCACTTCTCGTTTCTGCCCGGCCGGCCGGACCTGACCATGCGCTCCGGCAGTTACACCCCGGCCTTCACGCTCAAGCGCAAGGCCATCGAGCAAAACCAGATCAGCATCGGCTTCCCCGGCCTGCCGACGGGGTCGGAGGCGCGTTTTACCATGGCGCTGCTCTCGTCCATCCTCGGCGGGAACATGTCCTCGCGCCTGTTTCAGACCGTGCGCGAGAAAAACGGCCTGTGCTACGCCATCTACACCTACACGGCGAGCTTTCTCGACTGCGGCATGTTCGGCATCTCCGCCGCCGTCGGCCGCGAGACGGAGCAGCGCGCCCTCGCGCTCATCCGCGACGAGCTTGAGCGCTTCCGCACCGACGGCGTTACGCAATCGGAGCTCGACCGCGCGCGCGAACAGGTGCACGCGAGCGTGCTCATGGCGGAGGAATCCACCGCATCGCGCATGAACAAGCTCGGCTATTCTGAGCTGTACCTCGGCCGGGTGCTCCCGGCGGACGAGGTGCTCGCGCGCTACGACGCCGTCACGCGTGAGGACATCCTCGGCCTCGCGCGCGAGACGCTGGACTTTGACCGCGTGTCGTTCTCGGCTGTCGGCCGCCTGCGGCCGCAGGAGGAATACGAGCAGCAGCTCAAGGGATAACAAAAAACGCCGCGGAAGCCTCCGCGGCGTTTTCTTTTTTCAGTCGTCCGGCTCGCCGGTCATGACCGTGCGCCGGATGCGGCGGATACCACACCCGCGCCGCTTGCGCAAGGGGGCGGATCCTGCCGCCATGTATCGCAAAACGGAACCCCGGCGGCTTCGAGCGGAAGCCGCCGGGGTCGTTTTCGTTTTCAGGCGTTCTGGATCAGCAGCTCTGCGATCTGCACGCAGTTGGTGGCCGCGCCCTTGCGCACCTGGTCGCCGCAGCACCAGAGGCACAGGCCGTTGGGATCGGTCAGGTCGGGGCGGATGCGCCCGACGAACACGAGGTCCTGATCCGACGTGTCGAGCGGCATGGGGTACTGCAGCGCGTCGAGATCGTCCACGAGGCGGCAGCCGGGGGCGGCGGCGATGGCCGCGCGCGCCTCGTCGACGGAGATGTGGTGCACGAAGTGCACGGCGGCGGAGATGGAGTGGCTGCGCACGACGGGCACGCGCACGCAGGTGCACGAGACGTTCATGTCCGGCAGATGCAGGATCTTGCGGCCCTCGTTCTGGAGCTTCATCTCCTCGGAGGTGTAGCCGTCGCACTGCTCGCCGCCGATCTGCGGGATGACATTGTAGGCGATCTGGTGCGCGAACACCTTCGGCGCGTAGGTCTTGCCGGCGCGCAGGGCGTCGACCTCGTTTTGCAGCTCGATGGGGCCGCCCGCGCCCGCGCCGGACACGGCCTGATACGTCGACACGACCATGTCGCGGATGGGCGAGAGCTTGCGCAGCGCGTTGATGGCGGTCAGCGTGATGATGGTCGAGCAGTTGGGATTCGAGATGATGCCGTGGTGCAGCTTCACGTCCCCGGCATTGATCTCCGGCACGACGAGCGGTACGTTCGGGTCCAGGCGGAAGGCCGAGGAGTTATCCACGAACACGGCGCCGGAGCGCACGATCGCGGGGGCGAAGCGCTCGGCAATGTCGTTTTCCGCCGCGCCGAGGACGATGTCCATGCCGGCGAAGGCGGCGTCCGTCGCCTCCTCGACGACGATGTCCTGCCCCTGCCACGACACGACTTTGCCGGCCGAGCGGGCGCTCGCGAGCAGATGCAGCTCCCCGACGGGGAACTTGCGCTCGGCGAGGATCTTCATCATTTCCTGTCCGACGGCGCCGCTGGCGCCGAGAATGGCAACACGATACTGCTTCATATCCGAAAACTTCCTTTCTTATTTCACAAAGCTGTTGTACAGGACCTGGATGGCGGGTGCGAAATCCTTCGTGTCCACGCCGACGATGATGTTGAGCTCATCCGGCCCCTGCGAGATCATGCGGATGTTGATGCCGTGCTCGCCGAGGGCGGCGAAGATGCGGCCCGACGTGCCGGGGCGGAACACCATCTTCCGGCCGACGGCCGCGACGATGGAGATGTTCTCCGTCACGTGCAGATTGTCCGGGCGCAGCTGCTTTTCCAGCTCGCCGAGGATGGAGTACAGGCAGGGGGCGACCTTTTCGCTCGGGACGACGAGCGACAGGCAGTCGATGCCGCTGGGGGCGTACTCAATGCTCACGCCGTGGCGCTCAAACACCTCGAACACCTGCCGGAACGTGCCCACGCTCGAGGACATGCCGGTTTTGGCGATGGTGATGATGGAGTAGTTTTTCTTGCCCGCGATGCCGGTGATGAGCCGCCCGTCGTCCACATCGTCGAACGACTCCATGATGAGCGTGCCGGGGTGATCAGGGGCATTGGTGTTGCGGATGTTGAGCGGGATGTTCTTCTCGCGCACGGGGAAGACCGTGCCCTCGTGCAGCACCTGCGCGCCGACGAAGCTCAGCTCGCGCAGCTCGTTATACGTGATGCGCTCGATCGGCAGGGGATCGGGCACGATGCGGGGGTCGGCCATGAGGATACCGGACACGTCCGTCCAGTTTTCATACACGTCGGCATTGAGCGCCGCTGCCGCGAGCGCGCCGGTGATGTCGCTGCCGCCGCGGGAGAAGGTGCGGATCTTGCCGTCGGGCGTCACGCCGTAAAAGCCGGGGATGACGACGCTGCGCCCGTCGGCCAGGCGCTGCAGCGCGGCATAGGATGCCTCCTTGTCGATCGACCCGTCGAATTGGAAGCGCACCCACAGCTCCGCGTCCAGAAACGAGTAGCCGAGGTAGTCCGCCATGAGCAGGGCGGAGAAATATTCGCCGCGCGACACGAGCTCCTCCTCCGAGATGCCGGCGCGCATCTGCTGGCGCAGCACGGCGAGCTCGGCCTCGATGTCCACGTTCAGGCCGCACTCGTCGCGGATGGCGATGTAGCGATCGGCGATCATCTGGAAGATGGCGTCGCAGCTCACGCCGTACTGCAGGTGCGCGTAGCACAGGTACAGGAGGTCTGTGAGCTTGTGGTCGTCCGCGCCGCGCTTGCCGGCAGCGGACACGACGATCACCTTCCGTGCGGGGTCGGCGCGCACGATGTCGCGCACTTTTTCAAACTGTTTGGCGTCCGCCATCGACGAGCCGCCGAATTTTGCAACCTTCAGCATGGGGCCCTCCTTACTGCAGCGCGGCAAAGAAGCTCTCGCTGTCCTGCGCCAGCGCCAGCGCCATGAGCGCATGCATCCGGCTCACGGGCACGGGCTGCGTGATGACGGCGCCGTCCCAGTCGCGCTCGGAGAGGGCGGCCAGCTCCGGCAGCGCGGCGCGCGTGCGCACGTAGTAGCGGTGCTGTACGCCGGAATTGTCCGGCACGGCCGGGACGAACGAATCGGTGTAAAACGCGTGCACGCCGCGCGTGATGTCCACGAGGTCCTGCACGACGTTGTAGGCCGTCGGATAGCGGCCCGCGCCCTGACCGAAGAAGCTCTGCACGCCCATGCGGTCCCCGTCCATGCTGATGAGGTTGAAGTTCGCGGGCACGGCCACCTCGAGCGCGTCGCGGCCCAGCAGCGTCGGTTCTACGTAGGCGCGGATGCTGCCGCCGGCCTGCTCCGCCGTCGCGATCAGCTTGCACGTGCAGCCGTGCGCCTGAAAGCGGGCAATGTCCGCCTTGCGCACGTTGCGGATGCCGAACACCGGCACGTCCGCCTCGCGCAGCGACACGCCGAAGGCCACGTTGGCGGACAGGATCAGCTTGCGCTGAATGTCCAGCCCGTCGATGTCGGCCGAGGGGTCGGCCTCGGCATAGCCGAGCGCCTGCGCCTGCGCGAGCACGTCGGCAAAGTCCACGTCGCTGCCGTGCATCGCGTCCATGATGTAGTTGGTCGTGCCGTTGAGGATGCCCCAGACGCGGGAGATGTGGTTGGCGCGCGCAGCCTTTTCGAGGTTGGTGAGCCACGGGATGCCGCCGCCGACCGCCGCCGTGCACCGCAGTGCCGCGCCGTGCTCCTTGGCGAGCGCTGTGAGCTCGTCATAGTACCGGCACATGAGGTATTTGTTTGAGGACACCACGTTCTTCCCGGCACGCAGCGCGGCCGCCACGTATTCATACGCCGGGTGCAGGCCGCCCATGACTTCCACGACGGTGTCCACCGCCGGGTCGTCGAGAATGTCCTGCATCTCGTAGGTGGTTCGGGCTGTCAGCTCACCGAGATCGCGCCGGCACAGCACCCACGCCGTGCGGATATCGTCCCGGCCGGCGAGCATATCGTAAACGCCCCTGCCGACAACGCCAAAGCCCAGAAGTCCGATGTTCATGATGTTCCCTCACTTTTGTTTTGATGAAAATTGCCCGCGTGCAGCGGACAGATGTTTTTCGAGCGAGAACAATATACCACGTGCGGCCGCAGATTGCAAGGGGGCGCGGACACTTTTCCCCGAAACCGGCAAAAAACCGGCAGAAGCGAACTTCTGCCGGCTGCCTTTGTGCAGTTTTACGGCGCGGCGTCCGGCTGCGTCAGCCAGAGCAGCGCGCCGAGAAGGAAAAACAGCATCGCCGTGGTGCTGCGGGCACCATACAGCCGCGGCAGCATCACACCGGCCGCGGGCAGCACGACGCTGACGACCAGAATTGCCAGACACAGGCCGAACAGCGCCCAGACGAGCGGGTGCACCCAGGGCGCGCCGCGCCGCGGCCGCAGGCGCGTGACCATGCGCAGCGCCTGCAGCAGCGTCCACGCCAGCGCGCACAGCAGCAGAGGCTCGGTTATGAGCATGGCCGCCAGCGGCACCATGTCTCCGCGCTGGTACTGCCGGAGGCAGACTGCGTGCAGGTATGCCCACAGCTCGGTCAGCACGAGCGTGACGGCCCCCGTGATGCACAGCCTGCGCAGTGCCGCCCGGCGGGCATCGGCGGGCGGCGTCTCGTCCAGCAGCTCCGTGAGCTCGACACCGAGCGCGTCCGCGAGCCGCTGCAGCGTCTCGACGTCCGGGCGGGAGCGGCCGGTCTCGTAATTCGATATGGTCTGCCGCGTCGTGTGCACGGTCTGCGCCAGATCGTCCTGCGTCAGATGCCGGCGCGTGCGGGCGCGGCGGATGTTGGCCCCAATGTCGCGCATGGTGTTCACCTCGCCCAAAGCATACCATGTGCGGCGGCGATTTGTCACGCAAAGGTTCTTTGCGCGCGTGAAAAAACCGGCGGGCTCGTGTCCCGCCGGTCGTGTTTTTACGGTTTTTACTGTCCGCGGTTTTGCAGCGCGGTCAGGTAGGGGTTGAAGCGGCGCTCGGTCTCGAGCGTGGAGCAGTCCATATGGCCGGGGTAGACCTCGTAATCGCCGGGCAGGGCCGCGATCTTCGCCAGCGACTGCAGCTCGACCTCCATGCTGCCGCCGGCGAAATCGGTGCGGCCGCAGGAACCGGCGAAGAGCGTGTCGCCGGTGAAGAGCGCGTCACCGCAGATGAGCGTCACGCCGCCGGGTGTGTGGCCGGGCGTCTCCATGACGCGGAAGGTCAGATTGCCGACCTTGACCTCGTCGCCTTCCTTATAAAAGATGGTGCCCTCGGGCGGGGTGAACGTGTAGCTGTCGAACGCGACGGCCGTGCCCGCGTCGAGCGCGTTCATGTACACGGGCGCGCCGGTCTCCTCGTGCACGGCGTAGACGGCGCCGGTGTGGTCATAGTGGCCGTGCGTGAGCAGGATGGCGCGGCAGGTGAGGTGGTTGTCCTCGAGGTAGTAGAGAATGGTGTTGGACTCGTCGCCGGGGTCGATGACGGCGCACTCGAGCGTGGTCTCGTCCGTGACGATGTAGCAGTTGGTCATGAGGTGCCCGACGGGCAGACATTTGATGAGCATGGGGTGGCCTCCTTTATAATTGATCGGTATCGAGCAGGATGGTAACAGGGCCGTCGTTGACGGACGCGACCTGCATGTCCGCGCCGAACACGCCCGTGCGCACGGTAAAGCCGCGGGCCTCACAGCCCGCGATCACGCGCTCATAGAGCGGCACGGCGGTCTCCGGCCGGGCGGCGGCCGTGAAGCCGGGGCGGCGGGAGCGGCAGTCGGCAAAGAGGGTGAACTGGCTCACGATGAGCAGCTCGGCCCCGGCGTCGGCGGGGTTGACGTTCATTTTGCCATTGGCGTCCTCAAACACGCGCAGGCCGCAGATGCGGTCGACGATGCGGTCGGCCTCCGCCGCGGTATCAGACACGTGCACGCCCAGCAGGACGAGAAAGCCCTGGCTGATGCGGCTGTATTCGGCGCCGTCGATGGTGACGGATGCCTCGGTGACGCGGGTGACGACGGCTCTCATACTTTGCCCTCCTGTTTGGTTTTTTTGGCGTTTTTGACATGCTCGGCCTGCAGCTCCGCGGTGTTTGCGGTGGCCTTCGCGGTGTCGGACGTGCCGCTGCGCGAGATGCGGATGACGCCGCGGACGGCGCTCAGGCGGCTGATGATCGTGCGCAGCTCGGCCAGATCGTGCACCTCGACGGTGATCGTGATGGTCGAGCGGCCACTGTCCACGTCGCGCGCGGTGAGCGTGCGCACCTTGGCGTTGAGCGTGTTGAGCGCCGTGGCCACGTCCATGACGAGACCCGAGCGCTGTGCGCTGAGCAGCATGAGCGTCGTGCTGTAGGAATCGGTGGGGTGCTCGGCCCAGCTCACGCGGATCCAGCGGCCGGCGGTCTCCGGATTGTCGCGGCTGGCGAGGTAGTTTTCACAGTCCGTGCGGTGGATGGACACGCCCGCGCCGCGCGTGATGAAGCCGATGATGCTGTCGCCGGGCACCGGCGTGCAGCAGCGGGAGAATTTGATGAGGCAGTTGTCCAGTCCCTCGACGAGGATGCCGTGCACGGCGTGGCGCGCTCGCTTGCTGCGGCGCTCGGCCGCCTCGTTGATGCGGTCGATGGCATTTTTCTGGTTGGCCTTCTGGTTGCGCAGGATCTCATCGCGGATGCGGTTGACGGTGCGCGTGGCGGTCACGCCGCCGTAGCCGATGGCGGCGTACAGATCGTCGAGCGAGGTGAAGGCCAGCCGCTTGAGGATGAGCGGCAGGATCTCGTCGCCCATGATGTCGGCCGGGGCGATGCCGTTGGCGCGCAGCTCGCGCTCAAACTGCTCCTTGCCGTGGACGATGTTCTCCTCGCGGCGCTCTTTTTTGAACCACTGCTTGATCTTCGTGCGCGCGGCGCCGCTCTTGGCGAGGTTGAGCCAGTCGCGGCTGGGGCCGGGCGCATTTTTCGACGTGCGGATGTCCACAATGTCGCCGTTTTGCAGCACGTAGTCGAAGTTCACGATGCGGCCGTTGACCGTCGCGCCGACCATGCTGTTGCCGATCGCGGAGTGGATGCTGTAGGCAAAGTCAATCGGCGTCGCGCCGGCGGGCAGGTTGATCACATCGCCCTTCGGCGAGAACACGAACACCTCGTCGGCAAACATGTCCACCTTCAGGTTGTGGAAAAAGTCCTGCGCGTCGGACTCCTGCTGCGTCTCGAGCAGGCGGCGGATCCAGGCGAACTTCTCCTCGTCGCCGGGCTTGGTGCCCTCGCCGCTGCCGGTCTTGTATTTCCAGTGCGCCGCGACGCCGTACTCCGCTGTCATGTGCATCTCCCACGTGCGGATCTGCACCTCAAACGGGATGCCCTCCGAGCCGATGACCGTCGTGTGCACGCTCTGGTACATGTTCGGCTTCGGCGTGCTGATGTAGTCCTTGAAGCGGCCGGGCAGCGGCTTATACATGTCGTGGATGATGCCGAGCACGTTGTAGCAGTCGGGGATCGTGTCCACGATGACGCGGAATGCGCAGAGGTCAAAAATGCCGTTGATGTCGAGCTTCTGCGCGTACATCTTGCGGTAGATGCTGTAGATGTGCTTGATGCGGCTCGAGATGGTGGCGTGTACGCCGTCGGCCTCCAGGCGCTCGCGAATCTGCGCGCGCATCTCGCCCATGAACTTTTCCAGCGTCGGCATGCGTTCATCGAGTGCATCCGTGATGGCCTTGTAGCCCGCGGGGTCGAGATACAGCAGCGAGAGGTCCTCGAGCTCCCACTTGATCTTCTGCATGCCGAGGCGGTGCGCGATGGGTGCGTAGATCTCCATTGTCTCAAGGGACTTGATGCGCTGCTTTTCCTCGCTCTGGTAGGCCATCGTGCGCATGTTGTGCAGGCGGTCGGCCATCTTGATGAGGATGACGCGGATGTCCTTGGCCATGGCCAGGAGCATCTTGCGCATGTTCTCCATCTGCTGCTCTTCCACGCTCGTGTACTGCACGCGCGTGAGCTTCGTGACGCCCTCGACGATGTCAGCCACCGAGGTGCCGAAGCTGCGCGCGATGTCCTCGTGCGTGAGCGAGGTGTCCTCGATCGTGTCGTGCAGGAGGGCGGCGATGATCGAGTCCTCGTCGAGCCCCATCTCCGCCGTGATGATGGCGGCGGCGATGCAGTGCGACACGTAGGGTGAGCCGTCGCGGCGCTTCTGGCCGGAGTGGGCCCGGTCGGCACACTCGAAGGCCGCGCGCACGCGGCCGAGGTCGGCCGGGATGCCGGCGGCGGTGATCTTCTGTTCCAGCTCCTGATAGTGGGCCTCGAGGTCGTAGGGCTTCGGGGCCACGTTTTCGGCGCGGGTCGCTTCAGACATAGGGACAGCTCCTTTCCGGAACGGAATGGGGATTTCTTGAAAGTGGTTCATAGCAGGCTCTGGCGGCGCTCCCGCAGGGCCTGCAGCAGCTTCGACGCGCCGAGGTCCACCTTGCCGCTCGTCGGCAGGGGGCGCAGGCGCAGCGTCTCGTCGTCAAAGTCCACGGAGGCGAGGCCCATCTCGGCCATGACGCGCAGGCACACGCAGAACTTCTCCGGCCGCATGGGCGCGCGCGCGGGCAGCTCCCCGAGTGGGAAGGACACCGGCGCGCTCAGCCACCGCCACGCCACGGCGAAGTCCGCGCGCAGGGGGTAGAGATCCACCGTGTCCCACGCGGGGATGCACTGATTTTTCAGCAGCGCGCGGCACAGGGGCAGCGGGTCGCTCGGGCGCACGTCCGTCACGAGCAGCTGCACGCTGCGGCGGCCGCGGAATTCATTGATCTGCGGCGTGAAGGCCACGTCCACCCACTGGCCGATGCGCACGCCCAGCTCTGCCGGGGTGCAGGAAAAGAAGATGCCGGCATAATTATACCCGCCCTTGGCAAAATGCAGCCGCAGGTGGCGGCCGCCGCCGATGGGCACGGCGTTGACGAGCCGCGCGCCCGTGATGCACAGCAGGGGCTTGGGATTGCCGTTGCCGCACGGCTCGAGCGCGTCGAGCGACTCGATGCACGGCATGGTCAGCAGGCGCGGATCGTTCACGCGCAGGTCGCACGTGAGCTCCGGCAGGTCATCGGCCGGGTTCTGGCGGTAATACTCGCCGAGCGCGCGGCGGAAGCGGTCGATGTTCTCGCGCCGGATCGTCAGCCCGGCCGCCAGCGCGTGGCCGCCAAAGCCCTCGAGATACTCCGAGCAGGCGCTCAGGGCGTTGTACAGGTTGAAGCCGCCGAAGCTGCGGCACGAGCCCTTGCCGCGATCGCCGTCGCAGCAGATCATGATCGTCGGTAGGTGGAACTCTTCGCTCAGGCGCGAGGCGGCGATGCCGATCACGCCCTGGTGCCACGAGTCGCTTGCGAGCACGAGCGGCATCCGCGGCGGGTAGCGGCACGCGATGGCCGAGGCCTCCTCCCAGATCTGCTGCTCGAGCGCCTGCCGCTCGCGGTTGAGCTGGCAGAGCCCGGCGGCGTAGCGGTCGGCCTCGCCGCCGTCCTGTGTCAGCAGCAGCAGCGCCGCGACGGCCGTCTTGCCCAGGCGGCCGGCCGCATTGATGCGCGGCGCGAGCGTGAAGCCGATGGTCGTGGCCGTGACGGGGCGGCCCTCCGCGCCGCACTCGTGCAGCAGTGCGCGGATGCCCGGCCGGGGGCGGGCGTTGATCTGCGCCAGCCCCTGCGCCACGAGATAGCGGTTCTCGCCCGTGAGGGGCATGACGTCCGCCACCGTGCCGATGGCGACGAGGTCGCCGTATTCGCGCAGCACCTGTTCGCTGCCGCCCTCGAGCGCGCACAGGAGCTTATACGCCACGCCCACGCCCGCGAGCCCGCTGTTCGGATACTCCGAGCCGGGGCGCTTCGGGTCCACGACGGCCACAGCGTTCGGGATCGCCTGCCCGCTGCACTCGTGGTGGTCGGTGATGACCATGTCGATGCCGCGCTGCAGGGCGTAGTTCGTCTCGTCGATGGCGGTGATGCCGCAGTCAACGGTGATGATGAGCGTGATGTCGTCGGCGCGCTGGAGGCTCGTGATCGCGTCCATGTTCAGGCCGTAGCCCTCCTCGATGCGGTCGGGGATGTACGGGTGCACGGGCACGCCGCGGCGGCGCAGATAGTCCGTGAGCACGCACGTGGACGTGATGCCGTCAACGTCATAGTCGCCGAACACGGCCACGTTTTCCCGGCGCTCGATGGCGGCGCGGATGCGCACGACGGCCTTGTCCATGTCCTGCAGGAGCATGGGGTCGAACACGCTCTGGTCGCCGCCGCTGAGAAAGGCGCGCGCCTGCCCTGGGTCGGCATACCCGCGCAGGGCCAGCAGCACCGCCAGCAGCGGCGAGTAGCCCGCGCGCAGCAATGCTTCCGGCGGCTGCGGCGCTGTATATGGAATTTGCCAGTTGCGGTATTTCATAAGTGCAATGTGCCTCGAATCCCAAAACGATACCTATAAGAAATAATTTATTATTTTATCAAATTTTCTGGCCGGATGCAAGAGGTGCGTGTCGGGTATCGGCGGCGCCGCGTGGATTTGCCGAACAGATCGGATGATGTGCGCGCGCGGAGCGGCTGCGCGGGCGCGGCGGGCGCCGGATTTCCTGCGCTTGACAGGTGTTGGCTGCGGTGGTACGATGTGACGGAGCGTGCCGGCGTGGCGAAACAGGCAGACGCAAGGGACTTAAAATCCCTCGGTGGCAGCACCGTGCGGGTTCGAGCCCCGCCGCCGGCACCAGAAAGCCGGAGTGGACGCAGATCGTTCGCTCCGGCGTTTTTTATCATCGTCAGGTGGAGACTGCAAATAAAGGATGAGCCAAGCATGAATGTAGAACGGACAAAAGCGTACTATGCGCACCTCGGCAGCGGTGACCTGTGCGACTGCGCCTACTGCCAAAACTACATGAAGGAGATCAAAGCAAGTTATTCCGCGCTTGCAGAATATTTGCGGCGCATGGGCGTCGATATTGAAAAGCCCTTTGAGACGATGCCGCTCGACCCGGATGAAATGGGGCATCTTGCGTATCCGCTTGCCCAGTATATCGTCTGCGGAGATCCGAACGATTTCCGTGCGGCGACGATCCAGGACGTGCACGTGGACATTTCTACGGTGCACCCTGCAACGGGAATACAGGAGCCGCATTTTGTCATAGATGTCTATCCTATTTGCCTGAAATGGGTCATGTAGGTGAGGACGTGTCACTCATCAAAAAAGCACTTGCTTAGCAAGTGCTTTTTTTGATGGTATGGATGCATATTTACTGTGCGGCATGGCGCAGCGTCACGCGCTCGGCCACGACGGCGAGGTAGCCCAGCACGATCGTGAGATAGTATGACGCCAGCCGCCAGATGAGCATGGCGGTCGTCAGATAGTCGCCGAAGAGCGGCGAGAAGGCGAGATAGAACGTGCCCTCGCTTGCGCCGGACGCGCCCGGCATGGGAAAGCAGCTCGCCCCGATGTACAGCAGCACCTGTGTGCCCGTGACCTGCCAGAACGGCACGCCGTGCAGACCGAAGCCGCGGTACGTGCAGTAAGCGACCGACATGTACGCCGTGCACTGCCCCAGTGCAAGCGCGAGCGCGCCGGCGAGCTTGCCGCGGTGCCGGATGCCGGCGGCGAACGCGTCGTGATACTCCGCCACGAAGCCGCACCATTTCCCGGCGGCCGCCTCGGGGTCTGCGCCCCGGCGGACGAACGGGCGGCGCCGGTACAGCCAGCGGATGCACGCCGTGCCGAATGCGGACATCGGCTTCGGGAAAATGGCCGAGAGCAGCACGAGCGCCAGCAGCCCCGCGTGCACGAGCAGCCCCAGCGCCAGCACGGGGATCCACGCCGCGCTCTGCGCTGCGAGCTTGCCGCCGCACAGGCACATGCCCACGATGCCGAGCGTCACGAGCGCAACATTCCACAGGCAGTACGTCGTGCAGATGACGGACGTGGCCGTGCCGGTCGGGATGCCGCGGTGGTGCATGTGCAGTACCTGAAACGGCTGGCCGCCTGCGGCTGCGGGCGTCACGGCCGAGTAGAAGAAGCCGATCATCGACGTGTCGATGCTGTCACCGAGCGGCTGCGCGCAGCCGAACGCGCGCGTGATGAGCCGGTACTTGAGCGCGTCGCACAGATAGTACAGCAGCATGCACCCCACGATCGCGACCGTCCAGCCCGGCAGCAGTGCCGCGAGCGAGGCGCGCACGTCGCCCGCGTCGAGCGTTGTGGCGGCGAACACCGCCAGCGCAGCAGCGCCGAGCGTCAGCAGGCCGATCGAGAGCCATTGTTTTTTCTTGTCATGTTTCATGGGCAGACCTCGCTGCAGGAGAAGTTCCTTTTTAGGCCATATATTATAACGGATATGCAGGAAAAGTGCAACCGAAAACCGGGCGTCCCAGTCGGGACGCCCGGTTTGGCATCAAAAGACGAGCTGCACGAGCAGCATGTAGCACACGGTGCCGGCGGCGATGCTCAGCAGCGTGCTGCGCCGCCACCAGTGCAGCCCCGCCGTCACGCCGACGGCGATGACCTGCGGCACCCACGCCCCGGCGGAGCTGAACTGCATCCCGCGCAGACAGTAGACCAGCAGCGAGACCATGACGGCCATGGGCAGAATTTTGCCGAGGTACTCCACGACCTTCGGCACGGCGCGGCGGCCGAACAGCAGCCACGGCAGCCAGCGCTCCAAAAACGTGCACGCGGCGCAGACTGCAATGATGGCGATGCTCTGTCCGACGGAGAGGGTCATACGGCGGCACCTCCTTCGGCATACTTCGGCTCGAGCACCGGACGCAGCAGCGTGAGCGCCGCGACCGTCACGAGCAGGGACGGCAGCAGGAACCTGTCCGGCCCGAGCAGCAGCAGCGCGCCGATGCTCGACACCGCGGCGACCACGGCGGGGATGCGCGTGCGCGCACCGCGCAGCTGATCGACCACGATGACCGTGAACAGCGCCGTGAGCGCAAAGTCGATGCCCGTGGTGTCGAACGGGATGAGCGAGCCGACGAGTCCGCCGAGCATGGACAGCGCGACCCAGTAAAACGTCACGAACGCGGCCGTGAGCACGTAGGCCCACTTCTCATTGACGTTGGGGCCGAAATCATGCGAGCAGTGCAGCGAATAGTTCTCGTCGCACAGCGAATAGATCAGAAACCAGCGCCACGGGCCGAAGGAGCGGAACTTGTCGATGAACGACAGGCCGTAGAAAATGTGGCGGCTGTTGAGCAGCAGTGCCAGTACGGCCACCGTCGCGAGCGACACACCGCCGGCAAAGAACGTGACCATCAGAAACTGCAGCGAGCCCGCCAGCACGAACAGACTGCACGCGCCCGACCACAGGAAATTGTAGCCCGCCTGCTGCATGAGCAGCCCGTAGGCGATGCCGACGGGGAAGAAGCCGATCAGGATCGGGATCGAGTGATGGAAGGCGTAGGCGGCCGTCTTGCGCATGGCGCAGCGCTCCTTTCGGACGAAAAATGGCGGTGGAGCCCAGTATAGCAGAGCATTTTCGCTTTTTCAACAAAGGTTATAAAAATGTCAGCGCCCGCCCGTTGGGGCAGACGCTGACGGAGCTTTTCATGATGCGGGGGTCAGCTCAGGCCGGGGATCTTCAGACCGAAGAAGTCGATGAGCTGGCAGAAGAGGATGAACGCAAGCAGCACCGGCACGATGAACTTGAAGCAGACCTTGAAGTAACCGGCGGCGCGGTACTTCACACCGCTCTGCTCGCACTCGAGCTGCACGACCTCGGGCTTGAGAACCCAGCCGATGAGGATCGTCATCACGAGCGCGCCGAGCGGCATGAGGATGCCCTCGGCCACCATGTCATACAGGTCGAGCCAGCAGTCGTTCCACCCGTGCACGCTCAGGCCGAACAGGGTGGCCGGCGTCTCGACGGCGGCGCCGCCGGCAACGCCCGCGCCCAGCCCGTCGAGCGCGACGAGCGAGCCCGCCACGAACACGAGCGCCGCGACGCTGGCCGTGTGCTTGGCGCGCTTGGGCGTGAGGCCCTTGTCGAGCTGCTTATCCACGGCGTAGGCCGTGCACAGCTCGAGCATGGAGATCGACGACGTGAGCGCCGCGATCAGCACGAGCAGGTAAAACAGGAAGCCGATGAAATTGCCGACGCTGCCCATGTGGGCGAACACCGTCTGCATCGAGGCGAACAGCAATCCGGGGCCGGCGCCGTACTCCACGCCGAAGGCGGAGCAGGCGGGCATGACGGCCATGCCGGCCATGAGCGCGATGAGCGTGTCCGCGCCGCAGACGATGAGCGCGTTGCGCTGCAGGTGCTCCTGCTTGCCGAGATAGGAGCCGTAGGTCATCATGACGCCGAGGCCGATCGACAGCGAGAAGAACATCTGCCCGGCGGCACTCTTGAGCACGCGGCCGAAGCCGATGTCCGGATTGCTGAACACGGAGAAGTCGGGGCTGAACATGAACCTGTAGCCCTCGGCCGCGCCGGGCTGGCACGCGATGTAGAGGATGATGAACACGAGCAGGCAGAACAGCGCCGGCATGCCGACGTTGCAGAACTTTTCGATGCCGCCCTGCACACCGCCGGACACGACGAGGATGTTGAGCAGGATATAGAGCACGAAAAACAGGATCATGCTGTTCGTATCCGTCAGGAAATAGCCGAAAAAGCCCGTGCCCTGGCCGGACCAGGCAAACTCGCTCCCGCCGAAGATGGCCAGAAAGTAGCCGGCGGCGTAGCGCAGGACGATGCCGCCGAGCACGAAGTAAAAGCACATGATGCAAAAGCCGCACACGATGCCCGCATAGCCGAGCCAGGTGTACTTCTTTGACAGGCTGCGGTAGGTGCTCACGGCGCTCTTGCCGCTGCGGCGGCCGAGCGCGAGCTCGCCGAGCATGACCGTCACGCCCACGAGCACGACGAGCACGAGATACAGCAGCAGGAACACGGCACCGCCGCTCTTGCCCATTTTATACGGGAAGCCCCAGATGTTGCCGAGGCCGACGGCCGAGCCGATCGAGGCCATGAGGAAGCCGAAGTTGCTGCCCCAGCCGCCGCGTTTGGATTTGATTTCCGTATCCACGAGATCCCTCCTGATTTTTCACATTTCTCCCGAAATACCGCGCCGAAAGGCGCAGATTTGCCATCATTATACCAGACAAACGGTCAATTGCAAGCCGCCGTTACACACTTAACGAATATTTGTGCCAAAACGCGGCCGCCCGATCAGGGCGGCCGCGTGGGACAGGCCGAAAATCCGCGCCGTGGTGGAAAGCGGACAGAGCAGCGGGGGAGCTCGAGGGGGCAAGGCCCGCCTCGAATCCGGTCTAATGTGCAAAGCCCTGACGGGTCAGGGCTTTTGCGCGGCCGCCCGGTTAGGGCGGCCGCGGGTTTGATCAACGCTTACAGGTCGAGGATGCCGAGCAGCACGATGCCGATGACGATCAGCACCAGCATGAGATAGTGCCGCCACGAGAGCTTCTCGCGCAGGAAGATGCGGCTCCAGAGCACGGATGCTGCGCAGTAGGCCGCGATGATGGGCGCGGCGTACATGACGTGGTCCTCGTCTGCAATGGCGTAGATGTATGCGAACTGACCGGCCGTCTCAAAGAGCGCGCCGATATATTTCGGCGCCTCGCGCTTGGGCTGGAAGCGGTCGTGCCGGAAGAACTTGACATACACGAACGACACCACGGCCGCAAACAGGAACGTCAGCTCATACGCGCAGTTGGCCGAGTCCGGGTCGAGGCTTCTGAGCACGAGACTGTCGGCAAACGTGCCGGCCGCGTCGAGCAGACAGTAGGCCACCGGCAGCGCGAGGGCAAGCCAGCTCTTGGCATAGCGGTAGTTCGAGGCCGCCTGGCGCGCGCGGCGCAGCTCGTCATCCTCGCGCGACTCGACCACGCCGAGCCCGATCACGCCGGCGCACACGAGCACGATGGCAGCCAGCGCCATGACGCGCATGCCGCCGCTGAGGTCCTCGTCCAGCCCGCCGAAGCACAGGTACAGCACGGCCACCACCGCGCCGGAGGCGTTGCAGATCGGCGACGAGATGGACAGCTCAATATAGCGCAGGCCGATATAACCGAGCGCCATCGAGACAATATACAGCAGCGACACGGGCAGGTACGTCCAGATGACGTGCCACGAGATGCTCACGCCGCCGATGAAGATCTCATACGCTGCGTGCAGACCCATGACGACGCCGACGGCGATGACCATCTTCAGGTGCGCGAGCTTGTCGTCCGCGTCGCGGCAGCCGATTTTTGAAAACAGATCCGAGCCAGACCAGCACAGCAGGGCAATCAGGGAAAGCCAGAACCACATACTTTATTTCTCCTCCAGTTGATCAAGTGTAACGAGACCGGCGTCCACGAGCTTCTGCAGGCTCATGAGAATGCCGAGTTTGGCGTGATACCATGTCAGGCCGCCCTGAAAATACACGGCGTAGGGCGGGCGGATCGGCCCGTCGGCCGAGAGTTCAATGGACGAGCCCTGCACGAACGCGCCGGCGGCCATGATGACCTCCGAGTCGTAACCCGGCATGGCCCAGGGGATGGGGTCGACATAGCTGTCCACGGGCGCGGCCGCCTGAATGCCCTTGCAGAAGGCAACCATGCGCTCCGGCGAGCCGAGCTCCACGCACTGGATGATGTCGTGCCGCGGCTCGGCCGCGTTCGGGATGCAGCGAAAGCCCAGCCGCTCGTAGACGTTTGCCGCGAACACCGCACCCTTGAGCGCGCCGGCCGTCACGGTCGGCGCGAGGAAGAAGCCCTGATAAAATGCCGGCATGAGCCCGAGGTTCGCGCCGACCTCCTGCCCGAGGCCGGGGGCGCTCAGACGGAAGGCGCAGCGGTCGACCAGATCCTGACGGCCGCAGATGTACCCGCCGATGGGCGCGAGGCCACCGCCGGGGTTCTTGATGAGCGAGCCGACGATCATGTCCGCGCCGAGGTCGGACGGCTCGATCGTCTCGACGAACTCGCCGTAGCAGTTGTCGACCATGCAGATGACGTTCGGGTCGATGCGCTTGCAGAACGCGATCAGCTCGCCGATCTGCTGCACGGAGAACGTCGGCCGCGTGGCGTAGCCCTTCGAGCGCTGGATGGTCACGAGCTTCACGCCGCCGCGCAGCGCCTGCTCGATGGCCGGATAGTCAAAGCCGTAGTCCGGCAGCAGGTCGACCTGCCGGTAGTGCACGCCGTATTCCTTGAGCGAGCAGGCGCTCGGGCGGATGCCGATGACCTCCTCGAGCGTGTCATACGGCGCGCCGACGGGGCTGAGCAGCGTGTCGCCGGGCAGCAGGTTGGCGCTGAGCGCCACGGTCAGCGCGTGCGTGCCGCAGGTGATCTGGGGGCGCACGAGCGCGGCCTCCGTGTGGAAGCAGTCGGCATAGACGCGCTCGAGATTGTCGCGCCCGGCGTCGTTGTAGCCGTAGCCCGTGGTGGCGGCAAAGTGCGTCGCGTCGACGCGATTTTTCTGCATTGCGCCGATGACCTTGCACTGGTTGTATTCCGCGACGCGGTCGATCTCGTCAAAGCGCGCGCGCAGACCGGCGAGCACCTCCTCGCCGAAGCGGTGCACCGCCGGCGTGATGCCGAGCGCGGTGTACATGGACTCTGTATTCATCGTTCCTCTCCTTATATCATTCGTCAGATTCGTCGAAAATTCTTGCGGCCACGTCGCGCATGACCTCCGGCCGCGTGACCACGATGCCGCGCGTCTCGTCGCCGAGCACGAGCAGCGTGTCTCCCGGTTGAATGCCGAAGACCGTGCGCGCCTCCTTTGGGATCACGATCTGGCCCTTTTCGCCGACCTTCACCGTGCCGAAGATGTGCCGGTCGCGGCTCTGGCCGAGCACGTGCTTGCCTCCGGGCATAGCCTCGCCTCCTGTTGCAGAAATTCATACTTTTCCTACTTGTAGGAACCGATGATACCGCACATCGACGGGAAAGTCAACCGCGTCCGGCACAAAAACCGTCCATTCGGCGATTTGCCGGATTTTTTGCGAAAAACGGTTGCGCGCGCCCGGCGCGGGTGCTACGATAAAAACCATCTTATTGATTGTGGGAGGATGGAGCGATATGCAGCTTCTCGAGCAGCGCATCCTCGCCGAGGGCGAGGTCAAATCCAGCGAGATCCTGAAAGTGGACCGGTTTCTGAACCATCAGATGGACCCGAAGCTGTTTCTGGCGGTGGCGGAGGAATGGAAGCGGCTGTTCGACGGCTGCGGCGTGAACAAGCTCGTCACGATCGAGGCCAGCGGCATCGGCATCGCGGCCGTGGCCGGGCTCGTGTTCGACTGCCCGGTCGTGTTCGCCAAGAAAACCAAGAGCCGCAACGTCTCCGACGATGCGTACACGACGGTCGTGCACTCGTTCACGCACGGCAATGACAACACCATCCGCATCTCGCGCGAGTATCTCTCGCCGAGCGACCGCGTGCTCGTCATCGACGATTTCCTCGCCAACGGCGCGGCGCTCGACGGGCTCATCACGCTCATTGAAAACGCGGGCGCGACCGTGGTCGGCGCCGGCATTGCGGTGGAAAAGGCGTTTCAGCCCGGCGGTGCACGCATCCGCGCGCGCGGCTACCGTGTGGAATCGCTTGCCCGCGTGCAGAGCATGGACCCCGAGACCGGCATCGTGTTCTGCTGAGCAACGTTGTGCAAATCGACGGGGAAAATGTTTCAAAAGTGTGAAATTCGCTCATTTCGACGGTTGACAACCCCGTTCGCCCATGGTAACGTATAAGTGTTCCCGCGCGGCGGGAGCGATCGTAAATAGCAGTCGATATATACCAAAGGATATGGCTTGGCGTTTCTACCTGGCACCGTAAATTGCCGGACTATCGATGTGAAATTCCCCGCGGGAGATGGCATGTTCTGCATCTTCCCGGTTCCACATTGGCAGGAGCGCCGTAACACGGCTGCACCTGCCAATGTTTTTTTGTATCTTCTTTGCGCAAGCAATGCAGATAAATAAAATTTTGATCATTAGAGGGAGAGCTGAGAATGAAAAAGTTCGTTTCGATGCTGCTCGCGCTCGTCATGGTGTTCGCACTGTGCGCCTGCGGCAGCAAGACCGAGGGCGGCGACAAAGCCGAGAGCAAGATCAAGGTCGGCTTCATCTGCCTGCATGACGAGAACTCCACCTACGACAAGAACTTCATCGACGCCGCGAAGGCTGCCTGCAAGAACGCCGGCCTGAGCGAGGATCAGTACATCATCAAGACCAACATCCCTGAGGGCCAGGAGTGCTACAACGCCGCTGCCGAGCTCGTGGACGCCGGCTGCAACGTCGTCTTCGCCGACAGCTTCGGCCACGAGGACTTCATGATCCAGGCCGCCAAGGAGTTCAAGGACGTGCAGTTCTGCCACGCCACCGGCACCAAGGCCCACACCGAGAAGCTCAGCAACTACCACAATGCGTTCGCCTCCATCTATGAAGGCCGCTACCTCGCCGGTGTCGCTGCCGGTATGAAGCTCAACGAGATGATCGAGGCCGGTGAATTCACCGCCGATCAGGCCAAGATGGGTTACGTCGGCGCCTTCACCTACGCGGAAGTCATCTCCGGCTACACCTCTTTCTATCTGGGCGCCAAGTCCGTGTGCCCGACCGTGACCATGGACGTCACCTTCACCGGCTCCTGGTACGATGAGGCCCTCGAGAAGGAAGCTGCCAACAAGCTCATCGCCGGCGGCTGCAAGCTCATCAGCCAGCACGCCGACTCCATGGGCGCTCCGACCGCCTGCGAGACGGCCGGCGTCCCGAACGTGTCCTACAACGGCAGCACCGAGTCCGCCTGCCCGAACACCTTCATCGTTTCCTCCCGCATCGACTGGACCCCGTACTATGAGATGGTCATCAAGGCCGTCCAGGACGGCACCTCGCTCGACTCCGACTGGACCGGCACCCTCAAGACCGGCTCCGTCGTGCTGACCGATGTCAACGAGAAGGTCGCTGCCAAGGGCACTGCCGAGAAGATTGCCGAAGTCACCAAGCAGCTCGAGGACGGCACCCTGCACGTCTTTGACACCTCCACCTTCACCGTCAAGGGCGAGACCCTGACCAGCTACATGGCCGATGTCGACACCGACGCCGACAACACCGGCGACACCGAGGCCATCAAGGACGGCTACTTCCACGAGTCCGAGTTCCGCGCCGCTCCGTACTTCAACGTGCAGATCGACGGCATCAACCTGCTTGACCAGAACTTTGGCAGCTGATATCTGAATCCACCGCAGAGGGAAGGCCTGTCAACCCAGGCCTTCCCTCATATGTACTTTAAAGCGCGCCGCCGCCGTGCGGCGTCCGCCGGCATTTCGGGAGGGACACCATATTGGACAACAAGATTGCAGCGGTCAAAATGCGCGACATCACCAAGCGCTTCGGTTCCGTCGTCGCCAATGACCGCGTCTGGCTCGATATCTACCGGGGCGAGGTCCTGGCGCTGCTCGGCGAAAACGGCAGCGGCAAGACCACGCTCATGAACATGCTCTCGGGCATTTATTTCCCCGACGAGGGACAGATCCTCATCGACGGCGAGGAGGTCGTCATCCGCTCCCCGCGCGATGCCTACCGCTACGGCATCGGCATGATCCACCAGCACTTCAAGCTGGTCGACGTCTTCACCGCCGCTGAGAACATCACGCTCGGCCTCGATGAAAAGCTTGATCTCAAGGCCACGGCCGCGCGCATCCGCAGCATCTGCGAGCGCTACGGCTTCGACCTCGACCCGAACCAGAAGATCTATGATATGTCCGTGTCCCAGAAGCAGACGGTCGAGATCGTCAAGGCGCTCTACCGCGGCGCGGACATCCTCATCCTCGACGAGCCGACCGCCGTGCTCACCCCGCAGGAGACGGACAAGCTCTTCGCCGTATTGCGCAGCATGCGCGACGACGGCAAGGCCATCGTCATCATCACGCACAAGATGCACGAGGTCGAGGCGCTCAGCGACCGCGTGGCCGTGCTGCGCCACGGCCAGTTCGTGGGCGACATGCTCACCAAAGACACCGACGCGCAGGAAATGACGAACATGATGGTCGGCCACGCCGTGACGCTCAACATCGACCGGCCCGACCCCGTCGACCCCAAGCCGCGCATCGAGGTCAAGAACCTCACCGTGCGCAGCATTGACGGCATCGTCAAGCTCGACGACGTGTCCTTCACCGCCAACTCCGGCGAGATCCTCGGCATCGCGGGCATCTCCGGCTGCGGCCAGAAGGAGCTGCTCGAGGCCATCGCCGGTCTGCAGCCGACGGAGAGCGGCAGCATCTGCTACGTCGAGGACGACGGTACGCGCGAGGAACTGCTCGGCAAGGACCCGCTGCGCATCGCCGAGATGGGCGTGGCGCTGTCCTTCGTGCCGGAGGACCGCCTCGGCATGGGCCTCGTCGGCAACATGGATCTGTCGGACAACATGATGCTCCGCTCCTTCCGCAAGGGCCGCGGCATCCTCACCGACCGCAAGTCGCCGCGCAAGCTGGCCGAGACCGTCGTCGAGGAGCTCGACGTCAACACCCCGGGCGTGACCACGCCGGTGCGCCGCCTGAGCGGCGGCAACGTGCAGAAGGTGCTCGTCGGCCGCGAGATCGCCTCCGCCCCCACCGTGCTGCTCACGGCCTACGCCGTGCGCGGCCTGGATATCAACGCATCCTACACGATCTATGACCTCATCAACCGGCAGAAGGAGCGCGGCGTTGCCGTGATCTACGTCGGCGAGGATCTCGACGTGCTGCTCGAGCTGGCCGACCGCATCCTCGTGCTCTGCGGCGGCAAGGTCAGCGGCATCGTCCCCGGCCGCGGCGCCACGAAGCGCGACGTCGGCATGATGATGACGCAGTTGGGAGGGAACGAAGCCCATGCATAACAAAGTCCGGGAACCGCTGTTCCACATCGTCAAGCGCGACACGCTGCCCTGGTATCAGGCCTGGGGCATCCGCGCGATCGCTATCGTGCTGGCGCTGCTGCTGTGCGCGCTCATCACGACGCTGTGCACCCACCTCAATCCGCTCAAGGTGTTCGGCACCATGTTCAGCGGCGCGTTCGGCTCGCCGCGCAAGATCTGGATCCTGGGGCAGAACCTCGCCATCCTGCTGTGCATCTCGCTGGCCGTGACGCCTGCGTTCAAGATGCGCTTCTGGAACATCGGCGCCGAGGGCCAGGTGCTCGCCGGCGGTCTCGCCGCCGCGGCGTGCATGATCTGCCTCGGCGGCAAGCTGCCCAACGGCCTGCTCATCGTGCTCATCGTAATCGCCGGCATCGCCGCGGGCGCGGTCTGGGCCGTCATTCCCGCCATCTTCAAGGCCAAGTGGAACACGAACGAGACGCTCTTCACCCTCATGATGAACTACGTTGCCACGCAGCTCGTGGCCTATTTCGTCATCGTCTGGGAGTCGCCGAAGGGCTCCGGCAAGGTCGGCATCATCAACCAGAGCACCGAGGCCGGCTGGCTGCCGCAGATCGGCGGCTACAAGTACCTGCTGACGATCCTCGTCGTCGCGGTGCTGACCGTGCTCGTCTACATCTACCTCAACTACAGCAAGCACGGCTATGAGATTTCCGTCGTCGGCGAGAGCGAGCGCACCGCCCGTTATGTCGGCATCAAGGTCGGCAAGGTCATCGTGCGCACGATGCTGCTGTCCGGCGCGCTGTGCGGTATCGCGGGCGTCCTGCTCGTGTCCGGCACCGACCACACGATCACGACCACCATCGCCGGCGGCCAGGGCTTCACGGCCGTCATGGTCTCGTGGCTGGCCAAGTTCAACCCGCTCGGCATGATCCTCACGAGCTTCCTGCTCGTGTTCCTCGACCGCGGCGCGGGCGAGATCTCGACCGCGTTCGGGCTCAACCAGTCGTTTGCCGACATTCTCAGCGGCATCATCATTTTCTTCATCATCGGCTGTGAGTTTTTCATCACCTACCGGCTGAGCTTCCGCAAGCCGGCGAAGAAGGAGGCGGCGGAGCATGTTTGATTTTGTGTCCTTTATCCCCCGCGCCATCATGCAGGGTATCCCGCTGCTGTTCGGCAGCACCGGCGAGACGCTCACCGAAAAGTCCGGCAACCTCAACCTCGGCATCGCGGGCATCATGTATGTCGGCGGCATCAGCGGCGTCATCGGGGCGTTTTTGTATGAGCAGGCGGCCGGCGGGGCCGCGGGGATGAACGGCTTTCTCGCCATCATGATCCCGCTGCTGTCGTGCCTGCTCGGCTCGCTGCTCATGGGTCTGCTGTACTGCTTTCTCACCGTCACGCTGCGCGCCAACCAGAACGTCACCGGCCTTGCCATGACGACGTTCGGCGTCGGCTTCGGCAACTTCATGGGCGGCTCGCTCATCAAGCTCACCGGCAGCGAGGTGCCGTCCATTGCGCTCTCGGCCACGAACAGCTACTTTTCCAAGTCGCTGCCGTTTGCGTCGAAGCTCGGCTGGTTCGGTCAGATCTTCCTGTCCTACGGCTTTCTCGCTTATCTTGCCGTGGCCATCGCGCTCATCGCGGCCTACGTGCTCAAGCACACGCGCGTGGGGCTGCACCTGCGCTCCGTCGGCGAAAATCCGCAGACGGCCGACGCTGCCGGCATCGACGTCAATAAGTATAAGTACATCGCCACCTGCGTCGGCAGCATGATCGCCGGCCTCGGCGGATTGTACTACGTCATGGACTACGCCTGCGGCGTCTGGTCCAACGATGCGTTCGGCGACCGCGGCTGGCTTGCCATCGCGCTCGTCATCTTTACGGTCTGGAAGCCGAACGTCGGCGTGCTCGCGTCCTTCCTCTTCGGCGGACTGTACATCCTGCACATCTTCCTGCCGAGCGGCACGAACCTCGCTGTCAAGGAACTGTACAAGATGATCCCCTATGTCGTCACGATCATCGTGCTCATCATCACGAGCGTGCGCTCCAAGCGCGAAAATCAGCCCCCCGCAAGCCTCGGCCTGCCGTACTTCCGAGAAGAACGGTAACGCGCGGCGCAGTGGGAATATAAGAATGCAAAAACAGGAGAGCGGCTTGCTCTCCTGTTTTTGCATGCCCGCGGCGTGCAGGCGGGGCCAAAGCCGCCGGAAGCGGCGGGCAGAACGCGCAGGGCAGAACGCGCAGGGCAGAAAAATCCCCCGGAACACGTTCCGGGGGATGATTTTTTGGGTACAGGGAGCGGTTACCCCTGCTTGCTGCCGGCACAGGCTGGCTCAGCCTTGCCTGCTTTCTCCCTGCGGCGCGGCAGCACGGCGGCTATGGCGCCGAAGAACACCGACGGCAGCACCCACGCGAAGCCCAGCTCAAACAGCGGCAGCTTGTGCAGGAACGTGAGCGGCACGCCATAGCCGTCGAGCGTGCACAGAATGCTCATGAGCAGCGCGCCGATGACCGCGCCGCGGCTGATGCGGTCTGGCAGCCGCGGCACGACCAGCGAAATGAAAATGAGGACGAGGGTCGGCGGATAGACAACGTCCAGGACCGGCGCGGCGACGGCCACGATGCGGTCGAGACCGAGGTTCGACACGACGGCGCTGAACACGCAGATCGCGATGACAAATACTTTGTACGACACCTTGCCGCGGCAGAGCTTGGCAAAATACGCGGCGGCGGAGCTGGTGAGCGCCACGGCCGTCGTGATGCACGCGAGGCCGACGACGATGCCGAAGATGATCATGCCGGTCTTGCCCATGAGGGCCTCGACGATGGCCATGACGAGCTGTGCGCGGCCGATCGACTGGTCATACTGCGCGGAAACGGTGGCGCCGAGATAGGCAAGGCCCATATAGACCGCCAGCAGCAGCACGCACGCGAGGATGGACGAGCCGCTCATGATGCGGAACTTCTTGCCCGACTCGGTGTAGCCCTTGTCGATCACGCTCTGCAGCACGAGAATGCCGAACGGCAGCGCGGCGAGCGCATCCATGGTCTGGTAGCCGGCCTTGACGCCGGTGACGACGGCGCTGTCGATCTTCGCCTCCGGAGCGATGGTGCCGAGCGGCGTGACAATGCCCTTGATGATGATGGCCGCAAGGCCGACGAGCAGCAGCGGTGTGAGCACCTTGCCCACGATGTCCACCACGGCGGACTCGCGGATGCACAGCGCGAGGATGAGCGCGAAAAACAGCACCGAGAACACCACGGCGGACACGCCGGGCAGGTTCGGGGCGATGGCCATTTCAAACGTGCTGGCCGACGTGCGCGGGATGGCGACCATGGGGCCGACACACAGAATGATCGCGCACATGAGGACCTCCGACGGCACACGGCCGACGCGCTGGAGCACGGCCTCACTGCTGCCGACACGCAGCAGCGCGAACATGGCCGCGAGCGCGAGCCCGATATCCGCGATAAAATACGCGCTGAATCCGGCCAGCCACTGCGGGCCGGATTCCATGCCCAGGTATGGCGGGAAGATGACGTTCCCGGCGCCGAAGAACATGGAAAACAGGGCGAAACCGACAACGACGATGTCGCGCGGCGCCCGATTTTTCGTCTCTTTCATGAGCTCTCTCCTTTTTGCAGCCCGATGCGGGCGGCCCTTTCGATTTCCGAATATAGGATATCATTCTTTTTGATAAATGAGAAACGAGAGTTGTTCATGGGGATATGAAAAAAGCAAATGACATGGGTCAAAAAATTTTATCGGTTGATTTGCCCGAAATCGTGGTATGATGAAAAAAAGATCCCGGTAAAGGAGGCAGCATATGGACGACGGAAAACTGCGGGCACTGCTCACGGCGGTCGAATGCGGCAGCTTCAGCAAGGCGGCGGCCCGGCTGGGCTACACGCAATCCGCCATGACGCACCTGGTCAACAAACTGGAGGCCGAGGTCGGCTGTACGCTGCTCGAGCGTGACAGTCAGGGCATCCGCCTGACGGACGCGGGCAGGCATCTGCTGCCCTATATTCAAAATGTGGTCTGTGCGTGCGACACGCTCCTGCAGGAGGCTGCCGAGCAGAACGATCCGCGCACGCGCACGCTGCGCATCGGCTGCTTTGCGAGCATTGCCCGCGCGCGTCTGCCGGAGCTGCTGCGTGCTTTCCGCGTACTGCACCCCGAGATCAAAATGGACGTGCTCGTGCGCGGTGATGAGCTGCCTGCCGCGCTCGCAAGCGGGGAGATCCAGCTCGCCCTCGTGGACGAGGCACGCGCGCAGGGCTTCGATTTTTTACCGCTGACGAACACACCGCTCGTGGCCGTCGTGCCGCCGGACTTTCCGTGGGAGAGCGATACCATCCCGCTCGAGCGGCTGCTGCGTGAGCCGTTTCTTTCCAACCCCGACCAGTATATCGAGCCGTTCCTCCCGCCGGACACTCCGCGGCTGGAGGTCACAGCGTCGGACGACGGGTCGATCCTGTCCATGGTCGCCGGCGGGCTTGGCGTATCGGTACTGTCGGCGTTTTCCCTCGTCGGGTATGAGGGACAGGTGCGGGTGCTCCAGCTCGAGGAGCCGATCGCGCTGCGACTCGGCGCGGCGGTCAAGTCCCTGAACGCTGCCGGTACGTCCGCACGGACATTCTTGTCCTTCCTGCGCGAATATTACGATAAAAACGGTACGCCGTGACCCGGCGGCCGGATAGCAAGAGCGGCCCGCACCATTCGGTGCGGGCCGCTCTTGCGCTGGGGAAATGTTGAAATGATGACGATTGACAGATGCTGGTACTCTCAGCTTTCGCCCGAGAGCATGCGCACGGCCTCGTGCGCGTCGCCGACGGCAAAGAGGATCTTGCGCGGCTGCTGCGCGTCGCCGAGGACCGTCACAGGGGCGACGGATTCAAACGCGGCCGCGGCCTGCGCCGTTGGGGCAAAGCCCAGCGCCAGCAGCACCGTGTCGCACGCGATCTGCTGCTGCTCGCCCGCGTGCTCGACCGTGACGCTGCACGTGAACGCATCGCCGTCGATGCGCACGAGCTTTGTTTCGGGGCGGAAATCGACGCCCGAGCGCGCCATGTAGTCGCGCATGAGCATGTCGTTCATCTTGAAGCCCGGCTCCGACGGGATGGTCCTGGCCATGTCGATGCACGTCACGTGCTTGCCCCACATGTCCATCTGCAGCGCCGCCTCGACGCCGACGAGTCCGCCGCCGATCACGACGACGCGGTCGCCCACGTCGCAGCAGTCGCACAGGGCCTCGGTCGCGAAAAACACCTTCGGGCAGTCGAGCCCCGGGATGGCCTTCGGCGCGATGGGCCGGCCGCCGGCCGCCCAGAGAATGTGGTCGGGCGCATAGGCCGCGGCCAGCTCCGGTGTCGCCGTGGTGTAAAAGCGCACGGGGATGTCGTGCACGAGCAGCTCGCGCTCGAAATAGCGGATCATGCGGTGCATGTCGCGCTTGAAAAACGGCTTGCAGGCGCACAGGGCGTTGCCGCCGATGTGGCCGCTCGCCTCCCAGATCTCGACCGTGTGGCCGGCCTGTTTGGCGTAGAGCGCCGCCATGCAGCCGGCAGGGCCGGCGCCGACGACGAGGAGCTTTTTCGGGTGCACTGCCGGCGGGATGTCGATGCTGCCGTCCTCGTGGCCGCAGCGCGGGTTGAGCGCGCAGGTCGCCGTCTCGCCGTTGTAAACGCGGGCGATGCAGCCCTCGTTGCAGGAGATGCACGGGCGGATCGTGTCCGGCCGGCCGGCAAGCACCTTGTTCGGCAGATCGGGGTCGGCGAGCAGACCGCGGCCGATGACCGCGATGTCACACACGCCGTCGCGCAGCGCGGCCTCCGCCTTGTCCACGTCGCCGAAGCGGCCGTGCGTCATGACGGGCACGTCGACCACGCTGCGGATGATCTTGGCCGAGCGCGACTGCAGCGTCATCTGCTGCATACCGGCGGGCGGCATGGCGTTGGGCCAGTTTTCGTGGCAGCCGGCGTCCACGTGCAGGGCGTCCGCCCCGGCGGCGACGATCAGCTTCGCAAGCGCAATGCCCTCGTCGATGGAGCGGTAGCCCTCGCCGTCCATGTAGTGGTCCGGCGTGAATTTGACGATGACGGGAAAGTCCGCACCGCCCTCTTCCTTGCAGATGGCGATGAGCTCGGTGAGAAAGCGCGCGCGGTTTTCCAGGCTGCCGCCGTAGGCGTCGGTGCGTGTGTTCCAACGACGGGTCAGAAACTGGTCGGTCAGGTAGCCGCCGTAGGCGTGGATGCCCACGCAGTCGGCCCCGCTGCGCAGCGCGACCTGCACGCTGCGGCGGAAGTCTTCCTCCAGCTCGTGGATCTCGTCGATGGTCAGCGCGTGGCAGCGCATGCGCGGCACGTGCATCCACGGACAGGCGGACGCGCTGATGGGCACCTTGTAGCGCACGGACGGCCCGCCGATACGCCCGTCGCCGGGCTGGATCTGCGCGGCGAGCCTGCAGTCGTGTGCATGGCAGCGCTCGGCCAGGGCGCGGAACAGCGGCTCGGTCTCATCGTTGAGATAGATGGAGTGCTCGCCGGATTCGAACGCGAGCGAGGCGCGGATGTTGCAGAACACCATGGCCGCGCCGCCCTCGGCGCGCGCAGCAAAGTACGCCACAGAGGCGGGGCTCAGGTTGCCGACGGTGACGCCCATCGGCGCCATGACCATGCGGTTTTTAAGTTCCATGCGGCCGATCCGGATCGGCCGGGACAGAATAGAAGCCATAATTGCATCGTACTCCTTGGATCACTTCTGCACGGCCCAGCCGCCGTCGACCGGCAGGCAGACGCCGTTGATGTACTTGGCCTCGTCCGAGCACAGGTACACGACCGCCCAGGCCGCATCCTCCGGCATGCCGACATAGGGCATCGGCGTCGTGGCCTCAAAGTGCTCGCGGTACATATCCCAGACCTTCTCCTGCTTGGGCACCCAGACGTAGTTCGGGGCGAGGCAGTTGAAGCGGATACCGTACTTCTTGCTGATCTGGTTGACCATGTTCTGCGTGGCCAGCTTGATGCACGCCTTCGAGAACGGGTAGCCCTGTACGGCCGAGCCGTTGTAGGCCAGCGCCGTCGAGGACGAGAAGTTCAGGAAACTGCCGCGGATCTTCTTTTTCATCATGTAGCGCAGCACCGTCTGGTAAGAATAGAGCATGGAGTCGATGTTCACACGCATGACGTCCTCGATCATCTCGGACGTGATGTGCGCCCAGTCGTGCGTCGGGGGCGAGAACGCCGCCGCGCCGTTGACGACCGTGTCGATGCGGCCGTACTTCTCATCGGCCAGCTTCTTGAGCTTCACCCACGTGTCGCGCTGCGCCACGTCGGCCACGACCGCGATGCTCTCGCCGCCGTTGGCGTTGATCTCGGCACTGAACTGCTCGACCTGCGGGTCAATGTCGACCATGACGACCTTTGCGCCCTCCTGGCAGAAGAGCTCGGACGCCTTGTGGCAGATGCCGCCGGCAGCACCCGTGATGATGGCCACTTTTCCTTTGAGTCTATCCATTATTTTGTCCTCCTCAGTTCGCCGTCGAGCAGACGGTAGGTCAGGCGCAGCGTCTGGATGCGCCAGCGATCGTCGTCACATTTGACCAGGTCGTCCACATACAGGCCGTAGCCCGAATAGGTCTGGCCGTTGTCCTTATAGGTGTGGTAGTCATGCATTTTGGTCAGCAGCTGCGCGCTGCGCGCTCCGGTGAAGTGCACGATCTGGTTGTAGCCGAAGTGCATCGGCACCATGTCGTCGCCGCAGGTGCTGCGGTTTTGCGCCACCTGTGCGTCGCGGTCGCGGAAGCCGGGACGGCCGCTCCAGAAAGTGCGGAAGCCCGTCTCGGTGAACACGTCCGGCATGAGGTCGAACTCCTGGTTGTCAATGCACCAGAAATAGCGGTTCTTGGCCGCGAGGATCGCGGGGATCTCTGCGAGCTGCTCCGGCGTGTAGGGCAGGCCCGCGTCGGCAATGATCGCGCGCGACAGTTCTTTGATCTTGCGATCGGCATCGATGGTCAAGTGCAGTCCCTCCTTTGAAGCTGTGATTCTTGGGGTGATTCATGGTTCGTTCCGGCAGGCAGCCAACACCGCGCGGCGCCGGCTCGGGAAAAGCCTCCGGAGATTGTGATTATCTTATCACACGTTTTCCGCCCTGCACAGTGCATCTGCTGGAGGCAGATTGCTTTCCGTGCATAAAAATTGCCCCAACTTGACCAAATGCCTTTGCGTGGCCGCAGCCAAAAAAACCGCGCAGCCGCGTGATTTTTATATCCAGGCTTGCCAGCGCGGCGCGAAGCGCGTATACTGGACGGGAAAGATGCGTGACTTTTCCGTCACTGAGTCAAGAAATGCGCACGGTGAGGAGGCGAGGATATGACGTTCGGGCGCACCCTTCAGGAGCTGACGCGGCTGTGCGGCGTCAAGCGCTGCAACCTTGCCGACGCGCTCGGCTATGACCCGTCGTACATCAGCCGGTGGATCAACGGCGTCAAGCACCCGTCGCTGCGCAGCAACGACGCGCTGCCCGCGCAGATCGCCGCCTACCTGACCGCCAACGCCGCGCCGGACGTGCGCGCGCGCATCGCCGGGCAGTTTGACCTGCGCTGCGATGCCGCGGACGACGCGGGATTTTCCGCGGCGCTGGCGTCCCTGCTGGCGGACACGATCGCGGCCGACCGGGCCGTCGACCCCGCGCGGCCGCAGCCGACCGGCGCGGAAAATGCGGCCCTGAGCCCGGTCAAGGACATCGCGCTCTTCCCGGAGGGCATCTTCATGGCCCTGCAGCAGGCGCCGTCCTCGGCGCGGCTGGACATGATCTGCACGATGCCGATCCACATTCAGTTTAAGAATAACGACGCCTTTTTCCGCCGCGTGCGCGGCATTCTCTCGGCAGGCACGGCGCTGCGCGTGGTACAGTTCGTGGACATGGAGGACGTCTCCGCGCGCACGGACAGCTTCTGCCGCTCGCTCTGCTACCTGATGGGGCTGGGCCGACGGATCCGGTACGAATTTTACGAGTTTCGCGCCAGCCGCACGGGCGACGTCTACCTCATCCGCGACGCACTCATGCTGCAGTACCTGCGCGAGCCGTTTTCGCGCGAGGTGTATCTGCTCGAGTCGGCGGACCCCGCGCTCGTCGGGCGCTACTGCGCTGCGGCCGATGCCTACATCCGCGACCGGCTGCCGCTCGCACAGGCGCCGGACCTGCAGCCGCTGCGCCGCCGGCAGTATTTTCTCGACTACTTCACCCAGCCGCACGGCCGCTGCCTGCTGCGGTATATGCAGCCGTTTTTCCTGCCGGAATCGCTGCAGGAGCAGTTTCTGGCGCAGCACCCCGAGCTGGGGCAGGAGCTGCAGCTGTTTCTCGGCAGCGCGGAGTTTTTCGAGACGATCTTCCTCTACCAGCTCGCGCTCGTGGACTATATTGATACCGGCCGGCTGCGGTTTCTCGGCACGGTCATCGACGTGCCGCCCGAGGCGCGGCGCGAGCACCTGCGCAGCATGATCGACCAGCTGCGCCAGGCGCCGGAGCGGCTGTGCATCCTGTGCACGCAAAACCGCGTCTGCAATTACGACGATCTGTCGGTGTCCGTGTTCGTCAACCAGCACGCCGCCTTCATGCTCGACGGCGCGGCCGGTGGCGCGCAGCCGGCCTACACCGTCGAATCCGGCGCGATCGTGCGCCAGCTCAACATCTGGATGGATCACTTCCGAAAGCTCCCGGCCGCACAGCGGCTGACCGGACAGGACGCCATCGACTATCTCACCCGCTGCATGCGCCTTTTGTGAGCCGCAGCGGGCCGACCGACAAGGAGACAGCACCATGCGCAACACCACACTCTGCTACATCGAGCGCGGGGAGCAGTATCTCATGCTGCACCGCGTGAAAAAGGAACACGACCTCAACCACGACAAATGGGTCGGCATCGGCGGCAAGTTCGAGGCCGATGAGACGCCGGACGAGTGCCTCCTGCGCGAGGCGTATGAGGAGACCGGCCTGACGCTCACGGACTGGCGCTGCCGCGGCGTGGTGACGTTTTTGTCCGACGAGTTGGAGGGCGAGTACATGTACCTCTTCACGGCGTCGGGCTTCACCGGAACGCTGCGCGAGTGCGACGAGGGCGATCTCGAGTGGGTGGACAAGACGGCCGTGCCGTCGCTGCCGCTGTGGGCGGGCGACAAAATTTTCTTCCGTCTGCTGGCGGAGGACGCGCCGTTTTTCCTGCTCAAGCTGCGCTACGAGGGCGACACGCTCGTCGAGGCCGCGCTCAACGGCGCGCCGGTTTCGCTTTGAAAAGCCAATTCATGACGGGGAGGAACCATATGTGAGACGCAAACAACAGATCCAGGCCATGCAGCAGGAGCTCGCGCTCCTGCGCCAGACCATCGACAGCGGCAAGGAGCTGGCCGCGCTCGCGGCCGGCGCCGCGCAGCAGCTCAAAAAGCCGAGCATCAGGACCATCGCCGTGCAGGTGATGAAAACGCCGCGTTTCCGCCGCGCCGCGCTCATCGCGGGCGGGGCCGCCGCCGTCGGGACGATCGGCGCCGCTGCCGCGCGCTACCGGTTTTACCAGACCATTGTCGCGCAGGAAGTGAAAAAGGCGCTCAAGCCTGTGCACGACCAGCTCGACGACCTGCAGGCGACCGTGGACGCTATGGCCGAGGCCGAGGGCATCGAGCCGGAAAAGGCTCGCAAGGGGAAAAAGCACCGCCGCTGAGGCAGGAATCAGACAGGAAAATGCTCCGCCGGCCTGGGCCGGCGGAGCATTTCTGGCGCGGAGCAAAAAAATCACCGGATCACTATACGGTGATCCGGTGATTGGCACGCCGTGAGGGATTCGAACCCCCGGCCTTCTGGTCCGTAGCCAGACGCTCTATCCAGCTGAGCTAACGGCGCTTAGTGCGCTCCTAACGCGCCTAAGTATAGTAGCATAGCCCGGCCGGAATTGCAAGCCCTTTTTCAAAAAAGTTTTCCTTTTTTGCGTTTTTACCAGCCCATCGTGTCGCGGATGGTGTCCGTCACGTCGCTGACCGTGCGCACCGCGTCCGCCACGATGTTGTTCGTGCGCTTTTTCTGCGGGTGCATCATCCAACCCGCCGCCGTGCCGACCGCCATGCCGACACCCATGCCGATGCTCATGCCCTTGGCAAACTGCATTGCGTTCATTTTGCTGTCTCCTTTCACGTTTCTGCCTCCCTTCACAGCTGCACTGCTGCACGGCTAGTATGCACGCGCGGATAAAAAGCTATGAAATCTGCGCCGCGCCAGTTTCTGGATTGATTCCCCGCTGCCGTCGGTGGTATACTATTTCTATTATCAAATTTTCTTCCGATCGTATGGGAGGGACCATCATGATCTTGCGCATTCTGGCCGTGGGCGACGTTGTGGGCGCGCCCGGCCTGACGTTTCTGACCGAGCGCCTGCGCGCGTTCCGGGAGCAGGAACACATTGATTTCACCGTCGTCAACGGCGAAAATGCCAACGTCGTCGGCGTGACGCCGAAGCAGGCCGACGCGATCTTTGCCGCCGGGGCCGACGTCATCACGCTCGGCAACCACACGTGGACGCGCTACGAGCTGCAGCCGTATCTCGAGCAGAAAAAGCGCATCCTGCGCCCGGCGAACTTCGCGCCGCAGTGTCCGGGCCGCGGCTGGGGCGAATACTCCGTGCGCGGCGGGCCGATCTGCGTCATCAACCTCATGGGACGCTTCACGCTCGATGCGAACACGGATAATCCCTTCCTCGTCGTGGACGACATTCTCGACCAGACGCAGGCAAAGATCGTCCTTGTCGACATGCACGCCGAGGCCACGAGCGAAAAGCGCGCCATGGGTTTTTACCTCGACGGGCGCGTGACGGCCGTCTGGGGCACGCACACGCACGTGCAGACGTCTGACGCCGAGGTGCTGCCCGAGGGCACGGGCTACCTGACCGACCTCGGCATGACGGGCCCGGCCAACGCCGTGCTCGGCATCGCGCCGGAGCAGTCGATCGGCAAGTTTCTCGGCGACCCGCCGCGGCGCTATGAGGCGGCCATGGGCGCGGCCAAGCTCGAGGGCGCGATCTTCGAGGTCGACAGCAACACCGGCCGCTGCCGCGACGTGCACCTGGTGCGCCTGAGATGAGCGTGCGCATCCTGCACGCGGCGGATCTGCACCTCGACTCGCCGTTTGAGGCGCTCACGCTCGCGCAGGCGGCGCAGCGCCGCCGGGAGCAGCGCGACCTGCTGCGCGCCCTGCCGGAGCTGGCGCGGACGCACGGGGCACAGATCATCCTGCTCGCGGGCGACCTGCTCGACAGCGCGAGCCCCTATCCCGAGACGGCAAAGGCGCTCGCCGAGACGTTTGACGGCTGTGGGGCGGAGGTGTTTCTCGCGCCCGGCAACCACGACTATTACAGCGCGGGCGCGCCGTATGCGCGCCTGACGTTTCCCGAGAACGTACATATCTTCCGCTCGCCGCGCATCGAGGCGGTGACGCTGCCGGAGCTGGGCGTGCGCGTCTGGGGTGCGGCGTTCACCGACAGCCGCTGCCCCGGACTGCTGCGGGGCTTTTCCGTGCCGAAGGAGCCGGGGGTGCTGGATGTTTTGTGCATGCACGCGGAGGTGGGAAACCCCGCCTCGGCGTATAACCCCGTGTCGGCCGCGGAGCTCGCGGCCAGCGGGCTGGACTATGCCGCCTTCGGCCACGTGCACCGCTTCGGCGGCGTGCAGCGCGCCGGTGGCACGGTGTACGCCTGGCCGGGCTGTATGGAGGGCCGCGGCTTTGACGAGACGGGGGAAAAGGGCGTGCTGCTCGTGGACATCGCCGCAGGCGACGTGCAGGCGCGGTTTGTGCCCGTGCCCGGGCGGCGGTATGAAATTTTGCGCGTGGACGTCACGGACGCGGACCCCGTGCAGGCGGTGCTCGCCGCGCTGCCGGAGGGGGCGGCGCGCAATATTTACCGCATCGTGCTCACGGGCGAGACCGACCGTGCGCCGAACCCCGCGGCGCTGCGCGCGGCGCTCGAGGGCCGGGTGTTTGCGCTGCAGCTGCGCGACGAGACGCGCGCGCGCCGCGATCTCTGGGCGCGCGCGGGCGAGGGCACGCTGCGCGGGCAGTTTCTGGCCCAACTGAAGCAACAATACGATGCTGCGGACTCCGACCGCGCGCGTGAGACCATCGTCATGGCCGCGCGCTGGGGCCTCGCGGCACTGGACCACGACGAGGAGGTGGTGACGCTGTGATCATCCGGCATATGCAGGGCACGTTCGGCACGCTCGACGGCGAGCAGCTGCGGCTCGACACGGGCCTGAATATCATCTACGCGCCGAATGAGAGCGGCAAGAGCACGTGGTGCGCCTTCCTGCGCGCCATGCTCTACGGGATCGACACGTCCCAGCGCGCACGCGCCGGGTTCGTGCCCGACAAGCAGAAATACGCGCCCTGGAGCGGCAAGCCCATGGCGGGCGAGCTGGAGCTCGAGCAGGGCGGCAAATGCATCACGATCCGCCGCTGGACGGAGGCGCCGAATGCGCCGCTGCGCGGCTTTTCGGCGGTGTACACCGGCACGGACATCCCGGTTCCGGGCCTGACGGCGGCGGACGCGGGCGAGCAGCTCACGGGCGTGTCGGCCGAGGTGTTTGCGCGCACCGCGTTCATCGGGCAGGGCGGCCTCGTCGTGACGGGCACCCCGGAGCTGGAAAAACGCATCTCCGCCATCGTGACCTCCGGCGAGGAGGCGAGCTCCTACACCGAGGCAGATGCCCAGCTGCGCGCATGGCTGCGCCGCCGGCGCAGCGGCCAGCACGGCGCGCTGCCGGAGTTGGAGGGCCGCATCACGACGGTGGAAGAGCAGCTGCACCGGCTCGAGCGCAACGCGCAGGAGCAGGCGGCCTGCGCCGCCGAGCTCCAGCAGACGGACGCGGAGCTGCAGACCGTGACTGAGCAGATGAACGCCGCCCGGCAGCGGCAGCGCCGCGCGGCGCTGAGCAGCATGGGCGAGGAGAAATCGAACCTGCGCACGCTCGAGCAGGCGCTCGAACAGGCGCGGCGGGACGCGGCGGCAAAGCGCACCGCGCTCGAGCAGACGCACTTCGGCGTGCAGACGCCGGACGAGGCGGGCGAGACCGCCGAGCGCGACGCGCAGCGGGCCGAGGCCCTCGCCGGGACGGCGGAGCACGGCGGCAAGCCGTATTTCTGGATTGCGGCGCTTGTGCTGGCCGCGCTGTGCGCCGTGCTGGGTTATCTTGTGGCGCAGCCGCTGTATTATGCGGCCATCGCGCTCGCGGTGCTGACTATCGTGCTGCTGGTCGTTGCCAGAAGCGGCAAAAAGCGCGCGCAGGAGGCCTCCGCCGCGCTCGGAAAGCTCCTGCGCAGCTACGGCGCGCAGGACGCGGACGGCATTTACTATCAGGCGGAGGTGCATAGGGCGGCCTACCGCGCGTGCGCGGCCGCCATGCAGGCGGAGCAGAAGGCCGCCGCCGCGCTCGAGGATGCGCGCGAGCACCAGTGCGAGACGCACGAGCGGCTGCTGCAGAGTCTCGATTTTGAGAGCGGCACGGGCGAGGCCGCCGCGCTCTACCAGCGCAAGTGCGCGCTCGAGAGCGTGTGCACGCGCCTGCGCACGCAGCAGGCGCAGCTCACGGGTGCGGCCCTTGCCATCGGCGACCCGATGGCGCTGAAAAGCGAGCACGCGCAGCTGCTCGAGCAGCGTGACGCGCTCGAGCGGCAGTACGCGGCCATTGCGCTCGCGATCGAGACGCTCGGCCGCGCGGACGTTGAGCTGCAGAGCCGCTTTTCCCCGCAGCTGGCGCAGAAGGCGGCGGACTACATGGACTACCTCACCGATGGGCGCTATGACGAGCTCGTGCTTGCGCGCGACCTGTCGGCCAAGGCGCGCAGCGCCGACGACCCGACGCCGCGCGACACGGCCTATCTCTCGGCCGGGACGGCGGACCTGCTGTACCTGTCCGTGCGGCTGGCGCTGTGTGAGCTGACGTGCCCGGCGGACGATCCGTGCCCGCTCGTGCTCGACGACACGCTCGTGAATTTCGACGATGCGCGCGCCAAGCGCGCCATGGCGCTCTTTCACGAGATCGCGCAGCACCGGCAGGTCATTCTCTTCACCTGCCACGAGCGCGACTGCCCCGCGCAGGGGTAAAAAAACGCCGGAAATTTCAGGGCCGGACACGGGATGCTCCGTGTCCGGTTTTTGCCGTTGACAGGCGGGGCCAATCGCGTTATACTGACGGCGTTTTGCGTTTTCCGGCAAAAACTTTATGGAGAGGGGATCCCAATGGAAAAGCTCTTTCACCTGAAAGAAAACAACACCACCGCGCGCACCGAGATCGTCGCCGGTCTGACGACGTTCATGACCATGGCGTACATCATCGCGCTCAACCCGAACCTGCTGACCGGCTTCGGCGCCGAGGGCGGCTCGCAGCTCTGGAACGGCGTGTTCCTTGCCACCTGCATCGCCTCCGCCGTCGGCACGCTCGTCATGGCGTTCGCGGCCAACAAGCCCTTTGCCATGGCGCCCGGCATGGGGCTCAACAGCTTTTTCGCCGTCGTCGTGGCCAACATCGTCAGCCTGACCGGCATGAGCTACCTGCAGTCGTTCCAGACGGCGCTGTGCGTCATCCTCATCGAGGGCATCGTGTTTATCATCCTCTCGGTGCTCAAGGTGCGCGAGAAGATCGTCGAGGCCATCCCGCTCGGCATCCGGCTCGGCATCGCGCCGGCCATCGGCCTCATGCTGCTCAACATCGGCATCGGCTCCAACGCCGGCGTGTACTCGAGCGACGGCGGCCCGTTTTACGTCATGCGTGATTTCTTCGGCGCGCTCACGCCCAGCCTCGCCAAGGCCAACATGGGCGACGGCTACCCGCAGATGGTGCTCACGGTCGTGACCATGTTCGTCGGCCTGTTTCTGATCGTGCTGTTCGCGCACAAGAAGATCAAGGGCTCCGTGCTGCTGGGCATGCTCTGCGCGTCCGGCATCTACTGGGCGGGCGAGGCCATCTTCCTGCACACGAACCCGTTCGCGTCGCTCAAGGGCGCGTCGTTCGTGCCCGCGTTCGGCGACATGGCCGAGACGACCCTGTTCAAGTTCGACTTTGCCGCTCTTGGCGAGATCGGTTGGTTCACGGTCGTAACGCTCGTCATCACGTTCTGCATCATCGATATGTTCGACACCATCGGCACCCTCGTCGGCACGGCGAGCCGCGCCGGCATGGTCGACAAGGACGGCAACATGCCGCGCATGCGCGAGGCGCTGCTGGCTGACGCCATCGGCACCGTCACGGGTGCGTGCACCGGTACGTCCACCGTCACGACGTTCGTCGAGTCCGCCTCCGGCGTCGAGGCCGGCGGCCGCACGGGCCTGACTGCCCTGACGACCGGTGTGCTCTTCCTCGCGAGCATGTTCCTCGCGCCCATTGCCGCCATCATCCCCGCCGCCGCGACGAGCTCCGCGCTCATCTACGTCGGCCTGCTCATGCTCGGCGGCCTCAAGAAGATCGACTTTGACGACGTTTATCAGAGCCTGCCGGTGGCCATCATGCTCATCTCCATGCCGATCTCCGGCTCCATCGGCCACGGCATCGGCCTGGGCCTGATCAGCTACTCCGTGCTCAAGCTCTGCACGGGCAAGGGCAAGGACGTCTCCGTGCTGACGTATGTCATCTCGGTGATCTTCCTTGTGAAGTTCTTCCTCGTCGCCTGAGGGAAAATGTCTGTCCGCATGGCCGGGCGCGCCCGATGGGGCTGTCAAAAAGTGTTACTTTTTGACAAAGGGGTTGCAGTCTGCTGCGCGCATAATTTGTGCGCCGCCGGCGCACAAATTCCACACTTGCAGCCTGAGAAGTATTTTCTTCGCCGCACATGTCGCCGAAGAAAATGATCGGACTTTCTTTCGCCGCTGCGGCGGCGAAAGGCTACGAGGTTTTTGAAAAACCGGCCGGGCGCGTCTTGATTGATGCGCCCGGCTTTTTTGCGCCCTGCCGCGCCGCCTTACGAAGATGTAAGCCAACTGTAAGCCAAAACGATGGCGATGTGATGCCGTCCGGGGCTATACTGATGCCAGAAACCGGGGCGGGAGCGCCCCATGGGAGGCAAGGATCATGACAAATCTTCTGGGCAGTATCCGGCTGGCGGGCTATGCGTTTCCGCTCATCGCGGCGCTGGTGGCTGTGCCGCTTTTCTGCCGGCAGGTGCGTGCGCGCTGCTTCAACTGGGTGCGCACCGCGTTCGGCGGTCTGTTTTTGTTTTACGTGCTGTGTGTGCTGGCGCTCGTGTTTTTCCCGCTGCCGGATGCGGCGCAGGCGGCAAAGCTGAGCACGTACCGGATCCAGCTCGTTCCGTTTCAGTTTGTGGCCGATTTCCTGCGCGAGACGCCGCTCGTGCTCTCCGATGCGCGCACCTATCTGCCGGCGCTGCTGGACCGCACGGTGCTGCAGGTCGTGTGCAACATTCTGATGCTGATGCCGTTTGGTATGTACCTGCGCTATGTCTGCGGGCTGGATGTTGGCAGGGTCGCGCTCGCGTCGCTCGCGTTTTCGGCGTTTATCGAGCTGGGGCAGCTCACGGGGCTGTATTTCGTGTTCCGCGGCTCGTACCGCCTGTGCGACGTGGACGACCTGATGCTTAACACGCTCGGCGGCCTGCTCGGCGGCGAGCTGGTGCGCGCGCTGGAAGCGTATCTGCCGCCGCTCGATGCGTTCGACCGCTTCCCGGGCAGCAGCGCATTGGCGATGCAGCGGCTGGGGTGACAGATTCCAACGAGAACCGCTTCGCTGGGTTCTCGTTGGAGAAAAAAACGGCATGGCGTCGGCCATGCCGTTTTTCGCTGCCGGGGGCATTACGCGTCCTCCGTGTCGCCGTCGATCTCGTCGCGGCCGCGGAAGAGCAGGGAAATGCACCAGATCGCGGCCAGACCCACGAGCGTGTAGATCACGCGGGCGACCACGGAGGCCTGCCCGCCGCAGATCCATGCCACGAGATCGAACCGGAACAGACCGATGCTGCCCCAGTTGAGCCCGCCGATGATCGCGAGGATCAGCGCGATGCGGTCGATCACCTGCATATGCTTCCATCTCCTTTGCTGTGTACTCCCGGTCAGTATGCCCGGCGCGCGAAAAAAGATTCCGCCGCCGACAAAACTAGTGCCCGGCCGACACCGTTCGCTCTTTACATTTTGCGCGCCCGGCGCTACAATACCATCACAGCTTATCCAATTGACTTCCGCAGTTTGGAAGCCACGGCTCATATCTTTATCCCACGACCCTGTTTTTGGCGGACTGCTTGCGGTCCGCCCTCTTTTTTTCTGCGCGCGCCCGATTTCGCCGCGTTTTGCGCAATATGTGGATTATTTTTGTGTTGTAAAACACAAGATATGGAGGGTGTGCTATGCAGTTTTCCAACCATCGCAGCCGCGCGGCCCGCGGCAGCATCGTGTATCTGGCGGTGGACGCGATCGCGCCGAGCGCGGTCCAGCCGCGGCAAAATTTTTCCCCGGCGCAGCTCGAGGAGCTCTCGCGCAGCATCGCCGAGTACGGCGTGCTCAGCCCACTGACCGTGCGGCCGCGGCAGGGCGGGTATGAGCTCGTGGCCGGGGAGCGCCGCCTGCGCGCCGCGCGCATGGCGGGGCTCAGTGAGGTGCCGTGCATCGTTATGGATCTGGATCTCGAGGAGGCGAGCTTCATCGCGCTGGTGGAAAATCTCCAGCGCAACGACCTCGACTTTCTCGAGGAGGCGCGCGGCATCGCGCAGCTCATCCGGCTCTTCGGCCTGAGCCAGGAGGAGTGCGCGCGGCGGCTGGGCAAGTCGCAGTCGGCCGTGGCGAACAAGCTCCGCCTGCTGCGCCTGCCGGAGGATGTGCTCAACGCCATGCGCAACGCCGGGCTCACCGAGCGGCACGGCCGCGCGCTGCTGCGCCTCGAGACGCCGCAGGAACAGCGCGAGGCGCTGGCCTATATCCTCAGCCGCGACCTGAACGTCGCCGCGACGGACGCCTACATCGAGCGCCTGCTCGAGGCCAAGGCCGCGCCCGAGAGCGAGCAGCAGAAGACTTTCATCCTCAAGGACGTGCGCGTGTTTCTCAACACGATCTCGCACAGCCTTGACCTTATGAAGCAGGGCGGCATTGACGCCGGCATGCGCCGGCAGGAGACGGACGAGGCGCTCATCCTGACCATCAACATCCCCAAGGCGCGGCGCAGAGAGCCGGCGCCGAAGCAGGCCGAGCCCGTGCCGGTCGGGTAAAAAAATCGCGCGCAGCGCTTGACAGCGGCGCGGCGGCTTCCTATACTCTTACATAAAGAAGGGGCCGCCCGGCAGGGCGGATAAAGGAGGTCACTGCATGAAAACACTGATCCTGTTCGCCTCGCGCTACGGCGCGACGGAGGAGATCGCCTATATGCTCAAGAGCGCCGTCGGCGGCGACGTGACGGTGTGCAATGTCCGCGAGCGCGGCATCTCGCTCGCAGAATACGACACAGTCATCATCGGCAGCTGCGTGTACATGTTCAAGCTCGACAAGCACATCAAGCGCTTCCTGCGCCGGAACGAAAAGGCGCTCATGGGCAAGCGCCTCGGCCTATACCTGTGCTGCTACACCACACCCGGCACGGATGGGTATCTGGAGCACTTCTTCTCGCCGGAGCTGCTCGCGCACGCGGCCGCGAAGGACATCCTCGGCGGCAAGATGCAGTACGAGAAGATGAGCTATGCCTACAAGCAGCTCTTCGGCGCGCTGATGACATCGCCGCAGTACCGCGCGCAGTATGCCGAGCCGCAGCTCGACATCGCGCGCATCGACGCCTTCGCCGCCGCCATGCGCGGCTGAGCGGCACGGCAGAAAAAATCACCCGCATCCGGTCTGGATGCGGGTGATTTTTTGCTTTTTGGAGTCTCAGTACGTGGTCACGCCGGTGAAGGCGAGCTCGGCGTTGCCGGTCAGGCGCACGCCGTCGTCGTCATAGGTGACGATCAGGTCGCCGCCGCTGACCTTGACGGTGATGGGTTCACCCTTCGGGCACAGGCCGTTTTCCGTGGCGGCCACCACGGCCGCGCACGCGCCGGTGCCGCAGGCGCGGGTCTCGCCGTTGCCGCGTTCCCAGACGCGCATCTTGATCGTCGTGCGGTTGACGACGCGGATGAACTCCGTGTTTGTGCGCGCGGGGAAGATGTCCGCGTGCTCAAACTGCGGGCCGAGGTGCGCGACGTCCACTTCATCCACGCGGTCGGCAAAGACGACGCAGTGGGGGTTGCCCATCGAGAGGCAGGTGATGCGGTACTCCCCGCCGGCGATGGTCACCGGCCGGTCGATCACGCGATCGCCGGGAAGCGTCACGGGCACGTTGGCGGGTTCAAACGCGGGCTTGCCCATGTCGACCGTCACGAGGCCGACCGTGCCGAAGCGCGTGTACAGGTGCAGCCGGTGCACGAGGCCGCCGGCCTCGATGGTGAGATCGTCGCGCGGCACGATGCCGTTGTCGTACAGGTACTTGGCCACGCAGCGGATGGCGTTGCCGCCCATGCCGCCGGCGCTGCCGTCGCGGTTGAAGACGCGCATTTTCGCGTCGGCCACGTCGCTGTGCTCGATGAGCACGATGCCGTAGCCGCCGATGCCGCGGTGGCGCGAGCAGAGCGGGATGCACAGCGACTCGGGGCAGGTGATGTGCCCGTCAAAGTTCTCGACGTAGATATAGTCGTCGCCAGTGGCCTGCATTTTCGCAAACTTCAGGCTCTGGCGCTCGGTGCGCATGTGATTGATGTCCACGAGCTCGGTGTTGCGCTCGTTGTAGCGGCTGGCGATGATGTCCGCCAGGGCGTTGGCTGTGTCGAGCGAGGTGAAGCACGGGATGCCGAGCTGCAGCGCGCGGCGGTGCAGGGCAATGTAATCGTCTATGGTCGCGTCCTTGAGCGCGCCGGTGTAGACGATGTAGTCGATGCAGCCGCTCTCGAGCAGGGCGAAGGCGTGGTCGCTCTCGCGGATGCCGTCCACGGTCACGACGTCGATGCCGAGGCGCGCGATGGCGGCGGCGGTCTCCTCGGTCGCGTAGAGGGCGAAGTGCAGGTCGTCGAGCTTCTTGGCCAGCGACACGATCTCGCCGAGGTCGTGCGTGTCCACGCTCACGAACACGCCGTGGCGGCCGTCCGGGTGCTGGCCGACGACCATGCCGGCCGAGGTCAGGCCCTTGAACAGCGCCTCCTGCATCGTCTTGCCGAGGCCGAGTACCTCGCCTGTGGACTTCATCTCCGGGCCGAGGTAGGCGTTGACGTCGCCGAGCTTTTCAAACGAGAACACCGGCACCTTGACCGCGTAATACGGCGGGATGGGGTGCAGGCCGGTGCCATAGCCGAGACTAGCCAGCGGCGCGCCGAGCATGACGCGCGCCGCCACGTCCACCATCGGCACGCCCGTGACCTTGCTGATGTACGGCACGGTGCGCGAGGCGCGGGGGTTGACCTCGATGACGTAGAGCTCGTTTTCCCAGATGAGGTACTGGATGTTCACAAGCCCCTTCGTGCCGAGCGCGAGGGCGAGCTTGCGCGAGCTGTCGACGATCTTTTCCGTCATCATGTCGTTGAGGTTGTACGGCGGGTAGACGGCGATGGAGTCGCCGCTGTGCACGCCGGCGCGCTCGATGTGCTCCATGATGCCGGGGATGAGCACGTCCGTACCGTCGGAGATGACGTCCACCTCCAGCTCCGTGCCCATCATGTATTTGTCCACGAGCACGGGGTTGTCGATGCCCTGCGCAAGGATGCGCTGCATGTACGTCGTGACCTCGGCATCGTCGTGGACGATCTTCATGTTCTGGCCGCCGATGACGTACGACGGGCGCAGCAGCACGGGGTAGCCGAGCGTCTGCGCGGCGTGCAGGGCCTCGGGCAGCGTCTGCACACCCATGCCTTTCGGGCGCGAGATGTGGAAGCGCTCGAGCAGCGCATCAAACCGCTCGCGGTCCTCGGCGATGTCGATGCCCTCGGCCGACGTGCCGAGGATGCGGATGCCGTGGCGGTCGAGCGTCTGCGTGAGCGCGATGGCGGTCTGGCCGCCGAAGGCGACCACGACGCCGACGGGCTGCTCCACGTCGATGATCTGCAGCACGTCCTCGGCCGTGAGCGGCTCGAAATACAGCCGGTCGGCGGTGTCGTAGTCCGTGGAGACGGTCTCGGGGTTGTTGTTGACGATGACGACGTCATAGCCCATGGCCTTGAGCGTCCACACGCAGTGGACGGACGAATAGTCAAACTCGATGCCCTGGCCGATGCGGATCGGCCCGGAGCCGAGCACCATGACGACGGGCTTGCCGCTGCGCGGGAAGGTGCGCGCCTCGCAGCGCGTGTCCGCGCTGGCGTAGAAATACGGCGTCTGCGCGTCGAACTCGGCGGCGCAGGTGTCGACCATCTTGTAGCCCGCGCGGAAGGGGGGCAGCGTCTCGCTGCCGGACAGGCGGCGCAGTGCCGCGTCCGGATAGCCGAGGTACTTGCCGCGCTGATACAGCTCCGGCGTCAGGCCGTTTTGGATGCTCGTCTCATAGTCCACAAGGTTTTGCAGCCGGGCCAGAAACCAGCGGTCGATGCGGGTGATGTCGTGGATCTCATCGATGGACACGCCGCTGCACAGCGCCTCAAAGACGGTGAACAGGCGGTGATCGTCGCAGTCGGCGAGCCGGTCGCGCACCGGGCGGTCGGACAGGGGCTTGGCGTGCAGCGTGTCGAGATGGATCTCAGCGCCGCGCACGGCCTTGAGCAGCGCGCTTTCAAAGTTCGTGCCGATGGCCATGACCTCGCCGGTGGCCTTCATCTGCGTGCCGAGGCGGCGGGACGCGCCGACGAACTTGTCAAACGGCCACTTGGGAAACTTCACGACGACGTAGTCCAGCGCGGGCTCGAAGCAGGCGCAGGTCTTGCCGGTGATGTCATTTTGAATTTCATCGAGCGTGTAGCCGAGGGCGATCTTCGTCGTGATCTTTGCGATTGGGTAGCCGGTCGCCTTCGACGCGAGCGCCGACGAGCGCGACACGCGGGGGTTGACCTCGATGACGGCGTATTCAAAGCTGTCGGGGTTGAGCGCGAACTGGCAGTTGCAGCCGCCGACGATGTCGAGCGCGGAGATGATGTTCAGCGCCGCGCTGCGCAGCATCTGAAACTCCTTGTCCGAGAGCGTCAGCGCCGGGGCGACGACGATGCTGTCGCCGGTGTGTACGCCGACGGGGTCGAAGTTTTCCATGCTGCACACGGCGATGACGTTGCCGGCACCGTCGCGCATGGTCTCAAACTCGATCTCTTTCCAGCCGTAGATATAGCGCTCGACGAGGATCTGCGTGATCGGGGACGCGTCGAGGCCGGTCTGCGCGGCGCTCGTGAGCTCCTCCGGGCTGTAGGCCACGCCGCCCCCCGCGCCGCCGAGCGTGAACGCCGGGCGGATGATAACGGGGTAGCCGATGCTGCCGGCTACCTCCAGCGCCTCGGCCACGGTGTTCGCGATGCCGGAGGGGATAGTCGGCTCGCCGATGGCGGCCATGGTCTCCTTGAAGAGCTCGCGGTCCTCGGCCTTGTCGATGGCTTCGGCGTTCGTGCCGATGAGGCGGACGTTGTGCTGCTGCAGAAAGCCCTCCTTGTCGAGCTCCATCGCGAGCGTCAGGCCCGTCTGGCCGCCGAGCCCGGCGAGGAGACTGTCGGGCTGTTCCTTTTCAATAATGCGCTTGACGGAGGTCAGCGTGAGCGGCTCGAGATAAATTTCGTCCGCGAGGGCCTTGTCGGTCATGATGGTCGCGGGGTTGGAGTTGACGAGCACGACGTTCACGCCCGCGTCGTGCAGCACGCGGCACGCCTGCGCGCCGGCATAGTCAAACTCCGCCGCCTGACCGATCACGATCGGGCCGGAGCCGATGACCATGACTTTGCGGATGCTGGAATCAATCGGCATGGTGCGCACCTCCCATCAGGTCACAGAATCGGTCAAAGAGAAAGGCCGTGTCGTGCGGGCCCGAGCACGCCTCGGGGTGAAACTGCACGGAAAAGGCCTGCAGGTCGGGGTAGTCGATGCCCTCGCACGTGCCGTCGTTGGCATTGACGTAGCGGATGACGCCGGTTTTCACGCTCTCGGGCACGACGGCGTAGCCGTGGTTCTGGCTGGTGAGGAACGTGCGCGTGCCGCACACGTCGCGTGCCGGCTGGTTCACGCCGCGGTGGCCGTACTTGAGCTTCACGGTGCTGCCGCCCTGCGCCAGCGCCATGAGCTGGTGGCCGAGGCAGATGCCGAACATTGGGATGCGGCCGAAGAGCTTGGCGATCTCCGCGATCTGGCTGACGTTGTCGGTCGGGTCGCCGGGGCCGTTGGAGAGCATGACGCCGTCATACCCGGCGGCGAGGATGTCCTCCGCCTTGGCCGAGCAGGGCAGCACCGTCACGGCGCAGCCACGCTTACAGAGCTCGCGCGCGATGTTGCGCTTGGCGCCGTAGTCGATGAGCGCCACGCGGTGCAGCACGCTGCCTTCCGGTTGGAGGGTGTAGGGCTCCGGCGTCGTCACCTGCGGCACGGGGTCCGTGATGCGGTAGGCGCGCAGGGGCGCGAGATCGTCCGGCACCGTGTCGCAGATGGCGGCGTTCATGGTGCCGGCCTCGCGCAGGATGCGCGTGACGGCGCGGGTGTCGATGCCGGCGATGCCGGGGATGTGGTTTTCCTTCAAAAACGCGTCGAGCGTTTCCTCACACCGGAAGTTTGAGGGCGTTTGGCACTGCTCGCGCACGACGTAGCCGCGCACGCAGCACTTGCCCTCAAAATCGGCCGGAATGATGCCGTAGTTGCCGATGAGCGGGAACGTCTGCAGCACGATCTGGCCGCAGTAGCTCGGGTCCGTGAGCGTCTCAATGTAGCCGTTCATGCCGGTGGTGAACACCAGCTCGCCCACCGTGTCGCACGGTGCGCCGAAAGCGAGGCCCGCAAAGACCTCGCCGTTTTCGAGTACGAGATAGCGCTTCATAGCTCGATCTCCGCAAGCGTCGCCGCCATGACGGCCTTGATGGTGTGCATGCGGTTTTCGGCCTCCTGAAATACGACCGACTGCGCGCTTTCAAACACGTCGTCCGTGACCTCCATGGCCTCGCGGCCGAAGCGTGTGCACATTTCGTTGCCGATGGCGGTCTTTTTGTCGTGATACGCCGGCAGGCAGTGCATGAAGATGGCGTTGGGGCCGGCCTTGGCCATGAGCGCCGCGTTGACCTGATACGGCGCGAGCGCGGCAATGCGCTCGGCCCAGACGCTCTCGGGCTCGCCCATAGAGACCCAGATGTCGGTATAGATCACGTTCGCGCCCTGCACGGCCGCGGCGGGGTCGGAGAGAAAGTCGAGCGTCGCGCCCGTCTGCGCCGCGATGGCCTGACACTCGGCGATGAGCTGCGCATCGGGGAAGTAGCCCTCGGGCGCGCAGGCCGTGAAGTGCATGCCCATCTTCGCGCAGCCGACCATGAGGGAGTTGCCCATGTTGAAGCGCGCGTCGCCCATGTAGACGAGGTGGATGTTCTCCAGTGAGCCGAAGTGCTCCCGGATGGTCAGAAAGTCCGCGAGGATCTGCGTCGGGTGAAACTCGTCCGTCAGCCCGTTCCAGACCGGGACGGAGGCGTACTGCGCCAGCTCCTCGACGATGCACTGGCCGAAGCCGCGGTACTCAATGCCGTCGAACATGCCCGAGAGCACACGCGCCGTGTCGGCGATGCTTTCCTTCTTGCCGATCTGCGAGCCGGTGGAGTCGAGATACGTGCTGCCCATGCCCAGATCATGCGCCGCGACCTCGAAGCTGCTGCGCGTGCGCGTGCTCGTCTTTTCAAAGATGAGCGCGACGTTTTTGCCTTCGCACAGGCGGTGCGGGATGCCGGCCTTTTTCTCGGCCTTGAGCTGGGCGGCGAGCCGGAGCAGGTAGTCGATCTGCTCGGGCGTGTAGTCGAGCAGCTTGAGAAAATCGTTGCCTTTGAGATTCATGTCGGTGTTCCTCCTTATTCTCCGGCGCAGACGTCTTTGAGCACGCTGACCGCCTGCTCGAGCTGTGCCATGGGGATGTTGAGCGCCGGCAGCAGGCGCACCTTGTTCTTCGCCGAGATGACGAGCACACCGCGCGCCATGCAGTCATTGATGACGTCCTTGACCGGGCGCTCGGTCTCCACGCCGAGCATCAGGCCCAGGCCCGTGACGCTTTTGACGCCCTTGGCGCCGGTGAGAGAGCTGACGATGAAGTCGGACTTTTCCTGCACGGACTGCAGCAGCGGACCGTCGAGCCGGTGCAGAATGCTCAGCGCGCCGGCGCAGCAGACGGGGTTGCCGCCGAAGGTGGAGCCGTGGCTGCCGGGGGTGAACACGTCCTGCACCTTCTCGCCGAGCAGCGTTGCGCCCAGCGGCAGGCCGCCGCCGAGGCCCTTGGCCGTGGAGACGATGTCCGGCGTGATGCCGTAGTGCATGTAGCCGTAGAGCTTGCCGCTGCGGCCGTTTCCGATCTGCACCTCGTCGCAGATGAGCAGCAGGTCCTGCTCGGCGGCGAGGTGGGCCGCGCCCTTGACAAATTCCTGCGTCAGCGGGATGACGCCGCCCTCGCCCTGCACGACCTCCATCATGATGGCGGCGCACTTGTGCGCTGCCACCTGCGCCTTGAGATCGTCGAGATTATTCGCCTCGGCATAGGCAAAGCCCTCCGTCAGCGGCAGAAAGTCATGGTGGAACACGTCCTGCCCGGTCGCGGCGAGCGTCGTGATCGTGCGGCCGTGGAAGCTGTTTTTGAGCGTGATGATGGTGGAGTACTCCGGGCCCTTGTGGTCGGCGGCGTACTTGCGCGCGGCCTTGATGGCGCACTCGTTGGCCTCGGCGCCGGAGTTGGAGAAGAAGACTTTCTTCATGCCGGTCTTTTCGCACAGCAGCTGCGCCAGCTGCGCGTCGGGCGCGGTGTAGTAGAGGTTGGAGGCGTGCTGCACGGTGCACAGCTGCTCGGTCACGGCGCGGATCCACGCGGGGTCAGCGATGCCGAAGCTGTTGACGGCGATGCCCGTCGCCATGTCGATATAGACCTTGCCGTCCGCGTCCCAGACGAGCGAGCCCTTGCCGCGCGCGATCGTCACGGGGAAACGGGCGTAGGTGTTGGCGATATAGGTGTTATCAAGTTGCGGAATGTTCATCTGTTTTTCCTCCTTGTCCGGCAACGAACATGGTGCCGATGCCTTCGTTTGTCAGCATTTCGATCAGGATGGCGTGCGGCACGCGGCCGTCGATGATAAAGACGCGGTGCACGCCCCAGCGGATGGCGTCGATGCAGCAGGTCACCTTCGGCAGCATGCCGCCGTTGATGACGCCGGACTCGATAAGCTGCAGCGCATCCGCCGTGTGGATGACGGGGATGAGCGTAGAGGGATCGTCCTTGTCGCGCAGGATGCCGCCGATGTCGGTCATGGCGATGAGGCTCTCGGCGCCCAGCTCACCCGCGATGCGCGCGGCCGCCGTGTCGGCGTTGATGTTGTAGACATGGCCCTGCGTGTCGCACCCGACGGTGGACACGACGGGGATGTAGCCCTTGTCGATCACGTCGAGGATGGGGCGCACGTCGACCTTCGTGATCTCGCCCACGTAGCCGAGGCGCGCATCGCGCACGCGCGCCTGGATCATCTGCCCGTCGATGCCCGACAGGCCGATCGCCCGGCCGCCCTTGTGGCCGATGAGGTTGACGAGCGTCTTGTTGATCTTCCCGGCGAGGACCATCTGCACGACGTCGGCCGTCTCCGCGTCCGTGACGCGCAGACCGTCGACAAACTGCGTCTGCTTGCCGAGTTTTTCGAGCGTTTCCGTAATTTCCGGCCCGCCGCCGTGCACGAGCACGACCTTCACCCCGATGAGCGACAGCAGCACGATGTCGCGCATGACGGAGTCTTTGAGCTTGTCGCTGATCATGGCGTTGCCGCCGTATTTGATGACGACGATCTTGCCGCTGTATTCCTGTATGTAGGGCAGTGCGTGGACGAGTACCTTCGCGCGCTGCGGATTCGTGATGTCCATGATGGTGTTCCTCCCGGTTCAGGTGCGGTAGTCGCCGTTGATCTTCACGTAGTCATACGTCAGGTCGCAGCCCCAGGCCGTCGCGCCCTCGTCGCCGGACTTGAGGTCCACGAGGATCTCGATCTCCTTTTCGAGCAGGACCTGTTTGGCCGCCTCCTCGGAAAACGGGATGCCCGCGCCGTCGACGCACACGCGTACCGTGCCGGCCGCGGAGCGGAAGGCGACGTCCACCTTGTGCACGTCCACATCGGCGCCGCTGTAGCCGATGGCGCACAGCACGCGGCCCCAGTTGGCGTCCGCGCCGAACATGGCGGCCTTGACGAGCGACGAGCAGATGATGCTCTTGGCCACGGTCTTTGCGGTGCCGTGGTCGGCTGCGCCGGTGACGCAGCACTCGAGCAGGCGCGTGGCGCCCTCGCCGTCGCCCGCGATCTGGCGGCAGAGCCAGACGGTCACGCTGTTGAGCGCGCGGCAGAAGGCCGTGAAGTCCGCGCCGGGCGCGGTGATCTCGGCATTGCCGGCGAGACCGTTTGCCAGGATGGCGACCATGTCGTTCGTGGACGTGTCGCCGTCGACGCTGACCATGTTGAAGGTGTCCTGCACGTCGCCGGAGAGGGCGGCCTGCAGCATGGCGGGGCTGACGGCGCAGTCCGTCGTGAGGAAGACGAGCATGGTCGCGAGGTTCGGGTGGATCATGCCGGAGCCTTTGGCGATGCCGCCGATGGTGCAGGTTTTGCCGCCGGCGGTGAACTGCACGGCGATCTCCTTGCGGTGCGTGTCGGTGGTCATGATGCCCTCAGCCGCCTGGTCGGAGTGGTCGCCGAGCGCGGCGGCGAGCTGCGGCAGGCCGGCGCGGATGGGCGCGAGATCGAGCGGCTGGCCGATCACGCCCGTGGACGCGACGATGACGTCCTGCGGCGCGATGTGCAGCGCGGATGCTGTGAGCGCGCTCATCTCCTCGGCGACGGCGATGCCGTCGGCGTTGCAGGTGTTGGCGTTGCCGCTGTTGCAGATCACGGCCTGCGCCCTGCCGTCAGAAAGGTGCGCCTTCGTCACGGTTAGGGGCGCGCCCTTGACGAGGTTGGATGTATAGACCGCCGCGGCGCTGGCCGGGACGGCGCTGTAGATGAGCGCGAGGTCGCGCTTGGACTGATTTCTGCGGATGCCGCAGTGGATGCCCGCGGCGGAAAAACCCTGTGCGGCGCACACGCCGCCGGTGACTTGCTTCATCATTCGTTCCTCCTTACAGATCGAGGCCGAAGCCCTTTTCCTTGCCCATGACGAGGTTCAGGCACTCGAGCGCGGCGCCGGACGCGCCTTTGCCGAGGTTGTCGAACACGGACGTGAGCAGAATGCGCTCTTCATTGCCGGAGACGGAAACGACCATGCTGTCCTTGCCGGACATGGCGGCGGCGGACAGGAAGCCGTCCGCACACGCGGGGTCCTGATAGCGCACGACGGGGCCGGTATACTTTGCGGCGTAGGCGGCCCGGATGTCCTCCGCCGTCTTGCCGGGGCAGAGCTGCGAGGCGAAGAGCGCGACGCTCGTCTCCATGCCGCTGTAGAAATTCGCCACGATCGGCGCGAACACCGGCGCGTGCGTCAGGCCCGGGATCGCGCACATCTCGCGCAGATGCTTGTGCTGCTGCGCCAGACCGTACTGCCGGGGCGCAACGTACAGGGGGTCAAGCTCGTCTGCCTCATACTCGGCGATCATCTTCTTGCCGCCGCCGCTGTAGCCCGTGAGCGAGTAGCACGTCAGCAGCGCGTCCGGCGGCAGGATGCCCGCCTCGACGAGCGGGTAGACCAGCACGATGAAGCCGCTGGCGTGGCAGCCGGGCACCGCGATGCGCTTGGCGGTACGGATCGCGGCCTCGCGCTCGGGCGACAGCTCCGGGAAGCCGTACGTCCAGCCGGGGGCCGTTCGGTGCGCGGTCGAGGTGTCGAGCACGACCGTGTCCGGGTTCTCGACGAGGTCCGCTGCCGTGATGGCCGCCGCGTCCGGCAGGCACAAAAACGCAATGTCCGCGCGGTTGAGCAGCTCGCGCTGCGCTTCGATATCGTGGTGCAGCTCGGGCGGCAGGGTCAGCAGGTCGATGTCCGCGCGCTGGGCCAGCCGGTCATAAATGCGCAGACCGGCCGTGCCGGAGCTGCCGTCGATGAAAATGGTCATTTTTTCGTTATGCATATCTTGTCCCTCACAAGCGGATAAAAATCCATTTATATAAGGCTAATATACTACTTCACGAATAAATATGCAAGACATTCATGAAAATTCCGACGCGATTTGTGGAATTTGAAAAAACAGGCCGGGCGGGAGAAAAATGCCTTGTGCAGCATGTACATATATGACCGCGTAAAATTGGAACATTTGCCGGACGGCAAGGGTAAAAAACCGCCGCCCGGCCATTTTTGCAAATGGATAGGCGGCGGATATATGCATTAAATCTGGAATTCCCTGCTGTATTCGGCGTAATATTCATCAAAGCGGTGCGAGTGCATGGCCATGACGCTGTTGATATATTCGTGCGTGTCGAACGAGTCGGACTCGAGCTCGATCATGGCGACGGCGATGTTCGAGCAGTGGTCGGACACGCGCTCGCAGTTGGTAAGCAGGTCGTTGAATGCGAAGCCGTGGTTGAGCGTGCATTCGCCGGACTGCAGGCGGTCGATGTGGTGCAGCTTCATCTCGTCGCAGAGGTTGTCGATGAGCTCCTCGAGCGGCTCGACGCGGTAGGCCGCGGCGACGTCATTGTCGAGGAAGGCGTTGATCGTGATCTCGAGGATACGCGTCACGGCGGAGAGCATGACCTTGAGCTCGCGCGCGCCGGTGGGCGAGAAGACGATCTTCTTCGTGTAGAGCTCCTGCGCCGTCTCGCCGATGTTGAGCGAATGGTCGCTGATGCGCTCGAGGTCGCTGATCGTATGCAGGTACTTCGACACGTCGGCCGTCTGGCGCGGCGTGAGCTCCTTGCTCGTGATCTTGATGAGGTAGGTGCCGAGCTTGTCCTCGTAGTGGTCGATGGCCTCCTCGTCCTCCTGCAGGGCGGCGAACTGCTCGTCGCTGAATTTGTCGAGCAGTGAGAAGGCGGACAGGATATTGTCCTGCGCCTGGCGGGCCATGGAGTCGATGGCCAGGCGGCTCTGCTCGATGGCCAGCGCCGGGTGCGCGAGAAAGCGCTCCTCGAGCCGGTCGATGTCGGCGAGCGCGCCGGTGGACGCCTTGTCCGGGAACAGGATCGTGACGAGCTTTTCGAGCAGGGGGATCATCGGCGTGAGCAGCAGCACGGTCGCAAAGCGGAAGATCGTGTTGAGCAGGGCAATGCTCACGGTGGTCATGGTCATGTCCAGGAACGGGAAGCGCACGGCCGCATTGACCGCGTAGAACACGACGCCCCAGACGAGCGCGCCGATGACGTCGATGAGCAGGTAGACATAGGCGGTGCGCTTGCCCTTGACGCTCGCGCCGAGCGAGGACAGCAGCACCGGCACGGCCGCGCCGATGGCGATGCCGAGCGTGATGGGGAAGGCCACGGAGAACGTGATCGTGCCCGTGATGGCCAGCGCCTGCAGAATGCCGACGGCGGCCGACGCGCTCTGCAGGATGCAGGTGAACACCGTACCGACGAGCACGCCGAGCAGCGGGTTGGAAAAGCGGGTGAGCAGCTCGATGAACGCGGCACTGTCCTTGAGCGGGGCCACGGCGCCGCTCATAGAGGACATGCCGTACATGAGCACGGCGAAGCCGAGCAGAATGTCGCCGATGTGGTGTTTGGTCAGGTCCTTGCAGAACATGCGCAGCGCGATGCCGGCCACGGCGACGACGCCCGTGAGCGTCGCGGTGCTCAGCAGCGACACCCAGCCGGAGCCGCTGATGTCCGACAGGCAGAGGATCCAGCCCGTGATGCTCGTGCCGAGGATGGAGCCAAGCACGATGCCGATGGCCTGACGCACCTGCATCATGCCGGAGTTGACGAAGCCGACGACCATGACGGACGTGGCCGAGGACGACTGGATCACGGCGGTGACGCCCGTGCCGAGCAGGACGCCCTTGAGCGGGGTGCTCGTGAGTTTATACAGGATGATCTCAAGCTTGTTGCCGGCCACTTTTTTCAGCCCGTCGCCCATGAGCGTCATGCCGAACAGGAACAGGGCCACGCCGCCAAGCAATGAGATCACATTATTGATCCCCAAAACGCTTCACGCTCCCTCTGTGATATTTTGCGCTTATCTCTCACTATATCAGAAAGCGATGCAAAGATAAATGCCGGAATTGCACTTGCGCGTGACAAAAATTGACGAAAAAACCGGGTGGTTTTTGTGCAGAATATGACTTTTTCCACAAACGAACGGCTGTTGCAATCTTGACAATGTGCCGGTCTGCGTGCTATATTCCCATTATAATAATGTGTGTATATCCGCGCGCAGCTATGCGCGCGGGGAATGGAGGCATTTATGGCGGAAGAGAAGAAAAAGATCCTGATCCACACGGCGGACGGCGACCACGTGGTCGCCGTCGGAGAGCACAAGCCGAAGCAGACCTTCGGCGCCATGCCGGTCAAGGACTATGTGGCTGCGGTGGCGGACCCGGATGGTCTGCCGCAGGCGGGCAGCGTCGGTGCAGTCGTGTCGGCGCTGGCTGCGGCAATGGGGTCGCTGGCCGTGCGCGCGCTGCGCTCGGATGATGCGTCGCTGCAGAAAACGGCAGAGGAGCTGCGCCAGATGACCGACTACATGGTCTTTCAGATCGACGAGGAGCTGCGCGCGCGCGAGCCGCTTGACCGGCGCAGGGCCGAGGAGAATATCACGCGCACCGATCTCGACAGCGCGCTGCGCGTCGCGAGCGACATTCCCAACGAGATCGTGTACATCATGTGCCGCTGCATCGAGCTCATGAAAGAGGTCGTGGACAAGGGCGACGACCTGACCGCGTGCAGCGCGCTCGCGGCCGTGCATCTGAGCATGGCGGCTATCCGCTGCATGCAGGCGGAGCTGCTGTCGTATGCCAAGATCATGGACGACGACGTGTTCGGCTACACGATCGTGCGCGAGGCCGAGCTGAACCTGGCCGACCATCAGGAGCTGGTGGACGGGCTGGTCGAAGAGCTCACGCGCCGCCTGAGCCGCGCGAAAAAGTAAGCGCAGAAAAAGGACGCCCGTCGGGCGTCCTTTTTCCGGTTGCAAAGCCGCGCCGCGTGTGCTAAGATGCACACGGAATCTATGCAATGCATTGGACAGAGTAGGAACAGCGCGTCAAGTGCGTCGGGATGGGAAGTTGTCCGGCGACGAAGGGGCCGCGCGCCCCGCGGTGCTGTTGCCGCTTCCGCTGCCACCAGGGGAAGACCCCCGCCGTGGCAACTGTCACGAAAGGAGTCTTGCAAAATGCATACGAAATGGACCGCCCGCCGCCTTGCGGCGGACGCAATGTTTGCCGCCATGGTCACGGTGCTGGGGCTGGCGTCGATCAGCACCGGCAACCTGAAGATCACCGTCGAGGCGCTGCCGGTGTTTCTCGGCGCACTGCTGCTCGGCCCGGTCGACGGGCTGGCCATCGGCGGGGTGGGCACGCTGCTGTACCAGCTGCTGCGCTTCGGCGTGAGCGCCACGACTGCGCTCTGGATCGCACCGTATGTGCTGCTGGGGCTGTGCGTGGGCGCGGTGTCGGCGCGGCACGGGTACGCCTGCACGCCGCGGCAGCTCGCGCTGCTGGCCGTGCTCGGCGAGCTGGGCATCACGGTGCTCAACACCGGATCGCTGTATGTCGACAGCCTCATCTACGGGTACTATTCGCCGGTGTTCGTGTTCGGCACGCTGCCGCTGCGGCTGGCCATCTGCGCGGGAAAAGGCATCGTGCTCGCGCTGCTGCTGCCGACGCTGCTGCGCGTCGCGCGCCGCGCGCTGCAGCCGCGGGCCAACTGAGAATCGGATGAAAAACCGCCGCTCCGACCGGAGCGGCGGTTTTTTTGCGCGGCGGCGCTGGATATCATTGTCTGGAAAAGCCTGCGGTTTCCGGCGGCGCGCTCCTGTCCCTTACGGCTTTTTCGCCGCCGGATAGCGCGCGCGCACATCCGTCTCGCCGAGCAGATAGTCCACGCTCACGCCGTAATACCGCGCCAGTGCGCACAGCACCGGCGGCGGCAGCATCCGCTGCCCGCTCTCATAGTAGGCATAGGCCCGCTGCGTCAGGTGCAGTGCCTACCCGACCTGCGCCTGTGTCAGATCGGCGTCCTCGCGCAGATCGCGCAGCCGTGGGTATCGTTCCATGTTGCATCACCGGTGACAGGATAACATGAACAATTTGTTCTGCAAGAGCGCGTCATTGTCTTTTCCCGCCGCGCGTGCTACAATTTATTATTCTCGTTTTGTCAGGAGGTGCCGCCGTGCAGCCGAAAACCCGCGCCGTCATCGCGCTCGATGCGCTGGGCCTTGCCGTGCTTGCGGCGCTGTTCGTGCTCTGGTGCGCGCGCACGCCGGGCCTGTCCGTCCCGGGCGGCATCGCCGCCGGGTGCAGTGCGGCGCTGTTTGCCGCCGTGGGGCTGCGGTTCGTGCCCGCGTGGGTGCGCTTCTGGCAGCGGGGGGACGATGCGCCCGCCTCCGTCCCGGCTGCCGAGCCCGCGCACATGGGCGCGCGCATTTTCGCTGCGCTGCTCGCGCTCGATCTCGTCCTGCTCCTGCTCACATGGTGCATCCGCGCCCTCGCCGGGCAGAGCGAGACGCTCACGCAGGCGCTCGAATTCTGGCGCTGCACCGACAGCCGGCACTATCTCGACATCGCGCGCGACGGCTACATCGCCGCCGGCGACCCCGACCGCGTCGTGCAGCTTGTGTTCCTGCCGGGCTACCCGCTCGTGGTGCGCGCGGTGATGCGGCTCATCCCGTCCGACATCTGCGCGGGGCTGCTCACATCGGCGCTGTGCTTCGCGGGCGCGGGGTGCGTGGTCTACCGGCTGCTGCGGCTCGACCTGCCGCACCGCGGCGCCGTGCGCGCGCTGCGGTTTCTCGTGCTCGCGCCGGGGTGCTTTTTCTTCGCCGCGCCCATGAGCGAGAGCCTGTTTCTGCTGCTGACGGCCGCGGCGCTCTATCTCGCCCGCACGCGCAGGCCCATCCTCGGCGGGCTGTGCGGCGCATACGCTGCGTTCACGCGCTCGCTCGGGCTGCTGCTGTTCGTGCCGCTGCTGTGGGAGCTGGTGCACGATGCCGTGCAGCGCCGCCGGGTGGACGCCCGGCAGGCCGTCGGCGCGCTGCTCGTGCCGCTGGGCTTTGCGGCGTACTGCTATATCAACTGGCGCGTGGCGGGAAACCCCTTTCAGTTTCTCATCTACCAGCGCGAGCACTGGAACCAGCGCACGGGACTGTTTTTCAGCACTGCTGCGTATCAGACGGACTATTTTCTGCGCAGTCTGACCACCGGCGGCTGGCGCGACGCGCTCGGCCTCTGGCTGCCGAACCTGATCGCGTGCTTTGCCGCGCTCGGTCTGTTGGCTGCGGCCGCGCCGAAGCTGCGCGCGAGCCAGACGGCGTGGTTCCTCGCGTACTACATCGTCGCCGTCGGCGCGACGTGGCTGCTGAGCGCGCCGCGCTACCTGCTCGTGCTGCTGCCGGTACCGCTGGCGCTGGCGCAGTGCACACGAAAGCGCACCGCGAACCTCGTCCTCACCGCTCTGAGCGCGCTCGCCGCGCTCGGCTATCTCGTCGCGTTTGCCCTGCGTTGGCAGGTGTGGTAAGGCGGCGAAAAGAAGGTCCCCCATGAAAGACACCCCTATTTTCAAGCTCCTGCTCAAGCTCTCGCCGCCGGTCATGCTGGCGCTGCTCATCCAGTCGATCTACAACATCGTCGACAGCTACTTTGTCGCCCGCTATGCCCCCGAGGGGCTGACCGCGCTGTCGATCATCTTCCCCGTGCAGCTGCTGCTCGTCGCGCTCGCCACCGACACCGGCGCCGGGCTCAACATCCTGCTCTCGCGCATGGATGGCGCCGGGGAGCGGGGCACGCAGGCTGCCCATCGCGGCCTCCTTCTTGATATCAGCCCTCATACTCAGAAATGGTCTTATTTTCCCAATCTAAAACTGCTAGATATCCGCCCTCTGTATCCGAGTACATATCAACAGTTCTTTTTGTGTCAACTGTTTTCCACTTCACTTTTCCACGCCAATTCAAATAGGCTTCCGCTTTTGTATCGGGAATTCCCGCCAATCCAATGTAAATAATTTGTCGATTTTCAAGCGTCACATTAAGCTGCAAATTATTACTGTCATAAATTTTACCACGAATAATAGTCATTGGACTATTATCGACGATAGAAACATCATGAAAATCAGTCACACCAATGGTATTGAACACTTCTCGGTAGTTTTCAATTTCATCATCACTAAACCCAGCTTCAGCAAACGATGTTTCCCACTCTGAAGGTTTTGCCGTTTCTTTTACAACTGTTTCCGCCGAAGCCTTCCCCTGTTCAGCACACCCAACTAATAAAATCGCCATAATAATAGTCAGTCCAACCATCCATGCTATCTTTTTCATTTTTCTTTTTCTCCTCGCACTATCAATTCCGGAACATATGCCCAAAACGTCAATTTGCTCCTTCGCACATGGTATCACAAATCTTGCCAATCAGCAATGGCGAATCCGCACTCTCTTAAATACTGTCCTTATATTTGGACACTGAATATGTTACACTCAAGTAAAACCACAAGGAGGGATCTTATGCTGCACCTGCTCTATGGCCCTGCCGCCAGCGGCAAGACCGACCTGCTCATGGGGCGCATCCGCACGGCCGTTGCGGCGCGCACGCCGGGGCAGGTGCTGCTCGTGCCGGAGCAATACAGCCACGAGGCCGAGCGCGCCCTGTGCGCCGCCTGCGGCGACAGCCTGAGTCTGTACGCCGAGGTGCTGAGCTTCACGGGGCTGGCGCGCCGCGTCGCGGCGGAGACCGGCGCGGGCGAGGCGCCGCTGCTCGATCAGGGCGGGCGGCTGCTGTGCATGGCGCTGGCGCTGGGCCAGGTGGCACCGCGGCTGCGGCTGTTCGGTGCGGCCGCCCGCCGGCCGCAGATGCAGCAGACGCTCCTCGGCGCGGTCGACGAGCTCAAGACCGCGTGCGTCACACCCGACGCGCTGGAAAAAACGGCCGCGCGCTGCCCCGGCTATCTGGGCGACAAGCTGCGCGACCTCGCGCTCGTGCTCGCGGCGTATGACGCCGTGACCGCGCAGGGGCACGCCGACCCCACCGACCGGCTGACCCGCCTGGCCGAGCGCATCCCCGCGAGCGCGCTCGGGCGCACGGGGCACTTTTACCTCGACGGCTTCACGGACTACACACGGCAGGAGCTGGCCGTCGTGCGCGCGCTGCTGGAAACGGGCGCGGACGTGACGGTCTGTCTCACGCTCGATGCGCTCTCCGGCGGCAGCGAGATCTTCGGCGCCGCTCAGCGCACGGCGCGCGTCCTGCTCGACATGGCGGATGACTGCGGCGTGCCCGCCACGGTCGAAGCCTGCCCCGCCCGCGCGGCCGACACGCCGCTGCGCGTGCTCGAGCAGCAGCTGTTTTCCTACACCTCCGCGCACTTTGACGATCCCGCGCAGACGATCACCGTCCACACGGCGGACGATCTCGCAGCCGAGTGCGCGTGGGCGGCTGCCCGCGCGCTGCAGCTCGTGCAGTCCGGCTGCCGCTGGCGCGACATCGCCATCGCCGTGCGCGGCTTTTCCGACTATGCGCCCGCGCTCGAGCGCATGTGCGCCTACTACGGCGTGCCGCTCTATTTCGCCCGCCGCACCGACCTGCTGCAAAAGCCGCTCGTGGCGCTCATCCGCGCGGCCTACGACATCGTGACCGGCGGGTGGGACGCCGAGGACGTCTCGGCTTACCTGCGCACGGGCCTCGCCGGGCTCACGCCGGAGGAGACGGACACGCTCGAAAACTACGTCCTGCTCTGGTCTATCCGCGGCAGCGCGTGGACGCGCCCGGGGCCGTGGCAGCAGCACCCGGACGGCTACGGCGCGCCGGACACGGACGAATCCGCCGCCCGCCTGAAGGAGATCAACGACCTGCGCCAGCGCGCGGCAGGGCCCCTGCGCCTGCTGGGTGCGGAGAGCAGCGCCGCCGCCACGGCGGAGGCACAGGCCATGGCGCTGGCGGATTTCCTCGAGCGGCTGCACCTCGCACAGCGGCTCGATGCGCTGGCCGAAAGCCTGCGCGCCGAGGGGCGCGCCGCGCTCGCGGCCGAGTATGCCCAGCTCTGGGAGCTGACGGTCGGCGCGCTCGAGCAGTTTGCCGCCATCCTCGGCGGCACGGAGATGGACGCCGACACGTTCGCGACGCTGTTTTTGCGCATGCTCGCCTGCTACGACATCGGCACGATCCCCGTCGCGCTCGATCGCGTGACCGCCGGCGACCTCGACCGCATGCGCCGCCGCGGCATCCGGCACCTGATCGTGCTCGGCGCGTCGGACGACCGGCTGCCGCGCGCCGGCGAGCCGGACGGCGTGTTTTCGCCCGAGGAGCGGCGCGAGCTGCTGGAGCTGGAGCTCGACATCGGCGGCGGCACGGACGACGCGCTCTGGCGCGAGTATAACCTCATCTACCAGTGCGTGACGCTCCCGGCGGAGACGCTTGCGGTGTCTTACCCGCTCTTTGACGGCAATGGCACGCCCACACGCCCGTCGTTTCTCGTCACGCGCATCTCGCAGCTCTTCGGAACGCTGCCGCGCCCCGTGGACCCGGACGCGCAGCGCCTGCTGGCACCGGCCCCGGCGCTGGAGCTGGCCGGGCGCACGCTGCGCGGGGCGACCGACCCCGCCGCCGTCGCGGCGCGCGCGTGGTTCGATCGGCACGACCCCGCCGCGCTCGACGCGCTCACGCGCGCGGCGCACACCGCCCGCGGCCGTCTCTCGCCCGAGCGCGTGCGCGCGCTCTACGGCAGGCGGCTGTACCTCTCGGCGTCGAAGGCCGAGCGCTTTTCCGCCTGCCGGTATGCGTACTTCCTGCAGTACGGGCTCCGGGCCAGGCCCCGCCGCCCGGCGGCGTTCAACCCGCCGGAGATCGGCACGTTCTTCCACTACGTCCTGCAGCACACGGCGCAGGACGTGACGGAGGCCGGCGGTTTTGCCGCTGTGACGGACGAGCAGCTCGGTACTTTCACCGACCGCTGGACGCAGCGCTACATCCACGACGAACTCAATGACTTTCAGGAGAAATCCGCGCGCTTTACCTACCTCTTCCGCCGCCTGTGCCAGCAGGTGCGGCAGGTCGTGGCCGACATGGCGCACGAGCTGCGCGCGGGCGACTTCGTGCCGCTGGATTTTGAGCTCAACTTCGCGGACCCCGAGCAGATCGCGCCGATTACGCTCTCGGACGGCGAGGTGACGCTCAACATGAGCGGCGTGGCCGACCGCGTGGACGGCTGGCTGCACGACGGCAAGCTCTACCTGCGCGTCGTCGATTACAAGACCGGGCGCAAGGCGTTCTCGCTCTCGGACGTGTGGTACGGCATGGGGCTGCAGATGCTGCTGTACCTCTTCGCGCTCGAGCGCTCCGGCCCCGCGCGCTACGGGCACGAGATCGTGCCGGCGGGCGTGCTCTACGTCCCGGCGCGCGACGTGCTCATCCCGGCAGACCGCCGGCTCTCTCCCGAGGAGGCGGCCAAAGAGCGCGCCGGCGCGGTGCGCCGCTCCGGCCTGCTGCTCGACGATGCCGCCGTGCTGCACGCCATGGAGCACAGCGACACGCCGCAGTACCTGCCCGTTTCACCCCGGCGGAAAACGGAGGCGCTCGCGAGCGCGGAGCAGCTCGGCCTGCTCGCGCGGCACATTGAAACAACACTGCTCGACCTCGCGCACGAGCTGCGCGGCGGCAGCATCACGGCTGACCCCTACTTCCGCTCCGGGCAGGACACGGCCTGCACGCACTGCGACTATCTGACCGTCTGCCACTTCACGCCCGGCGCGGGGGGCGACTGCCACCGTGTGCTCACCAAGCTCCCGGCCGACAAGGTCTGGAGCAACCTGAAAGGAGGCGCGCCGGATGCCTGAACTGAACTTCACACCCGAGCAGCGCGCCGCGATCGACACGCGCGGCAGCACCGTGCTCGTGTCTGCGGCGGCGGGCAGCGGCAAGACCCGCGTGCTCACCGAGCGGCTCATGGCCTACCTTACAGATGCGGAAAATCCTGTTGACATCGACCGCTTCCTCGTCATCACCTACACGCGCGCGGCCGCGGCCGAGCTGCGCAGCCGCATCCTCGACGGGATCTATGCGCGCATTGCCTCCGACCCCGAAAACCGCCGCCTGCGGCGGCAGGTCGCGCTGTGCGCCCGCGCCGAGATCGGCACGATCCACAGCTTCTGCGCCGACTTCCTGCGCGCCAACTGCGCAGCCCTCGCCCTCGCACCGGACTTTCAGGTCGCCGATACCGAGCGCTGCGCCGCCCTGCGCGCGACGGCGCTCGAACACACGCTCGAGCGCGCTTATATGCACATCGACACCGACGCGGCCTTCCGCCTGCTGGCCGACACGGTCGGCGGCGGGCGCGACGACGCGCGCCTGGGCGAGCTCGTGCTCACGCTCTACGACAAGATGCAGTGCCACGCGCGGCCCGAGCAGTGGGCCGCGCAGCAGGTGGACCTGCTCGCGCTCGACGGTGTGACCGACGCCGGCGCCACGCCGTGGGGCCGGTCGCTGCTGGCACGCATGCAGGAGAGTGCGGAGCACTGGTGCGGCGTGCTTGAGGCGCAGCTCGACGTCATGGCGGACGAGGACATGGAGTGGCTTATGGACATCTACGGCGACAGCTTTTCGGCCACGGCCGACGGTCTGCGCGCGCTCGCGTACGCCTGCAACCGGAGCTGGGATGCTGCCGTGACGGCGCTGCAGAACGTGCCGTTCCCGCGCCTCGGCAGCACGCGCAAGCCGCCCGATCCGGACGTGCGCGACCGCGTCAAGGCGCAGCGCGACGCGGCGAAAAAGGCCATCCAGACGCTGCAAAAGCAGATCAACATCCCCTCCGCGCAGGCGCTCGCCGACCTGCACACAACGGCCCCGGCCATGCAGGCACTGCTGGCGCTGACGCTGGACTTCGGCGCGGCCTACGCCGCCGAAAAGCGGCGGCGCAGCCTTGTGGACTTCTCCGATCTCGAGCACATGACCGCGCAGCTGCTCACGGACGACGACGGCGCGCCGACGGAGCTGGCGCGCCAGCTCTCGGGGCGCTATACCGAGATCATGGTCGATGAATATCAGGACGTGTCGGAGGTGCAGGACCTCATTTTCCGCGCCGTGTCGCGCGAGGGCAGCAACCTCTTTTTCGTCGGCGACGTCAAGCAGTCGATCTACCGCTTCCGCCTCGCCGACCCCACGATCTTCCTCGAGAAATACGCGCGCTTTGCGGATTTCCGTGAGGCTGCGCCCGGTGCGCCGCGGCGCATCCTCCTGCGGGAAAATTTCCGCTCCCGCCGCGCGGTGCTGGAAGGGGCCAACCACGTCTTTTCCAACATCATGTCCCGCGCGCTCGGCGAGCTGGACTATGACGACGCGGCCCGCCTGCGTGCCGGAGCAAGCTACCCGGACGACGGCGAAAAGCCGGAGCTTGCCGTGCTCGAGCTGCCGGACGCGGACGACGACGCGCCCACGCCGGAAAAGGCCGCGCTGGAGGCGGACTACGTCGCGCGGCGCATCCGCGCGCTCATCGACGGCGGCACGCCCGTGTGGGAAAACGGCGCTAAGCGCCCCGCGCACTATGGCGACGCGGTCATCCTGCTGCGCAATGCCAACAGCATCGGCCCCGTGTACCGCGCCGCGCTCGAGGCGCATGGCATCCCCGTGTCGGCGGAGACGAGCGGCGGGTTCTACACGTCCGAGGAGGTGTCGGTGCTGCGCTCGCTGCTGGCGGTGGTGGACAATCCGCACCAGGATGTGCCGCTCATCGCGGCGCTGCGCTCGCCGCTGTTCGGCCTGACGGCGGACGATCTGGCCGCCGTGCGCACGTGCGACCGCGAGCATGATTTTTACACCGCGGTCACGCTCGCCGCCGAGACACGCGACGACTGCCGGGACTTTCTCGACGTGCTCGCGCGCTACCGCGCGCTGTCGATCGAGCTGCCGCTGAGCGAATTTTTGTGGCACATCGTGGACGACCGCGCCGTCATGGCGCTCACGAGCGCGATGCCGGACGGCGAGCTGCGGCGGCGCAATGTGCTGCTCCTGCTCGATCTTGCGCAGCAGTTTGAACAGACGGGTGCGCGCGGGCTGCACCGCTTCCTGCTCTGGATGCAGCGGCAGGAGACCGAGGGTGTGGAGCCCGCCGCCCCCGGCGGCGAGAGCCGCAGCGTGCGCATCCTGAGCATCCACAAATCCAAGGGGCTGGAGTTCCCGTTCGTGTTCTTGTGCGACACGGCGCGCCTGTTCAACAAATCCGATGCGCGCACAAGCGTGCTCGTGCACCCAGCACTCGGTCTGGGGCCGAAGTGCACGGATCTGGAGCACGGCGTGGAATACCCCACCATCGCGCGGCAGGCGATCGCGGCGCAGCTGCTGACCGAGACGCTCTCGGAGGAGATGCGCCTGCTGTACGTGGCCATGACGCGCGCGAAGGAGCGGCTCGTCATCACGGGCACCGTGCGCGACATCGGCAAGACCGTCAGCAACTTGACCGCCACGGCCACCGTGCCCCTCGCGCCGGAGCTGCTGCGCGCTGCGCAGAGCCCGCTGCACTGGCTGCTGCAGAGCGCGCTGCTCGACCGGGACGAGCACTTCCTGCGCCGGAACTACGTCTATCTGAAGGCGGACGCCGCGGCAGAGCGCACGGAAGCGGAAGCCGAACCCACGCTGCCGGAGCCGGACCCCACCCTGCTGGCGCAGCTCGGGCGCGCGCTCACGTTCCGCTATGGGCACGCGCAGGCCATCGACCTGCCGTCGAAGGTGACGGCGACGGAGCTCAAGCGGCTGGAGGCGGAGGACACGCCGCCCGAGGACACCGGCGCACCGCTGCTGGCGGGCGTGCCGCGCACGCAGACCTTCCGCCGGCCGGACTTTTCTGCGCGCGCGCGCAAGCTCACCGCCGCCGAGCGCGGCACGGCCACGCACCGCATCCTGCAGTACCTGCACTTTGCCGACGCGCGCACGCCGGAGGGCATCCGCGCGCAGGTAGAAACGTTGACCGCGCGCGGTGAACTCACGGGGCGCGAGGCGCAGGCCGTGGACACGGCCTCGCTCCTGCGGCTGGGGCAAACGCCGCTCGGCGCGCAGCTCGCGGCGGCGGAGGCTGCCGGCACGCTGCGGCGGGAGTTTCGCTTCTCGCTCCTGTGCCCGGCGGAGACGTTCTTCCCCAGCGCCGGGGACGAGCAGGTGCTGCTGCAGGGCGTGGTGGACGCGTGGTTCGAAACAAAGGATGGCCTCGTCATCGTGGACTATAAGACCGACCGCATCCGCCCCGAGGGCGTGCCGGCGCGCACGGCGTACTATGCCGCGCAGCTGCGCGCTTACGCCGGGGCCATGGCGCGCATCACCGGGCGGCCGGTCTGCCGCCGCGTGCTGTATTTCCTGCACTGCGGCCGGATCAGCGACGTGCCGGGCCCGGACACGTAAAAAAATGCGAAAACCGCTTGCAATTTTGTCACCGGTATGCTAGAATTCAGGTTGCGTTTTGTAACCACGGACCAGCCCGTGCTCAAGACAGCCTATTATGAGGTGAATGACTATGAAAGACGGTATCCATCCGAATTACCAGCCGACCACGATCCGCTGCGCCTGCGGCGCCGTGTATGAGACCCGCTCCACGAAGCAGAACATCTCCATCGAGATCTGCTCCAAGTGCCACCCGTTCTACACCGGCAAGCAGAAGCTCGTCGATACCAGCGGCCGCGTGGATAAGTTCAACAAGAAGTACGGCATCAAGTAAGATCGGACTTGCGACCTTCGCGAAAATCAGCCCGTGTGCAGTGCACGCGGGCTTTTTCGCGCCCTGCGGCATTTGTGACGTCATAAAGCCTCGTCTCCGCCCGTACCCGCGGTCGAGCTTCCGCAGCCGGACGACCGAAAAACTCCGTAACGTCACGAAGCCTCGCAGAGTTTGCGTCCGCAGACGCGAAAAAATTCCAATCATTTTCTCCGGCGGCGTGTACGGCGGAGAAAATACCGCTCGGCTCGCAAACGTGCGCATTGGGCGCCTTTGGTGTACAATGCATGCGCTGCAGCGAGCTGCGATCTCTTCCACAGAGGACCCAGCGAAGCGGTCCTCTGTGGAGCGTGCGCCTAAGCCCTGTCTTCACCGGCAGCTACGGTCGAGCCGCCGCAGTCAGACAATCAAAAAATTCCGTAACGTCACAAAACCCCGCTGCCGAAGCAGCGGGGTTTTGTTGATTTGTGGTTGCTCTGCGAGCGCTCAGACGATGCGCTTATCACGCACCTGCGCGTCATAGTGCTTGTTCAGGAAGGGACGCAGCACATAGTAGATGAGCTTGTTCTCGAGGTTGAACATATAGATCGAGAAGGTCGCAACGAAGCCGATAAAGCCGGCAAGGCCGACCTTGCCGAGAATTTTTGCAGCCAGTTTCATATTCATAGTCGGTACCTGCCTTTCTTAGTACGCCGCGGAGTCGTCGAAGTCGACCAGCGTCGGGTCGAGCGGCTGCTCGTTGAGCACGATGGACATATACTCGTTGACGCACTTACGCATATCGCGGCGCGGCACGGTGCGGCAGTCCTCGAGGTCGTGCTCGATGAAGATGAAGTGGAAGCCGAGGTCGCGTGCCTGCTCCTCCATCATGGCGTGCACGCCGAGCATACCCTTGCAGGCGATGTTGTCGTTCATGAGGACCATGTCGCAGTTGAAGTTCGTGGCCCACTCCCAGACGGAGTTGACGTTGTCCCAGCCGCCGACGGCCATGTGACGCATAACGCCCTTTTCGCTGAACAGCGCCAGATCCTTGAGCGCCTGATCGGGGTCGGTCGTGCTGATCATGTTGTGACCCATGGTGGAGTCCATGTTCAGGACGATGTTGATGCCCCAGCAGTTCTGCGTCCAGGTCGGGAAGTCGGTGTAGTACACGGCGGACGGTCCCCACAGGAACGCACGGTGACGCGTGGTGCCGCCATATGGGACGTACTTATTCTTGTAGCACTTGCGCAGGATCTTGATGACCTTGCGGTCGTTCTTGGTGAAGTAGTCCTCCTGGCCGTTGGCGGAGGCCCAGGCGTACAGACGGTACAGGGTCTCGCTGATGCCGGTCAGCGGGCAGTAGGGAGTCTTGAAGTAATCCCACTTCTCGAGCTCGAGACGGTTCTGCTCGTTCATGTGCTTGGCGCGCTTGAACAGGGCGTTCCAGTCATACTCAACGCCGTATTCCTTTTCGACGAATTCGATGCAGTCGCGCAGGACCTGCGCGGAGTACGGGTGGGCGGCCGGCTCGTTGTGGATCATGGCCATGGTGATCTGGAAGTCCGGCAGGCCGATGCGACGGCGCTGGAACATGGACGTCGCCTCGGAGGCGTTGCAGGGCATGTTCGTGGAGAGCATGGCCTTGCCGAAGAGCGGGAAGTCGTCGTTGAGGGCAACGCCGGTCTCCGCCGCGCAGCGGGAGCAGACGTCTGCCGGCAGACCGAAGGACTCGGCCACGTCGATGTAGTACGGCTCGAGCTGCTGGTCAACATCGCAGATGATGAACTCCGGCAGCGTCTGCAGCGGGATGGGGATCAGGTCTTTGAAGCCGGTCAGGAACAGCGGCGGCATGACCTCGTCCACAGGGATGATCTTATCGCTGTCCTTGCCGCCGATGCGCAGGTCGTGAGACAGCACAAGGGCGATCTTCTTGGTCAGGCTCTGCACGATGGCGTGCATATTCATGTGCGCGATCACGAGCTCGGGGCCGCGATAGCCCTCAAACAGGCGGTCGATGAACATGAACGTGCCGAGGTAGGAGCCCATCCAGCGGTATTCCCAGAAGCCCTTCAGGCACGGGATCGGCGCGGAGGCGACCATGGCAGCCATGGACATGACGTTTTTGAGCCATGCGCGGTAGTCGACCATGGTGTCGTGCAGACCACGCCACTCACGGTACTTGGCGACGCCGGTCTTATCATAGTAACGGCTGCGGAGACCGCCGACACCGTTCTGAGCCTGCCAGAGGGGGTCGAATCTCTGCATCTTGGAGTCAATAAATTTCGTAACAGGGCAATTCATAGTTTTCATTCCCCTCCTGTTCAAGAATTGATTTTCTTGATTTCCAGGCTCTCAACGAAGGCCTGGAAACGGGTACGGAGCTGGCCGATGGAGCCGAGCGCGTATTCCTTCTCGATCGTGCAGCACGGCACGCCCATCTCCTCGGTCAGGATATGGGAAGCGAGCACCTTCTCATAGCTCCAGAACTCGCAGAACTTCATGTTCTCGTAGATCACGCCGTCGGCATGGAACTCGTCGACAAGGCGCTTGACCTCAGCATGGCGCTGGTCGATCTTCGCACCCTCCATGAAGCGGGCGCACTGGTTCCAGTGCAGGTAGTGGCGGACGATGGCGTCGAACGCGGTCTCGCCGTCGCGGATCTCGATGCGCTCGCGGCTCGGGAAGCTGCCGAAGCAGTAGCGGTCGGCCACGACCATCGCGCCGCAGCCCTCGAGGAGCTTCGTGAACTCGGGATCGTCGATCTCGGAGCCGGCGACCACGACGCGCGCACGGAACGGGAACTCCGGCTCGGGCTTGCGCTTTTTGATCTCGGCGAGCGTCTCCTTCAGGTACGGGAGGATCAGGTCGTGCGGGCAGACCTCGCTCACGAGCTGGATGACATGGAACTCATAGCCGGTAATGGGCGGGTTGGGCAGCTTGCGGAAGTTGCCGATCTCGGTGATGACGTCGCACAGCTCGTTGAACTTCTCGATGGTCGCGCGCATGGCGGCATCGGAGGTGTCCACGCCGTAGAGCTCGGCAAGCTGGTCAACGACCTTGAGCTGCAGCTGACCCTTGTAGTAGTCATAGCTGGTCTTATCGCCCTTGAGCGGGGGATCGATCTGCGTGACGAAGAAGCGATCGTTCTTCACGGGATTGATGAGGAAGAAGTGCTCTTCCATACGCTCCATGGACGCACAGCACTCGGCGCCGAAGAGCGCGTTGAGGTAGTTGTAGCCGCCCTCAATGGCACGCTCGAGGATGGAGCGGACATACGGGCAGACACGGCTGGTCATGTAGTAGGTCGCCACGTCGGTGGACTCGCAGCGCGGCGCGCGCAGACGGCTCGAGAAGCAGCCCGGCAGATTGAGCAGAACCTCGGGGATGTAATAGCAGTTGTACCCGAGGGCGATTTTCCCGTCGTTGACCGCCTGCGTGACGAGCTCATTCTGCGCGTCCTGCAGGAGATTTTCGAAGAAAATCAGATGTTTCAGGTCTTTCATATTGTCCCTTCTTTCAAAATAATTCCCATTGCAGCTATGTAAAAAGGCATCGGATGCGGGTGCATTCCGGCGCCTTCGACATACGAAAAAAGCCTTTGCGGTGCCCCCGGCACCGTGGCGGAACGAGCAGGCGCTTGCTCTACCACCTAGTCCTTTTCAAAATATCACGTGTTCCGTGCGGTGTCAACCGCAAACACGCTAATTCTTTCACAAATCCGGACAAGAGGGTGATTTTCGACACATTTGTTGAAAACTGGCGCTCAGATCCGGCCGGCGGGGCGCAGGGCGCGCAGATACGCCTCGCTCTGGTGCACGAAGGCGGCGGCGTCAAAATTGTCGTTGCGCAGCGCCTCCTGCACGATCATGCCGTCGGACGCGAGCAGGATCAGCTGCGAGAGATAGTCGGCGGAGACAACATCGGTGCGCTCGGCGATCTTCTCGGCGATGAGCCGCTCGAAGGCGGCGTAGCGGTCGATGAGCTTGGCGCGCAGCGCCTCGTCGCCGAGCATGGCGGCGTGGATGAGATGCAGACGCATGCCGGCGGAGGCGGTGTTGCGCTCGACGACGTACTTCACCAGCCGGTGCACGGACGTGTCCTTGTCCTTGTTGCCCGTCCAGGCGATCAGCTCGTCCCACTGGCGGTCGAGATAGCGGTTGGTGAGGTCGAAAAGGATATCCGTTTTATTTTTATAATAGTAATAGAGCGTCCCCTTGGACACGCCGGCCGCCGCGGCGATCTCGGCCAGCGAGATGTCGGCAAACGTCTGCGTGTCCAACAGGCCGGTCGCGGCGTCGAGGATCTTCTCCTTGACATTGTCGTTGCGCGGAGCGGCCATTGTGCTTTCCTCATTTCTGATGATATGTGATAAATCGGGCTTTATTGTACGCGATTTTGGGCGATTTGTCCAGTCTGGCAGGGAAATTTCAGCAGATTTGACCCGGGCCGCATCCTTGACTTCCCAGTCGAAAAAGGGTATATTTGAGGTATTCAGTCGGCCGCTTGGCCGACTCATCTTCCGGGAGGCTTGTCTTTCATGAAGATCTCCGCATTGAACCGAAAACTGCGCCGTGCCTTCGGCGGCCGCGTCACGGCGGCGCTGGAGGACAATTGCATTGTCCTGCGCGGCGAACTCGGCCGCTGGGACGACGTGGTGCGCGCCGGCCAGATGGCCGCAACGAAATACGCCACGTGCCATGTCGTCAACGACATCACGTTCACCGGCGGCGAGGACGCGCCTATGCGCGTGCCCGCGCTGCGCGACGACACGCTCGACGGGCAGACGCCCGACGTGCTCATCATCGGCGGCGGCATCTCGGGCGTGTCGATCGCGCGTGAGCTCACGCGCCAGAAGCTCGATATTCTCGTGGTCGATAAGGAGTGCGACCTCGCGCTCGGCGCCTCGGGGCGCAACGACGGCGAGGTGCACCCGGGCATCGACCTCGGGCGCGGCAGCGTCAAGCACAAATATATCCGCCGCGGAAACGCCATGTACGATCGGGTCTGCAAAGAGCTTAACGTGCCGTTTTCCCGCGTGGGGCAGTATGTCTGCTTCCAGCACGGCTGGCTGCGCCCGGCCGTGTGGGGCTACTGCATGTGGCGCAGGTATCATGACGGCATCGCCGACACCGAGCTCATCTCCGGCAGGGAGCTGCTGCGCCGCGAGCCGAACTTCAATCCCAAGACCCGCTTTGCCATCTCCAATCCGGACTCCGGCTGCGTCTGCCCCTACGGGCTGACGATCGCCTACGCGGAAAACGCCGTGCAAAACGGCGCGCGCATCGCACTCAACACGGCCGTGCTGGGCATGGACGTCGCGGATGGCCGCATCACCGCCGTGCACACCAACCGCGGCACGCTGCACCCCGCGCTCGTCATCAACGCGGCCGGCGTGTTTGCCGAGGACGTGGCGCGCATGGCGGACGACCGCTTTTTCTCCATCCACCCCCGCCGCGGCACGAACAGCATCCTCGACCGCAAGGCCGGTGCGTTCATGCACTCGATCGCGTCCGTGAAGGGCAATGACATGGTGTCCAAAACGCACTCGAAGGGCGGCGGCATCCTGCACACCGTGCACGACAACCTGCTCATCGGGCCCGACGCGGTGGAGACGTATGAAAAAGAGAACACGGCGACGTATCCCGAGAGCATCGCGCACGTATTCTCCAAGCAGAAGATCACGATGCCCGCGCTGACCGAGCGCGACATCATCACCTATTTCACCGGCGTGCGTGCGCCCACGTTCGAGGAGGACTTCATCATCGAGCGCGGCCGGCACACGCACAACCTCATCCACGTCGCGGGCATCCAGTCCCCCGGCCTGACGACGGCGCCCGCCGTCGCGGAGGACGTGGCGGACATGGCCGTGCGCATCCTCGCGCGCGAGCGCCCCGTGGCCGTCAATCCGGACTTTGACCCCCACCGGCCTGGCATCCCCGTCCTGCGGGAGATGGACGACGCGACGCGCGCTGCCTACATCGCGAAAAACCCCGACTACGGCGTCATCGTCTGCCGCTGCGAGGAGATCAGCCGCGGCGAGATCCTCGACGCGCTGCGCTCGAACGTGTGCGTGCCGACGGTCGACGGCGTGAAAAAGCGCGTGCGGCCCGGCATGGGCCGCTGCCAGGGCGGGTTCTGCTCGCCGCAGGTGGTGCGCATCATCGCGGAGTATCTCGGCGTGCCGCTCAGCGCGGTGCGCAAGTCCTCGGCCGACGCGCCCATCACGTTCGGCCCGACGAAATCCGGGGAGGTGCAGGCGTGATGTACGACGTCATTGTCATCGGCGGCGGCCCCGGCGGGCTCGCGGCCGCCATCTCCGCGCACGAAAACGGTGCGCATGTGCTGCTCATCGAGCGCGAGGCGCGCCTGGGCGGCATGCTCAAGCAGTGCATTCACGACGGCTTCGGCCTTGCTCGCTTCGGCGAGCGGCTGGCCGGGCCCGAATATGTCGAGCGCTTCATCGACCGGCTCGAGCAGCTGGGCATCGAGGCGCACACGCAGACCTTCGTCACGCGCGTGGAGAAAACGCCCACTGGCTTCGCGGTCGTCACCGTCAGCCGCGGCGGCGTCGCGCGCTATGAAACCCGCACGCTCGTGCTGGCTACCGGCTGCCGCGAGCGCACGGCAAAGCAGGTCTTTATCCACGGCACGCGCCCGGCGGGCGTGTTCACGGCCGGCACCGCGCAGCACTTTACAAACCTGCTCGGCGAGCTACCGACCCGGCGCTGCGTCATCCTCGGCAGCGGCGACATCGGGCTCATCATGGCCCGCCGCCTGACGCTCGAGGGTGCAGAGGTCCTCGGCGTGTACGAGGCCAAGCCCACCCCCTCCGGCCTGACGCGCAACATCCACCAGTGCCTGCATGACTACAACATCCCGCTGCACCTGAGCCACACGGTCACGCGCGTGTTCGGCGCCGACCGGCTCACGGGCGTGGAGGTCGCGGAGGTCGACGAGACCATGCGCCCCATCCCCGGCACGGAGCAGCGCATCGACTGCGACGCGCTGATCGTGTCCGTCGGCCTCATCCCGGAAAACGAGCTGGCGGAGTCGCTCGGCGTCCCGCTCGACGGGCACACCCGCGGCCCCGTGTGCGACGGGCAGCTCATGACGGAGGTGCCCGGCATCTTCTCGTGCGGCAACGCGCTGCACGTCAACGACCTCGTGGACTACGTGTCCGCCTCCGGCGAGCTCGCCGGGAAAAGCGCGGCGCACTTTGCCGCGCACACGCGCGACGAGGTCGCGCTCACGATCTCGGACGATTTCGGCTATCTCGTCCCCCAGCGGCTCGACCGCACGGAGGATAACGGCGGCGTCACGCTGTATTTCCGCAGCGCGGCGGTGCTCGGCCCGTGCCGCGTGGTGCTGACCATGGACGGGAAGGAAGCCTGGTCGCGGCGCTATCCCTTCCTGCGCCCGCCCGAGATGCAGCAGCTCACACTGGACTTTGACAAGCTCGGCATCGCCCACGCGCGCGATGTCCACTTTACGATCGAGGTGGCAGAGGCATGAAAGAACTCACCTGTATCGGCTGCCCGCGCGGCTGCACCTTGAAAATCGAACGCGACGGCGACGGCTGGTCCGTCACCGGCAACACCTGCCCCCGCGGCCGGGAGTTTGCCATCTCGGAGATGACCGCGCCCAAGCGCACCATCTGCTCGACCGTGCGCACGGCCTTCCCGGACGCGCCGGTGCTGCCGGTGCGCGTGTCGGCCGACATTCCGAAGGACCGCATCTTCGACGTCATGGACGCGATCCGCACCGTCACCGTATCAGAGCGCATCGGCCGCGGCGACGTCGTGATCCCGGACGTGCTCGGCCTCGGCGTGGACGTCATCGCCACGAGCAGTCTCCTCAGGCACAGACCCGAATGAATCTTTTGTATAGAGAGCAAAAATAAATCTTAGGAGGGAATCATCTTGAGCAAACCGCTGGTGCTGACCTGCGACATCGGCACACAGAGCGCACGCGCCCTGCTCGTGGACCCGGACGGCCGGATCGTGGACGTCGTGCAGAGCAAATATGCCGAGCCCTACTTCTCGAAAGAGCCCGGCTGGGCCGAGCAGAAGCCGAACTTCTACTTCGACCGCCTGTGCGAATGCTGCCGCGAGCTGTGCGCGCGCAGCAACGCCCTGCTGCCGGACGTGATCGCCATGACCATCACCGTCATCCGCGACACGGTCGTGTGCCTGGACGCGAACAACGAGCCCCTGCGCGACATCATTCTCTGGCTGGACAAGCGCACCGTCGACCCGAACGGCGCCATGCCCGCCAAGAACATGATGCTCTTCAAGGTCGCCGGCATGGAGCCGACGGCAAAGGTGGTCTACGCCGCCTCCGTCGGCAACTGGATCATGCGCCACGAGCCGGAGATCTGGGCCAGGACCGCAAAATACGTCATGCTGCCCACGTACCTGAACTACAAGCTCACGGGCAACCTCATCGACTCGGCCTCGAACCAGATCGGCCACATCCCGTTCGACTACAAAAACCGCCGCTGGATGAAGCCCGGCAGCCTCACGCGCTGCTTCTGCGACGTGCCGAACGAAAAGCTGTGCGACCTCGTGCCCTCCGGCACGGTCATCGGCACGATCACGGACGAGGTCTGTGCCCTGACCGGTATCCCTGCCGGCCTGCCGCTGATCTCGACCGGCTCGGACAAGGGCTGCGAGACGCTCGGTCTTGCCGTCGTCGATTCCGACAAGGCGTCGATCTCGCTGGGCACGACGGCCACCATCCAGTTCAGCACGACCGAGTACGTCGAGCCGCAGCAGTTTCTGCCCGCCTACCCCGGCGTGCTCAACGACCACTACAATCCCGAGATCGAGATCTACCGCGGCCTGTGGCTGCTGTCGTGGTTCGTGAAGGAATTCGGCACGGCCGACGCCATCGACGCCAAGGAAAAAGGCATGGCGCCCGAGGCCCTGCTCGACCAGCGCATCCGCGACCTGCCCGCCGGCAGCGACGGCCTGCTCCTGCAGCCGTACTGGACGGCCGGCATCCTGCACCCGGACTCGCTCGGCGCGGTCATCGGCTTTTCGGACTACCACACGCGCTACCACTTCTACCGCGCCATCATCGAGGGCCTGTGCCTGGAGCTGTACATGGCGCTGCGCATCATGGAGGACCGCTCGGGCCTGACCATTCACGAGATCCGCATCGGCGGCGGCGGCGCGAAGAGCGACGTGGTCTGCCAGATCGCGGCGGACGTGTTCGGCCTGCCGGTCGTGCGCTCGCAGACGCACGAGGCGTGCTCCATCGGCTCGTCCATGGTCGCGTTCGTGGCCAAGGGCGTGTTCGCCGACTTTGACGAGGCGGCCAAAAGTATGGTCCACGTCAAGGACACGTTCCAGCCAAACGAGCGGAATCACGAGGTATATAACGACATTTACGAGCAGGCCTACCGCAAGATCTATCCGCGCCTGCGCCCGATCTATCAGAAACTCATCCAAGTCAAGAGGAGGATTGCACAATGAGCAACAAACCGTACAAAGGATTCGAGCCGAAGTGGGTGCTCACCCCCGCGCCGGCGGACAGCTACCGCTCCATTTTCCGCTGGGGCGATCCGAACTTCTTCAAATATCCGAAAGAGTCTCTGTACACGCTCATGAAAGAGACGTTCAAGATGACGGACGACGATTTCAAGGCGTATTCCGACGACATTGGCTTTGACCCCGTCGACCTCTCCGACCACCCGGTGCAGCTCGCGCCCGAGCACATCGAGGCGCTCAAAAAGATCGTCGGCGAGCAGAATGTCTCCACCACGGACTATGACCGTCTGAGCGTGGCCTACGGCTTCACGGCCTACGATATCCTGCGTCTGCGCCACAAGCGCGTTGACAGCGTACCCGACGTTGTGCTTTACCCCGAGACGACCGGGCAGGTCGAGCAGATCGTGGCCTACTCCACCGAGCACCACATCCCGCTGTACGTCTACGGCGGCGGCAGCAGCGTCACCCGCGGCGTCGAGCCGGTCAAGGGCGGCATCTCGCTGGATATGCGCCGCAACTTCAACAAGGTCATCAGCTTCAACGAGATCGACCAGACCATCACCGTGCAGGCCGGCATGTCCGGCCCCGATCTGGAAAAGACGCTCCAGAGCGCGCCGGAGCTCTTCGGCGCCAAGCGGCAGTACACCTGCGGCCACTTCCCGCAGTCGTTCGAGTATTCGAGCGTCGGCGGCTGGACGGTCACGCGCGGCGCGGGCCAGAACAGCACGTATTACGGCACCATTGCCGACATCGTGCTCAGCCAGAAGTACGCCACGCCCATCGGCACCATCCAGACCAGCCACTACTCCCGCGAGGCCACCGGCCCGAACCTGAACCAGATCATGATGGGCTCCGAGGGCACGTTCGGCGTGCTGACGGAGGTCACGCTGCGCATCTTCCGCTGGATGCCGCAGAACCGCAAGCGCTTCTCCTACATCTTCAAGACGTGGGACGCGGCCATGAAGGCCGCCCGCGAGATGATGCAGTGCGAGTGCGGCTACTCGTCCGTGTTCCGCCTGTCCGACCCGGAGGAGACCAACCTCATGCTCAAGCTCTACAACGTCGATGAGACGCCGCTGCAGCCGCTGCTCGACAAGTTCGGCTACAAGGATATGGAGCGCTGCCTCTTCCTCGGCTTTACCGACGGCGAGAAGGGCTATAGCCGCAACGTCGCGCGCAACATCGCGAAAATTGCGCTCAAACACGGCGGCATGCCGCTGACCGGCTACGTCACCCGCAGCTGGGAAAAGGGCCGCTTCAACGACCCCTATCTGCGCGACACGCTCATGGATTTCGGCATCACGACCGACACGCTCGAGTGCACGGTCAACTGGTCGAACATGGAGCAGGTGCACGCCGACGTGCGCAAGATCTGCCACGCGCTGCCGAACACCGTCGTCACGACGCACATGTCGCACTGCTATCCGCAGGGCGCGAACCTGTATTTCATCTTCCTCACCCGCATGCAGGATGAGGACGCCTTCAAGGCCTACCACACCACGATCCTCGACGCGATCCAGCGCTCCGGCGCGGCCGTGAGCCACCACCACGGCATCGGCAAGATGTTCGCGCCGTGGCTCGAGGGCTACATCGGCGAGAAGGAATACGGCGTGTTCCGCGTGCTCAAGGACTACTTTGACCCCGACTACAACATGAACCCGGGCGGCACGATCGGCCTGGATCTCAAGCCGGAGGAGAAGAAGTTCCTGCGCGAGTACACCGACTATCTCGAGCAGCCGAAGTTCGACTGAGTTTTTGTCATCACCCGGCGGCGGTTCGGATGCCCGCCGCCGGATCATCCGGCCGAGCGCCGGTGCTGCTGCGTACATTGCTTGTGCAGCAGGGGGGAGAACCGGGGCGGCCCAACGCCCCAAAGGGATGGAGCAGCCCGGCAGATACCTGCCGGGCTGCTTTTTTGCCTATGTAGAAGGGGAGGGTGACGCGAAGTCGTAAGGCCATGCCTTCTCCTCGAGGGGAAGGTGCTGAGCATCGCGAGGCGGATGAGGCGGAAAGGTCGTGGGTTTCTCCAGTGGCACCGGAAATGCGCCGCGCATCCAACGCCCACCTCATCCGTCGCGGCGGAACGTGCCTTCGGCGTACGCATACACCGCGCAGCCGAGCGCGTCCGCGTCGGCCGCGTCGTGCGTGGCGAGCACGAGGGTCTTGTCTTTCGCCGCGTCCGCGATCAGCGCGGTGACGCGCGCGCGCAGCGCCGCATCCAGCCCGCGAAACGGCTCGTCGAGCAGCAGCACCGGCGCGTCATACGCAAGTGCCCGCGCGATGGCCACGCGCTGCTGCATGCCGCCGGAGAGCGCCGCGGGGTACTGATCGCGCGCATCCGCCAGCTCCAGCCGCTCCAGCCATATCAGCGCCTGCGGCATGGTCTGCGCCCGGTCGGAGAGCACGGCGTTGACGTTTTCCGCCGCCGTGCGCCATGGTAGCAGCCGCGGCTCCTGAAAGACGCAGGCCATGCGCCCGGGCTCCACGCGCACGGTGCCGGAGTCCGGAGCCTGCAGCCCGGCGAGTACGCGCAGCAGCGTCGTCTTGCCGCAGCCGGACGGGCCCATGAGCGCGATGTGCCCGCCGTCGGGCACAGTGAGGGTCACCTGCTGCAGGACGGCGCGGCCGTCATACGTCACGGTGAGGTCACGCGCCTCGATCATGTGCCGCCGCCTCCTTTCCCGCGCGGGGTGAGCGCGCGCAGCACCAGCCGCTCGAGCCCGACGCTGAGCAGGATGACCGCCAGCGTCCAGGCGAAGAGGTCGGTGGTCTGCAGGTAGAGTTTCGATTCATAGATCATGCGGCCGATGGCGCTGTGCGGCACGGTGAGCACCTCGGCGGCGATGCCGGCCTTCCAGCCGAAGCCGAGGCCGGAGCGCAGCGCGGCCAGAAAGTGCGGCCGCACGCCCGGCACATAGATCCGCCGCAGGACGCGCCCGCGCGGCCAGCCGTACACCCGCGCAAGCTCGAGCAGCGCGGGATCGGCCGAGCGGATGCCGGTGCAGACATTGCTCCATACGACGGGCAGCACCATGAGCAGCGCGATGAATACCGGCAGCCAGTCGCGCGCGATCCAGATGAGCGCGAGCACGACAAACGACGCCACCGGCGTGGACTTGACGACCGTCATGAGCGGGCACAGCAGCGCATCGGCTGTTTTCGACGCCGTGCAGGCGACGGCCAGCGCCACGCCGAGCACGACCGCGCCCAGCACGCCGAGCAGCACGCGGCCGATGGACACGGCCGTGATGCGCCAGAACGTCCCGGTCGCGGCGAGCTCGCACAGTCTGCGCACGACGACCCACGGCGCGGGCAGCAGCAGCTCCCGGTGCACGAGCAGCGCCAGCGCCGCCCACACAGTAAGCCAGAATGCGAGCGTCAGCGCGCCGCGGGCAAAGCGCTTCATTTCAGCACGCAGTAGAAGTCATCCGCCGGCACGCTGCCGCCAATGCTCTGCGGGGCGACGGTGCTCAGCGCCGTGAGAAACTCCGTCAGCGGCGCCTGCATGTCCGCGCCGGACACGAAGCAGACGTTGCAGTTCGGGATGGCTTTGGCAGCCACGGCGGCCTTGGCGAAGATGCCGGCCTCTTCGATCATCTGGCCGGCCTGGTCGGGCTCGGCCGTCAGGTACTCGATGGACGCCTGATACTCGGTCAGGAAGGCCTTGACCTCGTTCGGGTGAGCGTCTGCAAACGCCTTGCGCACGACGACGCAGCCCTGCACGAGGCTGCCGGCCGGGGCGACCTTGTCCCACTCGGCGGTCAGGTCGAGCGCGGCGGTGAGGTCCGGGTTGGCCGCGCGGGCGATGGTGACCATCGGCTCCGGCAGCACGGCGATGTGTACCTCGCCGGAGGCGAGCGCCGTGTTGAGCTCCGCCGGCTGGGCATAGGTGTTGTCGATGGTGATGTCCGTGCCGACGGTCAGACCATTTTTCTCGCACAGGTACTGGAAGATGAACGTCGGGTTCTGCACGGGGACATAGACGTTCTTGCCGCGCAGGTCGGCAAAGGACGTGACGGACTCCGTGCCGTCGGTCACGACATACAGCACGCCGCGCGTGTTGAGCGCAAGCACCTGCACGGCGCCGTCGGTCTTGTTGTAGAGCGCGGCGGCGGCGTTCGTCGGCAGGGCGGCGATGTCGGCCGTGCCGTTGACGAGCGCGGCGGTGGCGTTGCTCGGGTCGGTCTCGACGGTAAAGCTGTAGTTGAGCGCGGCATTGCCGGCCTTGCTGTCGGCCATGAGCTTGGCCATGCCGAAGCCGGTCGTGCCGTTGAGCGAGACGACGTTGACGGTCAGGTCCTTGTCGACGGCGGCGGTGTCGTTCTTCTGACCGCAGGCGGCGAGGGCGAGCACCATCAGGACGGCCAGCAGCAGAGCCGTGCATTTGCGCAGATGTTTCATAGCAGATCTCTCCTTTTCATGATTGCCGGCCGCAGGAAGAGACAAAAAATGCCATGCCCGGAAGGCATGGCGGTGCAGCAGTGCACGCACGCAGCCTTCCACCTCATGGGCGATTCGGTGTCAGATTCGGTGCGGGATCGGCGGCGGCCGGGCCGGAAGCACAGCTTGCGGCGCGGGCGCATAATTTGGCTCAATTATGACATGGGAACGCAGACGTGTCAAGCATTTGCGGCGGTTTTTCCCAAAGATGCACAGTGGTTGAAAAGTGGAACATATTGTGAAAAATTCTCGCAGCTTGTCGTTATCAAAACGACGGGACTGGGCATTGAAAAATTTTCATAGATATTGTATGATAGGGAGCAGGGAATCCTGCATCCGGCCGGAATAGGAGCCGGCCAGTGCAAATTTGTTGGAAAGGGAATCGAAATTATGGAACAAATCGATTACAAGTTCATCGACCAGGTCCTCGCAGATCACGCCTGCGACGCCTCGCAGATCATTGCGATCATGCAGGACGTGCAGGGGAAATACCGTTATCTGCCGAAAGACGCGCTGCGCTACATCGCGGACAAGGTGGGCATCAGCGAGTCGAAGATCTACGGCGTGGCGACGTTCTATGAGAACTTCTCACTCGATGTGAAGGGCAAGTACGTGCTCAAGGTCTGCCGCGGCACGGCGTGCCACGTGCGCAAGTCCGGCAACGTCCTGCAGGCCATCTATGACGCCACCGGCCTGAGCGAGAGCAAGCCGACCTCGGACGACGGCCTGTTCACCATCGAGATCGTGTCGTGCCTCGGCGCGTGCGGTCTGAGCCCTGTCGTCATGGTCAACGACACGGTGCACCCGGCCATGACCCCCGACAAGGCCGTGGATCTCATCGAGGAGCTGCGTGCAAAGGAGGGTGCGTAATGCGTCAGAGAATCGAATCCTTGGAGCAGTTCCGCGCCCTGCAGGCCGACTACATGGCCGCGCGCGACGCGGAAAAGCGCAAGATCCTTGTCTGCTGCGGCACGGGCTGTGTCGCCGGCGGCAACCTGAACGTGTATCATGAGCTCAAAAAGCGCATGGACGAGCTCGGCATCCCGTGCGAGGTGTCCCTGACCGAGCACCATGCCGACGCCATCGGCCTGAAAAAGTCCGGCTGCCACGGCTTTTGCGAGATGGGCCCGCTGGTCCGCATCGAGCCGGAGGGCTGGCTGTACACGAAGTGCCAGGTCAGCGACGTGGAGGAGATCATCCAGAAGTCCATCCTCGGCGGCGAGTTCATCGAGCGCCTGGGCTATCACCAGAACGGCGAGCTGTATGAGCGCCAGGAAGACATCCCGTTTTACAAAAAGCAGACCCGCCGCGTGCTCGAGCACTGCGGCCATATCGACGCGGAATCCATCGAAGAGTACCTGTCCATCGGCGGCTACGGCGCGCTGGCCAAGGCCCTGTTCGAGATGCAGCCGGACGAGATCGTCCAGGCCGTGAGCGATTCCGGTCTGCGCGGCCGCGGCGGCGCCGGCTTCCCGACCGGGAAGAAATGGGCCCAGGTCGCGGCACACACCGAAGAGCCCGTCAAGTACATCGTCTGCAACGGCGACGAGGGCGACCCCGGCGCCTTCATGGACCGCTCCTGCATGGAGGGCGATCCGCACAAGGTCATCGAGGGCATGATCGTCGCGGGCGTGGCCACCGGCTCCACCGAGGGCTACATCTATGTCCGCGCCGAGTACCCCATGGCCGTGCACCGGCTCACCGTCGCCATCGAGCAGGCCAAGGAGCTTGGTCTGCTGGGAGACAACATCCTCGGCAGCGGCTTCAACTTCCACATGCACATCAACTGCGGCGCAGGCGCGTTCGTCTGCGGCGAGGGCTCGGCCATGACCGCGTCCATCGAGGGCAACCGCGGTATGCCGCGCACGAAGCCCCCGCGCTCCGTCGACAAGGGCCTGTACGGCAAGCCCACCTGCCTGAACAACGTTGAGACGTTTGCCAACGTCCCCGACATTATCAAAAAGGGCGCCGACTGGTTCAAATCCGTCGGCACCGAGGGCAGCTCCGGCACGAAGGCCTTCGCCCTCACCGGCAACGTCGTCAACACCGGCCTGATCGAGGTGCCCATGGGCACGACGATGCGCGAGGTCGTGTACGACATCGGCGGCGGCATCAAAAACGGCAAAGCGTTCAAGGCTGTGCAGATCGGCGGCCCGTCCGGCGGCTGCCTGACCGAGGCGCACATGGACCTGCCCATGGACTTTGACTCACTCAAAAAGGCCGGCGCCATCATCGGCTCCGGCGGCCTCGTCGTCATGGACGAGGACACGTGCATGGTGTCCATCGCGCAGTTTTTCATGAACTTCATCTGCAACGAGTCGTGCGGCAAGTGCACCCCGTGCCGTGAGGGCACGACCCGTATGCTCGACATTCTCACCCGGATCACCAAGGGCAACGGCAAGCCCGGCGACATTGAGGAGCTGCGCTCCCTCGCCAAGATGATCCAGAACTCCTCCCTGTGCGGTCTCGGCAAGACAGCGCCGAACCCCGTGCTGTCCACGCTCGCGAACTTCGAGGACGAATACCGCGAGCACATCTTCGACAAGAAGTGCCGCACCGGCAGCTGCCGCAGCCTGACGACGTATGTCATCGACCCGGCCATCTGCAAGGGCTGCACGAAGTGCGCGCGCAACTGCCCGGCCGGCGCCATCACCGGCGAGCTGAAAAAGCCGCACCACATCGACACGGATAAATGCATCAAGTGCGGCACCTGCAAGAGCGGCTGCCCGTTCGGTGCGATCAAGGAGGCGTGAACCATGGCTGAAAAGAAAATGATCATCGACGGCGTGTCCTGCCCGTTCACGACCGAGCGCAACGTGCTGGAGGTCGCCCGCAACAACGGCATCGACATCCCCTCGCTTTGCTACTGTGAAAACCTGTCCATCTACGGCGGCTGCCGCCTGTGCCTCGTCGAGAACGACCGCGGCAAGATGGACGCGGCCTGCTCCATGCAGCCGCGCGACGGTATGGTCGTCAACACCCACACGAAACAGGTGCTCGACAGCCGCCGCACCACGCTGCAGCTGCTCATGAGCAGCCACCGGGCCGACTGCCTGACCTGCGACCAGAGCGGCCGCTGCAAGCTGCAGGAGTACGCCCGCCGCTACCATGTGGACGCACACCGCTTCGAGCCCAACACCTACTGCACCGAGCCTATGGATCTCTCCTCGCCGAGCATCGTGCGCGACCCGAGCAAGTGCATCCTCTGCGGCCTGTGCGTGCGCACCTGCGCCGAGATCCAGAACATCGGCGCGGTCGATTTCAGCGGCCGCGGCAAGAAGGCGCACATCTCCGCCGACTTCGGCAAGACGCTCAAGGATACCGACTGTGTCGGCTGCGGCCAGTGTGCCGCCGTGTGCCCGACCGGCGCGATCACCATCCGCAACGAGACCGAAAAGTTCTGGTCCATGCTGCAGGATCAGACCCGCAAGGTCGTCGTGCAGTATGCGCCCAGCGTGCGTGTCGGCATGGCCGAGCGCTTCGGTCTGCCCGCTAATGAGCCCTGCACCGGCAAGCTCGTCGCCGCGCTGCGCCGCCTCGGCGCCGACGTGGTGTACGACACGAACCTCACGGCCGACCTCACGATCATGGAGGAGTCGGCGGAGTTCCTCGAGAAGGTCAAGACCGGCGCGAAGCTGCCGATGTTCACCTCCTGCTGCCCCGGCTGGATCCAGCACGTCGAGAACCGTCACCCGCACCTCATGCCCCAGGTGAGCACCTGCGGCAGCCCGATGGCGATGTTCGGCTCGCTCATCCGCAAGCAGTTCGCGGGCGAGAACGTCTACTCCGTCGCCATCATGCCCTGCACCGGCAAGAAGTTCGAGGCCGCGCGCCCCGAGCTCGAAAAGGATGGCGAGCGGCTCATCGACCTCGTCATCACGACGAGCGAGCTGTGCGACATGATCGAGGAAGCCGGCATCAACTTCGCCGCCCTCCCGGACGAGGAGCCCGACGCTCCGCTCGGCGACTACACCGGCGCTGGTGTCATCTTCGGCGTGACCGGCGGCGTGACCGAGGCCGTCATCCGCCGCGTGCTCGACGACGCCAGCCCCAACACCCTGCAGACCATTGCCGAGTGCGGCGTGCGCGGGCTTGAGGGCATCAAGGCGTTCACCGTCACGGCCGGCGACCTGACCATCCGCATCGCGGTGGCGAATGGCTTGGCCAATGCTGATAAGCTCATCGCCAAGGTCGAGTCCGGCGAGGAGCAGTTCGACTTCATCGAGGTCATGGCCTGCCCGAACGGCTGCATCGGCGGCGGCGGCCAGCCCCCCGCCTGCAACAAGCGCAAGGCCGAGCGCGCCGAGGCCATCTTCAAGGCCGACGAAGCCTGCGCCCTGCGCATCCCGCAGCAGAACCCCGACCTGGGCTATGTCTACGACAACCTGCTCCAGGGCCGCGCCCACGAGCTGCTGCACATCCACTACCCGGCCCACGGCCAGCACAGCTGAGCCGCCGGAAACCTCATCTGACCCGAAACGTGCATGGAAGAACACTTCCATGCACGTTTTTTCGCACCTCGCGCGGTCCGGATATGCACTGCCTCCAGTGGGCGGAAAGTCAAGCAAGTGCAGCAAGCGGGGCCGGCCAAGCCATTTTTTCGGCCGGCCGTTCAGAAGATCGGCAGCCCGTCCGGCCGTGCGCCGCATTTCCGACAGCGCCGCACCCCACACGGCGGGTTTCGTGCCGCGCCGCGCGCAGCGTGGCGGGCACTGTCGCGGTGACATGACACATGTCGGAATATCGGTTTACATAACGCAAGACGCGTTCGACACATTCTGCCTGTCGAATGCAGGCGATATTTCCCGATATACTTCGAAAAATTGTATCTTTCGACGGCTATTATCGGATTATGTCAACAGAAAACTAGAGTAATTCGCCAAAAATCACATTGTTCTCGCATTCCAGATATGGTAAAATATCCTCGCAAGACAGGGGAAACGAGCGATTCGGCAGAGAGCTGACCGCAAGCCTGAATTTTTGCGGAGGAGAAAGTTATGGAAACGAAAATCAGTGTTCTGCTCGCCGACCCCGGCGAACAGTACCGCGCGGCCTATTCCAAGGCCATCGGCCAGGAGACGGACATGGAACTGGTCGCCCAGACGGACAATGGGCTGCGCGCGGAAGAACTCATCACCAAATTCCAGCCAGACGTCGTGGTGCTCGACCTCGTGCTGCCGAATCTGGACGGCCTGTCCCTGCTGACGCATCTGCGGGCGAAAAACGCACCGTCCCGCGTGATCGTCACCTCCGCGATCTGTAACGATCAGGTGCTGATGGAGTGTGCGGAGCTCGGCACGACGTACTTCATGCAAAAGCCGTTTGATCCGCCGCTGCTCGTGCAGCGCATCCGCCAGACGGCCCGGCCGCATCAGCGCACCGGCGGCGCGGGTGCGCAGCTCGCTGCGGCGGAGCCCGAGCCCTCGCTCGAGAGCGTCGTCACCGACGTTATCCACGAGATCGGCGTGCCCGCGCACATCAAGGGCTACCAGTACCTGCGCGAGGCGATCTTGCTGACCATTGACGACATGGACATCATCAACTCCGTGACGAAGGTGCTCTATCCCGAGGTCGCGCGCAAGTTCAACACGACGCCCTCGCGCGTGGAGCGCGCCATCCGGCACGCGATCGAGGTCGCGTGGGACCGCGGCGATATTGAGACGCTGCAGAAGTTTTTCGGCTACACGGTCTCGAACATCAAGGGCAAGCCGACGAATTCAGAATTCATCGCCATGATCGCCGACTGCCTGAGCCTGCGGCAGAAGCAGGCGAGTGTGCGCTGAATGCGCAGCTGGAGAATAAGAGGATGCAGAAAGCCCCCGGACACAATGTCCGAGGGCTTTCTGTATGGATCTGACCCGGGGCGGGCCTTGCCCCCTCGGGCTCCCCCGCGACTCAGAGGCTTCGGAATGGCGCTGCCGCTCATGCACTGTCCTGCCCCCAAAGCCTGCTCCCAAAAGGGGAAGGCTTGAAAAGTGCGCAGCGAACGCTACGGAAAAGCCCCCGGACACAATGTCCGAGGGCTTTCTGTATGGATCTGACCCGAGGCGGGCCTTGCCCCCTCGGGCTCCCCCGCGGCTCGGAGGCTTCGGAATGGCGCTGCCGCTCATGCACTGTGTGTGTCCGTCCTGCCCCCAAAGCCTGCTCCCAAAAGGGAAAGGCTTGAAAAGTGCGCAGCGAACGCTACGTCAAAGCCCCCGGACACAATGTCCGAGGGCTTTCTGTATAAATCTGACCCGAGGCGGGCCTTGCCCCCTCGGGCTCCCCCGCGGCTCAGAGGCTTCGGAATGGCGCTGCCGCTCATGCACTGTGTGTGTCCGTCCTGCCCCCAAAGCCCGCTCCCAAAAGGGGAAGACTTGAAAAGTGCGCAGCGAACGCTACGTCAAAGCCCCCGGACGCAATGTCCGAGGGCTTGCTGTGCGATGGGTGGGTAATTTTGTGGGATGCGCCCGCTCACCAGCTCGGGAGCAGGGCAATGAAATCGTCCAGATCATAGTAGCTGCCGCCCTGTGGGCTGAGATCCGGCGCGGCGGCGTAGGCGCTGCCCGGCGTGGCCGTGACGGCGAGGGAGGCCGAATCGACCTGCGTGCGCAGCGTGATGCGGCTCGGTGTGAGCGAGATATAGAGCGGGGACGCCGCGATGTTCGCCGTGATGTTCAGCGCCCCGTCGGCATAGCCAAACTCGGAGATCGCGCCGACGACGCTCGCAAACGACAGGTGCTCGAAGAAGTACGTGTAGGCCTCGATGGCGTTCTGCACGGTCTGGCGGTCGACGCCCGGCGTGATGGTGAGCACGGCGTAGAGCGCCTGCTCGAGCGAATTCATGGACGCCTCAACATGGTGCCAGCCGAAGTCGATATAGACGCGGTCGTTCCAGAATGTGACGGTCAGGTCGCGGCCGAGGATCTGCGACACGGCGCGCGCCGCGACGGGCTTGCCGAGCGAGAGCACGACGTCGGTATCGAGACTGTAGCCATTGACGGACACGGTCGCGTCCATGCCCATGGCCTGCGCGCCGACATAGCGCTCGAGCACCGGGGCGAAGGGCTGCAGCTGCGAGAGGGTGACATAATCGCCGCTCGTGGGGGTGAGCGTGGTGGCGGAGCCGGACGTGCCGGTGATGGTCACGTGCACTGTCCAGCCCGCGGCCGTGACGGTCACGCTGTCGGCCGAGAGGGCGGCGGAGACAGGTGTGCCCGCGATGTTCAGCTGCGCGTGCAGCGCGTTATTCGACCACGCAAGATCCTGAATGCTGTCCACGGCGGACTGCGGCGTGAGCTCGCGGAAAAACTGCGCGTAGGCGTTGCCGGCGGCCGCAGCATCGTTTGCCCCGGCGAGCTTGCCCGCCCAGGCGACGAGGTCTTTGATCTCGCTGCCCGTGCCGCTGACGTGGATGTTCCCGGCCGAGACGTACACCGTACTGCCGATGTACTCGGCCGTGACGGTCACGCCGTCGACCGTGGTGGTGAGCGCGGCGTCATAGCCGCCGGAGGTTTTGGTCACGGTGGCCGTGCCCGAGAGGCTCAGCGGGCCGCTGAGCGCGACGTGGAACGTTGCAGTTTTGGCCGTGGCCGCGTCCATGAGCGGGCTCACGAGGCTCAGCGCGCCGGTGAGGTCCGTGTAGCCCTCGAGGGACTGCACCCGGAAGCCGCCGTAGTACGGCGTGGCGGTGACGTGCATGCGCGCGCCGCCGAAGTTGAGCGCCACGTCCGCGCGCGTCAGGCGCAGGGCGTCCGGGTCCGTGAGCAGGACGGTGCCGGAGATCATCGGGTCGTTGAGCCGGATGGTCATGCCGGTGTCGGTCTCCTGCATGGCGACGTTTTTCGTCAGCGCGGTCATGCCGGCCGCGTCGAGCGAGATGTTCGGGATCTGCACGCCGAGATAGCCCGCGACCGTGCGCGCCGCGTCGATCGTGTCGCTCGCGCGCAGGACGATCTTCTGGCTGCCGAAGGCGACGTACACGCGCTCATTGCTGTAGGCCGCGAAGAGGTCCACGCCCGCGACATTGCCGCGCACCTGGAAGGTGGTCTGATCGATGTCCACGTGCGCCGTCAGGCCATAGGACTGGCCGTTGGCGGTGACGGTGAGGCTGTAGTTCGGCGTGCGGCGGAAGAAGTCGCGCACCATGGCCTGCGTGTCCTGCCCGCCGTCGGAGAGCTTGCCGAGGTTGTTGGGGTCATATTCGGTGGCGAGGTAGTGCTGGAACTCCGTCTGGTCGTCGGTCACGGCGCCGAAGTCCGTGAACACCTCGGTAAGCGTGCTCGTGCAGTTGAGGCTGCCGAGGCCGGACATGGACACGGTGTAGCTCTCCACGGTGTCCATCTGCAGGAGGTCCCAGTTGGCGTCGATCGTCCAGACCATGTGCACGGCCGTGAACTCGGGGTTTTTCGCCGCGCCGCTGTACGTGCGCACCTGGTGGCGGTAATACGCGCTCGCGCCCTCGGGCTCGAGGTCGAAGGTGAGGGTGTAGGTGCCGTCGTCGTTCGCGGTCATGGACGGATTCTGCACCGTGTCACGGCTGATGACGTAGTTGCTCAGGTTTCTCGGGTCCTGCCCGTAGGCATCCTGATAGTCCTGCTGCGAGATGGCCACGATCTGGTCGCTCCAGGTGGCGGTGTCGCCGCTGATGGAGCTGGCCTTGCGCACGAGGATGGCCCCGTCCTTGAAGTATTTCTGCTCGCCGAGCTTGACGAACATGCTCGTGCTGATGGCTTCGGTAAAGACGCTGTCGCTCGTCACGACGCGCACGTTGTGCACGGCCTGATTGTAGTCGATGAAGCCGACTTTCGCCTTCGTCTCGCCGGTCGTCTCGGAGCGGTAGGTCTCCTGATCCATAACGCCGGTCGTGATATAGATATTGTCCTCCGCGCTCTGGCCGGAGGGGTCGCCGTCCGGGCGGGAGAGCGTCGTGCTCGCGCCGCCGGCACCGTCATCGTCGCCGCCGCCGACTGCGCCGGGAATGATGATCGCCGCCGCGATCGCCAGTGCCAGCAGCGCGCCGCCGATGACATAGGTGCGCTTGCCGTGCTTGTGACGCGTCGGGCGCGCCGCGCTCTCCGCGGGCACCAGCTCGCTGTCGGCGATGTCCGGCGCGGTCTCGTCCGCGGTCGGCTTGCGCCGCCATGACGGCAGGCGGAAGGTCTGTTTGCTCATGAATATCGATCTCCCTTGCAGGTGATGCCTGACGTGCGCATCGTCAGGAAAATCACATTTCTTCATGGCTTCATTATACGGCAAGGACTTTTGAAATGCATCCTCCGTGTGCGCGAGCGGTAGAAACGTTGGGAGAAGGCGATTCTACCAACGGGAGAATGGCAGGATTTCGGTAAAAACGTCCCTCTTGCGGCCGAACGCCCGGCGTGGTATACTCATAGCATGGATGATGTGAGAGGCGCGCTCGCCGCCAATCTTGCCGAGCTGAGAAAAGAAGAAAACCTGACTCAGGCCGAGTTTGCCGCGCAGTTCAATTACTCCGACAAGGCCGTGTCCAAGTGGGAGCGGGGCGATTCCCTGCCCGATGTCGTGATGCTCAAGACCATCGCCGACCTCTATGGCATGCGCGTGGACGATCTGCTGACGGCCGGCGGCGTGGCCGCCGCGCGCGCCGAGGCCGCCGGGACCGGCGGCGGGAAGCAGCACGATGCCTACCTCATGCCGAAGGTGCTCATCGCCGCCATGTGGGTGACGATGGTGTGGGTCGTCGCGGTCGTGGTGTTTTTGTATTCGCAGTTCAGCATCGGCAAGATGTACTGGATGGCGTTCGTGTGGGCGGTGCCGGTGTCGTTCGCCGTGGCGTTTCTCTTCTCTCGCCACTGGGAGGGGGAGTCGACGCTGCAGTGCGTGTTCGCGTCGCTGTTCGTGTGGAGCACGATCACCGCGTTTTACTTTCAATACCTCGAATACAACATCTGGGCAGTGTTCTTCGTCGGCGTTCCGGTGCAGATCGCGCTCATCCTCGGCGCCAAGCTCCGCCGCGCCGGCGTACACTGGCTGCGCCGGTGAAATGCGCGCAAATTCTGCTTGACGGCCGGCCGCGCACGTGCTATACTCCCTCCTAATGACAGGCCGAAACGGCCGGGCGGCGTCCGCGCCGCAGCAGACAGGACATCACCGCGTCTGTGGGACTCATATGCCCCACAGGCGCTTTTTTTGTGCGAAAGGAGTCTTATTTATGCGCGCACGCACCTCTACACCCGATGACGCCAAGCGCGTGACCATGCAGGTGTCCACCGCCGGCATCGTGTGCAATGCGGCCCTGACGGTGTTCAAGCTCGTCGCCGGCATCGTGGCGCACTCGTCGGCCATAGTGGCCGATGCCGTGCACTCGGCGTCCGACATTCTCGGCTCGCTGATCGTGATGATCGGCGCGGTCTTTTCCCACAAGGCGGCCGATGCCAGCCACCCCTACGGGCACGAAAAGCTCGAGTGCATCGCGTCCATCCTGCTGGGCAACATCCTCGTGGTCGTCGGTGCCGCCATCGGCTACGCAGGCGTGATGAAGATCATCCGCGGCGAGACGCTGGCTGCCCCCGGCGTGCTCGCGCTCATCGCGGCGGTCGTGTCCATCGTCGTCAAGGAGGGGCTGTACTGGTACACGATCGCAGCGGCCAAACGCATCCGCTCCGTGTCGCTCAAGGCCGAGGCGTGGCACCACCGGTCCGATGCGCTGTCGTCCATCGGCAGCTTTGCGGGCGTGCTCGGCGCGCGGCTCGGCATGCCCATCCTCGACCCCATCGCGTCGATCGTCATCTGCCTGTTCATCTTCAAGGTGGCCTACGGCATCTTCCACGAGAGCATCGACCGGCTCGTCGACCGGGCGTGCGATGCCGACACCGTCGCTGCCATGCGCGCGACGATGCTGCGCACGCCGGGCGTCGTGCGCGTGGACGATCTCAAGACGCGGCTGTTCGGCAGCCGGACGTATGTCGATGCCGAGATCGCGGTCGACGGCGCGCTGCCGCTGCGGGACGCGCACGTCATCGCCGAGGCTGTGCACCACGAGCTCGAACGCGACTATTCGGATGTCAAGCACTGCACCGTGCACGTCAACCCGGCGTGACACGGGCGGGCAACAGAGTTCAGAATGGCGAAGAGCCGTCCGAAAGGGCGGCTCTTTTTGCGCGCCGCAAACGGCAGAATACCGCAGAATTCGCGCGGAAAAGTGCGCAAAGAACGCGCTAAGAATGCTTTCGGGCGCGTTTTGGTGAATCCGGCCGCGCATGCGACAGGATTCGACACAGGGCATGAAAATCGGTTGACATAACATTGATCACACACGGAAATTTTCAGCAGCTGCAGCGGTTTGCACTGCTTGTCACCGGCGGTGCGGGCGCGGGTGGCCGAAGGCCGGCGGGCGGCTTCGTCACGCGTGATGTCGCACAAAAGTAACGGGGCACCGTACCGTACCCAACCATACCATACCAGACCAGGTCTTACTGCGCAGTAAGAACGCACTGCTCAGAAGATCTTACCCTGTCTCTCTCAAAGAAAGCCAAGGGGAAAGAAAGCCGCTGTGGAAAACCGGCGAAAATGTGGAAAAGTCTGTGGAGAGATTGTGGAAAACCTGCTTTGCGGCGGATGGGGCCGGTGCGGTCTGGTGCAGGCTTGCGGCCGGGTGCGTTGGGGTTCGGGCCGGTGATCGGCGGGCACAGGTGCGGCTTGGTGCGCGTTTGCGGCCGGGTGCGTGATGGCGGTCGTGCGGTGCGGGAGATGCGTGCAGCGCAGGGCGCGCTGGCTGGCTTTCTTGCTGAGAGAAAAAATGCTTGACAAGTTATGCAAAAGCATACTAGACTGGAAGCAGGGAACCACTCCGACGACGATCGGCACCGCGCCTCGTATGATTTCACGCACTGCCCCTGACGCGGGACGGCTTTGGCAGCATGACCGGCGGTACACCGTGCGTCCGGCTCGGCATCTTCAAGCCGCACGGTGTGCAGGCAATTTGCTCCGGTGACCAGGTAGCTTTGCGCTTCTCGTTTCTGTACTCGATTGTTGCCTGCGACCGAAACATCCCGCGATAACAGTATGAGCGCCGAAGCAGATATTTTTTCTGAGCTGTGTGCGGATAGTTGGTCGGTATGTCATACATATGCGTGCAGTTGCGGCGTATCTCCCGTGAGACTGTGCTTGGGCTGCCTACCAGAGATTCGTATGAACTTCTTTTCTTTTTTCTGTTGCACTTGATCGTATCATTCACCGACACAGCAAAGCGCGCCGGGCATTTGCCCGGCGCGCCGCCCGATGTCGGATGATCCCGCGCTCCAAATTTCCGCTCCGGATTTCAGCTTTCGAATTTTTGCTCCTGTGTTTCCGATCCGGATTTCCAGCTCTGTGTGTTTGCATCCCTGCTGTTTTACGCCGCCTTGTCCTGCGCCGCCGAGGCTGCGAGCATGTCGTCGATGCTCACGCCGTAGCCCTTGGCGGGGTCTGAAAGCAGCACGTGCGTCACCGCGCCGATGAGCCTGCCGTTCTGCAGAATGGGGCTGCCGCTCATGCCCTGCACGATGCCGCCGGTCGCGGCCAGCAGGTCCGGGTCCGTGACGGTGATGAGAAAGCGCGTGCACCCGCCGTCATGATACACCCGGCTGATGTCAACCGCGTACGCCCGCACGTCCTCACCCGCGACCGTGGACAGAATGGTCGCGCTGCCGGTCTTGACCGCGTCGGCCGATGCCGTCTCGACTGCGTCCCCGTCCGGCGGCGCGTCCAGCGTGCCGAAAATGCCAAACAGGCAGTTGCGCTCGATGGCGCCGATGCGATCGCCGGGGGCGAAGCTGCCGACGAGCTCGCCGGCCGTGCCGTGGCCGCCTGGGCGCGCGTCCGCGATGACGGCCGAGAGCACGCTGCCGTCCCGCAGCGGCATGAGCACGCCGCTCGTCTCGTCCGAGATGCCGTGGCCGAGCGCACCGTAGCGCCCCGTGGCCGGGTCGTAGTACGTGAGCGTACCGACACCCGTCACCCCGTCGCGCAGCCAGAGCCCGAGCTGCCGCGTGCCGTCGGCCGTGACGGCGGGCGTGACCGTCGTCGTGACCTCCGTGCCGCCGCGCCGGACGGTGACGGACAGGGTGTCGCCCGCCGCGTCCATGGCCGCGAGAAAATCCGCCGAGGACGCGATGTCCCGGCCGTCGATGCGGCAGATCACGTCACCGGGCAGCAGGCCCGCGTTCTTCGCGGGCGCGGCCTTGCCGCCGGGCGTGTCCACCTCGGCGAGGTCCGCCACGAGCATGCCCGCCGTGGTCATCTGGATGCCGACGGCCCGGCCGAGCGGCACGAGCGACGCCGCCTGCGCCGACACGCCCGCGCACAGCGCGAGCGCGACCGCCGCCGTGACGGCAAAGCGGCGCAAAAAATGTGGTTGTTTCCGCAAAAAATCCCCCCTTTGCGCGTGCAGTATCAGTATGCCGGGTTTCGGGCAAAATAGCGGCGGAACATTCTTGCTCGATTGCCTGCCGGGGCGCAAATGCCTGCGGCGGCGTGCATACGATGTACGGAACCAGTTTTGGTAATTCGATGCATCGGAGGAATTTCCATGACGCAAACATTAAAACAGGGCGACCGGGGCGCGCTCGTGTCGCTGCTGCAGCTGGGACTGACGCGCGCGGGGCAGACACCGGGTGCGCTCGACGGCATCTTCGGCGCGCAGACAGCGGCGGCCGTGCGCGCGTTTCAGGCGGCAAACGCCCTCACGCCCGACGGCATCGCGGGCGCGCGGACGCACCGCGCGCTGCTGCCGTACTACACCGGCTTTGTCACGCGCACCATCCGCGCGGGCGACACATTTTCCGCCCTCGCGCGGCAGTACGGCACGAGCGTGGACGCTATCCGGCTCGCCAATCCCTACCTCGACCCGGAGCGGCTGCCGCTCGGCCGGGCGCTGACGATCCCGCTGCCGTTTTCCGTGACACCAACGGACATTCCCTATTCCTCGGCGCTCATCGGCTATATTGTGCGCGGGCTGGCCGCGCGCTATCCCATGCTCGCCGTCGGGGAGTTCGGCCGCAGTGTGCTCGGCCGGCCGCTGTGGTACCTGACGCTCGGCAGCGGGTCGAAGCTCGTGTTCTACAACGCCGCGCACCATGCCAACGAGTGGATCACGACGCCGCTGCTGCTCACGTTCTGCGAGCAGCTGTGCGCGCGCCTCGGCGACGGCGGCGACATGGAGGGGCAGAACATCCGCGATCTGTTATCCAAGGTCACGCTCGTGCTCGCCCCGGCCGTGGACCCGGACGGCATCGATCTTGTGACCGGCGCGCTCGACGCTGAGACGACCGCCGCGGCCAAAGCGCTTGCAAATCATTACCCCGACATTCCGTTCCCCGCGGGCTGGAAGGCGAACATCCGCGGCATCGACCTCAACCTCCAGTACCCCGCGGGGTGGAGCATCGCGCGCGAGATCAAATTCGCCGCAGGCTACACGCGCCCCGGCCCGCGCGACTATGTCGGCCCCGCGCCGCTGGTCGCGCCCGAGAGCCTGGCAATGTACGGCTTCACCCGCGCGCTCGACCCGCTGCTCACCCTGTCGTACCACACGCAGGGCCGCGTCATCTACTGGCAGTACGACGGCTATGACGTGCCGGGAAGCGAAGCCATCGCCCGGCAGTTTGCCGCCGTGAGCGGCTACGACGTGGCCGAGACGCCCTACGCCTCCGGCCACGCGGGGTATAAGGACTGGTTCCTTCAGGACTACCGCCGCCCGGGCTTCACGATCGAGGCGGGCAGCGGGGAAAATCCCCTGCCGATCAGTCAGTTTCCGGACATCTGGTCGGATAACCTCGGCATCCTGCTCGGCGGCATGACCGCCGTTTTGTGACGCTTGTCACAGCCCGCATCAAAACCTCCCACATGACACATTTTGGCCGTTTTCCGGCAAAAAATGCGTGCTAAGCTAGAGCCAAGATATAGACAAAACGGGCCAGATGGTGCGTTTTTTCACGTCACGAAGGAAATTATCATGCAGCTGTCAGACAAGATCAAAAAATTCCGCGTCGAGCAGGCCATTGACTACCTGAACCGAAACCCGGTCAAGAACCTGCCGAAGCTCCTCGACTGGGCGGACACGTTCTGCGCCGGAAAGTTCGAGGGCCAGCGCCGCGCCATCCGCAAGGCGTGCCTCGACCCCAACGACGCGCACTACCCGATGGTGCAGCACATGCTCAACGACATTGACCCCGAGGTGCTCAAGACCACGCTCGTGAACTTCTTCATTTACGGCATCTCCTCGTGCTACACGAGCGTGAACTGGGATGCCATCTCGTCCGAGGCGTATTTCCGGCAGCTCATCGACCTCGGCTGCCTGTTCATCTGGTATTTCCACTACATGCCGGTCGGCAACGATGCCTCGCCAAGCAGGCAGCCGCCGCGGCGAAGAAAAAGTAAAAAACCGCCGATAGAAAAAGCACCGTCTCCCGGTCGGGAGACGGTGCTTTGTGCTTGTCAAAAACCGATGCGCGCGTGAGAAGGGGGCAGCGCAGCAGGGACGCCCGGGCGGGCGAAATTCCGGCATCACCTGCCCGGCGCGCCCGAATGCAAAAAAGCCCCCCTCGGGCTCCCCTGCGGCGCAGGGGCTTTGAGCGCCCGCTCAGTAGCTGTACACGCCGCCGCCGATGAACTCGCGCAGCATGCTCTCGGGCGCGAGCAGGGCGGGGTCGATCGTCTCGAAGCGCTCGAGCGCCGGCAGGATGCTGCGGATCTCCGCATAGCGCTCCGCGCCCTCGGGCACGGCCGCGAGCAGGGGCGCGGCGTAGTTTTTCAGGATGGACACCTCGCACGGGAACGACGAGTCGAACATCAGGTTCGCGCGTTCCTTGAACGGGGAGATGAACCGTTTCTCGCCGCGGCGGACGTTGGCCCACATGTCCAGCGTCGCGGCGGCGGGGGTGCCGCGGAAGTTGCTGTCGCGCACGAGGCGGCGCAGCAGGCGCATCCACGTGCCCTTGAACACCTCGCGCCCGTCGCTGTCCACGACGACGGAGCGCGCGCTGATATACAGCCGGAACGCGTCCGGACAGTAGGCGGCGATGTCGTCATTGAGCGCGTGGATGCCCTCGCACACGGCGACCTCGTCCTTGCCGAGGCGCATGGGCCGGCCGATGGGGCCGGACTGCACGCGCGTGACGAAATTATAGCGCGGCAGGTGGATCTCCTCGCCGCGGGCGAGCGCGTTGAGGTGCTCGCCGAGCAGGTCCATGTCCAGGCACGCGGGGGACTCGAGGTCAATGTCGCCCTCCGGCGTGCGCGGCGCGGTGCGGGGGTTCACGGTGCGGAAATAGTCGTCCATGGCGAGGCTCTGGCTGCCGATGCCCATCTTGCGCAGGGCCTCGGCGATCTTCATGGCCGTGGTGGTCTTGCCGCTGCCGGACGGGCCGGACAGCAGCACGATCGGGCACGTGTGCACGTTCTCGGCGATGGCGCGGGCCGCGCGCTCGATCTTTTCGGCATAGGCCGCGTCGCACGCGTCGACGAATTCCTTGGGGTCAGTCTGAATGCGGCGGTTGATCTCCTGAATGTGGTAACTCATTGAAAAAACGCCTCCAGTTCCGCCTTGGCCGCGCAGATGCGGTCGATATTGGCGATGTATTCCGTGGGATACTTGGGGTCGATGTGCCGCTCGAGTTTGCCGCCGTTGGGGCGCACGAGCTTCGTCGAGGCGCCGCCGCCCATGGCGAGGATGCTGCACAGCTCCTCCATGATGCAGATGTTATAGAGATTCTCCTGCCCTGGCCGCGTCCAGCCGACGTTTTCAAACCCGCCGGACATGAACTTCTGCCGGTAGAGGTAATACGGCGCGTAGCCGGCCGCGTCGAGCGCGCTGCCCGCAAAGTCGAGCATCTCGCCGACCTGCTCCCCGTCGGGGATGGGGGCGTCCTGCGTCATGAGGTCGGCCCCGCGCTTGCGCGACAGCGTGTGCACGGTCACGTTTTCGGGCACGAGCGCGAGCACCTGCTCGAGCGTGGCGCGGAAGCCGTCCGGTGTGTCGCCGGGCAGGCCCGCGATCAGGTCCATGTTCACGGCGAAGCCGCCGGTCTCGCGCACGAGGCGCAGCGCGTCGAAAATATCCTGCGCGGTGTGGCGGCGGCCGATGGTCTCGAGCACGCGGTCGTCGAGCGTCTGAGGGTTGACGCTGATGCGGTCGACCCGGTGCGCGCGCAGCACGTGCAGCTTGTCGGCCGTGATGGTGTCGGGCCGGCCGGCCTCGACGGTGAACTCGCGCAGGGCGCTGAGGTCAAACGCCGCCTCGAGCTGCGTGCACAGCGCGTCGAGCTGGCGCGCCGAGAGCGTGGTCGGCGTGCCGCCGCCGATGTAGAGCGACACGATGCGCAGACCGGCGCGCTGCACGGCCTCTGCCGTCGCGGCGATCTCGCGCGCGAGCGCCTGCAGAAACTCCGGCACGAGCGCCATGCTCTTTTCCACCGACTGGCTCACGAAGCTGCAGTAGGCGCAGCGCGTCGGGCAAAACGGGATGCCCACGTACAGGCACACGTCCTTGTCGCCGAGCGCGTCCATGGCGCGCAGCGTGGCGTGGGCGGTGCGCACGACGAGCGCGGCGCGCGCGGGCGCAACGTCGTAGTGCCGCTCGAAATAGCGCATGGCCTGCGCGTCGCCCATGCCCTGTGCGAGCAGGGGGGTCATGAGCTTGCCGGGGCGCACGCCCGTGAGCATGCCCCACGGCCTGTGCGGCAGGCCGATGCCCATGGCCGCGCGGTAAAACGCGCGCTTGACCGCGCCCTGCAGCCGCCGGTCGGTTTCGGTGGGGTCGGTCAGCTCGTCGTTGGGCACGCTTGTGCGGCCGTTGGCCGTCCGTCCGTGATAGACGAGCACGCACGTCGCGGTCGTGATCTTGGGGCCGGGCATGAGCCGCAGCTCCACGCGGTCGCCGGTCGGCCGGCCGTCCGGATACTCCGGGCGCTCGTCCGGAAACAGCGTCAGGAGCATCTGCTCCACCGCATAGCGGTAATCATGTCCGATCAGATAGAGATTCATGGTTTTCTTGTTCTCCTTTTCCCGTGTCAGGTCAGGAGCGGTCCTTGGCCTTGTTCTTGAGTTCTCTGGCCTTTGCCTTCAGGGCTTTGGCCAGCTGCTTGCGGCGCTGCGCATGCTCATGCACACGCGTGAAGGCCGGGCCGTTGGTCTTGCCCTCGCGCAGCGCCGGGAACGCCTGCGCGATGCGCTCGTGCACGATGTTGCGCTGACCCAGCAGCTCCTCGCGGCGCTGCAGCAGTTCGCTGCGGCGCGCCAGCAGCTCGCTGCGGCGCATGAGCGAGTTCTCGGCACGCTTTTCTGCGATCTGCTCGCCTTTTTCTGCGATCTGGGCGCCTTTTTCCTTCGCGTCGGTGTAAACCTCCATGCCGCGGTCCTTCGCGTCCGAGGCACGAATATAGATCTCCTCGCCGATCTCGTCGGAGATGGCCGTGAGCGAGTTCTCGATGGCCTGCAGAGCGTGCAGCTTCTTCGGCAGCTTGCGGATCTCCATGGCGGTGATGATGTTGTCCGCGATCCACAGGGCGCTGAACGTGCCGAGCAGCACCCAGCCGAGCTTTTTCGGGATGAGGTCGACGACCTTGGCCACGAGCGGCTGGAACACATCGACCACGAACACGCACGCGATGCCCCACAGCACCGAGAACTCCAGGCACACGTAGCCCTTGATGTTCAGCGGACGCTTGGAGTAGTCCCACCACTTGTCGTGGAACACCTTTTCGAGCACCCAGCCGGTGAAGTATTCGATCACGCTCGTGAACAGCACGCTGCCGCCGAACAGCAGCCAGAGGCTGCTCTTGAGCGGCCCGAGCACGAGCAGCACGCTCATCACACCGAAGCCGTAGATGGAGCAGATGGGGCCATTGACGAAACCGCGGTTGACGAACTTGCCGTGCGCGATGGCGGCGAAGGCCACCTCGGAGCACCAGCCGAGAAATCCGTAGATGTAGAAGTACCAGAGGATCTGGAACCAGGAATAGGGCACAAGCACGAAAAAAACTCCTCTCAGATCTGGGCGCCTGCGGCGACACTGACCCAGTCTCATCATGATGGTTCAAAGATTATAACATAATGGTCCGGGCATTTCCAGTCTTTCCGCCCCGGATGGGACAAAAGCGGCAAAATGGACAAAAAGCGGCGGGGGGGGGTTCAATCAAGGAGAAGGCTTGAAAACTGCCATCTGCCTTTGTTTTTTCGCGCGCAAAAGCGGAGCGCAGGATCCTGCGCTCCGCCTGGAAAACCGGGAATTTACTTGATCGTCAGCAGCAGCTCGCCGGCCTTGACCGACTGGCCGCCCTTGACAAAGACTTCGTCGATCGTGCCGTCCATGCGGGCGACGACGCTCGTCTCCATCTTCATGGCCTCGATCACGGCGAGCACGTCGTTGACCTTGACCTGGTCGCCGGGCTTGACGTTGACCTTCGACACCATGCCCGGAATGGACGCGCCGGCCTGGCTCTTGTCGTTCGGGTCGGCCATGACGACGGTCTTGGCCGTGTCGGCCGCGGTCGGGTCGGGCACGGCGACCTCGCGGCGCATGCCGTTGAGCTCGAACTGCACGTTGCGCGTGCCGTCGTCGTTGCGGTCGCCGAGGCCGATGTACTTGATCATGAGGGTCTTGCCGTCCTCGATGTTGATCTTGTTCATCTCGCCGCTGGCCATGCCGTTGAAGAACACGTGGCTGCCCATGCGCATGATGTAGCCGTACTCCTTGCGGTGGCGGACGTACTCCTCATAGACTTTCGGGTACATGGCGTAGGAGATGAGGGAGCGCGGTTCCTCGTAGTTCGGGTAGAACTTGACGATCTCGCGGCGCAGCTGGTCCCAGTCGGTGGGCGGCAGCAGGTCGCCGGGGCGGCCGGTGATGGGCTTCTCGCCCTTGAGCACGACGCGCTGCAGATCCTTCGGGAAGCCGCAGGGCGGCTGGCCCATCATGCCCTTGAAGTAGCTCACGACGCTGTCGGGGAAGGCAAGATGCTCGCCCTTTTCGACGATGTTCTCGGGCGTGAGGTCGTTCTGCACCATGAAGATCGCGAGGTCGCCGACCATCTTGGACGACGGCGTGACCTTGATGATGTCGCCGAGCATGAGGTTGACGGTGCGGTACATCTCCTTGACCTCCGCGAAGCGGTGGCCGAGGCCGAGCGACTCGACCTGCGGCTGCAGGTTCGTGTACTGGCCGCCGGGGATCTCGTAGCGGTAGATATCGGTGACGGGGACCTTGAGGCCCTTGTCGAAGCTCTCGTAGCGCAGGCGCACGTCGGCCCAGTAATCGGCCAGCTCCTGCAGGCGCTGCGGGTCAAAGCCGGTGTCGCGCTCCTGACCGCGCAGGGACTCGACGACGGCGTTCATCGACGGCTGGCTCGTGAGGTTTGCCAGCGGGCCGATGGCGGTGTCGACCACGTCCACGCCGGCCTCGGCCGCCATGAGATAGGTCGCGATCTGGTTGTCGGTGGTGTTGTGCGTGTGCAGGTGGATGGGGATGCCGATCTCCTGCTTGAGGGTGCTCACGAGCTTCTTGGCGGCGTAGGGCTTGAGCAGGCCGGACATGTCCTTGATGGCCAGCATGTGGGCGCCGCGGCGCTCGAGCTCCTTGGCGAAGTTGACGTAGTACTCGAGCGTGTAGCGGTCGCGCGTCGGGTCGAGGATGTCGCCGGTGTAGCACACGGTGCCCTCGAGGAACTTGCCCTGACGCAGGACCTCGTCCATGGCGGTCTCCATGTTCGGCATCCAGTTGAGCGAGTCGAACACGCGGAACACGTCGATGCCCTCGCGGGCGGACTCGGCGATGAAGGCGCGCACGAGGTTGTCCGGATAGCTCGCGTAGCCGACGAGGTTCGAGCCGCGCAGCAGCATCTGGAACGGGATGTTCGGGATCTTCTCGCGCAGCATCTCCAGGCGCTCCCACGGGGACTCGTGCAGGAAGCGGTAGGCGGTGTCAAACGTCGCGCCGCCCCACATCTCGAGCGAGAAGCAGTCGGCGAGGATGTCGGCCGTGCCGTCGGCGCCCTTGAGCATGTCGCGGGTGCGCAGGCGGGTGCTCAGCAGGGACTGGTGCGCGTCGCGCATCGTCGTGTCGGTGATGAGCAGCTTCTTCTGGCCGAGGACCCAGTCCTTGACGGCCTCGGGGCCGTCGGTGTCGAGCAGGAGCTTGAGGCCGTCCTGCTTCGAGATCTCGCGCTGCGCCTTCGGGAAGCGCGGCGTGTCGTACTGGTGGCGCTCGGCGTCGGGATTGTTGACCTGGATGTTGGCGATGTATTTGAGCACGCGGGTCGCGCGGTCGCGCGATTCGGTGAACTCGAACAGCTCCGGCGTCTCGTCGATGAACTTCGTGTGGCACTTGCCGGCGATGAACGTCGGGTGCGTGAGGATGTTCGTCACGAACGGGATGTTCGTCTTCACGCCGCGCACGTGCTCTTCATTGATGGCGCGGGTGGCCTTGCGGCAGACGGCGGGGAAGGTGCAGTCCCAGCTCGTGACCTTGACGAGCAGGGAGTCGTAGTACGGGGAGATGACCGAGCCCGTGCCGACGTTGCCGCCGTCGAGACGCACGCCGAAGCCGCCGCCGGAGCGGTAGGCCTCGATCTTGCCGTTGTCGGGCGCGAAGTTGTTGGCCGGGTCCTCGGTGGTCACGCGGCACTGGATGGCGTAGCCGTTGACCTTGAGGTTGTTCTGGTCGCCGAGACCGATCTCCGGGTGGCTGATCGGCTGACCCTCGGCGATGAGGATCTGCGCGCGCACGAGGTCGATGCTCGTGACCATCTCGGTGACGGTGTGCTCGACCTGGATGCGGGGGTTCATCTCGATGAAGTAATGGTTGCCGTCGCGGTCGACGAGGAACTCCACCGTGCCGGCGTTGACATAGCCGACGGCCTCGGCGATCTTCACGGCGTCGGCGTGCAGCTGCTCGCGGATGCTCTCGGGCACGCTCCACGCGGGCGCGAACTCGACGACCTTCTGGTAGCGGCGCTGCAGCGAGCAGTCGCGCTCGCCGAGGTGGCGCACGTTGCCGTACTGGTCGGCCAGGATCTGCACCTCGATGTGCTTGGGCTGCACGAGGTACTTCTCGATGAAGATGTCGTCATTGCCGAAGGCCTTGCGCGCCTCGCTCTTGACGAGCTCGAACGCGGGGATGACGTCCTCGGGCATCTCGCACAGGCGCATGCCGCGGCCGCCGCCGCCGGCCGCCGCCTTGAGGATGACGGGGAAGCCGAAGCTGATGGCCTTCTCGAGCGCCTCCTGCCCGTCGCGCAGGGGCTCGGAGCAGCCGGGGATGACCGGCACGCCGCACTCCATGGCGATCTGCTTGGCCGAGAGCTTGTCGCCCATCTTGCCGAGCACGTCGCTCGGGGGGCCGATGAACGTGATGCCGGCTTCTTCGCAGGCGCGGGCAAAGTCCGCGTTCTCGGACAGGAAGCCGTAGCCCGGGTGGATGGCGTCGACGCCGCGGCGCTTGGCCAGGTCGATGATCTCGGGGATGTCGAGATACGCGCCCAGGGGGCTCTTGTTCTCGCCGACGAGGTAGGCCTCATCGGCACGGGTGCGGAACATGCTCAGTTCGTCTTCCTTGGAGTACATGGCCACGGTGTGGATGCCGAGGTCGTAGCACGCGCGGAAGATACGCACCGCGATCTCGCCGCGGTTGGCGGCAAGGACCTTGTTGAAAACTTTTTCTGACACGGTCGTGTCTCCTTTCTGACTGCGGCGGGCCGCAGAGGTGGGGGCTGCAGCGGCGCAGAGGCGTGCCCCGGCGCGCTGCCAACGTCGGAATTATATCATATATCAGTAACAATAGAAATAAAATTTTGAAATTTTGGCGAGTTTAAAATCTAACAAATGCGCCCGGCGCGTAATTTACACGCAATTCTTTTCTCGCCGCGCGGAATGTGGTACAATAGCGGGCGAAAATTCAGGAAAGCTGGAATGAATTTGGAAAATACCTGTTATATCGTCGGCGCGGCCAGTCTCGACGGCGTGCGCCTGAGCCCCCGGCCGGAGGATTACGTGATCGCGGCCGACGGCGGCTACCGCTCGCTGAAAGACCGTGGCATCGAGCCGGACTTCGTCATGGGCGACTTTGACTCCCTCGGCTACCGGCCGGACCACCCGAACGTGGAGACACATCCGGTCATGAAGGACGACACCGACCTCGGTCTCGCCGTGCGCTGGGCGCTGGCGCACGGGTACCGGCGGCTCGTGATGGCGGGCGCGCTCGGTGGCCGCCTCGACCAGACGATCGCGAGCCTGCAGACGCTGCGCGGGCTCACGGACGCGGGCGCGCAGGGCTGGCTCATCGGCTGCGGCTGGGTGGTCACGGCGGTGCAAAACGGCACGCTGACCTTTCCCGCCGGCATGGAGGGCACGGTGTCCGTGTTCAGCAGCGGCGATGCCGCGCGCGGCGTCACGCTGCGCGGCCTGCTCTATGAGATCACGGATGCGGAGCTGCGCTGCGCCATGCCGCTCGGCGTGAGCAATTCCTTCACCGGCGTGGCGGCCACGGTGCGCGTCACGGACGGTACGGTCTATGTCCTCTGGCAGGGCGACGCGCTGCCGGACGGGCTGGAGGTACGCCATGGAGCGGATTGACCTGCACACGCACACGCTCGCGTCCGACGGGTCGGACGCGCCGGCTGACGTGGTGCGCAAGGCGGCGGCGCTCGGCCTGCGGGCCGTGGCCGTCACGGATCACGACACGTTCGCCGGCCTGCCCGAAGCCCGCGCGGCGGGGCAGCGCTGCGGCATCGAGGTCGTGCCCGGGGTGGAGCTGTCCACCGTCTGGGGCGGCGAGGAGGTGCACCTGCTCGGCTACTTCATGGACACGGAGGACACCGCCCTGCGCACGCTCATGACCCGCGCGACCGACGAGCGCAACGCCCGCAACGAGACCATGGTGCAGCGCCTGCACGACGCGGGCTACCCCATCACGATGGCCGACCTGCACGCGGCCTTCCCGGGGCAGACGGTGCTCGGCCGGCCGCACATCGCGGCGCTGCTCGTGCAGCGCGGGTGCATCGCGTCGGTGCCGGACGGCATGCGCGGCCTGCTTGGCCGGGGGAAGGAATTTTATGTCCCGCGCTACAACGTCCCGCTGGAGGATTTCATCCGCGCCCTGCGCGCGGCGGGCGGCGTGCCGGTCGTGGCGCACATCTTCAAGTACCGCTTCGACGATGCGCAGCGCACCGCCATGCTCTCTGCTGCTGCGGACGCCGGGGCCCTCGGCGTCGAGGTGCGCTACACGACCTATACGCCCGAGCAGACGGCGGCGGCGCAGGCGCTGGCCGAGCGCTTCGGTCTCGCGCCCTCCGGCGGCTCGGACTATCACGGTCTGCGCAAGCCGGACATCGCCATCGGCTCCGGCCGGGGCGGGCTGCGCGTGCCGTATGCCTGGCTCGCCGGGCTCAAAGCCCTTGCCGGGCCCGGCCGTGTGTGATACACGAACAAAATCCAGTTGAATTTTGAAATTTTTCCGGAGGTGGTTCCTTGAAGACCCTTCTGCGCCCCTATGAGGGCACGCTGCCGTATCTCTTCGTCAGCTACGCGCACAAGAACGACGCGGCCGTGCTCGAGATCATCCGCACCCTGCAGTCGCGCGGCTTTCGCGTCTGGTACGATGAGGGCATCGAGGCCGGCAGCGAGTGGCCGGAGAGCATCGCGTCGCATCTCGAGCGCGCGCAGCTCGTGCTGGCGTTCTTGTCCCCGGCGTATCTGCGCTCGGACAACTGCCGCAAGGAGATGCACTATGCCCTGACGAAGAAAAAACCCGTCATCAACGTCTACCTCGAGCAGACGGAGCTCTCCCCCGGCATGGAGATGCAGATCGGCAACCTCTTCGCGCTCATGAAGTACACCTACCCGAGCGAGAAATTTTTCTACGACAAGCTCTTCTCGGCCGAGCTGCTCGACGCTTCAAAATTCGCCGGCGATCCGCCGGAGCTGCCGGATGCCCCGGCGCCCGCGCCCGGGAAAAAGGCGAGAGAGAAAAAGCCCCGCGCCGAAAAGCCCCGCCGGGAAAAGCATGAAAAACCGCCCAAGGCGCCAAAGCCTGAGCGGCCGAAGAAAAAGCGCCGCGGCCTCGCGGCGGCGATCATTGCCATTGTGCTCGCCGGCTGTCTGATCGCGGCCGGCATCGTCGGCCACTTCACGGGCCTGCTCTACCGCTTCACGGCGAAAACCGTCGCGGTGCAGACGCTCGCGGACGACACGGTGGCCCAGTTCCAGAACCCGCTGCTCGAGCAGGCCGCGCGCGACTATGCCGGCAAGCCTGCGGGCGAGCTCACGGTCGCGGACCTCAAGGGCCTCACGGCGCTGTACGTCTGCGGCGACCGGTACTGGTTCGCCGCCCCGCAGCAGGGCGTGGACGCGGCGGCCGCCGGTGTCGAGACGGCGGAGATGACCGACCCCTCCGGCCAGAGCGTCACCGTGCGCCGCGGCGACATCCGCGACCTGTCCGACCTCGCGTATTTCCCGAGCCTGACGGTGGTCTCGGTGCAGTTCCAGTCGCTGACCTCGCTCGAGAGCCTGCCCGCCTGCGGCGTGGAGGTGTTCGACGTCAGCGCCAACCGGCTCACGAGCCTGTCGGGCATCGAACAGCTGCCGAAGCTCACGGCCCTCACGGCCGACGGCAACGCCATTACCGACCTGACCGGCCTCGGCCGCTGCCTGAACGTGCGGAAGCTGAGCCTCAACGGCGCAAACGTGTCGGACCTGTCCGAGCTGCGCGCGCTCACAAAGCTGCAGGACATCACGCTCTCGCACTGCACGCGCCGCGAGCTGCTGATCCCGCTGCACAAGTCCTCGCTCACGCGCGTCACACTCGTGGACTGCGATCTGCGTGGCGATTTCTTCCGCAGCTTCGACCGCGAGCGGGCGATCACGTCGCTCACGCTCATCCGCTGCGAGCTGGACAGTACATCCGGTCTGGAGGATTTCACCGGGCTCACGGAGCTGACGGTGCGCGGCGTTTCCGGGTCACTGGACTGGTCGGCACTCGGCAGTCTGCCGCTGCAGACCGTCACGGCCGACGCCCTGCAGGCGGACGCCATCGCCGCGTCCACCACTGCGGCCGTCACGGTGGTGGACTGACTGCCGGGGCAGGCTACGTGCCCGCATTGCCGCGGCTCTGCGCGCGCCGCTCCCGCGCACAAGCGCGGAAACGGATGTGCGCGCGGGTGGATGCAGAAAAGCAGAGAGAAGCAGCAGCCCTCCCGATTCGGGAGGGCTGCTTTGTCTGCGGCGGGGTGATCGTTTTTTCCGGTATGTCCGTCCCGCGCCCCTTGGCTCCCTTGTGCAAAGGGAGCTGGCAGCCGTCAAGCTGACTGAGGGATGGATACGCGCATTCTTGCACTGCGGCCGGTATCTGCAACCCCTCCGTCACGGCGCAGAGCGCCGTGCTACCTCTCCTTACACAGGGGAGGCATCGCCGAACGGCGATATTTTCTCCTTGCGGCCACAGTACCGTGTGGCGCTGCCTTCTCCGCGGCCGCAGTACCGTTCGGTGATGCCAAATTCCATCCGGGGCGGGTCTTCCCCCCTTGGGCCCTCCTGCTGCGCAGAAGCCGGGGGAGAAGCCGGACCGTCACCCATTCGGGAGAAGGATTTCAAGACATCGGCCATTCACCCCCTGCAAACGGAAAACGCCCCTGCCGGAACGGACAAACCGGCAGGGGCGTTTCCATAGGAGAAATGGAGTTGGAAAAAGGAATTATCATGTTGCTTGGGGGAGAAATTGCGCGCCAGTCAGCGGGCGGAGAGGTTCGTGTGCGGTCACGAAAATTCCCGCTTGCTATCTGACAGTGCCCATTATATAATGCCTTTATGGATAAGTAAAGCAAATATTTCTGATAGTTAGATTAGCGTTTCTAATTTGTGAGGTGCTTATGAACCGATACATTGCCTTCCTGAAGGTCTTTGAGCGCAACAGTTTTTCGGACGCGGCGCGCGATCTCGGCTATACGCAGTCGGCCGTCAGCCAGATGATCAAGTCGCTGGAGGAGGAGCTGGGCGTGACGCTGCTGGTGCGCTCGCGCTCGGGCGTGGCGCTCACCTACGAGGGCCGCCACCTGCTGCCGTACATCCGCGACACGGTCAACGCCTACCGCATGCTCCAGTCGCAGGCGGCGGGTTTCAGCGGGCTCGAGCAGGGCACGATCCGCCTCGGCACGTTCACGAGCGTGTCGAGCTTCCTGCTGCCGCCGGCCATGGAGCGCTTCCGGAGCCAGCACAGCGGCATCCGCTTCGAGCTCTATCAGGGCCTGTATTACGAGATCGAGGACTGGGTGCGCGAGGGCGTGGTCGACTTCGGCTTCACGGACATGTCGCGCACGACGCCGTTTGCATGCGAGCCGATCTATCGCGACACCATGCTCGCCGTCCTGCCCGAGGGCCACCCGCTGGGCGAGAACATTTTCATTCAGGTCGATGAGCTGGCGGCCGAGCCGTTCATCCTCCTCGAGGAGGGGCGCGGCGGCGGCTGTATCCGCGAGCTGCTTGCGCGCCACCCGCAGATCAACGTGCAGTACCGCGTGGCCGACGATTACACGATCCTGAACATGGTCGAGAGCCGGCTCGGCGTGTCCATCCTGCCGGAGGCCGTGCTGCGCCGCAGCGGCCAGCGGCTCACCGCGCGCCGGCTCTCTCCGGAGCTGCAGCGCACCATCGGCGTCATCTATAAGCAGAAGACCGGTCTGTCCACCGCCGGGCAGCTGTTTTTGAGCGAGCTCAAAGCGTCCAACCCCGCGCCGCACGGCTGAATCTGCCGCATTTGGGTGTTTACACTGCCGGGCGGTTGTGCTATCGTAGAGCGGTAACATTTCATGGCGCGCCGTGACCGTGTGGTATACCTTATTTAAATATGGCGGACGCGGCGGGAAGGAGCGGATCATTCATGAGCATGACAGGCGCCATCGTCAACGCGCTGGCCATCGTGGCCGGCGGTGCGGTCGGTCTGCTGTTTCGGCGGGGCATCCCCGAGCGCGTGAGCAAAACGGTCATGATCGGTCTCGGCCTCTGCGTGCTGTATATCGGCATCTCGGGCGCGATGGAGTGCCGGAGCATCCTCATCGTCATCGTGTCCATGTCGCTCGGCGCGGCCGTGGGCGCGCTGCTGAACATCGACGGGGCCATCCACCGCCTCGGCACCTGGGTCGAGGCGCACGTTCACCGGCACGAGGGCGGGCCGTCGCTGGCCGAGGGCTTCGTCACGGCGAGCCTGCTGTGCTGCGTGGGCGCCATGGCGGTCAACGGCTCGCTCGACGCCGGCATCCGCGGCGACAACAGCATCCTGCTCACCAAGTCGATGATCGACCTCGTTTTCTGCGCCATGATGGCCACAACACTCGGCGCGGGCGTCATGCTCGCGGGCGCGGCGGTGTTCGTGGTCGAGGGGGCGCTCACACTGCTGGCCGGGGCCATCGCGCCGCTGCTCTCGGAGGCGGCGGTCGCGGACCTCACGTGCGCGGGCTCCCTGCTCGTGGCGGCCATCGGCCTCAATCAGACCGGCGCCACGAAGATCAAGGTGGCGGACTATCTGCCGGCGCTGCTGTTCGTGCCGCTCATCCGCTGGCTGGTCAGTTTGCCGCTCTGGCAGCAGATCGCCGCGTGGTTTTGAGCGATACTATTTATAAATAGCAAAGCGGCGCTTGCGGCGGCTTCCTGATTTGTATATTTTGGCGTTGTATGTGGGCAAAAATCGCGTGGGAAGGCTTGCCTTTTCCGCGCGTTTGTGTTACAATCCTCTTTCCCGCGGGAAGAAAGGGTGTGGGCACATGGGTTTCTGGCTCAACCAGGCGCTGGGTCTGCTCGGCAGCCTGATCGTGTTTGTCTCGGTGCAATTCAATAACCGCCGTGTCATCCTCGCCGCGCAGGCCGCCGCCTGCCTGATGTGGATCGTGCACTACGGGCTGCTCGGCGCGATGACCGCCGCGACCATCAACATTCTGTCGTTCGCGCGCAGCGTCGTGTTTTACTTCAACGACCGCAAGTGGGCGCAGAGCCGCGCGTGGCTGTGGGCGTTTCTGGCGCTGTACGTCGTCAACACCGTCCTTACGTGGGACGGGCCGGTGAGTCTGCTGCCCGGCATCGCCATGAGCATGACGACGGTCGCGCTCTGGACGCGCGACATGCGCCGCACGCGCCTGCTCTACCTGACCAATTCGCCGTTCTGGTTCACGTATGACATCCTCGCGCGCTCGTACTCGTGCATGGTCATCGAGGCCATCGCCTTCGTGTCCTACGCCGTCGCCGTGTGGCGGTTTGACATCAAAAAACAGCCGCAGACGTGATCGCGCGTGCCAAAAAGCGTTTTGGCACACGCGCAAACGAGACCCACTGTGTTGGGCTCTCGTTTGAAGGGACTGCAGCTCGCTGCATCGCACGAGCTGTGCACCGTCGGCGCACAACTCGCACGTTTGCGAGCCGAAATGTATTTTCTCCGCCGTACACGCCGCCGGAGAAAATGATTGGAATTTTTTGCATCTGCGGACGCAAACTCTGCGAGCCTTTTGTAACAGCCTGCAAAAACTCCCCGCCTTCGGGCGGGGAGTTTGCGTGTTTAAAAAGGGCTTTGCATTTCGCCGGGAACCCAACGAAGCGGTTCTCGATGGAGCGGATTACCACGTCAGCGCATCGTCAAAGTCCACGAGGTCGGGCCGCACGGGCTCCTCGCCCATGACGGTCTGCATGTAGAGGTTGACCTGGCGGCGCATGTCGCGCTTGGAGATCGTGCGCGAATCGAGCAGATCCTGCGCGACCCAGAGCATGTGCACGCCGCGCGCGGCCGCCTGCTCCTCGAACACGCCGCGCAGACCGTCCATGCCCTTGCAGGAGATCTGGTCGTACATGAGCACCATGTCGGCGTTGTACTGTTTGCAGACGATCCACAGCTCGTCGAGCACGTTCGCGTAGCCGCCCTTCGTGTGCTTGCGCATGGTGGTGCGCTGATAGCTGCGGGCGAGGTCGGCGAGCGCCTGATCGCGGTCCTCCGTGTTGATGATGATGTCGGAAATGAGGGATTCCATGCTCGCCACGACGTTGATGCCCCAGCAGTTTTCCGCCCAGACGGAGAAGTCGGGGTAGAAGTTCGCCGGGCACGACCACTCGACGCAGCGGTGGCGCATCGCGGGGGCGCAGGGCTTTTTCTGCTGGTAGCCGCGCATCATGATGCGGTTGACGCGGCGGTCGGTGTCGAGAAAATGCGGGTCCATGCCGCCAGAGAGATGGTAGAAAAACATGCGGTAGATCCAGAACGTCTCGCCCGTCATCTGCGGGTAGGGCGTGCGGTTGACCTCCCACTTCTGCAGCTCGTACTCCGTCTCCTGGTTGTAGACCTTCATGGCGCGGAAAAACGCGTCCCAGTCGAACGTCTCACCGGTCTGCTCCTCGATGAAGCGGATGAGTCCCCGCAGCTCCTCGACGGCGTAGTCCTGCACCGCCTCCTCATTGTAGCGGATGGGCACGCCGAAGTAGTACGTCGGGAGGTTGAAGTACCGGTCCTGATACGACGTCGTGGCGACGCTGCCGTCGCACGGCATGTTGCAGGCGACAAAGCACGTGCCGAGCTTGGGATACTCGTCGCGCAGGGCGCAGCCGGCCTCGGCCGAGGGCAGGGGGCAGACGTCGGCCGGGATGCCGAAGTTCTCGGCCGCGTCGAGATACGGCGGCGTGATCTGCTGGTCGAGGATGGAGCACAGAAACACCGGCAGCACCTGCGCCGGCAGGTAGATGAGGTTCGGGAAGCCGGCCATGATCTCGCCGGGGACGAGCTCGTCAAAGAGCACGACCTTCTTCGACAGTTTGTTGCCGGGGTGGAAGTGCTCGTCGGCCACGAATGAGATGCGCAGCAGGTCGGTGGCCTTTTTCACGATGCGGTCGTACTGCGCGCGGGCCATGCGCAGCTGGTTGCCGCGCATGCCGAGCGTGCCGCGGTCGACAAAGTTCGGATAGGTCAGATAGGTCGCAAACCACTGGTAGCGAAACAGCGCGCGCACGGCCGACACCGGGCACTTGGCCACGAAGACGACCATGTCCTTCCAGCACTTGAGCCACATGTAAAAGTCGAACGCCGTGTCGCGCACGCCGCGCAGCTCACGGTAGCGAAACCGGCCCCGCTCTGGGTCAAAGCGGTATGTATAGTCATTGATGTGGCGGAGAAACTCCCGCAGGGAGCGCTTTTCTTTGTCAGCCATGGTCACTTGCCTCCTCTCTGCGCCTGGAGCTGCTTGATCTCCAGGCTCTCGACGAATGCCTGCACGCGCGTGCGCAGCTGGCCGTTGCCGCCGGTGGCGTTCTGCCGGTCCACCGCGACGGACGGGATGCCGTAGTCGTGCGTGATGACGTGGCTCGCCAGCGCGCGCTCATAGCCCCAGTATTCGCAGAACTTGAGCTGTTCGTACAGCACGCCCTGCGCGTGGTACTCTTTGCACAGGTCACGCACGAGCTGCCAGCGGCCCTCCACCTTTTCGCGCTGCATGTAGCGCGGGCACTGGCTCGTGGTGAGGTAGTGCCGGGCGATGCTCTCGAGCACCGGCAGGTCGGGGTCGAGGTGGATCTCCTCGCGGCCGGGCGTGGAGCCGAAGCAGAAGCGGTCGACCACGACGAGCGCGCCCGCCTCCTCCACGAGCTTGGTAAAGCCGGGGTCGTCGATCTCGCTGCCGACGACGGCGATCTTCACGCGGAAGTTCGGCTTGGCGTCGGGCTCGCGGCGGCGCAGCTCCTCGAGCGTCTCGCGCAGCTTATCGACGATGAGGTATTTCGGGCAGCAGTAGCTCACGAGGTTGAGGATGTGGTACTCATAGCCCGTGATGCGCGGGTTTTCCTCCTTGCGGAACTGGCCGATCTCGGTCAGGATGCGGCAGACCTCGTTGTGCTCGGCCACGGCCTTGCGCAGCGCGTCGTCCGACACGTCCACGCCGTAGACCTCGTGCAGCGGCTCGAGCACCTTGCGCCGGAGCTGGTCGACATAGTGGCGCACGGTATTGTCCGTGACCTTGAAGGGCATGTCGAGGAAGGTGACGAAAAACTGCTCATTGTCCACGAGATGCAGCAGCTCGAAGTGCTCGAGCGCGCGGTTCATCTCCGAGCAGGTCTCCGTCGCCAGCAGGGCGGACAGGAAGTTATAGCCTCCCTCGATGCCGCGCTCGAGCAGCGACTTGCAGTAGTCGCAGATGAAGTTCGACATGTAGTACGACGAGATGTCCAGCGACCCCGTCAGCGGCGCGCGCAGACGCACCGAAAAGCAGTCGCCGGTGTTGAGCAGCACCTCGGGCATGTGGTAGCAGGTGTAGGCCAGCGCGTGCTTCCCCTCGGCACACGCCTGCTGCACGAGCGGGTTGTTCGCGCTCTCGAGCAGCTTTTCAAATTCGTAGAGATACTTCAGGTCTTTCAAACGGCTCTCCCCTCCATGTTAAAAAAGTCGCATACTGGTAGACACATTATACAGGACATTGTCCGATATCGCAATAGATTTTGAACATCTTTCCTGAAAATGTGCAAAAATTGACCACCCGTTTCCATCACCGCTGTGGTATAATGGGCGCAGGAAATCTGCAGGAGGTGCCCGTCATGAAGCCCCAGTTTGCCAATGTGTTCAACGTCTCGGTCAATGACAACCGCTCGGAGTGCTCGCTGAGCTTTTACCACATGTATATGCAGCACAATTACACGCCCCAGCCCAAGGGCCTGATCGACATGCCGGAAAAGACGGTCGGTGAGGTCGCGAGCATCATGCTCACGCGCGAGGGGGCGCACGCGCTCACGCGCCTGCTCATCCAGAGCTTCGGCCTGCCGGAGGAGAACGCATGAGCGCGGCGCAGACGCTCCGCCCCGGCCGCTACCGGCACTTTAAGGGGAAGGAATATGAGCTGCTCTTTCTCGCCACGCACTCGGAGACATTGGAGCCGATGGTCGTCTACCGCGCGCTCTACGGGGAGCGGGGCATCTGGGTGCGCCCCGCCGCCATGTGGGACGAGGAGATCGAGCGCGACGGGCGGACCGTCCGCCGCTTCACGTATATTGGGGACTGACAACTCCAACGAGAACCGCTTCGCCGGGCCTTGTTGAAAGGAGCCGCGGCTGCGGTTTTGGGATTGACCCGCCGCCGGAAACGTGATACCATATTTTCGGTCACTTTGTGCCGAAACCTGTCACCGAGGATGTGGGGATATGCGAAAAGCTCTCAAAACCGTCTTGTGCGTCGCGCTCGTGCTGGCGCTGGCCGTGGTCATCGCGCTGCGCGTGCTGCCGCCGATGAACGCCCCGGCGCAGTCCGCCGCCGCCACGCCGACCCCGGCCGCGGCTGCCGCGCCCACCCCCACGCCCGAGCCGGACAACGGCCTGCCGAAGGTCAACGCCGGCAGCTGGGAGCTCGCGCTCGTCAACGCGCACAACTCCATCGGCGAGGCCGTGCCGGAGGACCTGGCCGAGCTCGAGGGCGGCCGGTATTTTGACGCCCGCGCCGTGGACGCGCTCAAGGAATTCATCGCCGCAGCGCGCGCCGAGGGGCTGAGCGTGTGCCTGTCGAGCGCGTACCGCAGCTATAACGAGCAGACGTATCTCTTCAACCGCAAGGTCAGCCAGTGCGGCGGCGACGAGGCCGCGGCCGCCCGCATCGTCAACCGTCCCGGCACGAGCGAGCATCAGCTCGGCCTGTGCGCCGACATTACGGACAAGTTCTACGAGGTCAAGACGCAGAACCTTGAAAAGACCGCGCTCTACCAGTGGATGTACGCCCACTGCCAGGACTACGGCTTCATCCTGCGCTACCCCGCCGACAAGCAGGACATCACCGGCGTCATGTACGAGCCGTGGCACTTCCGCTACGTCGGCAAGGAGGCAGCTGCCTACATCATGGAAAACGGCCTCTGCCTCGAGGAGTTCCTCGACCTGTACAAATGAATCTCCCCGGGGTGCTTCCTGCAGGAAGCACCCCGGATTTGTGCGTTTTGCTGCAAAATTCTAGGTGAATTCTAGGTAAATTGTGAAAACCACCGCTTGAAATCTTGCATTTTTTCTGTTAGACTAAAAGCAACTGAAAAAGAAAGGAGCGTGATAACGTTATGCGTACCAATCAAGTCCAGGACCTGGACGATCTGATCTTCTCGGACAGCAGCTGGCAGCCCAGCAGCAAGTGAGAAGCCATAGAGCCGGATGACGCCACGCCATGTGCGTGGATTTTTTATATTTAAACGCGATCCCTACCGGCCTCCGCGTGAAAAACGGTTGCAATTTTCGCGGCCGTGTGCTACGAATAGAAGCAGAAACGAAACAGGAGGCTGATCTCTATGGCATTCATCCGCAAGCTCCCCGACACGCCCGAGCGCCTCGAGCACCTCAAGGGCGGCGCCGGCCACCTTGAGCGCTATGCGCTCCTCTCCCCGGAGGAGATGCTCGGCGCCGGAACGGTTTGCGCCCGCATGGTGCTGCAGCCCGGCTGCGAAGTCGGCGAGCACACCCACCACGGCAACTATGAAGTGTATTATTTCCTCTCCGGGCACGGCACTTACCGCAGCAACGGCGAGACGACGACCGTGGACGCCGGCACCGTGACCTTCACGGGCGACGGCGAAAGTCATTTCCTGCGCAACGACGGCCCCGAGCCGCTGGAGTTTCTGGCCCTCGTGCTCAATCTCCCCGCGCAGGCATAAACGACGGAAACGAAAAGCCTTCCCCAATGTTGGGGAAGGCTTTTTATTTGAAAACCAATCAGCGGGCATCCATCGGATGCCCGCTGACCTTATGTATGCACTTACTTGCTCCGGATATACGCGTCGATGGCAGCGGCGGCCTTCTTGCCGGCGCCCATCGCCTTGATGACGGTGGCCGCACCGGTGACGGCGTCGCCGCCGGCGAACACGCCGTCCTTCATGGTGGTCACGGTGTCGTCCTGAACGACGATGCCGCCGCGATCGCTGTACTCGAGGTCCGGCGTCGCCTTGCGCAGCAGCGGGTTGGGGGAGGTGCCCAGCGCCATGATGACGGAGTCGCAGGCCATCTCAAACTCGCTGCCCGGCACTTCGATCGGACGGCGGCGGCCCTTCTCGTCGGGCTCGCCGAGTTCCATGCGGATGCACTTGAGGCCGCGGACCCAGCCCTTGTCGTCGGCCAGGATCTCGACGGGGTTGCACAGCAGGTGGAAGTTGATGCCCTCTTCCTTCGCGTGCTCGTATTCTTCCTTGCGGGCGGGGATCTCCTCCTCGCCGCGGCGGTACACGACCGTCACGTCCGCGCCCAGACGTTTGGCGCAGCGCGCGGCGTCCATGGCGACGTTGCCGGCGCCGACGACGGCTGTCACGTGGATGGGCATGAGCGGGGTGTCGTAGCGCTCGTCATACGCGTGCATGAGGTTGATGCGGGTGAGGAACTCGTTGGCGGAGAACACGCCGCAGTAGCTCAGGCCCGGGATGTTCTGGAACTTCGGCAGACCGGCGCCGGAGCCGATGAACACGGCCTCGTACTTGTCGTCGCCGAGGAGCTTCTCTTCGTCCTTGCCGAGCAGCTCGTCGATGCTCATGCACTTGCCGATGGTCGCGTCGCACACGATGTTGACGCCCATGGCCACGAGCTTGTCGATCTCCTTCTGCACAATGGCCTTCGGCAGACGGAACTCGGGGATGCCGTAAGCCAGCACGCCGCCGGCCTTGTGGAAGTGCTCATAGACGGTCACGTCGTAGCCGAGCTTGGCCAGGTCGCTCGCGCAGGCGAGGCCGGACGGGCCGGAGCCGATGACCGCGACGCGGTGGCCGTTGGTGGCGATCTTCTCGGGCATCTCGTCGGCGTTCTCGCGGTTCCAGTCGGCGACGAAGCGCTCCAGACGGCCGATGCCGACGGGCTCGCCCTTGATGCCGCGCACGCACTTGCTCTCGCACTGCTTCTCCTGCGGGCAGACACGGCCGCAGATGGCGGGCAGGGAGCTGTCCTCGAGGATCTTGTGGTAAGCGCCCTTGAAGTCCTGCTCACGGACGCGGGCGATGAACTGCGGGATCTTGACATTGACCGGGCAGCCGGACATGCAGGCCGGGCGCGGGCAATTCAGGCAGCGGTTGGCCTCATCGATCGCCATCTCGACGGTGTAGCCAAGCGCGACTTCTTCAAAATTCTTATTGCGGACGTTCGGGTCCTGCTCCGGGATCGGATTCTTTTTGGGAGACATATTCGCCATGATTACTTCTCCTCCTTCTTCTGCGCGGCTTCCTCGGCGTCGGCCATGGCCTGCAGATTGCAGTAGTGGTGGCGGCGCTCGAACACCTTCTGCTCCTGTGCCTCATAGATCTTGGAACGGGCGATCGCCTCGTCGAAATCGACGAGGTGGCCGTCGAACTCCGGACCGTCGACGCAGGTGAACTTCATCTTGCCGTCCACGGTCAGGCGGCAGCCGCCGCACATGCCGGAGCCGTCGATCATGATGCAGTTCATATCGACCATCGTGGCCACGCCGTATTCCTTCGTGATCTGGCACACGAACTTCATCATCGGCAGCGGGCCGATGCAGATGCAGTGATCGTACTGCTTGCCCTCGGCCTTGGCCTTCTCCAGCAGCTCCTTGAGCTTGACGGTCGTGAAGCCCTTCTCGCCGTAGGTGCCGTCGTCGGTCATCATGTACAGATGATCGCAGCAGGCGCGCATCTCCTCCTCGAGCACGACGATGCCCTTGGTGCGGAAGCCCGCGATGATGTCGACATCGCAGCCGAGGCGGTGCGCCTCTTTGGCCTGCGGCCACGCGATGGCACAGCCGGAGCCGCCGCCGACGACCACGACCTTGTGCATGTCGTCAAACTCGGCGGGGTTGCCGAGCGGGCCGACGACGTCGGCCACATAGTCCCCGGCCTTCTTGCTGGCGAGCAGGGCCGTCGTGCTGCCGACGCGCTGCATGATGACCGACACGGTACCGGCCTCACGATCATAGGAAGAGATCGTGATGGGCATGCGCTCGCCGAACTCGTCGACGCGGAACATCAGGAACTGACCCGGCTGCGCTTTGCGGGCGACGAGCGGGGCCTCGAACGTGACGCGGAACATATTGTCAGATAATCTTTCGTTATTGACGATTTTGAACATGAAAATCACCTCAAGGCACTATTATAGCGGAATTGCATATTTTCCACAAGGGAGAAACGAAAAATCTAAATTTTAACATAGGAAATGCCCAAAAACTGTCGCTTTGCACAAAAGATACGGAACTTTTTTCAACAAAAGTACCGTGGCGTGCAGGGACATTATGCAAAAGCGCACCCAAATGCCAAAGCTGTGCCGACGCAAAAAGGAAGAAAACGCAAGAAAACGCAAGAAAAAGGAAGCCGCCTGCCCCGCGCGGGGCAGGCGGCGGTGTGCGGTTTTGGGGGATGCGGGCGCGGCGGGATTGCGCGAAGGTGCGCGCTCAGCGCTCGGAGCTCGTGGCGGCGCTGGTGCTGCCGGTCCACTGCCAGTTGGCGATCTCGGGCAGGTCCACGCCGTGCGCGGCGATGTACTGCCGGTGCTCGACGAGCTTGTCGCGCATCTGCTGCACAGCGTAGGCGCCGCGGTTGCCGAGCTGGGGCAGGCGCTTGATGACGTCGATGACGAGGTGGAAGCGGTCGAGCTCATTGAGCACGCGCATGTCAAACGGCGTCGTGATCGTGCCCTCCTCGACGTAGCCGCAGACGAACATGTTCTGGTTGTGGCGGGTGTACGTCAGCTCGTGGATGAGCTTCGGGTAGCCGTGGAAGGCGAAGATGACGGGCTTATCCTTCGTGAAGATGAGATCGTAGTCCTCGTCCGTGAGGCCGTGCGGGTGGTCGGAATGCGGCTGCAGCTTCATCAGGTCGACCACGTTCACGACGCGCACGCGCACCTCCGGCAGCTTCTCGCGCAGGATGGTCACGGCGGCGAGCGTCTCGAGCGTCGGCGTGTCGCCGCAGCAGGCCATGACGACGTCGGGCTCCGCGCCCTGGTCGCTGCTGGCCCACTCCCAGATGCTCACGCCCTGCGTGCAGTGGCGCACGGCCTGCTCCATGGTCAGCCACTGCGGCCGCGGATGCTTGGAAGCCACGATGACGTTGATATAGTTCCGGCTGCGGATGCAGTGGTCAAAGCAGCTGAGCAGGCAGTTTGCGTCCGGCGGCAGATAGATGCGCACGACGTCGGCCTTTTTATTCGACACGTGGTCGAGGAAACCCGGGTCCTGGTGCGTGAAGCCGTTGTGGTCCTGCTGCCACACGTTCGAGGCGAGCACATAGTTGAGCGAGGCGATGTCCTGCCGCCAGGGCAGCTGGTTGCAGACTTTCAGCCACTTGGCGTGCTGCGCGACCATGGAGTCCACGATGCGGATGAAGGCCTCGTAGCTGTTGAAAAAGCCGTGGCGGCCGGTGAGCAGGTAGCCTTCGAGCCAGCCCTCGCACATGTGCTCCGAGAGCATGGAGTCCATGACGCGGCCGTCCGGGTCGAGGAACTCGTCGTTGTCCGTCGCCTCGGCGACCCAGCGGCGGCCCGTGACCTCGAACACCGGGCTCAGGCGGTTGGAGGCCGTCTCGTCGGGGGCGAAGATGCGGAAGTTGCGCGCGTCCATGTTCTCGCGCATGATGTCGCGCACGAACGCGCCGAGCACGGTCATGTCCTGCGCCTCGACGGCGCCGGGCGCCGGCACGGGCTGCTCATACGTGCGGAAGTCCGGCATGCGCAGCTCGCGCAGCAGCAGCCCGCCGTTGGCGTGGGGGTTCGCGCCCATGCGGCGCTGCCCCTTCGGCGCGAGGGCCTGCAGCTCGGGGATGAGCGTGCCGTTGTCGTCAAAGAGCTCCTCTGGGTGGTAGCTGCGCAGCCACTCCTCGAGCTGCACGAGGTGCTCGGGCTTGTCCATCGCGATCGGCACCTGGTGCGCGCGGAACGAACCCTCCACCTGCCTGCCGTCCACTTCCTTCGGGCCGGTCCAGCCCTTCGGCGCGCGGAACACGATCATCGGCCAGTAGGGGCGCGTGGTGTCGTGCGTGGTGCGCGCGTGCTGCTGGATGGCGTGGATCTCCTCAATGGCCCAGTCCATCGTCTCGGCCATTTTGGCGTGCATCTCGGCCGGGTCGTCGCCCTCAACGAAGCGCGGCTCCCACCCGCAGCCGCGGAAGAACATCTCGAGCTCCTCGTGGCTGATGCGGGAAAAGAGCGTGGGGTTGGCGATCTTGAAGCCGTTGAGGTGCAGGATCGGCAGCACCGCGCCGTCCGTGATGGGGTTGACGAACTTGTTGCCGTGCCACGCGGTGGCGAGCGGGCCGGTCTCGGCCTCGCCGTCGCCGACGACGCAGGCGGCGATCAGGTCGGGGTTATCCATCACGGCGCCGAAGGCGTGCGCGAGCGAGTAGCCCAGCTCGCCGCCCTCGTGGATGGAGCCCGGCGTCTCGGGCGCGACATGGCTCGGGATGCCGCCGGGGAACGAAAACTGCTTGAACAGGCGCTGCATGCCGGCCGCGTCGCGCGTGATGTTCGGGTACACGTCGGTGTACGAACCGTCGAGATAGTCCTGCGCGACCATGGCGTTGCCGCCGTGGCCGGGGCCGGAGAGGTAGATCATGTCGAGGTCATATTCGTTGATGACGCGGTTGAGGTGCGTGTAGATGAAGTTCTGGCCGGGCACGGTGCCCCAGTGGCCGACGATCTTCTTCTTGATGTCGCGCTCGGTCAGCCGCCGGCGCAGCAGCGGGTCGTCGAGCAGGTAGAGTTGGCAGGCGGACAGATAGTTCGCCGCGCGCCACCAGGCGTCCATCTTGGCCAGCAGCTCCGGCGTGGGTGCAAACGCTTCGTTTTTCATCGTGGAAACCTCCTTATAGATATTAGGATGTGCCGTTCGGCACAGGTCATGCCTCGTTTTGGAGTGCAGCGATCACGCTTTCGGCGCAGCGCAGCCCGTCCACGGCGGCGCTTGTGATGCCGCCGGCGTAGCCCGCACCCTCGCCGCAGGGGTAGAGCCCGGGCACACCGGTGCTGCACCGGTCGGGCCCGCGCACGATGCGCACGGGGCTGCTCGAGCGGGTCTCGGGCGCTGTGAGCACGGCGTCCGGGTCGTCAAAGCCGCGCAGCTTTTTTCCGAAAGCGGGCAGCGCCTGCGCGAGCGTGTCCGTGATGCGCTTGGGCAGCACGTCGTGCAGGTCGCACCACGTCACGCCGGGGCGGTACGTCGGCTGCACGCGGCCGGGGCCGGTGCTCGCGTGCCCGGTGAGAAAGTCGCCCGCCAGCTGCGCCGGGGCGTGGTAGTTGCCGCCGCCGCACACATAGGCGCGCTGCTCGATGCTGCGCTGCCAGTACATGCCGCCGAGGGTGCGCTTGTCCGGAAAGTCCTCCGGCCGCAGCGTCACGAGCACGGCGGCGTTGGCGTTTTCCCCGTCGCGGCGGGAATTGCTCATGCCGTTGGTGCACACGCCGCCCGCCTCCGACGCGGCGGCGAACACCTCGCCGCCCGGGCACATGCAGAACGTGTACGCGCTCGACCCGTCCGGCAGGTGGCAGGAGAGGGAATAGTCCGCCGCCGGCAGACGCTCTGCTGCCGCGCCGTACTGCGCGGCATTGATGTCTTTTTGCCGGTGCTCGATGCGCACGCCCATGCTGAACGGCTTCGGCTCCATCGGCACGCCCTGCGCGTGCAGCATTTCAAACGTGTCGCGCGCGCTGTGGCCGATCGCGAGAATGACCTGCCGCGCCGGGAGCGTGTAGCCGCCGGCCGGCCCGGCCACGGTCAGCGCTGCGATGTGTCCGCCCTCCGTGGACAGCCCCGCCACGCGGTGACCGAAGCGCACCTCGCCGCCGCGGTCGATGATCTCGCGCCGGAGATTCTGCACGACCTCGACGAGCACGTCCGTGCCGATGTGGGGCTTGGCGTCGTAGGTGATGTGCTCCGGCGCGCCGTGCGCCGCAAACTCCGCGAGCACGAAGCCGATGCGCGCGTCGTGCGTGCCGGTGTTGAGCTTGCCGTCGGAGAACGTGCCCGCGCCGCCCTCGCCGAACTGCACGTTGCACTCCGGGTCGAACGGCCCGCCCGCGCGAAACGCCGCGATCTGCGCACTGCGCGTCTGCGCGTCCGGCCCACGCTCAAGCACGATGGGCCGTGCGCCCGCGCGCGCGAGCAGCAGCGCCGCGAACATCCCCGCCGGGCCGAAGCCCACGATCACGGGGCGCGTCTGCGGCGGCGCGATGCGGGGGATGGGGTAGGTCTTGTCCTGCACGATGGCGGCGCCGCGGCAGCGGCGGACGAGCTTCCGCTCGTCCCCGCGCACGGTCACGCCCACGGTGTAAACATAGTGAATGTCGTCTTTTCGGCGCGCGTCGAGCGACTTTTTGCGGATGCGCAGGGCGGTGATGTCCTGCGGCGGCACGTTCAGCGCCCTGGCGGCAAGGGCGCGCAGCTGCGCCTCGTCCGCGCCGGGGGTGAGCTTCAGGTTCGAAATTGCAATCATCGGCACGCCCTCCCGGCCGCGCGGCCGCTGGCCCACGCCCACTGCAGGTTGTAGCCGCCGCAGTCGCCGTCGATGTCCAGCACCTCGCCGCAGGCGTACAGCCCCGGCACGAGAAGGCTGCCCATCGTCGCGGGGTCAAATTCGTCCGTGCGCATGCCGCCGGCCGTGACCTGCGCGCTCTCGAAGCCCTCCGTGCCGCGCACCGGCAGCGCGAAGCCCTTCGCCGCGCGCACGAGCGCCTTGAGCTCCCGGTCCGTCACGTCGCCGAGCGGCCGCCCGCCGGGGACGGCGGCATAGCGCAGCAGCATCTTGCCCACGCGGTTGTGCACCGTGCCGGTCAGCACCTCCTCGCACGGGAGGTCGGGCGCGGTGGCCCGCCGCGCCTGCAAAAACGCGAGGCAGTCCGGCGCGCTGTGTTCGCGCAGCAGGTCGAGCGTCACGGCCTGGCCCTCGCCGCCGCAGCTTGCCGCGCGGGAAATTTCAAAGATCGCCGGGCCGGACACGCCCTTTTCCGTGAACTGCACCTCACCCGCGCTGCGCGCGAGGATGTCCCTGCCGCGCGTGAGCGTCACGCGCGCGTCGGCGCGCACGCCCTTGAGCGCGCGGGGATAAGTGGGGTCGGTCGTCAGCTGCACGAGCGCGGGGTGCAGCGCCGTGCGCCGGTGGCCCAGACTCTGCAGCAGGGCATACCCGTCGCGCACGCCGCCGGCCTTCGCCCCGGCCGCGCCGCCGCACGCAATGATGACGCGGCCGGCGGGGATGGTCTCATGCTCCGTTTCGATGACGAAGCCGCGCCCCTGCCGGCGCACGGCCGTCACGGCCTCGCCTGCGCGCAGGGTGATATTCGGCCGCGCGAGCGCGAAGCGCAGCACGTCCACGACGCTGTTGGCTGCGTTCGAGAGCGGGTATACGCGCCCGCCCGGCTCCGTCACGGTCATGAGCCCATGCGCGGCGAACCAGTCGAGCGCCGCCGCGGGCGGGAAGGCCGCGAGCGCCGGCGCGGCAAAGTCCGGCTGCGCGCCGTGGTAGTTTTCGGGTGCGGCGCCGGTGTTCGTCAGGTTGCAGCGGCCGTTGCCGGTCACGGCGAGCTTGCGCCCCACGCGCGCCTGCCGCTCGAAGAGCAGGATCTCATTTTCCGGTTGCTCGGCGGCGGTCAGCGCGGCCATCATGCCGGACGCGCCCGCGCCGATGACTGCGATCGTCATGGCGATGCTCCGTTTCTATCGTTTTTTCTTTCCTTAATTAAACCACACTTTGCCCGCAAATACAAGAAAACGGAGGGAGTCCCTGATGTCACGCACACAGGCGATCGTCTTTGCGCTTCCGCTCGACCGGGACTGCCTCTGCCAAAGCCTTCCCCGCAAGGGGAAGGCTTAGAAAGTGCGCAGCAATTCCGGTGGTGCGCCGTGTGTCCGCCCCGCACCCCCGGCTCCCTTGTGGAAAGGGAGCTGCAGCCGTCAGACTGACTGAGAGATTGACACGTCCAAATTCGCACCGCAGCCGGTATCTGCAACCCCTCCGTCAAAAATCTTCGATTTTGCCACCTCCCCTTACACAGGGGAGGCACCGCCAGAGGGCGATGGCTGTATCTCATACGAGGCGGGCTTTTCCCCTCGGGCACTTTGGGATGGGCTGCCCCCCGCAGGTAAAAAAACGGCGGCAGCCAATGGCTGCTGCCGTTTTTCCGGGCGTGTGGTCACTTTTCCGGTACGTCGCACTCGGGCATCAGCTCGTCGCTCATGACGGCCAGCACATGCTCGAACGTCGCCAGCTCCTCGGACGTGAACCGCTCGTGGATGCGCGCCATCACCGTGTCGATGTAGCTCTGCATGAGGCCGTTATAGCTGTAGAACTTGTCCGACAGCTTCAGGTGGTACTCGCGCCGGTCGGTGTCGGAGTTCTCCTTGATGATGTACCCCTTGCGGATGAGGTTATTGACCTTGTAGGTCGCGTTGGACTGCGAGATGCCGAGAAAATCTGCAAACTGACCGATGGTCGGCGCGTCGAGCTCGTGGATGACCTCGACGGAGAACGCCTCCATCGCGCTCAGCGAGCCCTCGCGCTCGCGCACCTGCGAAAACAGGCGGCGGAAAAATTGCAGCTTGAACTTCTCGTACACGCTCTGAAAATTCTGCTCCAGCATCGGAAGTTCCCCCTTACTTCTTCGATTTGCATACATTTTCCTATCTTTTTTACACCAAAGCACCGGAAAAGTAAAGAGCCGGACACGGGAATTTCTCCGTGTCCGGCAAAATTGAGCAGAATTTGACGTCTTACGGCGCTTTCGGCCCGTCGTCTGGCCTGGACCCGGCGCCGTTCTCGCCAATGACCTCGCCGGTCGTCTCGATGGCGGTGGCGTTGTCCACAAAGTCGTGCACGGCGTTTTTCACGTCCTTGACAAACACGGCGGCATACACGACGGTGCACAGGTTCTGCACGCCGTCGACGATGAGCGATACGCCCATCATGATCGTGAGCACCTGCTTGCCGTCAAAGGGGTTAAAGACCAGCAGGATGCCGAGCACCAGGCACACGACCGTGCACACGAGCGTGACCCACCACGAGTGCGCGCCCATGCGCCGCGAATCGACGGCGACCTGCAGCTTAAACACGCTGTCGACGAGCACGAGCAGGCCGATCATGACCGAGAGAATGTCCGTCAGTGCCGGGGCGCGCCAGAGCATGAGCACGCCGAGGATGATGCAGAACAGGCCCACGGCAAAATCGAACCGAATGGCCACGCCCTCGACCTCGCGGATGAAATAGAGCACGATCTTCATCACGCCGAACACAGCCATGGCAGCGCCCAGAATGCGGCAGATCATGATGAGGGACGTCTCGGGGTTCACAACGAGATAGATGCCGAGCAGCAGGAACATCGCGCTGAGCACGACGTAGCTCCACTTGATGCGCTTGAAAATTTTCATGGGATCTCCTCCTTACAGGCCGAGCGGCTCGTCGATGAGCACGACCTCGACCTTGGCCATGTCGAACATCTGCCCCCAGAGCACGAGCAGCGCGTTGCAGCCGCGGCTCTTGCTGCGGCAGTCGAGGCAGCGGCCGGCCGTGTGACACGGCTGGTCGCCGTCAAAGCGCCGCATGTTCTGCACGGCGGCGGTGTTGCGCGCGCGGGAGAGCGCGCTGTCAAAGTCCGGGCAGATCTTGTTCGTACCCGCAACGATGTAAACCGTCTTGCCGATGCCGTAGACCATGGCGGCGAGGCGGTTGCCGCGGCCGTCGATGTTGAGGATCTGGCCGTCTTCCGTAATGGCGTTGGCGCTGCTGAGGTACACGGGCGCGGTCAGCGCGTGGTCGAGCGTGTCAAAGCCCGGCGTGCGCCAGTGCCACCAGACGGTGTTGTGTCTGGCGAGCCGGTCATACAGGCCGATCTGGTCGATGGTCTTGCTGCCGCCGATGCCGACGGTGGTGCCGTCGATCGCACCGTCGAGATAGTCCGCCGCCTCGCGCCCGGTGGCGAAGTGCTGCACGGAGAAGCCGCGGCCGGTCAGCGCGCGGATGGTTTTTTCGATGTCCATGGGACATGCCTCCATATATCATATTGTGCCCTTATCCTACCATCGTCATCCGCCGCTGTCAATTTCCTTTGCGGTTGAATCCGGCGGCGCGCTTTGCTATAATGGCGGCAGACAGACACAGAGGGGAGAGATCATCTATGCAGCTGCTTTATGCGCTGGCGAAGCTGCGCACACCGTGGCTTGACACGGTGCTCGGCGCAATCACCAATTGCGGCGGCGAGATCGTGTTCATGGCCGTCGCCATCATTGTGTTCTGGTGCGTGAGCAAATCCTGCGGGTACTATATGCTCACGGTCGGCTTCGTCGGCACGATCGTCAACCAGTTTCTCAAGCTGGTGTTCCGTATCCCGCGCCCGTGGGTGAAGGACCCGGATTTCCGCATCGTCGAGAGCGCCCGGACCGAGGCCACCGGCTACTCGTTCCCGAGCGGGCACACGCAGAATGTCTTTGCCTCCTTCGGCTGCCTCGGCCGCTGGACGCGGCGGACGTGGCTGCGCGTGGTCTGCGCCGTCGTGATCGTGCTCACGGCGTTTTCGCGCATGTACCTCGGCGTGCACACGCCGCTGGATGTCGGCGTGTCGTTCGGCATCGGGCTCGTGCTGGTGTTCGCGCTCTACCCGCTCTTTCGCGACATTGACAGCCACCCGAACCGGCTCTACTGGCTCTTCGGCGCCATGGCCGTGCTGGGCCTTGCGTACCTGCTCTTTGCCGAGCTCTGGCCGTTTCCCGCGGACGTGGACGCCGCCAACCTCGCCTCCGGCCGCAAGAACGCCTACACGCTGCTCGGTGCGGTGCTGGGCATGACATTTTCCTACTGGCTCGACCGGCGGTATGTGCACTTTGACGTGCGCGCCGTCTGGTGGGCGCAGGTGCTCAAGGCCGTGCTGGGCCTCGCCATCACGATCGGCCTGCGCGCCGTGCTCAAGGCGCCGCTGCTCGCGCTGTGCGGCGGGCACAACATCGCCAACCTCATCCGCTATGCGCTCATGGTCGTCTTCGCCGCCGGCATCTGGCCGATGACCTTCCGTTGGTTCGGCCGCCTCGGGCGGAACAAACCCGCGCCCGGCGCGTCAGATTGAATTGACTTGACGGCATAAGTGTGTTACTATTTATCTTATAGTTATGTAAACATGCCAACACGGACATAAAGAGGTGCGTATCACATGGACAAACACGCATTGGATCCCGCCTGCCTGCTCGGTGACCGGCTGCAGACGCTCTCGCGCGCGGAGCTGACCGCGCTGGCCGAGGCGCTGTGCTGCATCCTGGCGGAGCGCGGGGAATATCACGGCGGCATCCGCCCGGACAACATCAGCCGCGCCGCAGACGGCACGGTCGGTCTCGGTGCACCCGCCCGCACGGACACGAAGGACTGGACGACCGAGGAGCTGGAATTCATGGCGCCCGAGGTCTTCTGGAGCGGCACGCGCGACGCCTCGGCCGATGTGTATTCGATCGGCCTGCTGCTGTATGCGGGCGTGTCGGGCGGCCGCCTGCCGTTTTACCCGGACGACCGGGCCGCGCAGCCCGAGGATCAGGCCGCCGCGCTGCGCCGCCGCATGAACGGCGAGCCGCTGCCCCCGGCGCGCAAGGCCGGCCGCGGCCTCACGGAGATCATCGCACGCGCCACGCAGTGCAAGCCGGACGACCGCTACGCCGCGCCGGCGGAGCTGTGCGCCGCGCTCGAGCAGTATGACGCCGAGCAGCGCCGCAGCGTGCCGACCGCGCAGGAGATGTTCCATAAGCCGGAGCAGGAGCTCAGCGACGTTGAGCGCATGATGCTCGCCATCCTCACCGAGGAGGCCGCCGCGCCCGAACCGGAGTCCGAACCGGAGCCGGAGACCCCGGCGGAGGAACCTGCCGCCGAGGAAGTCCCGGCCGAGGAAGTCTCTGCTGAAGAGCTTGTGTTTGAGGAGCCTGCGGCCGAGGAAGCCCCGGCAGCGCCGGAGACCGCGCCCGAGGAACCGGCGCCGGAAGCCAAGCCCGAGCCGGAAACCGAAGCCGAACCTGAACCGGAAGCCAAGCCCGAACCGGAAGCCAAACCGCAGCCTGCGCCGGAGCAGAAGCCCGCACAGCCGCTGCCGAATAAATTCCGCCCCGAAAAGCAGCCGGCGCAGCCGGAGACCCCGGCCAAGCCGAAGCCGGAGCGCAAGCGCCCCGGCCCGGCGAAAAAGCCGGAGGCCTACCGTCCCGCCCCGAAAAAGCGCGAGCCGGACAAGCAGCGCCGGTCGCACAAGGCGGGCATCCTGCTGACCGTGCTCATCATCTGCGCGGCCGTGCTGGCCGTGCTGCTGCTGCGCTCGCTCGGCGTGTTCGGCACGCCCACCACGGCGCAGGCCACCCCGACGCCGACCGTCCCCGTCGAGACCGCCGTCCCGACCGAGACGCCCACGCCCACCCCGACGCCGAAGCCGGAGCCGACGTATGAGGTCGTCACGGCGGACGTCTCCTGGGCGGACGCCGAAGCGGCGGCCGAGGCCAAGGGCGGCCACCTCGTCGTGATCGACAGCGCCGAGAAGTGGACGCGCGTCGCCCAGCTGGCCGACGAGTCCGGCCTGACCTATGTCTGGATCGGCCTGCACCGCACCGACAGCGGCGAGCTCGCCTGGGTCAAGGACAATGTCGACCCGGTCTACAACTGGGCGTCTGGTGAGCCGTCCGTGCACGATACCAACGGCGCCGCCGAGGACTATGTGCTCATCACGCGCACAAACAGCGGCTGGTATTATAACGACTGCATCGGCGATCCCGCCGGCCGCTACCCGCAGTTCTACAGCGGCAAGATCGGCTATATCATCGAGATCGACCCGTAAAATGTGCAAAAAGCTTCCCGGCCATCCGGCCGGGGAGCGATTTTTTTGTGCAGCGTTCAGGTCTGCCAGTCGGTGACCGGCTTTCCGTCGCTGTCGGTGAATGTGCCGCAGGCGATCATGATCAGGTCGACCAGCGCGCCGATGCCGAAGCAGCCGGCCGTGAGCAGCCAGAGCACGCCCGTGCCGATCTTGCCGACGTAGAACCGGTGGATGCCGAGCCCGCCGACGAAGATGCACAGCAGCAGCGTGATCAGGCGCGATTTCGGGCTGGCGTTCGGGTCGACGGTCTTCGTCGGCGCCACGGCGCAGCCGCAATGCGGGCAGACCACGGCCTCATCGACCAGCTGCGCGCCGCACTGAGCGCAATATTTCATGGTGTTTCCCCCTCTTTCGCCGCCGCAGCGGCCGCATTTTCTGTCATGTGACAAGCATAGTGTAACATTTCCTGCGGCAGTTGTCAATTTCCCAACGGGATACATATCCGCCCGTGCAAAAGCAAAACAGAGGAAGCCGGTCACCCGGCTTCCTCTGTTCGTTTTCACGTTATGCTTTGGGACTGAACTGGCCTTTGCCGACGCCGCACAGCGGGCAGACCCAATCTTCGGGGACGGCTTCCCAAGGCGTGCCGGGGGCGACGCCATTGTCGGGGTCGCCGGCTGCGGGGTCGTAGACGTAGCCGCAGATGTCACAGACGTATTTCATGGCTGTGTCTCCCGTTATGGCAAATTACTTGCCGAAGTAGCGGTTCAGCAGACCCTCGAACGCCTTGCCGTGGCGGGCCTCGTCGCGGGCCATCTCGTGCACGGTGTCATGGATCGCGTCGAGATTGTACTGCTTGGCCAGCTTTGCGAGCTGGAACTTGCCGTCGGTCGCGCCGTTCTCGGCGTCGACGCGCATTTCGAGGTTCTTCTTCGTGCTGTCGGTGATGACCTCACCGAGGAGCTCAGCGAACTTCGCGGCGTGCTCGGCTTCCTCGTGCGCGGCCTTCTCCCAGTACAGGCCGATCTCCGGATAGCCCTCGCGGTGCGCCACGCGCGCCATGGCCAGGTACATGCCGACCTCGGAGCACTCGCCCTCGAAGTTGGCTCTCAGACCGTCGACGATCTCCTTCTGCACGTCGGCCGGAACATCGGAACCGAACGCTTTGCCCACGCCGACGACATGCTCAGCCGCCCAGGACTTCTCAGCCTTCTGCTCGATGAACTTGGAGCCGTCCACATGGCACACCGGGCACTCGACCGGCGGCTGCTCGCCTTCGTAAACGTAACCACAGACACTGCAAACCCATTTTTTCATTGTAAGTTCCTCCTAAAGTTTTTTGATTTCGATTGTTGGTTGTTTTATTCGGAAGCGGATCCCTTGTCCGCTTGCTGACAAGTCTTGCACAGCCCCGTGAACGTGATGCTGCACCCGAGCACCTTTGCGTCCGTCGCGCTCTGGGCGAGGGCGCACAGCTGCGCCTCCGGCTGATCGGGCAGCGGCACGTCAATGACCCGGCCGCACTGCACACAGTGCAGGTGCGCGTGGGGCTCTGTGCGGGCGTCGAACCGCTCCTGCCCGCGGAACACGCCGACGCTCATCGCGTCGCCCTCTTCGGCGAAGAGGCTCAGGTTCCGGTACACCGTGCCGAGGCTCAGGTCGGGGTAGTCCGGCTTGAGCTGCTGGTACAGCTCCTGCGCGGTGGGGTGGGCGGTCGTCGCTGCGAGGGCTTCGAGGATGACCTGCCGCTTTTTGCTGTTTTTGCGTGTGGGCATCGAAGCACCTCCTTGCAAATCAGTAACAAGAATTATTACTGATATGAAGATACCACAGGAAACCGCATTTGTAAAGCCCTTTTTGCGAATGATTCTCAAGATTGTGCATTCTGCTGCATTTTCTGCGCCGCGTTTTGGCGTTTGTGCGCAATTTGTGCGCGATGCAGCGTAGGCGATGCGCAAAAAGGCGGCCGCGCGGGCACCGCGCGGCCGGAGCGGGGGAAAACTTGCGCATAAGCGCAGCGGGGGAGCCCGAAGGGGCAAGGCCCGCCTCGGATGGAATCCTGTATCGCCTTCCGGCGATGCGGGGAAGGTGGCGCGGCGCTTTGCGCCGTGACGGAGGGGTTGCAGATACCGGCAGCTGTGCAAGGTTGATCGTATCAATCCCTCAGTCAGCCTCACGGCTGACAGCTCCCTTGACACAAGGGAGCCAAAGGGTGCGTGCTGGACACGTGCTGGCTGCACTACCTCACCGCCGGCAGACGTTGGCCGTGATGCCGCACAGCGCCTGCGCGCACTCCATGTCCCACTTGCCCGAGCGGGCGATGTCGTCGATCGAGAGCATGCCCGCGAGCTTGCCGCCCTCGGTCACGGGCAGGCGGCGCACCTGCGCCGCGCGCATGGTCTCCATCGCGCGGCGGATGTCCGCGCCCGCCTCGACCGTCACGGGGTCGCGCGACATGATGCTGCGCACGGTCACGGCGCCCGGGTCGCCCCCGGACGAGACGCAGCGCACCACGATGTCGCGGTCGGTAAGCATCCCGGCGAGCGTGCCGTCGTCCTCGCACACGGGCAGCGCGCCGATGCCGCGCATGCGCATCAGCCGCGCGGCGGCGACGACCGGCTCATCCGGATGCGTCACGGCGGCAGCGCCCGTCATGTAATTGCGTACCTGCATGAAACCACCCCCTTTGGCCGGAAGCTCCGTCTGTGGAGATTCTCGCCCGCCGGGGGCGGGTTTATACCTATTAATAATATGCCGCACCGTGTCGGACCCGGTCACTGCACGAGCCGGGCGAGCGCCGGCCCCGCGCTCTCGCCGAACAGGCGCACGGCGCGTGTGGCCTCCTGCAGCGTGTTGCCGCTGCTGCCGACCTCGATGATGAGCGACCCGCGCGTGAGGTGCTGGTTGTAGCGCTCGTTGACGAGCGTGATCGGCCGCATGAGCGTCGGGTGCGCGGCGTTCACCGCGTCCTGCAGGTACACTGCCAGGCGCAGATTCTCCTCCCAGTACGGGTGGTAGAGGCCCGAGGCGTTCGTGCCCACGAGCAGCATCACCTGCGAGCACGCGGCGTCGGGCAGCTCGGCCACGGTCTTGTAGACCACACTGTCCGAGCACAGCGCGTCGCGGTGCAGGTCAATGACGATGCGCAGGCTCGGGTACTGGCTCAGGTACGCCTGCACGGCCGCGCCCGAGCGGTTATACGAGCCCGTGTAGCTCGGGTAGTCGTAGATGGTCCGGTCGTGCAGCACCTGCAGCCCGGCGGCGGTGAGCGTGTCGGCCAGCACGTCGCCCACGTGCACGATATTATAATTGGTGTCCTCCGTGCGGCACGTGTCGCTCGCGGGGTAAAGGTCGCGCCCCGCAGGGGTGAAGGCCTCGCTCGCGTGCGTGTGCATGATGAGGATCTGCGGTTCGCCTGCCGGCAGCGTCACGGCCGGGCCCTGCTGCAGCAGCGCCGCCGCGTCCACCGCGATGTCCGTCTCATTCTTGATGCTCAGCCCGCCCGCAATGCTCGTCGCCACGATCGGCAGCCCGTCGGCCGTCGTGGTCGGGGCGTCCTCGGCGGTGTCGGCGTCCGTGGTGGGGGTTGGTGTCGCCTCCGGTGCGGGCGTGGACGCGCTGAGCGCCGCCACTGCCTCCGGCGTGGGGGATGCGTCCACCGGCGGTGCCCCCAGCTCCATGCGCACCGATGCTGCCAGCAGCTGCTCCGGGTCGAGCCAGAGCCGCAGCCTGTCCGCGAGCGGCGCGCCGCCCGCCGCGGCCGATGCGATCTGCAGGCCGAATACCGTCAGCCCCACACAGGCCAGTTTTTGCCGCAGCGTCATATCTGCTCACCTCCGATTGCATTCTCCACAATATATATGGTTTCGGGGGTGGAATTATGTCACCGCATCTGCTATACTTAGGACAGAAAAATCTTGAAGGAGGCGTCGTCATGACGATCACATACCGTCCGAAAGGTGTCTGCTCCCGCCTGATGCGGGTGGAGGTGGAGGACGGAATTATCCGCCAAGTTGAGGTGCAAGGGGGGTGCAGCGGCAATCTGCAGGGCATTTCGCGGCTCCTGGTGGGGATGCCGGTGCAGCAGGCCATCGAGCGTATGGAGGGCGTGCGCTGCGGCGGCAAGCCGACCTCCTGCCCGGACCAGCTCGCCAAGGCGCTGCGCCAGGCATTGTGAGGCGGGAAAAAGATTAACATAATTCTTTCAAATAATAAAAATAGTTGACATAATGCAAGTTTGCAAGAATTTTTTGCGAACTTGCATCTTTTTATTTTCGTCACTTTGCGTCGAATCGTTGGATTTAGTCAAAGTATACAACACAATAACTTGCGTAGAATAACGTCACATAACGCTATATTTTGTTGTTTGCGCAATTTTTTGTGGATATTATTCAGAACTTAAAAACATGCTTTGTGCACTTTGCCGATTGCGTGCGGTTTGAAAAATGAATATAATTATCCATAACGGGGCGCGTGGATGGAAGTCCGTGTGCCCTGCGATGAATCAGCAAAGGAGGCTGCACGTCATGAATCGAACGAAGAAAGCGGGCCTGTCCGTGAAGTCGGGCCTGTCGCTGATGTGCATCGTCTGCCTGCTTTGCGGCTTATTGTGCGGATTTTTCTGGCTCGCCGGTGAAAACTCGGCGCTGGCCGCCGGACCGGACGGCAGCGCGCTGGCGGCAAAGGCGGTCGTGAGCGGGGACGCGTCCCTGGCCGCGCCCGAGCGCGACGAGAAGCTTGCGGTGCAGGCCGCCGCGCAGGCGACCTCGCCGGTCGTGCGCACGGTCGCCGTCGGCATGGACGCCGGCGACTACACCGAGACTGTCACCTGCGACTACACGCCCGTGTACGTGGACGACCGCTTCGGCGGCTACTGCTACGTGCTCGGCGATGCGGTCTGGCTCCCGGCGGATGCGTTCGCCGAGATGCTCGGCCTCGAGAGCGATACCGTCACCGATGGGGACACCGAGACCGTCACGGTCGACGGTGCGGACATCACGGCGACCTACGGCGCGACGTATTACACGGCCAACGGCCGCTGCTTCTACGCGCCCGACGGCGTGTATGCCCTCGACGGAGAAGTGGTGCTGCCGCTGGCGGATCTGGAAAAGATCTTCGGTGTCACGGCCGCGTTCAGCGCGGACAATACCAGCCTGCGTGTCGACGCGTCAGAGCAGGCGCTGCTCGAGAGCGGCGAGAGCTATTACGGCGCGCGCGATGTCTACTGGCTCAGCCACATCATCAATGCCGAGGCCGGAAACCAGCCCATGGACGGGCAGATCGCGGTCGGCAATGTCGTGCTCAACCGCGTTGCGGATGAGCGCTTCCCCAACAGCGTCAAGGAGGTCGTGTTCGACCGGCGTGGCGGTGTGGCGCAGTTTTCGCCCACGGCCGACGGGCGCATCAGCCTTACGCCGGACGAGGACGCCGAGCTCGCGGCGAAGCTCGCCTTCGAGGGGTATGACCCGGTGGGCGAGAGCCTGTATTTCATCAATCCCTCGGCATGCAATGCCTCGTGGTTCAACAGCCGCCTGACCTACACGGCCACGATCGGCGACCACGTCTTTTACGCATAATAGCTGCACAGGCAGTGTTCCCGCCCGCACGGAGACCCGTGCGGGCGGTTTTTCATGACCGGAGATGAGGGAGCGCCGCTGTTTCGCGCCGCAGGAAAATCGACCGGAATGTCCCTTGACCGTTTCCGGAATTTCGGATATGATAGAAAGATAACAACACGGAAGGAGGTGCGCGTGTGCGCAACGACTGGTTTGAGGACGACAATGAGATCCGCCTGCTGCGCCGCGGCAAGCGCCGGCTGCTGGACATCGTGTTCGGCCGCACGATGGTCATCACGCTGCTGCTCCTGCTGCAGATCACCATCATGGTGCTCGGTGCGCACTATCTCGGCCGCTATTACCCCGCGCTGACGATCGTCCTGCGCGTGCTGAGCGTTGCGGTCATCATCTACCTCGTCAACAAGTCCGGCAGCGCGACGACGAAGATCACCTGGATCATCCTCGTCATGGCACTGCCGGCGTTCGGCGTGCTGCTGTACCTGTTCGTGCAGCTCGACATCGGCCACCGTTACGCCAACCGCCGCGTGCAGGAGAGCATCCTCAGCACCGTGCAGTACGTCCCGCGCCAGACCGAGCTCATGGCCCGCCTGCGCACCGAGCTGCCAGAGGTGCACAACCTCGCTGAGTACACGCTGCGCTCCGGCGACTACCCCGTGTACGAAAACACCGCCGTGACCTACTACCCCATGGGGCAGGACAAGATCGGTGCGCTCATCGAGGCGCTGCAGTCGGCCGAACACTTCATCTTCCTCGAGTATTTCATCATCGAGGAGGGCGACGTCTGGGGCCGCATCCTGAAAATCCTGGAGGAAAAGGTGCGCGCCGGCGTTGAGGTGCGCGTGCTCTATGACGGTACGTGCACGTTCTACCGCCTGCCGTACGGCTACCCCAAGCGCATGGAGGCGCTCGGCATCCACTGCAAGATGTTCGCGCCGCTGCGCCCGCTCGTGAGCACGTATTACAACAACCGCGACCACCGCAAGATCGCCGTCATCGACGGGCGCATCGGCTTCACCGGCGGCGTGAACCTTGCCGACGAGTACGCGAACCTGGTGCGCGTCTACGGCGTGTGGAAGGACACGGCCGTGCGTCTGGAGGGCGAGGCCGTGCGCTCGCTCACGCTCATGTTCCTGCAGATGTGGGGCATGGACGAGCGCGAGCCGGACACCGATTCTTACGGCCGCTATCTCCGCGTGCCGCAGCGCCCGCTGCCGGAGGCCTCCGGCTACGTCCTGCCGTATGCCGACAGCCCGCTCGATGACGAGCGCGTGGGCGAGTGCGTGTATCTCGACATCCTCAACCACGCCGAGCGCTATGTGCGCATCATGACGCCGTACCTTATCCTCGATGAGACGATGGTCATGGCGCTCACGTTCGCGGCCAAGCGCGGCGTGGACGTGGAGCTTATTTTGCCGCACGTGCCGGACAAGAAGTTTGCCTTCGCCCTCGCCAAGGGGCACTACCGCGAGCTGCTCGATGCCGGGGTGAAAATTTACGAGTACACGCCCGGCTTCGTGCACGCGAAGGTGTTCGTCAGCGACGACCGTAAGGCCGTCGTTGGCACGATCAATCTCGATTACCGCAGCCTGTACCTGCACTTTGAGGATGCGGTGTATCTCTATGACTGTCCATGCATCAAGGACATTGTGGCGGATTATGACGCCACACGTGCCCAGTCGCAGGTCGTCACGCACGGCGATCTTGCGCGCATCCCGCTGCACACGCGCATCGCGGCCGCGCTGCTCAAGCTCGTTGCGCCGCTGATGTAACCGTTTTTTTGAGAAAGGGGAACCCATCATGTCGAAATGTTATCTGCTGTTTGCCGAAGGGCTCGAGGAGTGCGAGGGTCTCATCACGCTCGATATTCTCCGCCGTGCCGGACTGGAGACGTATACCGTGTCCGTTCAGAACGCGCACACTGTTGTCGGCGCGCACGGCGTGCCCATCACGTGCGACCGCACGCTGCCGGAGCTGCTGGCAGCGCCGCCGGAGCTTGTCGTGCTCCCGGGCGGCATGCCCGGCACGACGAATCTCGCCAAGAGCCCGGCCGTGGAGGCGCTCGTGCGCCGCACGCTCGAGCATGGCGGCCGCGCCGCGGCCATCTGCGCCGCGCCGAGCGTGCTCGCGCAGTACGGCCTGCTCGCCGGCCGCCGCGCCACGTGCTACCCCGGCTTTGAGAGCAAGTGCACCGGCGCGCACATGGTGGATGCCGACGTTGTCACCGACGGGCCGATCACGACCGGCCGCGCCCTCGGCGCGGCGATCCCGTTCGCACTCGAGCTCGTGCGTCTGCTCACCGACGAGCAGACCGCCGCGCGCACGGCCGAGGAGATCGTCTGGCGACATGACGGTTGACAACGCGCGCGCACGTGCGTAAAATAGACGAGATAAAACCATTGTGAGGTCGCCGCCATGGACGAACTGAAACTCATCTTCGCCAGCAACCTGATCCGTCTGCGCACGGCTGCGGGCATGACGCAGGCGGAGCTTGGTGAACAACTGAATTATTCGGACAAGTCGATCTCCAAGTGGGAGCGCGGTGAGGCCATTCCCGATGCCATGGTGCTCAAGCGCATGAGCGAGCTCTTCGGCGTCACGGTCGATTACCTGCTCAACGAGCATGATGCGTGGCAGCCCGGACCCGAGCCCAGCGCGTGCGACCGCAGCCATCATGCCATCATCCTGGTCGCCCTCATGGGCATCGTCACGCTGGCGGTGCTGGTGTTCGTGGTGCTGTGGCTGTGGCTCGGCCAGGTGGAGTGGGTCGTGTTTCCCTGCTTCGTGCCGGCGGCGGTCATTACCTACCTCGTGCTCAACAGCGTGTTTTTCGGCGGGCGGGGCAATTTGTATGTGGTGCTTGGTCTTGTGGCGAGCATCTTCCTCGCCGGCTACCTCGTGCTGCTGCGCTTCGGGATGAATTTCTGGCAGCTTTTCCTCATTCTCATCCCGGCCGAAGCCGTTGTGTATTTCAGCTTCCACATCCGCGCAAAGCATTGATATTGCAGACATTCTATGATTTGTAGAGTGTGCCTTTCGGGGCGTAGAGCAGGGCAGGGCCGTGTTCTACGCCCCGGTTCCGTTTTGTAGGTTGCGCAATGCCCCCGCTGCGGGTATGATACCTGCGTATTGTGAAGGAACAAAACCTGCCCGCCCGGCGGGCAAATCGAAGGATGCAAAGGAGACCGACATTATGGCCGATTTCGTACTGAGCTGCTGCTCCACCGCCGACCTGACCAAGGAGCATTTCCAGCAGCGTGACATTTCGTATATCTGCTTCCACTATGCGCTCGACGGCGTGGATTACCCGGACGATCTGGGCGAGACGATGCCGTTTGACAAGTTTTACGCCGCCATGGCAAACGGCGCCGAGACGCGCACCTCGCAGGTGAACATCTCGGAGTTTGTGGACTATTTCACCCCGTTTCTTGAGCAGGGCAAGGACATTCTGCATGTCTGCCTGTCCTCGGGCCTGTCGGGCGTGTCGAACTCGGCAGAGAACGCCGCGCGCATCGTCCGTGAGCGCTATCCCGACCGGAAGATCTACATCGTCGACTCGCTCGGCGCGTCCTCGGGCTACGGCCTGCTGATGGACAAGCTCGCCGACCTGCGCGACGAGGGTATGTCCATCGACGCCGTGCGCGACTGGGCCGAGGCGCACAAGCTCGAGCTGCACCACTGGTTTTTCTCCACGGACCTGACGTTCTATGTCAAGGGCGGCCGCATCTCCAAGGTGGCCGGCGTGTTCGGCGGCCTGCTGGACATCTGTCCGCTGCTGAACATGGATAACCTCGGCCGGCTCATCCCGCGCTCCAAGATCCGCGGCAAGAAGCGCGTCTTGAAAGAGATCGTCGCCCGCATGGAAGAGCATGCGCAGGGCGGCCTTGACTACTCCGGCAAGTGCTATATCTCCAATTCGGCGTGCTATGACGACGCGCGCGCCGTGGCCGATGCCATCGAGCAGAAGTTCCCGAAGCTCAACGGCAAGGTCGAGATCTACAGCGTCGGCACCACCATTGGCAGCCATACCGGTCCGGGCACCGTGGCCCTGTTTTTCTGGGGCGACGAGCGCAAGGACTGATTGGTCGATAAATCCCCCCTTATCTTTTTTCCCATCCCAAGCAAAATCCCCTGACCGAACAGTCAGGGGATTTTGTCGTATATGGAACGGGGCCGGATGGTGGATGCGGCGCTGCCGGTGGTGTGCCATAGCCTTCTCCTCAAGAGAAAGGCTTTCATTGCCGGCGGTGCGCCGTATCCCGCCCGGTCAGATCTTCGGCACGGGCGTCGGACGGGCATCGTCCCAGACGGTCCTGGTGTCAAACAGGTCATCGAGCAGGTTCGGCTGGTAGTACATCCGGTAGCCGTCGATGTTGCGCCGGCCCTGGCGGACATACCCGTCGTGGATCTGCACCCAGTGTTTGGCTGAGTCCACGTTGCAGAAATAGCGGAAGCCCAGACCATAGAGCGTGTCAAACTTCGCGCCCTTGTAGGCCTCGATGCCGGCAATGTCGCTGCCGAAGGGGTAGAGCAGCACGTCGGTCTCGCCGATGACAGCCGCGATCTGATCGTTCCACTTCTGCGCGTCGCCGGCCAGACGCTCGGGCGAAATGTCGCCGTAGGTCAGGTGGCCGTAGCTGTGGCTCGCGATCGTGTAGCCCTCGGCACGCAGCGCGTCGGCCACTTCGCGCGCGTCTCTGCACGCCTGCGCGAAGGCCTCGTCGCCGAGCTTGGCCTTATAGTCGCTGCTGATGCGGTAGCCGAAGGCGCCCTGATACCCGGTCACGGCGATGATCGCGCGCGCGCCGCGGTAGGAAAAGTCGGGGTGCTGGTCGAGGAAATCATCGAGCAGCGGCACGAGGTCATAGCTGCCGTAGCGCGTCTGGCCGTCGGCGTCCACGTACTCGCACGTGAGCTTGCCGTTCTGCACCAGCAGGCGGGAGGCAAAGCCGTCGCCGCCCTTGTCGGGCCTGCCGTCGCCGTCGCTGTCGGTCATGTATTCGTAGTAGCACACGTCGTCCTGCGACATAACGATGGGTGTTTTCCCGGCGGGGAGATAGATGTCGCCCGCAACGTATTTCGTCGAGCCGTCGGCCTGCTGCTGCGGCCCGGCGACGTCGTGGATGTCCACAAGCACGTAGCCCCGCTCGTACAGGCTCTGCAGCACGGCGTTGAACTCTTTGATCGTGGTCATGAACTGGTTGTAGCCGCCCTGCTCGGGGTCGCCGTCAAAGGCGCGGGAAGTGTCGGCGATGAGCGTGTGGAAAAAGACGTGCGGAATGGTCGTCGGGTCGGCCCAGCGGACGGCCTGTGCCTTCTGTGCCTCGAAATCGGCCTTGGCCTGCTGCAGCTCCGGTGTGTTCTCCCACCCGGCAAAGCCCGTCACAGCGGCGATGGCCTTGTCGTAGTCATACTGCGCGGCGAGGTGCTTCGCCTCCGCGAGCACGGTGTCCTGCTCCGTGATCTGTGCGGTGGGCGTGACCTGCGCGGCGGGATCGTCCTTGGGCGCGCGGTTGTGCCGGCTCACGAGCACGAGCACCAGCACTGCTGTCAGCACGATCACGGCCAGCACGGCCGCAAACACCAGCATCGACTGGTTCGGGCCGCGGCGCTGCGGCGCACGGCGGTTGACCGGGAGCGGACGGGCGGCCGCGCCCTGCTTCGGCGTGCGCTCCTCGCTGTCGGGCCGCGGGGTGCGGCGGGGATCGGTTGTCTGCATACGAGGTCACCTCCGGGAGAATGTTTGGTTTCCGAAAATCTGTTAATTGCTGCCTCTACTATACGCGCACCGGCGCGGATTGTGCAAGCGCGCGCGAAAAATTCAGAATTGTTAAGAAACGCGCCCGACCGGTTGTCAGCCGGCGGGCGTGTTCAGACGGGCAGTCAGCCGCGCGGCACAGTGGTCAGCCGGCGGGCGTGATGTCTTTGAGCGTGCCGCTGTTCGTGATCTGGCTGTAGGAGAACGACAGGTGGAACGTGCCGTCCGGCTGTGCGGCCACGGCGGCGAGCTGATCGGCCGAGCACTTGACGTGCACGGTCGTGCCGGCCTTTGTCACGGTCAGCAGACCGCCGTCGTCGGTCGCGGCGTACTGATCGATGGTGTAGTCCCCGGTGCCGGACACGCGGTTCATCCCCACGAAGCCGCCGTAGGTCAGCAGACCCAGAATGGCGACGATGACGATGATGCGGATAACGGTGATGACGGTTTTCTTCATGCGCACACCCCCTTTCCTGCCAGTGTAACAGGCCGGGCGGCGTTTGGCAAGTACCCGTTGAGAATTCCGCTTTACAAGACACGATGTCTGGCATATACTATTTTACACTGGGTTGGCAGCACCATGCGCCGCCCGACGAGAGAATCCGAGAAAAGAGAGAAAAAGAGAAAAATGAATCTGTCCATTGTTTTTGCCAAGATGGCCATGCTGGTGCTCATCATGCTCCTTGGCTACCTTTGTGCGCGCATCGGCATCACGGGGCCGGAGTTCAATCAGCGTGTCACGCCGCTGGTGATGAACGTCCTGCTCACGGCGACGATCCTCAATTCCGTGCTGAGTGTGCCGGATTTCACCGGCCGCGACATTGTGGATTATGTCCTCGTGCTCACGGCGGCGACCGTGCTGCAGGTCGTCATGGCGTGGTTTCTGCCGCGGCTGCTGCGCACGCGCAGTGAGGACGTGGGTGCGACGCGGCTCGTGACCGCGTTCGGCAACGTGGGCTTCGTGGGGCTGCCGGTCGTCGCAGCGATCTTTGGCGACGAGATGGTCTTTTTTGCCTCCCTGTGCAACATTCCGTTCAACCTCGCGCTCTATTCCATCGGCGCGGCGCAGCTCTCGGGCACGGACGGCGCGCGCTTTGACTGGCGCAAGGTGCTCAACATGCCTGTCATTGCGACGCTGCTGTCGGTCGTGCTGCTGCTCTCGCGCATCCATGTGCCCGCCGTCATCGCTGATACGATCTCCACGCTTGCGGGCGCGACGATCCCGCTGTCGATGCTCATCATCGGCACGTCGCTCGGCGCCATTTCCGTGCGCGCGGCGCTGACCGACTGGCGGGTCTATGCCGTGTCGGCGGTGCGCCTGCTCGTGTGTCCGCTGCTGACGTGGCTGGTGCTGCGGCCATTTGTCAGCGGTGTGCTGCTCGGCATCCCGGTGCTGCTCGCGGCGTGTCCGTCGGCCATGGTCGTCACGGCGCTGTGCCTGCAGTATGAGCGGTCGGACGCGTTCGCGTCCAAGTGCATTTTCCTCAGCACGGTTCTGTCCGCCGTGACGATCCCGCTGCTGATCTGGCTGCTGTTCTGACCGGCAGCCTGCGGCCTTTCCGCCGGTATCGTGCCCCTTGGCTCCCTTGTGGAAAGGGAGGCATCGCCGAACGGCGATGTAGGATCCCACTCCCGCACATCCCAGATTGGAGGTTTCCCCCATGATCGACCCTTTGATGTTCATCGCGCTGCTGCCGGCCGTCGTGCTGGTGGTGTATATCTGCCGCAAGGACCGCACGGACAAAGAGCCGCCGGCCCTGATTGCCAAGCTCCTTGGTTACGGCGTGCTCTCGTGCCTGCCGGCCATTGTGGTCGAGCTCATTCTCAGCGCCATCATCGAGCGGCTGAACGTGCGCAATGTCTACCTCGGCTACTTTCTCGAGGCGTTCGTTGTCGCCGGCCTGACGGAGGAGACGTGTAAGTTCCTCTTCCTGCGCACGACGTGGCGCAATCCGGCGTTCGACTATCAGTTTGATGCCATCGTCTACGCCGTCATGGTCGCGCTCGGCTTTGCCGCATTCGAGAACGTGAAGTATGTTTACAGCTACGGCTTCGCCACCGGCATCGTGCGCGCGGTCACGGCCGTGCCCGGCCACGCGATCTTCGGTGTGTTCATGGGCTATTTCTACGGCTACGCCAAGCTCTCTGACTACTGGGGGCGCGACGATGACCGGAAGGCCTACCTCGCGCTGAGCGTCGTCGTGCCGGTGCTGATGCACGGCTGCTATGACTTTCTGGCCTTCACGCAGGAGAGCGACAGCCGCTTCACGCTGCTGTTTTATGCGTATCTCGTCGCGCTGTACGTGTTCGGCATCCGGCGCGTGAACCGCTCGTCGCGCGATGACCGCCGTGTCACACGCGAGACGGTGTTTGACTATTTCCGCCGTATGCAGTACCCCATGCCGCCGCAGTACCGCGACCGGAACGACGACTTCTGGCGCTGAGCGCGAGCGTTCGATTCGCACACATTTAAAATCCCGCCGCCCCTGTCTGATCTGACAGGGGCGGCTTTGCGATCATTCCGCGTCCACAAACTGCCGGAATGCCGTCGGCAGCGAGATCTCCTCGCGCAGCTCCTCGGGCGTGGCCCAGTGGTAGCGCGGCGGCATGGCCGAACACTCGAGCGTGTAGCAGCGCATCGTCCAGACGATGTGCGTGAAGATGTGCCTGCCGTCGCGCGCGCTGCGCAGCCGCACATCGCCGAGACCCTGCCCGCTGGCGTAGGCGCCCGCCTGCCGCTCGTCGAGCAGGCCCGGCGTGTTCGGCAGCTGCCAGAGCCCGGCAAGCAGGCCGCTCGATGGCCGCCGTTCGACGGCGAGCCGGTCGCCGCAGCGCAGGCAGAACACGGTGTGCTCCTCGGCGCGTTTGGCGCGCTTTGGTGCCTTGACCGGCAGGGCGGCCGCCGTGCCGTGCGCGTGGGCGAGACACAGCGCCGCGATCGGGCAGGCCTCGCACTGCGGCGCGCGGTTCGGGCCGCAGACGGTCGCGCCGAGCTCCATGAGCGCCTGCGTAAAGTCACCGCAGTGCCCGGCGGGGTAGCACGCGCTCAGCGCCGCGGTGAGTGCCGCCTTGTGCGCGGCGTTGTCGATGGGCGTCGCGTCGTCGAGCACGCGCGCGCACACGCGCAGCACGTTGCCGTCCACGGCGGCGGCCGGGCGCTCAAAGCAGATCGAGGCGATGGCCCCGGCCGTATACGGGCCGATGCCCGGCAGCGCCAGCAGACCCTCGACCGTGTCGGGCCAGACGCCGCCGCGCGCCGCGATCTCACGGGCGCATTCCTGCGCCTTGCGCGCACGGTTATAGTACCCCAGTCCCTCCCAGAGCTTGAGCAGCTGCGCCTCCGGCAGCGCCGCGAGCGCGAACGCGTCCGGCGCGGCCGCGAGAAAGCGCGCGTAGTACCCACGCACGGCCTCGACGCGCGTCTGCTGCAGCATGATCTCCGAAAGCCACACGTGGTACGGCTCGCGGTCGGCGCGCCAGGGCAGCACGCGCGCATGCCCACGGTACCAGTCAAGCAGCGGCTGCACCGTCTGCGATAGTCTCTGTGTGTCCATGGCCGCACCTCCCGAAAAAGTCTGCGGCCATTATAGCATGCATCGCCCCGCCGCGCAAACGGGGAGATTTGACTGCGGAGGCAGGACTGCGCGTTCCTGCGGCGCGGCGAATACTGGCTGTTTCCGAAATACCGGAGCAGCGGGGAAGCCCGAGGAGGCAAGGCCCGCCTTGGATGCTATGATACATCGCCGTCCGGCGATGCCTCCCCTGTGTAAGGGGAGGTGGCACAGCGCTCTGCACCGTGCCGGAGGGAGTGCAGATACCGGCTGCAGTGCGAGAATGCGCATGTCAATCCCTCAGTCAGCCTGATGGCTGCCAGCTCCCTTTCCACAAGGGAGCCGAGAATGCCGCATGGCCGGAAGCCGCCGGAAAAAACCATGCCCTTCCGCCGCCCCCGTCTCCCTGCGCACCCGCAAAAAAGGTCCCCGAAACAGACGTTTCGGGGACCTTCCTTATGCAGAGACAGAGATTTTGAAATTACACAATGCCCTGAGCCATCATGGCGTTGGCGACCTTCAGGAAGCCGGCAACGTTGGCGCCGAGCATCATGTTGCCCGGCTGGCCGCACTCGACGGAGGCGTCATAGCAGGACTTGAAGATGTTCTTCATGATGCCGTGCAGCTTCTCGTCGACTTCTTCGAAGCTCCAGCTCATGCGCAGGGAGTTCTGGCTCATTTCCAGACCGGAGGTGGCGACGCCGCCGGCGTTGGAAGCCTTGCCCGGCGTGTAGAGCAGGCCGGCCTCGATGACCGCGTTGATGGCCTCGGGGGTCAGCGGCATGTTCGCGCCTTCGAACACAGCCATGGCGCCGTTGGCGATGACGGCCTTCGCGCCCTCGAGATCCATCTCGTTCTGGGATGCGCACGGCATAGCGATGTCGCACGGGATGGTCCAGATGCCCTTGCAGCCTTCATGGTACTCGCTGCCGGGCACTTCGTCGGCGTAGACGCTGATGCGGGCGCGGCGCTTCTGCTTGATGTCGAACAGCACGTCGAGGTTGATGCCGTTGGGATCATAGATGTAGCCCTTGGAGTCGCTCATGGCGATGACCTTGCCGCCGAACTGCATGCACTTCTGCGCGCAGTACTGTGCGACGTTGCCGGAGCCGGACACGATGACCTTCTTGCCCTCGAAGCTGTCGTTTCTCAGGTGCTTGAGCACTTCGGCGGAGAAGTAGCAGATGCCGTAGCCGGTGGCCTCGGTGCGGGCGAGGGAGCCGCCGTAGGTCAGGCCCTTGCCGGTGATGACGCCGCCCTCAAAGCGGTCGACGATCTTCTTGTACTGGCCGTACATATAGCCGACCTCGCGGGCGCCGACGCCGATGTCGCCGGCCGGGGTGTCGGTGAACTGGCCGATGTGGCGGTAGAGCTCGGTCATGAAGCTCTGGCAGAAACGCATGACCTCACCGTCGGACTTGCCGTGGGGGTCAAAGTCGGAGCCGCCCTTGCCGCCGCCCATGGGGAGGGTGGTCAGGGAGTTTTTCAGGATCTGCTCGAAGCCGAGGAACTTGATGACGGACAGGTTGACCGAGGGGTGGAAGCGCAGACCGCCCTTGTAGGGGCCGATCGCGGAGTTGAACTGCACACGGTAGCCGCGGTTGACCTGGACCTTGCCGTTGTCGTCCACCCAGGGAACGCGGAACATGATGATGCGCTCGGGCTCGACGAAGCGCTCCATGAGGCCGGCTTCTTCCCACTCGGGGTGCTTGTCGACGACGTACTGGAGGCTCTCGAAGACTTCATCAACGGCCTGCAGGAACTCGGGCTCATTGGGGTGGTTCTTCTGAAGGTCGGCGAAGACGCGGTTCAGATATGCATTGTTGATCATTTTCTTACCTCTTTCTTATTATTCGCTTTGCTCTCATAAACGGCCTGAGCGGCCAATTTCCTTCATCATGGTAACGCAAACGGAAAAAGATTGCAATATCCGTTTTCCATATAATTTCTTGATTTTTTTGTGCAAAAAGTCAGAAAGAATACTTTAAATCGCTTTGTTTTCGTCAAAAAAGCAACACTCTGCGCGCATGCAGAAACAACCGGGCGCGATTTTTATGCAGGCGCAAAAAAACTGCTTGACAAATTATTCTAACGAGTATAAACTGATGGAGAAAGTTATCCGAACGCATAATAACTTTGCGGATGAAAGGGGGTGGAACGCAGATGCGGCGATGCGAGGTGTGTTTTGCGCCGCTGCCGTCGTGGGCCGAGGCATATCTGTGGCCGTGCGTGCGCGGCGGGCTGACGGTATGTGCCGACTGTTTTGACACGCTCGTGAGCGGTCTGTCCCGCCGGGAGCTGGCCGCGCGGCTGGGCGCACCGGGAGTGTGAGGGGGCGTATAGACGGCTTCTCCCAAAGCGTCTGAGCAGCGGTGGAGCCAGAGAGGGGCTTGCAAGCCTTCCCCTTGAAGGGAAGGCGGCGCGGCGGTACGCCGCGACGGATGAGGTGTTGTTGGATTTGGAGGCACTACCGGCGGCACTGGAGGCGGTCGTGACCTTTCCACCTCATCCGCCTCGCTGCGCTCAGCACCTTCTCCTCGAGGAGAAGGCAGCGCACGGCCCGACCGTTCCCGCCGGGAGAAGGCATAAAAAATACCGACCGTCCAAAAGGACAATCGGTATTTTTGGTGGGGGAAGATGGATTTCCCCTGGCGGGGATAAACTTCGACTCCATCTTCCGCGCAAAGAAAAATACCGACCACCCAAACGGGTAATCGGTATTTTTGGTGGGGGAAGATGGATTTCCCCTGACGGGGATAAACTTCGACTCCATCTTCCGCGCAAAGAAAAATACCAATCACCCCAAAAGGGTAATTGGTATTTTTGGTGGGGGAAGATGGATTTCCCCTGGCGGGGATAAACTTCGACTCCATCTTCCATGCAAAGAAAAATACCGACCGTCCAAAAGGACAATCGGTATTTTTGGTGGGGGAAGATGGATTCGAACCATCGAAGGCATTGCCAGCAGATTTACAGTCTGTCCCCTTTGGCCACTCGGGAATTCCCCCATATGCAATTTATCAGAAGGTGGAGCTGGTAGACGGACTCGAACCCCCGACCTGCTGATTACAAATCAGCTGCTCTACCAACTGAGCTATACCAGCACAACACCGGCCTATGTATCATAGCAAAACCGACTATGTTTGTCAACAAAAATTTTTCGAAAATCAAATGTTTTTGGAGGGAGAGCATGCAACTGAACGAATTGGCGGCGCAGTACCGCGCCACGGGCGACGCGCTGCGTGCGCGCGCGGCCACGCTGCGGCTGGAACTGGCGGCCATGCCGCGCTCCGGCCGTGCCCGGCGCGAGCTGGAGACGCGCATCGCGCGTCTGGAGCAGATGGCGGGCGAGACGCTGCGCACGGCGGGCTACCTCGCGCATTATTATGACCCCGACTGAGGCAGCGCGGCCCGGTTTGCGTTCCTGCGGCAGGTGTGGTATACTTATCGGCATGAAACGCTTACATATAAAAAATAATCACAATCACACATTCCGCCGCGTGCTGGCCGTTCTGCTGGCAGTGGCGATGACGTTCGCGCTCGCAGGCTGCTCGCCGCGCGAGCTGCACATCGGCCAGGTCGAGGTGAACACCGGCGTCAACACCGCGTGGATCACCCCCGCCAGGGGCGTGGACAGATTCGGCATTCCGGCGTCCGACTTCTCCGCCGGGGCGGACGGCTCCGTGACCTACACCGGCACGGCCTACCGCGTGCTGCAGGGCATCGACGTGTCCACGTTCCAGCAGGACATCGACTGGCAGGCCGTCGCGGATTCCGGCATCGCCTTTGCGGTCATCCGCGCGGGCTACCGGGGCTACGGCAAGGGCAGCATCGTCGAAGACGACCGCTTCCGCCAGAACGTCGCCGGGGCGCGCGCGGCCGGGCTGCACGTGGGGCTGTACTTCTTCTCGCAGGCGGTCACGCCCGAGGAGGCGGCCGAGGAGGCGCAGTGGCTCGTGGACGCGGCGCATGATTATCAGATCGACATGCCGCTCGTGTTCGACTGGGAGAACATTGACCAGAGCACCGTCGCCGCCGGCGACACGGTGCGCACCGCGGAGATGACCGGCGAGGACGTCACGGCCTGCGCCGTCGCGTTCTGCGAGACGGTCACGGCCGCGGGCTACGACGCCGCCGTCTACGGCAACCGCTGGCAGGGGTACTATGACTATGATTTCACCCAGCTCAAGGACTATGCCTTCTGGGTGAGCGCGCCGGGCACGGCGGACGATTTTTACTACGCGCACGATTTCTGGCAGTACAGCTATGACGGCACGGTGCCGGGCATCTCCGGCAGCGTGGACCGCGACCTGTGGTTCGTACCGATCACGACCTGAGGAGGCGCGGGATGAAAAAACGACTTTTGACCCTGCTGCTCGCACTGGTGCTTGCGGTGTCGCTGGCGGTGCCCGCGGCGGCCGCGCAGACGCAGCCGGTGGAGGCAGCGAGCGCGCTGGAGCTGGCGCAGATGATGGCCGCGCCGGCATCACCGCGCGGTCTGCTGTGCGCCCGCGCCGCTGTGACGGAACCCACGCGCGTGGTCGCCTTCGCGCCCGCGCTCGCGGACGGGTGCGGCGCCGACCGGGTGCTGCATCTGGCAGCGTGGCAGGAATATGTGCTCGAATTTTCGAACGCGGCGGCGGCGCAGCGCGCGCTTACGCGCCTGCGCTCTGACCCCGATGTGACGGACTGCTTTCTCGACGAGGCGGTCACGGCGGACGACACGCTCGCCGGCCTCTGGGACGAGACGGCCAGCCGCTCCTGGGGCGGGCACGCCATGGGCCTCACGACGCTGCGCCATCAGGCGGACGTGCTCCTGCCCGCCGGGCGGCGCACGACCGTTGCCGTGATCGACACGGGGGCCGACTGCACGCACCCGCTGCTCGCGGGCCGCGTGTCGGCGCTCAGCTATGATTTTGCCAATGCCACAGCCGATATGACGGACGTCAACGGCCACGGCACGGCCACGGCCGGGCTCATCGCCGACCTCACGCCCGACGAGGTGGACGTGATGATCCTGCGCGTGTACGGCGACGACGATCTCTCGAAGCCGTCGCGCGTGCTCACGGCGCTCGAGTACGCGCTGGAAAACGGCGCGGCCGTCGTCAACATGAGTCTCGGCTGGTCGAACGCCATTGAGAAGGGCTACTCCTTTTTAAATACCGTCCTCGCGCAGGCGTATGCCTCGGGCGTGGCCGTCGTCACGGCGGCGGGCAACCGCACCCAGAGCAACCCCACCGGCGACGCGGACGATGTCTACCCTGCCAATCAGGCGGCGGCGCTCACGGTCTCGGCCGTGGACCGCAGCCGCACGTTTGACGACAGCTATTCGGCCTCCGGTGCGTCGGTGGATCTGTGTGCGCCGGGGTCATATGTCACGGTCGCGGCGCCGGGCGGCGGCACGGCCGTGCGCAGCGGTACGTCGTTCGCCGCGCCCCATATCGCGGCGGCGGCGGCCTGCGTGCTGCTCGCGCAGCCGGGGCTGAGCGCCGCGCGCGTGCGCCAGACGCTCTATCGCTATGCCGATGACCTCGGCGACCCGGGGCGGGACGACGAATACGGCCACGGCTTTCCGGTGCTCACGCAGTATTTTCACGACCGGCTGTGCCCGGGCCGCACGTTCCGCGACATGCCGGAGCCGGACTTCTGGTCGCACGCGGGGCTGGATTACTGCATCGGCGCGGGGCTGATGGCCGGCACGTCGGACGTCACCGTCTCACCCGAGGCGCTCGCCACCCGCGCGCAGATCGTGCAGCTGCTCTGGGCGGCGGCAGGCAGTCCGGAGACCGCGGGCACGCTGCCGTTTACGGACGTGGCGCCCGATGCGTGGTACTATGCCGCGGTGCGCTGGGCGTACCGGACGGGGCTCGTCGCCGGCACGTCGGCCACGACGTTTGACCCCGACGCGCCCATCACGCGGCAGGACTTCACGGTCATCCTCTATGAGCAGTCCGGCCGCCCGGTCACGACGGGCAGTGCGCTCACGGCCTTCCCGGATGTGGGCAGCGTTGCGGGCTATGCCTACGCCGCGCTCACCTGGGCGGTCGAGCAGGGGCTCGTCAGCGGCGTCGGCGCGGACGACGGCGTGCGCCTCACGCCGCGCGGCTACGCCAGCCGCGCGCAGGTAGCGGCCATCCTGATGCTCTACTGCGACCGGGAAACAGCATAAGAACAGCCCCCGCTTCCAGACGGAAGCGGGGGCTGTTCTGTTTTGCCCTTCCGTGCTTATTCCTCCGGCGCGGGCTCCTCGGTCACCTCGACCTCGATGTCCTCCGGCTCGACGGTGACGTCGGCGTCCACGGTGTGCAGATCCGGCGCGGGGCGGTACTCCTTCGCGGCGGCGCGCAGCTCGTCCATCTGCGCCTCGAGCGCGGCGACGCGGGCGTTTGCGTCCGTCACCTGCTGGCAGAGGTCGGCGAGGAAGGCGTCGGCCGTGTCGCGGTAGTTCTCGTAGTACAGGCGGCCGATCTCGGTGTACGTGCGCTTGACGCGCTCGAGCTCGGTGTTGCAGTCCACGGTCAGGCGCGCCATGTGCGAGGCGTACTTGGCGCGGTCGCCCACGGCGTGGGCGGCGCCGGCGACCTTGTCGCGCATCTCGTCACTGACGACCTTGTTCTTCAGGCTGCTGAGCATGTCACGGTAATCTTTCATGGGGAAAAACCTCCTTGGAGAATGAAAATACAAACTGGAATTTATGCGTTCGGCTGCCCGCCGCGGTCGACATAGCGCGGTGCGTGGCGGAGCTTTCCGGTGTAAAACAGCGCAAGCACGACCGCCGCGGCGGCCGCCGACACCCCGGCCAGCAGCTGGCTGACGCGGATGCCCGTGCCGGTGATGTACAGGCTGTCGGTGCGCAGGCCCTCGATGAGCGCGCGGCCGATGCCGTACCACACGGCGTAGAGCAGGATGAGCTCGCCGTCAAACTTCCGCTCGTGCTTTCGGAACCAGAAGTGCAGCAGCAGAAAGCCCGCGAAGTTCCACAGGCTCTCATACAGAAACGTCGGATGTACGTACACGGTCTCCCGGCCGGGGAGCGTGAGCCCCATGCGGGAGAAGGCGGTCGTCTCGCGGCCGAAGGCCTCGCGGTTGATGAAGTTGCCCCAGCGGCCGATGCACTGGCCGATGAGCAGGCCGGGCGCGCACACGTCCGCCATCGCGCCGAAGGGGATCTTCTTCTTCCGGCACCAGACGATGCCGGTCAGCAGCCCCGCGATGACGCCGCCGTAGATGGCGAGCCCGCCCTCCCAGATCTTGAGCGCGTCGATGGGGTGAGCGCGGTAGTCGCCCCACTGGAAGATGACATAGTACAGCCGCGCGCCGATGATGGCGATCGGGATCATCCAGATGAGAAAGTCGTAGAGCGTGTCCGGCCCGATGCCGCAGCGGCGGCAGTGCCGCGCGCAGTAAAGCATTGCGAGGATGAAGCCCACGGCGATGATCACGCCGTACCAGTAAAACGTGCGGCCGAAGAGCGTGAACGACGCGCTGGGGTCAATGCTCCAGTCGCCGAGCAGGGGAAAGCTGATGGCGGCGTCACGCATCATCGTCGGCATCGTCCTCGCCTCCTTTCGGGGCCACGACCGAGAGCGCCAGACGCTCGGGCGCGAGCGTTTCGGTCAGCCACGCGGCGCACTCCGCCGCCGTGATGGCGCCCAGCAGCGGGAAGGCGTCCATGTGCTCGTACCCGCCGAAGAGCCCCTCGGCCATGTCGACGCACAGATCGTCGAACCGGTCGAGCCCGCGCAGCCAGCCGCCGTATACGGCGCGGCGCGCCCGCTCGAAGGCCGGGCCGTCAAAGCCGTCACGCGCGATGCGCGCGACGGTCTCGCGCACGCGCGCGCACACGGCGTCGGGATCCTTGCTCTCGCCGCCGAGCACGGCCAGTGCGATCGGCCCGCAGTAGTCCGCGCTGCAGCCAAAGTCGTCGCCGAGCAGTCCCGCGCGGTAAAGATCGTTGTAAAACGCCGTCGCCTCACCGAAGGCGGCCTGCAGCGCGAGCTCCGCCGTGAGCGTCTGGCGCAGGCGGGCATCGCCCCTTTCCGCCGGGCGGAACTTTGCGCCCAGCAGCATCTGCGGCGCGGACACCGCAAGCTCCACGCGCATGCGTGCGCTCGCGGGCGTCATGTCCTCCGGCTCGCCGTGGTCGGCGGCCGGGACGGGGGCGCGCTCCGGCGGCAGGATCTCCGCCGCGATGGCGGCCACACGCTCGGGCGCGTCCTGACACACGGCGCACAGCACCATGTTCGACGGCGCGTAAAACGCACGGTGGCAGGCGTAGAGCGTCTCGGGCGTGATCTCCGCGATGCTCTCGACCGTGCCGGCCACGGCGTCGCGCGCCCCGTCGCGCGCCATCAGGCAGCGCATGAGGTTGCGCCACACGGCGCGGTCGGGATCGTCCTCGCCCATGCGGATCTCCTGAGCGATGATGCCCTGCTCCTTGGCCACGCTCGCGTCCGTGAAGTACGGTGTCGAGACAAAGCGCAGCAGTGTGCGCAGGTTTTCTTCAAACCCGTCCGTGCAGGAAAAATAATAGGCCGTCATGTTCGTGGACGTGAAGGCGTTCGGGTCCGCGCCGTTTTCGCTCAGCGTCAGCAGCGCGTCCGACCCGTCGGGCATGTCAAAGAGCTTGTGCTCGAGATAGTGCGCCACACCGGCGGGCGTGTCCGTCCACGTGTCACCCACGCGGAAGCGCCGGTCGGCCCCGCCGTAGCAGGTGGCAAACACGGCGTAGCTGCGCTGAAAGTCGGGCTTGCAGAGCACGCGCACGCGCAGCCCGTTCGGCAGCGTCGTGGCCCAGACGTTTTCGGGTCGTTCATTCGTCATCGGCAGGTCCCTCCGTTCCCTTGAGCAGATACACACAGTCGCACACGACGCCGGCGGCAATGTCCGTCACGTCCGTGCGCGTGACCTCTTCCACGAGCGCGGCCATCTCGGCCGGGTCGATGTCCAGCCCCTGCACCGTGCGGTTGAGCCAGTACCACGCCAGCGCGTCGGGCGCGTCGGCCGTGGCGCGCAGGTCGCTGGCCACGCTGCGAATGGCGGCCTGAAGCTCACCGTCCGTAAAGTCGCCGGTGCGCACGGCGTCGAGCTGCGCCGTGATCTCGGCGAGTGCGCGCTCGTAGTTTTTCACGTCGATGCCGCTCGTCACGGTCAGCAGCCCCTTGTGCGTGCTCAGGCGCGAGCCGACGTAGTAGCACAGGCTGAGCTTCTCGCGCACATTCAAAAAGAGCTTGGATGTCACGCAGCCGCCGTAGAGCGCGTTGAAGACAAACAGCGCCGGAATGTCCGGCTCGGCCATGCACGTGCCCAGCCGATAGCCCACGGCGAGCTGCCCCTGCGCGACCGGGAGCGTCTCGGTCACGTAGCGCGGCTGCTCTTCGAGCGCATTCATGCGGATGTCGGTGCCGATGTCCTCGTCGATCTCGCCGCGCGGCATCGTCGAGAGCACGTCTGTAAGGATGCGCGCAACGGCCTTGCCCTCGAGTGAGCCGCAGTAGAAAATTTCCACCGGGCTCGTCGAGAGCACGTCATGGTAGCGCATCGTGAGCTTGCGGTAGTGGATGCGCTCGGCGTCCGCCTCCTCGCCGAGGCGGGGCACGGCGTAGTCCTCGCAGCAGCACATGTGGGCGTACAGGCGCTCGATGGCGTAGGCGCGCTTGTTGTTCATCCCAGCGCGGATGCGCTCGAGCAGCTTCTCGCGCTCGCTGTCGACAATGTCGGGCCGCAGCAGGCCGCCGCGCGTGTTCGGATGCAGCAGAAGGTCGGCCACATCGGCCGCGAGCCGGGGAAACACGTCCTCGCCCACCGCGCCGTCGTCGGCAAACTCGGCCTCGAAGCCCACGGCCTGAATTTCGCCCAGCTTGCGCACGCTCGGCGTGATGCTCGCGCCGTAGAGGCTCTCGAGCTCGGCCGCGATCGTCTCCAGATCGGGCAGGCGCGTGCTGCCGCGCCGCAGCACATACGGCAGTACGGCCGTGCACGCCGCCGTAGAGCGCCGCAGCTGCGTCAGCAGGTTCACGCTCAGCCACGCGGTCTTGAACTTATCCGTGCGCAGGGCGGTCAGCCACACGCCGGGGAGAATTTCCGTGCGGATGCGTTCCATAAGATACGCTCCTTTCGCCTATGGTGTGTCCATAATTTTGAATACATTATTATATCACGCCTCACCTATCTTGGGAATAGGGTTTCGGGCGTTTTTTGCCGATGCCGCCCCCGTCGTAGGGCGCATTGTCCACGGTCACGCCGTCGGGCCGCAGGCGGATGGTGTGCAGCAGACCGGCCCCGTCGCGCCAGCGCACGGTACACTCCGGCCACCCGGCCGGCAGGTGCGGCTCGGGGTAGAGCACGCCGCCGCGCAGGTGCAGCCCCAGCAGGTCCTCCGCCGTGATGCGCAGGTACCACCCGGCCGCGCCCGTGTACCACGTCCACCCGGCCGCGCCCGCGTTGTCCCCGCCGGCGATGTCGGCCGCGAGCACGAACGGCTCGCCCTCGTAGCGCGCGGGGTCGTGCGCCGTGGGCAGCACGGCGTGGAGAATTTCCGCGCCCTCGGCCGTGCGGCCCGTGCGCAGCAGCGCCATGGCCAGCCACAGCGCGCCGTGGGTGTACTGCCCGCCGTTTTCGCGCAGGCCCGCGCCGTAGCTGCGCACGTAGCCCGTCTCGGGCGTGCGCCGCGTGATGGGCGGGTCGAACAGCCGCACCACGTTGTGCTCCCGGTCAAAGAGCTGCTTCACCGCGCTCGTGAGCGCGGTGTGCACGCGGCCGCGGTCGGCGTGCGTGTCGAGGGCGGCGAACGCCTGCGCGATCGCGTCGATGCGGCACTCATCATTCCCGGCCGAGCCGAGCGGCCGCCCGTCGTCATAGTAGCCGCGCCGGTACCATGCGCCGTCCCACGCGTCCTCGGCCGCGCGCGTGCAGTGGTCGGCGGCGAGCGTGAGCTGTTCGGCTGCGTGCCCGCCCACGAGGGCGGCGAATTTCCGCGCCGTGACGGCGAAAAACCACGTTAGCCACACGCTCTCGCCCCGGCCCTGTGCGCCCACGCGGTCAAAGGCGTCGTTCCAGTCGCCGGTGCCGATCAGCAGCAGCCCGTGCGCCCCCACGCCGCGCGCGAGCACGCGCATGAGCGCCCGGCGGCAGTGCTCGAGCACCGTGCCGCGCTCCGTGCTCACCTCGAGCGGCTGGTACCGGTCGTGCTCGTTTTCCTCCAGCTCCTCGCCCGCGAGGAAGGGGTACTCGGCGCTTAGAATTTCCGTGTTGCCGGTCTTTTCCACGTACTCGCACACCGCCCACGGCAGCCATAGCAGGTCGTCCGAGATGCGCGTGCGCACGCCGTGTTCGGCTCCCGCGCCCTCGTGCCACCAGTGGCACACGTCCCCGGCGGCGAACTGGTGCGCGCACGCGCGGCCGATCTGCTCGCGCGCAGGCGCGCTGTCGAGCAGCAGGAGGTTCACCGCGTCCTGCAGCTGGTCGCGGAAGCCGAACGCGCCGCCGTTCTGGTACAGGCTCGTGCGCGCCAGCAGCCGGCAGCACAGCGCCTGGTACGCCGCCCAGCCGCCGAGATAGCGGTTCATGTCCGCGTCCGGCGTCGTCATCCACAGGCGCGACACCGCACCCAGCCACCGCTCGCGCGTCGCGCGCAGCGCGTGCGCGGCCTCGTCCGGCTGCGTCAGGCGCAGGAGGTTTGCGCGCGTGTCGCACCCGCAGACGATCACGCCCTGCCGGTCGACGGTGCCCTCGAGCGCGAAGCAGGGGCTCAGCCCCGCGCCGGCGCGCGCGTCCATCTGCCCGCGCAGGAACGAAAACCGGTCGCACGTCCAGCCCGTGAGCGGCATGCCCGCCGCTGCGCTAAAGAGTTCGGGCGCGTCCGCGCGCACGTTCTCGGCCGTGAGCATGCCGTCCGCGTATGCCGTCACCACGGCGGGGGCGTCCGCGTCGCGCCCGGCGCAGACAAGGTCGGTGTGCCACGTGATGCGCGCGCGCCCCGCGCACTCGATGAGCAGCACGCGCGCGTCCGCGTCCTCGGGCACGAACGCCGTCACGCGCACGGACATACCGTCCACGCTGCGCTCCCATGCCGCCCAGCCGAAGCCGTATTCCACCCGTACCCGCCCGTCGTCGTCAAAGAGCGACACTGCGCCCGCGCGCGATGCCATGCACAGCGTCTCCGTGCCGCGCAGCACCCACGGGTCGCACAGCCAGCGGTTGATGCGCCCGGTGTGCGCGTTGCGGTGCCACATGTGGCCCGTGCCCGCGTCGGTGGCGAGAAAGCCGAAGCGGCCGTTGGTCAGCACCTGGCTCCACGCGCGCGGCGGCAGCCCGGTGAAAGATACCGTGCCGTCATCGTCCCAGTGCACATCGGCCCCCGTGGGCAGATACCGCCGGTCGCCCGGCGGGGGCAGCAGCGGCAGCGTGCAGCGCGTGCGCGCCATGCCGGGGCGGATGGCCGCAGCCGCCGCCACGGCGGGGAAGGCCCCCTCCGGCACGAGGTGCACGCCGCCGGGCGCATCGAGCGTGTGCGCAAGGTCGAGCGCCGCGAGCCAGCCGCGCACCTTTCCGGCCGTCGGCTGCTGGTAGTCCCCGCCGTCGCCGCTGCGCAGCGCGAGGTCGCACCCCACGCCCAGTGCGCGCAGCAGCGCCCACTGCCGCAGCACGCCGCGCTCCGCCTCCGCGCACCACACCGGCAGGTCGCCCGAGATGCCCTGCGCCCAGAGCACGGGGCGCGCCAGCTGCTCCGGCACGGCGTCCGCCGCCACGCTTGGGAACAGCAGGGGAGAGACCGCTGCCATGGCGTCATCGAGTTCCGCCCCCGTCATGCCGTACTGCGCCGCGAGCTCCTCCGGCAGCGCCGCCGCCATTGCAGGCGGCAGCACGAGCGCGCGCTGCGCCGCCGTGAACGCATCGTCCTCGCGCGCGCCCACGCCGAGCGCAAAGCGCACGCGCCACGGCGCGTCCGGCGCTGCGTGCACCGGTACCGTCAGCTCCACGCGCCCCGCGCGCAGCCACCCCGGCACCGGCCCCTCGGCCCGCCACGTGCCCGGCCGGTCGCACGCGGCGCACAGCCACGCCTCCGGCTTCTCGCCGCGGCCGAGGTGGCGCAGCAGCAGCGCGTCGCGCCGCAGCACGCTCTGAAAGCCCAGCCGTGCAAACGCCGGATGGTTGACATAATCCTCCCACGGCGCGAGCACGGCCTCAAACACGAACCGCACCGTGCCCTCGATCCCGCTCGGGGACGAGAGCGTCAGCGCGCGCACCTCGCCGTTGGCGCGGCTGGGTACGGTCAGCGTCTGTACGGCGGTCACGTCCCCGTGCCGGGTGGTGAACTGCGCTGCGCGCACCGTGAAGCGCCACTGCGCCCTCTCGGCTGTGCCCGGCAGCAGCGGGCCGGAGAAATGCTCCGTCTCCAGCCGCACGACCGGCCCGGCGGCGGGGTCTGAGCGCGGGGCGCGGCGGCAGACGCTCAGCGTGTGCCAGCGGGCGAAGCTCTGCCCGGCCTCCGATACGGCGAGGCAGTACGTGCCGTTCGAGAGCAGCGCGCAGCGCGGGGCCTCGGCGTCGATGCCCGTGCCCTCGGCCGCATAGTCCGGCAGGGCGCGGCGGCGCGTCTTTTCGGCCGGCTCCTCTGCCCGCCGCCGCAGCGCCGGCGCGCCCAGCGGCAGCCGCTCGGACAGCAAGGTCGCGTGCGCGCGCATGGCGGGGTCGGCGAAGAACCACCGCCGCACCTGGTCATTGCACAGCGCGTTGCACGCCGCCAGCAGGCTCATGCCCTGGTGGTGCGCCATCACGCAGCGCACGATCTGCCCGCCTCCGCCCGTGCGCGCGCGGGTGCAGTCGAGCGCGTCGAAAAATCCGTGCTGCCCCAGCAGCCCGAGTGCCGCGAGTTTCCGCAGGTTGCGCATCGCCGCGCGCGGCTCCACCGCCAGCGCGAGAAAGCTGCTGTACGGCGAGAGCACGAGCTCTTTGTCCATGCCCGGCTGCAGGGCCAGCGCCGCACAGCCGTGTGCCTTGTAGCGGTAGCTCAGCGTGCTGTCGAGCGCGAAGTACGCGCTCTCCGACACGCCCCACACCTGCCCCGGATGCACGCGCCGCCGCTGCACGTAGAGGCAGAACTTTGCGCTCTCCCACAGCAGGGAGTCGCGCACCGGCGGCAGAAACAGCTCCGGCATCAGGTACTCGAACATCGACCCCGACCACGACACGCAGCCGCGGTAGTGGTCCTTCTGCACCTGCGCGCGCGACAGGGCGCGCCAGTGCTCGCGCGGCACGTCGCCCCGCGCCACGGCGAAGTACGACGTCAGCCGCGCCTCGCTTGCCAGCAGGTCGTAGTAACTCTCCGACCACTTGCCGCTGCCGGTGTCGATGCCGATGTGCATCAGCCGCCGCTGCGGGTCGTAGAGCGGGCCAAAGTCCATGCCGTCGCAGAGTCTCTGCGCCCGCGCCGCCAGCTCGCCCCGCCCCCAGCCGCGCAGGGCGTTTGCCGCCGTGAGCAGGGCGGCGGCGCAGTTGCCGCTGTCCACCGTGGACACATACAGCGGCGGCATCGGCCGCAGCGTGCACGTGTGGTACCAGTTGTAAAAATGCCCGTTCCAGCGGGGCAATTGCTCCATGGTCGTGAGCATCCGCTCCGCCAGCTCCAGCCCGCGTCCGTTGTCGATGCCCAGCGCGTGTGCGCCGAGGGCGGACACGAGCGCGAGCCCCATGTTCGTCGGCGACGTGCGGTGCGCTGTGCCTGTCGGCGGCTGGGACTGCACGTTGTCCGGCGGCAGATAGTGATCCTCGGCGGTACAGAACGTCTCAAAATACTGCCACGTCGTCTTCGCCCAGCCCAGCAGCTCGCGCTGCGCCGCGCGCGGCAGGGGCGCGGCACCAACCGTATTCGGCGCGCCGAGCGCTGCCAGCACGAAGGGACTGAGCACCCACACGATGCCGGCGGCCAGCCCCGTCGGGCTCGGCGTCAGGATGGCCGTGAGCAGGCCCAGCGCGCTCGCCGGCCAGAGCGCGCGCAGATACGCGCCCAGCCCGTCGCGTTTGCCGGAGCGCTGCGCTGCCGTCTGCCACTGCAGCAGGTTTTGGTGCGACACCAGCATGCGCCACAGCGCCGTCACGATGGCGGAGGTGTTGAGCACCGCCTCCCACGGCAGCAGGATCAGCCGCAGCACCGTCTGCGCCACGGCGCTGGCAAGCCCGTGCAGCACGTCGCTGTGATAGCGCACGCGCGTGTCCGCCGGGTGCACGATCGGCTGGCCGAGCGCGCGGATCAGCCCCTGCGCCAGCGCCAGCAGCGCTGCATACGCCGCCAGCCGCAGCCCCGGCCAGCGCAGCACGCAGCCGAGGAAGATGGCCAGCCACGTCGCCGGGGCGACGAGCGACCGCCGCAGACTGTCCGCCAGCCGGAACCGGTCGATTGGGTGCAGCACCCGAGCGCGCCGCGAGAAGATCCACGGTGCGTTCTGCCAGTCGCCGCGGATCCAGCGGTGCGCCCGCGCGCCCCAGGCCAGCGGGGCTGCGGGGAAGGTGTCCGTCAGCTCCACGTCGCCGAGAAAGCCGCCGTGCAGGTATGCGCCCTCAAGCGCGTCGTGGCTCAGCACGCGCCCTTCCGGGATGACCCCGCCGCCGCAGCAGTCGAGCAGCGCGCGCGCGTCGATGATGCCTTTGCCCGGGAAGCCGCCGCGGTCAAAGCAGTCCATATATAATTCCCCGCACGCGCCGCCGTAGGGGTCGGCGCCGCCGGGCCCGGCGAACACGCGCGCCCAGTCGGTGGCGTTTGCGCTTTCCAGTTCGGTCGCCATGCGCGGGTGCAGCAGGCCGTAGCCGCGCGTGACCACGCCGCGCTGCGCGTCCACCACGGCGCGGTTGAGCGGGTGCAGCATCGCGCCCACGAGCGCGCGCGCCGCGCCGGGCGTCAGGCGCGTGTCGGCGTCGAGCGTCAGCAGGTACACCGTGCCGCTCAGGCCCGCCGCGTCCCCGGCCGCGCAGTGCAGCGCGCCCGGCCGGTCGAGCACCAGCCGCGCCAGCTCCAGCAGTGCGCCGCGCTTGCGCTCCCACGCGCTCCATTTCCCGTCGGGTGTGGGCACCCGCTTGCGCGTGAAGAGATAAAACCGGCTGCCCCAGCGCGCGTTGAGCGCCTCAATCTCCGCGCGCGCCGCGCGCAGGATGGCGGGGTCGATGGGTGCGTGCTCCATGTCCGCCTCCGGCAGATCGGCCAGCAGGCCGAACGTGAGCTGCCCGAGCGCGTCGCGGTTGCAGAGGTAGTATTCCTCCAGCCGCGCGCAGAGCGCGTGCGCGTCGTCCGGGGAGGTGAGCAGCGCCGCGATCACGCACAGCGTCCGCCCCTCCGGCGGGATGCCCCGGCGCAGCGCCAGCCGCGGCACGAAGCGCGGCTTCGTCACGCGCAGCAGCACCGCGTCGAGCAGACCCTTGACCACCTCCGACACCGGGATGAGCAGCAGCACCGCGCCGGACACGCTTTTGGTCGCAAAGCCCAGCAGCAGCGACAAAAACAGCGTCCCCACCACGACGGCCGCGATGTACCACCCGCCGTCGCGGCGACGTTCCGGCGCGCCGAGCACCTCGCGCAGCAAAAACCAGCCCACGTGCCGCCGCGCGCCCTCGCTGCTCTGTGCGCGCGCGAGCACGTCCTCGGCGATGTCGATCTCCGTCCGGCCTGTCCGCCGCGCCAGCCGCGCCGTGACCTGCCGGTAGTGGGCGCGCGTGGCCGCGTCCATCGCGGGGTAGACGCCCACCGGGTCGCGCGCGAGGATGCGCCCCACGCGGTCGCACCGCTCGGCGAGCATGCCCCACGCCGCCGTGCCGAGTGCGCGCAGGGAGGTGAAGAGCGCGGGCGCGGCCGCGCCGTCACCGGTGTAGGTGTCCGCCAGCGCGCACACCACGGCCGCCTGTAGCCCCGGCACGAGCAGGGCGAGCTCCGCCGTCTCGAGCGGCAGCACGTCCTGAAACCCTTCCAGATACGCCTCCGCCGCCTTGACCGTCAGCGCCCCCTCACATGCGCGCAGTAGCCCCGCGCAGCACGCGCCCAGTGCCGTCTGCCCGCCCGCCGTGCGCACGCGCGCGTGCCGCAGCGCGGCCACGGCATCGCCCGCCGCGGCGCAGGCAAAGCTCCGGTTGTCGCGCAGCCACTGGCCGTTCGGCGTCTCGGGCGTGACGGCGCGCGCCATGCGCGCGAGCGCTTTTGCTGCGCACCGGATGCGCCCGGTGTCCGCGCGGCACCGGCCGGTCACGGACAGGGCGCGGGCGTCGCGCCTGCCCTGTGCGCGCAGGGCGGCAGTGTTGGTTTCGGCCATGAAGATCCCTCCAGAAACGGTTTGCAATACCGGAATTTTTCCCATCCGGCGGGAAATCTATGCGGTGACAAGAAAAAATACTTGACACCCGCGCGGCCTTGGCGTATACTACTCGTGCTGTAAAGGAAAAATGGTTTACAGCGAGGAGGGACCCCACCATGCCGGATGAGACCGTGTGGCGCACGATGCTGTTCGATTTTTACGGCGATCTGCTCACGGACAAGCAGCGGGAGTATTACGACCTCCATTATAATCAGGACCTCTCTCTGGCGGAGATCGCCGCCAGCAGCGGCATTTCGCGCCAGGGCGTGTGGGACAACATCCGCCGCGCGGACGCCGCGCTGTGCGATACGGAGGCCCGGCTCGGTCTGGTGCAGCGCTTCGCTGCGCAGCGCACGGCCGCGGCCGCGCTGGAGGATACGCTCACGAAGCTGCGCAATACCGTCGGCGGCAACGCCCGGCTGTTGGCCGAGCAGGCGCTGCGGCAGCTTCAGGATCTGAAAGGATAGATACCATGGCATTTGAATCCCTGTCGGACAAGCTGACCGAGGCGTTCAAACGCCTGCGCGGCAAGGGCCGGCTCACGGAGGCCGATGTAAAGGAGGCCATGCGTGAGGTCAAGCTCGCGCTGCTCGAGGCGGACGTGAACTTCAAGGTCGTCAAGGACTTTGTGCGCAAGGTGACCGAGCGCGCCACGGGCGCGGATGTGCTCGAGAGCCTCTCGCCCGCGCAGATGGTCATCAAGATCGTCAACGAGGAGCTCACCGCCCTCATGGGCAGCGAGAACCAGAAGCTGAACATCAGCTCCCACTCGCCGAGCGTCGTCATGCTCGTCGGCCTGCAGGGCGCAGGCAAGACGACCAACGGCGCCAAGCTCGCCGGTCTCATGCGCAAGCAGGGCAAGCGCCCGCTGCTCGTCGCGTGCGACGTGTATCGTCCCGCGGCCATCCAGCAGCTCGAGACCGTCGGCCGCCAGCTCGACATTCCCGTGTTCCAGATGGGGCAGGGCGATCCGGTCGAGATCGCGAAGGCCGGCATCGAGCACGCGAAAAAGCACGGCAACGACCTGGTCTTTCTCGACACGGCCGGCCGCCTGCACATCGACGAGGCGCTCATGACCGAGCTGCAGAACATCAAGGCCGCCGTCAATCCCGCGGAGATCCTGCTCGTCATCGACGCGATGATCGGCCAGGACGCAGTCGCGACCGCACAGGCCTTTGACGACGCGCTCGACATCACCGGCGTCATGCTCACGAAGCTCGACGGCGACGCCCGCGGCGGCGCCGCGCTGTCGATCAAGGCGCTGACCGGCAAGCCCATCAAGTTTGCCGGCATCGGCGAGAAGCTCGACCAGATCGAGCCCTTCCACCCCGACCGCATGGCCAGCCGCATCCTCGGCATGGGCGATGTGCTCACGCTCATCGAAAAGGCCGAGCAGAACCTCGACCAGAAAAAGGCCGAGGAAATGGCCGAGCGTCTGCGGCAGAACCGCTTCACGCTCACGGATTATTACGACCAGCTCCAGCAGCTCAAGGGCATGGGTTCCCTGCAGGACATTGCCGGCATGATCCCCGGCATGGACGCGAAGGCCCTCTCGGGCGCGAACGTCGACGAGAAGGCCATGGGCCGCATCGAGGCGATCATCCAGTCCATGACCCCCGGCGAGCGCGACAACCCTGCCATCCTGAATTCCAGCCGCAAAAAGCGCATCGCGGCGGGCGCCGGCACGAGCGTGGTCGAGATCAATAAGCTGCTCAAGCAGTTCGAGCTCATGCAGCAGCTCGTGCGCCAGATGTCCGGCAACAGCAAGGCCATGAAGCGCATGAAGCGCGGCGGCCGCGGCGGCTTCGGCGGTCTGGGCAATCTGTTCGGCGGCGGCGGTGGCCGGCCGTACGGATTCTAAATCGGTTCCAAGCTCCCGCCGGGAGCTGGAGATACAGAGAACATTGATGGAGGTGAAGATACATGGTCAAGATCAGACTTCGCAGAATGGGCGCCAAGAAGGCCCCCTACTACCGCATCGTGGTGGCGGACTCCCGTTTCGCACGCGACGGCAGATGCATTGAGGAGATCGGCACGTACGATCCGCTGAGCGCGGACAAGAAAATCGTCGTCGACGCCGAGCGCGCCAACTACTGGCTCGCCAACGGTGCACAGCCGACGGATACCGTTCGTGTGCTGCTCAAGAAAGCCATCGCAGCGGAATAAGGAGAGACCCCAAAGATGAAAGAGCTTCTGACCTATATTGTGCAGAACCTCGTGGAAAAACCGGACGAGGTCTCTGTGACCGAGCGCGAGGCCAACGGCGAGACCGTGTTTGAAGTGCGCGTCGCCGACGGCGATATGGGCAAGGTCATCGGCCGTCAGGGCCGGATCGTCAAAGAGATCCGCATCCTGATGAAGGCCGTCGCCCAGAGAAAGGGCAAGAAAGTCTCCGTGGAGATCATGGATTGACGCAGGAAACGCGCTGCACCCGTGCAGTGCGTTTTTTGCACCCAACACCCAAAAAGGGGGACACAACGATGCAAAAACCGTATCTGGAAGCAGGAAAGATCGTCAACACGCACGGCGTGCGCGGCGAGGTGCGCATCCAGCCGTGGGCGGATGACGCGGCGTTCCTGCTCGGCTTCCGGACGTTTTATATCGACGGCGCGCCCGTGCACGTCGCGCACAGCCGCGTGCACAAGGGCATGCTCGTCGTGAAGTTTCAGGGCGTGGACGATGTCAACGCCGCCATGACGCTCAAAAACCGCGTCGTGTCCATCGCGCGCGCGGACGTCACGCTGCCCGACGGGCAGTATTTCCAGCAGGATCTGCTCGGCATCGCCGTCGAGACCGACGCGGGCGAGACCCTTGGCACCCTGCGCGAGATCCTCGACCTGCCGCGCGGCAGCGTCTACGTCGTGCAGGGCGCGCGCGAGGTGCTCATCCCCGACCGGCCGGAGTTCGTGCGCAGCATCGACCCCGCCGCCGGGCGCATGGTCGTGCACCTGATCGAAGGGATGTGAGCGCGTGCGCATCGACATTCTCACCCTCTTTCCAGACACGATGCGCGCCATGCTTGGCGAGAGCATCCTCGGCCGGGCGCAGGCGCGCGGCCTGCTCGACATCCGCTGCCACCAGATCCGCGACTATACCGAAAACCGGCAGAAGCAGGTCGACGACTATCCCTACGGCGGCGGCTGGGGCCAGGTCATGATGGCGCAGCCGCTCAAAAGCTGCCTTGACGCCGCGCTCGCGGACAGCACCGTGCCCAAAGCGCGCCGCCGCGTGATCTACCTCTCTCCGCAAGGGCCGACGTTCACGCAGGCGAAGGCCCGCCAGCTCAAGGCCGACTATGACCAGCTCGTGCTCGTCTGCGGCCACTATGAAGGCGTGGATGAGCGCTTCATCGAGGCGTGCGTGGACGAGGAGCTCTCCATCGGCGACTTTGTGCTCACCGGCGGCGAGCTCGGCGCCATGGTCGTCACGGACTGCGTCTGCCGCATGGTGCCGGGCGTTCTGTCAGACACCGAGTGCTACACCGGTGAGAGCCATTGGGCCGGCCGGCTCGAGTACCCGCAGTATACCCGCCCCGAGACGTGGGAGGGCCGCACCGTGCCGGAGGTGCTGCGCGGCGGCAACCACGCCGAGATCGCCGCGTGGCGCACGCGCCAGAGTTTGGAGAGGACCCTGCTCAAGCGGCCGGACCTCTTTCAGGAAACACCGCCGACGCCGGACGAGCAGCGCCTGCTCGATAAGATCCGGCGCGACCGCAGCCGCCCGCAGCTGACAGAGCCGCCCATCTGCCGTGCAGCGACGGAGGACGACCTGCCGGCCATCCTTGCCATCGCGCAGCAGGCGCGCAACTACCTGCGCCGCCACCGCGTCGACCAGTGGCAGGGCGTGTACCCGAACGAGGAGACGTTCCGCGCCGACATCGCGGCCGGTACCTGCCACGTGCTCACGTATCAGGGCACGGTCACCGCCATGTTCACGCTCACCTTCACGCCGGAGCCGGCCTACGATGCGCTCACGGACGGGCGCTGGCGCTCGGACCGTGACCACGCCGCCGTGCTGCACCGCAACGCCGTCAGCGCCGATTTTCGCGGCACCGGCATGGCCGACCTGCTCATGCAGGAGGTCGAGCGGCTCGCGCGCGAAAGCGGCGCGCACGCCGTCCGCGTGGACACGCACCGGCACAACGGCGCGCAGAAAAAGCTCCTCGAGCGCCACGGCTACCGCTTCTGCGGCAACATCCTCTGCGATGAGCCGGGACATGACCCGCGCCGTCAGGCGTTTGAAAAGCTGCTGAAGTGAGGGCCTGTGTATGAATCTGACAAATCTCGCGGACATCCGCGCGCTGCTCGCGCGGCACGATTTCCGCTTTTCCAAGTCCCTGGGGCAGAACTTTCTCACCGCCGCGTGGGTCCCGGCCGACATTGCCGACGCCTCCGGCGCGGACGAGCACACCGGCGTGCTCGAGGTCGGCCCCGGCATCGGCTGCCTGACCGAGCAGCTCGCGCAGCGCGCCGGGAAGGTCGTCTCCGTCGAGCTCGACGAGCGCCTGCGCCCTGTGCTGGCCGAGACGCTTGCGGGGTATGAAAACGTGGAGCTCGTCTTTGGCGATGTGCTCGCGCTCGACCTGCCGCAGCTGGTGGCCGAGCGTTTCCCTGGTCTGCGCCCCGTCGTGTGTGCGAACCTGCCGTATAACGTCACGTCGCCGCTGCTCACGGCATTTCTCACCGCCGGCTGCTTCGACACCGTCACCGTCATGATCCAGCGCGAGGTCGCGCGCCGCCTGTGCGCCCGACCCGGCACGGCGGATTACGGCGCGCTGACCGTGTTCGTGCAGTGGCACGCGGAGCCGGAGCTGCTGTTCGACGTGCCGCCGCACTGCTTTGTCCCCGCGCCGAAGGTCACGAGCACCGTCGTGCGCCTGCACGTGCGCAAAGCCCCGCCTGTCGCGGTGCAGGATGAAAAGCTGCTGTTCACCGTCGTGCGCGCGGCGTTCAACCAGCGCCGAAAAACGCTCATCAACGCGCTCTCAGCCGGTGTGCCTGGCTGCGACAAGGCGCGCGCCGCGGCGGCCGTCGCCGCCTGTGGGCTCGATGCGCGCGTGCGTGGCGAGACGCTCAGCCTCGCCCAGTTCGCCGCTTTGAGCGACGCGCTTGGCAGCAAAATCGGTTAACATAAGTGGTGTAGGTTGACATAATGAAATCAAACCAGGCCGTTCCGCATCCGGAACGGCCTGTTTTTTTGTGCTTTTGCGTTGATGAAAAAGTTGACATAATACAGAGAATCAACCGAATGGCGTGTGATGGAAAGGTATTTGCGCCGCAGGGGAGCCCGAGGGGGCAAGGCCCGCCTCGGATGAGATCATGCATCGCCGTAAGGCGATGCCTTCTCCTCGAGGAGAAGGTGCTGAGCGCAGCGAGGCGGATGCGGTGGAAAGCGCATGCTTTCCTCTGGCGCTTCCGGTTTCGCACCCCATAGGCTCCCTTGTGTAAAGGGAGCTGTCAGCCGTCAGGCTGACTGAGGGATTGACCTGCCAAAATCCGCGCTGCAGCCGGTATCTGCAACCCCCCTGTCACGGTGCAAAGCACTGTGCCGCCGGTGCCGCGCC